>ORMF011029494.1_pt1 | contig 193382 bp, 221 predicted proteins | sample 1779871 | NCBI WGS metagenome assembly ORMF01 (sample SAMEA104232316, study PRJEB22302) | groundwater metagenome | biome: forest; feature: aquifer; material: groundwater | place: USA | collected 2011-08-07 | depth 5.4 m | reverse complement strand
TTACCTTGTCGGCTCCGAAACATCTCAAAGGATTCCGTCAGAAGATTCGTCATTTCAGAAGCACCGTGTCGTATCACCAGTTGCTGGGGTTATCAAAAATCTCAACGCGTCGATTTAAATGAAATTTGCAGAACTCAAGTTTTTTAACCTTCAACACTGATTACGACCAGGTTTCTTATTGGGACGCCTCTACGAGTACCTGGAAGCATTGGGTGAATGATTCAGATTTCAATGACTTCACTTCTTTTGAATACGGAAAGACCTATGAAATTTACAACAAAACGGGATCGGATAAATCTTTGACCGTATCAGGCAAGAGCAAAAGCAATGACATCAGCCATTCCATTGTTTCGGGAGATAATTTTATTTCGCCCGCCGTTACAACAGCGACCAATGTTACGACGGTTTTGTCCTCTCTTACCTATGGAACGGACTACTCGGATGTAAAGCGATTCAACGCTACCACTCAAACATGGGAGTCCTATGCCTCAAGCCAATTCACGCAGTTTGAAGCAGGCAAGGGATACAACATCGTAGGGCTGAGAAGCACCTCCTTCTCCTACGGCAAAACCGAAACCACGACCACATTTGTTTATGATAGTGCCGGTGCCCGCGTCAAGAAAACCGCGGGAAATTCCACTACCATTTATTTGGGGAAGGATTATGATATTCAGAGCTCTTTGACATCCAAGTATATCTTTCTTGGCGACCGGAGAATCAACGTCAAAAAGTCTGACGGCACGCTTGAATTCATCCACGACGACCACATCAGCTCATCCAATGTGGTCACCGACGCATCCGGCAATCAGGCCGGACTGTACGAGTACGACCCCTATGGCCGCACCGTCACCCACACCGGCACAGCCGACCTCAAGCACAAATTCACGGGGCAGGAAGAAGACGATTCCACCGGCCTCTATTATTACGGCGCCCGCTACTACGATCCGCAGATTGGTAGGTTTGTTACGCCGGATTGGTATGTTCAAGCGCCTGGGGATCCTCAATCGTTTAATCGCTATGCTTATGCCCGAAACAATCCGATTAGATATACGGATCCCACAGGTAACTTCTGGTTTGTTGCCGCGATTATCGGTGCCATTATTGGAGCCGTTTCCGCCGGTATTCAAAGCGGTGGAGACTTCAAATCGATACTGGCTGGAGCAGGAATTGGATTTCTGGCCGGTGCTGCAGGAGGGGTTGCAGGTAGTGCGGTTCACGGGGGGTTCTTTGGAGCGATTGTCGGCGGTGCTGTTGGAGGCTCAGTTGCAGGCGGGCTGAATGCCGCGTATTACGGCGGTGACGTTGGTCAGGGGATATTACGGGGCGCCGGCTTTGGTGCGTTGGGTGGTCTTGCCTATGGTGGTATTAATGCCGGTTTCGATAAATTTGTAACAGCTCCAAACTTCCGATGGGAGATGGTTCGTGTCGCACTTGAAGGTGCCGCAGGCGGTGGCTTATCCCAATTATCCGGCGGAGAATTCTGGGAAGGCGTCGCTTTTTCATCTGCGATTGCGGGATCGAGATTTTTGTATCGAGTGTCCATTGCCTTAAGAAACAAAAATAATGTGCGGGATCCCTTTTTAACGTCTTCTACCGGTAAAGGTGATATAAAACCGGATGGACAGGATGTTTGGCTACCGGACTCGGCAGATGGCAAGGGTAAAAATAATGTTGGATTTGCAGTCTATAAGGACAAAGCGCCCAATAGTTTCAGCGAAACTTCACCGGCTATGGAGGCATTGAGTTTATTTCCCGGGGCAAATGGTACCGCGTACGCTCATGACCAGTGGATGGGTGGCATTTCAGGCGCCCTTGGTTCATCAAGAGTTGGAGCAACCTTAAGAACAATGGCAAATGTTGCAACCCTACCAGTCGCTGCCGGGCTGAACTATGCCGGCTCTCTGCATGAACCCTCACAAATGGCGCTATATGAAGTTTATGGCGATCGGGACCGGGATTAGATGACTTTGGGAGGAGTAAATTAATCTTGAATAAATTTTTTTTTTATTTTGCAGCAACATGCCTTGCCATTGTTCTCTCCGGCTGTGCGGTATTTTCCGTAGTCCGCGTTAGTGATACTGTCAGAAATCCTGGCTATGAAGTCAATCCATGGAATACGGTAAAAATCAAAAACCAAGATATTATTATTTATGTGAAACCTTGCAATGATCTTTTTATAGGGTCTGGCACACAATTCATTCCTCTTCTTCCGGTAGATACGTCATATAAAGAAACAAAAGAGCATTTTTATGATGATAACTATTACGACAAGTATTACAGCGGGAACCACGGTTTCGTATCGACGCCGCCCCCTTTTTTTTACATTGAGATTTTATTTGATCCCAAAGAGGATGGATTTAGCTTTGATCCTAAAAACGCGAGTTTGATGGTAACCGGCAAGCCTATTTCAGCGAGCGCCTATATTGCGCCGGAAGGATTTTTTAGAGGACCGGCAGTGGAGGTTACGACGCTCCTTTCTCCTTACGAAACAATCAAAGATTATTTGGATACCGAGCACACCACTCCGCAAAGTTTTCCGTTGCACGCTAAAGAGAAAAGAGGTTTTGCCATCAAATTTGATGTGTCGCCGCCGAAGCCTGGGAGTAATTTTGCAATCAAAATTGAGGGGCTGAGAGATCATAACCAACCCTTTGAATTGCCTTTGATTGAATATAGTGGCGTGAAGCAAGTCAAGGAGTACCGCTATTCATAGTTTCGGTACCGATTCTTCTCGCGTTCCGGTTCTACTGGGGACGGTGACCTGACGCTTTTGGAAATGGTACCGTACAAATCATAACGAAATCGAAAATTGGATTAGCGGCCCCGTTTTGACAAAAAGGCGGAATTTGGATATATTTATAGTGGTCCATAATAGTGGACCACTAGGAGGTGGGTATGGAAGCTAAAATTGTCTCGGTTACCCAGTTGAAGCCGAAGCTGTTGAAGGTGATAAGCTGCGCTCAAAAGCTGGGGCAGGAGTATGTGGTTACCAAAAACGGCCATCCCGCAGCAGTGATTATGGGGTTTGACGATTGGGAGAGCTGGCGCGAGACGCTTGAGATTCTCTCTGATCGAGGCGCCATGCGGCGGATCAAGAAGAATTTGAAGTATTTTAGCCGGGGCGGCCTGGGAAAATCCTTGGATGAGGTGTTTGGGGATAGTCGTTGAAGTATCGTTTAGTTATCCCTCCTGCGGTTGAAGGGATTATTTCCCGACTCTCGCCTAATTTGAAAAGCAAAATACGGGCCGCTTTGGAGGCTCTTCGAGAAGACCCGCACCTTGGCAAACCTTTGAAGGATGAGCTTCGAGGGTTATGGAGTTACCGGGTGAGCCGGTATCGTATTGTGTACCGTATCCACCATGGCAGGATAGAAATTCAGGTGATAGATGTTGGGCCGCGTAACCTCATCTATAAGCGAGTGCTTGTAGCTCTGCAACCGTAAATCTGATTTCGGTTAAGCAAGAATAATTATGTCCTTTGCTGGATCATGATTTTGATTCAGGTTGGGTACGAGTGTGGGTCCCAGTGACATTGGCCATTCATCAGCCCGGCAGCTGTCGGCGCCGAATCTAAACAAACTTTTACTCGATCACGGCCATGCCGGCCTGAAAACCGATTACCCGGAAGACGATTGGGATCTAGAAAACTGGGGGAGATTTTAATAAACGGTACCGGTTTTGCCGTGGATGGGTATTGAGTAAAGTTTTTAATTTAGGCAGGCCGCTTCTCATGGGCGGATCGGTAACTGTCCCTCAGAGAACCGGGACGGGGAACTCGTCAATCGTTCCAATTTTAATTTTCTTTTTAAGTCCTTGTATGCCAGAATAATGGTACATATACATAGGTACCGGTTCTCGGCGGGACAGGTATTGCTGAAGCCCGTTCCCCGGAGAACCGGTACGCTAAACGGTCAAACATTTTTACCTTCTTTTTCTTTCGCTTTCCAAGTACAATTTCTCTCATGGTTTGGCTCCTTCGTAAGGTTGGGCTGATGCCTTTACATCAACCGGTTTTACAGCAAATCTGATCTTCCTTCAAATTCAACAAAGAATAGCACTCAAACAAAAAATGTAATTACAATTAGAAAAAAGGAGGAGTTACTATCAGTGCCATGCTACCCACAGCAGACACCCGCAATAATACCTCCAATTTACAGAAAGGAAACTGACCATGAAAAAAGCACTGTGTCGTTTGTTAGTAGTAGCTCTCATTAGTTCTGGTTGTTCTGCTTTTCGTTCTTCGACACAAATAGTTTCCGTTACAACGGACCAACCTGATGTCCAAATTTATATAAATGGTAATTTGGCGGGGCAAGGTACCGCTAATGCTGCGGTAAAGCGAGACCAAAATGTTCAAATTATGGCTAAAAAACCAGGATATGTCACTATACAGCGAACCATTGGCCACAGTCTTAATACTACAGGTATTTTAGACATAATCGGAGGTGTGTTGATTCTTGTCCCGCTTTTCGGGTTGCTGGCTGCTGGTTCAAACAGCATTGATGAAAACAACCTGTCAATTTCAATGCTAAAAGAGTAAAAATGTAGGACTGTGTCCCGGTTCTCCGGGGACGGGTATTGAGTAAAGTTTTTAATTTAGGCAGGCCGTTTTTTCATGGGCGAATCAGTAACTGTCCCTCAAAGAGCCGGGACACAAAAAATGAGATACCGTGATTTTGTGAAGATTGAAGGACCGTACGATAAAGTTTTAGAGGTGAGTTTGTTGGGGAGTTATTTTTAGCCCGGCACCCACAGTAACGCCTCCTTTTTTAAAATAAAATAATAATAAAAATGAAAGGGAAATAATATGGACCCAATTACGATGCGTGGTATGGTAAAATCTTTATCGTTTATTTTTAAGCCAGTGAAATGGGCTTGGAAAAAGATTTTTAATCTTGAAAAAATAGACCAGCTTCAAGAACGAATTGCGATTCTTGAGAAAGAATATTTGGAGCTGAAGAGTAAAATAACGATAAAAGATAATCCACTCCCTGCGGACGCTGTTTTCATTCCTAAATTTGGAATTTGGTTTAGTAAATCTTCTGGACTTCATTATTGCACTTCCTGCCGTCAAAACGGCCTTTGTACCCCTCTTTATGAACAAAGTAATGGGTGGTTGTGTAAGGTAAAGAGTTGCGAACAATGGTATAGGAAGCCTTCAAGTGGCTATAATGAAGTGACTTCATTTGATTTAGAAGGGCCAGCCTATTAAAAAAATCTTTTTCCATACTGCCCCACTACCGTAATTTTCCCTCAGAGAACCGGGACGGGGAAATATGATATAATTTTCTTCCGCTATGCAAACACGACACCGTCTTAGATTTAAATTAACGGCGCTGGCCGTTCTTCTTTCCCTTGCAGTATTCGGCTGCGCCAGCACAGGTCCCCGGGTTTCGAAGGCCGAGAGAAAAGCAAAAGAGGCGGATTTTAACCGGAAATTTATCCAGGCCTCGGAGCGCATGGTGCCCAAGGTTTACCGCGTGGGATACCGGCTGGTTTCTTCGCACGTGCCTGATCTCGGAGCCGAAAAACCAAAGTTTGGATTCGTAGGCGTCGGCGTGGATGATCTCAAAGACGACATCCGCAAAGTGTTGGGCATTGATAAATCGGTGAAGGGCGTCCTGGTGCGGGGCACTTATCCCGGCAGCAAGGCGGAAGGGCTTGATATCCGGCCGGGCGATGTGATCCAGAAGCTTGACGGAAAAAAGGTGAAAAATCTGGGTTCCTATTTTAAGGCCGTACGCAAGGCGCGCTCCTCCACGGTTAAAGCCGGGATTTGGCGGAAGGGAGACCAGATTGAAATGGAGCTTCCGGTGGAAAAGGTTTACTACAATGCCCAGTTTTTTCTCTCCCCCACGCCCGATTTGGATGCCAATGCCGCTTTTTCCAAAATAAATATCGGGATCGGCGCCTTAAGGTATTGCCACAATGACGATGAGCTGGCTGTGATCATGGGCCACGAGCTTGCGCACACCACTCTGAAGCACTCGCTCAAGCATTTGGGTATCGGCGTTTCCTCGGCGCTGGCTTACGGCGCGGTGGCGGGAGTGATTGATGCCGTCACGATCGGCGGCGTGGGGAACTTGCTTTTGCGTCCTGTGGAAGAGGCGCAAGAAGCGGCGATTTCACGGCGTTACGAAAGGGAAGCGGATTATTTCGGCATGCAGCATGCCTTTCACGCCGGTTTTAATGTCGAAAACGGATCCAAAGTATTCAGCCGGCTGGCCATGGACACGCCAAGCTTCAGTTTGTTGGCCTACACTTTTGCGAGTCACCCTAAAAGCTCCGAGCGTTTCCTGCGGCTGGAAAAAATTATTGAGGAGTTTAAGACGAAGTATCCCGAAAAATGGCAGCAGCTGAAAAATCCCGACTGGGAGATTGTCATTCCTGTCGGATCCGGTGAGACTCTGGATGAGGCGCTCAACCGGCTGATTGAGTCGGAGAAGTTAAACATTACGACCAGTGGAAAAGATATGGCCACCCCTGCCAGTCAGGATAAATCTCCAGCATCTGAATATCCGGTACCCAAAACGTCGTGATATCGGTTACTCCCGCGACCAGGCGCATCAGGGTGTGAGCCCCGCCCATGGACATGGCCTCACCGATAGATTCCGTTTTGCTTTCGCCAAAAGGGCGGAGAATAATCTCGGTCCAGCCCAGCGCGATATTCGCGGCGCCGCGCACGATTCTGTAGGGGATACACGCGGCATAGGGAATGTCCGCATCATCCGCGTAGAGAGTAGAAGCCGGAAGCGCGAGGGATGATGCTAGGGCAAGGGCGGCGATCAGCGCTTTCCGTTTCATGCGAGGATTATACATGAACAACGTAATGAACGGCCGGTTCTTCTGGAGACAGGCTTCAGCAATACATGTCCCGCCACAGCGGAGGGTGCCCCGGGCAAAGCCCGGGGGATCCGGAGCAGTCCCTTGACGAACCGGTTCGCGGTTGGGCGAGGGCAAATCAACTTGACTTTATTGTTTCAGTAAATTATACTTAATTATAATTTACTGAAATGAAATATGATGAATTCAAGCAAAAAGTAAGGGGTTTGCCGGTGTTTTCTTCGACGCTGCTCTCTGCATTAACCGAGCAAGGCGAAACGCTTAAGGTGCAGTTAACCGGTTGGAAGAAGAAGGGCTGGATTCTTGGTTTGCGAAAAGGGCTGTATGTCCTTAACCGGGATGATAGGCAAATCGAGCCTTCCCACTTTTTTCTGGCAAACCAAATTTTTATCCCATCGTATGTCAGCCTGGAATCGGCCCTTGCCTTTTATGGTTTAATCCCTGAATTTGTTGCGGCCACCACATCGGTGACAAGCAGGAAGACGTGTGAGTTTACAAATGAATTTGGTGTTTTTACGTATCAGCATCTTCAACCCAAAAGCTACACGGGTTTTACGACTATCAAGGAGTCTGAGAAAATTTCTTATCTTATCGCCGCGCCCGAGAAGGCCGTCGTGGATTTTATTTATTTGAATCTTGCCAGCTTCGGAGCAAAGGATAGAAATATTTTTAAGGAGTCCTATCGTTTTCAAAACTGTGACAAGTTAAAAATCAGGAAACTTGCTGATTATGCGGCAAGTTTTGAAACAAAAAAGCTCTGCGAAATTATCGGGCTTTTTATCGAAGAGACGATCCGGTGAAAGAGCTGATTGAAAAAGAACTGGCTAAAGAAGCCCAGCCTAAACTTAAAAAGCTCGTGCTGGCCGAATGTTTGCAGCACCTGATTCTTCAGAGTATTTACCGGCACGGTTATTTTGACAATCTCGTGTTTACGGGAGGGACTGCGCTTAGGCTTCTCCATCAGACGGGACGGTTCTCGGAGGATTTGGACTTTTCGCTGGGGAATAAGAGCCGATTTGATTTCAGCGAATTCCTTGAAAAGCTTCAGAAAGATTTGACCCTTCAGCAGCTGCCGTTTGATTTTTCACCGGCAGAGAAGAGGAATGTGGCAAAAGCTGATTTTCGTTTTGCCGGGATCCTGAAAGAATTCAAATTGTCTCCTCTTAAAGATCAGAAATTGACCGTCAAACTGGAAATTGACACCAAACCGCCGCAGGGAGGTACGACTGAGATTGGCTTTGTGGCCGTTCCTGTTTCATACAGCGTGGCTGTGTACGGCCTTTCATCCTTGTTTGCCACCAAACTGCACGCGGTTTTTTTTAGGCAGTATGTCAAGGGAAGGGATTTTTATGACCTCCAGTGGTATCTTGCCAGAAAAATCAGGCCAAATTTTCAATTATTTAATAATGCCATCCTTCAAACCGAAGGGGAAGGGCATGAGATCCCGGAGAGCAACTTTAAAAAGGAATTAATCCGCCGGTTAGAATCCGTTGATTTTCATAAAGTGCGTTCTGAATTGGAACGATTTGTCATCAATCCCGCCGAGTTGGAATTTTTGACTGCGCAAGCTATTGCGAGCCTGCTTAGAAATTATGATTAACGCCAGCTTTTTTTATGCCCAACGACACTCCAAAGTCTTTTTTTAGAACCTACCTGCACAGCGTATGGATTCCTCCGTTTTTATTTGTCGTATGCAGCTTTATTCCCCGCATGGTCACATCTTTTTTGATGCAAATATTCGCTAGGGAAGAAAATCCCACGGCATTTTTAAATACGGTTGTGTCTGCCGCTATGTTTGCCGGCTATTTGCCTGTTGTCACAGCCGCCTTAGGAATTTTGATTGCCGGCATCTATCAGGTCACTCACGGCATGTGGCTGAAGGGCCTTGTGAACCTTGTTTTGTCGGTCATTCTCGGCGCACTTTTTGTCATCTTGCCGTTGCTCGACTTTACCCACCCTCCGAGAATGTGGACGGGTTAGCACAGTGCAAGCATGGTGATAGCCCGTAATCCGGTCATCGATTTTTGTTTTGGTGTTCTATTAGCGCTTTTTTTTCTGGAAAGAATTGTTTCCACTTTTATCCGGCCTCGCGCCCTTCCGAGCGAAAAAGTTTATCAGAAAAGTGTTTTTTTTATATTGTTCTCCACTTATCTTCTCATTGTGATTCTATCCATCAGCCATTATCGCAAAATTCGATATTTGGACATGGCCCTTTCCGGCTTGGGATTTGCTTTTGTGGCGCTTGCAATTATTTTGAGAACCCTCGCCATCAAAAATCTCGGCCCTTATTGGAGCCCTTTTGTGGAAATCAAAAAAGGGCACAAGTTGATCACGACGGGGATTTATAAGTATATGCGCCATCCATACTATATTTCCGTTGTCCTCGAACTCTCGGGCATCGCCCTGATTTGCAATGCCTATGGCGCGTTGATGCTGGTGATTCTGGTCCAACTGCCGCTCCTGCTCACCCGCGCCATTCTTGAAGAGCACACACTGCGCGCGGTGCCCGCCAAATTTTTCCGTTGAATCGCCTCCGGGTGGCATGTTATCCTATTTCCCTAAATAGACCTTAAAATACTTAATAAGCCTTATCAGTGCCTCAAGGAGGAGAATGTGAAAACACAGTCAGCCGGGCGTACCCGGGCAACAGCTTCTATTATTTCTAATGACGAATTTCTCACCACCAAGGAGCTGATGCAGCTCTTGAAGGTCAAACACAAACAGACGATTTATAAGCTCATTGATGACGGCATGCCTGCCATCAATGTGGGGAAGAATTACAGGTTTATTAAGCATGAAGTGATTGAATTTTTGAAAGGGTTATCACGAAATGAGCCCAATAGAAAAGACTGAAAGCAATAGCTACCCTATGGAACGAGTCGAGTTTTTATGTGACAAGTCCCTTTTTAAGGGGAAAGTATACCGGCCTGCCGATTTAGACACCTGCAAAGGGATCGTGATATTTACCCATGGGCTGGGATATTGTGACCGGCAATATGATATTGACGGTCAATATTTTGCAGATAATAACTACCTTATGCTTACCTATAACTTGCGCGGTCACGCTGGCACGCCAGGTAAATGGACTTTGCAAAATTCCGTCGATGATTTAATCGAAGGGATTAATTTTTTGGTAAGGCACTATGATTTTCCAAACAAAGAAAGAATTTGCGTGATCGGTCATAGCACGGGGGCTTTAATCACACTGTTGGCTTCGCTTAAAGATCCGAGAATTAAATTCGGTAGCGTTGTGACGACGGTTACGTGCCTTAGGGATTCTTATTTGCATTGGTTTAAGAGTGGGTTTAATAAGGAAGTAAAAGAATTTTTCAAGTCAAAAGGGGTCCTTTCGCCATTAATTGAAAGATTTTTTGAGGATGAAAAGCCTTATCAATTATTTTGTGAAGGTAAGATACCTCAAAGCGAGTTAAATGTACCGCATAGGTATGGCTTGCTCCGGTCTGATAATTGGGGCGAGTTTTTTAATGAGATTGTATATTCTGTTGATATTATTCAATTGGCAGAAAAAATTAAAATCCCCCTGCTGTTGTTTAGGGGAGAATATGATGAGGTAATGGATGTGCAAAAAACCAACGAGCTGTATGAACGGCTTAATAAAAAAATTCCCTCAAAGCTTTATATTACCGATTCAAAGAATCATTTTCACAATGACAAATGGGATCTAATTCAATCGGAAACCCTAAAATTTTTTGACGCATTCTGCGGCTTTAAAGAGAAAAAAGAATTTATTTGTGACAAAGAAATCCTCATTGTAGATGACGAAATAATTGTTACCAAGACATTGCAAGTGCTTCTCAAAAAACAGGGATTCAGCCGGGTTACCGTCGTTAATAGCGGCGAGGCCGCTTTGCAGAAAATAGCCAAGCTTGAAAGTGAGGAAAGCAAATTTTTCGACATGATTATCACAGACATTCGCATGCCAGGCCTTGACGGTATTGAAACAATCAAAAAAGTCAAAGCAATGATGGGCGACGTTTCTAAAAAGAAAAGCTCGGTTATTTTTATGACCGGGTATGAGGGCGATAAGACACGGGAAGATGCCAAAGCATTGGGATATGTGGATTACCTTTATAAGCCTTTTGACCTTGAGGAGTTTATTGCTAGCGTACGGAAGCATTTGGAATCATGATAAAAAAACTGGCCGTTCAATGGGATAATTTTTTATATAAGGTTCTTATTAAAAACCTCCTCAAAACATCCAAGTTGGGTTATGGAACCGTTGTGGCCGGAGCGGAGTCGGGCGTTAATTTCGAACATATGTACAACAATCGGCCTGAAGGAAAATTTTTTATCGGCAAATACATAGATAAAATTCTGCTTAATCTTCCTGCGGTTCATGCCACAAGAGGTAGAAAAGAGGACATAAAACGGGTTCTATGGAATGAAATCCATAACAACAAAATTTTGAACCGTAAAACTCGCGTTTTAGATCTTGCCTCTGGTGGAGCTCGTTATCTCCGGGAATTGGCAGAGGAACACCGTAACGGTGATGTTGAGTCTGTCGGGCTTGATAAAGATTCTAAATGCGTACGGCTTGGAAAAAGCCTGATTGAGGCAGAGAAGTTGAAAAATATCCGTTTTGTTAAAGGGGATTTATTTAGAACAGGACATTTGCGGGACTTTTCCTCAAAAATGAATTGGAACCCAAATGTAATTATCGCCTCCGGATTGTTTATTTACTTCAATAGTCAAATTGTGGAAAAAGTCATTAGGGAGATTTATGACCTTCTTCCGCGAGAAGGTCTTTTGGTGTTTTCGTCTTATGAAAAGTTGAATACCAAAAAGTTAATGAGAAAAACGATGGCCACCTCTTCGGGGGAGGAATGGACTCTTTATTACAGAAAACCGGAGTACTGGCGTTCTTTTCTTTATGAGACAGGGTTCCGTGAGGCATTCATTTTTAGAGATCAGTGGCAAATGAATAATATTTGCACTGCGAGGAAATAGTACATATGTTCGATCGGCTAACAATTTTCGGTGTAATTAGCCTAATTAATTGTTTCACTTGTATTTCTATCGGCCTGTTTCTTTTTTTAAAAAACAGACGTAGTCCTATTAATTTTTCTTATTTTATATTTGACCTTTGCGTTGCTTTTTATGCGCTATTTTATTTTTTGTGGCAATCCTCTAGTGATGCAAGATGGGGTATTCCTTTTTTTAAATGGTGCATAGTTGGTGTGGTTTTGATAAATAGTGCATTTATTAATTTTAGTTTTGAGATTTTAAGTTTAAAAAGAAAATATAAATTACAGCTCTGGTTGATCCATGGGTTAAATGCCCTTTTTTGCTACGCGGCCATTTTTCTTTTCTATAAAGACTGGCAAATTAAGTTCAGCTACGGATTGTGGCCGATTCCATCGACGACTTTTAATTGGTACATATTATGGTGGTTTGCGCAAGTTATTTATGCTTTCTTCTTGATTTATACGCAGGGTGTCTTGCGATCTCATGGTAAACAAAAGGAACAATCTCAATGGATTTTTTGGGCGACGTTAATTGCATATGTGGGCGGTGCGACGAATTGGTTTGTTTGGTATGGGGTTAATTTCCCTCCTTATTTAAATTCAGGTATAGCTATTTACACTCTAGTATTGGCATACGCAATATTCAGCCGGCATTTGTTAGGCATTGAAGTCATTATTAAAAAGACTCTTGTCTTTGCCGGTGTGTTCGGAATTATGATGAGCGTTGTTGCAGGAATTTCTACACTTACACAGAGTTATATAGGACAATTTCTGAGGGTGGATGTTAGACTTTCTATGGCGTTGAGTGTCGCAGTTGCTATTTTAGTGTATGATCCGGTCAGGAAAATTTTAGTTGATATTACCGATAAATATCTTTTTCAAAAAAAGCAAAGTATCAAAGTTATTCTAAACCAATTGGCTGGAAATATTATTATGATTCTGGATATTACTCAGGTAGCGGACAAGATTCTTTCGACGCTGCGGGAATCGCTCCGGCTTGAATCGGGAGCGATTATTCTTAAAGACGAAAAAGATAAGGGCTATGAGGTTTTGAAGGTATTCAATATGGCTGCCCTAGCAACGAAGTGCGACGAGGAAGACGCATTAATGCAGTATCTTGCGGAAACGGAAAAGATTATTAATCTTGAGAATGCGGAGGAGAGGAGCCATCTCCCGGCTGTGATTCTAGAGCGACTCGATGAAGTCAGGACCGTGCTTTGTATTCCGCTCTTCATTTACAATAAACTGATCGGCGTGCTTATGCTCGGGAAGAAGAAGTCGGATGAAGAGTATACGCAGGAAGAGCTGGATTATCTGCCGACGGTGACGAGCCAGGTGTCGATTGCGCTTAGCAATGCGCGGCTTTATGAGATTTTGAAGAAAAGCCAGGTTGATTTTGCGCAGCAGGCGAAGATGGCGGCTATCGGCACGCTTTCGGCCGGAATCAGCCACGAGATCAAGAATCCGCTCAATCATATGCGGCTGGCTGTGGGCATGCTCCGGCTCAATAAGCGGCTGGGGGTGTATTCCAGTCTTTCGAAAGAGCAGTTTGAGAACGAGGTTTACAACACGCTGGAGCGTATTGATGCTAATATCACGCGCGCGACCGAGGTGATTGAGCGGCTTTCGAGTTTTGCGAAAAAGCCCAAGGAGCTCAAAATGGATCCGGTAGGCCTTGAAAAAGCTCTTGAAAATGCCTTCCGGCTTCTTGACCGCGAACTTGAGCATTACGGCATTGAGGTGAAAAAAAATTACACGCCGAATCTGCCGTTGGTTCACGCGGACTCGCACGCGATTGAGGACGTTTTTTTGAATCTTCTGGTGAATGCCCGTCACGCGATCAAGGAAAAGGGGACGATCACGGTGGGGACTCACAGCCGCGGCAATGACGTCGAGGTGACGATTCAGGATACGGGATGCGGGATTGCGCCTGAGAATCTGGAGAAAATTTTTGATCCTTTTTTTACCACCAAAGATACGACGCGGAATCCCGACGGAGAGTCAGTCAAAGGGACCGGGCTTGGGCTTTTTATCGTCCGCGAACTTATCAAGAAGCTTGGCGGCTGGATTGATGTGGAAAGCGAAGTGGGGAAGGGGACCTGTTTCCATATTGTCTTTCCCGCGCTTCGGGAGGAGATTGCCAAAGGTGCCTGATCCCGAGAAGAAAATCAGCAAAGTCCTGTTGATCGACGACGAAGCGGATGTGGTGGATTTTTTCAAGCAGGCGTTCAGCCGTTTTCCGCACGTGCAATTTTTCGCGGCTGTGAGGGCCAGGCAGGGCTTCGAAATCGCAAAGGCGGAAAAGCCCGAGGTGATTTTGGTGGATCTCAAGATGCCTGAAATGGGCGGGGAGGAGATTTTAACTAAGCTTAAGCCCCTGCTTCCTGATACAAAATTTATTGTCATGACGGGCTGGGACGATGATCATACCAAAGACAGGATTATGAAAGAAATTGGTGTGGCCGCTTATTTTGAAAAACCGGTTGATCTTATGCGTGTGATAACCAAGGTTTTTGAACTGATCATGATGAGGTGAGCGATGGACGATAAAGAGGGCCGCGGAACGATTTTGATCGTGGATGATGAGCCGGATGTGGTGTTTTTTATCAGCAAGGTGTGCCAGCCGCAGGGATATCACACGATCACGGCTTCAAGCGGGCTTGAGGCGCTGAAATATCTGGAGCAGCTCAAGGGGAAGATTGATGTGGTGCTGCTGGATCTCAGGATGCCCGGCATGGGCGGGATTGAGGTGTTGAAGTCAATCCGCAAGAATTACGACAATCTTCCGGTGATTATCGTGACCGCGCTCAGCGAAAAGAAAAAGGAATGCGAGGAAATCGGCATTGATGCTTTTGTGACCAAGCCTTACAGCCTGGAAGAGCTTTACAAGCATATCACGGCCGTGATCGGACAAAGGGAGGAGGAAAAGGGGCTTAAGCCCGTGCCTGAAGGGGCCATCCCCTGCGCCAAGGTGCTGATCGTGGATGATGAAAGGGAAGTGTGCGAGATTTTGTCGGAGTCCCTCTTGGAGGATGCCATGAATGCGCGGTATGAGGTGAGATTTGCTTTAAGCGGGGATGAGGCGCTCAAGATTGCGGATGAGTTTGAGCCGGATGTGGCGATTGTGGATATCAAGATGCAGCACATGTGGGGCGATGAGTTGATTGAGAAGTTCAAGGCCGGCGCCGCGTATTGCCCCAAGGATTTTATTATTTTCACGGCCGCGGATTTGCCGGAGTATCGCGAAAAGGCGAAAAAGGCCGGCTATAAATACCTGACCAAACCCGCCAAGCTCGACGAACTTTTCGAAGTCCTCAGAAAAATCTGTGTCCGCCATAATCTCTTAGCCAAAGCCGGTGGCTAGAAGCCGTATTGCCGGCTTTTTGACTATTTGTATTTTTTTAACCGGGTGCGCCCGGCATGATCCTTTGCTTTTCCATCATGAAGAAGGGAATTACCTTGCCCTTCCGGCCGCAAGCGTGACCGGAAACCAGGCGCAGATTCTCGCGGACCAGTACGGGGCCGTGATTAAACAAGATTCCCGCCAAAAAATCACCAAAGATATCGAAGAAATGATAGCCTCGGAAAAATCCTGGGTGATTGTGGTCACGCCCGCAAACCGAGATTTTATAAGCGGGATTTTCGGAAAAATTCCAGCGCCTTCAGGGATTCCTTCCGCGACGGTTCAAGTTTACGGAGAGAGCACTCCGGAATTAGAAAAAGAAATGGCGCGTCTCAGGCTGGAAAAATCAGTGAATCGGAGGCCGGGTGACGATAAATAGCCGGGCCTCGATGGAGTCCACATTTCTGAATTTGTGGGGAATCCCGCCGTCAAAGTAAGCCGATTCGTTGGAGTGCAGCCGCCGGATTTTATTGCCGTAGGTGATCTCAAGCGTCCCCGACTCGAGAAAAATGCAAATCATGGCATTGTCCCTGAATTTCCATTTTTTCAATTCCTTGAAGGGTTTGATGGTCATCAGCCCCATAAAGAAGTCGCGGCTGCTTGTTCCCGGCGGGCTGAGTGATTGAATCGAGAAACCGTGCTGGCTGTATTCAATGAAGCCGCGCTGCCCGAACCCGCAGATAAAAAACGAGCCCGGCCATTCGCCCATGGCGCGGGTCGCAAGCTCCGCAAAAGAAATGCCCAAGGCCTCTGCGATTTTCACCAGTTTGTCCGAGGAGGGGTCCTGCACGCGCTGGGCCAGGATGTTGAAAATATGTTTATCGTTCAGTCCTGATTTTTTGGCCAGCGTCTGAATCGGAACTTCGTGGCCCTGGGCTTTTTTCTCTTCGAGAAGGGATTTGATGGCCATTCCCCAGCGCGGCGCCTTCTTTCTTGGAAAATCTTTTTGATGCTCCGATAAATCCTGTCCGATTTCGTCGTACATCCGTTTCCTGCATCCTTTCGAATAGTTTTTTAAATGAACTATTCAGTTTGCCTGCTTTTCCTCAAGGTTACCTGCCATTCGCCAGTTTTGCAAATTGACTGTTTACTACATTAAACAAACCTTTTCTCCGGGCCTTGACCCCCTTGCAGGCATCGGGTACATAGTCATTATGATTATCAAAACCATCTCAGGCAAGAGGCCGGAAAGAATGGAAAACCTTGAACCGCTTTTCTGGGCTTACTTCAACAACAAGATGATGATTCTTCTCATGATGATCGAGAATCCAATCCTTACCAAAAGCGCTCTTTCGGTGGAAAAGCAAAAAATATTTCTTCACGATTTGTATCATCATTTTCTGCCCTCAAAGATGGAGAGAAAATATCACCGCGCCTTTCAATGGCTTCATCTGTTTCTTGACCGCTATCCGGATGTGACTTCCCGGCTGATTCAGCGGGCCATCCGCATGATTGCGATTATTTATGAGGGGTTTGGGCTTAAGCTTGAGAAGAACATTGAATCGATGCGTATCGAAAAAGAGCGTTCGAATTCAAGTGAGGGAGGAGAGGTGGCATGTTGAGAAAAACTAAATCACGGTGCTTGATGGTCCGGTCAGCCAAGCATCCAAGGGCGTTTTGCCGCTGGGCCGGTATGAAGTGGAAAGACCGCGTGCGGGCGGTTGAGAAGCAGCTTGGAGGAACGCTTGACGTTTGCTGATGAAAGGCGGGGATAGTATGCGAGAACTCGAACATAATGTGGTGAGCATTCTTTACTCGCTCAAAGGCATGATTGAATCCCACCTTGAGCTTGCGCGGGATGGCGCCGGGGATCAAAAGGAGCTGGTGTTGCAGCATGCTGAGGAGGTTTTGCGCCGTGCCTACTCACAGGCGGATCAGGCATTGCAGATCACGAAACGGCTGGGAAAGATTTTTGATCCGCCCGAGACTTTTCTCCAAAAAGATTTTAAGGTTTGTCTTCATAGTACGTGGGAAGATGTTCTCAAAACGCTCAAGCAGGAGCACGGCATGGAAGGTATTGAAATTCTCTGCCGTATCCCGCAAAATTTCCCGTGGATCCGCTGCGACAAGCAGGATTTTAAAGAGATTCTCTACAACCTGGCGTTGAACGGGGTTCAGGCCATGGCGGAAAATGGAAAACTTGTGATCCGCGCCCAGCTCGCTTTTTCGGTAAAAGAAGAACCCTTTACCGTCATCACCCTCGCCGACACAGGCCGGGGCGTTCCTGAGGAAAAACTGCCCTATCTTTTTGATCCTTTTTTTACCACCAAAAATTCCGGCCAGGGAAACGGCCTGGGGCTTTATCTTGTGAAATTGCTTGCAGCGCGGAACGGCGGAAGGATTTCAGTTTCCAGTTTTGAAGGATGCGGCGCGACGTTCACGCTCGAATTTCCCGTCGCTTCTCACAGCAGACAATGACACGGCTGAAAGCCGTGTCATTGTGCAGCACTTGCCTATAGGATCATGCTATAGGCAAGTGGCGGTCTGAAAAGGCCGCCCTTGGTTTGAAATAGGTTTTCCGGTAAAAGCGTAATTCCTCAATCGATTCCCGGATGTCATCCATAGCGCGGTGCCGGTCTTTTTTCTCGGGCGATTCCTTGGTTTTCGGATACCAACGGTCAATCACGCTCCGGATCGAGCTCACGTCCACCAGCCGGTAGTGAAGGTATTCATGAATTTTTGGCATGTATTTGATCAGAAACCGCCGGTCATGATGAACGGAGTTTCCGCAAAGGACCGCTTTCTTGGGCAGGGCGTATTTTTTGATAAATTCGAGCGTCTTTTTTTCGGCTTTCCGGACCGTTGTTTTGGATTTTTGGACTTCTTCAAAAAGTCCTGATTTTTTGTGATGCTTCTCGTTCCAGTCGTCCATTTTTTTAAGCAGGGGCGTGGGCTGGTGAATCACCATGCTGGGGCCCTCCTCAAGGATATTCAGATCCCCGTCCGTGACGATGGTGGCAATCTCGATAATGCGCTCCTTCTCCGGGTCAAGGCCCGTCATTTCCAAATCCATCCAGACCATGTTGTTTTTTTGTTTTAAAACTATCATCCCGGAACCGCGGAAGCCTTCGCGCTGCGGACGGCCGGAAGATACATTTTTTCAATATACTCGGTGAGCATACGGTTGGTGTTGAAATACGATGTGATGGAGTAAATGGATTCCTTCATCATGGCGACCCACCCTTTCGAATAGGGAATCGTGGAGCCGGAGGCCATGGGCTCCGCATGATGGGTGCGGTCAAAGTAAAGGGGAAGAATGGTGTTTTCCAGAAGGTTGAACAGTTCGTCCCGGTCCTGGGGGGCTGAATCCAACGTGCCTTTTCCAAAAAGCCAGCCATTTTTTCCGTGCTGGACTCCCTCCGGCACCCAGCCGTCCGCGATCGACAAGTTTAAAACGCCGTTCATGCCCGCCTTCATCCCGCTTGTGCCGCTTGCTTCGTGAGGGCGGATGGGATTGTTGAGCCAGACATCCACGCCGGCTTCAAGATACCGGGCCATGTCAATGTCGTAATTTTCAATGTAAACGATTTGGCTTCTGAACTTTCTTTCCTGCGCGCGTTTTTCAAGCCGGTGCGCGACTTCCGCGATTTGCCGGATGCGTTCATAGCCCGCATGATGATTGGGATGCGGCTTTCCGGCAAAAAGGATATGCATGGGCTTGCCATATTTTTTGTAAACATTTTCAAGCAGCGTGAAAATACGTTCCTCATCATCCATGATGAAAGTAGCGCGTTTGTAATCCGCAAGACGGCGCGCAAAGCCGAGCATGAAGGAATCGGTGTCAAGAAGGTCCTGCGTGCGTTCGTGAATGGCGTCGGGATCCAGCCGGCCGCGGAGAAGCTGGTAGGCAAAGCGGTCGCGCACCTTGTTGATAAATTTATTTTTGAATTCAAGATGAAGGAGCCAGATGTTTTCGTCGTCGATTTCGCGCACCTTTTCCAGGCCGCCGTGGTTTTCAATAAGCTGGCGAAGCAGCGGTTTTTGCCAATAGGGAACGTGGACTGAATTGGTGATGGAATCGATGGGAACATCCACATAAGACCACATCTGGCGGCATACTTCGCCGTGCAGGCGGCTCACGCCGTTCCGGAATATGCCGGAAAGGAGCAGGGAGAGCTTGGTCATATCAAAGTGGTTTTCGCGGTTCCGTGCGCAGTTAAAAATAGTGTCCCCCTCTGCCGGGGCGAGGAAACTGTCCAGGTACGGCTGCAAGTAGTCGCGCACCATCCATTCTTCAAAACGTTCGTTGCCCTCGGCCACGGGCGTATGCGTGGTGAATCCGATGATTTCCGCAGCGCGTTTTTGGGCCTCGGAAAAGGGAAGGGAATGTTTTTGCATCAGTATCCGGATCACCTCAAGGGCCGCAAAAGCCACATGGCCTTCATTAAGATGATAAGCGGCCGGGGCGTAGCCCGCGCCTTCCAGAGCCTTGACGCCGCCGATGCCGAGCAGGAGCTCCTGCTCAAGGCGGCGCTTTCTTTCTTCTTCGTAATGTTTTGGCGAGGCATAGAGCCGCTTCGTGATGTGGCGGTCATGCACCTGATTGTCGTGAAGGTCGGAATCAAGAAGCAGGAGGTCCACCCTTCCGACGCGCGCGCGCCAGACCCGGGCTTTTACCAGCCGGCCCTGCATCGGCATTTCCACAATCAATTCTTTGTCTGTGCGTACGTCTTTGACCGCTTCCAGGGGAAGAAAATCGCGCACCAGCTTGTGCGGCGGCACAATGGCGTCGTAAAGAACCCGCATGGAGCCGTCAATATCTATCTGCTGCTCATAATGTCCCTGCGTGTAAAAGAGCCCCACACCCACCATCTTGAGCCCGACATCGCTGGCGCCCCGCAGATGGTCCCCTGAAAGAATGCCGAGCCCGCCCGAGTACATGGGAATAATGTCAATGCCGTATTCCATGGAAAAATAGGCCACGGTCTTGTTCATGAGCTCCGGGTAGCGTTGGGAGACAAGGGTTTCCACGGGATGCATGTAAGATTTGTATTCGCTTTCAACTTTCTTGAAAAGGTTCAGGAAATTTCTGTCAGCCAGCAACTCGGCCATGCGGCGGTGATAGAGGGGCGTGTTGTCGGCCTGGACTTCAAGAAAGCGGTAAAGGTTGCGGCGGAAAAGGCCCCACATGTAAGGGCTGATGCTGCGGAAGAGAAGATGCGCGTCGTAACTCCACTCAAACCAGAGATTGGAAACGATCTTGATTAGCGTACGGTCAATATCTATCATGATGAAGGAGGTAGAATACCAAAAATAAAATAAAAAATCACGTTTATTTTCTAAAAAAGCCACTTCGGGCTCACGTCTCGGCAACGTTCACCTCGCCCACCTGCCTTGCGGCAGGTGCTGCTTCGCTGCCAACCAAGCATTTCTACATTTCCCCCGAGTGACGGGCTTTTTGCCGCCCTCGAAGCGTAGCGTAGAGGGTGTGCCTCGTCGTGACCACTCGTGGCTTTTTAAAATTAGATCAGGATAAATAATAATTGACTTAGGTTTGTAAGTGGATGAAAATTTGTGTCTATGCTTAGAAGAAACCCAAGTTTTTCCTTTATTGCCGTTTTTTTGCTGATTTTTTTAATATTGCCGGGCCCGGTTTCGGCGGATGGAAATCCGGCAGACTCCTTTGTGCGCTTTCTTAAGATCAAGGATTATGCGCAGGCTTATGGGCTTTTGTCTCCGGCATTAAAATTCCAGTTCAGTCAGGAGAAATTCGAGGAGGAACAGAGAGAGGCTGAGAAGAAATTTACGGAGCAGTTTGGCACGCCGGAGATTTTCCGCGCGGAGGAGCTTGTCCTGAAGGAAGTCGAGAAGCAGAAGTCCGTGGTGGAGCAGATGCAGCTTGGGGATGTGGACCTCGGCAAATTCATGTTTTGGAACTGGTGGAAGTCCGGCGGGCCGAAACGCTATTTTTATCAATTTGTTTTTGGCGAAAAGGGGAAAATTGTTTTTGGGGTGGATATCAAGGATGGCGCGGTTGTGAATTATGAATTTTTGCCCCGGCTCCAGGCCGCCCTTTCTTCGAAAAATCCGGACATTGCCGTCAAAAAAACACGCGTAATCGCTTGAACATGGCGTTTTTGAATTTCGCCGGGGTGCAGGTTGCGGTGCTGGGGCTGGCCGCATGGACCATCGGCTACGGACTGGCCGGCGCAAGATGGCGTTTTGAGCATCCGGCTCTCCGGACGGCTTCCCTCGCTGCGTTCGGCCTGGCCATCATCTCATTTTCAATCTTTCTTTTATCCCTGCTTCACGCCGTCTCGGCGATTGATCTTAGAATTTTTTCCAACGGTCTTGTCCTGCTCGCGGTTCCCGGTCTGGCTGCGCTTTTGGGGAGCTTGTTTAAACCATCAAGAAATAAACAACCGGTTACATTTTTTGAAGGGCTTATTCTTTTTATTTTTTTCATGTATGCCGGATGGATGATTCTAGGCGCCGCGCTTCCGGCCTTGGACCGCGATGAGATCATCTATCATCTTGAAGTCCCCCGGCAAATGCTCCGCGGCGGCGGTACGGTGCTGTTCCGTGACAACATTTATGGATATTTTCCCCAGTTTGGGGAAATGTTTTTTCTCCTCGCGGGCGGAACGTCGGGGGAATGGGCGGCCAAACTTTCGCATGTCTTGTTTGGACTGCTTCTTGGGCTTGCGATTTACGGCTTTAGCCGGAAATATCTTTCACGGATTTACGCCCTGCTGTCTGCCGCGCTTTTTCTCACCATTCCTTCCGTGATGGTCATCATGCCGTGGGCTTATGTGGATTTGACTTATTCCCTTTATGCTTTTTTGGCGTTGGCCGCGGTGGTTGAATATTTCGGATCAGGGCAGGGGAGATGGGCTTTGTTTGCCGGTGTGATGGCAGGATGCGCGTCTGCGGTGAAATTCACGGGATTGCAGTTTACGATGCTCGTCGCGTGTTTGATTTTTGTGGAGCATGTTTTTACGCGCCGCAAGGGATTACCGCTAGCCGCCGTTTTTTTTGTCGCGGGTGCCGTGCCTTTTGCAGTGCCTTACATTTGGCGCAGCTGGCATGAAACAGGATGGCCTTTTTTTCCTTTCAAACTGGAAGGCTTTGAACTCCGCGACATTTTTAATTGGGATGCTGACCGTGCCCGGCTGTACCTCAAATGGCTTTCCTCTTACGGCACGCCGCTTGGAGAAGAGGCCTGGTGGCATACCCTTCTTGCGCCGGTGCTAGTGTTTGTTACGGCCCGCTTTAATTCTTATTTATTTTATGAAGGCGTGATCGGGCCGGTTTTTCTTTTAACGCCTTTTTTACTTTTTAAAAAAGAAAAGCCGCAGCCGCTCAAAGGGCTAATGTTTTTTTCCCTTTTGTTTCTTTATTATTGGGCCCTCACCACTAAACAGGTGCGTTTTCTCCTGCCTGTTCTTCCGGTGATAAGTTTTCTTCTGGCTTACGGGCTTTCCGTAACGCGCTTCCGCCTGGTGATGAATGCCATTGTATTGGGGCTGATGACCGCAAGCTGTGTCATGGGAGTGCAGGAGGTGCTGCGGCTTTATCCGATTCCGTATTGGCTGGGGCTTGAAACGCGGGATCAATACCTTGCCCGGCACGTGGAGGGGTATCGCGCCTATCAGTCTGCCAATCGCTGGCTGGGTCCGGAGGACAGGGTGTATCTCATCAATATGAAAAATTACGTCTATTATCTTAATTGCCGCTGGCGGGCGGATTTTATTTTTGAGCGCTTTCAGCTCGACCGGTTTATGGAGAAAAATCCGGATCCCGGCGAAGTGCTGGAATTTTTCAAATCACGCGGAATCACGCATCTCTTGGTCAACGAATCGTTCATCGCTTCGGAAAAGTGGGGAATGCCGCCGACCCAGCTCAAAATTTTTCAGGATTTTTTATCCCAGCATGCCGCGCCTCTGATGCGGGACAGGAATTACGCGCTCTACAGATTAGGAAACCCTAATCCTTAGCTTTCGCAAAATGTTAGGGCGGCAAAGAAAATTTTTTACTTCTTCAGGAGCTGCGTACCGTTGCCGGGGAGCGGAATATCGATTTGCGGCAGCAGGAACGTGGCCGCGTGCAAAGCGCCTCCCGCTGTTTGCCCGATGGCCGTGATCAGTCCTGTTACCGGGCAGTATTTGCCTCTCTTGGACCACGGGCACTCGGCGGGTTTAAAGAGACCGTACCATCCGAACAAAACGTTTTCCATGCCAAAGGCAAATTTCGCCGCGGCTTTTTCCTGATAAGTCCCCTTTTTAGTCCAGGGGCTGGCAGCCAGGGCTACCGAGGGCAGAAGCAGCAGAACCAAAACCGCTGTGAACCATTTTAGTGATTTTTTCATGAGTGTTTTCCTCCTTAAATGAGCACGCAACTTACGCGACTGTAAGGAGAGTCAAGTTGCCCGTGCGAATTTATCCCAGGAGCCCGCGGCCTAGCGGGCGACGTGGGATTACGCTAACGTAGCTTCATCATTCCATAGTATATTATCGGCGTGCTACTATAAATTCTAAACTACGGAGGTGACCCCATGATGCGCACAGCCAATCCCGCGCTTAACAGCAAGACGTTTGAGCCTAAGGTTGTTTCAGGTGAAGAACGGATGACCATCCAGGGTACGGTGAATAAAACCGCGGTCTGTCTTGGGCTTTTATTTGTCACCGCATCCTGGACCTGGGGCAAGGTCATGGCCGGGGGGGGCATTCCTGCAGCCGTGTGGTTGGCGCTTCTCGGAGCGTTTATTGTAGGGATTGTGGCCTGTTTCAAAAAAGAATGGGCGCCGGTCGCGGCCCCGCTTTATGCTTTGCTGGAAGGCGTGTCTGTGGGCCTTGTGTCCGCTTTGTTCGAGCAGAAATTCTCGGGCATTGTGATCCAGGCTGTTTCTCTTACTTTCGGAACCCTGGCCGCGCTTCTGATTGCCTACAAGTCCGGCATGATCAAGCCCTCTGAAAATTTTAAACTCGGCGTTTTTGCGGCCACAGGCGGGATTGCGATTCTTTACCTGATAGACATGGTGCTTATGTTTTTCAAAATCCGCATCCCCTTCATTCATGAAAGCGGTATTTTGGGCATCGCGTTCAGTGCTTTTGTGGTAGTGGTCGCGGCGCTTAATCTGGTGCTGGATTTTGATTTTATCGAAAACGGTGCAGCCCAGGGCGCGCCCAAATATATGGAATGGTACGGCGCGTTCGGGCTTATGGTGACGCTCGTTTGGCTTTACTTTGAGATTCTGCGCCTTCTCGGTAAAATGAGGGAAAGGCGCTGAATGATTTCTTCCGCGGACATCAAAGCGTTTGCCTATGAATCGGGCTTTGATGCGGTTGGCATTGTTCCAGCATCGCCTCTTCCTGAAGCCGAGGCCGAGTTTCAGGATTGGATTGAGGCGGGCTTTCACGGCGGCATGAAATACCTGGAAGCTTACGCTTCCAGGAAAAAAGAACTCGAGACGGAAATCCCGGATGCTAAAAGCATCATTGTTTTGGGCGTGAATTATTTTACGCACGACAGGGAAGAGGGAGAAAATTCCAGTGCTGCCTTTCAAGGCCGTGTGGCACGTTACGCCTGGGGAAAAGATTATCACCTTGTGATTTGCGAGCGGCTGCGTTCTGTAGAGCATTTTATCCGGTCCAAAGTCCCTCAGGCCCAATGCCTGAGCTGCGTGGACACCCGGCCTGTTTTTGAAAGAAGCTACGCCGAGGCAGCCGGACTCGGATTCCGGGGCCGGCAGACCAATCTTTTAAGCCGGGATTTCGGGCCCTGGCTTTTTTTGTCGGAAATTATCACGGACCTTGAACTTTCTCCTGATTCGCCCCGCGACCATGGAAGTTGCGGCACTTGTACGGACTGCATTGACATTTGTCCCACGCAAGCCATTGTTGCGCCCGGCAAAATCGATGCGCGGAAATGTATTGCCTATCTTACGATTGAACACAAGGGCGTCATTCCGCGTGAAATCCGGCCTTTGATGGGAGATTGGGTTTTTGGCTGCGACGCCTGTCTGAACACCTGCCCGTTCACTCATTTTTCCAAAGAAACAACCTGGAAGGAATTGAAACCCGAGTCAGGTGCCGGCCGTTTGCTTGATTTAATGGCACTTTTTGAGATCAAGACCAATGGCGAGTATGAAACGCGGTTCCGCGGAACGCCGTTACTCCGTGCCACGCGCAAAATGATGCTCCGGAATGCGGCGATTGTTTTGGGAAATAAGAAAGATGAAAGCGCCGTACCCGTTCTTGCCCGCGCGCTGAAAAAAGAAGCCGCGCTGGTGCGGATTCATGCCGCCTGGGCCCTCGGCCGCATCGGCGGCCCTCAAGCCCTCAAAGCACTTCAGCAGGCGTTGGACATAGAATCAGATGCTGAGGTGCGAGCAGAAATAGAAAACGCTTTAAAGGTAGTCGTTTCACCAATTGCGGTTATCTAGAACCCCAGTCTCCGAAGCTTCCCTCCGGCAACCACTCGACCTCCTCCCTTCGGGATTGTCGGTCTCGTTGCGCAAAGCTTCGTCTCTCGTTCAGGCTACGAACCATCGGAGACTCAGCTTTGAGCTTGCCTCCAGTAACTTCGGAGCCTGGGGATTCCTCGAAGCGACATTGATTCGGCCGAGCAGGGCATAAGCGCAGGCCGAAGCGTGAGCGACTTCGAGGCCGCTCGCCGCGGAGTCGCGTTCGCGGAGAAGAAGCCCCTAGGCGACAGAATATTACCGGCTGTAGGAGAGAGAATTGAACGGGCCTTCCCAGAGAATGACTTCCTGAATCTTGGATTTTCCGAGAAGTTTTTTCTTGTTCAGATTATCGTAAAACCATTTAGCGATATTTTCCGAGGAGGGATTGATTTTGTCAAAGGGCGGCACTTCATTGATGTAGTGGTAATCGAATTTTTTGGCAAGTTCTTCCACGGCTTTTTTCACCTTCACATAATCCACGCTGATATCTTCCCGATCGAGTTTATTGGATTGGATTTTTACCTCCACCTTCCAGCTGTGGCCGTGCATCGGCTCGGGTGCGCCGTAATATTCGCGCAGATTATGGGCGGCCTCAAAATGGGCCTCAACGCGGATAACGAATTTCTGCACGAATCAACCCCAGTAGTTTTTTTTCTTCCGAGACCGGCCTTTGGCAGGTCCGGCCCTGGCATACGTAGGCCTTGGCCGGGGCCTCGTCCGGCTCTTTGGTGCTCGTCGCCACAGCGCGAATGGCAGGATCAAGGGTCGAATCCGCATGGGCGGAATCAACTACTTTGATGATTTTATAAGGATGAAAGGTGGTTAAAGCGGTTTCGCGTAATTTTTCAGCCGCCTTTTTATTTCCGCCTGCGATGACAATTTTGAGAGGGCCCTTTAAGTGAAAATCCAAAGCCAGGGCATAGGTGGCTGCGTAAAAACCCAGATGCTCCGCCTGCGGCGCAAGAGCACGGAGCGCGGCCTCCGCTTTTTCGAGATACTCTTTTTCCCCCGTAAGAAAATAAAGTTTTTCAAGCACGAACACGGCCACGGCATTGCCGCTCGGATTGGGCGAGTCCTGAATGGATTTCTGCCGGATGGCGAGTTTGCCCACCGCATTTTCCGGTTCGCCGATATCAAAGAATCCTCCGGACCCCGTGTCCCAGAATTTTTGAATGGAAAAATCCGCGACCTTTTGAGCTATTTCCAGATATTTGAAATCGCCTGAAATTTCGTAAGCGGAGATCAGAGCCAGCGCCATTTGAATCTGGTCATCCAGGAAACCGGGAATGCGGGGACTGCCGGCCCAGGCATGATAGAAGCCATTTTTTTCATCAAAGGCATTTTTAAGCAGGAAATCAATCGTCTTTAAGGCAAAGTCCCGGGCCGCCCGCCAGGGCTGATCCGTTTGAGCCGCCGCCCGCGGTTTGCCCAAATCAGCCCGAGCTTGCGAATCATTCAGCCCTTTATAGGCCTCCAGATAGGCCTGAATCATCATGCCGTTCCAGCTCGCGTAAATAGTGCGGTCAATGGCGGGCGTTGGCCGTTTTTTCCGCGCTTCAAGCATTTTGGATTTAATGCCGCCGAGTTTTTGGGCCAAGGCCTCTTCCGTCAAGTCCGTTTCTCCGGCAAGTTCCGGAATTTCCCTGGCCACAAAAAGAACATTTTTCGCCGGGTTGTGTTGCATTTCGCCCTCGGCTCCGATATCGTAATAGACGCCGGCGATTTTGGCCTCTTCTGCGGTCAGCACGAACCCTGCCTCTTCTTCGGACCAGGTAAAATAGTCTCCGTCGTCATCCAGATTGATGTCCGCGTCCTGGCTGGTGAAAAATCCGCCGCTTTTTTGATCGGAAAGGTCCCGGTTCACGAATTCCATAATTCCCAAAGCGATTTCCTTGAAGAATGGATTGCCGGTGAGTTGGAAGGCGTGGACATAATTTTTAAGAAGTTCGGAATTATCGTAGAGCATTTTTTCAAAATGCGGCACGATCCAGTCGGCATCCGTCGAATAGCGATGAAATCCTCCGCCAAGCTGATCATAAACGCCGCCTTTGCCCATGCGGGTGAGGGTTTGGCGGATGATTTCCGCAAGCTCCTCATCGCCGGTGAACGCCGCTTGATTGATGGCAAGCTCGATGGCACCCGTGTGGGGAAACTTTGGCGCATTTCCGAAACCGCCCCTTTCCTTGTCAAAGTGATTTTTCATGGCCGCGATGACACTTTCAACCAAATGCTCCGGAATGGCGCGGCCGGCTTCCTGCTTTTCCATGTTCTCTTTGAGCGCCTGATGGAGCCGTTTTGATTCCTCATGAATAGACGCCCTTTTTTCCCGGTAGATTTCTGAAATTCTCCGAAGCAGGGTTTTGAAGCCGGGTCTTCCGTGCCCGTCTTCGGGCGGAAAATAAGTTCCGCCGTAAAAAAGATTGCCGTCCGGCGTGAGAAAAGCGGTGAGAGGCCAGCCGCCCTGGCCGGACACGGCGCTTACGGCCATCTGGTACCGCGCGTCAATATCCGGCCGTTCGTCGCGGTCAACTTTGACCGCAATAAAATTTTCGTTAATCAGCTCTGCGATTTCCGAATTTTCGTAGCTTTCACGGTCGATCACGTGGCACCAGTGGCACCAGACCGCGCCAATATCAAGAATGACCGGGCGATCCAACTCCTGCGCCTTTTGAAAGGCCTCCTCGCGCCACGGATACCAATGCACCGGCTGGTGCGCGGCACTTTTTAAATAAGGACTTGTTTCATTTGCGAGGCGGTTTTCCGCTTCTGTAGTCATGGCGATTCCTTGAAGGGTGAAGACAAAGGATGCAACCAAAATAATTTTTCGGGCCACCCCTTGCATGCTGGACATTGTAGTACATTTCCTAAAACGAAGCTACGGTAACTTTTAATTGCCGGGAAAAGTGGGCAGGTCTATAATCAGCTTTATGAATAAGGCCGCGGAACTTAAAAAAATTTTCGGGGAAATGGCGTTTTGCCGGGATGAATCTTGGCATTCACCAGGCGGACGCGCCATCCGGGAAGTCGTTTTTGGTTTTAATGACGGCATGGTTTCCACGGTCGGGTTTGTGGTGGGCGTGGCTGCGGCGCTTTCTAATCCCAAAATTGTTCTGATCACCGGTCTCGCCGAAGTCATGGCCGGCAGTTTTTCCATGTTTTTCGGTTCCTATCTTTCCACCAAAAATCAGCGCGAATTTTTTGAACAGGAGATTGAGCGCGAGAAGTATGAGATCCGCGAAATGCCGGAACGCGAAAGAGAGGAGATCCGGAAAATTTACGCGGCCAAAGGGTTTAAGGGCGCTGATCTTGAGATGGTGGTAAGTCACATCACGTCGGATAACAGCGTCTGGCTGAAGTGCATGATGGAAGAGGAGCTGGGCCTCATTTTTGAAAGCATGGACAATTCCCTCAAAGTTGGCCTGATGACAGGACTTTCTTTTGTGGTGGGAGGACTCGTGCCGTTGATTCCTTATATGTATGCGGCTTCTTCCGCCGCGCTTGCTCAATGCATCGGCCTTTCAGCAATCAGTCTTTTTGTCGTGGGTATTGTGAAAACTTTTTTGACAAAAAAACATTGGTTCAAAAGCGGGCTGGAGAGTTTAGTGATCGGGCTGCTAGCCACGGGCGCGGGTCTTGCTTTCGGAAAAATCGCTTCCCATTTCACGGGGTTTCAAGCCGCTTTTTAACATGGCCCAGTGTCCCTTCTATCCCGAGGACCCAGCCGGCGATTTAAAGTGCGACTACCTGATGGGCAAGGACCCTATTTTTAAATCCGGTTACGTCAAGGAATTCTGCAAAGGCCGCTTCGAGGATTGCGTTTATTATTTTCATTTGAGTAAATGGCTGGAAAAAATCGAGGACGCCATGCGGGAGGATGAGGAAGAAAATTGAATTTTATTTCAGTTTGAAGTTGACGGAGATTCCGTCACGGACGGGCAAAATGGTCTGGAAAAAATCCTTATCACTGGCGACAAGCTGGTTGAACTTTTTAATGCCTTCCGTGGCGGCATCGCCCTTCTTGTCCAGCACGCGTCCCCACCACAGTGTGTTATCCGCCACGAGTAAGCCGCCGGGTTTGACTTTCTTTTTTGCCTTTTCATAGGCGGCCGGATAGCTCTCTTTTTCAATATCGATAAAAACGATATCAAACATTTCCCGTGTCGTATCGATGAGCTCAAGCGCATTGCCCACCAGAAACCGCACCTTATTCATCTGCCGGCCTTTGCGCAGAAACTCCTGCGCCAGCTTGGAATTGACGGCCGAGGTATCGGTGTGGTAAATGAAGCCGGAGTGCGGAAGGGCCATGGCGAACCAGTAAGTGGAGTACCCAAACCCCGAGCCCATTTCAAAAATACTGTTGGCATGGGTCATTCTTGCCAGCTGGTATAGAAGTCTTCCGGCCATGGATCCCACGATGGGAAAGTCCTTGCGTACCGCGAGTGCTTCCATTTCTTTGAGCACAGGATCTTTGGTAGGATAAAGGGCTTGAATGTATTCTTCGATTTTTTTATGGACGATTTCCATGTTGGGTTGGGATTGTATCTCAGAAACCGGCGTGTTTCAATCTTTACATTGAATGTATCATTAATCAAAAGATCGGAGGTGTGTGATGAAAGCAGTGATTTTCAGGCGTCACGGCGGGCCGGAAGAGCTGGAGTGGGCGGAGGTGCCGGAGCCGCGTCTTGAGCCGGAGGAAGTTTTGATCAAGGTCAAGGCCTGCTCTCTGAATTATCTGGATATCTGGGAAAGGCAGGGCCTGCCGGGAATTCCGGTCCCGCTTCCGCATATTTCCGGATCGGATATCGCAGGCGAGGTGGCAAAAACCGGCGGCCGCGTCAAAGGAATCCGCGATGGGGAGCGGGTGATCGCGAGTCCCGGCGCTTCCTGCGGCAATTGCGAATTCTGCCGCAAGGATTTTGACAGTCTCTGCGCTTCTTATTTCATCCTGGGATTGCAAGTGAATGGCGGCTACGCCGAATATGTCAAGGTCCCGGCCCGTTCCGTGATTCCCGTGTCTGACAAATTTTCTTGGGCGGAGTGGGCCGCGGTTCCTCTTGTATTTCTAACGGCCTGGCACATGCTTGTGACTCGCGCCCGCCTTCAAAAAGGCGAAACCGTACTCATTCACGCGGCCGGAAGCGGGATCGGCAGCGCGGCCATTCAAGTTGCAAAATTTTTGGGAGGAAGGGTGATCACCACCGCCTCTTCCAACGAGAAGCTGGAAAAAGCGCGCAGCCTGGGCGCGGATGATCTCATCAATTATAAAACACACGATTTCACGGAGCGGGTGCTTGAGATCACGCAGGGCCGCGGCGTGGATGTGGTGTTTGAGCATATCGGCCCGGACACCTGGGCCGGCAGTGTCCGCTCGCTGGCCAAGGGCGGACGGCTGGTCACCTGCGGCGCCACAAGCGGACGAGAGGTGAATCTTGATCTGAGATTTCTATTTGCCAAGCAACTTTCGTTTCTCGGTTCGTACATGGGAGGAAAAAGAGAACTGGATGAAGTTTTAAAGCATGTGGCAGAAGGAAAGTTCAAACCGGTGGTGGATTCCACATTTCCGCTCCAAAATGCGCGCCAGGCTCAGGAGCGAATGCTGGGCCGCGAACAATTCGGAAAGATTGTGCTTGTAAATACCTAATTACATGTAATCAATTAGGTTACATCAAAAAAATACCGATTTTTTCCTTCGTTTTCCAACTTTAATCTTCTGATTAAACTTCTATTCTTTATTAGTCTTATTTATTTTTTAAATAGTTTGAAAAAGTTTAAACTATCGGGTAACCTTTGGTTATAGCTTTGCAATTTAAGAAAGGAGAAAATCAGGAATGCTAGCCAAAGCAATGACAGTAGTAGGGTTTGGAACGCCGGGAATTCTTCTGTCCGTGCTCACAACCTGGTGGCAGTGGGGCTTCAGATACACTGTGTTCACCCTTTTCTTTGTTTATACGGTCATTTATTTCATGTACTGGTTCTTCACCGATTTTTGGGACAATATGTAACCACACTTTATTGTGTTGCGTTGCCCTCCGAAATCCGTATAATATCCCTCCAGACAATTACATTAACTCTAATCATCACAAGTTGTTAGGGTTTTAATCGGATATTTAATCTCTCCACAAATTTTAATCTTCTGGAGTTTTAATCAGCATGAATCGTAAAGCCGTGGTTTTACTTTCCGGTGGATTGGACAGCACCCTTGTGATCCGGATTCTGCAGGAGCAGAATATCGAGATTGAAGCTGTGAATTTCAGAACGGCCTTTGGATGTTGCAAGGATGATGCGCTGGAAATGTCCCGCCAGTTTGGCGTCAAGGTCACTTTGGTTTCCGTGGACGATGATTATTTCAAATTGATCGAAAAACCAAAATACGGCTGGGGCAAGGGAATTAATCCCTGCGTGGATTGCCGCATTTACATGTTCCGCCTGGCTAAAAAATTTATGGAAGTATCGGGAGCGTCGTTTGTGGCCTCCGGCGAAGTCGTCGGGCAAAGACCCATGTCGCAGCAGATGCGCCAGCTGAGAATTATTGAAGCAGAGAGCGGGCTCAAGGATATTCTCCTTAGGCCGCTTTCAGCCAAGCTTCTTGATCCGACCCTGCCCGAGCGGCTGGGAATTGTGGACCGGGAAAAATTGTACGGCATCAACGGGCGGTCCCGGAAGGAATTGCTTGAGCTGGCGCAAAAATACGGGATTGAGAATCCTCCCACTCCGTCGAACGGCTGCCTTCTCACGGAACCGGATTTTGCGGTCAAGGTCCGGGATTTGTTCGAGCATACGCCGGATTATGAGCGTTGGCATTTTGAGACACTTAAGGTGGGCCGTCATTTCCGCTTATCTGATGATACGAAGGTGATTCTGGGCCGGGATCAGGAAGAGAATAAACGGCTTGAAATGTTGAACCATAAAAATTCGGTTTTATTGATCCCTTTTAATTTTAAGGGCCCCTCTGCGTTGGTGACCGGGGATTGCGGCGAAATTTGGGAGCAGAAGGCCTGCTCCATGATTTTACGCTACATCAAGTCCAGCCAGCAGGTCATCATCCCGGAGTTTGAGAGGGTCCAGAATGGGGTACGCGAAAAAATTACATTTAACGAAACCTTGATTTCCGAAGAAGCGCTGGCCGCGCTCAAGGTTTAAATTTTAAACAAAGAGAGAAAACGATGAATGCCATTATCAAAAAAATTGCCAAACTGATTGAATCCGAAGAAGACGAAATTAAATGCGCCGCCATCCGTGTGCTGGGAGAACTCGGCATCAAGGAAAGGGCCGTTCTGAAACTCCTGGGCGAAAAACTTTCAACCGAATCCGAGACGGTTAAGCTCACCATCCTCGACTCCTTTATCCGCAATCCACAGACGGTGGCGTTGAGCTATCTTTTGCCGCTCCTCAAGCTTGACGGGAATGTGCGGCGTAAAGCCATTCATGCCATCGGCGCGATCGGGCCCAAGGCTATTTCCATTTTGGAAAAGGAATTCAAAACCACGACGCTCCAGGAAAAGAAACTTTTTATTGATATTCTGAGCACCATCCGCAGCAAGGCCACGATTGATTTTCTGGTGGGATCGCTCGTGGGCGGGGATATCGAGCTTCTCAAATATATCTGCTTCGCGCTCCGGAACCAGCTTGAAAAAATGGCGCGTCCCGAAAAACTTTATCTTCTAGAAAAGGTAAACAAGTTTCTTTCGCTGGAAGCGGTGAAGAAGAATGATGAGATGACCACTTCGGGGATTATCCTGCTTGGATATATCGCGGAGCCGCAGGTCAAGAAGGCGCTTCTCAAATTCCTCGACAAGAAGCGAGCTTTTTACGTGAGAAAAAATGCACTGCTTTCCCTTTCCCGCGTCAATCTTGCGGGAGCAGGGCATGAAGATGTGGCACAGGCGGTTTTTCCGCTTCTTGACGATCCGGATTTTCCCAATGTGGTGCGGAACGCGCTCACGATTCTCGAAAAAATTCAGGTGCCAAAGCGTTTCACGGCACAATTTCCGAAACTTCTTGAAGCCACGCGGCATCCGGCCGTGAAGCGTTTCCTGCTCACGCGCCTGGCGCAGGTTGGCAATGTGCAGACCATTAAACTGCTGATCACGCATCTGGATTCTAACGACCCCATGGTGCGAGATGCGGCCGCGGAGTCGCTTGGAAAGCTGTCCCGTGCGGTTCCGGACCTGCTTAAAAAGCTCGATTCTACCCGCGAACTTGACAAGGGCGAGAAAATCACACTCATTCTCAGAAATCACAAGGAGCTTTTCAAGTCCGAGCGCTGCCGGAAGATTTATCTCAAGCTGGACCGCACCCTGGCAAAGCGCGATGAGCAGTTCAAAATTTACGCGCTTCTTTTAAAGCACGTGAATCCCGACTTTTTCTATGCCGAAACCTTGAAGCGCGCCAAGCAGCTTAAACGCGCCAAAAAATTTGAAGCGGCGAAAAAGTATCTGGATTTGCTTGCCAGCGGCCTTTTTTATACAGATTCAGTGCGCTATGAAATGGCCGGCGTGCTTCTCAAGCTTTCCAAGAAAGATTTAAATCTTCAGAGCCGCAACGAGGATCCGGCCCTGAATCTTTTTTCCGTGCTTGCCCGGGTCAACCTGAGCAATCTGGTGAAACAAGTCAAGGCAGACCGGCTTCTTGATTACAATGATTTATATTATATGGGCTTTCATTTTTCAGAACGCTTGTTTGAGCAGAAGACCTTTGGCATCGAGGTTCTCAAGTATCTTCTGAAAAAATTTCCGCGCGCAAAAGTCAAAACAGCGGCCAAGAAAAAACTTCAGCTCGCGGGGCCCGTATCTTCGCCCAAGGATTCCCTCGGAATTTCACCGCCCGCGCCTTCGTTTGCAGGTGCTCATCGCGGATAAAGAAGCACTACGCTAACCGGTTTATTTTCAATATGTTATATCAAAAAATACTTAGCAATATTAGTCACTTCCTAATTTGCTTTTTCAATTTTTAGCAGGTATAGTTATTTATGGCAAACCCGTCGAAAGGCGGGGACGCAAAACTAGAGAGCCTAAACCCGATGAGGGCATGGCAGTCAGGTGCCGTATTCACCGTTACCCTCCCTGCCTTTGCTTACGGTGAGTATGCAAAACTGATGGTTGCGCATCGGTCGAGGAACTGATGTGAGGGCCTCAGTGGTTATCATAGCCCCTGGTATTCAGGGGCTTTTTTTTTGGAAAATTCAGCCGTTACAATGTTGAGATGAAACACCGGACAGGGCTCCTTTACAGTGAAGCCTACACGCGGCATTTGACAGGACCTACCCATCCTGAAAGGCCGGAACGGATTCGCCATGTGTATGAATACTTAAAAAAACAGGCGTGGTTCGAAAAGTTATCGCTGACTTGTCCAAACCGGCCTCCTTTGGCGGATCTTGAATGGATTCATGCCATTCATACGCCGGCTTATACGGAGCGCGTCAAAAATGCCTGTCTGGCCGGCCATCCAACTATTGATTCCCTGGACACGGAAATTTCCCATGATTCCTATGAAACCGCGCGCCTTGCCGCAGGCGGAGTGCTTTCCCTGATTGACAAGGTGATGTCAAGGGAGGTGGCCAATGGTTTCAGTTTGATCCGGCCGCCCGGGCACCATGCGGAAAAAGAAATTGCTCTTGGATTTTGCCTTTTTAATCATGCGGCCATTGCCGCGCGATATCTCCAGAAAAAACACGGGTTGGGGCGCATTCTTATCGTGGATTGGGACGTGCATCACGGTAACGGCACGCAAAATATTTTTTATGAGGACCCTTCCGTGTTTTATTTCAGCGTTCATCAGTTTCCTTATTATCCGGGCACCGGATCCGCGGAAGAGCAGGGAAAAGACCGCGGACTTGGTGCGACGCTCAATGTGCCGCTCAAGGCCGGATGCGGGGATGCGGAGTACCGGGAAGTCTTTGAAAAAGTGTTTTACTCCCGGGCCTCGGAATTTGAGCCGGATTTTGTGCTGATTTCCGCGGGTTTTGATGCGCACCAAAACGACCCGCTCGGGCATATGAACGTGACCGCCGCCGGTTACGAATGGATGACGGACGTAGTGAAAGCCGTGGCCCGGAAGAGCGCACAGGGAAGAATTGTTTCCCTGCTTGAGGGTGGTTACGACCTTGATGCGCTGGCCGAGTCGGTCGGAAAACATGTCGAATCACTTTTGAATCCCGACATTCAATTTCATTCTCCTGCCAAAAGAAGAAGGAAAAAAGAAAAAATCTAGCTGTAAAAGGCAAAGCCGCGTTTCCTAATTGCATCCCTCCCTAAAAAAGGTTATAACCAGCAAATCATGCGAGTCGGTGACATTGTTGAGTTGACTATTCATTCGCTGGCTTATGGCGGCGAGGGCATTGCGCGTAAAGGCGGGCTGGTTTTTTTTGTGGAAAACGCCCTGCGGGGCGAGCAGATCCAGGCCCGGGTCAGGTCCATACGGAAAAATTTTGTGCGCGCTGAAACTTTGAAGATTGTTCAGCCCTCGCCGGACAGGGTCGAGCCGCTTTGCCCATATTTCGGCACCTGCGGGGGATGCGCCTTCCAGCATCTTGCGTATGAAAAGCAACTAATCGAAAAGCGGCACATGGTTCAGGATGCCCTTGAGCATCTTGGCAGGTTCAGAAATTTGGAGGTGGAGGCGGTGGTTCCTTCTCCTAAACCGTACAATTACCGCAATCACCTCACCTTCAATACCGAGGAACGGAGCCGGGCATTCGGATTCGGTTTTGTGGCCAAAGATAACCACACGCTGATCGACGTGGACCATTGCGCCATTGCCGACACGCGGATTAATTTTATCATCCCGTCGATGCGGGAAAGGATTAATAAACTTCCCAGGAATCAAAAAAGCCGGCTGGAAAAAATTATTGTGCGCGTGGGGTCGGAAGGAAAAGCAAAATATCAATTTGTCCAGAAAGGCGTTTACGCGGAAAGCCATGAAAACTCCTTTGTGACCTGGGTGGAAGGAATTCCGCTTTATTTTTCCATGGAGGCGTTTTTTCAGACCAATTATTTTATTCTTCCCCGCATGATCCAGCTTATTAAAGAGATGCTGCGGCCTGCGGGTAATGAAATGCTCCTTGATCTTTACGCCGGCGTTGGATTTTTCAGCGCGCTTCTCGCAAAACACTATCAGTCGGTATTCGCGATTGAAGAAGGCCGTCAGGCGGTACGGGATGCACGATACAATCTTGAAACCAACAAGATCGGGAATGTCCGGATGCAAAGCGGTAAGGTCGAGTCCGTGCTCCGTGAAGTCCGCTCAAAACTCAAACCACCCATTCATGTAATTCTGGATCCTCCGCGCATTGGCGCGGTCCTGCCCGTGATTGATTTTTTATGTTATATCCCGATTGAGCGGCTGGTGTACGTTTCCTGCGAGCCGAGTATTTTAGCCAGGGACATCAGACAGCTATCGCGGGCCCTGAAGATTAAAAGAATTGTCCCTTTGGATATGTTTCCCCAGACCAAGCACATCGAGACCCTGGTGCTGATGGAGCATCACTGAGTTTTGGTTTTTGTCAGGCTAAGGAAAAAGAATCCGAGCGCCACGGAGATAAGCTGGCTGGCAACGGCTATCCTGAAATCAAAAACATCGGCAAAAAACGAGAGTGTCGTGCTTCCGATGGCCGAAACTTTGGTGGTGAATCCGTAAAGCCCGAAAAATTCACCGATTCTTTCCGGAGGTGACAATTCGATCACTCCTTTGCGCCCTGCCGTCCAGATACCGGCTGCCGAATATCCGCCAAGGATCAGAATAAAAACGCGAAGCCAGGCAAAGGAGTGGCTTAGGGCGGCGGCTGTCAGCAGGGCCGCGAGCGATGCGGCTGATGAAAGCAGAACCGTTTTATATCCCAGCCTGTCCGTCATTTTGCCGGCAATGATTCCAAAAATAAAAGCCGAAAGATTCAACCCGAGAATGGTTTCGATCAATTTATCCTGAGGCAGGGAAAACGTTTTGGAAAGAAAAACCGAGAGCCAGAGAATCAAGGCATTCAGCACATCCAGCAGGAAAAAATTCCCCAGCAAAAAATTAAGCATGGGCCGGTTTCCGCACAGCGTTTTTAGACTTTCCTTTAAACGAATCCGCGTTCCGGAAGAGGGCGGCCGTTCAGGAACCCAGGCAAAAAGCGGAAGCGAGAAAAGGAAGAAGAGGATTCCGGCCAGCAGAAAAACCCATCTTCTTCCCCAATGAGCATCCGCCATGTGGGCCAAAGGAAGCGCAAAGAGGACGCCAAGGTAGCCGAGCGCTGTGCCGAGTCCGGAGATAAAACCTTGGCGTTCAGGAGGCGCAACCACAGGAAGCAGGGAATTATAGAAAACGAGCGATGAGTGATAAAGTAGATTGGCGGCGATAAAAGCGGCGAGCAGGCCGGAGGCGGTGGGGAGAAAAGAAAGCGAGGCAGTGGTCAAAACGCACAAAATGGTCGATAAAAAAAGATAAAATTTGGTTTTTCCCGTGCGGTCAGTGAGGGATCCGAGCGGCGGAACAATAAAACCGGATAGAACCATGGAAATCGTTGCGGCTAGGCCGAGCGGGGTGTTATGTCCGGTTAGCGTGTTAAGGTAAAGGGGAAGATAAACCGTGACCACGATGGCCGAATAAATCGTATTGGCAAAGTCGTAAAAAGCCCAGCTCAGGGCGCGGCCGGAGGAAAAAAAATTTGACGTCATAAAAATTAATCATACGGTTATCCAGTGAAAAGAAAAGAAATATTTCTCAGCGCTTTATCAGGCATTTTGCTGGCCCTGACCCTTGAGCCGTTCCAGTGGAAATGGCTGGTGTGGGTGGGCCTCGTGCCTCTTCTTTGGGCTTTGGGCAACACTTCATTTTTGAAAGGATTTTTCCTCGGCGTGATCACGGGAGCGGTTTACTTTTCCGCGCTCCTTAGTTGGATTCCTTACTACAACCTCGGGATTTTTTTTCTGGCCTTGCCATGCACGCTTCTTTTTTCCGGTTTATTTGCAGGATTAACGGCCTTTGTCTATGGCCGCCTTCCGTATCCTTTGATACGTGCCTTGGCACCGGCCTTGCTCTGGACAGGGCTGGAATATATTTACGGACTCACACCGCTCGGTTCCGCAGCCTTCCATCTTGAAGTGATTCAAAATTTGCCGCTGCTACAAATTATTTCACTCTCAGGATGTGCGCCAATCATTTTTGCGTTCCTTTTAATCAATGCACTGCTGGCTTCCTGCGTGAGAGAGCGTAAAAAATTATCGTTTGCCCTACTGATTTTTACGGTTGCCGGAATCGTGGTGGTGTGGAACTTTGGACGTGCACGTTTGACAAACGAATATCCTGGAACATTCAAAGCGGCCTGCATCCAGCCCAATTTTCCGATCAGCGATGCGTGGCGGCAGTCGCATCAGGATGAGATTTTTGAAACCTACCGCGTCATGGCGCTTGAAGCCGCCCGCCAGGGGGCGCGGTTGATTGTTTTTCCGCAGTACGCGCTTCCGGCGGATGTTTACCATGCGCCGGAGCCTATTTCAAAAATCGCCCAGGCCTGTCAGGCCTATCTGGTTTTGGGAACGTATGTGGAGAATAAAGAGCGAAATGGGAAATACAATATTGCGCTGGTTTTTTCACCGGACGGAAAGATCATCGGCGAATATCGCGCTGTCCGGCCCCCGCCTTTCCGGAGAATCGGGCAAATCCGAGGCACCCAATATTCCGTGATTGAAACGCCGCTGGCGCGGCTCGGGATACTTCTTTGCTACGATGATGTGGAGCCCAAAGTGGCCAGGGAATTGGTGCGGAACGGCGCCCAACTTCTGATCGAGCTGAGCAATAACGGTCATTTCGGAAAATCGAAATTGCTTTCCCTCCATTTTACCAAAGACATTCTGCGCGCGGCAGAAACCCGGCGCTTTGTCCTGCGTTCGGCCACCACCGGAATTTCTGCAGCCATGGATCCCCGCGGCCGGGTGCTGGCGCGAACGCAAAAAGAAAAGCGGCAAATGATTTTTGCTGAAGTCTCACCCCTTAATTCGCAGACATTTTTTGTGAAACATGGGGATATTTTTACGCCTTTGGCGGCTTTGGCAGCAGGGCTGATGCTCGTTGCGGCTTTACGCTCTCCTTCGGCTAGGGTATAATCGCCTTCATCCGGAAACTGACTTTATGACAAGCCGATCAAAATTTTCAAATTCAGCCGTATTGCGCGAGAAATTTTTAGAGCTGGGCTATGCTTATTGGCAGCCGCGTGTTCTTCATGCCGCATTCGGGCTGGGGGTTTTTCAGGCGCTGGGCAGGCGGGTATTCACGGTCAATGCTTTAGCTCACCGTGTGAAGGCAAATACGAGGGGTTTGGAGCTTCTTTTGAATGCCCTGGCCGCGATGGGGCTTTTAAAAAAGAAAGGGAGCAAATTCAGCAATTCAGCCGCGGTACTTTCATTGTGCCTTCCGGGAAAAGAAACCCATATCGGGGATTTTGTGAAACTTCAGAACTTGAGCTGGCAAGGATGGAGCCATTTGGAAGAAGTGGTCCGCACGGGGAAGCCTTTTCGCAGGCCGCCTTTTTTGGGGAATGAGAAACAAGAGGTCCGGGATTTTACTTTGGCCATGCACAATACGGCCCTGGGCCATGCCCGGAATTTGGCGCAAAGAATTTCTCTTCGCGGAAGGAAACATCTCCTTGATGTGGGCGGAGGCTCAGGCGCTTTTTCAGTTTATTTTCTCAAAGCCAATCCCCGCCTCAAGGCCACGGTTTTTGATTTGCCGGGGACTATTCCTTTTACCAAACAAATCACGGCCCAGTACGGGCTTAAAAACCGCCTGGCGTTTCAAAAGGGTGATTTTATGCGGGATAAAATCAAGGGGCGCTATGATGTCGCATTTATTTCGCACATCATTCACGGTCTGGGAGAAAAAGAGAACCGGATTTTGATGCGAAAAATTTACAACGCTTTGGAACCGGGAGGCGAAATTCTTATCCAAGACTTTTTTTTAAATGAGGATTTGACCGGGCCGTTATTTCCCGCGCTTTTTTCCCTCAACATGCTGCTTCACACGCCTGAGGGGCGCAGTTACTCGTTTGCCGAAGCGGAAGCATGGCTTCGCGCGGCCGGGTTTTCAAAAATAAGCCGTCGGCCGTATGTTTTTCCGAGATCTATCCGCGTTCTGAGGGGAATGAAAGCTTGAAAATCGAGCTTGTTGTTTTTGACCTGGACGGTACGCTGGTGGATTCAAGAGAGGATATTGCTCAGACCGTCAATCATGTGCTCGGCCTCTTTAACCTGCCCGCACTGCCGGACTATGAGATTGCCGCTTATGTGGGGCGCGGGGTTTCCAGCCTGGTGCGGTCAGTGCTGGGAGAGGGTCATCAGCATCTTTATAAAAAGGCTATGCCACTTTTCAAGGCTCATTACGCGGAACATCTTCTGGATCACACCGTGCTTTATCCGGGGGTGAGAGAATTGCTGGAGTCTCTGAAAAATTTCCGGAAAGCTGTGATTACCAACAAACCTACGGAATATTCAGTAAGGATTCTCGAGGGATTAGGCGTGGCTGGTTTTTTCGAAGCTGTGCTGGGAGGAGACAAGGTTCCAGCGAAAAAGCCGGCGCCGGATGCGCTTCTTACGCTGGCAGAGCAGTCGGGTGTAGCGCTCGAAAAAGTGCTCATGATCGGCGACAGCACCATGGATATTGAAGCCGGCAAGAATGCGGGTACGAGGACTTGCGCCGTGACTTACGGTTTTGGCCGGAGGGAAGATCTCGTCCGGGCCCGGCCGGATTATATTCTTGACAGCATCACGGAGGTTAAGGTTATACTTGAGAAAAGGAGCTAGTCATGTTCTCATTTTGGAAGAAAAAAAAGGACGATTATCCGAAAGAAATCGGGCGGAATGATCCTTGTCCTTGCGGGAGCGGGAAGAAATACAAAAAATGTTGCATGGAAAAGATCGAAAAGAAACGGATCCCTAAGACCCCCAATCCCGCGCAAGGCGGCTATTAAAAAAATATTATTTTTCAAGGAGGACTTTCGATGAAAAAAATAGCGGTGTGGATTGTGTTCTTTTTTGTTCTGTCGATGTCGGGTGTGGCTTCAGCGAATCACATGGAAGGCCGCTCTGCCGGGGGGCATGGGAAGTCTCTTGAGGGTGCGGCTTATATGGAATTGGCATTGCTCATAAAGTATTCCAGGGCGCTTAAGCTGACCGATGAACAGTTGCAGACTCTTAAAGATAAAAAATATGAAATCCGGCGCCAGGACATTCAACTGGATTCGCAGCTTGCCCTCGTTTCGCTGGATATCAAGAAACAGCTTGCCAGCGACGCGCCTAATCCGACACAGCTTGAGGCCTTGATCGATAACAAGACCGAGTTAAATAAGACGCTGGATAAAGCCTTTGCGAAAACGATTGTAGATGCGCAAAGCTTGTTGACTCCGGAGCAGCGGGCAAAATTTAAGGAATTGGTGTGGCAGGGATGTTTCGGGAGCTGCCCCTTTCACCGCGCAGGGAAGCATCATCACAAGGGAAAATAAGCGGGTTCAGACTTTCCGGATTTCTTTGGCGAAATCGTCCATCCGGACATACTGGTCCACGTAGCGGTACATTTCATCGGGAAAGCTGTTTTCAAAGCAGGCGATGCTGACACTCTTGCCCAGACTTTGGACCGCCTCGATGGCGTTCACGTAATCCTGATCGCCGCTCACGATCATGGCCACATCAAAAGCTGCGCGCATGCCCAGCATGAGGAAGTCGGTGACCAGAGCCACATCCACGCCCTTTTCCTTGTTTTTTTGGCGGAGTTTGTTGGTGACCTTGATGCCGTGCCGTTGGAGTTGGGAATGCAGGGTGAGCATCTTTTGATGCCAGAACTGCTCGGTTTTGGAGCGAATGTCCTGCGGCTGGGCTGTTGAGGAATAAAAGTAGGTGCGGATCAGGTCGTAGCCGCGGGAAAGACGTTTGATCAATTTGAAAATGTCGACCTCATAATCGGGGTCGTTGATTTTTTCCGCATGGCGGGCCGTACCGCCGGATAAATTAGAAGCGTCGATGAAAATAACAAGTTTTTTCAGCATGGTAATTTATATTATCCTACGGCACAAACACGGCATACTTTATGGCTAACAAAAAAAAATCTGAATTCAAATCAGGATTCGTTTCCATCATGGGCAGGCCCAATGTGGGCAAGTCCACGCTTCTGAACCAGCTTTTGGGGAAAAAACTGGCGCCGGTCTCGAGAAAACCCCAAACTACACGCCAGGTCATTCGCGGCATACGGACGGACGAAAATTCACAAATGGTTTTCCTGGATACGCCCGGTCTCCACCGGCCCAAGGACCCGCTTGGAAAAATCATGGTAGCCAGCGCGAGAAAGGTATTGGGCGAGGCCGATCTTGTTTTTTTTCTGATCGAGCCCCGAATGCCGGGTGAGGAGGATGAGGAAATCCTTAAAGAGATCAAAAATTTTCAGGGCCCGGTGATTCTTACAGTCAATAAGGTGGATCAGCTTGGGGACAAGCAGGAAATGCTGCCGGTGATGGATTGGTATCAAAAGCAATCCGCATTCCGGGAGATTATTCCCATCTCCGCGCTCCACGGCATTCAATGTGATCTCCTGCTTGAGAAGGCAAAAGAGCACTTGCCCGCCGGACCGCAGCATTTTCCCGCCGACATGGTGACGGACCAGCCCGTGGCCGAAGTCGTCAAAGAGTTTATCCGTGAAAAGGTCATCCGCTTCACGGGCGAGGAGATTCCCTATGTGACAGCCGTGATGGTCGAAGAAATGAAGACCAGGCCTGATGGGCTTTTGATGATTCGCGCCACCGTGGTGGTGGAAAAGGAGTCGCAGAAGGGCATTCTGATCGGCAAAGGGGGTGCGAAAATGAAGCAAATTGGCCAGGCCGCGCGGCAGGATCTGGAGCGTTTTTTTAATAAGAAAATTTATCTGGACCTTTGGGTCAAAGTGATGGAAGGCTGGAAAAAAGACCCGGCGCGGTTGAAACGTCTGGGCTACGAATGATTTTGTGGTATAATTCCTCCCTCGAAATCCCCATGAAAAAAATAGCCATTTTAATTGCTGCGATTCTTTGGACCTGTGCCCGTCCGCTTTACGCGATTGATGTGCTGGATGTTTTTAAATTTCACCGCGACACGGAAGTGAAGTTGCAGGACAATGTTTCTCTTTATGACCCGGTCCAGTCGCACGGTGTGGTGAGCCCGTTCACGGCCTATATCGGTCAAATGGTGTCCCGGCTTGCTTCCGTCAAGGCACTTGCGGATATTCCCGAAATCGAGACCCCGCCCTTGAATCCCGGAGAGATAATCGTTGAATATGTTGATCCTAAGAAATATGCCGGAATCCAGGATGAGGTGATTCGCCGGAATTATGTCGGCGTCAGGGAGTTTTTTGTCGTGAATCGGAACATTGAAGACGTTTTTCGGATGGCCACGGATTACGATCATCTGGCCCTGCTGCTTCCCGGCATGGAACAATCCAAAATCATCGACCGCCGGGCTAACCGTGTGGACGTGGAAAACTGGCGTAAAACCGACGCCTCTATTTTTGGCAAGCGGAAGAGTTATTATTTAACGGCCAATATTTTTTGGCCGTCCGAGGACCCGAATAAAAGAATCATCAAATCCCAACTCCTGCGCGGCGAAAAGAAAAAGTCAAAATATCAGCTAAGCCTCTATATGGACTGCATCTGGTATTTTGAAAGCTGCGGAGAACAGTGCACTAAGATTTTTTATATCGGTTTTTCTCTTCTGCGCCTGGATTATCAGCGGACTCCCCCTTTTTTCCCTTTTATCTCCAGGGAGGTCAGGAAGCAGGTCGTGGAGGGCGTGGTTGAAGGTGGAACCCGCTCCTCGCTGGCCGCGATCGTGAAGTGGGGGAACCCGCGATTCAGGGACCGGCCCATCGCCAGTTTTTCGCCCGACGACAAGAAAGCCATTGCCGAAGAAGTCGAAACGCGTCTTAAAAAACTCAAAGAAGAGGGCCGCATCCGTATCGATTGGGACAAAGTATTTGATTAGTCAAGGGACCTCGCTCGATGCTTTCTATAGCACCTTTAGGTGTCGCTCGGCCACCTGCCCGTGGCCTGAAACCACGGGCAGGTACTGCTCCGGATCCCCGGGCAAAGCTCGGGGATCCCTCCGCTGTGGCGTCCTCGCGGGTTTTGCATGAAAAGGTGAACTTCCATGCAGCTTGCCTGTTTGCGTTGCGGACGCAGCCATCATCCGCCTTTTGCCAGCGGCAAATCCCTGAAATGCCCCTGCGGCGAAAAAATCGATCTCGAAGAATTTTTAGCCTTTCAGAAAATCATCGAGGATATCGAAGACCAACAGAAGTTCGACGAGATCCAGAAGGCCGCGGATGAAATTTCCTCAAAAATCATAAGCGGCGAATTTTCCAAGATTGATTTTGAAATTGCCAAGGAAAAATTACGCGACATGTGTTCGGAGCATTTCCCGGAGCGCATGTATCTTTTTTATATCATCTATGAGAGCCGGTTCAAACGGCTTTGGGAGCAATTCCGGGGCGGTGAGGGAGCGGGTCTTTAGCGGGGAAGGGGATGTCAGAGCGAGCGAAACTAATTTTTGCCAATGTCAAAGGCGAGATTTTCGACCATCCATTTCTTGAGATGATGGGCTCGGAAGGCGACACTGTGACCGAGGTGCCGGCCGGGGATCTTGTGCCGATTCCGGAGGGAACCAGGCTTTTCACCCTGCCGGGCCGTCTGCCTGTGGGCTGGGATCCCACGGCCTGCCGCAAAGTGGTGCTGGACCGTGTGGAATGGCAGGGGGAGAGTTTTGTTCCCCAGGCCGTGAGCGGATTCCTGCCGCCGGGATTTGCGCGTACTTTTCTTCCGGCCACGGCCATGGCGAATGATGCGCCGAGGTTGCCGCTCTGGGCCTATGCGGCGCTGGGCTGGAAGGGCGAAAAGTTTTATGGCGCCGGCGTGAGAGTGGATGAGACGCCGCATTGGGATCCTGAAAATTACGATGACCGTACTCTTCAGCCGCTGGTTAAAAAACGTTTGGCGGATTCGGAAAATCGCCTTTTGCATCATTTGGAGCGGTGCGCCATGGAATATCATTGCCTTGCGGCCAAAAATTTGTTTTACGGCCGCTGGGAATGCCCTCTCCCTGTTTCTCCGGTTTGCAACGCCGACTGTGTGGGTTGTATTTCCCTGCAGACTGACGGCAAGGTTCCAGCGTCGCATGAGCGGCTGAATTTTCTTCCAGCGGCTGGAGAAATTTTGGAAATCGCCGTGCCGCACCTGGAGAGCGCAGAGGAGGCGGTGGTAAGTTTTGGCCAGGGATGCGAGGGAGAGCCCCTGCTTCAGGCCGAGCTGATTGAGGAAGTTATTTTGGAAATCCGGCGCCAGACCAAAAGGGGTGTCATTCACATCAATACTAACGGTTCAAGGCCGGAGCTGGTTGAAAAACTCTGCCGCGCTGGCCTGGATAGCATGCGCACCAGCATGAATTCAGCCCGAACAAATTATTATCAGGCTTACTACCGTCCCAAGGACTATACGTTGGCGGAGGTTAAAAAGTCTGTAAAAATTGCAAGTGATTATAGTGTATTTACTTCCGTCAATCTTTTAACCTTTCCGGGTTTCACGGATCGGCGGGAGGAGCAGGACAGTTTTCTGGAGTTTGTAAAAGCAACCGGGCTTTGCATGGTACAGTGGAAAAATCTTAATATCGATCCGGACCTTTACCGGAAGTTGATTGATTCCTCCACGGATCCAATTATCGGAATCCGGCATGCAATCCGGGAAGTTCGGGAGAGATTCCCCGGGCTTTTGATCGGCTATTTTAACCGGCCCAATCATGTGATTGAAAGCGTCCGCCAGACCAGGCTGCGAGGCTAATTTTGCCGGTTTACGCTTGACTTTGGGTGTTTTCTGTGTAAAATTAGGCCATTCAAATGCTTCATGCAATATTCAATCGCGATATCGCGAAAATTGATCCAACCAGCAGTAGAAAAAATAATCGTCTAGAGAGGGGGAGTGTTTCATGAATAAAGACGGAATCAAAACAATGATCGTGTTGGTAGTAGTCACTTTTCTCATGACCGGATGTGCCGGCGGTAAAAAGACCAAACAGGAAATGAATCTTCTGAAAACGCAGGTCGGAGGTCTTACGACAGAAGTGAGCCGTATTTCAGAGGACAGCAAGTTCACGCAGGAAGCTCTCAAGGAGCAGGAAGACAAACGCGGTCAGCTTGAGGAGCAGATTTCCGGCCTGCAGGGCAAAATGGGCGGAAAAGCAGCTGGCGGTGTCAGTATCGCAGCCGGTGTTTATCGCACTCCCTCAGGATTTGAACTCAGAGCCACGCAATTGCAGTCTGCGCTTAAGAATGCCGGTTATTATGAAGGTGGTGTTGACGGCAAGGTTGGTACTGGCACGATTGATGCTATTCGTCGTTTTCAGGCCGACAATGGTCTCGATGCGGACGGGGTTTGCGGCCGGAAAACCTGGTCCAAGCTTAAAAGTTTTGCCGAAGGTCCTGCCGTAAAGTAAATTTTTGATTTTTGGTTTTTGATGGATGAAAAGGAGAGGTAGTTGGCTACCTCTCCTTTTTTTATGTGTGCCCCATGATGAAGGATCCCCTTTTAGAGGAAAAAAAGAAGAGAAATCTTCTCGTCTCGATATGGGAGGGAATCTTTGCTTCCATCACGACCGGATGCGGCGAGACCTATGTGCCTCCGTTTGCCATTGCGCTGGGTGCCGGCAATCTGCAAATAGGGCTCCTGACCTCTCTTCCTATCTTGATTGCCTCCCTGGTTCAGCTCAAAACGCCTGACGTTGTTCATGCGTTTCGCTCGCGAAAACGTCTTATCAATGTTTTTATTTCTTTCCAAATTTTGATGTGGATTCCAGTTCTTTGCATCCCGTTCTTTTTTTCTTCCGGGAAGAAAGTCGCGCTTTTGATTCTTTTTTATACGCTTTACATGGCGTCAGGCTCTTTCACGGCACCGGCCTGGGGCTCGCTCATGTCGGATTCCGTTTCCGAGGAGAAACGAGGTAAATATTTTGGAAAAAGAGGAAAAATTGTCGGCGTTGTGACAGTGATCAGCAGTTTTGCCGCAGGATTTATCCTGCATGTCTTTTCCTCCAGGGTGCTGACGGGCTTTGCCCTGATTTTTGCGCTGGCGGCTTTGGCCCGGACGGGTTCTAATTATTTCATGAGCCGGCTTTATGAGCCAGAGCATGAGGCTTCCCGGGAGCATCACTTCAGCTTCTGGGATTTTTTGCGCCGGCTTCCTGCCAGCAATTTTGCCAAGTACGTTTTTTTTATCGGTTTTTTTCAATTGTCGGCCTATATGGCAGGGCCTTATTTTGCAGTCCTGATGTTGCGGGATTTCGGATTTTCCTATCTGACTTATTCGTTTCTCATCACCACGGCTTCCGTTTCCAGTTTGCTGGGGCTCACGTATTGGGGCCGTCATGCCGATGAATTTGGCAATGCGCGCTTGTTTAAAATATCAGGCGTTCTCATTACCTTTCTGCCGCTCTTGTGGATTATTTCACATAAAGTTTGGTATCTTTTTATCGTTCAGCTGATCGCGGGATATTTATGGGGCGGTTTTAATCTTTGCACTGCCAACTTTATTTATGACGTGGCCATTCCCCAGAAAAGGGTGTATTGCATTTCCTATTTCAACGTCGTGAACGGCATGGGCATTTTTATTGGAACGGTTTTGGGCGGATATTTTTCTACGCATCTTGCGCCATTTTTCGGCTACCGGATTTTTTCAGTTCTTTTGATTTCCTCTCTTTGCCGAATCATTGCGGCCTGGTTTCTTCTGCCGCGCGTCAGGGAAGTGAGGCACGTCAAGGCCATCACGAAAAGGGATCTTTTTTTCCGGATTGCCGGCTTTAGCCTTCTAACACCAACGGGTACGCGCTCATGATTCCGGCTCTTGTCATATTCTCGCTGACATACGCCCTGATCGCGCTTCAGCGAATCAAATGGCTCCATCTGGACCGGCCTTCTGGCGCTCTGATTGGCGCGGTGCTCATGGTGCTTTTCAAGGTGGTGGGGCTTGAGGAGGCCTACAGGCTGGTGGATTACAACACGCTGGTCCTTTTGCTGGGCATGATGATCTTGATCGGTTATCTGGAGCTTGCGCGTTTTTTTGACTGGCTCTCCTTCCGTCTGCTGGTTCATTCGCACCGGCCTCTCGGGCTCTTGTGGGGCTTGATTTTTACCAGCGGTTTTCTTTCCGCCTTTTTTGTCAATGACACCATATGCCTGGTGATGACGCCGCTTATCGTCAAAACTCTGAAACGCGCGCGCATCAATCCCGTACCATTTTTAATTGCGCTGTGCACATCCGCCAATATCGGGAGCGCCATGACCTTGACCGGCAATCCCCAAAACATGATCATTGGCATCCAGTCCGGCTGGCGGTACCACGAATTTTTCTTCCGTATGTTTCCCATCGCTCTTATCAGCCTGGTTTTCAACGGATTGATTATTTACCTTTTCTATCAAAAGGATTTCAGAGAAAGAACCAGTCCGGGCCACTTTTACATGGAGGAACCCGAACTTGACCGCTGGCTCGTTTTCAAATCGCTTGCGATTCTTGCCGGTGTTTTGGCTTCCTTTGTGGTCACAAAAAATCTTCCTCTCACGGCTATTACCGCAGGCGCCTTGATCATTCTTGCCGCGGGGAAAAAGCCGGAGCTTGTGTTTGAGAAGCTTGACTGGACCTTGCTTCTTTTTTTCACGGGTCTTTTTGTGGTGATCGGCGCGGTGGCAAAGAGCGGGCTGCCCCAAATATTTTTTGAAAGACTCTCGCCTTTTTTAAATGGCGGAACCCTCAGCCAGATTGCAAATTTCAGCCTGTTTTCCGCCGGGGTTTCGAATCTGGTGTCGAATGTGCCTTTTGTGCTGCTGGCTGCGCACTGGATTCCGAATTTTGCCCATCCCCGGCTGATGTGGCTGGTGCTGGCCATGTCCAGCACGTTTGCGGGTAACTTGACAATCATGGGTTCCGTTGCCAATATGATTGTCATGGAATTATCAAAAGAAGACGCGCCTGTGGGATTTTTTGAATTTTTCAAAGTGGGATTTTCCGTCACAGCAGTTTCGCTTATCGTGGGTGTCAGTTTTTTAAGTCTTTATGCGTTTTGGGGCTGGTGAATAGAAGGGTTTTTATTTTATGAACCGTAAAGTGTATCTTTTTGCCTTACTGCTGACTCTTATCGCTGCGGCTTCCATTTCCGCCAAGGTTTTTTACGGCGGGCACGCAGTTTCCCAGGAATATAGCCGGCATTTGTGGCGGATTAATATCACGATGCGCATCAAGGGGAAGGGATCCCGTGCCAAGGTACGGCTTACCTTGCCCAAAAATACCGAAAGACAGACCATCTATAACGAGCACTTTGAAAATGATGAAATGGTTTTTTATGTGCGCGAGAGACCTGACACGAATCGCATCGGTTTCTGGCGATCCGAGCTTCTCGAGAGTTCCAAGACACTCCAATATACTTTTTCCGCGCAGCTTAAAAGCCTGGTTTATGATCTCCCCCAGAATCTTGAACTCGTGGCCGATCCTTTTAAGACGTTTCCGGTTGATTTTCACCGCTGGCTTGAGCCTTCCGAATTTATCCAGTCCAAGGATCGTAGCATTAAGCGGCATTTTAAAAAGGTCATCGGCCGTGAGAGAAAAACAGCGGCCGTGATCCGGAAAATTTTCAATTTTGTGAGAGGAGAGGTGCGTTACAAGTCGGAACGAGGCAGCAAAGACGCCAAAGAGACTTTGAAAAAGCTGGTGGCGGATTGCGGCGGTCAGGCCCGGCTTTTTTGCGCACTCTCGCGTGCGGCCGGGATTCCCTCCCGGCTTGCGGGAGGGATTATTCTCACCGCGGGAGTCAAAAATATCACGCATGTCTGGGTCGAGAATTATGTGGGAGAAAAATGGATCCCCTTTGATGTGGTGAATGATCATTTCGCGTCCATTCCCAATCATTATCTTGAACTTTACCGGGGGGATTATTATCTGTTTAAGTACGTGGGGCTTTCCAAGTTTGAATATTTTTTCTTAATCGATGTTGAAAATATGCCGCCCGTGGACAATCGCTGGTCGCTTTACGCCCTCCCCATTCATTTTCAGGCCTTTGCCAAGGTACTTTTGCTGATTCCCGTGGGGGCGTTTGTGGTAGCATTTTCCCGGAGCGTGGTCGGCGTTCCCACCTATGGCACCTTCGGGCCTATCCTGCTTGCCCTGGCTTTTCAGGAAATTTCCATAGGGATGGGCTTTTTTTTCCTTTCGGCGGTGGTGTTCACCGGCTGGGTCTTGAGAAAAATCCTCGACCATTTAAAAATCCTCGTAATTCCAAGATTGGCTATTATCCTGACCATGGTCGTGATTTCAGTGCTTGTCATGATGGTGGTTGGATCCTACTTTGGCCAGAAAAATATTCTTTATATTTCGCTCTTTCCCATGATCATTATCACCTGGACCATCGAAAGATTTTCGGTGACACAGATTGAAGACGGCACGCCGGTTGCGTTTCAAACCAGCCTGGGGACCATGGCCGTGGCGGCAGCAGCTTACTATGTGATGCGGATCCATGCTGTGCGGATTTATCTTTTTGCGTTTCCCGAAATCCTTTTGATGATCATGGCCGTACTTCTGATTCTCGGCCGGTATACGGGCATCCGCATTTTCGAATTGTGGCGCTTTCGCGAGTTTAACCGGTTGAAAGGCAAGACGTCACTATGATTTGTTTTAACCCGCAAAAGAAATACGGCCTTCTCGGCATGAATCACCGGAACGGCTGGTACACGCTGATCAAAAACCCGAGGAAACTTTACCCTCTGGTGGATGACAAGCTCAAGACTAAACAGCTTCTCGAGGCGAATCAGCTGCCTTCGCCGGAGCTCTATTTTTCGATCAACTTTAATTTCGAATTGAAATTTATGCGCGAGATTAAATTTCTAAAGGAATTTGTGATTAAACCAGCGCGGGGAGCCGAAGGCCGCGGCATTCTTGTGCTGGTGGACAAAGTAGGGAACAAGTGGAAAAAAGCCAGCGGCGAGCTTCTTTCCATTGAGGATATCGAGTACCATGTGTCCAATATCCTGGCCGGACTGTATTCCCTGGGAGGGCTTGATGATCAGGCCTTTATCGAGTACCGTGTCCGGAGCCATGTGATTTTCAGGCCCGTTGCGTTTCGGGGCGTGCCTGACATCCGTGTGATCATGTACCGCGGCGTGCCGCTGATGTGCATGCTTCGTCTGCCCACCCGTGAATCGGACGGAAAAGCCAATCTGCATCAGGGCGCGGTGGGCACGGGGCTCGATATGCTTCAGGGCGTTACCTTGGGTGGGGTTCATCATTCCTTGTTGATTGACAAACATCCGGACACGCAGGTGGCCATTGCCGGGATCCGCATTCCCTTTTGGGAAAATATTCTTGAAACTGCGGTAAAAACTTTTGATGTTTTTAAATTAGGCTATATCGGAATCGATTTTGTCATTGATCAAATTCTCGGCCCGCTGATTCTTGAATTAAACGCCCGGCCCGGCCTGAGCATCCAGCTTGCCAACCGGGAAGGGCTTTTGCCGCGTCTTCAAATCGTGGACAGCTTCGGGCCGGGGATCGAAGAGCTGCCGTGGAAAAAGCGTCTTGAAATCTCAAGGGAAATGTTGCATAAAGTAAAAGGATGAAAGGAAGGTGAACCCATGAAAAAATTATTGAGGATGGCCATGGCGGTTCTTGTTGCGGGAATGGTCCCATGCGTGCTTTTGGCCGCAGAGGCGCCGCCGGCCGTCATTACGGGAAAAGTTGTCCTGATCAAAACCGGAACCAATCAGGTGCTGGTCGCTTTCAAAAGGCCGGGCGCGTTTGTGGAAACCATCTCCACGTTTAAAATTGACGAGAAGACCCAGCTTAAGAATTTTGGGGCGCTTCCGGAGCTCAAGCTCAACGATACCGTCACGGTAAACTATCTTGAGTCCGAAACCGGTAATTTTATGGCTCAGCAGATTGAGAAAGCCAAACAGGAAGGGGGAACCGTATGAGCATGCCAGGACCTTTTGAATTTCTAGTCATTTTTTTTGTCGTGCTCCTGCTTTTTGGGGCCAAACGGCTGCCTGAAATCGGAAGTTCGCTGGGCAAGAGTCTCCGTGAATTTAAAAAGGCGTTTCAGGGGCTTGATTCCGAAGAGGAAAAAAAAGATAAACCGAAAAATCAGGGATGAATTTTCTGCGTGACAGGCAGATTTGTGATCTCCTGAATTTTTTTGGCTACGGCCCATAGCCCTTCACGGCGGCGGCTCTCAAGAAGCGTGATTTTTTTCCCCGAGCCTTCTTCAATCATCAAGCTGTAAAGTCCTTTTCCATCTTTTCTTTTCGCAAGGCATATTTCTTTGGCCGCCTCAAACGGGATTTCCCGTTTCTCAACAGGAATCAGAAAGAAACTTTTCGCAAGAAAAGCACGGTTAGACTCTCCGTCAAAAAAATAGCGAAAGTGGAAGCCCAGACTGAGAACGCAGGCGGCCACGAGCCCGGCCGGGACAATGTAAAGAGCATTTGCCAGCCATGTCCCCTTCCGCAAAGTGTCCACGGCGAGGTGCGCCAGAAAAGAAAGCTTGGAATAAAATAATGTCCCGCCGCCGAGCTGTAATTTAATCTCAAAATCGAGGACCAGCAGACAGGCAAGGAGCAGCATAAAATCAAAGGCCCTCCACAGGGAGGAGAGGGTGATCAAAATGCCTTGCCGGTCTGCTTTTTGAACTGAAAAGTTATCCATGGGGCTAGGACATGGTATACGGTTTTATTTTTTTAAAATGCAAAGCCTGTTCAATCGCCTGGCGCAGGTCATCGGGCTTGATGCCGTAAAAAAGTTTTCCCCGGTCGGCCAGTGAAATGGTTCCTGTTTCTTCCGAGACTACTAGGCAGAGGGCGTCGGTTTCCTCACTCATGCCGATGGCGGCGCGGTGGCGCGTGCCGAGTTTTTTCTTAAGCTGAGCGCTCTGCGTGAGGGGAAAAATGGCCGAGCAGGAAATAATCCTTTCGTAAGAAAGGATGACTCCGCCGTCATGAAGATAAGTCGGGGGCATGAAAACCGTGAGCAAGAGTTCATGGCGTATCCGCGCGTCAATGACCACGCTTTTTTCGATAAACGGGAGAAGATCTTCGTTTCTCCGGATGGCCATGAGCGCCCCTGTCTTACTCGCGGCAAGAGTCGAGCAGGCCTTGACGATTTCATCCAGCGGCCCGTTTTTTTCAAGAAATTTGTTTTCGGGATTTTTTCTCTGATATTTGACAATCGTACGGCCGATTTCCGGTTCAAAAACAAGCAGCCCCCCTATCGCCAGCAGGGCATAGTGATAAATTAGGAGGCCTCGTCCATGAATGGTAAGAAGACGCGGAACTTCGGCCAGGTAGAGAACGGCGAGCAGGCCCAGGAATGAAAATGTGAGCCATTGACGATGCGTCTGAAAATAAAAAAAAAGGCGGTAGATGATAAAAATAAGCCAGAGAAATTCCAGCAATGGTTTGAGATAGGAAATCGCTTCCATAGTTTTCTATGATATAATCCCACCGCCATGGCGGATGATCAAGCAATTTCGATTCACAATCTTACCAAATACTACCGCGGCAATTTTCTGGCCCTGAAAAATATCAGTTTTGACATCAAAGAGGGCGAATTTTTCGGGTTTATCGGGCCAAACGGCGCGGGGAAGACGACCACAATCAATATCCTCACCGGGCTGGCTAATTTTAATCAGGGCAGCGTCAGGGTGTTTGGCCGTGATGTGGTGTCGGAGTACCGCGAAACGCGCAGGATGATTGGCTTGGTGCCGCAGGAGTTTAATTTCGATCCTTACCTTTCCATCGAGCAGCTTCTGGTTTATGAGGGCGGCTATTTCGGCATTCCGAAAAAAACATGCCGGGACAGGGCCAAGGCCCTGCTGGAAGAATTCGGGCTTTATGAAAAGCGTGATCAGGATTACCGCCGGCTCTCGGGAGGGATGAAGCGGCGCCTTTTGATTGCGCGCGCCCTGATCCATGACCCGAAGATTCTGATTCTGGATGAACCGACTGCCGGGATGGATCTTGAGCTCCGCCACCGGCTTTGGCAGTCTTTCCGCGACATGAATGCGCGCGGCCGGACGATTTTTTTGACCACCCATTATATTGAAGAGGCGGAAAAACTTTGCACCCGGATCGGCGTGATTCACAAAGGCGAAATTGTGGCCTTGAACCAGAAGGACACCCTGATCCGCGAGACGAGCGGCCACTGGGTGGTGATCAAACTGCACGAACCGCTGAAGGATTTGTCGCCCGAGCTGGCTCGGATGGGAGTGGTTTCGATGCAGGCAGGGAAGTCGCTTAAATTTAGGGAAGACAGCCGGACTTTAAGCGAAACGCTCAAGGAAATTTACCGGCTTGGATTGAGCGTGGAACGTTTGGATGTGCGAAAGGCCACACTGGAAGATACATTCATTAAATTAACGGGATTGAAGGAAATCATGGAGAGCGATCCGGCAGGGGAGGGTGGGAATGGAGAAGTATAGCCGTATCGAGGGCTTTAAGGCCCTGGTGGGGCGGGAGATTCAGCGTTTTTTGAGCGTGTTCGGCCAGACCATCCTTCCGCCGGTGGTGTCTTCCTTCTTATACATTTTTATTTTCGGTTTTTCCATCGGCCGCAGTTTGCAACAGGTGGGGGGCGTGTCCTATCTGGAATTCCTCATTCCGGGATTGATCATGATGTATTTGATCGAGGGTTCTTACGGCAATACGTCCTCCTCGCTTTTTGTCTCCCGCTGGGCCGGCCATATTCAGGAAATTCTGGTCACTCCCCTGTCCTATCTGGAAATGGTCCTGGCGTTTTTAATCGGCGGTCTTGTCCGCAGCATTCTCACCGGGCTGGGCGTGTATCTGGTGTCATTGATTTTTATCCGCTTCCCGATTTATAATCCCTGGATCGTGCTCTATTTTTTGATTTTTGTTTCGCTCGGGTTTTCTTCCGTGGGTATTCTGGTGGGGCTGATCTCCGAGGAATTCGAGCATATTTCCATGTGGACGACTTTTGTGGTGGAACCCCTTATTTTTTTTGGCGGGGTTTTTCATTCCCTCAGCATGGTGCCGCATCTCTTAAAGGTGATCACGGTCCTGAACCCCATTTTTTACATGGTGAACGGACTCCGTTACGGTATGATCGGTGTCACCGATGCGGATATTTTTCTATGCATGGGCATCGTGTTCAGCTTTTTTACCGCTCTTTTCATTTTTTCAGTGTATCTCTTTAAAAAAGGATATAAACTCAGAGCATGACGAGGATGCAATAATATGATTCAATCTTTTATTTACAGCGGCAGTAAACAGTGTCAGGCTAACGCCTCTCTTGAAATGATTCAGAAGGCGCTTCATGAGAACCACGGAATGGTGTGGATGGATTTTGATCATCCGGCGGAAGAGGAGGTCAAGCTGCTTTCAGAGTTTTTTAATTTTCATCCGCTGGCGATTGAAGACTGCGTGAATGTCAGGCATCATCCCAAGATCGACGATTACGACGACTATCTCTTTATGATTTTTCATGCCCCTGATTTGGAAAACAAGTTGGACCAGCTCAAGACCACAGAGCTGGATATTTTTATCGGAAAAAATTTTGTGGTGTCTCACCATGCGGAACCCGTCGCGGCAGTGGATACGCTGAAACAAAAATGCGAAAAGAATGCCGATCTTGTCATGGGCAAAGGGGCTGATTTTTTTCTCCACGCGCTGCTGGATCAAGTTATGGAAGCATATGAGCCGGTGGTGGAAAATTTGGCGGAAGAGGTGTCCTGGGCGGAGGAGGAGGTTTTTTACCGGCCCGATGACAAAATTCTTAAGGCTATTTTTGACCTGCGCAAGGACGTGATCTTCATCCGGCGCGTCATGGCGCCGCAGCGCGACACTATCCTCCAGCTTGCCAAGGAGAATTCTTTTCTTATCTCGGAAAAGGCGCGGCTTTATTTCAGGGATACCTACGACGTCATGTTCCGCATCATGGATTTGATCGACAATTACCGCGAGCTTTTGAATGGCACCGTGGACGCCTATCTTATCATCGACAACAACCGCATGAACCGCGTCATGAAAGATTTGACCATCATTTCCGCCATCATGCTGCCCCTTACCTTTATCGTGGGCGTTTACGGAATGAATTTTAAATTCATGCCCGAACTCAACTGGAAGCACGGGTATCTTTTCGCCTGGATCCTTATGGTTGGCACCGTCCTGCTTCAAATCCTGGTGATGAAGAAAAAGAAATATTTTTGATGAATCCGCAAGTTCCTTCGAAAATCCCCCTCCGTGATTTTAATGAGGAAGAATTAAAAAAAGAAATCGCGGCTCTGGGCGAAAAACCCTATCGCGCCTCCCAGCTTGGCGGCTGGCTTTATAAAAAGGCGGCCCTGGCCTTTGAGGAAATGACCAACCTGCCGCAGGATTTCACGGATAAACTTCGGGCGCGTTACACGGCCAATTCCCTGGAGCTGGTCTCAAAACAGATTTCAGCCGAGGACCGTTCTGTGAAGTATCTCCTGAAGACTTGGGACGGACATTTTGTGGAAACGGTTCTGATTTTGCAGGGGACGAGGCGCACTATCTGCCTTTCCACCCAGATCGGGTGTAAAATGGGTTGCCGTTTTTGCGCCAGTGGAATGGAAGGAATGTTGCGTAATCTTTCCGCGGGTGAGATCCTGGATCAAATTGCCCGGGTGAAAAAGGATCAAAAGGCGAATCCCACCAATCTTGTGTACATGGGGATGGGAGAGCCGCTGGATAATTACGACCAGGTGCTCAAGTCCATCCGCGCGGCCAATGCCGCATGGGGGTATGAAATCGGACAGAGGCGTATCACCGTGTCCACGGTCGGTGTGATTCCCGGAATCCGGAAACTGGCTTCGGAAAATCTGAATCAGATCAAACTTTCATTTTCCCTTCATTCGCCGGACAACGAGATCCGGGAGCAATTAATTCCCTCCAACCGGAAATACAAGCTGGCGGAAATTGTCGGGGCCTTGAAGGAAGTCCGCGACAAGTTTAAGAGGGACATCACCATGGAATATATTCTCCTGGAGGGGCTGACGGACAGGGACAAGGATGCCAAAGCGCTTATCGATCTTTGCCGCACGCTCAAGGCCAAGGTGAATCTGATTCCTTATAACCGGATTGAAGACGCTGAGTTTAGGCGGCCTTCGCCGGAAAGCATTCAATCCTTTCAGCAAAAATTGGACGAGGCTGGCATCCGCACCATGGTGCGGTACAGCGCGGGCCAGGATATTGATGCGGCCTGCGGCCAGCTTCGTTTGCGAGAAGAACGGAAGACACGAACTAAGAATAGTTAATATGCCTTTTCTGGAGTTCGCGTGACAGATATCCTCCGGTAAGCCCGTCCATATAGGAAGTTAATTCATCAATCCGGAGCAGAAGGTCAAGGTATCCCTTCTTATCCTCCGGCTCCTTCAAATAAAGTTCCATCAGAAGCCGCCGCCTTTCAAAATAAAGGCGCGTGATTTCGTTCACAATATCATTCCGGAGTTCCACCATGAGTTTTTCCCTGGAATCAATGGAGGTCTGGTTCGATCCCCAAACCAGGTCGCCTAATTTCCAATCTAGATCAATGGCGTTTCCTTTTGAGTTGGAGTTGGGCCCGAGAATGAAGAGATCTGCCTGGTTTGTGCCGGCGCGGTCAAGATCAACGTTATTGTGAACAGAAAAATCTTTGCCGAGCGAAAGATCGGGGACCAAGGCCTTGAGCCGTGAAGCCAGGTGCCAACGTTTAATTTTTCCATTGCCAACATCCGCGTAACGAATGGCAGCGCGTTGAACCTCACCGGCTGTCGGTTCTCGTGCGATCAGTGTTCTCAGGTCCATGGCCCGATAAGGATGGGAAAATTCGCCTTCCGTGTTCCGGATTTCGGGATAAGGAGGAAGATCAATCGGCCATTTAAAAACATCATTGTCCGCAATGGCGTAGAGGACCTCTCCTTTGTCCGTGGGCACCAAAGCCAGAGATTTTGCCGAGGCCTTGACCAGGCCCTGGTAAATCTCGGTCCACCGGTTGCCGCTATTTTCCAGCCGGTAAATTCCTGCAGGCGTTGCAGCAAAGACCGTCCCGTCTTTTGCTGAAATTTCGATATCCGTGACCAGGATATTGCCCAGGCCGTTTCGTGTGAGAGGACGCCAAGATTTTCCGATATCCCGGCTCACAAACACCCCTTCTGGAGTGCCCATAAAAATTTCCTCCGGATGAAAGGGGGAAATTTTGGCTGCGGAGATTGCAGGGGCCGCAGACGGTAAAATTTCGTCGTTTGTCGCTTCATTCGATGTTGTGTCATCCGGGAAATTTCCCGTGGCGGATGGCCCCAGGTGAAAGGTTTTCCGGAAAGACCGCCCGTAATTATCACTCGCATAAAAATCCTGCGCTGTAACCACGAACATCTGATTTTCATAAAGTGGATGCAGCAACACCGTGTGGATTTCATCGTGCGGCAAGGTGCCGGTTTGTTTAAACCAGCTTTGACCGCCGTCCATGCTGAGGTAAAGCCCTCTCGCCGTGCCGAGATAAAGAATTTCAGGGTCCCGCGGATGGCTGGAAAGGCAGAGACTGTTGGTCCCTTTATTTTCAAGAGTCGAGAAAGTTTTTTGCCAATTTTTGCCGTTGTTTCTTGTTTCAAAGACCCCCTCGGTTGTCAGGACAAACAGTTGGTTCACGCCGCCGGGATACACGGCGTTAAGGCTTCCGTGTTTTCCCAGGCCAAAAATTTTCCCCCAAACACGGCCCTCTGGTTGGATGAGGTAGGCATTCTGACCTGAGGTAAGAAAAAGAGAATTACCTTTTGCACCGCCCCTGATTTTTTCAAGCGGCTGATCAAAAGGAATGCTCACTTTTTCCCACTGCGGCTGGGCTAGCGCGGGCCGTGTAAGTGCGGCAAAAAGAAAAAGCATCAAAAAACGAGCTAGATATTTTCCGAAAATTTTCATGGCATGAAGTGGCAAGCCGAGGAAGGCAGTAACCGGTAAAAGAGAGAGTACAGCTAATTTTTATTATTGTCAAATAAAAAATGATTATTTTTCATCTTGCCGCCAAGTACTGCACCGACACCTTGGCATTTTGAGGATTCACGCTTTGTCTGATTTCGCCCAGGGCTTCGTGCCATACAATGAGGGTGTGATTCCCGTCCGGCACATTCTGGAGTTTGAAAAAACCAGATTCGTCGGTCAAGGCGTAATAAGGATGGTCCTGGACAATGACTAGAGCATACATCCAGTGGTGAACGCCGCAGCGCAATGTGATGCGCCCGCCTTCTTCGAAAGTCTTTTTTAAAAGAGAGCCCTGGATTGGCATGGCTTGGTTAAAAAGCATATTGGCGTTTTCATCAAAGGCGCGGACATTATGAAGAAAAGGTTCGGAGTTTAAAATGGAAAGAGGCGCCCCGCGGGGAATCAAAAGAACATGGGGGACGAATTCACAATGAGTTTGATCCAAGATAAAACTTTGATTTTGGGCGGGCGGGGCAATATCAGGAAAATTTCCTTCGAGTTTGACGACTGCATTGGCGACATACCCTTCAGGAGAAATTTGAAGCAGCGGGGAGTTTTTGACGGGGCCGCAATCGCCTTGTTGCTCTTTGGAAACGGTGATTTTTACCGGTTCTGGGAAGGGAGGCTCCAGCCTGACTTTCCCTTCAATATTGTAAGCCAGAAGCATGGCAGGCAATAAAAATAAGGAAAGCAGAATGAAAAGGGAAAATCGCTTCATTCTTTACTGCGCGTCTTCAATGTAAACCCACTCCATGAGATCGCCGGCTTTGAGATGCGACTTGTGGGGGCTGGCATTTTTGCCCGTGCCGTTGATCATGAGACGCCACCAGCGGTTTTTGAGGGGATCCACGGAAATTCCGTCAATGCCTTTAACTTCTTCCGGATGACAGCATGTGGAGCCTTGTTCGACGGGAAAGAGTTCTCTGAGAGCATCCTTGGGAGAAGAGCTTTCACGCACCATCACTTTTTGTACCTTGACCGGCTTGTGAGCCGGCCCAAAATCGACTCGCACCGTGACCGGAATCATTTTCGGCGGCAGGGATGAATTTAAAATCAAATGGCCCATTGTGATTTGAGGCCCTGTGAGCCATAAGCTAAGCATAAGCAGAATATTCATAAGGGGCTTCATTGTACTCACAAGACCCCTGGGATGCAATCCAAGAGAAGCGGTTGCGGAATTACTATAACCTTGTATAATTTGTCACTTATGGATATTCGCGATAGCTGGGAAAAGGCACTTAGGTTTACGGAGATTATCAGGGCGCGGATTCAGCCTCTTTTAACCTTTGAACCCACTCACATGCCCTATATTTTTCTCGCTGAATCCTCTTTGAATTACGGTGATACCGTGGTGCGCAAAGGAGAAATTGTGCTTGAGAAGCCTTCCATTATTCTTCCAGAAAATCTCCCGCAGTTTCAAGGCTTTGAATTCGAGAAGTATTCCTCCATTGAGCAGGATATGCTGACCAGCTTTTTTCTGGTCAGAGGGATCCGTTTCCCTTCGCTGAAATATCAGAATAAAACAGACTCGCTTGATATGTTTGAAGGAAAATTGAAAGCAGCGATTGAGCACTACTCCCACCGGCTTCAGCGGGAGGAAAACACCGCCACCGGACTGGTCGTCGGCCCCGAGGATTGCTGGCAGTTTTCCGTCATGATGTTTATTTGCAGCCAGGTGGTGAAGCAGGCGGATGGAGACATAAAAAAACTTCTGGATCATTACAAAAGGAAAAGTTCGGAATGATCACAGCTGCCGGAGAGCTGCATTTTGAGGGGATTAAACAATTTTTTTATGGCCTGGCGCCGGCTTCGGCCGCGTTATTTGTTCTCCCATTTGTCCTGCTTTTGGCTTGCCTTGCCGTTCTCCCTCTTGTTGTGCCGCATTTTTGGGAAAAAAATAAAAACAAGGCTATCGTCTCGCTGGGACTTGGTTTGCCTGTGGCCGGTTTCTTTTTATATCAGGACTGGCATACGCTGGCAAACACGCTGCTTGATTATGCGGCGTTCATTGCTCTTTTGAGCTCTCTTTTTATTATTTCCGGAGGCATTTATATCCGCGGCTCCTTTGCCGGTCTTCCGGCGGTGAATGCCCTTTTTCTTCTTACCGGAGCCCTTCTTGCTAATTTTATCGGTACCACGGGCGCGAGCATGCTGATGATTCGCCCGCTTCTCCGCGCTAACAAGGCCCGGCATCACAAATCCCACATCGTGATTTTTTTTATTTTTGTGGTCTCAAACTGCGCCGGTCTTCTCACGCCCCTCGGGGATCCTCCGCTTTTTCTCGGGTTTCTCAAGGGAATTGATTTTGCCTGGACGTTCCGGCTTTGGCGCGAGTGGATTCTTGTGAACGGAGTCCTTTTGGCTCTCTTTTTCTTTCTGGACAATTACTGGTTCCATCGCGAACATCTTGAAATCAAGGATATGCTGATTCATAAAAAGGATTGGGTATCCGAACGGTTCGGGGTTGAAGGGGTCCATAATTTTGCATTTCTTGCCGGAGTGATTCTCCTGATTTTTGTGAGCGGTTATGCGATTTATCCCATGGAGGGGAGCCCCATCTTGGGAGAGCCTTTTGGCGCGGTGATGTCCAAAGTTTTTCAAATCATCGGCATGGCTGCGATTGCCATCGTTTCATTCAAAGTCACGGCCAAAGCCACGCATGAAAAAAATCACTTCGGCTTCGGACCCATCGTTGAAGTGGCCGTGCTTTTTGCAGGCATTTTCATGGCCATGGTTCCCGCACTTTTGATTCTTGAGACGCAGGGATCCAAACTGGGAGTGAATCAAACCTGGCAGTTTTACTGGATGTCAGGCGCGCTTTCGAGTTTCCTTGACAATGCGCCGACGTATCTCACCTTCACGAGCCTGGCCAAAGGGGTTTTGGGACTGGGCGGGGAAGGCTTGAAAATCCTCATGCAGCATCCGCAGGGCGCCTTGTATCTCGCGGCCATTTCCTGCGGCTCGGTGATGATGGGCGCCAATACTTATATCGGAAACGGCCCCAATTTCATGGTCAAGGCCATTGCCGAAGACGCCAAGGTGAAAATGCCGAGTTTCTTCGGCTACATGGCTTGGTCAGGAGCCATCCTGATTCCCATTTTCCTTGCCGTCACTTTCGCTTTCTTCCGCAATGCGTGACTCCCTAAAGCCTGACCGCTTCGATTGGACGGTGGAGCCTCTGACCAGAGATCCCTCCTTTATCCAAAAATCCATGTTTGGGTGTCTGGCCTACTACGTCGGAGGCAGGCTCATGCTTGTGACCACGGCGAAGAAGGAACCGTGGAAGGGACTGCTCATTCCCACCTCGAAAGAATTCCACGCCTCCTTGATTCAAGAGATGTCTGTTCTTAAAAAGCATCCTGTGCTTGGAAAATGGCTTTACCTTCCGGAGACCGGTGATGATTTTGAAGAGAATGCGGGAAAAATTGTCCGGCTCATTCAAGCGCGCGATATCCGCGTCGGAGTTGAGACATCTGTGAAAAGTAGGCGCTCGGCAAAGAAAAAGAAAGTGACTGTCCGTAAGCGTTAACGGTGTTTTGAAACATTAATTCTGGGGCAGAATTTTTCAACCGGGCAACGGGAGCAGAAAGGCGATACGGGCTGGCAGATGTTCTGACCGAATGTAGGAATCTCAAGGGTTCGGATAACGCAAATGCACAGTCACCATTCAATGCCGGTGCTTGTGGTGAGTATCCGGTAAATGAGGATGGGAATGGTTTTGGGCTTCGTGTCTGTGAAAATGTTCGTGAGGTTCTGGCCCTTCGGTTCTATCATGAGCGTGCTGGTGATGCTCGTCATGGATGTGCAAATGGCTATGAGCGAGTGATTCATGAGTGTGTTGATGTTCATGATGCTCGCGATAAAGCACGAATAAACCGGTCAGAAAGAAAATACCGGCAAGCCAGTGCATCAGTGGGGGCCGTTCACCCAGAAAAGCCACAGCGCCGATCATTCCGATAAATGGGCCGCTTGCAAAATAGGCACTTGTTCGCGCAGCTCCAATTTTACGAAGCGCATAAACAAAGAGAACCAAGCTAAGGCCATAACTGAATGCACCTATCGTAATGGTCGCTGCTATTGCCGGGAGATGATTGGATGTTTGCTTCAATAAGCAGGCAAGTAAGATATTGAAACCTCCCGCGAAAAACCCTTTTATTCCAGCAAGTAAAGAGGGCGGTATGTCTACGATATCCCGGGTAAGGTTGTTATCAATACCCCAAAAGACGCATGCGGCAACAATGAAAAGAGCAGACATTGAAAGTGAGAAAGAAGATTTTCCACTAACGCTGATGATAAATGCGCCGATGAGAACGAGAAACTTGCCGATCCAAACTCTTTTGCCGACGTGTTCATGAAAGATCAACCAGGCAATAAGCGTGGTTGCGACCGTTTCCAAATTAAGGAGGGCTGATACTTGAAACGCCAAGGAGTGCCGAATGCCGTAGATAAGGCATAGCGGTGCGAGAATTCCTCCAGAAATAATAGCTCCTGCCAATTTCGATTTTTGATGACTTGGAAGTATGATTAAATTTTTAAAGACCGGCTCGCCTTGGAACAATCGAAACAAAAGGAGGCCGAGACCTGATCCCAGATAAAGAAGTCCTGCCGTAAGCACCGGCGGCATCTCTCTTGCCATCAATTTTAAGAAGATCGGCGAGATCCCAAATAAAAAAGCGGATAAAAGTGCAAGGATAGGGCCTGGGAAAAAAAATATCATAGGATTTTTTTGCCGTGAAAATATTGCGTTGATTTACGAGTGCTTATAAAGGTTCGTGATGTAGTCCGAGGCTTCTTTGACGGTGCCGGTCATTTGAATTTGACCATGTTCCATCACAACGACTCTTGTCGCAAGAAAAAAAGCCTCATCGCGATCATGGGTTACATAAATCAGCGTGGTATTAAATTCCCCCTGCAGTTTTAGAATTTCTTTTCTGAGAGATAGGTTCAGTTCAAAATCGAGATTCGACAAAGGCTCGTCCATCAAAAGAACCTTGGGTTGCATGACTAAGGCCCGGCCAAGCGCAACCCTTTGCTTTTGACCTCCCGAAAGTTCTTTCGGATAGCTATTCTTGAACTGGAGCATCAGCATCTTTTCGAGAATCTCATCGATTCGTTGGTGCACCACGTGCTTCGGAATCTTTTTAGCCCTCAACCCAAATGCCAGATTTTCGTAAACATTCATATGGGGCCAAAGCGCCAAATCTTGAAAAACCATTCCCACTTGCCTGTCTTCCGGCTCCATAAAACATTTTCCGCTATCCGACACAATTTTATTCTCGATAAAAATCTTCCCGGCGTCTGGCTGAATAAACCCTGCGACCATTCTGAGTAATGTCGTTTTACCACAACCGGAAGGACCTAAGACGACCAGCCTCTCCGCTCTTTCAACCATTAAAGAAACTCTCGAAATAGCTTTGGTTCCATTGTAAGTCTTCGAAATATTTTCGATTTTTAACATGACGATTTCAATCTAGATTTTTTGAAAATGATTCCCAAAGCACCTAGTGGCAAAAAAGCTATCCCCAGCATAAGGAGACACAATGCAGCAATTGTTCCCTCGGGGCTATTGGCCATAAGCGTAAAGATTCGAACCGGAAGAGTATCGTGGCCAGGAGGATAAATCATCATTGTAACCCCAACGTCTTTTAAGCAGAAAAGGAATCCCACAAGCCAGGTTGCAATCAGACCCCGGCTTGCCATGGGAGCCACGATACCGGATAATCTCCGGAACCACCCCGCTCCTGTGATCTGGGCTGCCTCTTCCATCGAGTAAGGAATTTGGGCATAGGTTGCGGCCATCATTCTTTCACCCAAAGCTGCATATTGAGCCGCATAACCCAGGATAATAACTGCCGCTGAAGAATAAATAAAGTTTGTGGCGGGATGATTCCACATCCCAATTAATCCTATTCCAATCACCGTCCCTGGAAGGGCAAAAAGGAAAAAAGTAACGGAGTCAATAGCCCAGGCAAAGCGAAAAACTTTGCGCTCCAAAAGATATCCGATAAAAAAGCCGAAGAAAGTAAGTACGGTCGCCCCTGTCGAGGCATACAACAAACTCCGAAAAATACTATCCATAGAATGTGTAAAAGTTTCTTGAAAGGCCGTAAGAGACAAAGATTTAATGATTAGACCGACTATAGGAACAATGACAAAAACTAAAGCGAAAATAATAACCAAAATCAAAATCCATGGCTTCCATTGATTTAACTCAATCGGTATCTTTCCCTCCTTCCCGACAGCTTCCATCAACTCGAAATTTTTCTTACGCAAGAAAAAACGTTCAATCATGACGATGAACAAGGTTATCATACCCAAAGGAACTGCAGCTCCGGTTGCGGCATCAAAGTTGTAAAAGGCCGAGAATTGCGTGAATGCTTCAACAGGAAAGACATCATAACGCAAGAAAGAAGGAACTCCGAATTCCCCGAGCGTCAGGGTGAAAACAAGAAGTCCTGCAAGGAAAATCCCTGGGCTTATCACTGTAAGAGAAATCTTTCTGAGCGTTAAAAGCCAACCGCTTGAAAGCCGCCCCGCTTCCTCCAGTCTGGGATCCAACAGTCCCAAATAAATCATGGTAAGAATCATGACCAGGGGAAGAAGTGCCGAAGTCATCACAAAAGCAGCTCCTGTGAAACCAAAAAAGTAATGCAACATGATTTCAGTGATTCTCGTTCCCAATAGCTTGGCGACAAATCCTTGGGATGCGATACCGTAGAACCAACCCATCGCAATCATGTAGGACGGAATGGTGAAAGGGATGGTAAAAAGAAAAGTAAACAAACCTTTTAGGGGCAGATCCGTTCTAGAAAAAAGAATCCCGAGAGGAATTCCCAAGACAAGCGTCATAACAGTTGTCGTCATCGCTAACGAAAGGCTATTCCATAAAAGAAACCATGTCCGTGGCGACAGAAACAAACGAGCGTAGATCTCAAACGAGAAACTTCCATTTGGCAAAAAAGATTTAATCAGGACAGTCAGGATAGGGAGAACACTTAGGATAAGGAACAAAATAACAATGATCAAAAGTGTTCTTTTTTTTGCCATTCAGTATCCGACCCATTCTTTCAGATAGGATTGAATTTCCTGGAGTTTTTTGGCAACCGCCTCGTAATCCACCTTCATGGAACGAATCTCTTCAATCTTTTTTACATCAGGGGGCGTTTGGACACCGGGATGCAAAGGAATCTGAGCGCAATCGGCAAAAGCGAGCTTTCTCTCAGTTTCAGGGGAAAGAAGATAATCAATGAGCCTTTGGGCATTTTCTGGATTTTTGTCTCCTTTAATCAAAATCACGGCATTAGGTAAGATAAGACTTCCCAAACCGCCTTCTTCCTGGTCGGGATAAATTTGTTGAACTCCTTTTCCGCTTCTTACCGCATTGGTCGCATCATCGCTATCGACAAGAGTAAATGAAAATTGTTTATTAACAACAAGCGTTGTCGATTCCCCATTGCTGGTTGAGATTTTGACCCCGTTTTGTTTGATCAGGCTCATGAAAGCCTTTGCTTTTTCATCGCCCCATACGGTAAAAAGTGCCGCAACCCAGGAAGTAGTAGTTCCAAACAGAGGATTGGCCATAACGGCCTTATTTTCCCACTTCTCATCGGTATAGTCACGAATGGAAGTAAACGCCGTTCTCTCTTGGTTTGCAACAAAAACTCTAACGCGAGCTGAAAACCCAGTCCAATATCCTTCGGGATCTTTAAACGGAGAGGGAATGTCTTTGGCATTGGGAGAAAAATAAGCCGCGGATATTCCTTTTTGCTTTAAGACAACGGCGCGGATCGGTTCATTGGCCCAATAAACATCCGCCTGAGGGTTGTTCTTTTCAGCAAGCAAACGGTTCATCACACCCGTACTTTTAGCTTCCTCGGTGTCATAGAGGGCTTTTACTTTGATGCCCGTTTGTTTCTCGAAATCCTTAAGGATAGGTTCGGAAAAAACTTGATCTTCACTGACATAGACCACAACTTCATTCGTCCGAGCGTAAGTAGTGCCGACTGATAAAAAAACACAAGCGGTTACAAAGAAGCTTGTTATCTTTAAAAAATATTTCTTTGGCACCTTTCGAACCCCATCTTTTATTTAGTCTCTCCAAAACGGAAATCATCGAATAGCGTCACGCTATCAGCCTTGGTCCAGACGCCGACGGCACCGGCCTCTTTGAACGTGTCGTCAGTGGCTTCGATGGCGACTTTGCCGTCAAAGCTGACTTTGAACTGGTTGCCTGCAAAATCCACCCGCAACGTGTGCCATTGATTGGGAGCGACCTTCATATTGACATTCTTAAACGAACGACGAGTCCCTTTGACCGTGTGATATATCGTCACATTGTCCTCGAGCGCGTTGGCGCGGGTGATGTAGTAGTTGTCGCCGTCCTGCCAGCGCCAAAGGATGCCGCCCGCTTGGTCTTCGCTTCCGCTGACCGGCTTAAACCTGACTTCGACGTAACCATTTTTTAGCGAGACATCTTTTTTCACGCACCACGGGTATTTGCCGCTGCCCGATTGCTTCAGCACGTTTGGCCCGCTCGGAGCGGTCGTATCGGCTTCCACCGACCACTTCGGCAAACCCTGGCCGGTCACTCCCCCAATCCAGCCATCGGGAAGCTGACCCACGGAAGTTTTGTCAAAATCAGTGGTAGTTTTATTGGGCGTATCTGATTCAGCAAACACGACTGCTCCCATTAAGAATACCGCCAGAAATATGATAACTATTTTCATTTTCTCCTCCTATGTTAAAAATCAACCGTTTTTCAATTTTCATACAATCTTTTTAATCAATAAGCCAATTAAAGCGGCAACTAAAATTATTACAGGTTCGGGGATCTTTTTTGTTCTCCATAAAATTACCGCTGTGACAATTGCGAGCAAAGCGGTTGGAATATCCACAATCGATTTTCGTCCCAAGACGATGACCGCACCCGTAATGGCTCCGATTGCTGCTGCTGTAACTCCGTTAACAAAGGATAACAATGCAGGCCTTTTGCCGTATTTTTTAAAGTAAGGCGCGGGAATGATGGTAAACAAATAGCAGGGCAAGAAAGTGCCGAAAGCCGCAACACAAGCTCCTTTAAATCCTGCAACCAGATAACCGATGAAACCTACGGTAATCACGACCGGGCCGGGTGTGATCATCGCCACAGCGACGGCGTCCAGAAACTGATGGTCATTCAGCCAGTGATGCTCCTTGACGACTCCGCCATAGAGGAAAGGTACGATGGCAAGGCCGCTGCCAAAAACAAAGGTGCCTGCCTTAGCAAAAAAAATGAATAGGGGACCTAAAACACTTGGATGGGACGAAACCGCTGCCGCGCTAGTTGCAATAGGCAAGGCCGCTAGACTCATAAACTGAGCCGGCTGTTTCGTTTTGAATGGCGGATTTTCCACAAACCACACAAGAACACCCGAAGCCAAGATTAAATAAATTTTTTCAGATTCCGTAATGGCCGTTACTGCCGCCAGAGCGAAATAGATCGTCCATAACAGTTTATTTTTCCCAATAGTTTTGACGGTGAGTTTATAAGCGCCGTGGGCAATGATTCCAATGACACTTGCACCCACGCCGTAGAAGACAGATTGCATCCAGGAAAGTCCGCCATATATTTTGTACGCCCAGCCCAAAGCTACAACCATTAAAAAAGAGGGAAGCACAAAGGCTATTCCAACGAGCGTTGCGCCTAAAATATGGTAATCAACGTAGCCGAGATAAATAGCCAACTGAGCAGCTAACGGACCAGGCGCCAATTGGGCGAGAGTAAGGCCTTCTTTGTAATCAGGCTCTGAAATCCATTTTCTTTTTTCAACAAGGTCTCGGAACATGTAGCCCACAAGAGCAACCGGACCCCCGAAACCGATGGCCCCTAATTTCAGAGCATAGAGAACAAGCTGTTGAAGCGAGTAAGGCAGTTGTTTTGTATCAGGCGTCATTTTCGATTTATTATAACAATTGTTGCCCATTCAATACATAACTCTTGCAAAAAGAAGAAAGAATTCGATCCTCCGTAAGCGCTACCGGTGTTTTAAAACGTTGATTTTGGGACAAAACTTTTCAACCGGGCAGCGGGAGCAGAAGGGCGATACGGGCTGGCAGATATTCTGGCCGAAGGACACCAGAAGGTCGTTGTAAGAGATCCAGTATTTTTTCGGAAGAATTGTATAAAGCGCGAATTCCGTTTCCTTCGGGTTTTTAGTTTTCACCAGCCCCCAGCGGTTTGAAATCCGGTGCACGTGCGTGTCCACGCAAATGCCGTGCTTGCGGAAAGCCATGGTGATGACAAGGTTGGCGGTCTTTCGTCCCACGCCGTTTAACGTTATCAGTTCATCAAAAGTTTCAGGCACTTTCCCGTCATACTTTTCAAGCAGCATCTGGCATAGCGCCAACACATTCCTTGCCTTGGTTCTGTAAAACCCGACGGGAAAAATTATCTTTTCAATTTGACGGCTGGAGAGTTTCATCATTTGCTGAGGCGTGGCGGCCAGCTTAAAAAGACGCCGGGAGGCGGCGAGGGTGGTTTCATCCTTGGTTCTGGCGCTCAGGACTGTGGCCACCAGAATTTTAAAAGGGCTGTCTGTTTCCTTGGCGATTCGGGCAATTGTGGTGGTTGTCCACTTTTGGGCCGCTTTCCGTAAAATAGGGAGAACTCGATCAATTTTGAATTGCGGTTTCATGAAATACCTATCTTACGAAAACCCGCCTGGATTGCAAGCCTGAAGGCGGTTTCTTGACAAGAATGGATTCTGTGTCATAATGAAATCCACTTTTTTCTAAGGCATTTCCTATGAATCCGTTACCAACGATTGCCAGCGATTTTAAAGCCGTGTTTGAGCGGGATCCGGCAGCACGCACCGTGCTGGGACCTGTGGAGGTTATTCTTACCTATTCCGGGTTTCAGGCGCTTTGTGCGCACCGGTTGGCCCATTTTCTCCACAAATTCGGAATTCCACTTTTGCCGCGGCTTCTTGCCCATCTCGCCCGGTTTCTTACGGGCGTGGAAATTCATCCCGGCGCTACCATCCAGCCCGGTTTTTTTATTGACCATGGAATGGGAGTTGTGATTGGTGAAACCACGGAAATCGGGAAAAATGTAACGATTTACCAAGGCGTGACTTTGGGTGGAACTGGGAAAGAGAAGGGAAAACGCCACCCCACCATTGGGGATCATGTGGTCATCGGAGCGAATGCCACCGTGCTGGGAAATATCAAAATCGGCAATAATGTTAAAATAGGCGCCGGCTCCGTGGTGGTGACTTCAGTCCCGGATCATTGCACGGTGGTGGGAGTGCCGGCTGAGATTGTACGGATTGGCGGAGAAAAAATCCCCACGGAGAGCCTGGATCATGGAGACCTTCCCGATCCGGTTAAGGAGTTACGAGATAGAATAGCTGTGCTGCAGCAGGAAATTGACAGTCTGGACACCCATATGAAGGGCGTGGAGCAGGAATTTATCCAAAGGGGCAAGAAACCAGGCATATAGTAACCCTTCAATACCGTTGACCGCTTCTCTTACCCCCCCCCTGAAGTTCTCAAAATTTTTATCTTGTTTATTCATAATAAGTTACAGTTTACTTATTTGACAAATAGGGTAAAAAGTGCTATGGTTCATATGGTTTTGTCCGATAATATTTATGACTGATAAAACCAGAAAGAAGTCAGTAAATGATGAGAAAACGGCCTATTAACCTTATTGACCTTCATAACTTAAAAATTGGTCCCAACCGTGTTTTTACGGAAGGGGCAGAAAATGGTGGTCCCGCCTAAAGGGATGAAAGTGGCAGAAAATCGCCACAGAGGTCAATGAGGTAGGGGGTGAGTTCGATGAAATTTGATACGAATTTGATAACAGGGATATTCCTGGGAGCGCTCGTTGGGGTTATCTACACAAATGAGGTGGCACACTATCTGCCGTTCATTATTCTGGGCTCGGTAGTGATGTTGCTTAAGCATCTGCAGAGAAGTTAACACTCTGCTGGATAACCCAGATGTATCAAGAGGGCCGCACCTAATGGTGCGGCCCTTCTTTTTTAAATGAGCACACAACTTCCGCGACTGCAAGGAGCGGCAAGTTGCCCGTGCGAATTTATCCCAGGAGCCTGCGGCCCAGCAGGTGACGTGGGATTCATTTAAAGCGCTTGACTCCTCTTTCCGCTCCTAATACACTTACCAAATATTCAATGGGTCTCATGAAAATTAGAACTTATTCGGATGGAGGAGCCCGGGGAAACCCGGGTCCAAGCGCCATTGGCGTGGTGGTTTGCAGCGCCGGGGCAAAAGAAGAACTTTTATTTGAGCATCGGGATGTGATTGGCCATGCCACTAACAACATTGCCGAATATTGTGCCCTGATCGCTGCGCTGGCTTTGGCCAAAGAACTGGGCGCGAATGAAGTTGAATCTTATCTGGACAGCGAGCTTGTGGTCCGGCAGCTGGGCGGAATTTACAAGGTAAAAACCAGTCATATCCGGCAGCTCATCACGGAGGTACGGCAAATGGAAAAGCAGTTCAAAAAAGTGAGTTATCATCATGTGCCGCGGACGCATGCGCGGCTTCAGCAGGCGGATAAGCTCGTCAACCAGGCCTTGGACGCAGCTCGATAACGAACAAAGTATTTCAAAGGATGAGATGTTTATGGAGACTAGGCTTATGAAAGAAGTTCCGGCCCAGAAATTTGGAGAACAGTTTGAGGCGCTGCGCGGTGAAATTATGGCGCGGCTGGAAAAAGTCTGCTCAAGCGGCCATTTCATTCTCGGGCCTGAGGTTAAACAGTTTGAAACGGATTTTGCCCGCTGGCTCGGAGCCGGGTACGGCATTGGTGTGGCTTCGGGGTCGGATGCGCTGCTTCTGGCTTTAATGGCGCTCGGCATAGGGCGTGGCGATGAAGTGATCACCACGCCTTTTACTTATTTTGCCACCGGAGAATCCATCTTTAGGTCTGGTGCTACACCGGTTTTTGTAGATATTGATCCCGTCACTTACAATATAGACCCGCAGAAAATCGCAGAAAAAATCACGCCGCGGACCAAAGCGGTTCTTCCCGTGCATCTTTATGGCCAGCCTTGCCGCATGGATCAAATCTTGAACCTTGCAGCCAAGCACAAACTAAAAATCGTAGAAGATTGCGCCCAAGCCCACGGTACGAAATTTAACGGCCGCACGATAGGGACCTTTGGCGATTACGGCTGTTTCAGTTTTTATCCCACCAAAAACCTCGGCGCTTACGGCGATGCAGGGTTTGTGGCCACTTCCGACCAGGCCCTGGCCCAGGAACTTTTTCTTCTCCGGGGGCACGGCGCGGTGAAAAAATATCATCACGAGAAAATGGGAATCAACTCCCGCCTGGATTCGATGCAGGCCGCGATCCTGAACGTGAAATTGAAGCATCTGACCCGCTGGCTTGAAATGCGCCGCGAAAAATCACACCGTTACAATCAGCTTTTGAAACAAGCCGGTGTGACCGAGTTAAAAACACCTTACGAAGATCCCCAAGGACTGCACACATATCATCTCTACACGGTTCGCGTGGAAAATAGAGACAGCATGAACGAGCGGCCGTCGAGCCGCCGAAGTCCAAGCAGTCCCGCGCTGAACGCGCGGGATAACTTGCTTGAATATCTTGGGCAGCATGGAATTTCCGCAGGCGTTTATTATCCCACGCCGCTTCATCTTGAAAAGCCGTTTGCCTATCTGGGTGGCCGCAAGGGTGATTGCCCCGAAGCTGAGAAAGCGGCGCTTGAGACATTGTCGTTGCCTCTTTATCCTGAATTGACCGACGAGGATCAGGATTATGTGGTGGACAAGATCAAAGAGTTCTACGGAGTTGACGTTACCAAGCGATTTTGATATTCTACGCGTAGAAAATTTGCCTTCCTAACATTTCGCAATATTAAAGGGTTACGTGAAACAAACATTACAAAATAGCAGGGTCTGCGTGGTGTTTCTTGTCCTGCTTGTTTTTTCTTTTGTTTTTTTATCCAGCCCGTCCGCTTTTGGCGCCTCCGAAGCCCAATCCTACACTTCCGGCAAAATTAATTTTTCCGTGACCGCTGATTGGGAAAAAACCCCGGTCTCATCCGCTATGCGTCAGTTTCAGTTTCGCATCCCCAAGGCACAGGATGATCTTGAAGACGGCGAATTGGCCGTGTTTTATTTTGGCCCCGGGCAGGGCGGCAGCGTGCAAGCCAATATCGAGCGGTGGCAGTCGCAATTTAAGCCAGCGCAGGGGGGCGCCAGCGCGGAAGTGGGATCCGGGATTTCCGTGAAAAATATCAACGGCTTAAAAGTGACATTAGCTTCCCTGGAGGGAAGTTATGAAGGTGCGATGGGCATGCAGGGCGGATCGGTCAAAGATAATTATGCGCTGTTGGGCGCCATTGTGGAAGGGCCGGAAGGCATGGTGTTCTTCAAGATGACGGGGCCCCGGAAGACGGTTCAAAACGCCCGCGGTCAATTTGACGCTTTGCTTCAAAGCTTTAAAGTTTAAGAATGAAAACCGACTCTGCTCCCAACGGGCCGCATGAACGAGCGGCTGAGGAGCCGCCGAAGCATAAGCAGTCCCTCGCTGAGCGCGGGGGGCAGCGGAAATTGTTCTTTGGACTTTTTGTTTTTCCCTTATTGATTGCGGTGGGAATGGCCATCCTCCTCTGTTCAGTGGTGCTTTTAACCAATGAGGAGGAAACGCCGGAGTCACTCATTGCTGCCATAAAAACAGGCGCGCCGAGCAAGCGGTGGCAAAAGGCCTTTGAGCTTTCCAATGAGCTCAACCGGCCGCAAGGGGAGATTCGCAATCAGAGCGTGATGCGGGAGATCATCCACATTTTGGGCGATCCGGCGCATTATGACGCCAAAACGCGCAGTTATATGGCCGTCGCGCTCAGCCATTTCCGGGATCCGGAGGCGGTGGATTCCTTGGGAAAGGCGCTCAAGGATGAGAACGAAGATGTGGAGCTTTACGCCATTTGGGCGCTGGGTGTGGTCGACGCCAAAACTTATGCCCCGGAGATTCTGGCATTTCTTCAAAGCCGGAATGACGAGCTTCGCAAAACAGCGGTTTATGTTTTGGGAGTTTTGGGCGATAAAATGAGCATTGAACCCGTCAAACGGCTGCTTGAGGATACTGCGGCCGATGTGCGCTGGAACGCGGCGTTGAGTTTGGCGCGGCTCGGCGATGAAACGGGCCGGGACGTTCTTTTAAAAATGACCGAACGTGAACAACTCGCTTCGCAGTATCAGTTGAACGAGGAACAAATTGAAAAGGTCATGGTCAACGCGGTGAAGGGGCTGGCGCTTATTGGCGGCGGTCAGGCCGGAGAAATTCTGGAATCCCTTTCGCGTCATGACAAAAGTCTCAAGGTGAGACAGGCCGCGATGGATGCGATTCAGTATCAAAGAGGGCAGAAAAAAGAATTGACCATGGAGAATGTTTTAAAATGACCAATGGCGAAGGAGTTTCCAATCCGCAACCGGTAGTTCCAAAACCTGCAGCAGCCGTTGCAGTGGCTGCGCCCAAACCCGGAGCCCCGCAATCTCCCGGCCGGCGCAAATTTCTTTCCTGGTTCGGCCTGGCCTGGGCTTCTTTTGCGGCCGCGACCATGGGGGCGCTGTCCCTGGTGGGACGATTCATGTTTCCGAATGTTCTTTTTGAGCCGCCGACTTCTTTCAAAGCCGGATTTCCGGATGACTATGAAATCGGGACCGTGGATTTGCGCTGGAAAGAAAAATTTGGCGTGTTTATGGTGAGAACCGCGGAAGGTATTTACGCGCTGTCCGTTATTTGCACGCATCTGGGCTGCACGGTGAACTGGCTGGGCGGCGAAAACAAATTCAAATGTCCCTGCCATGGAAGCGGCTATTACCGGACGGGAATCAATTTTGAAGGGCCGACGCCGAGGCCGCTTGAACGGGTGGCGATTTCCTTGGCTGAAGACGGACAAATTCTGATCGACAAGAGCAGGAAGTTTCAGCAGGAGAAGGGGCAGTGGAGTGATCCCAGTTCCTTTCTCACGCTTTGATTGAGGAGTATTGAATTATGGCGGAAACCCCGAAACCAAAGTTTGATTTTAAAAAATTCATTACCGAAGGCCAAATCTGGAAATCCATGTTCCGGCATGGATACACAACTTCGGACCGCGACCGCGCGCTGACGGTTCTCACCAATGTTTTTTTTCATCTGCATCCGATCAAAGTGCGAAAATCCGGAGCCCGGTTTGGTTTTACTTGGTGCGCAGGAGGGCTTTCCTTTTTTGTATTTTTGACGCTGGTGGTGAGCGGTATTCTTCTCATGTTCTATTACCGGCCCACGGTGGAATACGCCTACAACGATATAGTAGCGCTGCGTGAGCACGTTCCGTTTGGCATCATGCGCGAATTGCACCGCTGGGGCGCTCATGCCATGATCATTACGGTCTGGATTCATATGTTCCGCGTTTTTATGACCGGTTCCTACAAGCCGCCCCGCGAATTCAATTGGGTGGTGGGCGTAATTCTTCTCGTATTGACCATGCTTCTCAGTTTTACGGGTTATCTTCTTCCGTGGGATCAGCTGGCCATGTGGGCGATCACGGTCGGAAGCAATATGGCCCGTGCCACACCTTTTCTTGGCCATGAAGGTCCGGGAGCCGCGCTGCTTTCCATCGGCGATATTCAGCTTGTGACTGCGGGAAGTGACGTCCGTTTCGCACTGCTGGGCGGTCGTTTTGTCGGAGCCGGCGCGCTGCTCCGATTTTACATTCTGCACTGCGTGGCCATTCCCACGGTGGTGGTGATTCTTATGGCCGTTCATTTCTGGAGAATCCGCAAGGATGGAGGTATCAGCGGTCCGCTATGATCGAGACCATCAAGGAGCTGGTTAATTCCTTTTCCTCGCCGGTGACGATTTTCACTTCGGCCATGGTCCTCTTTATTTTTTTTGTCACTTTCCCGCGGCAAATGACTTCGCTTTGGATCACGCTTCCGATTCTTTTCATCGTGCTGGGTTTTTTTGCCGTGGGGCTCACGGACCCGCATTTTGTGAGTATTGTCACGGCCGCGGACAATGTCCCCATCGTAGCGCTTCTTTTTATCACCGGCTATTTCACCTGGTATGCCATGAAAAAGGCCTGTGATAATGACCGGCGCATGGAAAAAGGCGAGCCTACCCTGGAGAAAGTGGAGTCCGAGGACAAAGTTTTGGTTTTCCCTTATCTTATTTATATCGAATTCGTGGTCGCGCTGGTTTATGCCATTGGATTGGTGGTGTGGTCAATCCTCTTGAAAGCGCCGCTTGAGGAGCCGGCTAATCCCACGGTGGCGCCCAATCCCAGCAAGGCGCCGTGGTATTTTCTCGGGCTTCAGGAAATGCTGGTTTATTATGATCCCTGGATTGCGGGCGTGCTTTTTCCGACCCTGATTATTATCGGATTGTGCGCGATCCCGTACATTGACCGCGACACCTCCACCTCAGGCTTTTATTCCTTCAAGGCGCGCCGGCCTGTGATCACGGTTTTTCTTTTCGGATTCTGGGTTTTGTGGATTCTCCTGATTTTGACGGGAACTTTTTTGCGCGGCCCTAACTGGAATTTTTTCGGGCCCTTTGAAGTCTGGGATGTGCACAAGGTCGTCCCCCTTTTGAATGTCAACCTTTCGGAATTTATTTTTATCAAATGGTTGGGATGGGGCCTTCCCAAACAGTGGTTTCTCCGCGAGTTGCCGGGAATTGTTTTGATTCTTCTTTATTTGATGGTGCCGCCTGCGATTCTTGCCAAGACCCTTTTCAAGGGATACTACAAAAAATTGGGTCCCGCGCGTTACGGCGTGATGGTCATGATTCTGCTTTTGATGCTCGCGCTTCCCATCAAGATGTATCTCCGCTGGGCTTTCAATCTTAAATACCTGGTGGCCATCCCGGAGTTCTTTTTTAATATCTAGCCATGGCTAAAGAACAGCCTACCCTTTACAGTATCCCTAAGACCACGATGTGGTTCGCGATCGTGAGCATTATTCTCTTGGTCTCCCTGGTGTGGATGGTCTGGGCTGATTATTCAAGGGAGTGGAAATCCTGGCAGCGGAAATTTGTTCAGCTCAGAACCGAGATGGCTCAGGCCGAACTTGCGGCCGCGGATCAAAAAGTCGACAAGACCAAACTGGAAGATCTCAAAAAACAATACAGCGAAGCCCGGCAGGTGTTTGATCAGCACAAGGGGGAGTATAAAAAACTGGAAAAAGAAATTGCCAAGCTGGATATGGAAGCCGGCAAGGTCCGCGGGCGGGTCCAGACGCTGAAACAATTTCAGGATTCCTCGAAGTATTTCTTTGAAGAATACCGCGAGCATGGGGACCACCGCGCTGCAGAGTATGAGCGGAAACTTGCCGAGATTGCGCCGCAAATGGAAAAAGGCAAGCTCGAACAGGAAGGGCTTGAAAAACAGCGGGAAGAGAAGCAGAAAATCTTGGATGCGCTTTCAGCCAAAACCAAGGCTCTTCAAAAGGACATTGATGCCGTGCTGGTTGAGAAAATGCGGGTGGAAAAAAAGCTCGCAAGCGTTAAGCCCACGCTGGCAAAAGAAATTCTCAATGCGCCTATGGTTGATTTTATCGCGCCCTCTCTCCGCATCCAGCAGGTGGTTCTTGAAGATCTCTACGATGATTATCATTTTACCAAGGTCCAGAAAGTGGACCGCTGCACCACCTGCCATCTCGGGATTGATCAGAAAGGTTTTGAAAACGCGCCTCAGCCTTTCCGGACCCATCCCAAACTGGAACTTTTCCTTTCGCCGACCTCGCCGCATCCTTTGGAAAAAGTGGGATGCACCGTGTGTCACGGCGGGAGCGGCCATTCGGTGAGTTTTATTGAATCGGCGCACACCCCGCACAGCGCGGAGCAGCTCAAGCAATGGGAAAACAAATATCATTGGCGCCGCATGGAAAAATGGGAAAGCAAGATGCTGCCCTTGAATCACACGGAGGCTTCCTGTGTGAAATGCCACAAAAATGTGGTGGAAGTGCCGCAGGCGGATAAACTCAATCAAGGCAGGAAGCTCGCAGAGACTTACGGCTGTTTCGGATGCCATAAAGTGGAAGGATTCGAGAATCGCTGGAAAGTGGGACCCAGTCTCCTGAATGTCCAGAGCAAGCTGGATAAAGAATGGATGACCCGTTGGCTCCAGAACCCCAAGACCTTTCGTCCGTCAACCAAAATGCCGCAACTTTTTCATCTCGGAAATACCAGCTCTCCCCAAGACAAGGAAATGAATTACGCCGCGATTGAGGGCATTGTGACCTATCTTGCGAAAAATTCAGGGACGGTTGCTTTGGATAAACCTCCGGTAGAGGGAAATATTGAGAGCGGTGAAAAACTGGTGAAGGCAGTCGGATGCCTGGGCTGTCACACTGCGGGTGGAGTCAGCGCCAATAATTTTGGCCCCGAACTTTCGGGTCTGGGAAGCAAGGTCAAGCCGGAATGGCTGTATTCCTGGCTCAAGGATCCGAAGCATTATTCACCCAATACCCGCATGCCTAATCTTCGCTTGAGCGATCAGGAGGCGGCTGACATTGCCGCGTATCTTTTAAGCCAGCACAATGAGGCCTTTGAAAAGCAATCCATTCCTGCGGCTAAACCTGAGGTTGTGGATGGGATGGTGATGATCCATTTGCAGAAAACGCTGCGCCGTGTTGAGGCCGAGGCCGAGCTTGCGAAGATGAGCCCTGAGGGCAAACTTGAATTCCTCGGCAAGCAAACCATCGCGCATCAGGGGTGTTTTGCCTGCCACGATATCAAGGGTTTTGAAGATGCCAAACAGATCGCCACGGAACTTTCCGATCACGGCAGAAAAGATATCCATATGCTGGACTTCGGATTGATTCATTTGGATCACACGCGCGAGGCGTGGTTTTTCCAGAAGCTCAAGGAGCCGCGGATTTTTGATACGGGCAAGGAAAAACTTTATTATGAAAAGCTGAGAATGCCGCATTTTGGTTTCACGGATGAGCAGGCCGAGGCGCTGGTGACCTTTCTTTTGAGTTTAAACCGCGAATACATCCCGCTCCAGATGCAAAAGCGTCTTAATTTGAAGGAAGAGCAGATTGAAACCGGGCGTCTTTTGGTTTCTAAGTTTAATTGCCAGGGCTGTCATACGCTGGATGGCAAGACGGGTTTGATCCGGGCCGTGATTAAGGATCCGGGCAGCGCGCCTCCAATTATAGAAGGCGAGGGAGCCAAGGTGCAGGAAAAGTGGCTGCATTCCTTCTTAAAACAGCCCACGACCATCCGGCCATGGCTGACTTACCGCATGCCCACGTTTGGATTTAATGAAGATCAGGCCAAACAGCTGGTGCAGTACTTCACACATCTCGCGCATCAGGAGGTTTCCTACAAAGGCCTTGAGCTTGCAGAAACAACGCCGGAGAAGATTGCGACCGGAAAAATGTTGTTTGAAAAATTTCAATGCATCAAATGTCATAAAGTGGACAAAACCAGTGCGGCCATGGGGGCTTCCTTTCTGGCCCCGGATTTAACCCTGACCAAGGACCGCCTTAAAACCGATTGGGTGGTGAAATGGTTGACCGATCCTCAGGCCCTGCAGGAAGGCACCATGATGCCCGGCTTCTTTCCTGATGGCCAATCGCCTCTGCCGGACGTCCTGGGCGGGGATGCCAAACAGCAAATGGAGGCAATCCGGGATTATCTTTTCCGGTACGCGCCGCAACCGCAGCAACCGGCTGAAAATTCAAACACTTCCCAGCCTCAAATTCCTGTTGCAAAAGCAGAGCCGGTTTCGTAAGATGATTTTTGTGCAAGTAAAAGGAGGAGAAAGGGTATGAACAAACATCGTATTATGACAGCACTTATGATTATTCTATCAACGGCTTTGATTTCGTCCGCTTATGCCGCCACGGTTACCGGCAAGGTTGCGTTTGAAGGCACGGCGCCTGCGCCCGAGCCATTGGCCATGGATGCGGATCCTAATTGCCAGATGTTGCATCCGGATGGCGTCAATATGGATGATGTGGTGGTGAATTCGAACGGGACGCTGAAGAATGTTTTTGTATACGTGAAAGAGGGACTTGGTAATCAGACCTTTGAAGCGCCCAAGGATCCGGTGGTGTTTGACCAGAAGGGTTGCCAATATCATCCCAGAATTCTCGGTGTCCAGGTCAACCAGCCGTTTGAAATTGTGAACAGCGACAGCACACTTCATAATGTTCATGCGCTGCCCGGGAAAAGTGCCCAGTTTAATGTCGGCATGCCCATTCAGGGGATGAAGATTAAGAAGACTTTCACCACTCCCGAAGTGATGGTGAAGATCAAGTGTGAAGTGCATCCCTGGATGAACGCTTATGTGGGAGTGCTGAATCATCCTTTTTTCAGCGTTTCGGGGGATGATGGGAACTTTCAGATCAAGAATCTTCCGCCGGGGCAATATGTTCTCGAGGCCTGGCATGAGAAGTACGGCGCGCAGACCCAGCCGGTCACGATTGCGGCCGCTGACGAGACCAAGGACGTCGCGTTTTCGTTCAAGGCTAGTTAATCCAAGCTGGCTCTTCTGCCGGCCTCCCTTTTATTTGAAGCAGGTCTGATGTGGCTTAACCGATTTGCCAGATTTCTCGCTTTTGCAACCTTCCTTTTGATGATTGCCGGAGGACTTGTGACCAGCACGGGCTCCGGTCTTTCTGTTCCTGACTGGCCGCTATCCTATGGGCAATTCATGCCGCCGATGATAGGCGGTATTCGTTTTGAGCATTCTCACCGCCTGATTGCGGGTTCGGTAGGAATCCTGACGCTGGTTTTGATGCTGTGGCTCTTTCGCGCGGAGAAACGGGTCTGGCTGAGGCGGCTGGGCATAGTGGCTTTTGGCGGCGTGGTTTTTCAGGCGATTCTTGGAGGGATTACGGTGATTTTTCTTTTGCCCACCTTTGTGTCAGTTTTTCATGCCTGTCTCGCGCAAACTTTTTTCTGTCTGATTGCGGCCATCGCGCTTTTCACATCACAGCTTTGGACAGATGCCGTGCCGGTTGAGTCGGAACAGGCATCCTCGCTTCGCCGGCTTTTGCTTACGACGACAGCCCTTGTTTACCTTCAGCTTATTTTGGGAGCCATTGTCCGCCATACTGCCGGCCGGGGGATTGGGCTTCACGTGTTGATGGCGCTTGTTGTTTTTATTCACATGGTGTTAAGCGTTTCCTCCGTGATGAAATTGCCGGGGCATTCGCTTCAAAAGCCGGCTCTTTTCTGGGGCCTTCTCGTGATTAGCCAGATATTTTTAGGTCTGGGAGCTTTAGCCATGCGCATCATGCTGGGCGAAAGCGTGAGGCAGGGAACGGGCGCTGTTTTTTTTGCCACGGCCCATCAAGCTACGGGAGCGCTGATTCTTGCCACAGGCGTTTACCTCACGCTGCTTTCCTTCCGTTTTTTTAAAGAACCTGCTTCTCAACGAAGGATTCCTCTCAAGCCCGTGAAAGAGTGTTGTGTCCAGGACTGAATCTGTTTCTGCCTTTCCACTGCTTTTGAAAATCCGGAATAAAACCGCAATTTTTTCCACCTATCTGGAACTTACCAAACCGCGTCTCACGATGCTTGCCGTGCTCACGGCCTTGCTGGGCTATTACCTCGGAGTAAGGGGCGGTGTGAATTTCTTGCGTTTATGCAATGTGTTTTTCGGCGCTGTCATGGTGGGCGGAGGGGCCAATGTCCTGAACCAGTTTTTTGAAAGGGACACGGACGCCATGATGCGGAGAACCGAAGGAAGGCCGCTTCCGAGCGGCCGGCTCAACGAAGAGCAGGCTTTTAATTTGGGGCTTTTTTTATCCGTTTCGGGCGCCTTATGGTACGTGTTTTTGGTGAATGTGATTTCCGGGGTTATCGCTCTCGTCACGCTGGTGAGCTATCTTATTTTCTATACTCCGCTGAAGAAGAAAACCATGCTGGCGCTTTTTGTAGGAGCCATTCCAGGCGCGCTTCCGCCTGTGATGGGCTGGGTGGCCGCAACCGGTTCTTTATCCGTGGAGGCAGGGGTCCTTTTCGCGATTTTATTTTTCTGGCAGGTACCGCATTTTCTCGCCATTGGCTGGATGTGCCGGGAGGATTATCAAAGGGCGGGAATCCCAGTGATGTCAGCCGCGGATCCGGACGGCCGCAAAACCGCGCAGCGAATGGTTTTCTATTGCGCCATCCTTCTTGCCGTCAGTGTCTTGCCATGGATCCTGGGACTTGCCGGCGGCTTTTACCTCGCTTCAGCGCTGATTTTGGGCGGCACTTTTTTAGGCATGGCGTTGATGGGAGCAAAGTGGGACAGAACCCGGTATGCAAGGCGTCTTTTCTTTGCCTCCATTATTTACCTGCCTCTTCTCATGATTTTCATGGCTTTGAACAAGAATTGATTCTTCCCATGCAGACCGTTGAAACTCACAAGCCGGCCGGACGACGTTTCATCCAAGGGATGATCGGTGCTTTTTTGATTTTGCCCGTGATCGGTGTTACAGCCGTGCTTCTCATGGGGCGGCCCATTTCGCCCAGGCAGGCGTCTCAACTTCTTCCGGTTTACGGCACCGCTGCTGATTTCACGCTGACCGAGCGAAGCGGATTAAAACTTTCACGCCAGGATTTTTTAAATTCCGTGTGGGTGGCGGATTTTGTTTTCACGCATTGCGCGGGGCAATGCCCGCTCATGACCATGGCCATGTCGCGGCTTCAGAAAACGCTTCCCCCGGGCGTGCGTCTCGCGTCTTTTTCCGTGGACCCCAAGAGGGATACGCCCGATGTGCTCTCTCAATATGCGGACAATTACGGCGCGGAAAAGGGAAAATGGTTTTTTCTCACCGGTCCTTTTGAAGAAATCAGCCGCGTGGCCGCTAGTTTTTACATGAATCAGGGCGAGGACCCGAATATTCATAGCACGCGTTTCGTGCTTCTGGATCGACAGGCAAAAATCCGTGGATATTACGATCAGACCGATCCCAAGGCCATGGAAAAACTGGTGCAGGATGCGGCATCCTTACTCTCATGAGCTCTCCTTCCGGCGCTAAAAAAAATAACGCAACCATTCTCTGGTGGATTGGATGGATTGTTCTCACCATCGGTTCTTTTTTTGTGGCCTGTTATTTCTGGACTTGGTTTATCGCAGAACACGTGGGAAGCATCAAGAATGAGGGAGTGACAGTCATGTGGGTCACGGCTGTTTTCGGAACCTGGATGGTGTTTCTCCTGCCTCTTATCATCGTGATGTACAACAAGGTGGACAAGGCGTATGAGGATTCCCGCATCAAGCGGGAATCGATGGAGCTCAAAAGGAAAGAAGCGCCGGTTGGTCAGGCGGCGGATGGCGAGCCCGCAGGAGACCGCGTGCGGATGCAGTTTGTGGAAGAATCGCGGCGGCTTTTGAGGGATGAACTTAGGAAAAAGGTGAAGAAGTTTCCCGAGACGATTAAGGGCGGAAATCTTGTGACCGCTGTTTTACTGGACGGCCGCAGGTTTGAAAATGTTTTTGTCGCCCATCAAAAAGAAGTGCTCGGAATTTATGGTGTGGGAAAACTCCCTTTTGACATCCAGGAAATTGCGGATTTTGAGCCCGCGGATCTTGACCGCCTGCCTGTGTTCAGCCCCGGGCAATGGCTTCGTCTGGATGGAAGGGATGCTTAAAAAGTGGCCAACGATTGGCAACTTCTTTCCGGCCTGATCAAGTCCTCACACGAAGCGGCGCTGGCCACCTTGGAAGATGATTGGCCCCGGCGGCCGCCTGCCGGGGCCAGCCTGAGCAAGCCGCAGGCGGCGGCCTGTCAAAGCTGGCCCTATGCCAGCGCAACGGGTTATATTCTTGACGACGAGAAGCGGTTGGCCGTGGATATTCTTTTAAGCCGGCTTGCGCGGCATACGAAAAATATTTTAAAAAATCCGGCTGTCTCGCTTTTGGTGGTGGAATCAAAGGCCAAGGCGCCTGTGCATGAAAAAATGCGGGCCACGCTCCGGGGACAAGCATTTCCTGTTCAGGAGAAAGAAGCTTTTGAACGGTTGAAGCTGGCCTACCTGGAAAAGTTCCCGAAAGCCGAAATTTTTTTTACGCTTCCGGATTTTGCCTTTTACCGGATTGAGCCGCAGGAAATTCATTGGATTGCAGGATTCGGCAAAGCCTGCACCTTTGTTTTCAGGGATGGAAAGTGGCGGGAATGAGGCAGCTTGTTTACCAGGCGGGTCGTGCCTTTCAGCTGGCAGGCCTGATTGCGCTTCCTTCCGCCGTCTGGGTTGCTCAGATCGGGCATAGTGAGCGGGGTTGCATTGCCATTTTTGGCAGCTCCGTAGCCGTTTTCTGCCTCGGATACCTCCTGATTCATTTTTCCGCAAAATTATGATAGTATTTAATGCATGACTCAGTACCTTTCGGAGGAATCAGCCCAAAAAGCCCAGGAAATTGCGGCGCGCAGAGCCCAGAAATTGCCCCGCAAGAAGGTACCGCTCAAGCTTGCGGTGATCGATCAGAGCGGATGCACGGGATGCGAGGCCTGTATTGTTTTCTGCCCCGTGGATTGCATTGAACTCGTGCCGGGCGTGGATCATGCCCAGTTTCAGCAGGTGGTGGAAGTGGATCTGGCCCGCTGCATTGGCTGCGCGTTGTGCGCCAAGCATTGCCCGTGGGATACCATTCCCATGCTTTCCTATGAAGAGGGCTTGAAAGAGGCGGCTTCTCTTACCCTGAAAAGCGTTTGCGGACAGAAAACGGTCCGCGATATCGAACCCCAGGCCTCCTGATTCCATGCCTTCCAAATCAAAAAATTCTCCGTGCCTGACCGGGCTTATTCAAATGACCTGCTCGGAAAAACCCAAGGCCAATATGGACAAGGCCGTGGAGAAAATCAAAGAAGCGGCCGGCCAGGGCGCGCAGATTATTTGCCTGCAGGAGCTTTTTCGCACCCCTTATTTCCCGCAAGTTGAAGATACCAAGAATTTTGACCTGGCTGAAACCATTCCCGGTCCGAGCACGGTAATTCTCTCAAAAGTCGCGCGTGCCCAAAAGGTGGTGATTGTGGCCTCACTTTTTGAAAAAAGAGCGCAGGGGGTTTATCACAACACGGCCGCGGTGATTGACGCAGACGGGACTTTGCTCGGCAAGTACCGCAAAATGCATATTCCGGATGACCCGGGTTTTTATGAAAAATTTTACTTCACTCCCGGGGATCTCGGATTTCAGGTTTTCCAAACCCGTTTTGCCAAAATAGGTGTGCTGATTTGCTGGGACCAATGGTTTCCCGAGGCGGCCCGGCTTACGGCGCTTCAAGGCGCGCAGATTTTATTTTATCCCACGGCCATCGGCTGGAACGTGAAAGAAAAACCTGCGGTAGTCAAGTCCCAGCACACGGCCTGGGAAGTCATTCAGCGCGGCCATGCGGTGGCCAACGGAATTTATGTAGCGGTGGTGAATCGCGTGGGGCAGGAGGGAGACCTCCAGTTCTGGGGAAATTCATTTGTGGCCGATCCCTTTGGCGGGCTGGTGTGCCGCGCCGGCGAGGACCATGAAAAAATCCTTCTGGCCGAATGTGATTTTTCTAAAATTGACGAAACCCGCGAAAGCTGGCCCTTCCTGCGGGATCGCAGGATTGACGCCTATGGAGCTATCACCCAGCGTTTTCTGGACCAGAAAACCGCAACCCCTGCCTGAACCATGAAGACTGTCAGCAAAGCAAATCAAAAGGTTCCTTCGGCTCTTGGCTATCGCCTGCCGGCTGAATGGGAAAAGCATGAAGCCACCTGGCTTTCCTGGCCCCACAATGTGGAAACCTGGCCGGCGCCGGCACAGCTTGCGAGGGTGGAAGAAACTTATATTCGCATGGTGGAGGTCTTGTCTCACGGCGAGAAAGTCCATATTCTGGTAGCTCACGAACGCGAGGAAGATGCAGTCCGGAAAAAACTTTCAAAAGCCGGGGCCGAGATATCCCGTGTTCTTTTTTTCAGAATCCCGACCGTGGATGTTTGGATGAGGGATTATGGCCCGATTTTTTTGATCTCGCGCGAAGTAAAAAGCGGAAAACCGGTTTTTACCCGCTGGATTTTTAATGCCTGGGGCGATAAGTATGCCTCCTTGAAAGCGGACACGGTTATCCCTGACTTTTTGAGCCCCCTGCTCGCCGCCGAGGTGTTTGAGCCGGGCATTATTCTGGAAGGCGGTTCCATTGATGTGAACGGCGAAGGCATGCTGCTCACCACGGAGCAATGCCTTTTAAATCCCAACCGGAACCCGCATTTGAGCCGGGAGCAGATTGAAAATTATTTGCGCGATTATTTCGGCGTGAGCCATATTCTTTGGCTCGGCGAAGGCATTGTGGGCGACGACACGGACGGGCACATCGATGATATCGCGCGTTTTACGGCGCCGGACACGGTGATTTGCGCGATGGAGCAAGATCCTTCCGACGCCAATTACCCTATTTTGCAGGAGAACCGGAAAAGGCTGGAAGAGGCGCGCGACCAGAATGGAAAAAAATTAAATTTGATTGAATTGCCCATGCCGGGCAAGGTGGAATGCGACGGTGAAAGGCTTCCGGCAAGTTACGCCAATTTTTATATCGGAAACAAAGCCGTGCTGGTTCCTGTCTATCATCATGCCAATGATGCCCGCGCTTTAAAGATTTTGGGAGAATGTTTTCCCGGCCGCAGCATCGTTGGAATTCCCTGTGAGGATTTGGTGTGTGGATTGGGTGCCATTCACTGCGTGACTCAACAGCAACCCAGGAGTGAGCCATGAAAAGAAGAATAAAAAGATGAAAGCGCAGGGCGAAATGCTCCGTATCATCCGGTGGCATGATGAAACCGACGCCCATTACGCCAAACGGTATTATGATGAATACTTTTATTCCCGGGCCCGCGCCAAAGATTGTGTGCTGGTGGCCGTGACGTCCAAAAACAAAGTCATCGGAGTGAGCGGTTATTTCCGCGACTACTACCGCAAGGGAGAGGATCAGATGATTCTCGGCAAAAATATATCGAGAAGATAAGTCCCGTCAAGGGACCTCGCTGCGCTCGGCCACCTGCCCGTGGCCTGAAACCACGGGCAGGTACTGCTCCGGATCCCCGGGCAAAGCCCGGGGGATCCTCCGCTGTGAAGGGGCTGCTCGCCGCCAAAGCGCGCAAGATTCTTTTCATTCTAAAAAAAGAGTATCCTGATTCCCGGTGTTCTCTTCATTTTAAGTCGCCTTTCCAACTTCTCATTGCGACGATTCTTTCCGCCCAATGCACGGATGCACGGGTGAACCAGGTGACGCAGCTGCTTTTTGAGAAATATCCCGCGCCAGAAAATTTTGCGCAAGCGGATCCGGCTGAAATCGAACAGGATATCCGTTCAACTGGGTTTTACAAGAACAAGGCAAAAAGCATTCAGGCCTGCGCAAAGGAGCTGGTGGAAAAATACGGGGGCGCGGTGCCGGACGATCTTGAAAAGCTCGTCAAGCTGCGCGGGGTGGGAAGAAAAACGGCCAATGTGGTTTTGGGAACGGCATTCGGAAAGCAAGCTGTGGTGGTGGACACCCATGTGACGCGGATTTCAAACCGACTGGGGCTGACAAAGGAAGAAAATCCGGTTAAAATCGAATTTGATTTGATGAAAGCGGTGCCCCGGGAGGATTGGACGAATCTCGCGCACCTTTTTATCGATCACGGAAGGGCGGTGTGCAAGGCGCCCACGCCCCGCTGCGAGCTCTGCAAGCTGACAAAATACTGTGACTATTTTGTAAAATCAAAGCGGTAACATTGAAATGAGAAATCAGATTTGGATCAAATTAACAGTCATAATTCTTATCCTCCTCATGATGGGATGGATCGGGGTATCAGTTTTCCTGCCGCCGATGATGACCAAACGGGTGGGGTCATGCGTGGCCAGGGAATGGCTGACGCCGCTTAATACGGGGAAAAGAAGCGACTGGAAGTCACTGCTTCTTTTCCGCAAGGGCGGCTTTCTTGCCGAACGCGCGGCTTACGCGCATTTGCAGTCGCATGTGCACACGGGCATTGACCTGCAGAATCGCAAAGGCGGCGGGCCCGGTGAACCGGTGTATGCCGCGGCCAAGGGAAAGGTTTTTAATGTTGCTCTTCAGGCGCAGGGAACGAGGGTGACGATCCAGCACCTTCTTGCCAATGGGGAAGTTGTGTACACTAGTTATATTCATGTGGCGGGTGTGCTGGTCAAAAAAGGGCAATGGGTCGATAACCGGACGGTGATCGCAAGAAGGTTCAACCGGGATGAGTTGAAAAAATACGGGAGTTTCTACAATCACCTTCATTTTCAGGTGCATAAAAACAAATTCATCCCAGAGTACACGGTGCAAACCAAAACGATTTCCGAAGCGCAGGAGAGATTCTATGACCCGGAATTTATTTTCCATTCGCATCACGGCGACGAGCCGGCTGAATGGAAGGCATGGCTGAAAGACAAGAAGATGACCTTCTGGCATTTAGTCTCGATCCTTTGGTGACAGGGAAAACCATGGCGCTCAAGCTTGAGCTGAAAAAAGCCGAAAAAGAGTTGTTACAGCGGAGGATGCCCCGGGCTTGCCCGGGGTTTCCGGAGCAGTACCAGCCCGTGGTTCCATGCCACGGGCTGGTGGCGACCCGAAGGGTCGTCCCTTGACGGAAAGCGGGGATTCTATCATGAATTTATGGCATGCTTTGGTATTCGGCATTGTGGAAGGCGTCACGGAATTTCTTCCGGTTTCCTCCACAGGGCATCTTATGCTGGCGGCCCGGCTTCTCGGGTACTCCCAGACCGAATTTGTGAAGAGTTTTGAGATTGCCATCCAGTTGGGAGCGATTCTGGCCGTATTGGTTCTCTATTGGAGAAATTTTCCGTTTGATTTTAAAGTGTGGGCAAAAATTGCCGCGGCTTTTGTCCCTACGGGAGTGATCGGATTCGCGCTCCACAAAGTTGTGAAGCGATATCTTCTGCAAAGCCATGCCACGGTTTTATGGGCCCTGTTTCTCGGCGGTGTGTTTCTGATTCTCTTTGAGCTTATCCGCCGCGAGAAAGAGAATCCCATCGAGGAGATTTCCCGGATCCCGTACACTCATTGCGTTTTGATAGGAATTTTTCAATCCTTGGCCATGATTCCCGGAGTTTCCCGCTCAGGGGCAACCATCGTGGGGGGATTGATGCTCGGACTTAAAAGAAAGACGATTGTAGAATTTTCTTTTCTGCTTGCGGTACCGACTTTGCTTGCGGCAACGGGACTCGATATTTTAAAAACCGGCGCTTCCTTTTCGGCTAGCCAGCTTCATTTTTTGGGGGTCGGGTTTATTGCTTCCTTTATCTTTGCTGTGTTGAGCATCAAATTCCTCCTGGCATTTATTCAAAAGCATAATTTTGTTTCGTTCGGTATTTACCGGGTCATTTTAAGTGCTGCTTTCTGGTTCTTCCGGTAAATAAAACATTGACTCGTTTGTTTTAAATCAGTATCTTCCTTCTGAGGAAAAATAATGACTTGTCCCGCAGAACTTTTAAAAACTTCCATCGGTAAAAAGCTGATCGTGGCCCTGACTGGCCTTGTCATGATGGGATTTGTCGTCGGGCATCTTGCCGGCAACCTGCAGATTTTCGCGGGTCAGAATCAAATTAACACCTATGCCGAGAAACTCAGGCATTTGGGCCCTCTCCTTTGGGGCGTCCGGTTTTTTCTGCTCGCATCCGTTCTTCTTCATGGGCTGGCTTCCCTGAAATTGGCGCAAGAGAACCGGGCGGCAAGGCCTGTCGCATACGTGCACGAGAACACGGTTCAGGCCACGCTGGCTTCACGAACCATGGTTCTTTCTGGCATCGTCCTGTCCGCCTTTATCGTTTATCATTTGATGCATTTTACTTTTCGCGTAACACATCCGGCCTTTGCCTATTTGAAGGACTCCCTGGGCAGGCATGATACTTACAGCATGATGGTGCTTGGCTTTCAGAATCCTTGCGTTTCGGTTTTTTATATTGTAGGGATGGGCGCGCTTTGCTTTCATTTAAGCCACGGTGCCTCGAGCTGGGCCCAGACCTTTGGCCTGACCAACGTTAAATGTCTGGCTTGTCTTAAGCACCTGGGAAATATTTTCGCTGTTTTGATTTTCGCCGGGTATGCTTCCATTCCTGTTTCCGTATTTTTGAATATCATAAAACTCCCATAAAGGACTCATGGCAACGCTTGATTCCAAAATTCCTTCCGGAGCGCTGGCTGAAAAATGGGACAACCATCTCGCTCACCTGCGATTGGTCAATCCCTCCAACAAGCGCAAATATAAAATCATCATCGTGGGTACGGGACTGGCGGGCGCCTCGGCCGCGGCAAGTCTTGCGGAGCTGGGGTATCAGGTGGAATGTTTTTGCTTTCAAGACAGCCCGCGCCGTGCCCACAGCATTGCGGCGCAGGGTGGCATCAACGCGGCCAAAAATTATCCCAATGACGGGGACAGCGTCTGGCGGCTTTTTTATGACACAATCAAGGGCGGGGATTTTCGCGCGCGCGAGGCCAATGTGTACCGCCTGGCGCAGATTTCCAACAACATCATCGATCAATGTGTGGCACAGGGCGTGCCTTTTGCCCGTGAATACAGCGGGTATCTTGCCAACCGTTCTTTCGGAGGCGCGCAGGTGTCGCGCACGTTTTACGCGCGCGGCCAGACCGGCCAGCAGCTTTTACTGGGAGCTTATCAGGCGCTTGAGCGCCAGGTCGGGCACGGAGCAGTCAAAATGTACGCCCGCCACGAAATGCTGGATGTCGTCCTGGTGGACGGCCATGCCAAAGGAATTGTTGTTCGTAACCTTGTGACCGGCGAGGTTAAGTCTTATGCGGCCGATGCCGTGGTCCTGGCCACGGGCGGCTATGCCAATGTTTTTTATCTTTCCACCAATGCCAAGGGCTGCAATGTCACGGCCATTCACCGCGCCTACAAAAAAGGGGCCCTCCTGGCCAATCTTTGTTACACGCAGATTCACCCGACCTGCATCCCGGTCACGGGGGAGTATCAATCTAAATTGACCTTGATGTCCGAATCCCTGCGCAATGACGGCCGGGTCTGGGTGCCCAAGAAAAAAGGCGATAAGCGGCCGCCGCATGAGATTCCGGAAGAGGAAAGGGATTATTTTCTGGAAAGAAAATACCCGAGTTACGGGAATCTCGCGCCCCGCGATATTTCGTCACGCAGCGCAAAAGAAGTGTGCGACGAGGGAAAGGGCGTGGGCGGATCCGGCCTCGGAGTTTATCTCGATTTCCGGGACGCGATCGAGCGCCTGGGCGAGAACGTGATTCGCGAGCGTTATTCCAATCTTTTCGATATGTACGCAAAAATCACGGGTGAAAATCCTTACAAGATCCCCATGCGCATTTATCCCGCGCCGCATTACACCATGGGCGGGCTGTGGGTGGATTACAACTTGATGAGCAATGTCCCGGGATTGTACGTAATCGGCGAGGCCAATTTTTCGGATCATGGCGCGAACCGTTTGGGCGCGAGCGCGCTTATGCAGGGGCTGGCGGACGGCTACTTTGTCCTGCCTTACACCATCGGCGATTATCTTGCGGGCCTTGGCATGAAAAATAAAGTGGGAACGGATCACGCCGAATTCAAAAAAGCCGAAGCCGGCGTCAAGGATATGACCCGTAAATTTTTATCGATCAAAGGAAAACGCACTGTGGATTCCATTCACCGCGAATTGGGGGCGCTGATGTGGGAACATTGCGGTATGGCTCGGAGCGAGGCCAGCTTGAAAAAGGCCTTGGCCGCCATTCCCGGCATTCGCGAAGAGTTCTGGAAGAATGTGAATGTCCTGGGCGGCGGGGAAGAACCCAATCAGGCGCTTGAGCGGGCCGGGCGTGTCGCGGATTTTCTGGAATTTGCCGAGCTTTTGTGTTTTGACGCGCTCGATCGCCGCGAATCCTGCGGCGGCCATTTCCGCACCGAGTTTCAAACCGCGGAGGGAGAGGCGAAGCGCGATGACGCCAATTTTTCTTATGTTGCGGCCTGGGAATTTGCGGGAGTGGGAAAAGAACCCGTTCTTCACAAGGAACCGCTTGAATTTGAAAGCGTGCAATTGGCCGTGAGGAGCTACAAATAATGAATTTGACCCTCTACGTGTGGCGCCAGAAAGATGCCAAGGATAAGGGAAAGATGGCGCGGTATGAAGCCCGCAATATCAATCCGCACATGTCCTTTCTTGAAATGCTGGATGTGGTCAACGAAGACCTCACCAAGCAGGGGATGGACCCCATTGCCTTTGATCATGACTGCCGCGAAGGCATTTGCGGCATGTGCTCGCTGGTGATCAACGGCATTCCGCACGGTCCTGAGCGCGGCACCACGGTTTGCCAGCTTCATATGCGGCATTTCAAGGACGGGGATAAAATTTATATCGAGCCGTGGCGCGCCAGGGCTTTTCCCGTGATCAAGGACTTGATGGTGGACCGAGGCGCTTTTGACCGGGTGATTGAGGCCGGAGGGTTTATTTCCGTGAGCACGGGATCGGCCCCGGACGGCAACGCCATTCTGGTCCCCAAACCGGATGCGGAAACTGCCATGGATGCCGCGGCCTGCATCGGCTGCGGCGCCTGCGTGGCGGCCTGCAAGAACGGATCGGCCATGTTATTCGTGGCCGCCAAAGTTTCCCATCTCGCGGCCCTGCCTCAGGGGAAGGTGGAGCGCAAACAGAGAGTCGTCGATATGGTCAAGGCCATGGATAAGGAAGGGTTCGGAAATTGCACCAATCAGTATGAATGCGAGGCGGTTTGCCCCAAGAATATCACGGTCGGGTTCATTTCCCAGATGAACCGGGAATACCTCAAAGCAACACTCACCCCTGAAAAATAAAATCAGGACTTTAAAACTGTCCGGTTTTGAGCATGACGAGCGTGCAGGCCTCGAGCGTTTCGATTCCTTTTTCACGCGCCTTGGCTTCGAGCGCGGGATTTTCCGCGCCGGGATTGAAAATAATCCTGCGCGGAGCCGCGTTGAACAACTCTTCTTGCATTTTACTCGAGAGTTCCTGCGAAACATAGAGCGACAAGGTATCCATGTGCTCCGGAATATCTTTCAAAGTAGGATAAACTCTCATCCCTTCAATGGCTTTCAATTTGGGATGGACGGGAAAAACCGCATACCCATTCTCCTTCAAAAGCATGACTGCCATGTAGGAATAACGGTCGGGATGGTCGGAGGCGCCTATCACGGCGACATTCATGGCGTCGCCATTTTAGGAAAAAGTTTTTTCAGCCCCTCGCAATAATCAAAACTCGCGGCCGTGCGCCAGCGGATTGGAAATTCCCGGCATTGCCGCGGTTTGGCCGCATGAACGGAACATCCCTCTTTGGTGAGAAAAATGCAGGATTCATCCTCATTTTTTTTAAGCACAAGCTGCTGGCGGTTGAGAAGCTCGCAGTGGCGGTTCACGAAATCAAAGGTGCTCAAACCGAGCAATGAGGCCAAGGCCTCGGCCTCGGAAGAATCCAGATACACATAGCCGGGCTGGCGGCAGCACTGGTTGCAGCGCGCGCATTCGAATTGCTCGAGCTTCTCCTGAATCGTCATTTCTTCCATAATACGAGCTCTTCTTTTTTCTTGCGGGGAAGGGTTTTGACCGCGCATTCCCGGACCAGCGCCGCGGTTCTTCCTTTGCAGGACTCATGATAAAGAAGTTTGACTGGCCGGCGTGTCCGTGTGAATTTTGAGGCCTTGCCATCCTGGTGGGCCTGGATTCTCCGCTCGAGATTATTCGTGATTCCCGTGTAAAAAGAGCCGTCCCGGCATTCGAGAATGTAGAGGAACCATTTTTCCCGCTTTTTGTACCTGGGGCTCGCGCTCTCCTTGGCCTGCATGAGCTTGAGCATCCGGCGGTACTTCAGGTTCATTTGGAAGGAGCTGTCTCAGCCGCCTTTTTGATTCCTTCGACCTCAAGCCGGATCTTGACGTCATTGCCCACCACCAAGCCGCCCGTCTCAAGCGTTTTGTTCCAGACAACCCCGAAGCGGCGGCGGTCGATTTTTGCGGCCGCCGTGAAAGCAGCGCGCTCGCTGCCCCAAGGGTCCTTGACCAGGCCGCCGAGTTTAACATCAAGCTCCACCGGCTGGGTCACCCCATGAAGTGTAAGATCGCCTGAAACTTTAAATCGCTTGGTAGAAACCGGCGTGATTTTTTTGCTTGAAAAGGTCATTTCAGGAAATTTAGTGACATCGAGAAAATCAGGGGATTTTAAATGTTCATCCCGCTTTGCCACCGAGGTGTTGATGCTCGAAGTGTCAATCTTGGCATTGGCCGTGGAGGCCTCAATACTTTGCGGATCAAAATTGAAGGAACCCGAAAACTTCTGAAATTCGCCCGAAACACTGCTGATCCCGAGATGTTTGATCGTGAATAGGACCTTGCTGTGATCGGCGTCAATGGTGTATTCCGCGGCTTTAACAGGCGCGGCAAGGGTAAGCGTGATGAGAAGAAAAAGGGCCAATAACTTTTTTGTTTCCATAAATCCTCCTGACTGATATTTTCGCCATTAATCCTGCCCAAGTCAAGACCAGTTGTGCCATTTTTATCTGTACTTTTTCGTCCTCGAAGTTAAAATGGTTGTCCAATATCAAAAAAGGAGTCGCCTATGCGTGTCAAAGGGTTGTTAATTCTAGGGATGCTGGCTTTGGTGGGCTGCTTGTCCCCAGCTTATCATAAAAAAAATGTTTTTGATAAAACCCCGGCCGAAAACCTCACCGTAGGAAAAGTCCAGCGTGAAATAAGAATCGGAATGACTTCCGCGGACGTGGTTCAAGTCCTCGGTTCACCCAACATTGTTACGACGGACGAGGAGCGCCGCGAGGTCTGGGTCTACGACAAAGTATCCTCCAACGTTTCGTACTCAAAAAGCGAGGGTTATGCTACGTTGATTTTAATCGGTACCGATCGTGACTCGGGGGCTAAATCCACCTCCCAGAGAACGCTCACCATCGTTATTAAATTCGACAATGACGGCAAGGTGCGCGACTTTGCTTACCATAACTCGCAGTTTTAGGAATTCCGGGGAATGAGAAAGCTTGTTTATATTTTTCTCCTCTCTTCAACGCTAGCCGGATGTGTCTCAGTTCCCAAGGATGCTTTTATTCTCGGGCCTGATGTCCTTGCCAAACGTCAGCTTCAAACCCGTCAGTTTGAAACTACCGACGAAAAGAAAATTCTTTTGTCCTGCTCGGGCGTGCTGCAGGATTTGGGATTCACGCTGGACGAAACCGAATCCCTTTTAGGCCTGATCGTGGCTTCCAAAGACCGCGACGCCACCGATACGGGGCAGGCGGTTTTGGCAATGACGCTTGATATTCTTTCCGCCATGGGCGGTTCCTACGGCAATAATTATCAGCAAATTGACAGCGTCCAAAAGATACGCGCTTCGGTCGTTTGCAATTCCAGCTTGGACAAATCAAAAATTATTGTCCGGGTCATCTTTCAGAGAGTTGTATGGAATAAAATGGGGGCGGTCTCAAAATTGGAAACCATCAACGATCCGACCCTTTATCAGGGGTTTTTCGAGCACCTTTCCAAAGCGGTCTTTTTAGAAGGACAACAGATATGAAATGCAGCCCCAAACTCTTTGTCGTTTTTTTTCTGGTTTCCGCCGGCGCAATTTTCGGCGGCTGCGCCAACACCCAGAGCCAGCTTTTAGAAGCTAACGCAAGCCAGGTCCAATTGAGAAGTATTCAGAGCCGGGCTTTCGACACGCTGGATAAGGACAGGATGATGCGGAGTATCATCAGTTGCCTCCAGGATTTGGATTTTTTGATTGAAAAAGCCGATTACACGCTGGGAACCGTCACTGCCACCAAATATGTAAAAAACACGGCTTTAAAAATGACGGTCACCCTGCGTGAGCGTAGCGCGAATCAGCTCCTCATCCGCGCCAATGCCCAATTCGGGATACGTCCCATAGAAAACCCCGAACCTTATCAGGATTTTTTCAACTCTTTGTCCAAAGCCGTATTTCTTACGGCGCAGCAGGTGGATTGATGAAAAGAAATTTTTTACTGCTCTTTTTTCTCGTTATGTTCACTTCCTGCCGCATGACCAGCAGCGGGCGGGCGTTTAGTCCTGAGAATTTGCAGGGGCAGGAAATCCTATGGCCTGTCGCGGCTCTTTCCAAGCCGGTGGTGATTCAGACGATTCAAACCACGCCAGAGGCGAGTTATCATCTGGTGCGCCTCAAGGGAGCGGAAGCTCCGCATGTTCATGAGACCCATGATTTGGCGGTTTGTCTGTTGAAAGGGAAGGCGCTGGTTCATCTCGGGGATCAGGTGATTAAAATGAAGCCGGGTGATTTTCTGACTATTCCCCGCGGAATGCCTCATTGGGGGGAAAATAAAAGCCGAAAGCCCGCTGAGGCTTTGGTTGTTTTCACGCCTCCTTTTGACGGGAAAGATCAGCGGCCTGTAAGTTAGATTTTTCCGCCCTTGTAAAATTAGCCGATAAAGCGTATATTTAAGTAGCCGGAAAATAAGCTAAAGATAGCCAAAATTCAAGCTAAGGATACTAAAATGACTACCATTAACCTTTCTGATGCAAAAGACAAACTCAGCCAATTGGTTAAAGAAACCGCTGAAACCACTGGCCAAGTTGTTATCACCGTGAATGGCCGGAATCAAGTTGTGCTTATTTCCATGGAGGAGTATGAAAGTTTGATGGAAACAATCGATATTCTAAAAGATCAAACTTTGGTTAAAAAGATCATGGCTTCAATGGCGGATATCCAAAAGGGTGACGTCGTCGATTTTGAGAAAATCCGTAAAGATTAGTACTGTTTTTGATTTTAAATGAATGAACCACGGCAAAAATATAGCGTTGAATTTACCAAGACAGCCCAAAAAGATTATGACTCTATACGTGATGCAAAACTTCGCCGTGGTATCAATCGCATCCTAGATGAAATAAAAGAAGACCCCTACCAGTTTTAAAAATTATCAGGCCCTTTTTCTCACCTGCGCTCTGCTAAAACATTCTCTTTTCGAGTCCTCTATCAAATTGCCGCAGATGGTAAGCTGCTAGTGTGGATAGTAGCTATCGATCATCGAAAAGACGCGTATAAATGACGCCCAACAACGCGCCGCCAAATCCTCCCGCTGCATTCCAGAGAACATCCGTCCACTGATAGGCCCTGAGCGGCACGAATTGCTGAAGATATTCCTCTCCCCATCCTGCGAAAAAGACACAAGCCACGGTCAAAAGAAAAGCGTGAGGCCTTTTCATGCCGGAACCGAGCGCCCGGTAGACTATAAACCCCGGCACTGCATACTCTATCAAGTGGATTTGAATATCAAAATAGGGAAGCCGCTTGAACCAGAGCCCGAGCGCAGTCTTTTTAACCAAAAAATTATAAGACGCGGCGCTTACGGGAAGAAAGCTGTAAAGAAAAAGGAACCAGGCGGCGGCCAGGATCCACAAAATGAGGCGAGTCCGTTTGCCTTTTTCCATCAGCTCAGGTCAAAAAGGAGGATTTCGGATAAATTCTTGGCATGGAGAAAAATTTCAGGATCATTGGAAATTTGTGCGCCGTCGCCGGCGTTCAATTTGATGCCATTGAGCGCAATCCGGCCTCGCGCCACCTGAAGCCAGCCGTGCCTGTTTTTAAGAAACCGGTGGGCGAAGGATTGCCCCGGCTCCAGAGTTGAGGCATAGAGATCCGCTTCCTGCTGAATGGTAACCGACCCGTTTCTGCCGTCCTGCGAGGCGACGAGCCGCAGTTGGTTTTGTTTTTCATGCGGGGGAAAAGATTTTTGTTCATACCCGGGCTTTAAGCCCTTTTTCGCCGGCAAAATCCAAATCTGAAGCAAATGGACCGGATCGGATTTCGAGGCATTGAATTCACTGTGAGTCACGCCTGTGCCGGCGCTCATGCGCTGGACCTCATAGGGCCGGATCACGGAATGATGGCCCATGCTGTCCCGGTGTTCAAGCTCGCCTTCAAGCACATAGGTGATGATTTCCATGTCCCGGTGGGAATGGGTGTCAAATCCCTGTGCCGGCTGAATGCGGTCTTCGTTGATCACGCGCAGATGGCGGAAGTGGTGATGCGCCGGGTTGGAGTAATCACCGAAAGAAAACGTGTGGAAGCTGTCCAGCCAGCCGATCTGCGTATGGCCGCGTTGGCCGCTTTCGCGAACCGTAATCATATTTCCCTAGACCCTTGTTTTATTTTGTAGATAATAGGAGCCCGCAATGAACAAAACTATTTTATCATGGAATGTGAACGGAATCAGGGCCCAGCAGAAAAAAGGTCTTCTCGACTGGCTGGCCCGGGAATCTCCCGATGTTTTATGCGTTCAGGAGACCAAGGCACATCCAGACCAACTGGATGCCGAACTGCTCAATCCGCCGGGTTATTATGTTTATTGGTCGGCGGCGCTTAAAAAAGGTTACAGCGGCGTGGCCACTTTTACGAAGCAGAAGCCGCTGGCGGTGAAATCGGGGTTCGGGGTCGCGCGCTTTGATGAGGAGGGAAGAATCCTTTTAGCGGAATTCCCGGAGTTTGTGCTTTTGAATATTTATTTTCCAAACGGACAGTCCGGGCCGGAGCGCTTGAAATACAAATTGGATTTTTACGAGGAAACGCAAAAGTTTGTCAGAGCATTGAAGGGGCAGGGAAAAAAGGTGATTATTTCCGGGGATTACAACACGGCGCATAAGCCCATTGACCTGGCGAGGCCCAAGGAGAATGAAGATACTTCCGGGTTTCTGCCGGTCGAGCGCGCCTGGATTGACCGCTGGATTGAGGACGGCCAGGTGGATATTTTCCGCAAATTCAACGACCAGCCGCATCAGTACACCTGGTGGGATTTGAAAAGCGGTGCCCGCGGCAGAAATGTCGGATGGAGAATCGATTATCATTTTGTGACCAAGGATTTTGTGCCGAATGTCACGGCGGCTTCCATCATGCCGGATGTTTTGGGGTCGGATCATTGTCCGGTCAGCCTGCAAGTTAAAGTAAAATAGGAGTTTTATGGGAATCAGATGCGGAATCGTGGGCCTGCCCAATGTGGGAAAGTCCACCATCTTCAATGCCCTGGCCAAGGCCAAAGCGCCGGCCTCCAATTATCCTTTTTGCACCATTGACCCCAATGTGGGAATCGTTTCCGTTCCCGATGAGCGGCTGGATGCGCTTTCCATTCTTTTTAAGCCGCAGAAGACCACGCCCACCACGATTGAGTTTTACGATATCGCGGGCCTGGTGGCGGGCGCATCCAAAGGCGAGGGGCTCGGCAATCAATTCCTGGGGCATATCAAGGAAGCGGAGGCCATTCTTCACGTGGTGCGCTGTTTTGAAGATGAGGATATTATCCATGTTTCGGGCAGCGTGGACCCTATTCGCGATATCGAGGTGATTGATACCGAGCTCTGCCTCAAGGATTTGGACACCATTGGCAAGCGTTATGAAAAAACCGAGAAACTCGCGCGCACGGGAGACAAGGAATCGCGCGAGGCTATGCCGGTTTATGAGAAGGTGAAAAAAGCGCTTGAGAACGGCACGCCCCTGCGCCGGCTTGGATTAACCGAGGAGGAAAAGAAAATCATCAAGGATTTGGCCTTTCTCACCTTGAAGCCCGTGCTTTACGCGGCGAATGTGGCGGAGAAAGATGTTCAGGACGGCGGTCCCTTTGCGCCCAAGGTGAAGGAATGGGCGGAAAAAGAGGGCTCGCAGATGATTGTGATTTCCGGCAAGGTGGAATCGGAGCTGGTGGACCTTTCGGAGGACGAGCAAAAGGAATTTCTCAAAGAGCTGGGATTGAAAGAGCCGGGCCTCCTCGCTTTGATACGCGAGGGATATAAACTGCTTGAGTTGATCACTTATTTCACGGCCGGCGAAAAAGAAGTCCGTGCCTGGACCGTGAAGGCCGACACCAAGGCGCCGCAGGCCGCGGGCGTGATTCACTCCGATTTTGAGCGGGGATTTATCCGGGCGGAGGTGATGAATTACAAAGATTTGATTCAACTGGGATCGCAGGCCGCCGTTAAAGAAAAAGGTCTCTTGCGGATTGAAGGCAAGGAGTATGTGACGCAGGACGGCGATGTGATGCTTTTCCGGTTCAATGTTTAAAAAAGGGGGCAGTCATGGTGAAAAAAAATTTTAAAAAACTCACAGCCGGCCGCGTGTGGATTTTTCGGATAAAAAACCGGCGGGGATATGCCGCAATCTGTATGAACAATTTGACCGAAGGACGAAGCCCGGATCAGGCCTTTGAACGAATGATCAAGGCCGTGAAGCGTTCGGGATACGCGCTTACTGGGAAGGCGCCAAAGGCCCGTTAAGCCGCACGTAATCTTGGTAGATTTGTTTGATGATATTGGAAGGAATGGCAAACGTTATATCCGGCCTATTGGCTTGAGCCGCGGCCACAAGACCGATTAATTTTCCCTGCTCATCCATCACCGGACACCCGCTGTCGCCCTGATACAAATTAAAGTTAACCTGAAGAATCGCGGTTTTATTCTGGCCCGCTTTTTCATCCCTGTGCGTGCCAATACCGCTGATTTCGCCGCCGTTCAAACTCCCTTTGACAAAGGTGGAATTTCCGATGGTATAGGCCTTGTGGCCGATTTGCACCCGGTCCGAATCGGAGAAAGCAAGATAGGACAGGGGATTTGGCGGCGAGACGCGGATAAGGGCGACGTCTTGTTCCGGAACCAGTTGAACTATTTCTCCCTGGATTTCCGTTTCGTCAAAGAGGGTGACCGTGATCCGGCCGCCCTGCTGGACAATATGGGCATTGGTCACGATCATCCCGGCGGGATCGATGATAACGCCCGCGCCTGCTTTTTTAAAATAAACTGACCTGCCGCCGAAAAAACCGGCACCTTCGGCACGGATGCCGACCACAGCCTGGGAGGATTCAAGAATAGACTGGATGGCGGACTCGGAAGCGATAAGGCAGGAGGCGGATAATAGACTGCCTGCCAGGATAGCGGTCATGAGCAGTTTTCTCAGAGGCATGAAAATAGTTTAACATGGCTTCCCCAACTTATAATAAAATTAGCTTAAAAATGGAGGCTTCGATGATTGAGAAAATAGGTTTGGTGGCAGCCATAGCGCTGCCTTTATGGAATATCCCGCTGATTATCCGGATTATTCAGAGGAAATCGTCGAAGGATATCAGTATGTCCTGGGCCCTGGGCGTATGGACCTGCCTGCTTTTGATGGCGCCTTCGGGATTTGTTTCCAAGGATATTGTCTGGCGTGTTTTTAATGTCCTCAATTTTTTTCTTTTTTCCGGGGTGATGGTTTTTGTTTTGATTTACCGGAAGGGCGTGAGTCCAGGCGGCCACCCGTCGTCTGTCCAAGACGGTTCAGCGGAAAAAAACAAACACTAGGCCCCGTCTCAAGGGTTTCTTGATTTTGGAGAAAGACAACCAGCCCTGAATTTTCTTTTTTCCAGCTGGGATCCCACGAAAGTTCCAAGGTTTTTGAAAATTTACTTGAAGCTCCAGGATCAAAAGTCCCAGCCGCGGCAAAAGCCCTGACTACAAAATCATTGTTTAAAGTTCGTCCCGCATTTTCTCCTCTCAAGACCTCTGTAACGAGGCCGTTTTCAAAAATGGCAGCCATGACCAGAAATTTGATGTTTTTGCCAAGGCCTTCTTCCTGCTCGACGAGGACAGAGAAACGAATGGAGCCATTTTTCCACGAAGGATTAATTTTTATGCGCAAGGCGGAATTAACGTTTGCGAAGCGGGCCAGGGTTTCACCGGCACGTTTCTTGTCCGAGCCGACAAAACCGTGCTTTCCGGCCACCACCATTTGCGGAGTGTAGATCGAATCACTTTTAAAAGCCGCGGCATAGCGTTCTTGTCTCTCTGTGGCGTCGGCAGAGGAGAAAGGGTCTTTCCATCCCAGGGAATCCCAGTAATCCACATGAAAGGCGAGGGGGATGATTTGGTGTTTTTTGAAAGCGTTCATTCCCCACGTGGAAAAAAATTCCTCGGCCGCGGGGCAGCTTGAGCATCCCTGCGACGTGAAGAGTTCAACCACCACCGGGGATAAATCATCGGAAGCTTTTAGTCCCATGGCAGGAAACAGGAAAAACAGAGACAGGAAAAGAATTTTTCTCAGCATAAATAAAAATTCACGCAGGGTGTGTCGATAAGTTAGAATAGACTTGGAAGGGAAACTGGGGAGCAACATCACCATGACCGAAGGCGAGCCGACAGAAAAAGAACAAGAAGACATGATCGTTACAGCGACGTTCATCCTGGTCGTGGGGCTTGCGCTGGTTATTTTGAGTTCGGGATTGTTTGCCTGGCATCTTTATCATGAGTTGCAGAAATTTTATTCCTGAACCCCGGTATTTTCTGTGCCGGCCGGTTCCCCGCCGAGAAGCTCCGCGATTTTTCCGAGAAGGATAGGCGCATCGAAGGGTTTGACGATATAGGCGTCGGCGCCCGCATCCTGGCCTATTTTGATGTCATCCTGCTGGGCCTTGGCGCTGAACATGATGATGGGGATTTTTGAATAGCGGCTGTCCTTTTTGATAAAGCTGCAGACTTTATACCCGTCCATTTTGGGCAGCATCAGATCCAGGATGATCAGATCCGGCTTGGCGGATTTGGCCAGTTCAAGGCCGGCCTGTCCATCCAGGGCGCTCACAACATCATAGCCTTTGGCTTTGAGCCGGTTGGAGACCATGAGAATAATATCGGGCTCGTCATCCACAATAAGAATCTTTTTTCTAGCCATTTTTTTCTCCTAAGTGAAGCACCTTATCCGTCAAAATTTTTTCCGTGTTTCCATCTTCCGGAAAACCGGCGCAGCGGTATATGATTTTTATGCCGGCCTCCCCGGAACTCTCGCCATGTTCTTCGTTGAGCATCTGAAGGATCCTGTCGGCAACCAGAACCGCATCCTTTTTGCTGGTGGCGGGAAGCACGACCAGCACGCCGGTATCGTCCCGGATCGCCTTGTCGGCCTGCCGGCGGAGACTTTTCTTGACCATCTGCTCAAGCAGGTCCACAAAAATCATCAGCTTGTCCTGGCCCATTTTTTGCTGCGTCATGCTTAAATTTTTGATCCCGAATGCCAAAACGGATAAGGAGGCCTTATTTTTGACGCTTTCTTTAAGCTGAAAGTTCAAGTAATCTTTGAATACTTTAACTGCCGTGTGTTTGGGAAGCGTGAACACGGCCCGCGTGCCGGCATCCAGAGTACTTTCCAGCCATATTTTGCCTTCATGAGCCTCCACCAGGCCTTTGCAAATCGCAAGCCCCAACCCGGTTCCTTTTTCCCCGGGGCCCGCGGTACGGGAAAACTGCTGAAATTTGTTAAAAACCCTGTTCATATCCTCTTTGGCAATCCCTTTGCCTGTGTCGGATACCGAACACTCCACCGTTTCTCCTTTATCCGCAATTTTGATCTCCACGGAACCATTTTCTGTGAATTTTACGGCATTGCCGATCAAATTGGTGAAAATTTGAAGCAGCCGGTCCTTGTCCGCATAAATGGAAATCGGATCCTTGGGGATTCTTAATTTCAACTCCAGCCCCTTGTTCCGCGCCCGGGTTTGAAAAGCTCCGTGGATTTCACTGGCAATATAGACAACATCCAGAATGTCTTTTTTTAATTCAACCCGGCCGGCTTCGATCCGGGAAATGTCGAGGAGTCCATCCACCAGCCGCGTCAGCCGGTCAATGGCCTGAAGAGAAATAGAAAGGGTCTCTTTCTGGGATTTCGTGATGCCGCCGCACACGCCGTCCAGAACCTGGGAGATTCCCTCCTTCACAATCGTCAAAGGGGTGCGGAATTCATGCGACACGGTGCTCACAAATTCGGTTTTCATTTGCTCGATCTGTTTTCGGGCCGTGATGTCCGCCCCGAAAAGCAGAAATTCAGGCGCGGCATCGGACTCTAGCCGGATCGGGATAAGCGTGAAGCCGAGGATCCTTTCCTGGCCGTCCGAACGTTCGTAGTGCACGTCGTCAAGCCGGACCGGCTTGTTTTTTTTGCGGCACTCCTCCATGGCATTCAGAATGTAGGCAAGATTCCAGGAGATGCCGCATTGCGAAAGGTGTTTGTTGACGGTTTCGATGGCGGGGATCCCGAACGTGGATTCGGCCATGGGATTCCAGTGCGTGATAATCCCCTCCGGGTTGATGCCGATAAGAATCGAAGTGATCGAATGAAGAATCTGTTCTTTTTGGTTATTGTATTTTCTTAAAATCATTTCCGAACGCTTGCGCTCAATCGCGAAGCGGATCACGCTGGCCAGCACCTTTCCGTCAATCCGGCCTTTGACAAGGTAATCCTGGGCCCCGTTTCGTAAGGCTTCGAGGGCCAGGCGTTGATCGTCCTGGCCGGTCAGGATCACGATGGGCGTAAAAGGCGCTTTGGCGTGAAACAGGTTAAAAGTGTGAAGCCCCTCGCTGTCGGGCAGGGAAAGATCCAGGAGAACCGCGTCAAAGTGTTCTTTTGCCAGCCGCTGAAGTCCGGACTTCAGCGATGAGGTACTCTCAATTTCATAGGCGGGGTTGATTTCCTCAGAGAGAATATCCCTGAGAAGATCGGGGTATCCTGCGTGGTCCTCGATAAGAAGGATTTTGAGGCGATTTTTTTCCATGGAGGGATTTATCATAGCATATTCAGGCGCCGGAATGGGAGGGGTTGGACCATTTCTTCAGTTTAATTCCTACCCAAAGCGTGGCGGAAACCAGCCCAGCCGTGGCCACAAAGGGAAGCGGATAAAAGATGCCGTAAAGCCAGCCGCCCCAGGTGGGTCCTGCCACACGGCCCAGGCCCGAGATGCCCTGGGAAGTTCCCATGGCCCGCCCGATTTGGGAAGGGTCCGCCTGTTTTGAAATCAAACTGTTCAGCGTCGGCCCGTTCATGCTGCTGCCCAGAGCCATGATGCTCAAAAAAAGCGTGAGCGAGTTTTTTGAGGGCGCAAAAGGAATCAGCGCCAGACCGCTGATCATGAGGATGCTTCCGATGAAAAACAGATTTTCTTCGCCCCATCTTTTCACCATAGGCCGGATCATACCGCCCTGAACGACAACCGCAATGAGGCCCATGAATACGAACTGCATACCCACTTTTTCTGCCGGCATTCCCAGCCGGGAGTTGCAAAAAAGAGGGAAGGCGCTGTAGAGACTGGCCTGGGCAAAAGCGAGAAGAAAAGCGCTTAGAATGAGAAGCGGAAAAAGAAGGCGCGGTCCTGATGGCTTTGCTTCAAAAATGGAGGACCAAAATGTTTTTGAAAATACGCCGCCTCTTAGGACGAGGGACCGGCTTTCTTTTCCGGAATACGTCACGGTTTCCGGCAATTTGAAAAGGACTAAAAGAAAACTCACAAAGGACATGAAAGCCGCGAAAAATCCGGGCAGGGCATAAGGATTTTGCACGGGGAAAGGGAGGTGTTTGATAAAGGAGGGATGAATGAGCAGTGTGGAAAGGGCCGGACCCATCACAAAACCGATTCCAAAAGCCGCGCCGATCAATCCCATGCCCTTGGCTCTTTCCTCCGGCGCTGTCACATCCGCCGCATAGGCCTGGGCCGTGGAAATATTGCCACCCATGACTCCCGCAATCAATCGCGAGGTGAAAAGAAGCGCCAGTGAATGAGATAAAGCAAAAAGAAGATAGGCCAAAACCGCGCCCAGGGTGCTCAGGAGCATGATGGGCCGCCGGCCAATCCGGTCGGAAAGACTGCCCCATAAGGGAGAAAAGATAAGCTGGGCCAGAGAGTAAATGCTGTAAAGAAGTCCGATCGAAACCGCGGAAGCATGAAACGTGGACGCATAAAAGGGAAGAAGCGGCAGCACCAGCCCGAAGCCCATTAAATCGATGAGCACGGCCAGAAACACGGTTGCCAGCGATCCCTTTTTTTGCATCAAACAAATCTCCTTAGAGTTTAGAGACTAAATTTCCAATCGCTCGGCCAAGGATGATCAGCGCCTGGCGCGATTCCTCTTTGCCCGACCGGCCTTCTTTCCGGACCACCTGCTCGACGGAAAACAAACCGGCCAACTGATTCTTGAGAATATCTGGAACCTTTGCCCTGCCGGTTACGAGAATAATTTTTTTACCATTTTTCTGCGCCGCCTGGATGATTTTCCCAGTGATTTTACCGGAAAAAGACTGTTCGTCAAAGCTTCCTTCACCGGTGATCACAACCTCCGATTCCCGGACCCGCTTTTCAAGGCCGAGTTTTTCAAAAATAAAAGAAGACCCCTGCACGATTCGCGCACCAAAGAAAAAATAAAGTCCCAGCCCCAGACACCCGGCTGCTCCACCGCAGGGAAGAGAGGATAGGTCCTGGCCGGATAATTGTTCCATGGCACGGAGGAGATGCTTCATGCCGTTTTCGAGTCTTTTAATTTCTTGCGGTCCCGCGCCCTTTTGCGGGGCATAGATTTTTACGCCGCCCTTTTTGCCTACCGGAGGATTGGTGACATCGGCCACGGCGTAAATTTTAACAGTGGAAGCGAAGCGGAGCCGTCCCTTGACCGGCTTAAAATCAAAAGGCTTTGAAGAAGGCGGCAGGATTTTTGCAATGGCACCAAGATGGGCCGCTTGAGGCGCGACTGGATTGCTCTTCGCATCCAGAAACTGGTAGCCAAATCGCGCGGCCACGGGTACGCCCGCATCACAGGTCGCGCTTGAGCCGAGGCCTACGAAAATCTCATCGGGCTTCAGCGCTAAAGCGGCGTGAAGCAAATCCGCCAGCCCTTCCGAGGAAACTTGCAGAGGATTGCGCTCGTTTCCGTTCAAGAGATGAAAACCCGTGGCCTGGCAGGATTCGATGAAAATTTTTTTATTTTTTTTTGAAACACCGAGATAAGCAGGATGAAGCCGGCCTTTAGGATCCGGCACTTGAAGGAATTGGCGCTCGATCGCTTCCGCCTGTTCCAGGGTTTCGATAAATCCTTCGCCCCCGTCGCTTACCACAAGCGGGGTGATTTGCGCCTGCGCGCAGGAACTCCGTATGCCGGTGCTGAGAGATTCGGCGACTTCGCGGGAGGATAAAGAGGATTTAAATTTGTCCGGGGCCAGAAGCACCCTTTTCATGGTTTGGGGCGGAGGTAGTTCCGGACTAGAATTTTCACCATCTCCGGGTGGATGAGGCCATTGGAGGCTAGCGCCTCCGGCTCATAAATGGAATAGCCGCGGCCTTTGAAATTGGAAACTTTTCCGCCCGCCTCCTGACAGATGAGACTTGCCGCGGCTGTATCCCACGCGTTAAGTTTCAATTCCCAGAACCCGTCGAATCGCCCGCAGGCCACATAGCAGATATCAATGGCCGCGCTTCCGGTTCTCCGGATGCCGTGCGTGCCTATCATGAAAGCTCCGAAAAGCCGGAGATAGGTTTCCGCGTGAATGCGGCGGTCATAGGGAAATCCGGTGCAGAGAAGGGATTCCTTAAGGCAAGGCGTTCTGGAAACCCGGATTTTTTTTCCGTTGAGAAACGCACCGCCGTTTTTTTCACCGAAAAAAAGTTCATTCCGGAACGGATCAAACACGCCGCCCAGAATCACCTCGCCTTCTTTTTCCACCGCGATGGAGACACAGGACACGGGGAAGGTGTGGGCAAAATTGGTGGTGCCGTCCAGGGGATCGATGATCCATTTATAGGGGGAGGTGCCGTGCGGCGCGGATTCTTCGGCCAGAATGGCGTGATCGGGAAAGGCCTTTTTAATCCGGGTGAGAATCATTTTTTCCAGCATCTTGTCATAATGCGTCACCAGATTCGCCTCGGACTTGTAATTGATTTTTTTGATTTTATGAATGGATTTGCCGAGCAGCGACCCGGCCTCCCGGAGGCAGGCAAACAACACACGCTTAAGTTCTGTGCGCGACGGATTTGATTTAATTTTTTTCATGGAAATAGATTGCAATCAAAATAGGCATTTGTTAGTATGATGCTTCTTCCAAGTTTTTTTAAGTGCCGGAAGCGCATATAATTACATAAAATCTAAACGGATGCAACCATCTCCGGAGAGAAATTCATGAGTCACACCGTAACGTTAGTTCCCGGCGACGGAATTGGCCCTGAAATTACAGAAGTTGCGAAAGCGTGTATCGAGGCCACAGGCGTTCCGATTGAGTGGGAAATCCATGACGCAGGCGAAGAAGCCATCCGCAAATACGGCACGCCGCTTCCCGACAGTCTTCTCGAATCCATCCGCAAAAATCAAGTCGCGCTCAAGGGGCCTATCACAACACCCGTGGGCACGGGATTCCGTTCCGTCAATGTGGCGCTTAGGAAAGCCCTCGATCTTTATGCCTGTGTGAGGCCCTGCAAGTCTTATGTCGGGGTTCCTTCCAATTTTGACAATGTGGACATTGTGATCATCCGTGAAAACACGGAAGATCTCTACGTCGGCATTGAATTCAAACAGGGAGAAAAGATGACCCAGGAATTGCTGGATTTCATCGAGAAAAAATTGCAGCAGCGGATCAGGCCGGACTCCGGCATCAGCATCAAGCCGATTTCGATTGGTGGATCTACCCGGATCGTTAAATACGCCTTTGAGTATGCCCGCGCGAACAACAGAAAAAAAGTAACCGCAGTCCACAAGGCCAATATCATGAAATACACCGACGGCCTTTACCTCGAAGTGGCCAGGAACGTGGCCAAGGATTATCCCGACATTCAGTTCGAAGACCGGATTGTGGACAATATGTGCATGCAGCTTGCCATGCATCCGGAGGAGTATGACTTGGTGGTTCTTCCCAATCTTTACGGCGATATCCTTTCCGATCTCTGCGCCGGCCTTGTCGGCGGACTCGGTGTGGCGCCGGGCGCTAATATCGGGGTAAACGGCGCGCTTTTCGAGCCCACTCACGGTTCCGCGCCCAAATACAAGGGACTCAACAAGGTGAACCCCGTGGCCCTGATTTTTTCGGGTATCATGATGCTGCGGTATCTGGGCGAAAAAGAGGCGGCCGCGCGTCTCGAGCGGGCAGTGTCGGACATCCTCGCCGAGGGAAGAGAAGTTACCTACGATTTAAAGAGAAGCCGCAATGATTCCACGTCTATCGGCACCCGCGAAATGGGTCAGGCCATTATCCGCAAGTTGAAGAGCCAGCCTTTAAAAGTTAAATGATTAAACGAGCCAAAGTCACCGTGGTAGGCGCGGGTTTTGTGGGTGCCACCACTGCGCAGAGAATTGTCGAAAAAGAGCTGGCCGATGTCGTGCTGGTGGATGTGGTCGAGGGCCTGCCGCAGGGCAAGGCCCTGGACATGGCCGAGTCCTCCTCGGTGGAGCAGTTTGACACGGTGATCACAGGCGCCAATCAGTATGAGGAAACGCATGATTCGGATTTGATCGTCATCACCGCAGGGCTGGCCCGCAAACCGGGGATGAGCCGCGATGATCTTCTGTACAAAAATGCGGAGATTATTTCCGGCATCATAGCCCAAGCCTGCCCCTTGTCGCCCCAAGCGTGTTTGATCACCGTGACCAATCCTTTGGACGTTATGACTTATTTGGCCTGGAAAAAATCCGGGTTTGAGCCGAACCGTGTGCTGGGAATGGCCGGTGTTCTTGATTCCGCGCGTTACAGCTATTTTTTGGCGCAGGAATTGGGCGTTTCGCCCAAGGATGTGCGCGCAATGGTGCTGGGCGGACACGGGGATTCCATGGTACCCCTCCCCAATCATTCCACGGTGAACGGGGTTCCTGTGGCCCAGCTGATTCGTCCGGAGCGGATTGAAGCGATTAATCAAAGAGCCCGCGACGGCGGGATTGAAATCGTGAATCTTCTCAAAACAGGAAGCGCTTTTTATGCGCCCTCTTCCGCCGTGTGCGCCATGGTGGAAGCCATTCTCGGCGATACGGGAAGACTTCTCCCCTGCTGCGCCTATCTTACCGGTCAATACGGCCTCCGCGATGTTTACTGCGGCGTGCCCGTGAAACTCGGCTCAGGCGGCGTTAAAGAAATCGTCGAGATTAAACTTTCGGCCGCAGAGCTTGCCAGTCTTCAGAAATCAGCCGGCGACGTGAAAGAGAACGTTGCCAAACTCAATTCAAAACAATTCGTTTAAGCCATGCCCAAAGCCGGAAAAGTCCTCGAGCCCCGCATCGGTGAGCAGGTGTTCATTGATGTGAGCGCAATCGTGGCCGGCCAAGTGGAAATCGGGGACCATTCCAGCGTATGGCCCCATTCCGTCCTGCGCGGGGACATTGAAAAAATTGTCATCGGAAAGTACACCAATATCCAGGATCTTTCGCTCCTTCATGTGGACCGCGGCGAACCCTGTCTGATCGGCGATTACGTGACTGCGGGACATAAGGTGTGCCTGCACGGCTGTGTGATTGGGGATGAGGTGATTGTCGGCATGGGTTCCATTGTGCTGTCAGGAGCCAAGATTAAGGATCGCGTGATTCTGGGGGCAGGAAGTCTGGTCCCCGAGGGCAAAGTCCTGGAATCCGGTTTCCTTTATTTTGGCTCGCCGGTGAAAAAGATCCGGCCCTTGACCCAGGCGGAAATCGACAACAACAAGGCTTGGGCGGAGCGGTATGCGGAGCTGGCGGAAAAGCATCTTGCCGGCGCCTTTGGTAGAATCGGTCTTGTCACTTGAGTGGAGGGACATGTCCAAGATTGTTTTTTCTGGATAATTTAAAATTTTTGGATACAATACAGCGCATTGAATGGGAGATGGTATGGCAGAATCCATAGAAAAATCAGCGGAAAAAGACACCTCATTTTCTAAAGGTTTGGACGGCGTGGTGGCGGCCCAGACCAAACTGAGTCTGGTGGACGGTCAGGCCGGCCGTCTTTTTTACGAAGGCATTGAGATCACGGATCTGGCCCAATATTCCAATTTCCCCGAGACCTGTTATCTTCTTCTTTACGGAGAGCTCCCCAAGCAGCCTGCGCTCAAACAATTTTCTGAGGAGATTGTCGGATTCCGGGAAATTTCGCCGGAAGCGCAACGCATTTTGCAGGCGCTTCCCAGAACTATTCATCCCATGGCGATGCTCCGGACCATGGTTTCCGCCCTCTCGTTCGGTGACCCCAAACCCGACGAAATTTCCCGTGAAGCTTTAATCCAGAAAAGCATCCGCATGATTGCCAAAATGCCCACCGTGACTGCTTATTTTGAGCGGCTGAGAAACGGAAAAAGCGTCATACCTCCCCAAAAAGGATTAAGCCATGCCGCGAATTTTCTTTATATGCTTTCCGGAAAGGAACCGGCGGTGGAGCATGCGAAGGCGCTTGACGCCTATCTGGTGCTCTTGGCGGATCACGGGTTGAATGCTTCCACGTTTGCCGCACGCGTGACCGTGGCGACTCTCTCGGATTACTATTCGGGCATTACTTCGGCGATCGGGACTCTCAAGGGAGATTTGCACGGGTCCGCCAATCAGCGCGCCATGGAGATGTTTCTTGAAATCGGGGATCTTTCCAATGTGGACTCGTATGTGAAAGGACTTCTGCAGAATCATAAGAAGGTCATGGGATTCGGGCACAGGATTTATAAAACCGAGGACCCGAGAGCCACGGTGTTTCGCGAGATCGCCAAAAATATCTGTCGCAACACGCCGTCCCAAAAGTGGTATGAGATTTCAGAAAAAATCGCGGAGATTGTAATGCGCGAAAAGAAAATCTACTGTAATGTTGATTTTTATTCCGCTTCCGTGCTTTACACCATCGGTATTCCGGTGGATTTGTTCACACCCATTTTTGCCATGAGCCGTGTGGCCGGCTGGTCGGCCCATATTATTGAACAGCTGGCCGATAACCGGCTTATCCGGCCGCAGGCAGAGTATGTGGGTCCTAGGAATCAGTCCTATATTCCGCTTTCCCAACGTTGATTTCTTTTTAATCCCATGAAAATTCACGAGTATCAGGCAAAGTCTATTTTCACCAAGTGGGGCATCCCTGTCTCCAAGGGCATTATGATCGAATCCCGGGACCAGGCGAGTCAAGCTGTGCGCGAAATCGGTGGAAATGAGTTTGTGGTCAAGGCGCAGGTTCAAGCTGGAGGCCGGGGCAAGTCCGGCGGCGTCAAACTGGTGAAGGGCGAGGCAGAATGCCAGAAGGCGGTGAATAATCTCTTGGGCCGTAAGCTGGTAACCGCTCAGAGCGGGCAGCAAGGCAAGGAAGTGCGGAAAATTTTGATTGCCGAGGCCGTGACAATTTCGAAGGAATATTATGTCGCAGTCACTCTGGACCGGCGGCTGGCCAAGGGCGTGGTGATTTATTCCCAGGCCGGCGGTGTGGATATTGAAGAAGTCGCCAAAAGCCATCCCGAGAAAATTTGTAAAAAATATTTTGATATTGTTTTCGGGCTTTCCGCTTTTGAATCGCGCGAAGTGGCTTTTGGCTTGGGACACGAACCGGAATTTGTCAAAGCTGTAAGCTCTATCGTCCAGAAAATGGCGGATCTTTTTATTCAATGCGACGCCTCGCTGGTTGAGATCAACCCCCTGGTGGTGACCGGCGAGGGAAAGGTGATGGCCATTGATGCCAAGATTGATTTTGACGACAACGCGCTTTTCAGGCATCAGGACTTGGCCGCGATGAGGGATCCGCTTGAAGAGGATCCGCGGGAAGTTGAGGCGAAAAAATTCTATCTGAGCTATGTGGGGCTTGAGGGAAATGTGGGCTGCATGGTGAACGGGGCCGGACTGGCCATGGCGACCATGGATGTCATCAAATTCGCGGGCGGCATGCCGGCTAATTTTCTGGACGTGGGCGGCGGAGCCAAAGTCGAACAGGTGAAAGCGGCTTTCAAAATCATCCTGCAGGATCCGCGGGTCAAAGCCATTCTGGTGAATATTTTCGGCGGCATCATGAAATGCGATGTGGTGGCCGAAGGCATTGTCCGGGCTGCACAGGACATCAAGATCAATGTGCCTCTGGTGGTCCGGCTGGAGGGAACCAATGTGGAAAAGGGCAAGGAATTGCTGAAAAATTCAGGCATCCGTCTGGTGTCGGCAGATAGTCTTTCGCAAGCTGCGGCGCTGGCTGTGGAATTGGCGGGAAAATCATGAGCATTCTGGTTAACGCAAAAACCAAGGTGATTTGTCAGGGTATCACGGGCGACGCCGGATCTTTCCATTCAAGACAGATGCTGGAGTATGGGACTCAGCTTGTGGGCGGTGTCACGCCGGGAAAGGGCGGGACGAATTTTGAAGGCAAGGTTCCGATTTTTGACACCGCCAAGGAGGCCGTGCGTGAAACAGGAGCGAACGCTTCCGTTATTTTTGTGCCTGCGCCTTTTGCGCCGGATGCCATCAAGGAAGCGGCGGATGCGGGCGTGGAACTTATTGTCTGCATCACGGAAGGCATTCCTGTGCTGGACATGGTGAAAGTGAAGCGGTTTCTCGAGGGATATCCGGCGCGGCTGATCGGTCCGAATTGTCCTGGCATTATTACGCCTGGGGCGTGTAAAATAGGCATCATGCCCGGATATATTCACAAGCCGGGAAAGGTGGGAGTGGTGTCGCGGAGTGGAACACTCACGTATGAAGCGGTGTGGCAATTAACGAGCCGCGGGATCGGGCAGTCGACTTGCATTGGTATCGGAGGCGACCCGGTTCTGGGAAGCGGGTTTTTGGATATGCTGGAACTCTTTGAAAAGGATTCCGGTACCGAGGCGGTGGTGATGATCGGTGAAATCGGCGGCCAGGAAGAGGAGTCTGCGGCCGATTTTGTCCGGACGAAGATGAAAAAACCAGTGGTGGCTTTTGTGGCAGGGCTGACCGCGCCCGAGGGGAAAAGAATGGGACATGCCGGCGCGATTATCTCGGCCGGAAGCGGGAAGGCCGAGGATAAAATTGAAAAACTTGAACAGTCGGGCGTTACCATTTCGAAAAGTCCCGCTGATATCGGGGAAACCCTGCAGAAGGTGATGCACTCCCATGTTGCGGGAAGAAAGTGAGAGGAACATGAAGAAATTTTTAGGATTTTTCATCGTTATGATTTTTTTAAGCACGGCGCTTTATGCGGCCGATGAATTGGTGGTGGCGGATTTTGACAAGGGAGAGCCGCCCAATAATATCGGCGGATCCTACGGGACCTGGAATCACGACCCTCAGGATGACACGCAAGGGGGTTATATGTTCGGCGAACCGGATGATTACAAAAATCCTGACAAGGGTTATTGTTTGCGGTTGGATTATGATGTCCAGTCCAAGAACCCGGCCTTCAATGGTTTCTGGATGAAGTTGAAGGGCTTGGATGTTTCCTCCTTCAACGTTTTAAGCTTTTGGATCAAGGGCGGAAGCGAGGGAAAGTTTACAACGCGTCTCAAACTGGAGCTTAAAGATGGAGCGGGCCGGAGAGCTATTTATCCCATTGAAGGTGTGACGGACAAGTGGCAGGAAATCAAAATTAATTTTAAGAACACGAAATCGGATGCGAATTGGAAAAATGTAGCCGAAGTGGTTCTTGTTTTTGACGATATTCTTGCGACCTACAAAGAAGGAACGATTCTGGCAGATCAATTTTCTTTTAAAAAGTAACGGGGCGGGGCATTGAAATGCCCGCGCCTGGAAAGTGCAGGACATCATGAAAACATTTTTGAAATGTTTAATGCTTGGCGCAGGGATGATTTTGCTGACCGCTCCGGTTCAGGCGGCGCAGGAAGGCAAGGCGCCTTCCGCCAACCGGATTCTGGCCCTGGATGATTTTGATGCCGGATCGGATTCCAATTTATTGGGCGGCGAGACCCAAGGGGATGAGGAGTATCCGGGTGGATGCATTCCGACTTTTGTTAAGGATCCCGGCGTGATTTTCGGAGGGCAGGGAAAATCCCTTCAACTGGATTATGATGTCATGCCCGCCAATTCGTTTTCCTACTATTGGTCTAAAACAGGGCCGCCGGATATTGAACCGGGCAGTTCCACGCCCTTGGATATGAGACCGTACCACTATCTTTCTTTCTGGCTCAAGATGAGTGAAGTTGCGCCTCGCTTTGGAATCGAATTCCACCGGGATGATAATGGCGACAAGTTTTTTATGCTTGGGAAGGATACGGTTTCGAAGGTGCCTGTTACGCGGTTTGTGCTGGGAGAGAATACAGGCGAGTGGCGAAAAGTGGTCATTCCCTTCAAGTCCTTCAGACAATTCGCGGATTGGAACAATATTGTCGAGATGGTTTTTATTTTTGAAAACAAAAACAGGAGTAAAAAAGGCACGCTTTATGTAGATGATATCCTTTTGGGCTCCGCCGATCCTTCGGGAGAAACCGCGGCCGCGCCTATTGAAAAGAAGCAGGTTTTCGGGTATTTTAAAATCAACGGGGCCGAAGTGGAGGGAACATCAGTCGCCCTTGCTCCGAAGAATGACTTGGAGCTTTTTTTGAAGAATATTCCGGAAAATCTGGAACGCGTACTTTTTGAGGTGAGTTCGGATGATGGAAAAAGCTGGACACCCGTGAAGTATTTTTACGAGCATAAGCCGGGCGAGAGTTACAAGTTTCAATGGACGCCTGATAAAGCGAAGAAACCCGGCCTGTTACGCGCGAGCGTGTCTAATATTTACGGTATGACCACGGCGGTGTCGGGTCCTTTAAAAGTGAAAGGATAACCTTGATGCGGGAAACGGCTGTCAGGAATGTTGATCACGCCTATGATCAGTATCTTCTCTCTCACGAAAAGGAAGCCGTGCAGGCCGTCACCCGCTTTGAGGACAGGCTTCAGAAAAGTAATATCAAATACGGCAAATTCAGCATTCCCACATTTTGTAAGCCGCATTTTTTGAGTCCCCGTCAGGAGAAACTGATCAAATCCACCAGTGAAACCATCATGGGAATTTTAAACAAGGTGGTGGATCTTTACTTCCGGGAACCTGAATTTGCCAATCTGTTTCATCTTTCCGATGAGACCAAGGAACTTGTCCGCCTGGACCATGGCTATTCAAGCAATGTGGTGATTGCGCGGTTTGATTCGCTGATGGAGGGCGAAAGCATAAAATTTGTCGAGCTCAACACCAGTTCGCCGGCGGGAATGAATTATGCGGACCAGATTGAAGATATGATTTTTTCCACGGAGGAATTGACGGGATTTTTTGAGGGGCATCATTTCAAGAGAGAGCACCGTTCGGAAAAATTGCTGGCCGCACTTTTGGGCGCTTATGAGGAATTCGGCGGCTCGGAAAAACCGCATATTGCCATCGTGGACTGGCGAACCGTGAAAACCCGGCCTGAATTCGAGAGTTTGAAAGCCTTTTTTGACAGCAAAGGGTATAAAACCGAGATCGCGGATCCCAGGGATCTTCGCTACAAGGGCGGAAAACTTTATCATGAGGAGTTCCGGGTGGATCTTGTCTACCGGCGCGTGATGGTGGAGGAAATCTTTGAGAAACTGGATGAGGTGAGCGATTTGATCAAGGCATACAAAGACCGTGCCATTTGCATGGTCAATCCCCTCCGCTCCAAGCTGGCCGGTACCAAAGCAGGGATGTCCCTTCTCACCAATCCGGGCTATGACCGCTACTTTACGGTTGAAGAGAACCGGGTGAAGACGCATCATCTACCCTGGACGCGGCGGATGATGGATGCCGAAAAATTTTACGGAGGCCGAAAAATCTATCTCATTGACTTTCTTAAGGATGAGAAAGAAACCCTGGTTTTGAAACCCTCCGAAGGCCATAACGGAAAGGATGTTTTTATCGGTTGCGAGACAAGGGAAGAAGACTGGAACCGGACCATTGACCGGGCCCTGAAGGGGGACTGGGTAGTGCAGGAGTTTGTGCCTGTGCCGGTGGTGACCGTGCCTGCGGTGATCAATTCACGCCTTGATTTTCTCTATAAAAAGATTAATTTCAACGCCTTTGTCTTCGGAAACAAGTATGCCGGCGGCTTTTCACGCGTGAGCGATGAGTCGGTGATCAACGTGGCCCGTAACGGCGGGCTCATGACCAGCGTCACGGTGGAGGAAGTCCACGAGCGCTGATTTTTTCGCCACCAACCCCCTTTCGCCAGGCTTTTCGCAGCCCTCGCAGAGGGTTTGCTTCGGGGGCCGCAAAAAACGCGGAAATATCCTTTCAAGTTGCCGATACCTGTAATAGAATACACACACTCATTTTTCTTGCAGCCCAACATTGGGGAAAAAGAGTTTACTTGTGAGCCGGCCCGTTGCAATGAATCCTAGAGTTTTTACTTTGGCAGAAGCCAATGTGCTGATTCCAAAAATGGAACAGCTCATGGAGGAGCTTCTTGCCAAAAAGAAGCGAATGCAGAAGCATCATGACCAGCTGCTGGTGCTGGATCTCATTGCCGGCCAGCGGATTCATGATTATCAGAGCCACGACGGCCGGGAATATCTTGAGAAATCCGCGGAGCTTGAGTCCCTCATTCTTTCCTTTGAAGAAGACATCATCAAAATTAACGAGACCGGCTGTTTCTTAAGAGACCTTGAGAAGGGTGTCGTGGATTTTTTTTATGTCCACAATAAACAGCTCGTTTATCTGTGCTGGAAAAAGGGCGAGAAAAAAGTTCATTATTATCACGATCTCGATGACGGAGACCGGCACCGAAAGCCCCTTTGACAAGAATGCCTGAGCTTCCGGAAGTCGAAAATATCGTGATAGCCCTGAAAACCCTTGCCGGCAAAAGAGTCGCCTCGGTTCAGGTGTTTAACGAAGAAGTACTCAAAGTGCCTTCCCGTGTCTTTTGCCAAAATTTACTCCGAAAAAAATTGCTCGCCCTTGAGAGAAGAGGAAAGTACATTCTTTTTCGCTTTGAGGAGGGATGGGTTCTGGTCATGCATCTTGGCATGACGGGACAGGCCATCCTTGAAGACGCAGGGGCGATGTATCGCGCGGATAAACACACGCACGCGCGGATTGACTTTGAAGGACAGGCTCTTTATTACCGGGATATCCGGAAATTCGGGTTTCTGGATTTACGCCGCTTTGACGAAAAAAGTCTGGAAGAATATTTCAGCCGTATCGGCTGCGACCCTTTCCGCGTGGAAAAGGAAACTTTTATTGATCTCTTCAAGAAAAGCCATGCGCGGATTAAGCCGCTTCTTTTAAGCCAAAAGCTCGTGGCCGGTCTCGGAAATATTTATGTTGATGAAACACTTTTCAAGGCAGGGATCAGCCCGCGCGTGCGGGCGTTCCGGATCAGTCGCAACCGTTTGAGCTGTTTTTTTGACGCCATGCAGGGCGTGCTTTTAGAAGCGATTGAAAAGGGCGGGTCTTCCATTGACGATTACGTCCGTCCGGACGGTTCTTGCGGTTCGTTTCAAGAGTGCCATCAGGTGTACGGACGGGCCGGACAGCCGTGCCCGCGCTGCGGCACTTCCATTAAGAAAATTAAAATGGGCGGACGGGGTACCTCGTTTTGCCCCCGCTGCCAGCGTTAGACAGGAAAGGAGCGAGAATTTAAGCAATGTTACTTCCTAAGAAAGCATTTTTGACTAAAGGGGTTGGCGTCAACAAGCATAAATTGACTAGTTTTGAGCTGGCCCTTCGCGATGCGAAGGTCGCTCCGTTTAATCTGGTGAGGGTTTCAAGTATTTTTCCGCCCAATTGTAAATTGATTCCCAGGGAGGCGGGGACCAAATACCTTGCGCCCGGCCAGATCCTGCACGTAGTGCTGGCGGAAAATTCCACGAACGAGCCAAATCGTCTTATCGCGGCAAGCATCGGTATTGCCATTCCCAAAAATTCCGACACATGCGGCTATCTATCCGAACACCATCCCTACGGTGAGACCGAGGAAAAGGCAGGCGATTATGCGGAGGATCTTGCCGCAAGCATGCTGGCCACGGTTCTGGGGGTCAAGTTTGATCCAGAGGCAAGCTACGATGCCAAAAAAGAACAGTGGAAGATCAGCACTGAAATCGTAAGAACGGCCAATATCACGCAGTCTGCGGAAGGGGACAAGTACGGAAACTGGACTACGGTCGTTTCCGCGTGTGTGCTGATTATCTAACGGCTAATCATTTCGATCTTATAAGTTCCCGGATTGGCCAATTCAAATAACTCATCAGAAATTTTTCCAGTCGTCGTCCATTTTTTGAGTTTAAGCCGCAGAAGATACCCGGTCGCGGGTTTAAAAAGCGTGATCAAGGCCGGGAAGAGTTCGCCGGTCTCTTCTTTTTGAAATTCCTCCCAGCGTATTTCAAAATAAGGATTGCCGTTGGTGGAAAATCGAATATCTTTGATCACCCTGAAATCGCTCTTGTCCAGCCAGATTTCTCTTTCCTTGAATGTTTGTCCCGCCTGGCCGATGGCCCGCAAAAGCAAAAGCCGCCAGTAGGCGGGCTGTTCCTCGATGCGAATATTATCCGGCGTCTGTTCAATGGGATTGGGCGCCAGGATTTTCTTGAAATCTTGCGGCGTGATTTTAAGTTCAAAATTTTCCTTTCCGATGGCTTCCAGGGGGCCGGTGTAAATCGTTTTCGTTTTCGGAATCCGCAGCCAGAACGAGGCCCCCTTTGAGATCAGGGTGAAATATTGGGGGGTGAGTTGGCTGAAGGTTTTGAAGTAAAGCTTTTCGCCCTCTTGCTTGAGAGCGAGCTGGCCAAAGGAATGTTGAGGCGAAATGCCGGGCTGGGAAAGCTCTAGTTCAAGATAGGCCCGGAGGCCCTGGAACGCGAGGTAATGCTGGTTAAGTTTCTGGATGATTTGAGGAATGAGATCGGAAGGCGGGGTGGTGTCCGCAGACACTGGGGTTAAAGGCCGGGAATAAAAAAAGAAGGGCAGAAGAAAAAAACAGAAAAATCTGAGGGACTTACTGATTAATTTTTCCTTCGATGAACTGCCTGACAAGGTCGCGGGCCTCGGTGTCGGAATACTGCTTGGGAGGATGCTTCATGGTGTAAGCCGAAATGGAGGTCAGCGGACCGCCGATCTTTCTTTCTCTTGCCATTCTCACGCAGCGAATGGCATCAATGGCGCACCCCGCGCTGTTGGGTGAATCTTCGACCGAGAGGCGAAGCTCGACGGTCACGGGAAATCCCGCAAAGCCCCGGCCTTCCATGCGGAGATAGCATATTTTATTATCTTTGAGCCAGGGAACATAATCCGAAGGGCCAATATGGATATTTTCTTCAGGGAGCGGAATTTCGAGCTGGCTCTGAACCGCCTGGGTCTTGGAAATTTTTTTGGACATCAGGCGCTCCCGGTTGAGCATGTTGAGAAAATCCGTGTTGCCGCCCATGTTGAGCTGATACGTGCGATCGATTTTGACGCCACGGTCCTCGAAAAGCTTGGTTAGGGTGCGGTGCACGATGGTGGCTCCGATCTGAGCTTTGATGTCATCCCCCACCACCGGAATGCCTTTTTCCTTGAAACGCTTGGCCCAGCTGGGATTGGAGACGATAAACACCGGCATGCAGTTGATAAAACTGATACCCGTGTTGAGACAGGCCTCGGCGTAAGACTGCGTGGCCTGCTCGGATCCCACCGGAAGGTAGTTCAAGAGGATTTCAGTGCCGCTTTGTTTGAGCACCTTTTCCACATCAACCGGTTTTTCATCCGCCGGAACAAAGGTCCGCTCCTCCGGATAATCGCCCATATGCTTTGAGTAGCCGTCCAGGAGGGTTCCCATCTGGACAGTTACCTTGCTTTTGTAACTGCCGTTCGTGTTGCTTAACGGAAGGATGCAGTTGGGGTTGGCTTTAAGAGCCAGGTCAAAGCGCTGGCCGACCTTTCGCTTGTCAATGTCAAAAGCCGCGACCACTTCAATGTCGCCTGGCATGTGCCCCCCGATGTCGTAATTCATCAGGCCAAGGTGTTGTTCGTCTTTGAGCTTTCCGTTATGGCGGTAGTACTCAATGCCGTCGATCAGAGAGGCACAACAGTTTCCGACGCCTGCAACCGCCACCTTGATTTTTGCCATGAAAAATTACCGTTTTTTTAATTAATCGGTTTTGAAATGTTCAGCTTTCCAGCGAAAGGAACAAGGAACTATGAAACTCGCAATTCCGGAGGCAACTAACGTATGCGCATTCGCAAACAGCGCCGGGGAATGGAGTACTGCATGAACGCCGGATTATAGCATTTTACGCTTCTAAATCAAGTGAAATGTAAGCGCTAGTCCGATGAAAAAAGCTCCCGGATATTTGAAAACAGGAATGATCTGTGTTAGAATCCTCCTCCCAACAAGGAGACCCCATGGCATCCATGGAAGATTTTAAAAAACTGGAATTTCGCATCGCTGAAATTCTTGAGGCATCACTCCATCCGCAGGCTGACAGGCTTTATATCCTGGACATTCAGGTGGGCGAAGAAAAAAAACGCGTTGTGGCCGGGATACGGACCGCTTATTCCCTGGAGGAGTTGAAGGGGAAAAAAGTGGTGGTGGTGAATAATCTTGAACCGGCCGTGATCCGCGGAGTGGAATCGCAGGGAATGCTTCTTGCGGCTTCGGACGGCCAGACACTGACGCTGGTAACCCCTGAGCGCTTGATTGGCTCCGGTACGATAGTTAAGTAAGATGATGGCAACTCTCAAACCCCTTCGTGGATTGCGCTACAATACGGAAAAAATTCCCATCTCCGAGGTGATTGCACCTCCTTATGATGTCATTTCACCGGAAGGCCGGGAAAAACTTTACCGGCTGAACGGTTACAACGTGGTGCGCCTTATCCTAGGCAAGGATGATCCGGCGGATCATGAAACCAGCAATCGCTACACTCGCGCCAGGGCTTTTTTGGAAAATTGGATGCGCGAGGGCGTTCTGGTTCAGGATGAAAAACCCTGTCTTTATCTTTATGAACAGATTTTCCGCCATCCTCTGAATGGCAAAGAGGAAATAAGGCGGGCGCTTTTTACGCTATTGAAACTTGAGAATCTGGGCGAGGGCGTTGTTTTCCCGCATGAAAAAACTTATGCTAAGCCCAAGGCCGATCGTCTTCAGTTATTGAAGGAAACCCACGCCAATCTTTCGCCGGTTTTCGGGCTTTATGAGGATGAGAGCGGTGCGGTGAATAAGGCGCTGGCGCCTTTTTTTAGCAAGCCGTGCTTGTTTGAGGCCAAGGATGAGGAAGGCGTGGCGCACAGATTTTGGAAAATGGAGGATCCCGCTGCGATTGATCAGGTGACGGCTGCCTTCCGCAATAAGAAAATCGTGCTGGCTGACGGTCATCACCGTTATGAGACCGCTTTGAATCACCGGAATGAAAAAAGGCAGCGTGACGAATCTCCTTGCGACTTTGTTCTCATTTCTTTGGTAGATATTCACGATCCGGGCCTGCTGGTCCTCGCCACGCACCGGCTTTTAAAAAAGCCAGCCGGATTTAATCCGGATACGTTCCGCAAAAATTTGTCAGTCTACTTTGATTTGGTGAAAGTGAAACGCGATCAAGTGATGGCCGGGGTGGACGGCTTTTCTGTTTCGGAAAAAGGATTCGGCCTCTATCTCGGCGGCGATGAGGTTTATCTGGCAAAACTTAAATCGCTTGATGCGGTGAAGCCTTTTGCGCCTAAGGGAAGGTCCGCCGAATGGGCGGGCTTGGAGGTGAGTCTCCTTTCGTATGTGGTTTTGGAAAAAGTGCTGGGACTTGGCGAAGAGCAGTTTGAGGAATTGCTGGGCTACACGCGGAGCGATGCCGAGGCGCTTGAAAAAGTGGACCGCGGGGAGTTCGCCATGGCGTTTATCATGCGCTCAATTCCCGTAGATGATATCCGCAAGGTTTGTGAGCGAAAAGACCTGCTGCCGCATAAGTCCACCTACTTTTATCCCAAACTTGCTTCCGGGCTTGTTTTTTACCGCCATAGCTGATAAAGTACCGGATTACAGGAGTACGCGAAATTAAACAAAGGATCTTTTATGGAGACGCAGTTTCCCAAATTTAATTCTCCCCGTCTTGGACCGCTCGTGGCGCTCGTGGCCGTGGCCCTGATTTTTTCTTCAGTGGGCACGCTTTTTTACACCATCGAGCCGGATGAAGTTGGCGTGATCCAGAGATTTGGGAAGTACCTGAATACCACCAGGCCCGGCCTTCACTTCAAGCTTCCGTTCGGAATTGATACGGTCAAAAAAGTCAAAGTCACCCACGTTTTCAAGGAGGAATTCGGCTTCCGCACGCTACAGGCGGGGATCCGGAGCAGTTTTATCCGCGGCGGGTCGGAGGAAAATTCCCGGTCCCAGTATTCGCAGCAGGCGCGGACGTTCGAGCAGGAGTCCCTGATGTTGACCGGGGATTTGAATGTGGCGGAAGTGGAATGGATTGTGCAGTACCGCGTTAAGGATCCGGTGCTCTATGCCTTTAAAGTGCGCAATGTGAGTGAGACGCTGCGCAATATGTCGGAAGCCACCATGAATCTTGTGATTGGCGATCATTCCATCAATGAAGTGCTGACCGTGGGCCGCGAAAAAATCTGCCAGCTGGTTCATACCAAACTTCAAGAGGTGCTGGACAGTTACCAAACCGGTATCCTGATCACCAATGTCGTGCTGCAGGATGTCACGCCGCCGGATCCGGTGCGGCCTTCCTTTAATGAAGTGAATGAAGCCAAACAGGAAAAGGAAAAGATGATCAACCAGGCGTGGGAAGATTACAACCGCACCATTCCCAAGGCCAGGGGAGAAGCTGATAAAGTGAACCGCGAGGCGGAAGGATATGCCCTTGATCGCGTGAACCGGGCGCAGGGAGACGCGGAGCGGTTCACGCAAGTATGGAATGCGTACAAAGAGTCCAAAGAAGTGACCCGCACTCGGCTCTATCTTGAGGCCATGCAAAAGGTGTGGCCGGTGGTGAAAGAAAAATACATCATTGACCAGAACCTCAAGGGCATTTTGCCGCTGCTGGATTTGAACAAGGCCAAGGAGGGAGAACCCCGTGCGACAGCTTAGCGGATTGCTCGGTTTTCTCGCGGTGATTGCGGTCCTTCTGGTATTCAACGGGGCCTATGTGGTGGATGAAACCAAGCAGGTGGTGATCACGCAGTTTGGAGAACCGATCGGAAAACCGGTGACCCAAGCCGGACTTTATCTTAAATTGCCTTTTGTTCAGAAGGCCAATTATCTGGAGAAAAGAATTCTGGAATGGGACGGATTTCCGACCGAAGTGCCCACCAAGGACAAAAAATTCATCTGGGTGGACACCACGGGCCGGTGGCGCATTGTCAATCCCCTTCTTTTTATGCAGTCTATGGGAACGGAGATTCATGCCCAGTCGCGGCTGGATGATATCATTGACGGCATGACACGGGATTTGATCACGAGCTATAACATTGTGGACATTGTGCGGAATTCGGACCTGATCCTGACCGCCTCCAAAATGGAGGAGGATATTTCCAGCGAAGAACGGTTTGAGAAAATTACCATCGGCCGGGAAAAAATCACCCGGGCGATTTTGGAAAAGGCCAAGGCTATTGTGGCGGATTACGGCATTGAACTGGTGGATGTGCGCATCAAAAGGCTCAATTATGTGGATCGCGTGCGGCAGAAAGTTTATGAGCGGATGATTTCGGAACGCAAACGCGCTGTGGAGCAGCTCCGTTCCGAAGGCCAGGGCGTCAAGGCGGAGATTGAAGGCCAGAAGGAACGGGAGCTTAAAAAGATTCAGTCCGAGGCCTACCGCACGGCTCAGGAAATCAAAGGAAAGGCGGATGCCGAGGCCATCCAGATTTATGCCCGGGCTTATTCCAAAGACCCCGAGTTCTATACCTTCATGAAAACGCTCGAGTTATATCCTGAAACGTTGAGCGGCAGCACCCTCCTTCTTTCAACCCAAACCGATTATCTGGAGTATTTGAGAGGAAGTTTCAAGAAGTCTTTGCAACCGGAGTAAGATTGAGCAGCAAGTTTTTCCCCTCGCCGGAAGCGATTCGTTTTTTTTATCAAAAGGGCTATGCGGTTCCCCTCGCCTTATCCTGCCCGTACCGGGATCCTTTTGAAATTTATGCGCGATTTTATGGACAGGAGCCCAGTGTTTTTTTGGACAGCCCGAAAGGCCATCCCCGAACCGCCTCCCATTCTTTTATATGCCTCCGGCCTTTTGAAATTTTCAGACTCAGCGATGCTGCGAACGATCCTATCCTCAAACTCCGCCGCTATTTTGCCCAATGGAAAGGAAGAATGTGGAAGGAATTCCCCCATTTTACGGGCGGTGGAGTCGGTTTCCTGAGTTATGATTTTTTGAGCGGACGCGCTTCAACAGTTCCCAAAGTTTTTTTGCTCATGACCAGGGACGTGATGGTGTTTGATCATGAGAAAAGACAGATGAAAATCATGACCAGTCTTTTGCCTGAAAAAGACGGCGTTTTTGAGACGGCTTATCGGGCTGCCTGCCGCAGGATCGAAGAAATCAGGGAAAAAGCGGCTGCGCCTTGGACGGAAAGTCCGAACGGTCATCTGTCTGTCAAGGGACGGCTCCGCTCCGCTTCGCCGCCACCTGCCCGTGGTTCCAGGCCACGGGCAGGTACTGCTCCGGAAACCCCGGGCATGCCCGGGGTTTCCTCCGCTGTGAGCCGTTTCCAATCCAACTTTTCCCGCCGGGATTTCCGGAAAATGGTCCTTAAGGCCAAGGCCTATATCCGGGCAGGGGATATTTATCAGGCCAATCTTTCCCAGAAATTCTCTTTTGATTTTGAGGGTGACCCATTAAAGCTTTACAAGCGGCTGCGCACCATCAATCCTTCTCCTTTTTCCGCATTCCTTGATTTCGGGGATCTTAAAGTGGTGAGTTCTTCTCCCGAGCGGCTTATCAAACTTACAGGCAGGCATTGCGAAACACGGCCCATTGCCGGCACCCGGCCTGCCGGAAGAAATTTCCGCGAGAGCCGAAAATTTTCGGCCGAGCTTCTCTTGAGCGAAAAGGAGAGGGCCGAGCATTTGATGCTTCTGGACCTGGAAAGGAATGACTTGGGAAGGGTCTGCGAATATAAAAGTGTGCGTGTGGATGAGATGATGACGCTTGAGCGCTATTCCCACGTGATGCATATTGTCTCCAATGTGGTGGGGCGTCTCGCAAAAGACAAGGACCGCTTTGATCTTCTGGAAGCGGTTTTTCCGGGCGGAACTATCACCGGCTGCCCCAAAATACGCTGCATGGAAATTATTGAGGAGCTTGAGGGTGCGGCCCGGGGGCTTTACACGGGTTCCATCGGCTATTTTGATTTTAACGGCAACATGGACTGGAATATTGTGATCCGCACGCTTGTTCTTGAGGGCAAAAAAGCTTTTCTTCAGTCCGGAGCGGGAATCGTGTATGATTCTTGTCCCGAAAAAGAATATGAGGAGACGCTTCATAAGGCGCGAGTATTTCTGGAGGCCCTGGAGATAAAAAATGAAAGCCATGCTTTCTCTGACGCGTGCGTTTGAGAAGGAATCGGTTTCGGTTTTTGAAAGCATGCGGAGCTATGGCGGCGTGATTTTCCGGCTGGAGGATCATCTGGAACGGCTTCGCGCGTCGGCCAAGACCGTGGGAATGCGAGTCGGGCCTGATGCCTCTCGACTTCGGAAGATAATTTCTCACGAGCTTAAGCGGAGCGGAAAAAAGGATGCCTTCGTGAGGGTCACGGTGATGTCGGCGAGTATTTACGTCACGATCACGTCACGGGCTTATCCCACAGAAATTTTTGTAAAAGGTGTGCGTGTGGCCACTAGCGCGATAAGAAAAAATTCATCGCGTTCTTTTTACCCGGAAGCCAAGAGCTCGTCTTATCTTGGCCAGATCATGGCGACTTTTGAAGCGCCAAAGGGTATTTTTGAAATTCTTTTCCTGGGCGAGGATGGCATGATTCGTGAAACCCGGAACAGCAATATTTTTATGATTAAGGAAAATCGTCTTTTGACGCCACCTTTGGTTGGTATTCTGGAGGGAGTGACGCGGAGAGTGGTGATGGGGTCGGCGGAGGAACTCGGACTTCAATCGGAAGAAGCTTTTTTTACGCGGCATGACCTTTTTAACGCGAATGAGATTTTTTTGACCAATACATCGGGTGAAATTATTCCGGTGCGGGAACTGGACGGCCGGAAGGTGGGAGGGCGTGCCCCGGGGGTTTGGACAAAACACTTGATGAATCATTTTAGGAAAAAAGTGGATCAATATACAAAGGAGTGCGGCCGTGTTAAAAATTAAGCGGGCGGTTTTGAGCGTTTCCAACAAGGATGGGATTGTGGATTTGGCCAAGGCGCTGAAAACTTTTGGCGTGGAGATGATTTCAACCGGTGGAACGCTGGCCCTTCTTGAAAAAAATAAAGTCAAGGCGCTTCCGATTTCTTCCTACACTGGATTTCCGGAAATGCTCGACGGCCGGGTCAAAACGCTGCACCCCAAACTTCACGGGGGGCTTCTTTACCGGCGCGAAAAGCAAACGCATGTCCGCGAGACCAAAAAGCACGGTATTCTTCCCATTGACCTTGTGGTCGTGAATCTTTATCCCTTTGAGCAGGTCACAAGCGCCGGAAAGGTGTCCTTGGAGAAGGCGGTGGAGGAGATTGATATCGGCGGGCCTACCATGCTGAGATCTGCAGCCAAGAATTTCAAATCTGTGGCCGTGCTCTCGGATCCGGCTGATTACGCGTCATTTCTTGAGGAAATGAAAAAAAATAGAGGCAAGGTTTCCGAGAAGACCCTATACCGTCTTGCCTGCAAAGTTTTTCAATTAACCTCCCGTTACGACACCGTGATCGCAAAATACCTTAACCCGGAACCGGTTGGCGAAGGGCTCCCGGATTCTGTGCATGCGTTGTTCCGGAAATCGGAGGATTTAAGATACGGCGAGAATCCGCATCAGAAGGCGGCGCTGTACCAGGAAGCTGGGCGGGGTCCGGCTTTGTCCCTGAAAAAACTCCACGGCAAGGAGCTTTCCTATAATAACCTGGTGGATATTGAGTCTGCCTGGGATGTGGTCGAGGAATTTGAGCAGCCGGCGGCTTGCGTGATCAAACATAACACGCCTTGCGGCATTGCCATGGCGGAGTCTCTTCCGGAAGCGGTTTCCGGAGCCATTGACTGCGATCCTGAGGCCAGCTTCGGGGGCATTATCGGCCTTAACCGCACCTGCGATTTAAAAACCGCAGACACGATTTTCAATAAGTTACCTTTTTTGGAGGTTATTGCCGCACCTTCCTTTCAGAAAAAAGCTTTGGATCTTTTGGGCACGCGTAAAAATCTCCGGCTGGTGGAACTCGCCAATCAGCGGGATCTTCCGCATGCGTACCGGTTCACCAAACTCGGGCTTTTGGTTCAGGACATGGACAGGTCTTTGAAAACCAGGTGGCAGGAGTTCCAGAGCAAGGCGCGTTGTGTTACGAAAGGAGAGCCCACGGCCGAAGAATGGAATGAGCTTTTTTTCGCCTGGCGATGCGCCAAAGTGGTGAAATCCAACGGCATTGTGCTCACCAAGTCGAGGCGCACGGTGGGAATCGGCGCCGGTCAAATGAGCCGCGTGGATGCCGTGAAAATCGCCTGCACCAAGGCTGGGGATAAAACACAGGGAAGCTGTCTTGCGAGCGATGGGTTTTTTCCCATGGCGGACAACATCGAAGTTGCCGCCTCCTACGGCATCAGGGCCATTGTTCAGCCTGGCGGATCGATTCGCGACCAGGAAGTGATTGAGGCCGCCGACCGCCGCGGCATTGCCATGATTTTTACGGGGATGCGGCATTTCCGGCATTGAGCCAGACCATGGGCTACCGAGACGCCCTCAAATACCTGTACTCATTCCTTAATTATGAGGTCAAGACGGATTATTCCTACCGCCGCGACTTGAATCTTCAGCGGATGGTTTTTTTAATGAAGCTTTTCGGCAATCCGCACCAAAGGATTCCCTTTGTTCTTGTGGCAGGCACCAAAGGAAAGGGCTCCACGGCCTATCTTTTATCCTCTATTCTGAGCGAGGGCGGCGTTAAGGCGGGTCTGTATACTTCTCCTCATTTGCATGACCCGCGGGAGCGGATTATGATTTCCGGGCGGAAAATATCCAAAAGGGATTTTGCTTCTCTTTTTGAGAAAGTAAAAAGGAAACTTACTTTACACCCTCTCCCTTCAGGACTCGGCCATGTGACCTTTTTTGAATTGCTGACCACAGCTGTTTTTATTTACTTCGCGGAGCAGAAAACGGATATCGCCGTGCTTGAGGTGGGACTGGGCGGAAGGCTGGATGCCACGAATATTGTGAATCCGGTCGTGGCCGTTATCACGCCTATCAGCTATGACCATCAGGACAAACTGGGGTATTCGCTTGAGAAAATTGCGGTAGAAAAGGCACATATCGTAAAGCAAAATAATTTTTTTGTCAGCGCGAATCAAACGCGCCGGGTGCGGGAACTTTTTAAAAAATGGGCCGGCCGGAAAAAAGCCCAACCTTTTTTTCTGGGGGAAGAGTTCAGTGTCCAGTGCCGGGAAGTGACGGCAAACGGTTCAAGGTTTGATTTTTGTGCGGCAGGTGAAAAACTCGATAACCTCTTTGTTGCATTGCCGGGCCGGTTTCAGATTGAGAATGCGGCTTGCGCTATCCAGGCCGTGCGGATTCTTGAGTCCCGTTTTGGATTCAAACTCGGCAAGGAGGCCTACCGGCTTGGATTGCGGCATGCCTCCTGGCCGGGCCGTTTCCAGATTGTGAGCCATGCTCCGCTTGTGATTTTGGATGGGGCGCACAACGGCGCTTCCTTTAAAGCGCTGCGTGAAAGCGTTTTGGACCTATTTCCCGGTAAAAAAATGACGATGATTTTTGGCCTCTCCAAAGATAAAGACTGGCGCCGCATTTTGGAGGAGTTGAGCCGGTTTGATTTAAACCGGCTGATTGTGACGCAGGCCAAAAACCCGCGCGCTTTTCCCGCGGATGAGCTTTTCTTGAAAGTGGAGAAGAAATTCCCTTTTGCGGAGTACTCGCCGGAACTCAAGGAAGCTATGCAATCCGCTCTTTGCGCGCGGAAGGAAGACGAGGCTTTTCTGATAGCGGGTTCCTTTTTTCTGGTGGCTGAAGCGCAGACGCTTTTAAGCGTCACAAGAGAGCTTGCAGAGGTGAGATGATGGCTGTGCTTCGCACTGATGACACCATTGGCGCCATTGCAACGCCCCCGGGCGAGGGAGGTATCGGTGTCATCCGCTTGAGCGGACCGCAGGTGCTTGAAATTGCCGGTAAGGTGTTTCGCGGTGCGGACGGCAGGGATATCCGCAGGATGGATTCTCACACGCTCCGCTACGGGTATATCGTGAATCGTGACCAAAAAATTCTCGATGAAGTGATGGTCGCTTTTTTTAAATCCCCGCGCTCTTACACGCGCGAGGACATGGTGGAAATCAGCACGCATGGAGGTACGAGAATTCTCCGGTCCGTGCTTGAGGTTTTGTTGCAAAACGGCACCCGCCACGCGGAACCAGGCGAGTTTACCAAGCGGGCTTTTCTGAACGGCCGCCTGGATCTTGCCCAGGCCGAGGCCGTGCTGGATCTTATCAAAGCCAAGACCGATACCGCCCGCGACCAGGCGCTCCGTCAGCTTCAGGGCGAATTTTCAAGAGAAATCGCACACCTCCGGGAAAAACTTCTTAAATTATGCGCCCATGTGGAGGCCTATGTGGATTTCCCAGAGGATGATATTGAAGTCTATTCCAGGGAGGAGTTTCTTAGCCAATTTGAGGAGATTGGGGCGGATATCTGGAAACTTCTAAAAACGTTTGAACACGGAGCCGTGCTTCGGGACGGCGTTCTCGCGGTCATTGTGGGGCGTCCGAACGTGGGCAAGTCCTCTTTGCTTAACGCGCTTTTGGACAGAGACCGGGCCATTGTTTCGGATATCCCGGGGACTACGCGGGACGCCCTGGAAGAAGAGCTTGCAATTGGCGGGGTACTGATCCGTATTGTGGATACGGCAGGCATCCGTTCCAGGCCGGAGGGGATTGAAAAAATCGGGATTGAAAAGACGCGGCAGTATATGGAGCAGGCCCAGCTTTTTCTTGCCGTGCTGGACGGCTCGCAGGAGCTCGCGGAAGAGGATAAAAAAATTTACCAGGAAATACGCAAGAAAAAGCATGTCTTGGTCGTAAATAAAGTAGATCTTTCTCTTAAATTAACCACAGAAAGTCTCGCGGTTTTGGGACCTGAGGAGCCGTGTTTTGTTTCCGCGCATAAAAGGCGGGGCCTGGAAGAACTTGAAAAAAGGATGGCCACACTGGTGCTGAACGGAGGGATTCATGCCGAGAGCGCGGTGGTGACCAAAGCGCGGCATAAGGTTGCGCTCGAGAGGGCGCATGAAGCGGTCTTGAAAGCGCGCCAGGCATTCCGGGAACGGCTTTCGCTTGAATTTATTGCCTTTGATTTGCGCGAGGCGCTCGACCATCTGGGAGAGATTGTCGGCGAGATTTATACGGATGATATTCTGGACGTTATCTTTCGAGAATTTTGCATCGGGAAGTAAACAGGGCCGTGGTTTTTCACAATTTATCTTATGCTTGAGTCAGCGGTCGAGTGTGACATATAATAGAAATCGTGTTGCAGATTTGCTATCATTCACTAGAGAGAGAATTTTAATGAAGGAGAAAATTTCCATGAGAAAATTGCAGGCAATCACCGTTTGGGTGTTGTTATCTTGGTTTGTGACTTCCGGCTTTGGTTTTTTTGCGCCTAAAAAGCAGGCTTCCGGGAGTCAATCATCTACTCAGGAGCAGGCGCCGGCGTCTGAAGAAAAGCAGGAGCCTTCCGTGACTGAAGAAACCCAGCCTTCTCCCGCTGAGGAAGCCGTAACTCCTGAAGAAGAGGATGAGATCACGCAGGAAGATGCCGCCACGGTCAGTGATGCGAAAAAGAAGAAATTGAGTCAAAAGGAAGCTGAGAAATTAAAAAAGCAAGTGGAAAGAATTCAAAAGCAAATCCAGATGGTCAAAGATGTCCAAGGTGTTCAGGCAACCAGAGATACTCTTGCCGCAGCTCAGGCTGGTAAGGATGTTCCCGCGGGCGTGGGAGCGGGTGCTCCGGCTGCGTCTGCAGCAATTCCCTCCGTGCCCAGTATTCCGGGCGTGAATAATGTCGGTATCAGCGGCGTGCCCTCGACGGGCCTGCCTTCCGGCGTGCAGAGTGCTTTGCAGACAGCACAGTCTGTTCAAAATCTGCAGTCTACGATTGATCAAATCAAATCGGAACAAGAGAGAATCCGCCGCGAACAGGAGAGAATCCGTCAGGAGAGGGAGCGTCTCGAGCGGCAAACAGCGACAACCCCTGTGAAAGGCCGGTAATTTTTTACGGCATCCGCCCTGGTTTTAAAATTTTTCATTTTTTTGAAAATTCTGTTTGACTTCGAAAAAATACTGAATTAAAATCACTCGAAGTTGAATTCGCTCGTTCTTTAAAACGGAGAGAAGGAAAAAAGCAATTATCATTTTTAAGTTTCGCGTAGTTTAGCGCACTCCATCCGAATTCCCTTCACTCCTAAGTAAATTCCAAGCGATAAATCGTGCCCGATTGTTTGGGGCTAAAGGAAACCCCGTAAAGGACGATTTTATCCTTAAGGCCCAATATATGGTGTCTGCCTTTGTAAGACACACAAGATATGCTATAATTTGAAGGGGTAACCAGTTATGTCAAGAAGCGGTCAAAACAGCTCATCCAAGGATCCAAACGCCCTCAACCCGAAGGAGAATGGTATGACAGTAGGAACCCCGCTCAGCAAATCCCAGGGACGCAAATCTTCCCGCTCTGATGCTGCTCAAGCAAGTTCCCGAGGCCTTGTGGTTGATAGAAAATTCACGCATGCGGATGTGAGTCCTTTTGAAAGCGTGGAGTATGAAACCCGTTCTTCCGTGATCACCAATCCCGACGGCTCCATTGTTTTTCGTATGGATCAGGTGGAAGTTCCCAAGACCTGGTCTCAGCTAGCCACCGATATTGTGGTTTCCAAATATTTTCGCAAAGCCGGCGTGCCCGGCCTGGGCCATGAAACCAGCGTCAAGCAGGTGGTGTACCGGCTTGCCCACACCATTCGCATGGCGGGTGAAAAGCTCGGAGGATATTTTGCTTCCGCGGAAGATGCCAAAACCTTTGAAGATGAACTTACCTACCTTCTCATTACACAAAGAGTGGCGTTTAATTCGCCGGTGTGGTTTAACTGCGGCCTTTATCACGAGTATCAAATTGCGGGAAGCGGCGGGAACTGGTGCTGGAATCCGGAAACGGGTTCCATTGAACAGACTGAAGATTCTTATTCTCATCCCCAGTGCTCGGCCTGTTTTATTCAATCCGTGGATGATGATTTGATGTCCATTTTCGAGTTGGTGAAGAGCGAAGCGCGTCTTTTCAAATTCGGCTCGGGCACGGGAACGAATTTCTCAAAAATCCGCGGCAAGCAGGAAAAACTTTCCGGCGGAGGCACTTCCTCCGGACTTATGTCGTTTCTTGAAGTGCTGGATAAGGGCGCTGGAGCCACCAAGTCGGGAGGAACCACGCGACGCGCTGCGAAAATGGTCTGCCTTGATATGGATCATCCGGAAATTGCGGATTTTATCAATTGGAAAGTGCGGGAGGAAAAAAAGGCGCGTGCTTTGATTGCGGCCGGCTATCCTTCGGATTTTAATGGCGAGGCCTACCGTACCGTGGCGGGACAGAATTCAAATAATTCCGTCCGTATCAGCGACGAATTTATGCAGGCCTACCTGAAGGGTGGCAAGTGGCAGACCCGGTTTCGCACCACCGGCGAAATTTGCGACACATATGACGCCCGCGAGTTGATGCAGCAAATAGCGTATGCAGCTTGGATGTGCGCGGATCCGGGAGTTCAATTCGACAGCACGATCAATGACTGGCATACTTGCGCCAACACGGACCGTATCAACGCTTCCAACCCATGTTCCGAATACATGTTCCTGGACGATACGGCCTGCAATCTCGCTTCTATTAATGTGGTGAAATTCATGCGTGAGGACGGCTCGCTCGATATCGCGCTTTTCCGCCATGCAGTGAAAATTTTCATTCTGGCCCAAGAAATTCTCGTGGATTTTGCGTCCTATCCGACCGAGAAGATCGGGAAGAATAGTCACGATTACCGTCCGCTCGGACTCGGCTACGCCAATTTGGGCACGCTTTTTATGCTCAATGGAATTCCTTATGACAGCGAAGAGGCCTATGCGATTTGCGGCGCTGTCACCGCGATCATGACTGGACACGCCTACCGGGTTTCAGCGGAGATTGCAAAAGCCAAAGGACCTTTCCCGGGCTATCAAAAAAACCGTGAGTCTTTTATCCGAGTCATGAACAAACATCGCGCCGCTGCTTACAGGATTGACGAGCGCTTTTGTTCTGCGGATCTTTTGAAGGCCGCCCAGACGGATTGGGATGAGGCCGTGGCTTATGGAGAACGACAGGGCTACCGGAATGCCCAGGCCACGGTGATTGCTCCCACGGGGACCATCGGTCTTCTGATGGATTGCGACACCACGGGCATTGAACCGGATTTTGCTTTGGTCAAATTCAAAAAACTTGCCGGCGGCGGATATTTCAAAATCGTGAACCAGTCCGTCACAGCAGCTTTAAAAAAGCTCGGCTACAGCCCGCGCGAAATTGAAGACATTGTGACTTATGTGACCGGCACGGCTTCCCTCAAGAATTCTCCTTGGATCAATGAGAATTCCTTGCGCGAAAAAGGCTTCACGGAGCAGGATCTGGACAAGGTGGAGAGGCTCCTTCCCTCTGTTTTTGATCTTTCCAGCGGGTTTAATATCTGGACCCTGGGCGAGGAAACCTACAAGCGGCTTGGTTTCAAGCCGTCCGATTACCAGAATCCGCGTTTCAGTCTTCTTTCGGCTTTGGGTTTTTCAGCGCAGGAAATCGAGGAGGCGAATAATGCGATTTGCGGCATAATGACGGTAGAGGGCGCGCCGCATCTTAAGGATGAGCATCTGCCGGTTTTTGATTGCGCCAATAAATGCGGAAAGTACGGCCAGCGTTTTATCGCGCCCATGGCGCACATTAAAATGATGGCCGCTGCCCAGCCTTTCATTTCCGGCTCCATTTCCAAAACTGTGAATTTGCCCAATGAAGTGACGGTAGAGAATATCGGGGATATTTATGTTCAGGCCTGGAAGCTGGGCTTGAAGTCCGTGGCGCTTTACCGTGATGGCAGCAAAATGTCCCAGCCGCTCAATGCCACGTCAGGACAGGGTTCTGGCCAGGATAAGGAAGAGGCCAAGAGCGAGGTTGTTCCTGTTCCGGTCAGCGCGGCTCCTGAAAGGCGCCGGCTTTCTAAAAAGAGAAGCGGCTGGACGCTGGAAGGTAAAGTGGGAGGCCATAAGATCTATCTTCGGACCGGTCAATACGATGACGGAACGCTCGGCGAGATTTTTATCGACATGCACAAGGAAGGCGCGGCCTTCCGCAGCATGATGAACTGTTTTGCCATTGCCGTGTCGCTGGGACTCCAGCACGGGGTTCCGCTCAAGGAGTTTGTGGATGTTTTCATCTTCACGCGTTTTGAGCCGCAGGGAGTGGTGGATCATCCCAACATCAAGCAGGCCACCTCGGTGATTGATTTTATTTTCCGCGTGCTGGGCATGGAATATCTCGGCCGCACGGATTTTGTTCATAAACCGGCAATCGATTTGGAGACAAATGTGCTTCCGACAACTTCGCAGGATCAGGCCAAACCTGCCGAGGTAAACCTGCCTTCGGATCCGGCGGTTCCCAAGACGGCTGCCAAGCCCGATATCAAGGAAGTCAGCGGAAATGGCCGGTCTGCGCCGGAAGTCGTCCAGGAACCGGTTTTGACCCGGGCTTATGACAAGTCCACCGAAAGCGTGACCATGTCAGTTTTGGATGAACAGCTTTCCCAGATGATGGGCGATGCGCCCTTCTGCAATATTTGCGGGCATATCACGGTTAGAAGTGGTTCCTGCTACAAGTGCCTGAACTGCGGCAATTCTATGGGGTGTTCGTGAGCTTATGAAAGAAGGCAGGATTTTTTGGCCGCACGATCCAGATAGCCTTTTAGATGGAGAGAGGATTCAAGATCCGTTTCCAGCCCTTGCGCCCAGAGCTCCGAACTTTCCATACAAAGATAAATCGGAACTTCGGAAGAGTAGCTTCGAATCAAGTCGCGCATCCTGGTATACATCCGCTTCCGGATAGGCTTGAAGTAGCGGTCCTTTCCGTCAAGCCCCCGCACAAATTCTCCGGTGAAAATTTGCGTATGGGGAAATCTTTTTTCCGCGATTTTTTTAAGCGAAGGCATAAATCGCAACGCCCCCAAACTGATCCAGCCGATTTTCGAGGCATCAACCGCGGAAAAAATTTTCTCAACAGTTTTTGCATAACCCGCCTCCCAGCCGTCATGGTAAATCAACGGATCAAAATGAAATCCCACCCGGTACCCCCAGGCCTGGCACTGGGCCGCGGCACGGATGCGTTCCTCCAGTGTGGCGGTTTTTAACTCCTCGTTCTGCTGAATGCTTTCCGTGTTCATGGACCATGAGATCGTCACGCGGCCCTTGGGGTCCGCTTTTTTGAGGTTGGTGATATTGTCTGACTTGGTCTTGAATTCCAGAACGGCATTTTTTCTTCCGGCAAAAAACCGGACAAGAGGGACACTCCATTCCGTGAAGTGATCAAGTGACAGGGAATCGATCAGCTCGCCCGTGCCGATGCGAAAAAAATCGTCCGGCTTGCTATCGAGTGAACGGGAAAGTTCACTCATGATCTCTTCAAGATTTGTGAAAACCGTGATGACGGGATTGTTAAGATAACTTTGGAGAATGCAATACGTGCACTCTAGGTCGCATCCCATTCCCAAATGCAGGATTTGGAAATGGCAGGAAAGATATTCCGGAATCAGGGGAAAGGGCTTAAGCGTCTCCCCTTTTTTGCGTTTAAGAAGAAGCACCCGCTTGCCCGCGGTGAAGGGGTTAGGGCTTGCATTGAATGCAAGCACCAGTCCCTCGGAGTTTTCGATCACTTCCGTTGGCACGCCTGGAATTCTCGCCAGAATACTTTGGGTGAAAGGATCCCTCAGGGTTTCCGCTTCAATATAAATTTTGTCAGGTTTGAAATACCGCATGATTCAATCCGTATTGTTCGGGTTTTTTCAAAAATTCAAAAGCCTCCGCCCTGCGACCCCTTTTTTGACACCCTTCTGCATAAATCCGGCATTTTTCCGCGAGCTCGCGGAGGCATGCTTCCCGCTGAACAGGGGTCAAAGAAGCATGGCGCAGGATTTTTTCCAGGGCCAGGATCCGGAACCGGTCCATGCCCCAGTAGCGTCTTGAGAGTTGATCTTCATGGCCTCCGTACTTCACAGCCAAGGGCGTATTGACAAGACCGACCTCATAAAGAAGCGCACATCGGAGCCAGAACTCGTAATCTTCGCACACGGGAAAGGATTCGTCAAAAAGCCCCACACGATCAAAAATTTCCCTAGCTAGGAGCACGCTGGAAGGGCTGATCAGACAAAGCTGGAGGCAGGGTTCAAAAATCCATCCGGCTGGTTTCTTATGCTTTTTCATAGGATTGATTCTCCGGTTGTTCCGGATCCAGATTTCCTCGGTCTGCGATATTTTAACACCCGGATTTTTTCCATGAAACTCCAGTTGCCGCTCAAGCTTTTCGGGAAGCCAGGCATCATCCGAATCAAGAAAAGCAAGCCATTCCCCTTGGGCGCGGCGGATGCCTGCATTGCGGGCAGCGGCCACGCCCTGGTTTTGCTGAAAAAGATAGAGAACTTGCACGGGCCACGGGTTAAACAGATCGCGGGTCCCGTCCGTGGACCCGTCATCGACCACAATAACTTCAAAATCACGGCAGGTCTGGTTGAGAACGGAATCTACGGCCTTTTTGAGCTGGGAACAGCGGTTCAAGGTTGGGATAATGACACTGACTTTGCAATGCATGAAAGTGGGATGGTTATAGCACAGAAATAAGAGCATCTCAAGGCCCGGAGAAGCCGGTTTGTAAAACTTTTTATCAGATGTTACACTTTATGAATTAGGTGGAGGGGAGCTCTCTTTTATCTTTAAAAGCTTTAAGAGGGCTTATAAAGAGGGGTGTCTTCGTTTCAAATTCCATAGTCAAGGGAGTGGTATGTGGGCAAGAAAATTCTCATCATAGATGATGATGTGGACATGGCCAGCATGATGGGAGAAATCCTGTCTACCCACAATTTTGAGGTCATCCTCGCGCATGACGGGATAAGGGCCATTGAGAAATCCAATAAGGAAAAAGTGGACCTCATCCTGCTAGATATCCGCATGCCCTTTTTCTCGGGATTCTGGTTTTGCGACGCGTTCAAACAGAAACCGGAGACTAAGGATATTCCAGTGGTGATTGTGTCTGCGCTCTCAAACCCCGAGGATATTGAAAAGGCCTACCGGCTCGGCGCCGCAGGGTATCTGACCAAGCCCTTTAAAGCCAATGCTCTGCTGGAAGTTGTGGAAAAAATAACTTCCTCCCGCTAAAAAATTTGTTCCTCTTATTGCCCGCTATTTTATAACAGATCAACAATTTGCTCCGCCGCCCGTTTGGAAGCGCCGGATTCTCCCAGGGAATCGCGTACTTTTTTGAGATTTTGAATCATCGAAGACTGGGCTTCATGATCCGTAAGCAGGCGCGCCGCTTCCTCCGCGATTTTTTCCCCCGTCGCATCCTGCTGAATAAATTCCGGAACGACTTTTTTCCCCGCCAGAACATTCACGAGGCCGATATAGGGAATCCGAATCAGCCGCCTTCCCAGGAAATAAGTGGAAGCCGCGGTTTTGTAAATGATCACAAAAGGTTTCAAGCTGATCGCGGTCTCCAGGGTCGCCGTTCCGGAAGCCACCAGGGCAAATTCGGCCACGGCCAATACATCGTAGGATTGGTTCTTGATCCGGAGCAACTCAAGAGGGTGCCGGCTTAGAATTTCATCATAAAGCGCTTTTGAAAGCGTGGGGGTTTCGGTCAGAAGAAAGGAATAGCCGGGGAATTTATTTTTAAGAATCGCGGCCGCATCGAGCATGACTGGAAGGATACGGCGGACTTCATGCTTTCGGGAGCCGGGCAGGAGGGCGATAATTTTTTTATCTTCAAGGCACCATTCTTTTTTGATTGCCCCGGCGTTTTTGGAGGGCTTGACCAAATCAATCAGAGGATGGCCCACAAAACGGCAGTCAAGCCCGCTCCCTTTATAGACATCGACTTCAAAGGGAAGTAGTACCAGCATCCGCGTGACCACGCGTGCGATAGTTTTGATGCGGCGCCGGCCCCAAGCCCAAACCTGCGGGGAAATATAGTAAACCACCGGAATCTGTTTGTTGATTTTTTTGGCAAAGCGGATGTTGAACCCCGGATAATCAATTAAAATAATGAGGTCCGGTTTGATTTCGCGAAGAACGCGGTTCAAGGTGTCGTAAAAAATTTTACGAAAAAGAAAATACTGTTTTAAAACATCTCCCAATCCCAGTGCCGCGATCGAGGGAAGGTCAAAGAAAATACGCACGCCCTCCCGTTCCATGGCCTTGCCGCCCAGGCCATAAAATTCAAGATTCGCGTCAAGCCTCTTGAGTTCTTTGACGAGAAGAGATCCATGAAGGTCTCCCGACACTTCGCCTGCAATGAGGAATACTTTTTTCTTGGCCATCAAGGAAGCGATAGTATAATATGCCGTTATGATCCCCGCAATGAGGTTATGCTTCCAGTAAAACCGCTAACGCAAAAACCTTTCCCTAAGTTTCCCGGACTGTGGAAAGCCATGAGGCCCGGTATTGTCTGGCTCGCCATGGCGCAGGGAAGCGGCGAGCTGATCTGGTGGCCCTATATTGTGGCTAAGTATGGTTTGGCTTTTCTATTTTTGTTGATTCCCGCCTGCCTGCTTCAATATCCTTTAAATTATGAGATCGGCTCCTATACTCTTCTGACCGGTGAAAGCATTTTTCAAGGGTTTATACGGCTGAACCGCGTTTTTGCTTTTCTACTTTGAATCCTGATGACGATTTCTTTTCTCTGGTTCGGCGCTTTTGCCAGCGCAGGCGGGACTTCACTTGCCGCGCTTACGCATTTCCCGGCCGGCTGGTCGGACAAGGCCCAGACCCTCTTTCGGCCTATCTTTCCATGACGGTTTTTTTTATCGGCATCATGGTGAGCCGCGTGATTTATGAATTCATTGAAAAGGTCATGTGGTTTGTTTCCATTGTGACGCTGGCGGGCCTTGTTTTTGCCTGCTCGCATCCTGATGTCCGCGCCGCGGCCGGATCCTTTTTCAAAGGGCTCGTGATTCCTCCGATGTCCCTCCCCGGCCCTGGGATCCTGAGGACGCGACCACAAACTTCTCACCGCCATCACCTTTGCGGGCCTGGGAGGGTTCTGGACGCTTTTTTATTCCTATTAGCTGCGCGAAAAGGGTGTGGGCATGGCCTATTACATGGGGCATGTGACCGGCCCTATCACCGGCAAAAAGGAAATCATTTCTGACGAAGGATTCACGTTTCAGGGAACGAATGAAGAATTATCGGAGCTCAAAAAATGGAAACGCTATCTTGCCCTTGATTCCAGCGTGGGGATTGTCGGCAATATTGCCACCACGTTGATGACATGTCTTTTGGCCTATGCGCTGCTTTTTCCCAAGGGGCTTCTTCCTCAAAAATATGAAATCGCGGTGGTTCAGGCGAGGTTTTTTGAGGTAAGCTGGGGAGTGGCGGGCCGCCTGATTTTTTTTGTGGCCGCCTGTTTTCTGTCCGACACCTGGCTGGCCATGCTGGATGCGGTCAGCCGCATTCACACGGATTTTTTGCAGAACTTCTTCCCGAAGCTTAAGAAATTTGATTTTAACAAGGGATATTATTTTTTCGTGGTTCTTTTCACCGTCATCACGGCCGTGACCATGCTTTTAAACGAGCCCGGGCCTTTGATTTTGATTAGCGCGGTGATCGGATTTATTAGTACCGTGAGTTTTTCTTTCGCCATACTGGTGCTGAATCACAAGGTGCTTCCCGCACTTGTGCCCAAAAAGACGGGTCCAGGGGCGTGGCCGTTTGCCGGACTTTTCTTGGCTGCAATCGCCTACGCCGTGCTTGCGGTTCTTTATTTCGGGTATCTTTTGAAAGGTGGGGGAAGTTAATTAACGGGCCGGTACAAAAGCGGCTTGATACCGCTTGATCTCCTCAATAATGCGCAGGGCAAAATCCAGGGCGTTGCGGGCTCCCATGTCGGGTTTGCCGACACCTGATCCGTTCTGAACCGTTGCCACAAAATCCGCCAGCTCATTCTTCAGAGGTTCTTCTTTCTGGATATCAATTTCTTTACGGAGAATTTGGCCGTTCTCCCGGGTGAAAATTTGCGCGGTCTGCGCGCCGTAGTCGAGGGAAATATAAGCGTTGTCCTGAAAGATTCTGATTTTTCTCTGCTTTTCAGGAGTGAGGCGCGACGCAGTGAGATCCGCGATGCATCCATTTTTGAAACGGATCCTCACATTTGCAATGTCTTCAAAAGGGGTGACCACATTGATGCCCACCGCGTCCATGGTTTGAATTTCCGAGTCCACGAGCCCCAGGACAATATCGATATCATGAATCATAAGGTCCAGCACCACCCCGCAATCGTTGATACGCGGAGTGAAAGGCCCGAGCCGGTGGATTTCAATGAAGCGGATGTTGTGTGCGATTTTTTCCACGGTCTTGAATCCGGCATTGAACCTTTCGATATGCCCCACGCGCAGAACGCATCGGTTTTTTAGGGCCAGCTCAATCAATTCATCCGCCTGCTCAAGGGTCGAGGTCATGGGCTTTTCAATCAGGGTATGGATACCCGCGGCCAAAAATTCTTTGGCCACGGCATAGTGCTGCGAGGTGGGGACAGACACGCTGACGGCCTGAACCTGCGGAAGAAGCTTCCTGAAATCGGTTGTAAAAGGAACGCCAAGCTCTTTGGCTTTTTCCTCCTTGGCAGGATCAATATCGCAAAGTGCCACCAGTTCGGCATTTTCAAGCTGGGAATAAATGCGGGCATGTTCTTTTCCCAAATGGCCGACGCCGATTACTCCCACTTTAATTTTGCTCATAGGCCGGACTATATCAAAATCATTATGCCAAGTCAACGTATGTATTAAGTTGTTCAAGTTAAATAAGTTAGCGTGAAATACGCCAGTCGCTTACTCTAAAAAATCTGTTAATCCTCCCTCAAATATGCTAATATGCATCCCTATGAATATTTATAGAAGATTGTTGCAATATATTATACCACATAGGGTTAGGTTGTTTGTGGCCTGCCTTTGCATGCTAGGATTTTCCATTTTTAATGCCTTGGTTTCAGCCGCTTTGTATGTGATTTTCAATGGCTTTTTTAACAAAGGCCAGGTGATTGTGAAGGATGTGCCGTACCTGACCACTCATCACCCGTTTGTTTTTTCAGCCAGTCTGGTACCTGTGGTGGTGATCTCTGTCTTCCTTTTAAGAGGCATCTTTGATTTCCTTTCCAATTACCTCATGTCCAATATCGGTCTCCGGATCGTCATGAAAATCCGGAATGATCTTTATGAGCATATGATCCGGCTTTCGCTGAGGTTTTATTCCCAGGGACGGACTGGCGATATGATTTCACGCATCATGAGTGACGTGGGATACATTCAGGGAGCGGTGACGGATGTCATTGTGGATCTTGTGAAACAGCCGTTCATGATTCTCTTTAACATTCCTATGGCTTTTATTTGGGGAGGCAAGCTGGCCACGGTCAGTTTGATTACCTTTCCCTTAGTGGCTATCCCGATAAGTGTCCTGGGCCGGCGGTTGAGGAAAATCACACGTCAGATGCAGGAGAAGACAGCCGATATCACCACCATTCTGGAAGAAACTTTCACCGGCATCCGTGTGGTGAAAGCTTTCAATATGGAAGAGAAAGAGATTTTCAAGTTTGAGTCCGTGAATAAAAGTGTTTTTGCTTTTTTCAAGAAAATGCTCAAGATCACCATCATCCAGAAGCCGGTGATCGAGGTGATGGGCGCGGTGGGAGCTTCAATTGCCATCTGGTTTGGGATGAAGAATCTTTCACCGGATCGTTTTGTGGCTTTTATCGGTGCGATGTTTATTTTCTACGAGCCGCTTAAAAAATTAAGCAAGGTGAACAGCAATATCCAGCAGTCGATCGGAGCCGGCGCGCGCATTTTTGAGATCATGGACATGGAACTTCATAAGGATGCTCCCAATGCCGTTCTTTTTAGGGATAGCATCCGGGAAATCGCGTTTTCTCATATTCATTTCAGGTACGCTCCCGAGCGGGAGGTATTGAAGGATATTGATTTTACGGTTTCCGCGGGAGAGGTGGTGGCAATTGTGGGCGCAAGCGGTTCTGGTAAGACCACGCTCGTGAATTTAATCCCGCGGTTTTATGACCCGACCGAGGGATGCATCACCATCAATGAAAGAGACACCCGTGATTTTACGCTCCGCTCGCTTCGGGACCAAATAGGACTTGTGAGCCAGGAAACGATTCTTTTTAATGATTCCATGCGGGAGAATATCGCTTATGGAAAACCCAACGCCTCTTTTGAAGAAATTCAAAGAGCGGCAGAGGCCGCTTATGCGGATGAGTTTATTCAGCATCTAAAGCAAAAGTACGATACTCCCATTGGCGAAAAAGGGTTTCTGCTTTCCGGCGGGCAGCGGCAGAGAATCAGTATCGCGCGCGCTATTCTGAAAAATCCTCCGATTCTGATTCTGGACGAGGCCACTTCGCAGCTGGACACGGAAAGCGAGCGCGAAGTGCAGAGAGCTCTTGAAAATCTGATGAAGGGGAAAACCGTTTTTATTATCGCCCACCGTTTGTCTACGGTTCAAAAAGCCGACCGGATTCTGGTGATAGAGGATGGAAGAATCGCCCAACAGGGAACCAATGAATCTCTGCTTCAAGAGGAGGGGCCCTACCGCCGGCTTTATGAACTTCAGTTTAACCTTTAAAAGCCCGCAAAAACGCTTGTCCCCGATTTGAAATATGTTATAATACCGAGCTTATTCAAGCCTGCCGAGTGGCATGGTCGCGTTAAAACGGGATTTTTTTGACAGAAGTCTATAGGAGAAAAAGAGTTAAATGGTAAGTTTAAACGTAAAACAATTGCTGGAAGCCGGTGTCCATTTCGGGCATCAGACGCGCCACTGGAATCCCAAAATGGCGCGTTATATTTTTGGAGAACGCAACGGGATTTATATCATTGATCTTGAAAAAACTATGCTGGGCCTTGAAAAGGCCTGTCAGTTTTTGAAGGAAACATCGGAAAAGGGCGGCTTCATTCTCTTTGTCGCCACCAAAAAACAGGGTCAAGAAGTGTTGAAAGCCGCGGCGAATAAGTGTGGAATGCCTTATGTGCATCAGCGCTGGCTCGGAGGCATGCTCACCAATTTTGAAACCATCCGCAAAAGCATTAACCGGCTGGAAGCCATTGAAAAAATGGAAACCGAGGGGACGTATCAGTTTCTCACTAAAAAAGAAGTGGCCTGCCTGCAGAAGGAAAAAGAAAAATTAAACAAAGTTTTAGGGGGTGTCCGCGCCATGGGCCGGCTGCCGGAAGCCGTGTTTATTGTGGATCCGGGCAAGGAAGACATTGCGCTCAAGGAATCGGCCCGGCTGGGAATTCCGGTGGTGGCTTTGATTGACACGAATACGAACCCCGATCAAGTAACTTATGTGATTCCTGGCAATGATGATGCGATTCGCTCCATCACGCTGATATGCGATATTGTTTCATCAGCCGTCAAGGAAGGAAGAGAGAGGTTCCTGGCATTTAAGGTTGCGGAAGAGGCCCGGCTGATTGCCGAAGCCGAGGCGCGGGAAAAGCAACGGCTGGAAAAAGAAGCGGAAATTGCGGTTCAGGCAGCGGTGAAAGCCGCGGCAGACGCCGCCGCTGAAAGTGCTCCCCCAACCGAAGGGACTGAAGAGCCGGACACGGATGTGACGGTTGAGATTGAGGAACAAATTATTGAAAAATTTGCCTCGGACGGAACCAAAATTCGTACCGGCAAGACCAAAGTCCGCAAGGGCACCAAGGCTAAAGAATAAGACGGAGCAAAAGGATGGAGCAGGTGAAAAAGTTGCGCGAGATGACAGGGGCGGGAGTGATGGATTGCAAAAAGGCGCTTGAGGCCTCCGCAGGCGATCTGGAGAAGGCGATTGATTTTTTAAGGCACAAGGGCATCGCCTCAGCATCCAAACGTGAAGACCGTCAGGCCAGGGAAGGATTGATTGCCCTTGAAGTGACGAGTGATAAGGCCGCCATGATCGAGTTGAATTGCGAGACGGATTTTGTGGCGCGCACCGATGATTTTCAAAAACTTACGGCCGAACTTGTCGCCAAGCTGTTTCGCACCGGTGAAACGATTTTGAAGGATCCGGCGGTTCTTGACCGCGTCCGCGAGCTTTCCGGCAAGGTTGGGGAGAAAATGGTTTTTACGCGCGGGACACTGGTGGAACAGAAAAGTGGATACGTGGCTTCCTATCTTCATTCCAATAAAAAAATCGGTGTTCTCGTGGCGGTGGAAGGATCCGGCGCGAATGAGCAGGTCGAGAGATTCGGCAAGGATGTGGCCATGCAGATTGCGGCTTCCCGGGCTTCTTTTGTTTCCCGCCAGGACATACCGGCCGAGATGCTGGAAAGGGAAAAGGAGCTTTTCCGGGGAGAAATTTCCAACAAGCCGCGCGAGATTCAGGAAAAAATTATCACCGGCAAGATTGAAAAGTGGTTTGAGAATATCTGTCTTCTGGACCAGGTTTTTATCAAGGACCAGAACCAGAAAGTGAAGGATTATCTGGCGCAAGTGAGCAAAGCCGCGGGCCAGCCGCTTGCCGTGCGCCGTTTTGTCCGATTTGAATTAGGCAAATAAACATTGACCCTGCGATTGCTTCAGGGATTGAAGTCTCACCGTTTCACAATCACGGGTTAGCCAGTGAAAGCCGAGCCAGCGTACAAGCGTGTTGTTCTTAAACTGAGCGGAGAAGTGCTTCAGGGCCGCCAGGGATTCGGCATTGATCCTCAGGCAGTCCGTTCTATCGCCGAGCAGATCCGCGAAATCAGGGAATTGAATGTACAAGTGGCCTTGGTCATCGGCGGCGGAAATATTCTCCGGGGACAGTCCGTTGCGGAGCAAGGCATGGACAGATCCACCGCGGATTACATGGGAATGCTGGCCACAGTGATCAATGCCATGGCCCTGCAGGACGCACTTGAAAAAATCGAAGTGCACACCAGAGTTCTTACCGCTATTGAAATGCAGCAAATTGCCGAACCGTACATCCGCCGCCGCGCCATGCGCCATCTTGAAAAAGGCCGAGTGGTTATTTTCGCGGGCGGAACGGGCAACCCTTATTTCACCACTGACACGACCGCGGCGCTCAGGGCTATTGAAATCAACGCGGACGTGATTCTTAAGGCCACCAAGGTCGATGGCGTTTACAGCGCAGATCCCAAGATCGACCGCCACGCCAAAAAGTACGACAAGCTGAAATATATCGAAGTCCTCAAGAAGCGGCTCAAGGTCATGGATGCCACTGCGATTTCCCTTTGCATGGACAACCGCCTTCCTATCGTCGTTTTTAATCTGCTTAAACGAGGCAATATCAAAAAAGTTATTTTGGGACAGAATATCGGAACGCGGGTCGTCGCGTAGTTTTCTCATCATTTTCTGAAGGAGGTTTTATGCAGACCCTGACTACAATCAAGCAAGTGATGCAGGAAGTCACCCAACGGATGGACAAGAGTCTGGAATCTACGCGGAAGGAATTTCAAAATCTGCGTACGGGGCGGGCTTCGATTCATTTGGTGGAAGGCATTCTTGTGAATTATTACAATACCCCCACGCCCCTAAAGGCCATTGCGCAGGTTTCCACGCCGGACGCGAAGACTATCCTGATCCAGCCGTGGGATCAAAGCGCCATTGCCGAAATTGAAAAAGCCATTCAGGCCTCGGACATCGGCGTGATGCCAGAAAATGACGGAAAAGTGATCCGGCTTAGAATTCCTCCCCTTACGGAAGAGCGCCGGGGGGAACTCTCGAAATTTGTCAAAAAAGTGGCGGAGGAGGGAAGAATTTCCATCCGTAATGCCCGCCATGAGGCCAACGAGGCCGCGAAGCGGATGGAAAAAGAAAAATTAGTCACCCAAGATGACTCCCAGAAAGCCCAGAAGGAAATCCAGAAGCTGACGGACAAGCATATTGAATTGCTGGAACAGAGTCTGGCCAAGAAAGAAGCCGAAATTAAGGAGATTTGATCTTTGCAAAGATCCTTTGCGGCTTTCCTCGTGATGGTTTTTATGGCTTCTTCCCCCTTATTTGCCAAAACCGGCGAGGATATTTTTAATGAAGCGGCGATTTTTATTCAACAGGGCGATTACGAAAACGCCATTGCTAAATACAAAGAAGCGATCGCTTTGGAGCCCAAATCCGCTTTGGCCTACAATCTTCTTGGGCTTGCCTATCGCTTTCAATTTGCCCTGACGCGGAAGGAAGAGTACCGCAAGGAAGAGATCGCCTCTTTTGAAAAGGCGGTGGAACTGGATCCGGCCTATTGGGTGTCCCAGATTAATTTGGGCAATTCCTATTATTCTCTGGGGGACAAGAAGAAAGCGGCGGCTTGCTTTCAGAAAGTCCTTGAAATTTATCCGGAACACCCCGAAAGGCCTGATTTTGAAAAGAAGATACGCGAGGCCGACTAAAATTTTTGCGGGGGCGTAGCTCAGTCGGTAGAGCACCATCCTTTTAAGATGGGAGTCGTTGGTTCGAATCCAACCGCCCTCAGTTTGCCTTTCAGGCAAACTGAGGACTGCCCTGTTTTGAGCCGAAGGCGAAAATCGGGGACGCCAGGCTGATTTTGTAATTAGCAATGACGATTCACTGAAAAAGGAAATAGTTTCATGGCTACCTTGCCGGACGAAAAAGCGCCTAAAAAGTATCGCTGGAATTGCGCGGTGAAAGACGAGCATGGCAACTCCAAATTTTGGTCGGTTGAGGAGTCTGATGAGGCGATTGTGCGAATGCAGATTGCTGCAAAAAACTGGACGGTTATCCAAATTAACCGGGTTAAAGACGCGGATGAGATGGAGGCGGCCGAGACCCCGCAAGGAGGCGTTCCCGGCATTGCTGCGGCGGTTGGAATTGTGGCGATCGTGGTTTCTTTTTTTATTCCGCTTGCGGCTACTCCGATCGCGCTTTTGGTGGCTGTGACAGCGGCCATTACTGAAGTGATGTTTGGCGGAGTCGCGTTCGGATCTTTTGTCATTGCGATTTTGCTTATCCGGGCTTATTTTTTATGGGCCCAGTTTTCCGAGGTTTTTGCTAAGCTTTAAAAATTTCTCCTGTTTTTTCTCGCCTTATTGACATCCTGTCATAATAATGACACAATGTCACCTGTTGTATGTCCTTCAAGCTTAAAAATTCCAGCACCTGGCTTACCAGTTTGGCGGTGTGGGCTGTCCTTTTTGCCCTCTCCTGCTGCACGCTGATTTGGGTTGAAAAAAGTATTTGGGGCACCTGGCCTCCTCCGTTGGCAAGGCATTTCCTTCACCTGATCCGCGGCATCCTGATCGTATGCGTGACTTCGCTTGTCGCACTCGTAATTATTCTTCGCATCCTAAAAAAGGAAATGCTTGTTCAGGAAAAACTTGCCCTTTTTTCCGGGGCGGTTGAGCATTCTACGGACGCAATCCTATTAACGGATACCAAGGGAAGAATGCTGCATGTGAATCACGCTTTTACGCAGGTTTATGGCTATTCTTCCCAAGAGGCCATTGGAAATACCACGAAAATTTTGCGCTCGCGGTATTCCACAGAAGAGTTTTATCGCAGTATGTGGCAGTCGATCAATACGCGGGGAGAGTGGAAGGGCGAACTTGTCAACCGGGCTAAAGACGGTTCCGAAATTCCAGTCTGGCTTTCGATCACTCCTGTGATTCATCGCGGGCAGAAGATCGGTTACATGGGCATTGAGCTTGATATGAGGGAAAAAAAGGAACTTGAAAGACGCGCCCTTGAAGCGGAGCGTCTTGCGGCTGTCGGAAGAATGTCTTCGCAGGTGGCCCACGAGGTCAGGAATCCTTTAAGTTCGATCAGTTTGAATGTGGAGCTTTTGCGCGAGGAGATTGAGTCTATGGAGGTGGGTAGTAATTCCGCCCGGTTAAAAGAAGCTAAGGCGCTTCTCGCGGCTATTGAGAAAGAGGTGGACCGGCTGGCTGAAATTGCCGGCGATTACCTTAAATTTTCCCGCCTTCCGCAGCATAAAAAAGAAATCACGGATCTGGATGAATTGTGCTCCACACTGTTTGCTTTTCTCAGGGAAGAGGCCCGGCGGCGGCACGTTGAGATTGTTTTTGAAAAAAGCGAAAAGCCGTTTTTCGTGCGGGTAGACCCTAAACAGATCGAGCAGGCCTTGCTGAATCTAGTCAAAAATGCTTTTGATGCCCTGCCTTCAGGCGGCAAGGTGCGGACCGGCATCCGGGAGGAGAAGGAGGCTATTGTTATCTTTATTCGCGATGAAGGCATGGGCATGGATGAAGAGACACTCAAGAAAGTTTTTGACCCCTTTTTTACAACTAAAGAAAAGGGTTCGGGCCTGGGCCTTTCGCTGGTTCGCCAGGTGGTGGCGGAGCACGGCGGCCGCATCTGGTGCGAGAGCGTGAAAAATCAAGGGACCACCTTTTATATGCAGCTACCCATGGAACTCAAAGAGGGGATGGTCCGATGAATTCTGCTGACAGGCAACCGGTGATTCTCATTGCCGATGATAACCAGTCGGAACTGGAGGCCCTTTCAAGAATTCTTTCCCATGCGGGCTATCAGGTTTTTCAGGCCAAGGACGGCGAGGCGGCTTTTGAAGTTTTAAGAAAGGAAAAAGTGGACTTGCTCCTTACGGATCTTCAGATGCCCAAAATCGGCGGAGAGGAACTTCTTAAAATGACGAAGTCGCTGAGGCCGCTGATAGAGACCGTGATTATCACGGGGCATGGAACGGTGGAGGATGCGGTGGAAGCGATCAAGATGGGGGCTTACGATTTTATCGAGAAGCCGATCCGGAAGCCGCTTCTTCTCAAGGTGGTGGAAAAAGCGCTTGAAAAGCAGGGGCTTTCACGCCGCAATGAGGAACTCAACCAGCTGGTCTCTGAACTCAAAGGGCAGCGAAATCTGGTGGGCAAAAGCCCCAATTTTTTAAAAACCCTAGAAATGGCGGAACAGGTGGCGCCGAGTGAGGCCACGATTTTGATTGTGGGAGAAAGCGGCACGGGGAAGGAGCTTCTGGCCGAATATATTCAAGCCAGAAGTCTGAGGCGGGATAAACCCTTTGTCAAAATCAATTGTGCGGCTATCCCGGAGACATTGCTTGAATCCGAGCTTTTCGGATATGAAAAGGGGGCTTTTACCGGCGCCCAGTCCCGCAAATTGGGCAGGTTTGAACTGGCGCATACGGGGACGTTGTTCCTGGATGAAGTGAGCGAAATGAGTCCGTCGCTTCAGGTCAAGCTCCTGCGTTTTATTGAGAACGGCGAATTCCAGCGCGTGGGCGGAACCGAAACCCTGCGCTCGGATGTCCGTATGCTTGCCGCAACCAATACCCGCCTCGAAGACAAAGTCAAAGATAAAACGTTCCGTGAAGACCTCTATTACCGGCTCAATGTCATCCAAATCACGATTCCCCCGCTCAGGGAAAGACGCTCCGATATTGCGCTTCTGGCGGGGCATTTTGTGAAGGTGTATTCCGAAAAAAACAGCGGAAAGCGGGTTCACGGCGTGAGTCAGGAGGCTATGGACTTGCTCGAAAACTATCCCTGGCGGGGCAATGTCCGGGAACTTGAGAATGTGATCGAGCGTGCCGTGGTTTTGTGCAGAACCTCCGAAATATCCGCACCTGATTTGCCGCCGGAATTTTCCGGCGGTTCGCACCGCTCGGGCTATGTGACTTTTTCAATCGGCACCCCGCTTGAAGAAATCGAACAAAAAATGATCGAAGAAACCCTTAAATTTGCCGCCGGCGACAAGGAAGCTGCGGCCAAATTGCTCGGCACCTCCTCCCGCACTATTTACCGTAAAATTCAAAATCCATAATTCCGCCTAGCGTCTTTTCTTCCAGCAGACATTATGTCAGGAAAAAAGACTTTCTTTACTCGCTCCCGCCATATTGTCAAAAATTATACTTTCTCCCTTTGGGGGTAGCTACGGATGATTCCCATAAGTATATATTCAATAAATAGTTAAAACTTTTAAACCAATTCCCACAACTTGGCACTCTTTTGGCATTTATCAATTTAGTGAATTGGAAAGGGGGATAAAGCCATGAAACCGAATGCCTATGAAGAAGCGGTTAAGCAGTACGTTTGCTCCCGTTGCATCGATTTCGGGGAAGATGGAACCTGCCATAGTCCGGACCCGGAGGGCTGCGCTGTTTTCCGTTTTCTGCCTGAATTGATTAATATTGCCGCCAAAATACAGGATCAGAAAATCGCGCATTATTTGCATTGCGTCCGGCAAGAAATTTGCGCTTATTGCCGGAACCAGCATCCGGGTGAGAAATGCTCGGTAAGGGATTCGTTGGATTGTGCGCTTGACAGGTATCTCCCGGTTGTTCTTGATGCCTTGGAACATGTGCCGGTCGAGAGAAAGAACGGGAGATAGGGAGTGGAAACTAAGAAAACCATTTTACTGGTCGAGGATGACCATTCATTCCGTGAGTCTTTGAGAAAGCTGCTCGAGAAAGAAGGCCTCCAAATTTTGGAAGCGGAGTCCGGGCCTGAAGGGATAGAAACCTTGAAAAAGGAAAAGGTAGATCTTGTGATTCTGGATTTTTATCTGGGTGGCATGAATGGGCTTCAGTTTCTGGAAAAAACAATGAATCCCAGCCGGCCGCCGGTGATTGTTCTCACCGCATTCGGGGATTGGGGGATTTACACGGAGGTGGTCGCGAAAGGGGCGGTCGATTGCCTCCCCAAACCGATTAAGAGACATGAATTGATGGCCGTGGTGGCCGGGGCTTTGAGCAAGGGAGCCCCCGAAGGAGAGAATCATGGTTAACAAAGCTGATTTAATCAAAATGCTTGAGAATGCGATCGAGTTTGAGGAAAAGTGCGTGCCGCTTCTTCATGACAAATGTCTGGCCTGTTTCCAGGAAATCACGCGCTTCGAGATGATTGAGGAGGACAAAAGAAAAATGAGGCAGATGCTGAATGAACTCGTGGTGGATGCGCGGGAGCACCGCCTGGCGTTGGAAGAGCTGGCCGCCAGAATCAAAGAGGGCGCCCAAAATGACTTCTAAGAAGAAATTACGGGAGACGCTGGAATATATCCGCTCGCTGGAAGAGAAAGCAAAATCTCTTTACGATGATTATCTGACGCGCGTCAAAGATCCCGGCATGTTGAGAGAATTTATCAAATTCCGTGACGAGGAGGCGGGGCATGTTCAAATCACGGAAGAGCTTTTGCGGATGCTGAAAAAATATGAATCTGCGGCGTCCGGAGTGCCGCGGTTCCGGGGATATAAAGTGACATTGTGGATGATTTATTTTGCAATCGGCGTGGTGCTGGGGCTTGGCGCGCCGCTGGGAAGCCTTGTGCTCAAAATTTTTTCCGCCCATACCGGAGATCTTGCGGCCTGGGTTCATGCGGAGTTGGGGTTTCACCGCTGGTATTACCTTTATATGACCGTGGGCACCGTGGTTGTTTTTTCTTTGGCGGGCCTGGCGGCCGGCATCATGCACGAAAAACTGCAGGAAAGAACCGTGGACCTTACCGTGAAAACGCGCCTGCTTGAGGATCTTTCCGAAAAGGATTCGCTCACGGGGCTTTATAATTTCGGCTATGTGAGGCAGCGGCTCGCGATTGAGATGGAACGAAGCCGGCGTTTTCAGACACCGCTTTCCTGTCTCATGCTGGATCTGGATAATCTTAAAAAGATTAATGATCAATGCGGCCATCCTGCCGGCGATGCGGCCATTGCTCATATTGCGCAAATCATTCAGAAAGATGTCAGGGTGATTGACACAGCCACAAGGTATGGCGGGGACGAATTTTTTGTGATTCTCCCGGTCACACCCAAGGCCGGGGCTTTTGTGGTGGCGGAAAGAATCCGGAAAAAAATCGAAGGGTCCGAATTCAAATATAACGACATCATGATCCGTCCCACGATCAGCGTCGGCACGGCGACGTTTCCCGATCCCGAGATTCAGGATTTGGACGGCTTGATTGACGCCGCGGATCAGGCGCTTTATCAGGCCAAGCGGCAGGGGAGGAACGAAACCATTGTTTATGCAGCGGGTTGAAAAAAAGATTGCGGGACTTCGCTGGGCCATGGGGCTTTCCACGGTCCTGGCCGTGATGAAAGGGACTGCCGGTTTTTTTTGTTCTTCGGCCGTACTGCTGGCATCCGCCCTTGATTCGCTCATGGACATCGGAATTTCATCCGTGAATTATTTGTCAGTAAAAAAAGGCGCGAAACCGCCGGACATGGATCATGCCTACGGCCACGAAAAAATTGAAAGTCTAGCTTCTTACACGCAGGGCATCGTGATTCTGATTTTTGCATTTTTGATTCTGGCCGAGTCCTTTCGCCGCACCCTGGCGAGCAGCATGGTGCTCCATTCCGGCATAGCACTCGTTACCATTTTCATCGCAAGCGCCGTTAACCTTGCGCTCACTTCAATCCTGAGCCGCGTGGAACAGGAAACAGGATCCCTGATTCTTAAAGCGGAAAAGACGCATTACCTCATGGATGTTTTGTCCTACGCCTTGATTTTTTGCGTGATTTTGCTGGTCAAATTCACGGGATGGAACGGCTGGGATATCCTGGGCGGGATATTGCTTGCGATTTATGTTGGACTCCTGGCTTTCAAAATTCTTTTCCAGGCAGGCAATGAGCTGGTGGACCGCTCACTTTCCAAGAATACGCTTGACGATCTTGATGCTCTGATCGGGCATCATCCGGGGGTGGTGAATTATCATGAGCTCAGGACCCGCAAGGCAGGCTCCCGCATTTTTATTGATTTTCATCTGGAGATGAAGCCGGATCAGGCTTTCGAACAGGCGCATGAAACCACAGAGTCACTGATTGAAAGCATCAGAACAAAATTTCCGAATGCGGATATCACGGTGCATGAGGATCCGCAGGGAGGGCGCTGAACATGTGGAAAGACAAAGTAACTCAACGTTACCGGTGGGCTGCGATCCAGGATAAATTTGATGAGCTGATTTTTGAACTCAGCAAGGCGGAGGAGGAGGAAGAGGTGGGGCTTTATCTTTTGAGACTTCATTATGACAATGAGATTGATCTCCGTTTTTTTGATCCGGGGGAAAAGGAAAAAATAAAGCGGATGCTGGACGTGCTGATGAGCGATACGGTCCGGCACCGCGAACTGCTTTCTAAAGTCAGTGCGGAACTCAAGGAAAAGAGGCCTCGTCATGCGGGATAAAGAGTTTAAAGAGCTTTGGACGATACGGTTTCTCAAGATCGTCAATCTTGAAAAAGGGGGATTCCTTTTTTACCGCCACCTGCTGAGAAATAATAAGGAGATTTTTGAGGGAACGGAAGCCGCTACTATTCTCGAAGGGATTGCTCGGGATGAGTTGAAACACACAAAGATTGCGCAGGCTCTTTTGAAAATCGTGAGGGATAAAATGGGAAGGAGAAAAAAATGAAAACACGAGAGAAATTTTTGGGATGGGTGATAGTAGGACTGACTTTGAATTTTTCCGGGGTGCCGGCCGCCTGGAGTGCAGAAGATATGCCTGTGATCGAGGCAGAATTGGGGATTGCGCCCAAGGTGCCGCCGCCTGTGAACCGCGATTATCCGGCCAGGGTGATTGTGCGGCTTGAGGCCACGGAGTACCGCGGTGAACTTTCCAAGGGCGTGGAATATGATTTTTGGGGTTACAATGGCCACGTCCCGGGGCCTTTTGTGCGCGTGCGGGAAGGGGACACGGTGGAGTTTCATTTTAAAAATGCGGCGGGAAGCAAAAACACGCATACGGTTGACTTTCATGCCATGACCGGGCCTTGCGGTGCGGCTTGTATTTTGATGACCGAGCCCGGAAAAGAATCGATTGTCCAGGCCAAGGCGATCAACCCTGGGCTTTTTGTGTACCATTGCGCGGCTCCGCCGATTCCGGTGCATATCGCAAACGGTCTTTACGGGTTGATCCTTGTGGAACCCAAAAAGAGATTAAAGCCGGTGGACAGGGAGTATTATGTGATGCAGAGTGAGTTTTATACGGACACTCCCGCAGGTACCAAGGGCCTGGCTGCTTTTTCTTCGGAAAAAGGAAGAGATGAAAATCCTACCTATGTCGTGTTTAACGGCAAAGTCGGTTCCCTGATGGGCGACAATGCGCTTCAGGCCAAAACCGGGGATACGGTGCGCCTCTATGTGGGCAATATCGGACCCAACCTGGCCTCTTCGTTTCATGTCATCGGCGAAATTTTTGACCGGGTATACCGCGAGGGCTCCCTTTCAGGGCCGGGCCATAATATTCAGACCACTTTGATTCCTTCCGGCGGTTCAAGCACGGTGGAATTCAAAGTGGAAGTACCCGGCGATTTCACGCTGGTGGACCACAGCATTTTCAGAATTAACAAGGGCGCTTTGGGGCAGCTGCATGTGGAAGGCCCTGAGAATCCGGATGTTTTGAAAAAGATCCAATAATCCAATAAAAGGAGAGACGAACATGAAACGCGTGAAAGGGTGGGGGCTTATCGCGGGGGTGATATTCAGTTTTGCAGGGATTCCCGTAGTGCTTTACGCGCAGAGCTCTGTGAGCGGCCGCGTGATTTTTGACGGCACGCCTCCGGCGGTTGAAAAAGTGGAGGTTAAAAGCGACATGGCCGTGTGCGGAAAGGAAAAGGAAGTCCGCAAAATTCTCCTGGGTGTGGATCAGGGTGTGGCCAATGCAGTGGTGCGGGTCATCGGAGCGAAAGGGCCCATGCCTTCGAAGGATGGCTCGCTGGATCAGGTCAATTGTGAATTTGTTCCGCATGTCCAGGTGATTCCAGCGGAGGCAAAGCTAAAGATCACGAGCAGTGATTCCGTGCTGCACAACTCGCACGGCTTTTATGAAGACAATTCCACGGCTTTCAATATCGCCGTGCCCATTGTGGGCATGGAAGTTTCTCATAAGATGGACAAGCCGGGGGTGGTGCGGCTTCGCTGCGATGCAGGACATACGTGGATGAGCGGGTATATTTTCGTTACGGAAGAGCCCTTTTATGCGCTCACGGATGCAGACGGGAATTTTAACATTGACGGGATTCCTGCCGGTAGCTATGAAATTGAAGTTTGGCAGGAATGGCTGGGGAAAATCCGTCAGCCGGTCACGGTCAAGGAGGGGGCGGCTGAAAAGGTCGAGATCCACCTTAAAAGCGCCTAAATTCTGTGCTGGAGGAAACGCTGGAGTGTGAATCAGGAAGGATGCGGGGTAAGTTCTGGCTCGCGGCATTGATTGCCGGAGCCGGGCTTTATCTGCTCACGAATTTTCTCCCGCCGGGCGCTTCCGAAGCGCTGAGCGGGGAAGGCAAGGCGTATTTTAAACCGTTGTACGCCGACACCTGGAATTATTTGGCTGCGTTTGTGGAACCGCAAACCGGCATGCCTTATGATTCCAGCGCCAAACAGCCTGTGACTTCCTTATCTAACGTTGGACTTTACCTGGCCTCGACGGCTGTGGCTTTCCGCACGGGATTGATTTCCCTTGAAGAGGCCAAGGAAAGAATCCAAAAATGTCTTTCGTCGCTTGAAAAAGTCGAAACTTGGCGTGGATTTCCCAGGCCCTGGTTTCTGGTCCGTTCGCTTCGTGCCACACACGGGGATGAGTTTAGCTACGGTTCGCATCTTTCTCTTTTTCTCGGCGGTTTAATCGTGGCCAAAAGTACGTTTCCCGAATTTATCTCTGAAATTGACGCCATGTTGTATCGGATGGACTTTAAAAGTTTGTACGACGCTCAGACCGGATGGCTCCACGGCGGGTACAATATGAAAACTCAAAATTTTGCCATTTTTCAATCCTGGGGGCACTGGTACTACAAATACTTTGCCTCGGAAACGCGGCTTTTAAGCTTTTATCTGATCGCACGCAGGGCCGCGCCTCCGAGCCATTGGAAAATGCTTCTCCGCCCTTTGCGGCGGGAGGAGGGCGAAACTTTTTTTGTGTCCGGGCCGGAGGAAGGCGGGCTTTTTACCCAGTATGCCACGGCCCTTTTTCTTGATGAAAGAAATTATGAAATCGGAAAATCCGAAAAAAATTATGCCCGTTTTCAAATAAAACATGCGAAAAAAATAAAAGCGCCCTGGGGATGGTCGTCCTCCGAGGCCCCTTCGGGGCGTTATCTGGCCTATGGCGAACTGAAAGATGAAATCGTGGCGCCTTATGCTTCCATCCTGGCGTCCATTTATTTCCCTGAAGAAACTCTCAAAAATCTTCAGAAACTGGAAAAACTCGGTGCCCGTCCTGCCAAGCAGGGATTTCTCGACTCGGTGAATTGGCAGACAGGAGAAGTTGCGAAGCATTATTTGACCCCCGCTCAGGGCATGGCTTTTCTTTCCCTGGCGAATCTTCTCTATGACGGGGTGGTTTGGAAAACGTTTGCAGAAGATTCTGTGGTCCGTGACGGGATTGCACTCTTGGGGAAACGGCAATGAAAAATCATATTGTGTGTGAGGAGCCTTACCGCTTATTTTTTCCGTTGGGAGTTTTGATGGGAATAATAGGCGTGGGGCATTGGCTCGCTTTCGCGGCCGGATGGACGCATTCGTATTCGGCTTTTTATCATTCTTCCATTCAGATGCAGGCTTATATGAGCTGCTTTGTCCTGGGATTTCTTCTCACGGCCATGCCGCGTTTTGCTTCTGCGCCGCATGCGACCCCGGTCGAACTATTTTTATTTGCCGGTTTAATTCTGGCCATCTCTATTTTTCTCGCTTTGGGAAAATGGGTTGCCTCGGAGATTTGTTTTATGGCTCTGCTCTTGTCTTTGGCGAGATTTGCCGTCAAACGTTTCAAAGCGCGTAAAAGTTCTAATCCCAATCCTCCGCCCCTTGAATTTATTTGGATTCCCATCGCTATTTTGCACGGTTTGATGGGCACGGGGCTTCTTATCGCCGGTCAGACAAAAAATTTTCCGCCCTGGGCGATTGCTGTGGGAAAACCCATGGAAGAGCAGGGGTTTCTCCTTTCCATTGTCCTTGGAGTCGGGGGATTTCTCGCGCCCCGGCTTATGGGCCGTTACCAGGTGATTAAGCCCGCCGAGGTGGAGAAAATGAAGGGTGTCCCTAGCGTGCGGATTCAGAGAATATGGATTCATGCGGCTGCAGGCATGGCTTTATTTTTAAGTTTCTGTCTGGAGGGGGTGGGAGTCAAAGTTCCGGCGTATTGCTTACGAGCCATTGTGGTGACGGTTATGCTTTTCTGGAATCGTACCCTGCCTTTTCCTCCCAAGGTTCCGGATTTGTTTGTGAAACTGCTCTGGATTTCATTCTGGATGGTGGCAGCGGGCAGCTGGGGCATTGCGATTTTTCCTCAGTACAGGACAGCCATGCTGCACCTTGTCCTGATAAGCGGGTTCAGCCTCATGACTTTCGCGGTCGGAACCATGGTGACCTTGAGCCATTCGGGACAATCGGCAGAACTTCGCAAACCCCTGTGGGTTTTGAAACTGGTAGGGCTTGGGGTGGGATTTGCGGCGTTTATCCGCCTGGCGGCGGTTTTCTTTCCGGCAAGTTATTTCATTTTTTTAGGTTTTGCGGCTGCATGTTGGATTGCCGGCGGCGTTGGCTGGCTTTTTTTTGTCGCGCCCAGAATTGTTAAAATACCGCAATTCGGTGAATTTGAGAAATCTCACGAGGAAGCAAAACAGAGAATTATCGAAATAAAGCAAGAAGAGTGCTGTGTTCATCATGCCGAGGGTAAAGCCGATCCCCATTCGTGCCGAAAAGAGGAGATATAAAAAGGAGACAGGATGAAACTTTTTCCATTGGCCGAAGCCAGTTTAAGCTTCAAAGTGTTGGCGTCTTTCTTGCTGATCGCGGTGGGAATAGGATATGTTTTCGGACTGATTCACATTTATAAGGACGTGGGATTCAGCTATACGGGAGTTGTGACGCATTACCGGGGCGAAAAAGATGCGGAAATCCCCAAGGATTTTGCTGCGGCGAATCTTATCCATGTGCATCACGTGCATCTTTTTAGCCTGGCCATGCTTTTTTTCCTGGTGGGGATGGTTTTTATCCTGACCAACCTTCCGGAAATTGTGAAAGCTATCCTTGTGGCCATCCCTTATCTAGGCATGTTCCTTGATTTCACTTCGTTCTGGCTGCTGGTTTTTATTTCGCCTGTTTTTGCGGCAGTGGCTATGCTCATGGGGGCACTCATGGCCGCTGCTTTTTTTCTTATCATTGGCCGGCCGCTTTATGAAATGTGGATTCTGCCGGTTTGGCAAAAGCGGTGGGGAAAAGGCAATGTTCCCTGGTTTCTTCGGTAAAGGAGCGGCATGACAAGACGTTTTCAAGGATTTAAGATTGCAAGTCTTGGAGTGATGCTTATCGCGGTTCTGGCCGCTTCGGTGAAACCGGCGAAAGGAGGAGAAAAACTTCCACCGTCCGTGCGTTTCCCAGCGGTTAAGGGGGCCGAATACGTGGGTTCAGACTCCTGCGGCGCCTGCCATGACAAACAAGTCAAGGAATTCCAGCTTTCCACGCATTCCCGGATCAGCATTCCCGGTGACAAGGTTCAAGCCCAGGGATGCGAAATGTGCCACGGCCCGGCCAGTTTGCACGTTGAAAAGGGCGGAGGCACGGACAATATCATTAACCCCAGAAAAAATCCTGAGGCCTGTTTCGCCTGCCATTTGGATAAAAAAGCGGAGTTCCGCCTGCCTTATCATCACCCCGTGCTGGAAGGCAAAATGAGTTGTTCGGACTGCCACAATCCTCACGGCGAAGAAGTCAGGCCCTGGTCAGCCACCACGCTTCAGGATATCAATGAGGCCTGCTTCAAGTGCCACAAGGAACAGCGCGGCCCTTTTGTCTGGGAGCATGAGGCTCTTCGCGAAGGATGCACCACCTGTCATAAAGTGCATGGCTCCATTCATGAAAAAATGCTTGTCGTGCGCGATAACAATCTTTGCTTGCGCTGCCATACCCAGCAGGATTTTCCCAATATTGGCAAATCGAGTCATGCCACCCGTTTAAATCAGGGGACATGCTTCAGCGCAGGGTGCCATACGGCGGTGCACGGTTCCAACTTTGACGATCACTTGCGTTATTGAGGAGGGCGATCATGAGGGTTAGTCAGAAAAGAATGACTGTCATGCTGCTCATCGGAATGATGGGAAGTCCTGCGTCTTCTTTTTCCGCGACCGAAAATCTCGAGTTTTCTGCGGATGCCAAGCCCCTTCGTTTTGTGGCCGTGGACGGCGATGCCGGTAAATTCAGCGCGCATCATTGGGTCGCGGATCATTATACCGGCGGCATCAATGATTTTTCCACTCAATACACCCTCCCTAAAGACATTGAAGTGTCCATGGACGGACATGCGCTGGTGGATGAAAATGATTTGGGCGGCAATTTTGAAATCCGGAAAAAGGATTTTGGATTTGTGGCGCTTGATTACTCGGAATTCCGGAAGTATTACAGCGGCCTCGGTGGAGTTTACTATCCTTTCACGAGTCTTCGCGTGAATAAGATTGATAGAGAGCTTGCGCTCAATATCGGTCATCTCAGGATTGAAACGGGCTTGACCCTTGAAGACTGGCCCAGAATTACTTTTGAGTATGAGCGCGAGTGGAAGGATGGCACCAAGTCCCGCCTGACTTGGGGAAGCGTCAAGGAGGGTTCGGTCACGCGCAAGACAGCCCCCTCGTGGCAGGAAATTCATGAGATAGGAGATATTTTTGCAGTCAAGGCGGAACATGAGATCAAGGGGGTGGAGCTGAGCGGCGACCAGCGCTGGGAATTTAACCGGTCCGAGAATATGCGGGAGGAAATCAATCTGGCCACCACCGGCGTCGCCTCCGACACCAAAATCCGCGACCAGATTCAAAATCCCGAATCGCAAATGATGACAACGACTTTAGGCGCCAAGCGTTGGTTCAGGGAGGACAAGGTGTTTACAGCCGCGGCTTATCGCTATGCGAGGATCACCAATCAGGAATTGGAAACCATTCTTGAAATGAACTCGTCCAGAAGCGTGATTAACTTCACCAATCCGGAGAACGTGCGGGATGCCAGGGCGCGCAACAAATTAAACAGCTACACCTACACGGGAAATTTAATGATCGTGCCGGCGTCGTGGCTGAATGTGATCACCAAACTCAAAGCCGAATCCTACAACCGTCTCAGTTCTTCGAGCTATCCCAAGGATTCCACTCCCGTGGCCGCGGGGGGCGCTGCTCCGGACGGTAATATCAATACTATCGAAATCAGTGAGAATGACACCAAAGCACAGCGCTGGGGAGAGGGTATATCTCTGAGATCCACTATTCTGCCCCGCACGGCTTTATACGCCGAGGGAGAGCTTGAACAATCGAGAGTTTGGTTGAATGAAGATCGCGACAGTATCGGTTTGCAGTCCGTACCCAATACTGCCGAGATTTTTCAGCGGGAAACGATTGACTACATTCGTAATGGAACCTGGGTGCTGGGCATGCACACTTCACCGTGGCGTTTTGTGAATGTGACCTCGCATTTCCGCGAGCACAGGGACAATAACGATTATGACGACAAACGCGAAACCGATGCGACCGCCGCAGGCGCCAAATCCGCTTTTATGGACGGGCAGAACATCAGGACGGACGAATTCATGGCGCGCGTGGCTTTAAGGCCCAGGCTCTGGTTCCAGCCGGCTTTCAGATATAAATTCCGCGGCGATGATTTTGCGAGCCGGGTTGAAAATCAGACTGTGGTGAACACGCACATGAATTCCCACATATACACCTTTGACATTGCCACGCAGGTCATTAAAAACGTGATGGCCACGGCTTCTTTTTCCCGCCAGACTTCGCGCACCGTGACCCCGGCCATGTCGTCAACACCGCTGTCCATTCCGCCTTTCAGAGCCGATGTCAACACCTGGCTTATCGGGGCGGAGTATTATCTCCCGCATGATATTATTTTTACCACCAGCATGGAGTATTCCCGGGCAAATAATTTCAAGGAATTCACCGATATCGGATTGCCGCTGGGCGCCGGCAACAAGAGTCTGGATTTGGACGTGGGATTCAAGATTCCTCTGGGTAAGGCCGTATCTTTGAATCCCAATTACCGATTTTATCATTTTGCGGCCAATGATCATGCGGAGGCCGGTAACTATGACGCCCATGTGGTTTCGATGGATGTTACCATCGCTTGGGCCTGATAAAATCGGGGAGGAGAATAACAGATGAAAAGAGAGATTTTTTTTTCAACAATTATTCTGTGTGGTTTTGTTTTAGCCGGAACTTATTTGCGGGCGGAAGATCCTTCAGCGGAACTGATTCAGGAAGGCAAAAAACTATTTACCACCAAAGAACTTCTGGGAGCCAAATATCCGTGCATCCTTTGTCATAAAGGTCAAAAAGCCATTAAAAAGAGCAAAATCGCCGGGCTGGGAGACAAATTGTCGGATGTCATCAATAAATATCTGGTTCAAAAGGCCAAAGGGAAGCCCTTGGCCAAAGACAGCCGGCAAATGCAGGCTTTGGTGGCCTATATCGTCCATGAGCACAGTGTCTGATACGGTTGTAAGAAATTCACTGGACGCCATTTTTCGGCCGAAAAGCGTTGCGGTTATCGGCGCATCGCGGCGGGAAGAAGCGGTGGGCTATGCGGTTTTCAAAAATATTCTGATGGGAGGTTTTCAAGGAATTGTTTATCCCGTCAACCCGAAAGCAGAAAGTATTCTCGGTGTGCGCTGCTATCCCTCAATCCTGGAAATTCCCAATGAAGTGGAACTCGCCATCCTGATTGTTCCCGCCCAGGCCGCAGTCCAGACTTTCCGCGAATGCATGGAGAAAGGCGTCAAAGGCGCCGTGGTGATTTCAGCCGGATTCAAGGAAATCGGGGCGGAAGGCGCTCTTCTTGAAAAAGAAATCGCGCGCTTGTCGCTGGAAAAAGGCATTCCTCTCGTGGGCCCGAATTGCCTGGGCGTGATTAACACAGATGCAGCGGTGGCGATGAATGCAAGCTTTGCCCGTTCCATGCCCAAAGCAGGGAATATTGCTTTTATTTCCCAAAGCGGCGCGCTGTGCACGGCCGTGCTGGATTATGCCAAGGGAGTCAATATCGGATTCTCTAAGTTTATCAGCATGGGAAATAAAGCGAATGTTACGGAGCTTGAGCTTCTCGAATATCTCGGCCAGGACGCACAGACAGATGTGATTTTAATGTATCTGGAGGATTTGTCTCATCCCCGCGAACTTATTGAAGTCTGCCGGAAAATCAGCGGTGATAAAGAACATTCTAAACCAATTTTGGCCATCAAATCTGGGAGAACGGTTCAAGGAGCTAAAGCCGCTTCTTCGCATACCGGCTCGCTGGCCGGTTCGGACGAGGTTTACACCGCGATCTTTGCACAGGCTGGCATTTTGCGCGTGGATTCTGTAGATGAACTTTTCGATTATGCCAAAGCCTTTTCCGGTTGCCGGCTTCCTTCCGGAAACCGCATGGCCATTGTGACCAATGCCGGCGGTCCGGGCATCATGGCCACGGACGCATGCGTGCGCTATGGGCTTGAGATGGCTTCACTCTCGGATAAAACGCGGGCCGAGCTTAAAAAATACCTGCCACCCACAGCCAGTACCATGAATCCAGTAGATGTTATCGGGGATGCCCAGCATGAGCGATATGAGGCCGCGCTTAAAGCTGTATTAAAAGACAAGCAGGTGGACGGCTTGATTGTGATCCTGACGCCTCAGGCCATGACGGACATTGAGGAAATTGCGGAGGTGATAGGTAAAATAGTTTTGAAAAGTAAAAAACCGGTTCTGGCTTGCTTTATGGGAATCGTGGATGTTTCAAAAGGAGTTGCGATTCTTGAAAAGTGGAAAGTGCCGCATTACCGCTTTCCGGAATCAGCGGCCAGGGCTTTGGCAGGAATGGCCCGTTACGCGGCCTGGATTTCCCGGCCCAGAACGGAGTGTAAACAGTTTGCCGTGGATCAGGAAAAGGCGCACAGTGTCTTTCAAAAAGCGGGGCGGGAAAAACGCAAAGTATTGACTGATTTTGAAACCATGGGATTGCTCGCAGCTTACGGATTTCCGGCATTGGCCATGGAGCTGTGCAAGACGCCCGAGCAGGCGGCGGCGGCCGCGGAGCGGATAGGTTATCCGGTGGTACTCAAAATCAATTCCCCGGATATTCTCCATAAAATCGATGTGGGTGGAGTCCAGCTTAATTTGGATTCATCCAAAGAAGTTTTTAAACAAGCCGGAGATTTGTTGGCGCGGATTGGAAAGAAAATGCCGCAAGCAAAAATCTTGGGAGTCACGGTGCAAAAAATGTCCAGCAAAGGACGCGAAGTAATTCTCGGAATCAAGCGAGACCCCCAGTTTGGCCCTATTTTGATGTTTGGACTCGGGGGCACTTATGTGGAAGTGATGAAGGATGTGACATTCCGCCTTGCGCCGATCCGGCAGCTGGGCGCTTATAATATGATTCATTCGATAAGGGGGTATAAAATTTTGGAAGGCGTGCGCGGCGAAAAATCGGCTGACTTGGGTAAACTCGAAGAATGTCTTGAAAGACTTTCACAGCTGGCCATGGAATGCCCGGAGATTGAAGAGCTGGATATCAATCCTTTTTTGGTTTATGAAAAGGGCAGAGGAGGAGTGGTCCTGGATGCCAGAATCCTTCTGAGAAATGCAGGATAAGAAATTTTTGAAGAGGGAGTAAAAATCATGATCAAAAAAATAGCGTATCTTTTTCTGGCGGTCAGGATAGTTTGCCCATCTTTGACTGTCGATGCGTCGGTGGAAGAAAACTCATCGTCCGAGGGAATGTCTCTTTATCAAAGCGCTTATCAGGTGATCGAGCAGGCCGAAAAAGCCATGGAAGCTCCCTTTCAATCCTCGTTCGACCCGCAGCTTTGCCTGGAAAAAGCAAAGGACATCCGCTCTTTTTTAAAAAAGAACAAAAGACTCATTTCCGCAGAGCTTTTCCAGAACTTGCAAAAAGAATTCTCCTTACTTGGCATGGCTATGGAGTACTTTAAAATCGTGGGCATGGCCAGGCCTTCTTTGAATACGTTCGCGATGTCGCAGAAACAATACCAGGCCATGCAGATAAAAGAAAATTTTAAAGCCGCCCGCGTCGCGCTGGGAAAATAGCCTCCCCTTCTCCCGACATTTTGTCATTAAAAAACGCTTTTTTTTTCTCTTCCTGCCAGATTGACAGTTTCTGATATTTGCTTTCTTTTATTGATTTTATTAATTATTATAACTCATTGAAAATAAAAGAGTTAAAATTTAAAAAATTCACTGCGAATTGGCATCCTTTTGGCAAAAGAAAAGATGCATAAAGGAGGTGAGTCCCATGAAAAAGCGGCTCAAAATTCTGGTCCCTGTGGATTTTTCGGAACTCTCCAAAGATACTTTTTTTGCGGCAGCAGAGTTGGCGAAAAAAATCAATGCCCAAATGATCGTGATGCACGTGATTGACTATATTCCCGGGAGCCCTTTTTTTCTGGAAGGGAGTTTGCCGGAAAATCGCGAATATCTGGTGGATGTCCGGATCAGCAAGGAAAGGGAATTGGACAAGCTGACCGAGGATGAAAAAGTGCGCGGCGTGCCCATGCATTCGATTTTTGTGGTGGGTGTGGCGGAAAAAGAGATTGTGGAGAAAGCAAAACGCTACCGGGCTGATTTAATTGTTATGAGTACCCACGGGAGAACCGGGGTGAGCCATTTTCTGCTGGGCAGTGTGGCGGAGCAGGTGGTGCGGAAAGCGCCGTGTCCTGTGCTCACGCTGAATCCGCAGGTGCTCGGGGCCCTTAAGAAAGGGGAACTCACCGCTTCCGAAATTTTACATGCGGGGAGCATGCAGGCGTGCTGAAGGAGAATTAAAATGGAAATGCAGAAGACCGTGCTTTTGGTCGAGGATGACAAGTCATTCCGCGAGTCGGTGAGAAAAATCCTGGAGAAAGAAGGCATGAGGGTGTTGGAGTCGTCTTCAGGAGAAGAAGGGATCGAGATGCTGAAGTCGGACCGCGTGATTGATCTTGTCCTCCTCGATCTTTATCTGGGCGGGATAAGCGGCATGGAGTTTCTCGATAAAACGCGGGAGCTCGAAAGACCGCCTGTGATCATGGTCACGGCGTTCGGCGATTGGGGAATTTACGTGGATGCCGTGGGCAAGGGTGCTCTCGACTGCATCCCGAAACCTGTCAAAAAGCACGATTTGGTGGAGATGATTCAAAAAGCGTTCGAGGAAGAAAAATGTGCCTGAAACAGGTTTCGGGAGAAATGGGGAGATAAAATGGCCGCGTCTTCGGAGAATATGAAACATTTGTTGGATTCAATCGTTTACCGCGAAAAAGCAGGGCAATTGCCGCATGTGCTCAAGGGGCAATTACCCTTTGTGACCATTTCGCGGCAAACCGGAGCCGGCGGCCATACGCTGGCGCTTGCGATTCTTGAGCAGCTTAAGAGGGAACAAGAGCCTGTTTTGTCGCAGGTGTGGCAAATTGCGGATCAGGAAATATGCCGGTGCGTGGCCGAAGATCCGGCTGTCAAAGTGTCGGTGGATTCCCTGCTTGCGGCCGAGTACCATTCGGAAATCGAGGACATTCTCAAGGAATTGCTGCTGGGATACAGCTCTCAGGATGCGGTGATACGCCGCATGTTTCACCTGATCAGAAATTTGGCCACCTTTGGGAGAATCATTTTGGTTGGAAGAGGCGCTTCCTGCCTGACTCGGGACCTTCCGATGGGAATTCATATCCGTTTGGTGGCGCCTATGCCGGGCAGGATACGAAGGATGATGAGCCGTATGCATCTTGATGAGAAGAAGGCCAAGGAGCTGATTTTTGAACAAGATAAGGCGCGCGAGAAACTGGTGAAGGTGTATTTTGGAAAAAATATTGAAGATCCCCTCCTTTACGATGCGGTTTGGAATACGGATACGGTTTCCATGGAGACTTTGGCGCGGCTTACGGTGTTTATGGTGAAAGAAAAGTTATTTCGCACCGCCGCCGCCGGTCAGCAGGAGGCCGCTTCGGCCCATAAGGGTTGCTGCGGGCTGTGAGATTCAGTGGAAGAAAACTTCAGAAGGTGATATAGTACCAAAACTTTTAACCTACTTTAATAAAGAAGGAGAAAAAATGAAAATCTTTAAATTAGCTGTTGTAGCGGTTGCTTTTCTCGCAGGATTATCCCAAATGACGCCCTATGCCCACGCGGCAGAAGATACCGCGGCATTAGTTGCAGACCATCAGGCCATGGCAGCGTCCTATGACAACAAAGCAAAGGCTGAGGATGAGTTGATTGCAGAGCATACTCAAATGAAGCAGGATTACAAGAAGAGATTCTATATTAACGAAAAAGTAACACCTGCTTCGGGATTGGCAAAAATGGATGAGCACTGCGATACAATTATTGGAGATGCCAAGAAGTTGCAGGCTGAATTCCTTGATTTTGCCAAGTGGCATCGTATGCGTGCTGCGGAACTTCAGGGGCAGTAAGGCTGTCGATGAATCCGTGAGGGGAAAACAATTTCCTCTCACGGATTTTGGGTCAACAGGATGTTTCATCCGGCGCAAAAGAAAATCCGTCTGTGTCTTATCTCCGATTCGTCCGGCAATCTTCTCGAACATTTTTTTAACGCCGTTCTCACGCAATTTCCCCGGCATGCTTTCACGGTTCAGACCTTTCCTTTTGTCAAAAATGAAAAAGTGCTTTGCGAGACCGTCCAAAAAATCCGCCATGGCCGTGTTTTTCACGGGCTGATTTCGCATAAATTGAAGGCCGTTGCGGCGCGGGAATGCCGGAAACGGGGAATTTCCTGCTGGGATGTGACCGGGCCGACGGTCGATTTTATTGAAAAGGTGACGGGACTCAAATCCAGCCGGGTCCCCAAGCCCCTTCATGCCCTGGATGCGGGATACCTCAGCCGGATCGCCGCGCTTGAATTTACCATGCAGCATGATGATAGCCGCAGCGTCGAAGACCTGGAACGCGCCCAAATTATTCTGGTGGGTGTCAGCCGGGTTTCCAAGAGTCCCAACGCGCTGTTTCTTGCCTACCGGGGATTCCGCGTGGCGAATATTTCCATTGTGCCTTCTCAAGGATTGCCTCTCCTGCTAGAAGAGCACACGCGGAAGAATGTGGTGGCCTTGACCCTTCAGCCCCGGCGGCTTAAGGAAATCCGCGACCGGCGATTTGCCGATTGGAATTTGGCAGAAATGAATTATAATGACCGGCAAAATGTGATCCGGGAAGTGATGGAGGCGGAAGCCATTTACAAAAGCAAAGGCTGGCCCGTGATCGACACGACCGAACTCGCAGTGGAAGAAACAAGCGCGATGATTCTTTCTGAATTGCATTTAAGACCCAAGGTTTTTGAATGAAGAAAATCGGCATTTTGACGGGCGGAGGGGATTGCCCTGGATTGAACGCGGTGATCCGCGCCGTGACCAAATCTGCTTTGGCCAGAGGATTTGAAGTCATCGGTTACAGAGACGGCTACGAAGGTTTAATCTTGAATCAGTGGTTTCCTCTGGATCAGGCCATGGTATCCGGCATTCTGGTGCAGGGCGGCACCATTCTTGGCACGTCGAACACCGCGAATCCGTACCGCTGGCCTGTTAAATCAAGCAGCGGGCGGTTCCGGTTCAAGGATGTTTCCAAACGAACGGTTGCCAATTACCGGAAGGCGAAACTCAGCAGTCTTATTGTGGTGGGCGGAGACGGCACCATGACCATTGCTAATCGTCTGCATCAAGACGGAATTCCTATTGTCGGTATTCCTAAAACTATTGACAATGATTTAGCCGGAACGGATGTGACATTTGGTTTTGAAACGGCTGTGGACACGGCAACCGAAGCCATTGACAAGGTTCACACCACGGCCCAGGCCCATCACCGCGTCATGGTAGTGGAAGTCATGGGAAGATACGCGGGCTGGATTGCTTTGTATGCAGGGGCGGCAAGCGGCGGTGATGTGATTCTAATTCCTGAAATTCCTTATGAAATGAAATATGTGTACCAGAAAATTCGTGAGCGTAACCGCCTCGGCAAGAATTTTAGCATTATTGTGGTGGCGGAGGGCGCCAAACCCAAAGGCGGAGGATTGACGGTTAGCCGGCGTGTGGCCAAGAGCACGGATCCCGTACGTTTGGGCGGCATTGGGTTTAAAATTGCGGATGATATTGAAAGGCATCTTCGGATTGAATCAAGGGCCATTGTGCTGGGCCATGTGCAGAGGGGCGGGGCGCCGACCCCTTTCGACCGTCTGCTGGCCACGCAATTCGGGAGTCACGCGGTTCATATGGTGCTGGAGGAGGATTTCGGCAGAATGGTTGTTTATCGAAATAACGCTGTGTCCAGTGTCTTGCTGAAAGAGGCGGCCGGCAGTTTAAAATTGGTGCCGGTCAATCATCACCTGATTGTGTCAGCGCGTGCCGTGGGTACGAGTTTTGGCGATGAGTAAAAAAGCAAAAAAAGTCACGATTGCTTTCACGGAAATGGAAGAGCGCTGGGAAAAAGACTATTTGAAAGAGTTGCTCGGAAATGATTTTGATCCCGCCTTTTTCGAAAAACCGGCTCAGGCATTGGGAAAGGAGCTTGAGTCCTTTGACATTCTTTCCGTGTTCATCAAATCCAAAGTGGACAGAGATTTTTTAAACCGGGTTCCGAATCTTCGTTTTATCAGCACCCGCTCTACCGGTTACGACCATATTGACGTGCAGGCGGCCAGGGAAAAGGGAATTCCCGTCTCCAATGTGCCGACCTACGGCGAGAACACCGTGGCTGAGCACACCTTTGCGCTGATTCTTTCCCTTTCAAGAAGGTTGAGAAAGGCGTATTTAAAAACGCTGGCCAGTGATTTTTCATTATCAGGACTCATGGGGTTTGACCTGAAAGGCAAGACCCTGGGTGTGATGGGCACGGGCCATATCGGTCTTCACGTGATAAGAATCGGGGTCGGATTCGGCATGAAAGTGCTGGCCTATGACGTTCAGGAAAAGAAATTTCTTTCCGAAGTGCTGGGGTTTGAATACGTGCCGATGGCAGAACTTCTGGCAAAGTCTGATATCATCAGCCTCAATGTCCCTTATCTTCCTAGCACGCACCACATGATCAATGACAAGACCGTCCGCATGATTAAAAAAGGAGCGGTTTTGATCAACACCGCAAGAGGCGGATTGATTGAAACAAGTGCCCTGGTCAAGGCGTTGGATGAAGGTATTCTGAGCGGAGCGGGACTTGATGTTCTTGAAGAGGAGGAATTTATCCTGGAAGAGAAACGCATTCTTGAAAATTCGGAAAGCAGGGAGCAATGGGACAAACTGAACACGACCTTGAAGAATCATGTCTTATTGCACCGCGAAAATGTGATTTACACTCCCCACATGGCTTTCTATTCCCGGGAAGCTGTGCAAAGGATTCTGGACACCACGCTTGAAAATATCCGGGCCCACCTCGATTCCCGGCCGATCCATTTAGTTTGTTGAGCCATCTTTTTTAAATCCCACTAAAATTCAGGATTCAGAGATGCTATATCCAAAATTATTCACAACATTAAAAAATTATTCACGACATCAATTCATTTCAGATTTGATTGCCGGAGTGATTGTGGGCATTGTGGCCATTCCTCTGGCCATTGCTTTTGCGATTGCGTCCGGAGTCACACCGGATAAGGGATTGCTGACGGCGGTGGTGGCGGGATTTTTAATTTCGGTTCTGGGCGGAAGCCGCGTCCAAGTCGGCGGGCCCACCGGAGCGTTTGTGGTCATTGTTTACGGCATTGTGCATCAATACGGTTTGAACGGGCTGATTATGGCCACATTCATGGCCGGTATTATCCTGGTTGTGATGGGACTCGCCGGTCTGGGCGCGAGCATTAAATTCATCCCGCATCCTGTGATTGTAGGATTCACGAGCGGCATTGCGGTGATTATCTTTTCGTCGCAGCTCAAAAACTTTTTGGGGCTTTCAGGTGGAGAATTGCCCGCAGAGTTTTTAGAGAAATGGAAATTTTTATTTGCGCACGCCGCCTCCTTTAACCTTTTTGCCTTGATTCTTGCATCGGGCACGGTTGGTGTCATTGCCTTTTGGCCGAGAATTTCCAGGAAAATTCCTGGTTCGGTGATCGCGTTGATTTTGTCCACGGTCGCTGCCGCAGTTTTTCAACTGCCGGTGGAAACTATCGGAAGCAAATTCGGCGATCTTCCGAATTCACTTCCGGCGCCGGCCATTCCGGCCTTCAATTTTTCTGTTATGGCACAGCTCATCAAGCCGGCTTTTACGATCGCCCTCTTGGGCGGCATTGAATCCCTGCTGTCGGCTGTTGTGGCTGACGGCATGATCGGAGGGCGGCACCGTTCGAATATGGAGCTTGTGGCGCAGGGTATAGCAAATTTGGGTTCAGCACTTTTCGGAGGCATTCCGGCTACGGGTGCTATCGCGCGCACGGTCACAAATATCAAAAACGGCGGAAGAACCCCGGTCGCGGGAATCGTGCATTCCCTGACCATTCTTCTCATCATGCTCTTTTTCGGAAAATGGGCTAAGTTGATTCCTCTGGCCTGTCTGGCCGGCATTTTGGCCGTGGTGGCCTACAATATGAGCGAATGGCGTTCCTTTGCCTCGTTACTGAAGGGTCCCAGAAGCGATGTCGCAGTGCTGGTGCTCACTTTTCTTATCACTGTTTTTTTCGATCTCACAGCGGCGATAGAGATCGGCATGGTCTTGTCCGCATTTTTATTCATGAACCGCATGGCCAAAATCACTAATGTGAAGGTCATTGCGCGTGAAACGCAGGATGAAGGTGAGGAACAGGAGGGAAACCCGGATGAGCCTTTAATACTCAAAGTCCCTGAAGGAGTTGAAATTTATGAAATCAACGGCCCCTTTTTCTTCGGGGTTTCCCACAAATTCGAGGAGGCTATCCGCACCGTGGCCAAAATGCCCAAAGTGCGTATTTTGAAATTAAAAAATGTTCCACTCATAGATGCCACAGGCCTTCATTCCCTGAAAGAGTTTTACAAAAAATGCCAGCACAGCAAGACGCGGTTGATCATTGTCGGCATCCATTCTCAGCCTTTGCGCGTGATGGAAAAATCGGGTGTCCTTGAATTGATCGGAAGGAAAAATGTTTTTACCGATCTGCGGGACGCATTAAAACGTGCCGAGGAGATCATCGCACCGAGCAATTCACTTGACGGCGCGGCGCGAAGCTGATAAAAAATCAGAAAATTAACGGAGGCCTTTCATGCATCGACATGGCATCAAGTTTGTCGCGCTGTTTCTTTTTCTCATACTGATTTCCGGATGCGGGGAAACGATCCACGGTGTGGGTAAAGACGTTTCCCGCGTGGGGCGGGGAGTTAGGACCATTTTTGTCAGCTAAAACCGAACTTAAGATTTCGGAGCCAGCGCTGCGGCGCTGGCGACGGAGAGGTTGTCTTTTTGAGAAGACGCCTCCTGGAGATTTGCCACCTCTTTTGCGACTGCCTGTTTGATTTCTATGGCGTCCGCGGAAGCCGGAACCATTTTCAAGACGTCGTTTTTAACTTCCATTTTGGGCTTCGCCGTAAATCTGATTCTTTTGGTTTTTTCAAGGAAATTCCGGCGTTTTTGATTGGGAGGGTGGGATTTCATATAATCCACAAAATGTCCGACATCTTCGACCGCTATCTTGGAGAGCCGGTTCGCGAGCTGGCATAATCCCTTGGGGTCGTACCCGGCTTTCATCATGTACTGAATCGCGTCTTGGTCCGCCTCTTTTTCAAGATCGCCTGTGAAGCGTTTTTTGATTTGAGGAGCGGCAAAGCCAATAGCCTTTAATCCCGTGCGGGCCGCTGAAGCGTAAGGGCCTCCTCCGAGGCCGCCGGCCTGGTCAGCCCCCTGCATAAGAAGATTGTAGCCTCTCTTGATTTTACTGTAGCCTTCCGGCGCGTAACGGCAGCGGGCAATGTGTCCGATTTCATGTGCCAGTCCTCCCGCGAGTTCGGATTCGGAGCGGATGAAATTAAAAAAGCCCCGCGTGATATAAATTCTTCCGCCCGCTAGTCCGAAAAGATCCACATCGTCCGAGTCCACGATGAAGAATCGGTAGGGAATATTCGGCCGTATGGATACGCGCGCGAGCTTCATTCCGATGTGGGAAACATAGGCATGAAGTTCCGGACTGGTGTAGAGTTTATATTTAGGGGGTTGATAGGGATTAGCGCTTTCAAAAAGCGCCTTGTGATTTTCGTCGCCTATATGGATTTCTTCCATATCTTGAATGGAAAGCGGCAGGGCATCACTGATGATTTCATTCCGTGTGAATCGTGCACATCCGCTGAAAACTGCCATACCCAGGATAAAACTGAACCATACTCCCCACCGCATTGCCGGCTCCTTTTCGGCTTGCTCCGCAGCCGCAGGAGAGACTTATTTCAATACCATAATCTCTTGTGTCTCTAATTCAATTGTGCATCAAAAAAACATTATTTACAAATTTTTGGAGCTTAAAAGCGAAAGTTTTTTTGTTTCTCGGGTCTGAAATTCAGACAACCTTGGCACGCATTTTAATCGCAGAAGGGGGAGAAGAGGAGCAAACAAAGGTCACCCTGTTATCATCTAACTTATTTAATTTGAATAGGTTAAAAGGTTGAAAATGATTCAAAAGATTTCTTTGGGGACATTCAGGCGGGTTTTGTATTTTTCAATCAGGGCATTCAAATTGACCAGATCGCGGACTCTGGACTCATTGTTTTCTGAGTCTTGATCCTCCCGGATCGATTCCACGGAAAGCTTGCGGAAGCTGATCAAAGATTCAAGAAATTGCAGGCCGCTCCGCTGGTCCTTGGAGCTTATCTCGAAGATATTCTGGGTGATAAAGCTCATATTTTGTCCTTGATCCGGATAGGTTTTGAGAAACTCGACTTCGAAACTGAAAGTTTCGCGAAGAAACTGATAGGCGCCCAGAAGCGCTTGTTTTGCCGCGGCCTGGGAACCCGTGTAAGTTTTGACGCCTTTCAAAAAAATAAGCTTGGATTCAATGATATCCATTTGAGCAAAAATTCCCTTGGGAACCAGCAGGGTTTTTTCCTGCGATCCGGAGGCGAGAATGTCGCGCAGCTGATTTTGCCGTTGCTCATAAAGCCGGTCAAATTGTACCAATTCGTTGAAGTTGAAGTCCTGAAAGAAAAGCTCCGGTTTGGGCTTGGGCGGTGCTTCCTTTTTTTCAACCGGCTGTAGGATGGGCGGCATTTGACTTTGTTTCAGTTTTTCCATGGCCGCGACATAATCACGGTAAGTATAGAGGGTGTTAGCAACAAAATAACCTCCTAAGAAGAAAGCAGTACAAAGAAGTAAGAGGGTCATTTTTCGTATTAACATGGCAATCACTTTAATTGTAACACGGAAATTTCTTTTTGGTAAGGGTTTGGGAAGCGTGTTATCATCACCACCCTATGGATTGGTCGAAACTTCCGGCTTTGAATGCCTCCCTGAATGCAGCCACCGCTTTTTTGCTGATTCTGGGCTATATTTTTATCCGCCAGCGTGCCCTGACAGCTCATGCTATGACCATGCTGGGAGCTTTCGGGCTTTCCGTACTTTTTCTGATTTCCTATATTACTTATCATTATGTGCATGGAATGACGCGCTTCCAGGGAGAGGGCTGGATAAGGGCGCTTTATTTTACGATTCTTATCTCGCACACGATCCTCGCCGTGGTCATTGTTCCTTTGATTTTGATCACATTGTGGAATGCATTACGCGGCCGTTTTGACCAGCATACCAAGATAGCACGCATCACTCTGCCCTTATGGCTTTATGTTTCCGTGACGGGAGTTGTGGTTTACTGGATGCTTTACCGGCTATGAAAAAGCAGCCGGATAAGTTTGGGTTCTGGTTCTGGCTTGGATGGATACTCTGGTTTGCCGGTTCTTTTATTCTAGCTGTGCAGGGCTGGACCATGGTCATGAAAAAGATTTTTGGAGCAGTGGCAGGCCGCGAACTGACTCTGACCTGGGCTGTTGCAGTGTTTGGCAGCTGGTTTCTTCTTTTGATTCCTTTCATGCGCAAAAAGGAGCGGATTTGGAAGCGTCTCAACCAGGATCAGGAAAATGCGGTGGATGCCTGGCTTTCGGCCATGGGAATTTTTATCGGGCTTTTTGTAGCCGTGGCCATTTTTTGGAGTTTTCGATTCAAGAGCCGGATTCTGGCGGATATTTCGGATGGTCTGGACCCCCTTTGGCTCAAGGCGGTTCTAGTCAGCTGGCTTGTGCTTTTGATTCCATTTTTGATTGTGATGTATCGCCGGGCAGATGCCATTTTTAAGACGGCAGTGGCGCGGCAAACCGGCGCTGCACCGCAAAGCCGGAAACTGTTTGTCGAACGCTCGAAAAGGGTTTTGCCGGCCGGGATCAGGGGAAAAATGGAACGCCTTCCGGCCACCCTGCCGAAGGGGCATGTGGTGACGCTGATTCTCAAAGACGGCCGCAGAATTCCGCATGTTTTTGTGTTAAACTCAACGGAAATTCTGGGGCTTTACGACCGCGCGGACATGGGTTTTGAGGCGCAGGAAATTTTGGATGTGGAGCCAGTGCCCGCGGATGGACTGCCTGCCTACGAAGAAACCAAATGGCTCCGGCTGGATGGATGAAAGAGAAATGAAGGACGTGGAAAATAATTTATATCAATCGTTTTTATCTTCGCGGTGCCAAGAGCAGTGGAAGAGAATAGGTCTCAGGAAAAGAGCCGGTGTGGCCACGCCTCTTTTTTCGATTTATTCCGAAAAAAGTATCGGCATTGGTGAATTGCCGGATTTGAAGCTTTTGGCGGACTGGTGTGCTTCTGCGGGCATGACCATTATCCAGCTTCTTCCCATGAATGACGTGGGATTCGATTTCAGACCCTACGATGCGCAGAGTTCTTTTGCGCTGGATCCCATGTATCTTTCGATCAGCGAAATGCTTTCCAAGGAGGAGGCGGAATTTTTTAGAGATGAGATTAATAAACTCAGGAAACGTTTTCCTGCCGGGCCTCCCCGCGTTAACTACGGTGCCAAGGCTGCCAAGCTTGCGCTTTTGTGGAAGATTTTTGAAAAAAGGGCCGCGGAAAAAACGGAAAATAGGCTGGAATTTGAACACTTCCGGGAAACCAACCGGTTTTGGCTCAGGGATTACGCCGTGTTTAAGGTGCTTAAAGAATTGAACGGCCAGAAGAGCTGGGAAGACTGGGAGCCGGCCTTAAAAAGTAAGGAATTTGCGGCCCTTGAAAAATTTGAGATGGATCAGGCAAAGCCGATTGCCTTTCAGGAGTGGCTTCAATGGCAGCTTTGCGGCCAGTTTAAAAAGGTGAAGACCTATGCAGAGAAAAAGGGCATTCTTCTGATGGGAGATTTGCCGCTTCTTGTCTCCCGCGACAGTGCGGATGTTTGGGCGCATCAGGATTATTTCAAACTGGATCTGGCCGCGGGCGCGCCGCCTGACCTTTATATCGCGAAGGGCCAGCGCTGGGGCATGCCGCCTTATCATTGGGACCGCGTTGCCGGGCACAGCTACGATTATTTAATCGAAAAACTCCGCTACGCGGAAAATTTTTATGATTTGTTTCGCATTGACCATGTGGTGGGTATCTTTCGTATCTGGAGCATTCCGCTTTCCGAGCCGCCTGAAAACGGTGGGCTGAACGGTTCCTTTGATCCTCAGGATGAGAATGTCTGGGAGGAGCACGGGAGGCGCTTGATTTCCGTGACGGCCGAGAACACCAGAATGCTCCCTTGCGCGGAAGATCTCGGGGTTGTGCCGCCGTGTTCTTATAAAGTGCTGGAGGAATTCGGCATTCCGGGCATGGACGTCACACGGTGGTTCAAGGATTGGGGCCGTACTAATTCCTTCAGAAAACCCGAAGAATACCGTAAAAATTCAATCGCGGTTCTTTCCACGCATGATATGACTTCGCTTGCGGGTTGGTGGGAATTTGAGGCCGGCACGGTGGACGAGGATTTTTTTGAACGGAAATGCGAATCCTGCGGTATTTTTTTGGACGCGGTCAAGAACGCCCTTTTTGACCCGAAGGCCTCTTTGCACGGGAGATTGAGGTGGAAGCCGGAGATCGAAAACACGGATGTCTTTCTTCGTATTTTAGGCCGAAGCCGGGAAGACGTATTGGGTTTGGCGGACGTTTATGAAAGTTCGTATGGTGAAAGGGAGAAATTTTGGAGTTATCTGGGAAAGACCGGGCGGCCGGATAAAAAATTTTCAGCGGCTTTGGTGCGGAGTATTTTGAAAAAAGCGAGCGAGGCGGCCTCGATTTTCAGCGTTCAGCTTTTACAGGACTGGCTTGCGGCCGACTCCTCCTGCCGGTTGGATCCCTGGGAGTCCAGAATTAATTTCCCAGGCACCATGAATGAAAGAAACTGGTCGTTTGTCGTCCCTTTTTCTCTGGAGAAAATGAAAAAAATGACGATCAATAAAGAAATATTGGCTATCCATATTCATACCCATAGAGTTTGAGCAAGAAGGGATTTTAAAGTATGTATCAGGCAGTTTTGTGGATCGGTTTCAACATTTTTTTCATTGCCATGCTGGTGCTGGATTTATTTGTCCTGAACCGCAGAGACAGAGCTATCGGCATCAAGCGGGCGCTTGCGCTGACGGCCTTCTGGATTTCTCTGGCGCTTCTTTTCAATGTCGCTATTTACGTTAAACTGGGTCATGATGCCGGGCTCAAGTTTTTGGCCGGTTACCTTCTCGAATATTCGCTTAGCGTGGATAATCTTTTTGTTTTTTTACTGATATTTTCTTATTTCCGCGTCCCGCATGCCTATCAGCACAAAGTTCTTTTCTGGGGAATTATCGGTGCGCAGGTGATGCGTGCCGCTTTCATCCTGACGGGTATCACCTTGATTCATAGGTTTGAATGGGTGATCTACCTTTTCGGAGCTTTTTTGATTTATACCGGTTTCAAGCTGGCATTCGGGAAGGATAAGGAATTTCGGCCAGATAAAAATCCCGCGTTTAAATTCATTCAAAAGGTCATTCCTTCAACGCCTGAGGACGAAGACGGCAAGTTTTTTGTGAAAAAAAATGGCCGTTATTTGGCGACCCCCCTTTTCATCGTGCTTCTGATTGTGGATTTGGCCGATGTGGTCTTTGCGGTGGATTCCATTCCGGCCATTCTTGCCATCACGACCAACTCCTTCATTGTTTACACTTCCAATATGTTTGCCATCCTGGGGCTGCGTTCCCTTTATTTTGCGCTGGCCGGTTTGATGCGCCTTTTTCATTATCTTAATTACGGTCTGGCCTTTATTCTTGTTTTTGTCGGTGTCAAAATGCTTCTGACGGACCTCTATAAAATTCCAATCGGTATTGCCCTGGGTGTGATTGTCAGCATTCTCTTTATGTCGATTATCGCCTCCATTTTGTGGCCCAAAAAGGACCACGGCCACCCGCACCACGAGTCTTAAGCGCTTTCCCTAAAGGGTCTTCCGGTTCTCCGTTCTGAGAAATCCATAAAATATTCTTGACAAGGGATGCGGCCTTAGATAAGATTGAATCCAATTAAGATTTAATCTTAATAGGAATTTATCCGAATAAGGAATAACTGCGATGCCAGAAACTAAACAACAAGCGAAAAAATTCAAGGTCCTTCTCGAAGAAAAGGGCCTCAAGTACACCTACGAGAGGAAGTTTATTTTCGAGGAGGTTTTGCACGTGAAGGAACACTTTGATGCAGACCGCCTTTATGAACGTTTCAAGAAAAAAGGATTGCGGATATCGCGGGATACGGTTTACCGGACCATTCCGCTCTTGCTTGAAAGCGGAGTGATTCAAAAATCAGTGGGTGAGGGGAAGCGGGAATTTTACGAACGGACCAGCGGAAAGGGGCATCACGACCATATTTTTTGTATCCACTGCCAGAAAATTATTGAGTTCACATGCGATGAAATTGAAAGACTGCAGGAAAAAATCTGCGCGGATTACGATTTTAAACTCATCTTTCATGACCACCGTTTATTTGGCTATTGCCGGGAATGTCAGGCGCATACAGCGGAGGGTGCCCCGGGCTTTGCCCGGGGATCCGGAGCAGTACCTGCCCGTGGTTTCATGCCACGTGCAGGTGGCCGAGCGAAGCGAGGTCCCTTGACTGTTAAATCCGGCGGGCCTTTAGGCGGAGAATAGAAAAGGTAAAAGGAAGGAACCTATTGAAATGAGAAAGCTGGGAAAGTTCGCGCAAACAATGTTGATACTCTGGTTCGCTTTGTACCCCTTGGTGGGAGCCGCGGGGTATGCAACGGCTGACGGGCGGGATGAGGATTTAGCGCGTTTTCCGCATAAGCCGCTTCACGGCGGATATTTTGGCGATGCCGGGGATCTTTATCATTATGAGCTGGTGCTCGAGTCCAACGGCATGGTTAAACTTTATCTTTATGATGAAGAGATCAAGCCGCTCAAGGTGACGGGGATTCCGGCCCGGTGGACGCTCAATCCCGATGCAGGGAAAGAACCGAAAGGGAAATTTCAGGAGTCTGAGGATGGGGCCTATTTCTGGGCCAAACTTCCGGATTTGAAGGAGTCCAATATCCATATTCTCATTGAAGCCGAGAAAAAGGGCCAATGGGTGCCGATGGAGTTTTATCTCCCGGTGAAATGAAGCAAATAAAAGGAGAGAGTCAAATGATGCGCCGTAGAGTTTTATTTTTGGGGGCTTTTTTGTTTTCTATGTTGATGATCGTGAGCCGAGGATTTGCTCATAACCGGAATTATGTTTGGACCGAGGAATATAAAACCCTTCCCAAGAATGCTTTTGAACTGGAGAGCCGCACCACACTCAAGGTTCCCGACGCCGGAAAATCCAATGCCAATACCTGGGAATATAAAGAGGAGCTTGAATACGGAATCACGGATCACTGGAATGTGGCCCACTACGAAGTTTGGGAAACAGAGAACCGGACGGGTGTGGATGATGGCGGAGTTAAATTGAAAGATTCTACCACTTACCAGGGATTCAATTTTGAAACCAAATACCGCATCGGTGAAAAAGGCAAGTATTGGGTGGACGCTCTTTTTTATCTTGAGCTGGAATCCAAGGTTCGGCCGAAGCACCGGAACGAGGTTCTCGAGGGGAAAATGGTGCTCTCCAAAGATTTTGGAAAGTTCAATGTGACCTATAACCAGATCATGGAATCGGAAGTGGACCATGGGGGCCGCACGGAGCATGAATTTACGGTAGCCGCCAAGTATGAAATTTTTTCAGGCTTCACAGCCGCGGTTGAGGCCAAAGGCAATTACTGGAAGCCATCGAGCCATCGGAATGAATTCGCCCTCGGTCCCACGCTTTCTTACGAGAACAGTTTTTTTTGGGTCACGGCTGGTGTTTTGTTCGGCGCCAACAACCATGCCGATGACGAACAGGCCCGGCTGATTGTCGGAATTCCGTTCTGATTTTTTTAAAGGATAAATCATGGGAAGAAAATTTTTAAGTATTTTTATCGGAACGTTGCTGTTTGGTTTATGCGCTGCCGGGGATGCCCGCGCTCAATGGGTCAAAGAAATGTGTCCGGTGATGCCTGGCACGCACGGAAAAAGCAACCTGGCTGTTGATTATCGGGGAACGACCTATTACTTGTGCTGCGGTTCCTGCGTGAGGAGTTTTAAGAAAAACCCGGATAAATATTTGAGGCATTCAAAACCATGAGCGGGACGATTACCGCCACTTTTTTGATTGTGTTTCGGGAGGCACTGGAGGCCAGTCTGGTCGTGGGGATTATCATGACGGTCCTGGCGCGCCTTAAACAGAACCGCTATTTTCCTCTCGTGATCGGAAGCAGTTTGACAGCCATCGCCGCAAGTTTTCTTGCCGGTTTTGGGCTGATGATGCTTACGGGTAAGATGAGAGGAAGAACGGAGGAAATGATTGAGGGCAGCGTGACAGTAGTGGCTTGTGCTGTGCTGACGTATATGGTTTTTTGGATGGACACCCAGTCCAAGAAGATCAAGCCTGAAATCGAGGCCAAGGTGGAGAAGGCCGTCAGCAAGGGTGAGGTATTTGCTATTATCGCGCTTCCTTTTTTGGCGGTTATCCGCGAAGGAGCCGAGACGGTTTTGTTTTTAAAAGCAGTGGCTTCGAAAAGTTCTTTTTGGGTTTCATTTGCAGGCGGCGTATCGGGATTGCTGCTCGCAGTCTTAGTTGTCTGTATTATTTTTATTGGAGGGAAACGGATTCCCTTAAAACCCCTTTTCCGCGTGAGTGGGATGTTTCTGCTTCTCATGGCCGCCGGTTTGCTCACGCAGGGCATCCACTCCTTTCAGGAACTTAAAATGTTTCCGACTTTGATTCCTCACGTCTGGAATATCAATCCATTTCTAAACGAAAGGCACGGCCTCGGCGCCTTTTTGAAATCGCTTTTCGGCTATAACGGCAATCCATCCTTGCTGGAAGTCATTGCCTATGTACTGTACTTGGCAGGAATCTCTCATTTTCTTTTCCACAGAAAAGTCCAGATCGGCCCTCAGAAGTCCTAATTTAAATTTTGAAAATCCCAACATTTTTTGGAGAATTAGTGCTATTTTTGACTAAATTTGATATAAATTGATAAATTATTTAATCAATTTTTTGCAATTTTACTATCTACCGATTACCCTTTTTATACCGTATAAACTATATATGGATAAGAAAAATATTGTCATTCATATTGATCCTGACATCAGTGATCTTGTTCCGGGGTTTCTTGAGAACCGTCACCAGGATGTGGCGTGCCTCCATGAGGCGCTCAAGCAGTTTCATTTTCAAACCATTGAGACCCTGGGGCATAACATGAAAGGAATTGGAGCGGGATACGGATTCGAGGACATCAGTACGCTGGGCGCCCGTATCGAAAGAGCCGCGAAGATAAAAGATGCGGAAACCATTCAAGCCTGCGCGGAAGAGCTTTTGGGCTACCTCAACCGCATAAAAATCATCTATGGCTAATTTCAATATCCTCCGAATCAATCATTCGCTTAGCCGGTATTCTGAATTCCTGGAATTTCTCTTTAAAAAAATTCGTCTTGCCGAATCCAAAAAAGATAAAGCAAAACAAGTCAGCAATCATGATATCTACCGCCTGTGTGATTTGCTTGAAATCTCAAGTGAGAATATGGCCGAGTATCTGGCAGAATTCTGCGAGGTCGGCTATTTCCCTTTTGTACGGCCCGAAGATGTGCAGCACGGCATTTTATCAAAATCCTTTTGCCGCGCTCATTCCCTTATCCCGATCAAAAACGGACGCAACAGCACAACGCTTGTGCTTTCCAATCCCTTTGACCTTGATCTTCTCGACTCTTTAAGCTCCAAGTTTCAAGGTTCCGAACTTGAGATCGGTGTCGCGGAATCCAAAACCATTGCCTTTTTGCTGATTGATGAGGATTCGGATGAGTTGAAGGAAGTCGGCCACCCCTTGTCCAAGGATGTGCTGCATTCGGAAGAGGACATGCAGCAGTTTCCGATTATCCGCACCGTGAGCAATATTATCCTGTCTGCGGCCGGCCGGCGGGCCAGCGATATTCATATTGAGCCCAAGGAATCTCATGTGGTGGTGCGCTTCCGCGTGGACGGCGATTTGCAGGATATTTACGGCTTGAAAAAAGAGACGGGCGTTAAATTGATTTCCAGGCTTAAAGTGCTGGGAGGTCTGGATATTGCGGAACGGCGTAAGCCGCAAGACGGATCATTTCAGGTGCGGATTGAAAACAGAGTTTACAAATTACGCCTGGCCACCACCTCAACGCCGGAGGGGGAAAGTCTCATCATCCGTGTGCTGGATTCCAGCGTGAAACCCAAGGGCCTTCATGATTTGGGCATGACCCAGGCGCAGGTTGAGACGCTTTACAGTCTGGCGAACCGCGACAGCGGATTTATTTTAGCCGTGGGCCCCACGGGAGCCGGTAAGACCACCACCATTTACAGTTTGCTCGCCCAGATGGATTGTCAGAAAAAAAGTCTGCTTTCAATCGAGGATCCGGTGGAATACCGCATTCCCTTTGCCAATCAGCAGCAGGTGAATGAAAAAGCCGGCGTGACTTTTGAATCGCTTCTCAAGTCCACGCTGCGCCAGGATCCGGATATTCTTTTTCTCGGAGAAGTCCGCGATACTTTTTCTGCCAAAACATCGTTTGATTTTGCCAGCACCGGGCATGTCACCATCACCTCGCTGCACACGGCCAATGCCACCACCGCGATTTTCCGGCTGGAACGGCTGGGGATAAGCCGCGAAAGCATGGCCGACACCATTCTCGGCATCATTGCCCAGCGTTTGATCAAAAAACTTTGTGATCATTGCAAGATTGTGGGGCCGCCCACCGCCGGGGAGCTGGAGTGGCTCAAGCGGTTTTCGGGTGAGACGTTGGAGAAAGTGGCCAATGCCAATCCTCAAGGATGCGCGAAGTGCAACCACACGGGGTATTGGGGCCGGGAAGGCGTTTACGAAATCATTAAATTCGATTCCGAGATTGCGGAAAGAATCCGGTCGAACAAATCGATTGCGGAAATTCGCACATTTATTGAGCAACACGGGAGCTATCTTATGAGTCATCACGCGGTGGAAAAGGTGAGGCAGCTTCGATTTTCTCCCAAAGATATTTACGAAAAAGTTCTGGTGGAGGAACCCAATACCCAGGAATCGATGGATGAACAGTATGGGATTCAGCCCCAGGATGCGCCGAAAGTTCAGGCCGGCTTGAAGCAAGGTACCCCGGTCGCAAAGAAACCGGCTGGCAGATCGCCGGCCGGAAACGGACACAAGCCGTCCATTCTCGTCGTGGAAGATGACAAGGATATGCGCGCCCTGATTGCTTTGTATCTTGGGAAACAAGGGTATGAAACAACCTTGGCGGAGGACGGAGTGGAGGCGTTGCTTTATCTCGGCCGGAACCGGTTCGATCTTATTCTTTCGGATGTGAATATGCCGAATTTTGACGGCTTTAAACTGCTTGAAATGATAAACCAGAAAGGGCTTTCAACGCCGGTTTTATTTCTCACGGGGCAATCCGGCGATGAGTATGAAGTGAAGGGGTTTGAGCTGGGGGCTGTGGATTACATCCGGAAACCGATTCAGAAGGAAGTTTTTCTGGCCCGGGTAAAAAAAGTATTAAAGGGCATGGCATGAAGTTCTCCATCTTGGAAAAAGCGTGTCTTGGTTTTGGAATTCTCGTGGTGGCGATGATTCCGATGGGCTGGATTTCGCCCTGGGGCGCAGCAATTTTTGTGATCGTGGCTCTGTCGTTTGATATTGTGGACCGCGATATGACCGCCCGCAAAAATGCCGAGATAGCCCTGCAGGAATTTAAAGAAGAAGTCAATCTGCTCTTGAGTTCTACGGTAGAAGCCATTTACGGGATAGACCTCAAGGGAAAATGCAATTTTTGTAATCCCGCCTGCTTCCGGCTTCTGGGTTATGAGCAGGAGTCGGATCTTTTGGGAAAAAATATGCATAAGTTGATTCACCATAGCCGTGTAAACGGGGTTCCCTATAGGAAAGAAGAGTGCAGGATTTATGAAGCTCTGAAACGCAGGGAGGGAACTCATGAAGAAAATGAAGTGTTCTGGCGCGCGGACGGAACCTGCTTTGACGCGGAATATTGGTCTTATCCCATCAGAAAAGGGGAGGAGGTGCGCGGGGCTGTGGTGAGTTTTCTGGATATCAGCGAGCGCAAGCACAATGAAAACCGAATCGATGTCCAGCATGCGGTCACGCGGATTCTTGCGGATTCCGAGACGCTGGGCGATGCAAGTCCGAAAATTCTCAAAATGATTTGCCAGAGTCTGGATTGGGATCTGGGGCTGATCTGGCGCGTGGATAAGGAAGACAATGTGCTTCGATGCGTCGAGATATGGCACCGCCTGCCTGAAGAACCAAGAGAATTTACAGCCCAAAGCCGGGAGCATATCTTTGAGCCAGGGCTTGGGTTGCCCGGCCGTGTCTGGGCGAACCGGGCACCGGCCTGGATTCCCGACATTGTCAAAGACAAGAATGCTCCGCGCGCGTCGCTTGCGGTCAAGGCCGGGCTTCACAATGCCCTCGGATTTCCCATCATGCTGGGAGAAGAGGTCCTGGGCATCATTGAATTTTTTAGCCATCAGATCCGGGAACCGGACCAGGATTTGATCAAGATGTTTGCCGCCATTGGAAGCCAGATCGGCCAATTCATCAAGCGCCGCAAGGCGGATGAGGCGCTTAAAGAAGCGCACGACACCGCGATTGAGGCATCGCGCGCCAAATCAGAGTTTCTGGCTACCATGAGCCATGAAATCCGCACCCCCTTGAATTCCATTGTGGGCATGGCGGATCTTCTTGCCGAGTCGCCGTTAACTTCCGAGCAAATGGAATACGTCGAGATTTTAAAGCGCGGCGGCGACACGCTTCTCAAACTGATCAACGACATCCTGGACCTTTCCAAAGTGGAATCCGGGCATATCGTACTGGAAGAAGCGGAATTTGATTTGCGGGAATTTATTGAAAGGACCGTTGAATTCTTGGCCATCCGTGCGCATCAAAAGGGACTGGAGTTAAGCTGCCATGTTTTGCCGGGAGTCCCCAATTTTTTGGTCGGGGATGTGAACCGTTTGCGGCAAGTTCTCATTAATTTGATAGGCAATGCCATCAAATTTACTCACCAGGGCGAAGTGGTGCTCCAGGTGCGGCAGGATCATTTTGATGAAAATGGCGGGCATCCGCGGTGTCATCTCCTTTTTTCAGTCAAGGACACGGGAATAGGGATTCCTGAGGATAAACTGGCGGAGGTCTTTAACCCCTTCACGCAGGTGGATTCTTCAACCACGCGGCGTTACGGCGGCACGGGACTGGGGCTGAGTATTTCGAAAAAACTGGTTGAGATCATGGGCGGATGCATCTGGGCCGGCAGTGAACTAAGCAAGGGAACTACTTTCTATTTTACGGCAGAGCTTGGCATTCAGCCCAGCGAGAATTATGACAATCCATCACCGAACACTGTTTTTAAAGGCATGAAGGTACTGGTGGTGGATGATAATAGTTCACCGCGGATCATTATCCGTGAAGCGTTGACCGAATATGGAATGCTGGTGGACGAGGCGGAGAGCGGAACGCAGTGTATGGATGTGATCCGAAAGGCCAAGTCCGAAGGACATCCCTATGATTTGATCCTTCTCGATTGCAGGATGCCTGGCCTGGGCGGTTTTGAAGTGGCCAAACTGATCCGCGGCGATTCCAGTCTGGACAGCGCTATTGTGATGCTGCTCAATTCGGATGCGAGAAGCGGCGATATCGCAAGTTCCAAAAATTTGGGACTTTCGGGATATCTTGTGAAACCCGTGAAACGGATCGATCTTTTTGTGACGGTGGCCAAAGTTCTCAGTAAAAAAAGGCAGAGGGGTAAAGGCGCCTCGGCCTTTCAGCAGGAACATGAGGCTACTGCGGTGTCTTCCCCGGATGGACAGGGAAATGGCCACGAAGGAAACGGCCGGACGGACAAAACGCTTCTCCGGCTTCTGCTTGTCGAGGATTCGGAAGACAACCGGCTGCTTATCCAGTCGTATCTTAAAAAGTTTCCTTGCGAGATCGATATCGCGGAGAACGGCAGGGTTGGAGTTCAAAAGTTTAAAGACAAAAGCTATGATCTGATTATTATGGATATGCACATGCCTGTGATGGACGGCTATGCGGCGGTGAGCGAAATCCGCCGCCTTGAAAAGGAAATCCGGACGGGGGACAAACCCGTTCCGATTATCGCGCTTACCGCCAATGCCCTGAAAGAAGATCAGCAGAAAAGTTTTGAGGCCGGCTGCAACACCCACCTCACCAAGCCCATTCGCAAGGCGGATCTCCTCAAGGAACTCTCAGCTTTTCATCCCCACTTGATGAATTAACCTTTTCTTGACAGCCTTGCTATACTTTACAATATGCAATTGGGCCAACTGGGATCGAAAAAACTTTTTGTTTTTCTTGCCGCTCTGCTTCTTCTGGCCGGCTTCCTGACAGTATTTCTTCACCATCATGAAGACGGCTATCATTTCCATGATTGTTCGGTATGCCAGTTTGTTGGCGGGCTCAAGGCCGTTGCCCTGTTCCTGATTGTTTTTGCCTTTTTTGCCGACAAAACTAAGTTTTTCGCAATTTCTCCGATCCGCTTCAATCCGTTTTCTTTCGAACGCCGGCTCCAAAGCCGGGCCCCTCCCGTCCTTTCCTGATCAGCCGGTTTTACTCTCTAATTTTCCAACAGGAAAGGAGTCTTTTTTATGCGAGTCCTTCAATTTTTCATTCTTATTATGTTTTTTTCATTTTTGTCGCTGGCGAACGGGTACGCCATGGATCCCTCGCTGGGGCAATTGGAAGAGAGTATGCGGAATCTTCAACAGACCGTGGAAGCTATGAAATCCATCATTGAGTCCCAGAATAAGATCCTTGAAAGTCAGGGCATGCGGCTCAATACGCTGGAAAAGAATGCCGGGCCTTCACGGGATCTTGTTCCCGCTCCGGCCCAGGCCGATCGCCAGGGCCTGCTTGACCGAGCCGCAACCCGCGGCCTGTCCGGGCTGGCCAAGGCTCCTCAGACCGCGGGATTGGCAGGCCTGAATCCGGAAATAGGAGCGGTGGGAACTGTCCAGGCCCAATTGACGGAAAATTCCGAAGATGCGGAAGGCCGGGACACGATTGCGCTGAAGGAATTTGAACTGTCGCTGGCGCAGTATGTGGATCCCTATTCCCGTCTCGATGCGATTCTTTCATTCAACGATAATCTTGAAAAGCAAAACGTGGATATCGAGGAGGCCTATTACACTCATTGGGGGCTTCCTTTCGGCTTTAAGGCCCAGCTCGGAAAGTTCCGGTCAAAGATCGGTAAGCAGAATCTTCTCCATCTCCACCAGCTTGAAACCGCGGATTATCCCCTGGTGATCCGCGATTTTTTTGGTGAAGCAGGATTGTCCTCTTCGGGAGTCAGGCTCCAGAATATGATCCCCAATCCGTGGGATATGCCTTTGGAGATTTCGGGCGAGGTATTGCGAGGCAACAATGGCCCGAGTTTTTCCGGCATTTCAAGACGGCCGATTTTCGACACCCATCTGAAAAGTTTTTTTGAGCTTTCAAAAGAAGCAAGTCTTGAACTGGGTGCTACGGCCATGTTCGGCGATGAGAATCCTCCCCGGCTCGGTTTTGACGGTGGTGGCAATGCGACCTCCTCAAGAGACCCGAAGGGGCAGGACCGTTACGGGGTTCATATTTTCGGAGCGGACGCCACTTGTTTGTGGAATATGGGACAAAGCCGTATCCTTAAATTCCAGAATGAAATTTATTTTCAGGACAAAAGCAGTCTGGTGACCATCAATCAAAATCCGTGGGGATTTTATTCCCTGCTTGATTATAGGTTTTCTCCCCGCTGGAGCGCCGGCGTGAGATTTGATTATCTGGAGCCGCGGGCCATCCGGAATTTTCATGAGTCTAGTCTTGGGGTCTCGCCGTATCTCACGCTCTGGCAGAGTGAATTTGCGGATTTCCGCCTTCAATACAGCCACACGGAGGCCGCGGATCCGACACAGAAATCGGATGATGCGGTCTATTTACAGGCAAATTTTCTAATCGGTGTCCATAAGCATCCGGTTCAATAAGAGGAGCATGCCATGTGTAAACGATTACTCTTTTTAGCGGAAATTCTGATTGTTTTAAGTCTTTTCTTTTCATCTTTTGCCTGGGCCGAAGATAAAATCAGGGTTGCTGCCACGACAACGACACTGGCCAGTATTACCCAAGCTATTGGAGGCGACAAAGTGGATGTTTATGCGGTGGCATCTCCCAAGCAGAATATTCACTTTTACGCACCCACGCCTAAGGATGTTTTAAAAGTAAAAAAGGCGCAGCTTCTTATTCATAGCGGATTAGATTTGGAAGCCTGGCGCGGTCCGCTTTTGGATGCGGCGGCAAATCCTTTGTTTCTGGGAGAAGGCAAGGAAAGCGTGGATGTTTCCCAAGGCGTTTCGCTTCTGGAAGTGCCCAGCACGCTTTCGAGGGTAGAAGGCGACATTCATGTTTTTGGCAATCCCCATTATTGGATGGATCCTTTGAACGGCAAAGTGATGGCAGCCAATATCGCCGAAGGGCTGTCGCGTATTAAACCGGAAAATACCGAATTTTTTCGAAAGAATCTGAATGAATTTCTAAAACGTATCGATCAGAAAACGGCGGAATGGACAGCAGCACTCGCTCCTTATCAAGGGACGCCCATTGTGGTCTATCACCGGAGTTTGCCGTATTTTGCGTCCCGCTTCGGACTGGAGATCGCAGGAGAATTGGAACCCAAACCCGGTATCCCGCCCACTCCGAAACATTTAAGCGAGCTAGTAAAAGTTATAAAAACCAAATCAGTCAAGATGATTGTGAAAGAATCCTTTTATGAAAATGAAATGCCCGGTAAGTTGGCGCATGAAACGGGGATTGGTGTCGTGGAGCTTGTTCAGGCTGTGGGAGAAAAAAAGGAGGCCGCCGATTATTTCTCTCTTTTTGATTATAATATCCGGGTTTTGACGCAGGCCCTGAAACAGGAGAAGCCCCATGAATGATGCGATTCTTTTAATGTGGAAACCGCTGCTGGCATGCCTTGTCCTGACCGGGATTCACGCTTATCTCGGAATTCATGTCATTGAGCGAAAAGTGATTTTCGTGGATTTGGCGCTGGCGCAGATTGCCGCTTTGGGCGCAACCGTTGCTTTTCTTTTCGGCCATGATCTTCATGGTCCGTCCACGTATTGGTTTTCCCTGGCCGCTACCTTTGCCGGCGCCATTATTTTTTCGCTCACACGCATGCGCCGGGAGCGTATTCCCCAGGAAGCGGTGATAGGGATTGTGTACGCCGTATCAGCCGCCGCCGCCATTCTTATCCTGAGCCGTACGGCGGAAGGGGATGAGCATATCCGTTATCTTTTGGTGGGGAATATTCTGCTAGTGACTTTGCCCGAAATTATTAAAATGGCGGTTTTATACGGTTTGGTTGGATTGCTTCACTGGCGCTTGAGAAAAGAATTCACGCTCATTTCCACTTCTCCCGAAGAGGCCTACGCCAAAGGGATTCCAGTTAAAAAATTCGACCTACTTTTTTATCTCACCTTTGGCCTGGTGGTAACGAGTTCTGTGCGTATCGCAGGGGTTTTGCTTGTCTTTTCCTTTTTGATTGTTCCAGCCGTTGCAGCCACGCTCTTTTTTCAGAATTTTTCAAGCCGGTTGTTGATGGGATGGGCCGTTGGATTTGCGGCCAGTCTGTTGGGGGTTTTGTTATCCTATTATTTTGATTTGCCAACGGGCGCTACGGTGGTTTGTTCGTTTGGAGGCCTCCTGGTTCTTTGTAGTTTGGCTTGTAGAATTAGGAAGAATAGCTATAATTAAACAAAAGTTAATAAAAAATGGGAAATGATATAAAAACCGATAAAAGTGACCAGAAATCCCTGCCCTGGTATTTCAAAACGCCAGTGATTGTGATCGCTTTCCTTTCTGTGGGGCCGTTGGCCCTGCCCATGGTTTGGTTTCATCCCCGGTATACCTTGCTGAAAAAGGTGGTAGTCACGGTGCTTGCCGTGGTGTTGACTTATTATTCGGTCGTGGCCATGTCGAATAGCATGAAACTCTTGATGCAGTTGTATCATGACCTAACGGGAAATTAGAGGCAAACAGCGTGAATCAGAAAACCATCCTGAAAATCAGAAGCGGGATTTGGATGGCCATTTTATTTTCATTATGGCTACCGTGGAGTCAGACGCAAGCTGGGGACACAAAGACGCCGGCTTCTCCTGCCGAGGATTCCGGCAATACCTTTGTGGCGCGCCCGGTGGAGAAACAGACAGCAGCCGAGGAGCCCAATTACATCATCGAGGGCGGGAAGGTGATTAAAAACCCGAAAAAGTCTGCTGCGGCGAATGATTCCAGCTCCGGTGAACCGGCGCCTGCTGAAACCAAGAAGCAGATTTCCGCAGAGGAGGAGCCGAATTTCATTTCAGTCGGTGGCAAAGTCATTCCCAATCCCAAAAAGCAGAATCCCAATGCAGTTCCTGCGGACCCCGGCACAGCGGCTGTCAATCCGCCTGCTGCGGTACCTGGCGGGGAAGAGCCGAATTTTATTGTGGTGAACGGCCAGGTGGTCCCCAACCCGAATAAAAAAAGTGCGGCATGAAGTATGAAAATACGGTCGGGAATCAGTTGTGTCTTGTTCGTGCTTTTAATTGCGGGGTATTTCCCAAATATCTATGCCCAAAATCCCCCGCCACCTCCAGCCTCCCCCTCGAGGGGAGAGGAAAAGGAGGGGGTTAAAGTTCTTATTTATGACGCCGCCTCAGGAAAGAAGATTTATATGGAAAAAGTAAAAAAAAGCGATGAGGAGTGGAAAAAACAGCTTACGCCCGAACAGTATCATGTGACGCGCAAAAAAGGAACTGAGCGTGCCTTCACCGGGGCGTATCATGATTTGAAGGAAAAAGGGATTTATCGCTGCGTCTGCTGCGGTACGGATTTGTTCCGGTCGGATGAGAAGTATCATTCTGGAACCGGTTGGCCGAGTTTTTGGGCGGCTGTGGCAAAAGAAAATATTCGTTCGGAAGAGGACCGCAGTTTGTTCATGCAGAGAACCGAGGTCATGTGTGCGCGGTGCGAGGCGCATCTAGGGCATGTATTCGACGACGGTCCGGATCCCACGGGCAAGCGCTACTGCATCAATTCCGCGTCACTTAAGTTTGCCCCGTTCAAAAAGGATTGAATCTCCCGTTACACCGGGATTTTGATATAATAAGGATTATTGATCTCCGCACATAAGGTTTAGCATATCAATTCTTGGAAAGTTGGCTTGCATGAAAAAACGAACGAATCAAATTGGGCTTTTGACGGATTTTAATCACCGAATGACGAATGGCGGATTTCAAATCCCCAATACTGCCCGGACAAAAGTTGGCCAGCTTGCGATTCTTCAGGTGGTTCCAAAACCATTCATCGGGATTCAAATCCGGAGAGTACGCCGGAAGAAACTCCACCTCCAACCATTTGCGGGATTGACGAACAAATTGCTGAACGATTTTGGAACGGTGAATCAGCGCCCTGTCCCAAAGAATAATCACCCCATGACCAAAATGGCGCTTCAGATGCTTGAGGAATTGGATGACTTCTCGGGAGCAAATACTCCCATCCTCCAGCATCAAATACAAACGTCCACGACGACTGACTGCCGAGATGGCGGAAAGCTTGGGCCAGGAGGATCGATGCTTCAAAACCGGCGTCTTGCCCCTGGGCGCCCATGTCCGAACGCGGGTCGGATGCAATGAAAACCCGCTTTCGTCTAGGAAAACGAGGCTTTTGCGCTTCCTTCGGGCTTTTTTTTGATCCGGGGCCAGTCCTCCCGCAACCAGCGTTTGACCTCCCGTTCGTTGCGCTCGATGGCCCTTGTCGTGGGTTTCTGCCAACTCCAACCCATCGCTTTCAACAGCTTGCCAATGTGATTGAAATGATACTTCACCCGAAACTTCTTCCAGCAAACCTCGGCAATGCGCTCCTGCGTCCAAAGTTCGCTTGGATAGCCGTGAGCTTGTGCTCCCTTCACAAGCTCTTGGAGAAGCTGTTTGTGCTGGATCTCCGTCAACTTGGGTTGTGCTCCGCTCTTGCCTTTGGCCTTCAGCGCTTTCTTGCCTCCCCGGTTGTACGCCTTCAGCCAACGGTAGATGATTTGGATCGTTACTCCATACTCCTGAGCCGCTTCGGAAACTTTCTTGCCTTGCCGAACAAGGCCGACGACTCGAATCCGGCGTTGTTCCAGCTCCTTCGGATCGGTGATAGTTTTCATAGCTTAAGATATCGGCAAGTAGTGTCATATCTAAACTCGATCAGCGGAGATCAATAG
>ORMF010995346.1_pt1 | contig 195626 bp, 233 predicted proteins | sample 1779871 | NCBI WGS metagenome assembly ORMF01 (sample SAMEA104232316, study PRJEB22302) | groundwater metagenome | biome: forest; feature: aquifer; material: groundwater | place: USA | collected 2011-08-07 | depth 5.4 m | reverse complement strand
CCCCGCCCGCCACGCCCCCGCCGGTCGCACAGGCTCCTGTGCGACCCCCCCGCCCTGAGGGGCGTGCTCGCCCGACGCCCCAGCCCGCTGCCCCAGTTGCTCCTCCGCAGGGCCCGGCCCCCCAGCGACCCGTAGTCGATACAGCCGCTGCGGGCGGACTACATTTTGGGGGCACCTATACCCCAAATACTCCTCCGAACGTCCAGCCACAGCGTCCGCAGGTTCATGCTGCTCCAACAGGGTATCACCTGGGTGCGCCGGCCCAGAAAATGGCCTTCGAAAAGGCCGCTTCGTTCCTCCGGAGGATCAAGAGGGCCTGTAAATGAGCCAGAATACCAGGACCACGGACCTGCTCTTGGCGAAGATCCAGCCTCGTCGGTTGATTCCGTTCAAGCGTCCGCTCCACCGGATCGATCGGGACATCTATGGTCTCGAAGAGTTCCCGGTGAAGGTCTTGCTTCTCTGGTTCCGGGACATATTCGCGAACATGGACCGTTTCCGGTGGAACGCCGAGCAGAAAGAGACCAACATCTTCATATCGGACAAGTATCCGGAGAAGCTCAACGAAGACGAGCTCAAGCCCGCTATCCTCACGGATAGGGGGCTTATAGTGCCGTTCAACTTCAACGGTCGGCAGCGCAACCCAGAACCCAACCTGAAGGCTGGAATCATCGAGTTCGGTGACCTGCAGGTGTGCCAGATGACGGTGCACTGTCTGGCCAAGCCCGGTCTGGAGGCTAGCCAGATCGCCTCGGTGGTCTACGCGCTGTTTAACATCGACGAAGACGCGCTCAAACCCCGTGGTATTCATGCTCTTACCGGTCAGGCTCTCGGCTCTGAGGGCGAGTTCCTGACCGATAGCGAGTACACTCTGATGGACGTGCCGGTGTCGGTTACCTTGCAGTTTGGCTGGTCCTGGGCCCGTAACCTGGACGGAGACCGGTTCGTCAAAGCCCTTGTGGACGTGGTAGACCCGTAGTTGATACAATTCATGCCTGAGCAGTTTCGACTCGTAACGCGGCGTAAGGAGAGGGAAGACAGATGCCCGAAGTAAGAGAGATTGGGGTGTACATCACCCAGCAGTTGGAAGCGGTGCCTGCTACCCCGACCGCGCCCGAGTTGAAGCAGCTCGTCATCGCGGTCAACAAGCAGGTTATCAAGGAGAAGAAGACCGGTACCTATGCGGGTGCCACGGTCACACTCCCCTTGGTTGACCTGATGCTGACGTCTGTTCTCGACGATGCCTCCCTGAAAGCCTTCGTCCTGAACAGCTTCGGGAAGTTCGAGCTTCCAAAGACGGCTACTCCGATTGCGGCCAACAACTACACCAGCTTCGCGACGAGCGCTACGGCGAACGGCGTGACGGTGAACAAGTACCTGCGTGTGACTCGTGTCAGTCAGACGCTTTCTGCTACTGGGGTGATCACCAAGGTCACGGGTACCCCGGCGCAGTACTTTCTTGATGATGCCAACGCGTACTTCCTGAGCAATCAGACGCGGCCCGTAGACCATGCTCTGGTGGCCGGAGCCAAGCTGTACCCCCAGACCGGGGAAGATCCGGCTGTCCCGGCAAACTTTACGGGTCTCAAAGCCTTCTTGGTGATCGGTGCTACCAGGATGGCCGTCAAGGTCTGGTCGACCGAGACCCGTATCGAGTTCACGCCGGCCACAGATGCCGCTGGGGACGCGCTGGTGGGCGCCAACGTCTCTTATACGGTCGAGACTGAGGAGCCGGCCAATGGGCGCGTAGCGGGTCTCGCGGTAGACGTGACGGCAACGTACACGGCACTCCGCAAGGACCTGATCGGCAAAGTCGCCGAGGTACAGGGTGCGACTTCTGCTGCGTTGACTTTCGGAGCTCCGGACCCGCTCAACCCTCTGGGCCTGGCGATGTTCTGGGCTACGACAATCAACGGTGACGATGCGGTCGCTGGCACTGCGGTGGAAGCCGACACGGTGCTGGGTCACGGCCCGGCGCTGGAGGCCTCCATTCAGGACAGGTACTACCACATCACGCCGGTGACCAACAAGAAAGACATCAACTCGCTCTGGATCGCCAACGTCCAGGACATGTCCAAGGTCGAGAACCGGTTGGAGCGGGTAGGTTGGCTCAACATTCCGATCCCAACCCGTGACATCAAGGTTCCGCTGGCCACGGTTGCTGGTATCACGCTGGCCTCGTTGAACATCACCGTACCTGCGGCCGTGTTCCTCACCAAGAACGTGCGCCCGGGTGACCTGTTCCAGTTCGACTCCGGAGGTGGGGTACTCAAGAGTCTGACCGTTGCCCATGTAGTCAGCGAGACCACGCTGACGGTGCTTTCTCTGACTCCGTCGGAAGGCGGTGCTGCGTATCTCGCGACGCAGACCACGTTCACCGTGGTCAGCCCCCTGTTCCGGGTGCTCGAGAAGGTCAAAGCGCTGGTTGACTACGCGGCCGGTATCAAAGACCGCCGGATCCGGTTCATCGCGCCCGACAGCTTCCAAGCGAACTTGAACGGCGTCGATACCATCTTTGATGGCGGGTACCTGGGTACTATCCTGGCGGCGTTCTACGGTACGAAAGATCCAGGTCGACCTCTGTCGCGCCTCGCGGTGCCTATTATCAACAAGATCTTCGGTCTGGAGGCCTTCAAGCCAAACGACCGTAAGTCTCTTACCAGTGGTGGTGTCTTCGTGCTCGAGCAGAGCTTCTCTGCGTCGAGTCCGACGATCCGTCACGAGGCTACGACCGACCCGTCCAGCAAGAAGACGCTGCAAGCGTTCTTCACGCACGCGACGGATTCTATCGCCTTCGGGTTGAGGGATATGATCAACCCGTACCTGGGCAACAACACGATCACCAACGAGTTCATCATTCTGATGCAGGCTGGGATCGATTCGGTGTTCAAGTTCTACCGTGACGTGAAGCATCGGTGCGAGAAGTACACCATCACGAAGGTGGGTCGATCCGACATCGCAGGTCTGGAGGACTCGTTGGTCATCAAGGCCACTGTCAGCATCCCTCCGGCAGCCAACAACGCGGACGTGACGTTCGTCCTGTAAGGAGGAGATACGAATGGCGGAAGTAACACGAGTCAGTACGTGGCGGCCCCTATCCAATCACGTCCAGCAGGACATCCCGGACTCCGGGAAGTTCATCGACGCCAAGACCGTACTGCTGGCTGCGGGTCCTGCCAGGCTCTCTGATGCCCGTCCTGGTGGCGGTTCTGGTAACCTGGACTTTGCGTACCCGGTCGGTGCTATGGAGAACTTCAGTCTGTCCCAGAGCAGGACGGTACAGAGGATCTTCGAGATCGGGTCGCTCAAGTCCTATTTCGTGCCAGGCCGCTCTATTGGCCAGATCTCGTTCGGTAGGTCGCTGTATAACGGCGACTCACTGCTCAAGGTCTTGAACAAGGAGAAGGTCGTCAAGAATGGTGCCGCCGTCGCGTCGCAGTCTCGCCGCCCGCCTGGCTCTCCAGAGAGCTTGCTGTACATCGACCTGGCGTCCGACTTCTTCAACATCCCGTTCGGGCTGCTGGCCATCTTCGTGGACAACAACGGTGCTCCGTACGGTGCTTTCTACCTGCAGGAGTGCCATCTCCAGGGACACCAGCTGTCGGTAAATTCTCAGAGCACCGTAATCGTCGAGGGAGCCTCCGCTCAGTTCGACTCTGTCGAACCCGTCGAACTGCCCACCAGCGCCCTGAGCAACGCCTAGCAACCGCGCTCTAGGCCTTGAAGCCCCGGGAAAGCCTGGGGCTTCTTGTATTATACACCAACATCCCTTGCGCGCAATGTTGTTTTAGTGTATGCTCAACTCCGTATCGTACAGTTGATTCAACGCGCAACACAAGGGGTGTTTATGGCTAACCTAAGCCCACAAGGACATGGCCCTCGTTTTGTTGATCTGACGGGCCGCGTGTTCGGTGCCCTCACCGTGCTCGAAGAGGCATCGCACGAGGGCCTCGCAGTCTACTGGAGATGCGTGTGCGCGTGCGGCGGAGCAAGCACCACCAGGACCAGCTCTTTGTTGAGCGGTGTTTCTGTGCGCTGTGCTGCATGCGCCCATAGTGCACGCAGGACAGCACACGCCTTTCGGGGGACTCAGATTTACACCGCATGGGCCAACATGATCCAGCGTTGTGGAAATCCTAGCTGCCCCTCTTGGAAGAACTATGGGGGCCGGGGCATTGAGTATTGTGAGCGCTGGGACATGTTCGAGAACTTCCGCGAGGACATGGGCCTACCCCCATTCCCCAAGGCAACACTCGAGCGCAAAGACAACGAGGGCGACTACGAGCCTGGAAACGTGGTGTGGGCCCGTAGGTCTGCGCAGGCACGCAACACCAGGCGCAACCTTCAGATAACGCTGAACGGCCGAACGCTCTGCTTGAAGGACTGGACGCTGGAGTTGGGTCTCGACTACGACGTGATCAAGTCGCGCATCTTGAGGGGCTGGGAGCCAGAGAGAGCCTTAACGGCCCCTCCAGAGCGTACGGACCCTGTAGGGAACACGAGGGTCATGCTGCAGGGGCGCACTCAGAAGTTGAACGCATGGGCGAAGGAGCTGGGAGTATCAGCGAAAGCCGTGAAGACTCGAGTTGCGCGGGGGCAATCTCCACGAGACGCTTTGATCACCCCCGTTCGACCCCCCAAGCAGAGCTTCCAAGCCACGCTTGACGGTCGCACACAGAACCTGAAGGCCTGGGCGGTCGAGCTGGGGGTCTCTTACAGCACCGTCTATGCCAGGGTCAAACTGGGTATGGAACCGGAAGAGGCGCTTACAACGCCTGTGTGCAAGGCGAAGTCGCCCAAGTAGTAGCTCCGGCTACTACTTCATCTTGGGCCGCCGTCTACCAGAGGATCAGGAAGGGTGTGGGTATCGAGGAGGCACTCACAGCGCCGTTTCGGGTTACAGCGCCGCGTTCCCGATCATAAGAGCAGTAACGAAGATGCGGGGTGGTCGCCGGTCACCGACGTCGACTTCACGGTCGACCAGGTCGGTGTTGATCGGCGCCGTCGAGTCGCACCAGGCCTCAGCCTCGACTCGTTCCTCGGGCGTCATCTCGAACCAGGCCTGATCGAGATCCTCGGAGGCCTTGTTCTCATCGGCCGTGCCTGTGAGCCTCTTGGCGAGTAGATCCTTAATGCCTTGGCGATAGCGCTGTGCCGGTTCACGCATGTTGTATTGCCCCTACAGGTTGGTGAGTAGTTTATCTACCTCGTTGAGTTGTTTGGTGAGCCAGTCCAAGAATATCGCTGGTACGTCCGCTCGATAGATCAGTGAAAGACACCGCATCTCCGGGATCTCTTCTGGCTCGAACGGGTAGATGTGGCTGTAGAGGTACTTCCCCGCCAGCTCCAGCGCCTTATCCATCCGGATGTGGTAGACGTTCACCATCAGTTTGCCGCGGGTAAAGGCGTGTTCGACCCGGAAGTTCTTGAACTGTGTCTTGATGTAGTTGACCCGGCCAATCTCGATGGGTGCCATCCCCTCGGTGTTGACCTTGGCGTCTTCGTACCCCTTGGGTACCGGCCCGCGCTTTACGTTGTGCCAGTCGACTCTTGCCATTTTACGTACCTCCAGTATGGGATTGCAGCTTAACATAGGCTTTAGCGCCCGTGATATACTCGACCAAACGTACGTATCAAGGAGGCGCGAGCGATGTCCGAACTCAAGAGCAAGCCAGCAGCCAAGCCCAGAGCAGACCAGATAACCGTACCGGTCCGGGTACAACATGGGGACGATCTTTACGAGTGTGACCTGGACGTCTCGTTCCAGAGTGTGCCGTTCAGCGGTGTGACGTTTGACCTGCCAGAAGACAAGGCGACGGAGAAGTTGGAACTACGCAAGGTAGACCTTACCGAGCGTAACAGGCGGATCGAAGAGTTGTTGGTCAAAGGCAAGGTCACGGTGACCGTACGGCTGGGCAATACGGTCGACGTCGTGATGGAGACAAAGCTGGCACAGGAGGTTCTGGACGCGGACGTGGTTCCGGAGGGTATCAAGCCGCCGGATGGCGCCAACAACCGGTGGTTTGTGAACTATGCGGCGTTTCGTAGTCTGGCTGCGGTCATCTTGACCTATGGCGGCATACCTATTGGCGGGGACGGTAACCTGGACCAGAGGAAGAAGGAGCAGTTCGTGTTCAGGCTGCCGGAGCTGGTGACGGAGCACCTCATTGGCGAGTACAATCGATTCTTGGGGGAGCTTAGGGGTATGCTCAAGGCACCGATATTGGGTGAGACGATCCGTTTCTCTTAAGCTCGCCCCTTGGGGCCGCCCGTGCGCGGTTTCTTCTGGCGGGCCTCCGGGTGAAGATGTACTCCGCCCGGGAACGGTACCTCTACGAAGCAGACTGGCACAGGAGGCGAGCGGAAATCTTGCAGACGGCGGCCATTGTGCAGGCGTGTCTTGGGGATGAGGATGGCGCTCGTCGGAACCTTCATGCTTTGGTGGAGGAGCTGTTCCCGGAGAACGTCAAGAAGGACGAGGGTACGGATATCCGCCTGAACAAGGCGATGGAGGCCTGGAAGAACCGGGTACTTCCTATCATCCCGTCGTTTCACCCCCCGGAGGGGATGGAGTTACTGCCCAAGATCGATCTGGGACCCGACATAGTCTCGCAGTCGACCAAGCGTGCCTGGGGCACGCCGGACGAGGACGGTGAGTAGTGCCTGACGAGCTCTACAAGTACCGGGCAGACATAGACCTGGCATCCATGCAGGCCCAGATGGCGGCGATTCAGGGTCAGATGGGTGGGCAACTTGCCCAGATGGTGCAGCCCGTCACCCAGGCGATGAATTTTACTTACGCCAGCGGAATCCAGGGGATGCAGCAGGCGCAGGACTTTGCCTACCGCCAGAATGCGATGTCCGGGATGGGGCCTGGGGGGTCGCCTTTCCGTATCTCGCATGCTTTGGGGGAGACTCCCGGGTTCTTGGGTACGTTTGCTGGGGCTGCCGGGATGCGGCCTACGGCGTCGTTTATGATGAACCCGCTGGAGCTGCAGGCTTCTTTTGCTCAGGAGGCCGCCCGCCGAGTCGAAGATACGGCAATAGGGGCCGCTCAGGGTGCGGGGAGTTTCGTAGGTAGCCTGGGAGGTATGGCGGCGGGCTTCGGAGCGGGTAACTGGCTCGGTAACAGGCTTGCGGCGAATCTTATACCGGGCGGCTCGATCGGGTCTAGCATAGCTGGGGCGGCGTACGGACTGATTTCAGGGCAGGGGATGATGGGAGCGGCCTTCGGGGCTATGGGAGGCCTGGGAGCCGCCGTAGGGACCTCTGGGGCGGGTATAGGCCAGGGCCTGGGGTCTTCCCTCTACGGGCCGTCTGGGCTAGGTACGCTCGGAAGTCTGTTAGGCGCGTTCTCACCGATCCCTGGCGGTGCGATGATCGGTGGCGCTCTGGGCTCACTCGTTGGTGGTGTGGCCCAGACCGGTATGGAGACTTTTGTTCGCGGCCGTGAGCTTCAAAGTATGGCCGAGCAGATCGGGATGACGGCTGCACGTGGCCCGGACTCTCGATCTCCTTTTGGTATCGGGTACAACAAGGGGCAATCTCGCGAGATCGCCTCCGGTATCCAGAACATGGCCGCGGGGGATATCCGGTTCGGTCAAGACGACTACCGGGACATTATCCAGGCCAGTGCGCGGTACGGTGCGTTTGATACGGCCGGGACCGTCTCGAAGTTCAAGGACAAGGTCAAGGAGCAGATCGAGTCCGTCAAGTTGATCCAGACCGCGCTTCATAAGACCGTGCAAGAGAGTACACAGGTCATGGAGCAGTTCTTTGAGATGGGTGTTATCGACAAGAACAAGATCCAGCAGATGACGATGGCTACCAGGACGGGTGCGTACCAGTCTGGTGTCTCCATGGACACGATACTGCAGGCGCAACGTGCTGGTGCCCAGATGGCTATTGGCACGTCGGTAGCTCCTGCACTTGCTGGTGATATAGCGATGCAGGGTGTGGTGTCGTTGCGTCGGATGCGGCATATGGACGCCTTCCGCAACAAGGTAACCGGCGAGGATATGACCGAGCAGATCATAGCTGGTGCCGGCGGCGAAGCGGCAGCGGGACAGTTGTTGGGTCAATCTGGGGCTCAGTATGCTGGCTCCGGTGCTATGCGTACTCTCCTGGCTGCTGCGTACGACCCGAAGACTCGTGGGTTGAACGAAGACATTATCCGCCGTCGGATGAGTGGTCAGATAGATCAGGCCGAGCTCAGCATGATGGCTGCAAACCTGACGGGCGACCGTGAAGCTACGAACAGGTTCCAGTTTGACCGGCCGCAGCTATTGGCGAACATGTTCGGCAGTGAGACTGCCGCCGCCGCTGCAGTACAGGGTCTGGAGTACGCGCAGGTACGCGAGATCACGGAGCGTAAGGGTCTTGGGTTCAACGTAGAGAACGTGGCCGGGTATTACCGCACAAAGGGCTATGCCGAGCCGCAAGCCATGATCCAGGCTCAGAACCTGATGGATGCGCCGCAGCGCTTGCAGGAGCAGGTCAAGACGGCTCGTTCCGATATGCGGCAGACAACTATGTCGGATATGGCGCGTCTGGTAGGTCCCATGGCTTTTGTACACCGTGGTATGGTCGGCATTGGTAAGACGCTCACGGCCGTCGCTACGGGGGCTGGGGATGCCTACGAAGAGTACGTCAAGAATCCATTGAGGGGGACGTACTACAAGAACTATCTTGGAATGCCTAGTGATCTGTTTGAGCCTGCTATGGAGTTCTCCGATAGTGCGTTGCTCGCTTCGACTTTTTATCAGCCGTCTGTTAATGCTACTGCCAAACTAGCCCGTGAACGGCAAGATAGGGAGGTTGGAGTCTCTGTATCCGATCGTGAGTTTCATCTGCTGGATGTATCGGGCGCGACGGCCAATGAGAGGTTGAAGGCTACCGTGGCCGGGCGCGCAGGTGGGGACAATATCGTCGGCCTAGGTCAAGTTGTTAAATATTCTGCTGCGCTAGCGGAGGCCCGGCAGAAGAGTCTTGGGGGGGATGAGCGGCTAATCAGGACGAGCGAAGCAGATGATATGGGCGTGAGCTTTTATTTGCATACCTCGGATAAGTTGCTGAATGCCGTTCCTGGCTCGAATGACCGAGTCTTGGGCATGCTCAAGAATGAACCCTTGGGCCAGGAAGCATACATGGCTGCCAAGGTCATGGTTGCCGAGAAGTTCAAGGCCGCGCCGGGTTTATTGGCTGCTGCTGTAGCTGATTATGTGGCGTATACGGACGTGGGCGGTATGTTCTCGCACTCGAGTGAAGCCGCAAGCAAGACGAGTCCGATCGCTAACTTTGTGGACCGGAAACTTAGTGGCTTTACTGCGGCGCAACGTGCTGACCCGTACGTGCAGGCGACTATTATGAACGAGATCATAACGCAGGCGGACGCTGAGGGTCTGCGCAACAAAAAAGAAGGCGTGGCACAGATGTCTACTCCGGGTGGGGCATTCGCAGCAGCCCAGGCCGGGGATGCTCTGCGTAAGAGCGATAAAGAGCTGGAAGACGTGCTTATGGGTCGGGGGTTCGCACATGGTTTTGCACGGGATCTTACCCACGGTACAGCTGCGGTCGGCGGTCTCGCGGTTGCTGCCAAGATCGCTAAGGCGTCTTGGGCACTCCCTGGCCCGCTCAAGGTGTTGGGTGTATTGGGGGGATTGGCCGCAGGTGTTGGTGTGGGTGGTGCTACGGAAGTGGGGGGTACGGCGTTTATTGGGGGCACAGAAGCATTGGAGCAGGACGGTTTGGGCGCTGCGCTTTGGCGTATCGGAGCAGCGACTGCTAGTGGTGGTGCCGGAGGCGTGGTACTTGGCGGGCTTGTAGCTGCGCCAGCTGCCGCAGCTGCGACCGTGGGTTCATGGGGGGCTGCTCTTGGGCCGGCTGCGATTGGCGTCGCCATAAGCGCAGCCGGTGGCGGTCTACTGGGGGCTAAGAGCGGGTTTGCTGTACAGGCTGGGGTTGAGTTGGCTCGGTGGGGTTGGGGCCGTCCTGCTGGAGGCCTCTCTAAAGAGGCGGCCAAAGCGATGTCCGAGGATCATACTCCCGAGACAACGAAGGCGCTGGAATTCGTCAGATCAAAAAAACAGACTAGCGATGAAACCATATCCGTTCAGGATGTGATGGATTCCATGCAATTCCCGGCGAGTTATAGCCCGCAAACACAAGAGCAGCGGGAGGCGTTTGCAACCGCGCTGAAGTCTGCCAAGTTGGTCGTGGGGACGCAGAACGAGGTTGCAGGCCTCAGTGATGAGTACATGGACGCTCGCAGTAACATGATCGGTATCGCCACTTCGAATAAGAAGAACGAGCGCATAAACGAGGCCTTTACGACGATCGCAGATCGTGCCGGTGGCGATACAGCGAAAAACATAAAAGAGGGTATGGAAGCCGTACACAAGGACACGCAGAAGACGGGTGATCTTCTGTCTGCCATGCTCGCGGGTGATGCCGAGAAGTTCAAGGATGCCAGCGGTATCTCTTTGACTACGGGGGAGCTTGCCAAGGAGAGTCGGGCATTCTTCAAGCAGTCTCCAACTATGGAGGCAATGCTCAAGTCTACGGACAAACTCAGTGACGCTTTGGGGGTAGAGGACAAGGAGCAGAGGCTCAAAACGGTTGAAGGCATCTACAAGGGTATCGGTTTCACGGGGGCACAAGCCACAGCACGTGCTGAAGGTCTTATAGCGGGGGAAGACAAATCGTGGGACGCCGGAAAAGGTAAGCACCTGGATAAGAGTACCATCATGGGACACCAGGCCTATCTTGGTTCTGCATCAGCAGGCAGCAGTGCGCCCTCCAATCAAGCGCTTGCTGGTGCAATAACTGCCTTCCCGAAAATGATTGGTGACGCTATTCGTGACATAGCGACGATGTCCAAGCACCTTGAAGCCGTTGCTGGGAAACTTAAAACGTAGGGGCGTATGACTATGTTCCAGGGCGCAAAACAGCAGTACGACAAATCCATGCGTGGGCGCCGTGAGGCACGTAAGGCGCGCGAAAAGGCGAGTAATGGGTCCCAGAGTCTCGTGCCTCTTACGGATATAGGGCGGTTGCATCCGGCGCTCGGTCCTCAACTGGAGCGGAGTCTTATGAGTACTGAGCCAGGCTCTGCTGGCTATAACATCCTCGCCGTGATGCAGCTCAAGCCCGTATTGGACGGTATACACCAGCAGGTAGGCCTGTTTGACGCTTGGCAGAAGGGTTATTTGAACTACGCTTATGCTCGCGTGTTTGGGGTGGATTGATGCCACTCGGCTCGGATTTTGCGGCCACTCGTGCCGCTGCCACGGTGGCTCCTACTGCAGTGGCGTCTACTACGCCCGATTCGGCAGGCCGTAAGGCAGTCACTACTGCAGGTACCCAAGGTGCACCAGCTACCGGTGGTAGTGTCACGAAACACGGCGCTGAGGCAGGGGGCGAGAAGTCGTTACCCAGGGATGGAGCTGCCAAGAAGGCAAAGGTCATGTCGCTCATCCCGCGAGACGATATCTATGCGCTTCTCTACATCGGTGGCAACGTGGGCAACCCGGGTTTTACCGCGTTCCAGACCGAGAACTTCTTGCTGCAGCAGGTGCAGATGCAAGCGTCCGAGCGGCACCAGATCGTCGAGACCTTCCAGAAGGCCTTGATTTACTTCATGGGTAAAGCCCCGGAGATCTACCAGTATAGCGGGGTACTTATCAACGCCGACGCGCCAGCAGATGGTGCAGCACCGCGTTGGAGGGACCAGTTTATACTGAACTGGGAAACGAAGTTGCGGGGGACGGTCTGCACCGAGAACCAGACCCGTGTCTTTCTCGACTACAACGGGCTCTTGGTCTCCGGCTACATGCTTAACTACGCCCTGAGCGAGAACGCGGAGGACCCCAGTAGGGTCAATTTTACCTTCTCGCTCTATGTGACGGACGTAAAAGTCCTCGGAGGCTAACTTGGAAACGGCGATCCCGTTCAACTTCAAGGTATTGCTTGAAGGTGTAAATGTGCCTTTCCTCTCCGCAGTGGTATCCGTAGCACTCGACGGTCCGGCACAGGCCTCCATATCGTTGGCGTCTACAGCTGCACTCACGATGCTGAAGGCAAAGACGCTCGTACATATCTTCTTCCGTGTCGAGTCTACTGGGGGTAGTCCTGATCCGAACTGGTACCTGCTTTTTGAGGGCGAGGTCTCCGGGGACTCGCCGTCTCGAGATCCGTCCAGCCGGTCTTACGCCATAAGGGCTGAGGGCCTCACCAATAACTGGTTCCGGTGCAAGCTCTACATGATCAAGGGGGATGGCCCGGTTGGGGGAGACGCCGAGACAGCGAAGTCTGTGGGTACGGCCAGTCCCGATCAGGCGAATGTATACGTCATTGAGTCGAAGTGGACGGACTACAGCGAATTCGTGCAGGGTAACGCAGGCGAGCCGCTCAACCCGGGTGCAACCTACAAGAGTCTGCTGGCGCGTATCGAAGGCGTGAACGACTACTTCAAAGGGCTTCAAACACGGCTTAAAATCAAGGAGCGTGTCTACGCTGCGCAAGACAGTGAGCTCAGTGAGCTGGTAAAGTCGAAGCTCTTCTTTGAGCAGGTATTCAATGCGGAGGCGGGTGCATCGCTCTCGACCGTGGCTCCCGTTATGCAGCTCATTAACGTGCTTACAGAGATGACCTACTACGAGTGGGTCGAGGTAGTTGCTCCCTCCCGGATGGATCGGCAGATCATCTTCAAGCCGAAACTTTATTTTGCTCCCCCACCGTGCTGCAACGTGTTATTCCCGGGGCGGTATACGACTCAGAGCGGAGATCGGGACTTCATGGCCGAGCCCACGCGTCTGATCGCTACGCTGGAGTCCTCGTTGGACACGACCCCCGGGGGGGACGGTGTGAGTACGACCTATTATTACTCCCCGCGCGAGCTGTCGGAGGCTGTGGATGCCATTCTCGGCAAATTCTCATCGGGCAGTGACGGTCGCAAACTGCAGGCGGCCCTCAAAGAGTTGAACAACACGTTCCTGACCGAGGAAGAGAAGAACAAGGGCATAGTTGACGCCTACGTCAATTTCTCGGCCGCGGAGTGGAGTGTGTTCAACACTGCCAAGGGTGCCACGGCTGAGGGCAAGCCCGACAAAGACGCACAGCACAAGTATATCCAACATATCACCGACTTCAAGTTTGCGACGCAGCGGTTCCAGAACCGTTCCAAGTCTTACGGTGCCGCGTTCAACCCGTACCATGTTGTTGGTTTTCCGTTCCTTGCGTTGTCCTCAGCCGGCAACTCCCTGGGCTTGTTGGAGTCCATATCCCATACGTTCAGCCCGAATGGGGGCGGTACGAGTCTTACAGTGGCATACAACAGGGAGATTGGGGTGCGATTCAAGGGTGCTGCTGGGCGCTCGCGAGCATTCAGTGCCGAACGCTTCGCCTTTCCTGACAACCCGCCGTGGCTGAACAAGGACTACCTGAGTGGAAGCGTGTACCCGGATGTTATAGGCAGTCCAGCTGTGAGTGAGTTTAGCGCGGCTGCCCTGAGCGCGCGGGCCTTTGAGCTGTATGACCAGGTGACCGACGACCCAGAGCATGCTCAGGCGTTTTCGTTGCAGTTCAACAAGCGCCCGCTTGTAACCGAGAGGGCGTACATGGACTTTGTAGGGGTTACTGGTAGTGCTGTTGCCGTAGATGCCGCGGCTGCGGCTGCTGGTGCGGCGGTTGATAACGTAACCGCAACAGTAGCAGCAGCTGAGAAAGTATTCGGGTCTGCAGCATCTACTAGTGCGGATACAGCTGCGGCTGCGGCCACGATCACCGCGGCGAAGGCAGCTAAGAGTAAGGCTGATGACGCTGTACGCGCGGCTCTTACTGCCAATGCCGCGTTTAATGCCCAGGGGGACGTACCGGTTTATAGCGGGGGCCCTTTCAGGAAAGCACATCAGGGTGTTATCCTGGAACACATCAATATCGTGGGGGGCAGTGACGCCCTCGAAGGGTTCTAGGAGGTCTCTCAATGGCCGGTCCGGAAGATGAAGACGACGTCAACCCGCATGAGGATGATGGGCCCGATCCCGAGGACCCCGGGGATCGTGACGAGCCCGAGGAAGATGACGAGCCTGAAGAAGACGACGAGCCCGACGAGGAAGAAGACGAACCTGAAGACGAGCCCGATGAGGAAGAAGACGAACCCGAAGAAGAGCAGGATGAGCCCGAAGAAGACGAACCTGAAGAAGACGAACCTGAAGAAGACGAGCCTGACGAGCCTGACGAGCCTGAAGATGAGTCCGAACCTGAAGAAGACGAGCCCGAGCCGGAAGAAGACGAGGGCCTGTAGTCTCGGGAGCCGTTGAAGGCGGACAAACAGTAGTGCAACCTACTACTCTACGCGTGCCTCCTACCCAGGAGGAGAGGCAGACTCGAAGGGACCGCGAGACAGAGCTGTGGAAGCGCTGGAAGTACCAGGGAGACCAGCAGGCTCTGGCGGACCTCTTTGAGTCGTTGCGTCCGCTTATAAAGCGGATTGCTATGAGCTACGCCGGGAATCTTCCTCAGGTGTCTATCGAAGCAAAGGTCAAGAAGTGGACGCTGAAGGCGTTAGAGACCTGGACACCGGGCGTGTCCCAGATGAACACATGGATTCAGCAGTATACGCAGAAGGTTCTTCGGGACGTAGCCAAGTATCAGAACCTGGGGCGCTTGCCAGAGGCTTCGGCATTCAAGGTCCCAAGTTACTTGAACATGCGGGCGAATATGACAGAGTCGTTGGGCCGCGAACCTACGTATGGGGAGCTAGCCGACGAGCTCAAGACCACCATCGCAGAGATACAGCGTCTGGAGTCCGGCACCCGTAAGGATCTGATGCACGTGGAAGGTACGCTGCTACGCCCGCAGGATGCGAAACTACGGGAGCAAGAAATCATCGCCCATGTCATGTACGAGCTTTCTCCTCCGGAACAAGCTGTGATGGAGATGACTTTTGGCATCCACGGGAAGCGGGAAATGACCTCTGCACAGATCGCGGCGCAGCTTGGCATACCCGTAGGCCGTGTAAACTCCTACAAACACCGCATAGCCGGGGTCGTGAAAAAGTTCTATGGCGGGCACTGACTTCCCAACCCTGGAGCGATATATCGCGGATCGTCGCTCTGAGTTGGTCGACGAGCTCGAGGTGTTGGAAGGTATCCAGAGTGAGCGTGTGCAGCTCCGTAACAAGTCTCTGGACCGGTTTGGGGACGCCGCCGAGATCGTGGCCCAGAAGTACACCTCCGCGGCGGATGTCCGGGCGTTACTCGACTCGGAGTTGTCTACGCGGTTACTGGGATCTATCCCATCCGGGCTAGAGGACACCTCGGACACTGCCAGGGATAACGCCATCAAGCAGTTCTTGAATGAAACCCTGGTCTTGTTTGGCCTCTCCTTACGTACGGACGACGCATTTCCGGAGGGAATGCTCAAGGGTGCGGCCGATACGCTACGTAGTACGGCTTTCCGGGCTATTGCCGACCTGGGTAGGGCGCTGGAGAGTCTGGGGAGACTAAAACTCGAGCCGGTGGGTCAGGGGCGTGCTCTGGGTACGGGTGACCTGTCCCTGGACATAGCTACCAGCTTCCTGGCAGCCTCCCAGGAGGCCGCTGAGCGCCTGATAGCCAACCTAGGGGCCGGCACCGATACCCTCTCCAAGGCGCTGGTACAGGCTGTACGGGCCAACCTGGAGTCTGCCGGGGTGGCCCTGCACCCGCCGGACGACCGTTTGAGTGCTGCCACGGTCCTGGTCAAGGGTATCCAGGGCAGTATGGCGACCATCAGGACCAATGAGACCAACGTTGCCAGGCTCAAAGCGGCGGTCTCTGCCTTCAAGAAGCTGTTCGAGGCCTATATGGCCTCGAAGAACTCCGACCGTGCCCAGACTTCGGCCATTCTGGATGGGGTCAAAGGGCTGCTAGCCGAGGTTGTTACTGCGCGGGGCCGGTTAGACAACGTCATAGGGCAGCGGGAGGGCTGGGGGCGTACACTGGCCTGTTTGATTGCTATAGCCGCTCTGGGGGACTCTGAGCCCGTACAGAGAGCCTTCCAGGAGCCTGTCCTGGCAGCCAAGTTCGGGGTCTTGAAGGCAGGTCTGGACGCCGTACCGGATACGGCCCTGGATGAGTTGGACTTCCAGGTCAGTTCGCTGCTCCGGATCTATGTGGCGCAGGACAAGTCTGCGGACGCCTCCGCCCGTAGAGACCTTCTCATGGGGCAGGTCGTATCGACGCTTACGCTCATTCGGGCCCGGTATACGGCTATCCTGGCTGCGATCGATGCGGTGTCCTTGCGGTCCTCCGATTCTGTGGCCCGGGTAACGACGATTCTTGACCGCGGGAACCTCAAGGAAGCCTCCACGGCACTTAAAGAGGGCGACCTGGTTACCCTGTTCCGGTCGGCTACCGATAACCTGTCGATAACCGACAAGATTGGGGCAGAGATCAAGATCTTCCGGGAGGGCATACCTGAAGACTCGCAATCCAACGTCCCCATGCAGCTCTCCAGGGTCTTTCAGCGGGATATCTTGGGCTCTCACCGGGATGACCTGACCGCTGACCAAGACTTCGAGAACTCGAGGCTCAAGGCCATTAATACGATCAATGCTGAGCTGGCACGGTTGACGTTCATAGAAGGGCTTGTCTTGCAGGCGAGGAGTATATGAAGGAAGGCACCAAGAAGCCTAAGACTCCGGTGTCCAACCCGGGGTTCGATCGTTGGGCAGATAGCCGGCCGATCGTGGCACGTGTGCACTTCCCGGATACGCTGGTATTGTTTCGCGCCGTAGCAGGTCACTTACTACTCCACCGTTGTCCGCGCTGCAGCGCCTGGAATACCACGAGCCAGCTCCATAAGGTCCTCTACTCCCCGTCAGGCAAGGTGACCGTCGAGCCTGAGCTCGTGCATACTTGTGGTGTCAGCTACACGGTGCAGAACGGGGAGGGGACGATACATGACGCCACCGACCGATAGGGAGAATCAGAGTGAAGAGCCTGCAGATCGCCTTTCCGGATTCTGATGGCCGGTTGGGCTACGGCCTGTTCGTGAGTGGGCAGTCCAAAGCGGTATCGGGTAACCCCGCCATAGAGCAGCTCGCGGCCAAGCTTTTGCTCACGGATATCGGTACCGACCTCCAGAACCCTACCCTGGGGGGCAGCCTTCGAGAACGTACTGCCCAGTACGTCACCCGTGATACCCTTAGAGCCAGGGTATCGGAGATTGGCCGGTCGGTCGTGTTGGTTGAGAATCAGATACGGTCTACACAGGCTGGTTTGACTCTACCTGCGGCCGAAAGACTGCTCTCCATCGACATCGAGAAGCTGGACTACGAATTCTCGACTTCGGCCTGGACCATTCGCCTCCACCTCCGGATGGAAGATGGTAATGTGCGTCGAGTCCTGTTGACGTGAGGATGCAACATGCCCGCAGACTACATCCTGTTCTTGCAGCAACTACTTCAAGAAGCGCGTCCGGATGTTGATCTGCGGAACATCACGCCCGTTTATGACTTGTTGCTGACGCCGCACGCGCTGCTTACTAGCCCGCTCAAGGACGACATCAACACCCTGAAGTTGTACCAGAGTGTTCGGAACGCGCTCAAGATTCCGGAGGCGGACTTCGACGCCCTGATGGCGAACTTTATCGTCACCCGGCAGACCGGCTCCAGAGCCATTGGTACCGTCCGGGTTTCCTTTGCTGCTCCGGTGACCGTTGCATTCGGAACCACGGACATTTTCACGTCCAATACGGGCTTGAACTTCTCTCCTGTACGGAGTACCAGTGTACCGGCGTCTGTGATGGTTCTGAACCAGGATGGTGGCACGTTCTACGCTGAGGTAGCCGTCATCGCAGCGGCCGAAGGGGAGGCTTATCGCCTGGCTGCCCACTCGATTCAGGTCTTCCGTGGCACCCTCTCTGGGTTTACCAAGGTAGATAACCCGTTCGGCTTCTCCGGAGGTACGAACCGCGAGACCAACGCGCAGATATTGGCCCGTGCGTCGGATGCTATCGCTGTTCGAGACCTGGTGACGGGTCGGGGTATCCGTTCAACTCTGCAGCAGAACTTCCCGCAGATCAAGCGGTTGAAGGTGATCGGGTACCTGGACCCTGGGCAGGATCGGGATATCGTCGGCGCGCTCCATATAGGGGGCCAGGCCGACATCTTTCTGAAGGCGGACAGCCTGCTTACGGAGTCCGTGAAGATCCAGACGCCCATAGCCGCAGCAGGGGACGCGTTGGACGGGTCGTTCTCGTTGTTTGCCGTTACATCACCTGCTGCAGCCAAGCGGCCAGTGGTTTCGATTCCGTCGGTCCGGTTATTGGATTCGCTTGCGGTCCCTACCGGCAGTCCGCTTTCCCGGGTAGAGACTTCACTGGTAGCGCCCAGATCCCTCGAGCCGACACGTATCCTTCTCACACCCCACCTGGCGGTGTCCAAGAGCTTGAACACCGTTCACGTGGTGGTCGCTGAGCAGGCTTCCGCACGGGATAGTTTCATCAACTACGCGAAGTTCAACACGCTTGGTACGCAGCTCACCGGGTTTGTCCGTATCTCTACGTCGTCGCGGAGCCCGTCCAAGCCGTTCATAGCGGTCAACGGTTCACTGGCCTTCATATTCTGGAGCGCACAGGGTGAGATCCACTACACGGTGCTCAACATAGCCGGTCCCAGCTATACGGTAGTCAAGTCGCAGACTCCGTTGATTACAGGCAACGATGCGCTCGATACGATGGATACCGCCTTTGATGCCGACGGGAACATTCATATTGTTATCGCGCGTATTCTTGCTGCCGGTGACGAGTCCCAGCTGTTGATAGGCGGCAACATCAAGAGGCAGGTGTGGTACGCCAAGCTGCTCCCTACCGGTCTCCCTCCGTCAGGCTTTGTGCCGCGGGTGCTGGTACAGAGCCTGCCAGGCTCACACATAAGCCCGCGTATTGCCGCCCAGGGCGTGGGAGCGACCGTCAAAGCGACCGTGGTCTTTACGATCGATTCTGGCAGCTTCTCCAACCTGGGTGTTGCGCAAGTCGACTCAACGGGGGCATCTCTCACGTCGAACACGGCGCTGCCTATCACGTCTTCTACTCAGCGCAACGAGTTCCCTCTTATAGGGATCGACTCCGCGAACAAGTTAAACGTCGTCTGGGTCGAGAACCGTACGACGTTTAACTTCTTGAAGCTGGACCAGAACGCTGCGTTCTTGGTTGTCATCTCCAAAACCAAGCTCTTCACGCGTGCTGCGGCGGTTACTGAGGCAGATGGCGAGATCAACCCGTCGGACTTTCTCCAGATCACATGGGTGGAGGGGGTACAGAACCAGTCGGACGTGTTCACCTCGAAGGTATCCAACCGCGGCCTGCAGGTTGGAACGGTAACCAACGTATCCAACTCGCCGAGCTTCTCGTTTGGGGCCTCCATCGTACTGGACGTGTCGGGCGACATTCATATGGTGTGGGCGGACGGTACAGCGCTGGCTAGTCTGCCCTTCTATACGAAGCGTAAGCCGCAGGACTATTCGGTGCTCACCAAGCTTCCTGGTCTGCGTTACTCCATGGGGGAGGAGATGGCTATCTCGACGCAGATCGCAGCGCCAAACGGTATCGGTGTGGACGTCTCCTGGGCGCCGTTGGTTGCCGCCGTGCAGACCTACATGAACGATGACGACAACCGTGTAGTTGTGGCCGGCTTGATGGCGCGTCACTTTGTGCCTGCAGAGGTTACGCTCACGCTCGCCTTTTCTGGCCCAGCCAGCTTGACGGCCGCTCAAGTAGTAGTTCAAACTACTGTATTCCTGAACGCTCTCACGACGAACGTCATCGACGCGTCCGTCTTGATCAGTGAGCTGTTCAAGGTGGGTGCGACGAGTGTGGATAGTATCAAGATAACCGCGGTAGTAGACGGCGTGTCCGGGGTGCTTGAGACTCTGACGGCGGAAGGCGGAGCAGCCCTGACACTGCCAGCCAACGCTAGTGTGTCGGTCAAGAGCGTTATCGCGACGAAGAAGGGATAGCCGTTGGCCACGTCGATCGAGCAGCTTCTGTTTCGGCTATCGAACTTCTACGACCTCTTCCCGGATGAGGACCGCGAGTTCATCAAGCAACTCTGGACTGGGTACTCCACGAGTATCTCCGACCTGTACCTGCAGCTCTACCAGATCGATCAAGCCAAGTCGATCGACACCATCACGCCAACCATTCGGCGGGAGTGGCTCTACGTTGACCTCTCCTACCTGAAAGCTGTCGGGGCCAGCAAGTACGCGATCGAGCCCGAGATCGAGTCGATACCCGCCCTGCAGCAGGGTATATCCGTACCGGGCAGTATTCTCCAGTCTGGTGTGGACTACAAGCTCACACCTGGGTTCATCGAGTTTACTAGCGACATAGCCAAGGCAGCAGCTTCCAAGGTGCTACGCCTGGTGGGACCGCTTGGTGATGACCGCGCAGTAAAGAGAGCCATAGACGCCGGTGCTCTCACTGGTCTTGTCTCCGGTACGGATTACTTGTGGGCTGGGGGTACGGCCCCGATCCGACTCTACTCCAAGGCTGCGTTCGATGTTTTCGTCGCTACCAAAGACGTCGAGATTATACAGGTCTTGTTGGAGTCCCGACTCTGGGCGCCGACGGTATTCGTAGACGAGCAGCTTGTTTACGACAACTTCGGCTTTCTCCTGGACTTCCCGCACACGGGCACAGGCTTCTCACTCGAGATATACACCAGGATAGTCAAGGGTCTGTGGTTCGTAGTCTGGAACGGGCCTACTCCGAGGAATATCCGCTCCGGCCTCTCGTTGATCTTTAATTATCCAACGGTGTCGGAAGCCGGTACGGTAGTCCGGGTCAGCACAGAGCTGGTCTTCGATTCTGTTACGAATACGCTGGTGCCTGTGAACGCCGTAACCATTCGTACTGCTACGGGTGCGGAGCTGGTAACCCCGATTCCACAACCGTTCCGTTCGCGGGTAGTGGCAGGTGACGTGGTCACCAAGTTCGAGGCTATATCCAATGCCGTGGACGTTTACGATGAGGTCAACTCACCTGGCTGGTGGTCTACAAACCTGGGCGTAGCCCGGTACGTCGTGCCTGGAGCCGGCTTCTCGGCGCAGACGCCACTTGCGCAGTTCCAAGCCAAAGCGTTGCTCAGACACTTCAACGCAGGCGTGAAGCTCAAGGCTTTTGACTTTACGGTTGATCTGGATGTACGTGCCCGTCTGGCCAGGTCTGCGGTCAGCTTTCTTGAGCTTATACGCCCGGTGTACGCCCGGTTTGCTTTCCTGGGGCAGGACACTGTGGTCTCCGGGCCCGCGGACACCGTGGGGATGTCGGAGCTGAAGTTCACGGCTGACCTGGGTGGGCAGGGTCTCTTCGCTCTTATCTTGAACCAGACGGTCGGCAACAACTTCCGTAACAGGCTCATTGCTCCCGATGAGGTACGTCCCCCGGCGGCTTTTACTACCTATGCCGCCTACCTGGCCAGCGCGGTGGGCGCGACGCCGTTTAACTTCGGCGATGACTGGATGACGATGAGCGAAGTGCTTGCCGTGAGGGTGTACAAGGCGGGGGGCGCTATTACGGGTTGGGCGGCTGCACCGCTACAGGCAGCTCCAGTACTTGAAACGGATGCCAATTATCTTGCCTTCCGCGCAAGCAGGATCGTGGACGATCGTGCGCCTATCTTGAAGTTCAACCCGCCAGAAGGTCTGTATCCCACCGAGTTCTTCGCCGAGATAGCTACGCAGGAGATGAACCCTATTCTGGCGACATTCAACGGGACGGATCCGCGGTTCGCTAACAATGCTGCGGTGCCGCCCGTTACCCAGAACGGCGTTCGTATCTCTGGGCCTCTGGTCATCCCTGTGGGTACGAGACAAGTCAAGTTGCTTACCAAAAACTCAACGGGCGTGACGACAAGCCGTACGCTTCAGTATGTAGTACCCCTGGAGCTCTCCACGACATTCCCGTCACCTAACCCTCTGGCTCCTGGTGCGCGTAACAGAGCGTCGGTGAACGTCATATTCTTTAATTCTGATCCAACAGCCTCGGTGTACTACGCCCTGGGAGGCAAGGCGCCTACCGACACGCCGTTCCCCAATCTGGCCCGTCTTAACGGGCTGAAAATCGAGCTGGTTGGCAACTTCGCGGTCAGGCTGACGGACCCAGGCATTCCTATCGACTTTCCGTCCGGCCGTTCTACCGTGAACCGTGAAGGCGCCTCACCGAAGGTTATAGAGCCGAAGCCGTTCACGAGGTACTTTGCCTACGCCGAGAAGCTAGGTAACGGCTCGTGGGTGTTGAGCTTCAAGCACTTCAACACCACGTTGGTGCCGGAGAACGATAACTTGCTGCTCGTTGGCTTCGTGATAGCAGACCATACCGGTAAGTTCTTCCCGGAGGGTCTGGTAAACGCGGTCGATGCCGACAGCGTGCGCCTCGCGGTCCGTGATGCAGGTGCTACGGCTGCTGGTCTGGGTGCTGTCCTATCTTCCCCGCTCAAGTCCGCGGAAGGCCCGGGTATCCCGATTAACAGAGACAACCCGGTGTCCCTCTCCAGTAACGTGCCTCAGACGCTTCGGTGGTTTTCAAAACGCTCCGTGCGGCAAGACATGTTCGAGTTACCCCAGCGTGCGGTTTACGAGTTTGACTCGAAGTCTCCAACCGCACGTATCAAGAGTTCCCTGACGAGCTCGCCTTTCTTCAACACGTTGGTGGTGACGTTGGAGAGTGATGACCCGAACGCGGCAATTTACTACTCCACCGAGACGGTTGCGCCAGAAGAGATCGTGTTTGGCTTTGCCAGAGCGCTAACCTCCTCGAACTCTTTGGTCAGCGAGCTGCGGTCACTCTTCATGGTCCAGAAGGCGCCCAATATCGTGGCGCCGTCCTACGCCACGTTGCCTATCATGTTTCATCGGGTTGTAGCCGGGCAGCGTATAGACGTGCTGACCTCCGGGGACCTGGTAGCAGGTAAAGCTACGGCACTGAGTCTGAATGCCCCTTCGGGTGCGGCGAGTAACGGTAATACGCTCTACATCGCTGATACGGATAACCACCGGGTACTGGTCTACGCGAACTACGCTACCGTACTCTTTCCCGGTGCCAGTGGTCCGTCGGCTACCAGTGTGCTGGGCCAAGTCAACTTCACTAACAGTGCTACGCAGGTCATTTCGGCATCGAGCATGTATCAGCCACGCGCTGCGTGTGTAATCGGTACGAAGCTCGTGGTAGTGGATGCAGGCAATAACCGAGTGCTCATCTGGAATACGATTCCTACAGGTAATGGAATAGCCGCCGACGTTGTGCTGGGCCAAGCGAACTTTACGTCCGGCAACCCCAACCGGGGTGTAGCGCTTACCAGCACATCCGCGGCTGCGGGCTACCTCTTTACACCTACGGCCGTGACGACGGACGGTACGAAGCTTATTGTTGCGGATACCAACAACAGCCGCGTACTGATTTGGAATACGGTGCCGAGCGTGAGCGGGACCAGTGCCGATGTTGTACTGGGCCAAGCGAATTTCAACGCGCGGGGAGCGAATTTCGGCGGCTCAATCCAGAATAACGGACTCTCCCTTCCTCGTGGTGTCTCGGTGTCGGGTACCAAGCTGGTTGTCGCCGATACAGGAAACAGTCGGGTTCTTGTTTGGAATGCGATTCCGACGGTGAACGCGACGGCCGCAGACCGTGTTATCGGGCAGGCTGACTTTGGTACCGGCAGCACCAATCGAGGAGATCAGAACCCGTCAGCCAGTTCGCTTGACGGCCCAGAAGGCGTAGCGCTTTTCACGGACCTCCTCTACGTCTCCGATACGGGGAATAACCGGGTGCTCTCGTTTAACTTGGCCCAGACTGGTGACTTGCAGGCGACTTTGGTAATCGGCCAGCCGAACTTCACTACGGTGCGTCCTGCGGCTACCACACCGGTAGCCAGTACAACCTTGAACGTGCCTGTAGGTGTAGTCGCCTTTGGTTCAACCTTGGTGGTCGTTTCCCAGGCAGAGAACCGCGCACTGGCGTTTGACCCCCTCCCTTCGGCAAATCTACCTGCTGCCTCCAAGGCCGTTGGGCAGACCAACCTTACGGACTCGGCGCCGAACCGCTCTACGCAGGTCATTACGATCCCGAACGTGCCCGGTAGCGCCTTCTTTGACGTCTCCGTGGTCCCGGACTTTAACCAGCCTACGAAGTGGCGGTTGGAGCTGGGTGTGCCGAACGTTCCTGCCAAGGAAGCTATAGATCGTTATCTGGTCTCCCGGATCAGGACAGATGCCTCGGGTGTCTTGGATGTTTATAGCGGTGCAGGTAGCATTCAAAGTGCTGCGACGGGTGTGGGAGGCAAGACCAAGAAGTATATCGAGCCGGTGATCTTGGACGCTTCGGCGGGTAACTTCGAGGTGACCTTTGCCTTCTTCTCGGTGGATGCGGTCGGTAACCCAGAGGCCGTCCAGATCGTGACCCTCAAGCCGAACGCCGCATAAATTGACGCGCTATCCGGAGATCCTGTATTATTGCTCCCGAGGAGGCCGAGGGTGAGTAGGTTTAACAAGTCCGGAGAGCCGGTCGACGGCGTAAGCATGTGGGGCTACGTCCGCTGTGAGTTCTACCGCGGTGGCAAGCTTTTCGAAGTGCAAGAGGGCTCCAATATCGTTACCGATGTTGGGAAGAACCACATGGCTAACCTGCATGGGGGCCTGGCTGGTGCCCTTCCGGTCGCTACGGTGGCTATCGGAGACGGGGGTGCCGGTGTCTCCCCTGTGCCCACGGTCGTGCAGCTTTACTCTCCGCTCCCTTTTGTCGGGGTTGACCTTGCGTTGAGGCACCCATTCGGTCTCTCTGCACCTATCGAGCCGGGTGCCCTGGTGGACTCTATTGCGCACTCGATCACCTACACGGCGTTCTTCAACTCCGCGAACGTGCCCACGGGGGTATACCTCTCAGGTATCCCGAACATCGTGAACGAGTACGCTCTCATGTCGGGGAACGGCGTTGTCATAGCTCTGGTTTCTCGCCCACCCATCCCGTTTGACCAGGCATCTGCGATCGGCATCCGCGCACAGTGGACCATAGGCTGGAGTTGATTCGATGCCTGGTGTAAAGCACATCGCCGTCACCGGTAAGTACGTTGGAGATACGTTCAATGCTTTGACGCGCGCCCTCTGGGGTACGTCAGGGCGTCTTCGTGGCCTGACCATCACGCCTGTTGCCGGTAACACGGCTATCACGGTGGGCCCTGGTGCCTTTATCGTAAACGGTATTACGGTCGAGATGACTTCGGTAACTCAGGCGGATGCTCCGACAGCCGATGCTAACAACCGTATCCCGCTCTCTGGTCTGCAGCCTTATGGTCTGATCGCGACCACCGCGGACGCAAACAGTACCAGCCCTTTCGTCTTTTCTATCGTCACGAACTTTAGCCCGTCTACGCCGCGTCCTGAGGCTATTATCGGGTACAGCGATATTACGGGCACTATCTGGACGATGTCGACACCTTTTGGTATCGACCAGATCGCGTTCTTGAAGTCTGCGCAGCAGCTTACCGACGAGCAGCTTCGACTTCTCACGAACATCGACGGTAACCTGGACAACGCCAACTCGCAGCATCTTCATGCCGGTCTTATCTCCGACAAAGATGCCTTTGAGGAGCTGACTAACCTCGCGTTCGCGGTGCCGCCGGTGCCTCTGGGTAGGCCTCCCGTCTTCGCGGATAAAAGGCACAGTCATGCCAACCTGCTGACGACAGCAGAACTTGATGTGCTAACGGCGCGTGGAGGTGTCTCCAACGCTGATGGGCAGCACCTGCACGCGGGGCTGATGACGGAGTCGCAGCGGCAAACACTTACCGGCGGCCCCCTCATAGATGCCACCAAGCTTCATGATCATTTTGGTCTGCGGCAGGCTTCTGGCATCGTAATCAACCCCAACGGCACGATCATTTACGTGCCGCAGAACAACGGGGAAGGTACGGCTCAAGTTCGTGGCTTGGTCTCGGTCTTCCAGGGATCCATAAAGCTGCTTGTGGGCTCTGTAACCTCCGGTGGCCTGCTTGTAGCCATAAAGGGTATCCGCTTCAAGCCGAACGCCAAGTTCTGGGCTGATGCGTCTACCAGCTCGTTCGGTGCCTGCGACCCTACGGTGGTTGGTGGCACACCTATCGCGGAGTACGAGGAGCTCTTCATACCTGGCGCCGTCTCCGGTGTAGTCGCTCCAGTACTGTTCGGTACCGTGTTTCGTTGGCGGGGTATCGATATCAAGGTTACCGCCCCGCCCGGCGGCCGTGCGTTCACTGCGGATGACTACTTTGTTTACAACGGTATCGTTGCCAACACCGGGGGAGACCCCGCAGCGGGCGGGGCAGCTAACGGTGCGCCGTCCGACTTCCTCCCGGCACACGAGCGTGAGCTCAGTTATGCGCAGCTTCGATTAGTGGGGGTAATTGACAATCATCTCCGAGAGGGAGGCTTTTGGTCGGTCCCCTACCTATAAGGCGGGGCTGGGCATATAGTAGTTTGAGCTACTGTTTGGTGACCCGCCTATGGCTTTCGTCCCCCGAAACAATACCTGGAAGACGCTGCAGCTCAACGCCGATAAGGCCTGGAACGGTCTTCGCACGGCCAATGGTGACGTTTATCTTGGCTCTATTCTGAATGCGAAGGTCTACCGTGTGCCTGCACCTGCGGCAGATCTTACCACTGCGGCGGAGATTGCCGACGGAGCTGCTCTAGGTATCGACTGGATCAAGCCTATCGGACGTCGGACGTTTACCGAATCGTTCAATGCGGGCCTGAATCAGGTTTTCTTGGCGTGTCAGATCCCTAACAACAAAGATGCCTTCGCCGGGCTGATTGCGACCGGTAAGGAGTTTCAAGCTACAGGCACTATTACGGCGCAGCAGCTTATCGGTACCAAGATCACACTCAACGCTGCTGGCGTAGTGCCGCAGGCACCGATTCCAGATAACCCTGTTACGGCGCCCCAGAAGCTTGCGGTCGTCTACCGTATCCCGGCTGTAGGTGGCGGGTTTACGGGTGCGATTCGCTTGTTCTCCGTAGCAGAGGCCGGATCCGTTATAGGCGCCCAGATCAACAGTGCAGCACGTTGGAGCCCACAGGCGCCGTTCTATACGTTCACGAACACCTCCGGTACTACGCTGGCCAACACCATCAACCCCACGGCGTCTTCTAGTCGTAGGGGAGTTGGGCAGAACTCGTTCGCGACCAACGTAGCCGGCGCAGCTCAAGGACAAGGTCCTGGGATCGCTTCTCCTGCATTCAAGCCCCCGGAGCACCCAAACCTTGCGTCGTCTATCGTGTTCATGGAGAACAAGCCTACAACTCTGGCCGCGCAACCCACGGAAAGAAGTACGCATCCGTTGGTTTTGTGGACGGTGGCTACCAGGACGGATGGAATAGGTGCGCAAGCGAGTAGCTACTCCAAGGATTCTATTGCTACTGCCGTGCAGCACGTGAGCTACACAGCAGACAATCCAACCTTTGGGGATGGGGCGTTTACCTCGCAGTCAAGCACGCAAGCTTTTGCGAGTAACCAAGCTGATCTGGATACGCGGAAGAGCTTGTTGAAAGATATTCTTCCGACGTTCGCTGAGTTCCATTTCGTACCGCCTCTGGCCGGTAGTAGTCGGTTTACGGCGGGGGGCGGCTTTACCTATAACAACCTGGGTCCTATGGCGACGTCCTCTAACTATGCCTATGCAGCGCTTCGGGGGATGAATAAGGCGCCAATTGACCCTCTTCGTCTGGTGCGGTTTGATAACGGCATCGACTACCCGAATACCAGGGCTGCTGTAATTTGCCCGTTTGCGCCACTTGACCCGGGGGATGGTACGGCGTTACCCAATGTCATCTCGGGCATGACCTTCGACGCGCAGGGGAATCTCTACGTCACGGCCTACAAGCGGGTTATCACAGCCCAAACCGACGGCGTTACCGGCTTGCCTTATGAGGAGTTCTCGGCCGCTGCACCGGACCATGCTGGTCTTTGGTGGTGGGATTACGCCGGTACTATTGGGGGAGCTTCCGCAGGGTTAGCCGTACGCCTGCTTACCTTTGATTTCGTTCCGGAGTCGCTGGACTACGTCGGCGACGACAGCAAGGGTCCACGGTTCATGATCCCAACGCCGGACGGTAAGTCCCGTTTGGTCAGCGTGGACGCGCCGGAGCCGGCAATCGCATCAGCAGGTCCACTTGTCCTCGGTGACGCCGTGACCGGGGAAAGCATCCTACAAACCAACCCCATTCTAGGCGTGACTACGTCTGGGGTTGGCGCTACGCTCGCTTTTTTCTCTACCCGGCTATTAACTCCTGATGGCCCGACCGGGCCACTGCTCACGTTTGCCTTGGACGGTAAGGTGCCGATCTCGTTCAAGTTCCTGGTAACGGGCGTGATCGGTGCCACGCCTCGAGCGATTCGTGTAGAGTACGCGCTGCGGGACCCGATTACAGGGGCGCTCAGCGCGTACTTGGCGGCCAGCATCAGCAATGTACGTCCGGGTAATCTCTCGAGTATTCAGGTCGGGCCTGTTTCTAAGAGTAAGTACATGTTCTTTGACTGGTTGCCCAATACCGACATTACCGACGCACAGCATCTTGTTGTGTTGCGGGTCATCTCGGTAGATCCTGAGACCAATATCCCGATTCTGGTGGCGCCCTATGCGCTCTATACGGGAAATAGGCCACCGCCTACGGGGGGTACGGCCCTGGCGCCCCCGCCGATTTACCTGATCGATGCGAGGCCGCCCGCTACGTTCGAGATCACGAACACGTTCCAGGATGAAGCTACAAAGTGGAACATAGAAATCATTGGGTGCAGCCCTACAACGATGGTGTTGGGCCAGCGCGTGGACCTGACGATTCAGGGCGTAAGCTTTGGTCAGACCGTAGAGGAGGGGCAGAAGGTTGTACTTTCTGCCCGTGATCCTCTGCGTAATATTCCAGCGCCACTTATTGCGTCGATCTTGATTCGCCGTGAAATAGGTAACAAGCCGGCGTTGAACGTGGTGATTCCCAACAAGCTTAACGGCACGGGGCGCTTCCCTTTCTGGGAGTACGACTCGAGTCAGCCCGACGGGCAGATTATCATTCGTGGCTTGACGATGCCAGAAGATGGTAGATTCAGGATCGTGTTCTTGCGTAAGGCTGCGGCACAGACGATCGTGGCGCGGTCGGTCGTAGGGATCTTTACTGTGACGAAGGCGTAGTTCGATGGCAGTGACGATAGCTGAGGTCATTCCGGTTTCCGTGCCGCTTGGCGTCTCTACTTCCCTTGTCGTTACGGGCTCTGGCTTCCTCTTGCCGAACTCCAATAGTATGCCGGCGCTTTCGCGTGTCGTGTTCTCTACGCCAGCAGGCATTATCGAGTTCGTGTACAAGCAGGACTACCCGGCTCTGGCGCTGACGCCTGGTACCTTCGGCATCAACGCAACGACGCGACTTACCTGTGCCGCAGCAGTTTTTACCGTCCCGGGTGCTTATGATCTGTCCCTGCTCTCTCCCGCACGTATTGAGGCAGCACAACAGAACGCGCTGGTTGTCGAATCCAACCCTGTGACGTTTGCGTTGTCCCGAAGCAGCGCACGGCAGAACGATGTCGTCTCGGACTTGATCTTTACGGTACAGGGCGTGCAGGCGAGCATCGTGAAGCGTGCGAAGTTTACGGGTCCAAGTCAGCTCACGCTTGACTCCATCACGCAGATGATGGCAACGACGTTTCGTTTGAACCCGTTTGCGTTCACGACGCTCGGGCTCTATACCGTGCAGCTCTTCGCGGATACCACGGAGATTCGGCAGCTCGGTGAAGATCTAGTGGGCGGGTTCGAGGTGTTGGCTCCCCTGCGTCCGGGTATGGCCGTCTTCGGCATCTCCCAGTCCAGTGCACAGCCTGGTGATGTTGTGGTAGGCCTCAAGATCCTGGGAGAGCTCTTTGCTTCGGCGGATCCGTTGGACCGCATTCGGTTGGTCTCGCCGATCGACGAGAAGGTTTTTGCCAACGAAGCGCGTAACGACGTAGCGCCGGAAGATCCTATTGCTGTCGGGCTCTTCCGTATCCTTGGGGACACGACCATCCTGCTTGCCAGCGTGACGTTTACGACGGCCACAACCTATGGCGTGGTGCTCGAGAAGCTTGTGGCGCCCAACTACATCGCGCTTACCTCTGTGTCGAGCCTCTTTACGGTGTCCGACACCAAGTCGCCGGTTGTGGTCTTCTCCCCAGTGGCAGGACTTTACTGCAATGCGCAGACGATCACGCTGACCCCGTACTTGACCGATACTCTCGGTAACCCTACGGTACCGGATACCACAGCGCAGGTGTACTACAGCTTCGACATTCCCCCGACTACGACAAGTCAGAACCTCTTCCCGCCGAAGAATGCCGCGGGAGCTCCGGTACCCCTGCAGGTTTCCAAGACGTCGGTGCTCTGGGCTGTGGCTATCGATGCCGTCGGTAACCGTAGTGTAGCTACGGCGTCTACGTACCAGATCGGGTTCATTCAGGGTCGGGATACGATCGACATCGAGCGCGTATTCTTGAATTATATTCGCGCGTCGAATACCGACGAGATGATTCAAGCGTTGCGTGTGAAGTACACGGCCGTGTTGAAGGCCGATAACCCGCCAGGTGTTCGGTTGGTGGCTCCGGGGAACGGGTCTGGGCCTTCTATTCTGTTACGTGACCTGCGCCGTGCTGTTATCACGTTATTGCACAACGTAGGGATGTCGTTGCTTGAGGCGTTGCCTATCCCGCGTGTGCAGTTCGTGAATGACAGCACACTCAAGCTCACGCCTGGGCGCGAGATTTATGTATTAGCTGTGGTGCTGGCCGATCCGGGTGCACGCATACGTAGCCCAGGCACCTATCCGCGGGTGGGACGCAAAGGCGAAGATCAGTTTCGTATAGCCCCCAATGTTGCGGTACCCCCCGATGGGAACTGGTTCGTGGCTTTGGTGCCGTCAGCTCGGGGGCAGTCCTACTTCGACACCTGGGTGTATCGCTCTGGGGGCTTGAATGCGCTGAGCTATGAGGGCCTGACCACAGGACCGGTAGCGCGCATACCTGCCGAGGTGTTGCCCTTACCGTCGCATCTTATCTCCAGCTTCACCGTCACGGCGGGCAAGATCGTCCCGACATCTATAACGAACATCGTAGACGCCTCCAGGCCCACGTTGAATAGCTTTACCGACCCTGACATATCCCGGGGCTCGCCCATCCCCCGCAGGGATATTCACTGGCGTGAGCTGGATATCGTCACGCAGAACGCTGTGCTGCCGGCTAACATCCCGTTGCCTACTGGAGACTCCGGTATCCGGGCCACGGACCCCAAGCTAGGTGTCAAGGTGGGTGAGAGCTCAACCACGCTGCCTAATTTCCTTGCGCCGAATAATCTGGGCGACGTCCCCGTCTCCGATATTATTGAGACGGCCCGCTCGAGTACGGCAACCGAAGACGGTCCGGCTAACTTCGTAGATTCGGCGTTTTCGTTCAAGCTTCATGCCACATGGCTTGAGACGCGCAACGTGAACGTCACCGTCCTTCCCGGTGAAGTTAACTTTGCGTCGCGTAATAACTTCTGGGTGGGCGGCATCAGTGGCGTACTTACGCAGACGTCTACCGGCCCAAGTTGTTACGGCACCAGCGAATCAGCCGGAGTGTTCAGCACAACTCTCAGTGGGGTATTGCTCTGGTGGTGGGTTGAAAGCGGTGGTGGGGTCCGGCTGGATGCCGTCACCTGGAACTGCACAAATTCGAGCGCTATAGGGATCTTTGCGCACGCTTTTTCTGGGGAGCTTAAACTCACGGGCGCTTCCGGCACCGTGTTTAGTGGTCTTGGTGCCAGGAGTATTAGCATTAACTGGAGTGGTCTCACCCCCCAGCAGAAGCAGCCTGTCAACAACGTAGCAGCCCCGAGTGGCTTCAGCGGTGCACATGTTACCGACGCTTCCTTTGCGATACACAACACGTTGATGGAGGAGAGAGACTTCCTGTGCGATCCCGTGCGGCCGCGCTGGAAGGCTGAGACCGTTATTTACAGAGGTGGGTCGGCTACGGAAACCGTGATTGCCCGTGCCAACGTGAACGCCATTTCGGGAGCCTCCGTATCTTCAACCTGGCCACCCCAGGGTGATGTGATCGTCAATGGGCAGAACTACGGCCGTATTCTGATACCGTTTGACGCTGTCGGTATGATCTGGGAAGGGCTAGGCTGCAATATAAACCCGGTGAATATAGGTTCGTCCAGCGTTGGGTTTACTACGCTTAAAGGTACCGTAGGGCCGCCCTACGAGTATTTGCCGCAGCGTTGGATCGTTTCCTACCCGAAGACGGGTATTGCGGGCGGGAACTTTGTCAAGGAAGGAAGTCTTACGCAGAAGGTGACATGTAATGACTTCACGCTTGTCCCTCTTACTATCAAGTGGCGGGGTATAGCGACGACGCAGTTCGACTTCCCTGGCCTTGGCGACCGACAGGTCACGTTGTCTATCGATCTTTTAGCGGGTTTCGTAGACCTTGAGATCCCTATTGGTGTACTCAAGGGTAAGGCCGGCACAGGGCAGTACTCACTTGACCTGACGGGCGTGAACCTGGCCAAGTTCGAGGCGCATTTGTTTCATGCTACGAAAGGCTTTCTCTCCGTACCAGAAAGCCGGCTGCCCCAACCCGAAAGCAGTGTGGTCTACTCGAGCCCACAGCTCAACGGTGCAGCTGTGGTAAAGGTGCGAGCCAACCTGACTGCTGCAGTCCTCGGCGGTATACAGGCGCTTGCATTCAAGGTTGTGGTGAACGGGCAGGACTTTATCGTGGCCAACGGGACGCCGGAGTTCATTGTTACCGACAAGGACACGGCCACCGTAGAGGTCGTGTGCATCCCGCTAGGTAAGGGCGGCACTTCCGTTAACTTCCGCTCGACCTTTACGGCGGATAATACAGAGCCGCCAACGACCGCACTGGGTACCTCGGATATTTCTGGCGCCGTCATCGGCACGCTGGAGACCAGGTATCAAGCTGTACCGCCACGCCTTATAGTGGCAGCCGGCCAGTCGCTTTTCATACGTGCGCCGCTCAATGTCCTGGTTGAGGCTACAAACGCCGCCAAGCCCTCCGAGGTGGTTACGGCCAGACTCAAGATCTCTTTTGTGTTCGCTAAAGCTCTTGAGAGTCTGGCGGGCGTCGTGGGTGTCAACGGGGCGCCGACCAACCTCACGCCCGACCCGACCCTTACCACTGTTACGATCGATGGGGGCGGTCGCACCGTCACGGCGCGAACCATTAACGCGACGGTATCCATACAAGATATCGAGTTCGTCCAGGTGCTGTGTCGTGCCAATGGGCTATCTTCCGCGGAGAATTTTGTACATATTCATCGTGCGACGCTCTTTGTTAACACGATAAACCCGGCAGACCCTATCACGTTGCCCCCGATCACCGATCCGTTTGACTTTGATATCAGGGTCGGGCAGCAGTTCAGTCTTGTGGGCCCGCTTCGCGGCCTCGATGCGCGTAACAAGCTAATAACCCGCGGCTTCCGTGCCCGTATCCGTGCCGTAGACGCTGAGAATTCGCTCTCGGTACAAGAGCTGATCATCAATCTCACGATCAGCTCCGATACGGTTCTGATAGCCGCCACGCCCTCGGTAGCGGTCAACGGCAAGCTTACGCCGCTTAATGTGGCTGCAGGCACCTCGGCCGCTCCACACGTCTTTGATGCTATCGACGCCGATACCGTGGAGCTGATTGCGCAGATCACCGCAAGGAATACGGGCTCTGGCTTCGGCTCTACCAATCCAGCACGGCCCGCCACTGCGACGATGTTTGTGCGTGCGGCCTACGTGCCAGATGGGGATGTCATGCCGGCCTTCCCGGCCCCTGCCGGTATCGTGTTTATTACGCCCGATGGCCAGCCTGCCCTTACCAACACGGCGTTTGTCTTGGGCATCTTCCGGGTTGACCAGAAGGTCAGCCTGGTCTCACCCCCCAGTCGACCGCCGCCCGCGTTACCAAGCGTGCCTGGGCCCGTTACGGCTCTTACACTACGCAGGGACATTGCGCTCAACCGTGCGCTACGTGTTCGAGTGGATGCGTTCAACACGGCGAACATCAACGACTATGTGTTCAAGGAGTTCGTGGTTCGGGCGCAGGTACGGAACCTGCTCACCGATACCAAGTTCCAGTACACCAATAGCCAGAACCCGGATTTGGTACTGGATCTGGTGGCCGGTGCAGGCCCTAACGGCACCATCACCGGTGCCGGTACGGCACTCGACCCGTTCATCATTCCGGTTGACAAGCCAGAGCAGTTCCAGCTCTTTGTGTTGCCCATCTTTGCGGCTACCGCGACCACGCCCCAGGCGTTCATGCAGGGGGAGTACGTGTTCGATCCGACACCGTTTATCGAGTACACCCCGCTGGATGACGTCATCCGCGCGTTTGGGCCCGCCCAGAAGTTCAATGTCATCCCGGCCCCAGTCCCTGTAGGCCAGCCGCCATTCAGGCCGCCTACCGGTTTTGAGCTCATTACCGCTACCGGGAACACCGACATCGATACGCTTCCGGCCAGTACCTATAACGGGCGGTCCAGGATGTACGCCGCACGCTCGAAGGGGGTTATGGTAGGTAATATCGGTAACATCGTCGAGCGTCAGGTTTATTTCGTTATCCTGGACCCCGTCGTGATTTAACCTTCCTAGACCCTGTGTCCAGGCGCGTGATAGAGTAGTTCAAACTACAATATCGATCTCCGGAGGTAAGTACATGAATTCACAGGCCGGATCGGACATCGTTGGGGCGTTCCTGAGTGGGAACACAGGCCTCGCGGTGAAGCTTATTCTTGTGTTTGCCGTAGTCAACTACGGCGCCTACGCCATTGCCCAGGCCCTACGGCATATGCGGGACGGTATCAACTGGCTCCGCGGTAAAGCCAACGAGCTGCCTCTTTTGGCTGCTACCCAGCTCGACGACCGCTTCTTTGATCTTCTCGAGAAGGCGACCGCCAACCAGGTACACCTGCAAGAAGCTACCAAGACCGCCTTTGCAGACGGAAACCTGACCCAGGAGGACATCAAAGGCATCACCGAGGCTATCTGGGCGGACTTCAAGGCCAACACCGGCGTGACGGACCTGTCCAGTTTTGCGATGGCGATGCTGGGAAACGCATCAGCGCCTGGAGCGGAGCGTGCTCTCCGGGCGAAGTTCGACGCCAACGTGCACCGTTTCCTGGGTACGCACCTGCACGAGTCTTCTTCGCGCAGGATGCAACGCGGGATGGCGCGGGCACAGATGCGGGCATTACAGGGCCCGGGTTTGCCCCCGGTCTAGTCCTGTTGCGGGCTGTGGTGGTTGCCGCAGGTGGTCGCCGTGGCCCGTTAACGCTAGCTTACACGCGATGGTTGATACGGAAGCTGAAACTGAGTCTGAAGGTCCAGGACGACGTGGACCTGATTCAGTTTCAGTCTCTTCTGTTCAACCACACGGTCGAGAGGCTTGCGCGAGTCTGGAAGACACGTCCTCCTGGAAAGGAGGACGGGATCTACCTGGCCGAACAGGTATTGAAGGGCAAGCGTGGGTTCGACCTGTGGCGGGGCCCGTCGTATGCGACGATCACCTCTTTTTTCCGGCTGTTGTGGCAGGTGGCTCAGGCAATACTGAGCCGTGGGCGGAGGTTTTCATGAGGTTCCTGATCCGATATTTACTGGTGTTGGCGGTTCTCTCTCTGGTTTGTTCCGGGACGTTGGCACGGCCCCCGACCTGGGCGTCCGGAGACGAGACCGGAGCCGTTCGTAAATCGAGGCTTGAGGTATACGAAAAACCAGTGCGCGGCCCCGAGAGCTATATGCCGCCCCGCCGCAAGTCTGCGGTCCGGAGTGAACGGCAGAAGCGGGCCAGCCTGCAGGACCTGGCTTCGGACGAGGAGGCAGTTGCCCCGCCAGCCGACGAAGAGGTTACCCAAGCTATTGGCCTGAATGTGTCGACGGGGGATCAGAACAACCCGGCCCGGTCGACTCTTGGTCTGGAGATTGATACCTGGGCTGGATATCTCCAGAAGCGGGGAGATATCAAGGTTGGTCCGTCCCTGGTACTTTCCAGGATGGATCTAGGCTCCGGGCAGCAGTTCAAGGCCAACCTGGATATTGGGGACAACTTCATCGGCCTCTCGGCGAATTACGTGCTCGCCCCGGTGATCTGCCCGGCAATCGGTGCTGGGTACGGGTATCAGACCGACCACAGCGATTGGACGGTTTACGGCTCGGTCCGCTTCAAGATCTGGTAATAATTGGAGATGTATGTACATGAATGCCCAAGATAGTAAGGCCGTCGGCAGGGAGTTGCCGTACAAGACGACGGACGTCAAGTTCGCTGCTTTTCTGCGTGCCAGAAAGGTCTGCTATCTGGGGCACAAGAAGCTGGGACCGAGCCCCTCGTCCTACTGTGAGTTCCATTTCGATGCGCATCCTGTAGATATTCAGCGACTACTCTTGCACTTCAAGAACAAAACCGAAGAGGCGCAGGTGGACGCGCGGACTCTCCTTGAGGAGTACGAGGATCTGAAGGGTTCCCGCTACACGTAGCGCGAGGAGTACGTAGTGCCGAACACCGTCAATTCGAGTAGAGTCAAAGGAAATGTCCTCGTCCTCGGGGGCGTAAACGCGCTCCCAGGCACTGTTACGCTCAAGGGTTCTAGCTCAACAGCCAATGACGGTGCACTTACCGTCGAGGGTGCGCTCACGGCACGGACGCTCCTGCTCACCGAGGGTATAGAGATAGTTGGTGAGCGCCGGTACGTTGTCTTGAACCTTGTCACTGCTGCCGTTCCTGGGCAGACGAACACTTTTTACGTCGATGAGGGGGCTACTACCCACGGGTACAACGTCGCCGTAGACGTGTTCGGCACCCCCAGGTTTCGGTTGCTTTACCAGGGGCAGGAACTGCTACGTATCCCGGAGGGGTCCTGGACGGCTGCTTTGGGAGACTTTGACATCGTGCGGAGTCTTTCTACGGGTGCCGAGGGGCCGTCGGCAGTAGGCTCTACGAACGCCGTGAAACTCAACTTTACGCCGCCTATGGACGCTGTTCTCTGGTATCACTATATTCGGAAGTCTCAAGCAGGCCTTTGATTGGTGTGGGAGTAGGTACTTATGTGGCTCATGAAGATGCCTCAGAACGGTACATCTACAGGAACCTTATCTGGGATTCCTATTACCGAGGGAATGTGCCTGGTCAACCGCTACGGGGACTACTACTGGCTCAAGCGGCAAGGGTTCGAGGATCTGACCGGGCAACTCCCTGGTATTCAGGACAAGTACACCTTCCCCAAGAACCTGCTTATCATCCGTCATGGCCAGATCGGGGACTGCTTGGGGCTGACCCCCATGCTGCGGAAGATCAAGAAGCTCCACCCGGAAACCAAGATCACCTTCTACTCCACCAACGCTGCCTCTTGTATTCTTCAAGGGAACCCTTATATCGATGAGTTTGCCTACGATCGCTGGCTGATTACCCAGGCCGGACGGCACTACCAGGAGTTCGACGACGCGTGGGACTTCACTCATAGCATTGAGTTCAACGGGGACGCGAACTTCGAGAGTCAGTACATTTACCCGCCCAGTCTCTTTGGCATGGATATCGCCCCGGAGGACGCCGTACCGGAGTTGTTTTTGGGGGAGAAGGAGAAGGCTACGGCCCTTGCCATCCTGAACCCACTGCATCAGCAAGGTCTCCGGACCTTGATTGGGGTGAGTCTAAGCGCCTCCATGCCCATGCGATCCATCCCTGAGCGCAAGAGGCTGGATATGGTTTACAAACTGGCCAAAGCCCACCCAGAGTGGGGCTTTGTGCTTTATGGGGACACCGTTCCTTTGGCCCTTCTCAACACGGGGACGTGTTCGTTGTGTGGGCGTAGGGAGTGGGGGGTTCGTGTGGGCGGGGCTGGAGTCATGGGACACACCTGCCCAACGTGTAATACTCCCATGCAGCTGGAGGCGGTGGCCCAGCCCCCGAACGTCTTGAACCTGCACATGCTTTACCCATTGAGGCTGGCTGCGGCCACGACTCTTTATCTTAAGCTGCTGCTGACCGTGAACACTGGAATGCCCCATATCGCTGCGGCTGTTGGGCTACCTTTCTTGATGCTAGAGGCCCCCTTCGACTGGCGAACCACGGTAGGGACCTTCCCCAATATGCATGTTATGCAGAAGGCGTACCCCTGCGCCCCCTGTTTCAGGCTCACGCCCTCTTGTCAGCGAATGGACGTGTTGAAGAGGGCCTTCCCTCCTTGTCTGGACCAGTTCACGACAGAAGAAGTCGTTGCCAAGGTAGAGGAGATCTTGGCCAAGCCCGAGGACCTGTTTCATGCCCAGCCTTCCTACGATACGGATCTATCAACAGATGACCTGCGCCCCCGGCCGTGTCCTATCTGTGGGGAGCAGCCTCACGTGCGGGCAGACCGTCTGATGCGCAAGGGGCACTACGCCTATTACAAGTGCCCCAATCCTGCCTGCTCCTGCCTGGTCCTGAACCGCCTCCCAACGGACTATTCTTCCATGTACAACGACCCCATTTACGAGGCCGTGTACGGCCCAGAGGAGCCCGTCTGGAATGGTATGGTGGCCATGGGTAGGCAGGCCGCCGAAGAGGCCGAAGAGGCCGAAAAGGCCCTGGGGAGGACCGCGGGGGCTGTTCTGGACGTCGGGTGCTTCAACGGAAGGGTTCTCATCGGCTTTCATGAGAAGGGGTGGGACACTCACGGCATAGACTTCAACGAGGCGGCCTTGGAACAGGCCAGGGGATTTGGGGTTGCCCACACAGCCCATGGAGATATCGAAGCTCTGCGTATTCTGTGTGAGGCCCCTGAAGCCGGGAACGTAGGGAGCGATGCGACCGGTATCTGGCTTCGTCGTGGAAGCTTTGATGCCGTGGTTATCTCCCACACGATTGAGCACCTGAAAGACCCCGTAGACCTGCTTGTAAGGCTTAATCAGGCACTTGTCCCCGACGGGGTTCTATGGGTAGCTACTCCGGAGGCGGACATCCCTCTGGCTAATACGCGGGTCACCCCGGAGTGGCCCCACTTGAACACGCAGTCTGCGGGGGAACACACAGTGCTTTTTACGCGTCGGGGTCTGACCCTGGCCCTGGACAAGGCGGGGTTCGTACCGGAGCGCTGGGGCACGCATCAGCCAGATAGTATGCAGTGTTTGGCCAGGAAGGTTTGATCCCGGGTGGCCGCCACAGCCTCTATTGGTACGCACTACGAGACCTCCAGCACGGCGTTTGCCGGCTACCTTATTTTCCGTGGGTGTACTGTCTTGGGGACTCAGGAGAAGGAGGGCAAGCAAGAGGTCGTGTTTCTTCTTGATCTCAGAGGTCAGGATATTCAGCTTCTAGAGGGCGAGTACTGGAAAAGCGAAGCCTACCAGGTAGAAAACTTCAAAAAGCTCTTGATTCGCAAGTATGTCCGGAAGTAGGCTTAATCCGTAGTTACATCCGCATCTCTCATCCCCCATCCCCATCTGCCGGTATCATTCCCATCCGGCATACACCATAAACGTGCTTTCTGGAGGGTGTTAAATGCCGACCGTAACTAGACTCCATCTGGGTAACCAGGGTGGCGATGCGTCTCTCGACAGGTCTGCCGTCTTTGCTGCCAGCGTGGTGAATAGCACCGCCCTCGCAGCCGCAGCCGTCACTGAAGCCAAGATCGCTGCTTTGAATGTGGTCGATACCCACATCGCCTCGACCTCAATCGTGGGCAGCAATCGCCTTTTCGCGCTGAGTGTGGGGTCAAGTCAGCTGGCGGCTGGGGCGGTCGTTGAAGCCAAGATCGCTGCTTCCAGCATCGTGGATACTCACATTGGCTTGAACGTCATTGTGGGCAGCAATCGCCTCGCCGCGCTGAGTGTGGGGTCAAGTCAGCTGGCCGCCGGGGCAGTGACGCAGGCCAAAATTGCGGCCGGAGCAGTGGGTTCGAACGAGCTGGCGGCATCGTCGGTTCTGGGATCCCACATTGCCGATTTGAATGTGGACTCAGCCGACATCGCAGCGGGGGCCGTGACCGCAGCCAAGCTGGCCACGAACGCCATGCTCATGAACGAGTCGTTTGCTACTGGAACCAATTCCGTGATCACGTTGGCCACCAACGCCCGTCATCAGAACATGGTGTCCTTGTTCATGAACGGTCAGCGTCTGATTCAGGACACTGCCGTTGGCACGGGCGCCCCGGCAGCCACCAAGGACTACAAGCTCGACGCCGCGACCGCGTGCAAGACCGCCACTCTGGGGTGGACGCCTGCCATCGCTGACCAGTTCGTCTGGGCCTACGTGACGACCTAGCCTCTCCTGTGTTGCATGCCCTGAAACCTGCTGGTCGTACACCAGCAGGTTTCTCTTTCCAGCCCCGGCCCTGCCCTAGTAGACTATCCGTAGGCAAAAGGCGGTGGCTTTGTGTGGCTTGTGAAGGCTCCTCCCCAGATGGGGTCCCCAACAGGGATTATGTTCGGCGTCTACTTTCAAGCGGGTTATGCCCTGATCTCGGCGTACAAGGACCTGCACTTCCTGACCAAACGTGGGTACGTCGACGTTACGCCGCCCGTAATTGCGCAGCTGCCCTCTTTCCCGAAGAACATCATGGTTGCCCGGCATGGGGGAATTGGGGACATGCTGATGATCACGGGGCTGTTGAAGGGCATAAAGCGAAAGTATCCGGACGTCAAGACGACCCTGTATCACATCGGAGCCAACTCAGAGATCTTGCGAGGTAACGGGTATCTTGACGAGATCAAGCAGGGGATCTTGATCACGGAGGCCGCCAGGGCCGGGGAGGATTATGACGACTACTATGATCTCTCCCACTCGATCGAATTCAATAGCAAGGCCGAGTTGGAGAACGGGTACATACTCTCTGCCCAGCGCTACGACGCCTACTTTCCAGGGGAACGGTACGCCCCAGAATTCCCTATCCTTATAGGGGAACGGGAAGAAGCTCTACGGGTGTTAGCCCAGGAGCTGCGTATTCCTCGCTCCTCCCAGATCATCGCCTTTCAGCCAAGTGCTTCTTCCCCTCTGCGGTCCATGCCCATACACAAAGCCCATGAGCTTCTGCAGGGGCTAAGTAAAATCAAGGGCGCGCACATCCTGGTCTTTGGGTCGGGCGCAGAGATCTTGCAACATTCCCAGAAAACCAAGTGTCCCAGGTGTAAGACTGTTGGGTTCAGGGGCATTGGCCCGGACGTCTCTGCGGCAGAGGTGATTTGTCAGGCCGTCTTGGCCGGTGGGAAGGTCTGTGGACATTCCCATAAGGCCTCTCGGTCTATTCCCCTGGCTAACGTCAGCTTTGTGGGGAACTCTTATAACATTCGGCTTGTTGCGGCCATGCTCGCTTACTGCGATATGCTGGTAGCTGTGGACTCGGGGCTCATGCATCTTGCTGCCGCGCAGAAGGTCCATGTCTTCTTGTTGGGGGCTGCTTTTGATGCCTACCTGACTGCCGGCACGTTCCCGAATACCTATGTCTGGCAGCAGAAGTTCCCCTGTGCCCCGTGTCATCTACATGCCGAGAGCTGCATCCGGATGTCCGCCGAGCAGGTTAGTTGGGCGCCCTGTATGGGTGCTATGCCAATCCCGGAGATCCTGGGCAAGATCAAGCATTTTCTGGAGAATCCCCAGGAGCTCACTACGGACTTGCCTATTTATAGCTACCGACCCAGGATCCCTCCGCCCGAAGAGTTTCGCGTGTGTCCCTTCTGTGATACGCAGGCCACGAAACCCGTCGCCAGAAAGGGGGAGTACCTGTTCCTCAGATGCCACGGCTGCAACTCGATTTACCTTAACACGGCCACTCCGGATGCCTCCGAGATGCTGACTGAGACTCCTATTCGTGTGTACAAGACCCAGAAGGGCCTGGCGGCCGGGGAACGTTGGTTGGGAACGCACTTTGCCAGGAAGACTTTGGAGCTCGGGAAGGTGGGGCGTGTAGTCCTGGACGTCGGGTGCGGTTACGGTAACATCTCTCAGGGCTTCAAGGACTCTGGGTATACTGCCTATGGCGTGGAGTTCAATTCGTTTGGGGCCAAAGCCTCTAAGGAGCGCGGTCTCTTCTGTGTTCAGGGGGATTTTATGCGGGGGGTCCTTAACCCAGCTTTGGGAGAGGTCCCTCTGGCCCCCGGATCAAAGGACCAGGTTATTGAGTTCAAGCCGGCGGCGTTCGACCTCGTGCTCATGAACCATGTGTTTGAGCACTTCACGGACCAGCTCCAGGCTCTTGTGCTTTGCCGGGCAATTCTTAAGCCGGACGGGGCGCTGCTTATAGCTGGACCCCTTGCGGACGCTATGGGGCCTGATGCGAGTGTTACCGCCTCCGGACACTTGAACAACACCTTCGCGGGGGACCACAAGGCCCTGCCATCCCGACGGGGCTTGGACAACATCATGAGTAAGGTTGGTATGCAGCTCCTGCACTGGGCCCCATCGGTGGAGGGTCAGGACATGGCCGCCTGGTACCAATTGATTCCTTCGGGGGCGTAAGCCTATGCGCCGCCTTTTTGCGCACCAAACCCGTTCCAGGTCGTTGCGTCAGCCTCGGGCGCAGTACTTGGATGTGGGGGATTTCAACGATCCCGCCTTCCAGCAGATATCAGAAGTCTTTCATGGAGGCGTAGCGTCCGACCATAGGATCATGGAGCTTCGAGCTAACCCCACCCGTGCGTGTATGGCCAGGGGCAGCGTATTCCCGGACTGGAAGCACTGGGCCTACCCGTTCTTGATTCGTGGGATGTTTGATGGGGGACTCTTGCCGGTGAAAAGCAAGATCCTGGTTTTGGGGGACGCAAACGGGCCCCTTCATGGGTACCTATCTTCTCTCTACCAGGTCTGTGCCTTGGACCCGGCTCCCGTACAGGAAACGGGGATTCTCCGACAACACGCGAGTCTTACCCGGATCTTTCGTCCCCCTGGCTTGAGATTCCCGTTTGACGATGGCTTTTTCGATGCCGCCCTGGTGTTGGAAAGACCCCCCAGCTCGGACGACTTCCTGGACCTGGCGCGTGTTTTGAAGCCTACGGCGCCCCTATGCGCGGTGCTCGATGTTGGAACAGAAAATAGCGTGGAACAGGTTCTCGGCACTCTACGCGGTACTGGTATGGACCTTCCCAGGGTTCTGCCCATGGAGCTGGTGGGTGAGATGCGGGAGGAGTACCAGAAGGGCCTGTTGGCCGCTCTTCCGGGGTGTGGTAGGCTTTTTATGGGTGTGACTCTCTAGGAGTCAAACAAGGTCGGTATCTATGGGTAATGTTCTGTTCGAGCTTGAGGGCAAGAGCCTTATCCGGGATGTTTTCGTGGAGACTGGAACAGAGCGGGGTATGTCCCTGGATCGTGCCGTGAAGGCGGGGTTTCGGGAGATTCATAGCATCGAGCAGTGTGAGCGACATTACAAGAACGCCTTGAACGTGTTTCGGGGATTCTCCAGAGTCCACTTACATCTGGGGTCCAGCCCTGATGTCCTGGCCAAGATTCTCGATCCAAGCTGGGACGTGTTGTTTTGGTTGGATGCTCATTATCAGGGGGGTGGGAAAGACGAGTTGGATGCTGGTGGCTGGGAGTGTCCGTTACTCAACGAGTTGCGGGTGATTGCTGCGGTTCCGTGGAAGACCCTCCCAACGATTCTCATAGACGACGCGAAGATGTTCTTTCCTTGGGAAGGGCGCATCCACGGGTTTAATCGAGAGCATTGGCCGGGTATGGATAGTATCGAGGCGCTGCTCCCCCACCACGTGTACACGCTTCATCAGGATATTCTCTTCTTTATCCCCAAAGGAGGGAGTCTTGAAGACCCGGAGTGCTAAGCTTCTTCTCCTACTTATTTGTGTCATCGCGCCCTACTTTTTGTTGGGGCAGTCCACCAGGTTTGCTAAGGGGCAGCTTCCTGCCGTGGCTGTGTTTACCGACGCCGCCCAGACTTTCACTTCGCAGCAGACCTTCAACAACCCCCTCAAGCTAAGCTCTACGTCTACCCCCACGGTTAACGGGGAGATTGGCTTCGACGGCACCAACCTCAAGGGCTATCACAACAACGCAGCCTTTACGATGGGCGCTGGTGGCGTTGCCCTAGGAGACTCCCCCACCTGGACGGGCTCACACCTGTTCAACAACCGGATAGCATTTGGGACCACTGCCACCGTCACGGCCAATGGCCAGATAGGCTACGATGGCACCAACCTCAAAGGCTACGCCAACGGGGCGTCGTTCACGATAAGTTCTGGTGGCTCTGGTGTGGCCCTGGGTGATTCTCCTACATGGACCGGGGCACACACGTTCACCAGTGATGTCAGCCTGGCTACCAACGGCGGGGCTACCGTAGGGCTGCGCTTTTTACCCCTAAGGGTCACTACCACCAACACAGCTACTCCACAAGAGCTGGTCACCAACGATGCCGGTACAGGTTTCTTGCCTGTTCTTTCCAACGGGGATGCCTACCAGTATGTGGTCACGATTGCCGCCAAGGGCACTGCCGGGACCTGGATGAACCAGACAGCCATGTTTCGCAGGTCTCTGGTTATCAAGCGGGTTGATGGGGGCAATACCCAGGTCGTGTCTTCGAGTTTAGAAACCATCGTAGATGAGACGGCAGGGGTGTGGACCTTCGCCGTGACAGCCGATACTTCCAATCAAAGGCCGGCTGCTAAAGTCACCGGAGACGCAGCGTCAACGATCAAGTGGGCCGGTTGGGCCCAGTTCACCAAGATCAACTAGGGAGAGCTATGTACAAGAAGCTGAGTGTTGTTCTAGGCCTGGCTTTGATATGCCTGGGCATTACGGGCGCTGGCTTTGAGATCAACTCCACCACAGGATCTTTCAAGATCGTTGGAGATGCTGTTCCTCTTGGAAGTTACTCCAACCTCTTGATCGTCTACACCAGCGCCAACGTAGTTACGGTTACGGTAGACAGCATTACTCTGGCAGACTCCAATAACTCTGGGAAAGTCGTCAACACTGTCAGCGTAGCGCCTGACATCTCAGCTGCCGTGGGAGCAAACGGTCCAGACGCTTCTGGTCTGGATGCTGTCTCAACGTGGCGAAGCATCTGGGTCATTTCTAACGGCACTACCACGGCTGGTTTGTTATCCGCCTCCACCACGGCCCCTACGATGCCCAGCGGGTACACGTACAAGCGCAGGGTCGGGTGGGTCAAGAATGACGCGAGTAGCGCCTTTATTCCGTTCACCCAACGAAACATGCTAGTACAACTCGGCGGCGGAGATCAGCAAGTATTAAATACTGGCACAAGCACTACTATGGTGGACATTGATCTAAGCGCGCATCTGCCCAGCACAGCGACAATGACCAACGTGTACCTGGTAATGGCCAGCGGAAATATTGGATATCTCTCCTGTAAGATATACTCACGAAACATAGTCGGATCTAGTGCGTCAGAGAGCGGCGGTTATTGGATGGCTTGTTCTACTTCTCAGGTTATACAGTACAAGGTAACTGCCGGTAATTTGACTCTCTATCTACTTGGTGGCTGGGTTGACAATCTGTAGGAGCCCTATGAAACCCTTAAAGCTGTTCTTGACCCTGGGCCTTTTCCTGGGGTGCCTGCTTGCAATGGGCGCCAGCCTGGAGATCAACCATCAGGCAGGAACGTTCAAGGTCGTTGGAGACGCCATCCCTCTGGGTAGCTACTCCAACTTATTGATCCAGTACGCCACCGCCAATACGGTTACTGTCACTGTCGATACGATCACCCTGGCGGACTCGAACAACTCTGGCAAGGTTGCCAATGCCGTTAGTGTTACCCCAGATATCTCGGCTGCCGTTGGCGCTAACGGACCAGATGCTTCAGGTCTGGATTCTGTAAGTGCTTGGAGAAGCATCTGGGTTATCTCCAATGGCACGACAACGGCGGGGCTGTTATCGGCGTCACAAACAGCCCCCACAATGCCATCTGGGTACACGTACAAGAGGCGTGTTGGATGGGTACGGAACGATGCAAGCAGTAATTTTATCACATCTATACAGCGTGGCGGGTGGGTGCAGAAGGGTACCAGCAGTACGAATATCCTTTCTGCTGGCACCGCGACTACCGCAACAAACATTGATGTTAGCGCATATATCCCGCCTACAGCCAGCTTGTATCACGCCTACTTACAAGGAAATGCAGGAACATGCTATCTGACATATGCTGGTCAGGGTCCACAAGTGGCGGTCGTAAAAGCCCCGGAGTCCGCCATGGGCTGGGTGCCGTGTTCCACGACCCAGAATATCAAATACTGGGTCGAATCGGGTGGAAACTTAGATCTCTATGACCAGGGGGGGTATTTTGACAACCTCTAGGATCCATATGAAAACCATCGGGTTATTTCTTATGCTGGCATCTGCGGCGTATGCCGACCCTCTCTTCCACGTCATGCGGATCCGCGTATCTGATGGTCTCGTGCTGGAGCGCAACCAGTGCTCGACGGCGGACCTTTCCGGCGTCGGCGCGGCCCACATAGCCGTTATAGTGTACTTTGACAATCTGTGGAGTAGCCAGTAACAACAGGCGCAGAAGGGACATTATGAAAACCAAGCTGGCTCTCCTATCAGGACTTCTCTGTGCCAGCCTGCTACTTCTAGGTGCTGGCAGCATGGACATGAGCACCCAGACGGGCACCGTCAGGGGCCTGGGTGGGGAGGCCCCCCTGGGTGCTTACCAGGCATTGCTAGTCCAATACGCCACGGCCAACACCGTCACGGTTGCCGCCGACGCCCTTGCCCTGGCTGATGCGGACGGGTACGCCCGCGTCGTCCGCAACATCTCCCTGACACTGGACATCTCCGCTGCCGTTGGGGTCAACGGCCCGGATGCTTCGGGGTTGGATTCAGCTTCCGCCTGGAGGAGTATCTGGGTCATCTGCAAGAACGACGGCACGACCGTTGCCGGGTTGCTCTCTGCGTCCACGGCTTCCCCGACGCTGCCTGCGACGTATACGTTCAAGCGTCGTGTCGGGTGGGTACGGAACAATGGGACCAGCACTTTCCTGGATTTTGTCCAACAAGGCACCTTTTGTATGAACGGCGAGATCCTCATTCTGTCAAACGGGGCAGCTACGTCCAACACCAATGTTGATGTCACAGCATTCGTGCCCACAACAACCCGAATGGTTATGCTGGGCGTTCAGAGCGGCGGCAGTGCGTCTGGGGCACAAACCAGTGCCGCGTACTTTGTCAGGCCGGGGACAAGCTGGACGACAGGCTCCCTTTATTTTACTCTTGATTCCCCCGCTGCAACGCCTACGGTATACGTCCCGATTCAAGTTCTCACGGACGGAACGAACATTACGTACCGCAACGCAGATACGTCCGACCGTACAAGCCTTTACACGAACGGGTACTACGACGACTTTTAGGAGCCTTTATGAAACTCGTGATCATGTTCTTGTTCTGCGTACAGGTCTCTGCGTGGGCAGACCCTGGGTTTCATGTCTTTCGCATCAACAGCGCCACTAAGGTCGTGCTGGAGATGAACCAGGGCGAGTCTAACCCCAAGGCCGTGGGCACGCCTGGTCCAGGAGAAGAGGTCTTGGTGTTGCCATTCAAAGACATGTGCGGCCATCCCGCCTGTGACGCAGAACCCACGAAGGCCACTCAGGACCTGGCACAGGGCCTGCGTGTTCCCACGCTGCGTATCGAAGAAGAGGTCCCGGGAAAGCCTCATCTTTGCTGCCGCCCGGAAGCCGATCTTCTGGTGGATATCAAGGCTGCCCAGCGCAAGAGCACGCTTGCGGCGCTGGTCGAGTCCAAGAAAAAGCTCAACGCCGTGACCGATCTCCTGGTAGACCTGCCAGGGGACGCTGATCTGACCAAGCAGAAGGACGATCTCACGGCAGAGATAGCCGCGTTGAAGCTCAAGCTGTAGGGCTTTATGAACTACAGAAAGCTGGGCTTGCTGGTCGGGATGCTTTCTTGTGGCCTTCTCGTGGTTGGAGGGGGCCTGGAGTTCAACCATGTGACGGGCGTGGTCAAGGTCATTGGCGGTGTGGATACGCTAGGGTCCCGGGCTAACTTGTTAACCGTCTACACCAGCGCAAACAGCGGCACGATTACGGCGAATTCTTTGACACTTGCGGACTCCAACAACACCGCCAAAACCGTTACCAGCGTATCGGTTGTCCCGGACAAGAGCGTGGCAGGCCCAGCGGTTAACGGTCGGGACCAGGCCGGGGCCTTTTCGATCAGCAGCTTCATCTATGGCTATGTCATATCCAACGGAACTACAACGGCGTCTACCTGGAGCGCCTCTGCAACCAGTCCCACGCTTCCGTCAGGCTACACTTACTTTGCCCTGGCTACCATTGCCCGATTGGACGCCGCCGGCAACATCCTTGCATACTCAGGGGTCGGGAAGACCGTGCATTACTACGACTCGCTTCCAGCGATACTTTCGGGGGGTAACGCCACAACCTGGACGGCTGTGTCACTGTCCAGCAGAGTATCCCCACAGTCCAGGAATGCTCGCTTTACCTTGGCCTTTATATCCAACCTCGAAGCACGGCTGGTGCATTTTGGGCCAGACGGCGTCGTTGGTCATGCCTGGATGACCAACGTGACTGCGAATACCTATGGGTATACGCAGTTCCCCTGCCCTATAACGAGCAGCCAGCAGGTGTACTACAAAATTGATGTCGCCGACACGACCCGTTCATTGTACCTGTACGTCTGTGGGTATGACTGGGATTGAGGCTAGGCCCCACCTGCGATGGACCGAAAGTTTGTAATCGAAGTAGCGCAAAGAGCAAACGAAGAAGCCTGCTCTTTGCTGGTGGAGATGATCGTGCAGATCGCCGGTGGGGATGCAGAGGCGGCTTCGAGTACGTTGAGAAGCTTGAGGTTGAGGATGGATATTATTGAGGCTCAGCTGGCCCTCTTGATGCTGGACGAGCTTCAACCAGAGAACATCCCGGAGTAGCCATGGAAAACACTTGGACAGTCCTGGTCGTGGATGATTACCCCGGCATGTGCCAGGTCCTTGAGGCAGGGCTTACGAGGGCCGGGTTCCTGGTGGAGTGCTATACGGGGGGAGAAGCTGCCAAAGCCCGTATTGCCCAAGCGGACCATAACAACCCAGTAGGCGTACTCGTCACGGACCTTCATATGCCGGGGCTTAGCGGGCTGGCATTGGCCAACTGGACCCGCAATCACAGTCCGCATATAGGGGTCGTGTTCATCACAGGGGATGACCCACTTCCCGTATTGCCGGGCTATCGTGTTCTGGCCAAAACCGGACTTGATATGGATGCCTTGGTGGACTCCCTTTGGGGAGCCCTTAAAGCTGCCATTGTCCAGTCAGGGTTCACCCAATTAGGAACAAAAGTCGATGGGCTCTCGGACACCCTGAAAGTTCATATTGTAGCCGCAGCAGCGTCGTCTAGTCGGGTCGAAGAAGCCATACTTGTATGCAGCGCTGCAGCCACGCAAGCTTGCGTCGTATCCAAGACGGCCCACGACATGTCCGTAGACTTGAAGAAGGAGTTGTTGGAGACAACTCTAGCAACCGTGTCCAAACGATGGTGGGACCGACTTGATCCCTTGACCCGGGGGGCAGGCAGCGTTGTCGTTGTTGTCGTGTCAGGGCTGGTCGGGAGCATCTTTATGCTGGGGTCGTACTTTGCCAGGGATGCCCACACCAAGGTCCAGGATATCTTGAAAATCCAGGAAGAGGTCCAGCGGGACATCAAGCCCGCCATTCACAAAATCGAAACACAGCAGACGAAATTCCAGGAGGGGCAGCAGCGGATGAGGGATGACGTCAAGCAAGTTCTGGAGCACTTGCAAGAGCCTCCGCATACCCCGCCCAGGGCTAGCCCCATACCGGTGAACCCCCCAAAGAAGCCACGAATACCGTGATCCCACGTTGGACGGTTCTTCTTGTTGACGACGAGCCCGACGATCTTTTCCTGCTGAACAAGACGCTTACCGAAGCGGGCTTCTTGGTCGAGTGCCATCCTAGTGGGGAGGCCGCTCAGCGTCGGATAGAACAGACCGATATCGCCAGCCCTGTAGGAGCCATCCTGGCGGACTATAATATGTCGGGGATGGGGGGCGCCCCGCTGGCGGATTGGGTCCGAAGTCATAGCCCCCATATCGGGATCGTCTTTGTTACTGGGATGGACCCTCTCCCCAAGATCCCCGGGCAGCTCATCTTGTCCAAGAATGTCTTGGATACCGCCAAGCTCGTGGATTTCCTTTGGGGTTTGCTCAGAGAGGCCGGCGTACGTACAGGTTTCAGGCGGTTGGAGACCAAGTTTGATGCTCTAGCAGAGACTTTGGTTGCTCACATGGATTCGGAGACCGTGTCCAGAGCCAAGATCGAGGAGGGTATCTTGGTTTGTAGCAAAGCCGCAGCGAGCGCCTGTATGGTTGCCAGTACGGCTCAGACACAGGCAGCTACGGCTATCTCGGACGCAGCAGCCTTGACCTTGTCCACGGTCACCAGCCGGCAATGGGCGAAGGCAAGTCTGTTTCTCAAGGGCTGCATTCTCGTACTATTGCTTTTCCTGGTAGGGGTCACTGGGTTGCTCTTGAGTATTGGAATCGAGGCGCTGCAACAAGTCCAATCCAGTGTCGAAGTTATCCCTGGGTTAAAACAGCAACTCACAGGAGACCTGAAACCTACGATGGATAGAATCCAGGCCCAGCAAAAGCTAGATCAAGTAAACCAAGCCCAGCAAAGAAAAGATATCCAGGAGATCCGGGACGCTTTACGAGTGGGGCAGGCACCAAGTCCCACTTCAAGCCCTGGGAGATAGCCCTATGAAACCCAACCTCACGTACATCTACGATGCTTGTCTTGAAAGCTGGTAACGGTTTCAGATGACAACCAAAACATCTACAGCCAGCGCCAGGCTTACGGTCGTTGAGGACAAACTCAAGGCTTTGGAAGAGCTACCTGAGCTGATTCAACGGCTCCGGGGCGTCACGCTCTGGAGCTTGGCGAAAAAGCAATGGAAGGCTTTGACCGGCCTTCTCACGGCAGCTGGCATCGTGGCAGGCATCCTGTGGAGCTTCTTGAAAGATCCAGCTGTAGAGTGGTTTCGAGATGTCTTACTCGTAGGCCAGCTCAAAGCCCGCGTCGAGATCCTGGCCAGAGACCAGCACAGCATGAAAGAAGATCTTCAGGCTCTGCTGCGAAGATCCGAGAGCAGGCCCCCGATCATTATCAAGGGGGGCTTCCAACAAGACGCCCGACAGGCCCCCAATGCCATGTACCAAGGGAAGTAGCCGTCCCATGAAACCCAACTTCACGTACAACGCCACGCTGCTTTACGTCCACGATGCTGACACGATCAGAGTCCGTGTTGGGTTGTGGATGGACTTGTCTCTGGAAGTCATGATCCGGCTGGCTCATATCGATGCCCCGGAGATCCGCGGCGACCCTGAGGTAGTAAAAAAAGGAAAGGCGTCGACGATAGCCTTGGCCACCAGGCTGGCAGGGACAGAGGTCTCGACGTTCGAGGACGCCAAAACCATCACAGGCCAGGATCTAGTAATCAAAGTCTTGAAGGTCGAGAAGTACGGCCGGACGCTGGCCGAAGTCTTCCTGCCCGGGGAAACGACCTCTGTGAACCAGTGGCTGATCGATACGGGGTATGCCAAGGCGTATGAGGGGGGCACGAGAAGCCTCATGCCAGAAGACCCATTCTTCAGCGAGGATATCGGGGATGAGGATTTCTGGGCATATTAAGTTCAGGGGCAAAGAAGAAGGGGCCTGAGCCCCTCTCCTGCACCCGCCTCGTAAGGCGGGTGCTTACTTGATGGGGAGTGGGGATCGCCCCTCGCACTCCTCCAGGAATGCGTCCATCGCCTCGGCCAGCGTGCCGAAGACGTGGACTCCACCGTCCACGTGACGGTGGCTCTCCGCCTGATACCAGGGGGTGTTTCTATCCCCCTGGTCGGGGTTAACCCCCCGTGGTCTGGGAGCCCATTTTATGGGCTCCCCTGCCCGGGTGATCCCCCACCAGCGGGGGATCTCCCGGCCCTCCGCGTCAAATCGACGCTGGAGGGGGGCCCATTCCAGGGCCCTCTCGATTGCTTTCATCCTTAATCACCTCCTTGGTGTAAGATGCCGGGTCTATTTCTAGGCTACCCGGTGCCCGAACCTGTATCCATCCCACAGCGGTTTGCTGTCTTGGGGGGACGCAGGATTTCTAACTACGCAGGTGTTGGTCACCACCCTCTGCAATTCAGTTGGCTTGCAGAGCCATGGGCGGGCGGGAACAGCCAATCCATCCTCACGGATGCTTGACTTCGTCCCGCTGGGCCTTACGGCCCTATCGAACCATCCTCTAACCCACCAGGTATCCAGTCGAGGTTGCTGGAGTTTCCCACCGGATAGACCGGTGGGGGTGGGACCTTTTGGGGCTAGGCGTGCTGCAGCAGCAGCAGTGCCTGCCGGTACTCTTTCCTGGAGGTGCCCCACGCCACGGGCGTGGGGTACACCTCCTTCCAACCGCCGGGGGAGCGGCAGAGGGCCAGGCTCACGCTCCGGTTTCTAGTTCTTGGTATGTGGATCTCGACCCTCCACAGGTCCGGGCGGACATCCGCCCGCAACACGGTCAGGCTTATGCCTGACCCGGTCTTATAGACCAGCTCATCGGGTCCTACCCTGAGGGTGCAGGGGTTGAACCCCTGCATGATCACATTCAGTGCCGCCGCTCCTAACACCTCCTGAAGGAGGTTGTTGGCCCGGTGCCAGGAGGTGGACCCCTGCGCCTCACGGCACCTCCATACCAGGCCCAGGGCCTGGTCCAGGGACTGACAAACCCGGCCCACCTGGGCCAGGGTTCGCACCAAGAACCTGGTTTCTATTACTGTCGTTGTGGTGGCCATGGTCACTCTCCCCTCGATATTGTAGGCGTCGTGGGCGCCGGGATTATGACCTGTGCGCTGGGGTTGCAGCGCACAGGGCTCCTTTTTTGGCCCGGCTGGAGCTGTGCCGGAGGAGCATTTCTCTCCTATAGTCCTTATACCGGAAAGGAGGCGCGGTTCTGCGCCCTGGTTTCCAGTTTTGGCCCTGGACTGGGTGCTGAAGCTTGCGGTAAGCTTGGGTGAACCTAAAGAGGAGTCGCAGCATGGGAACCAGTGTAAACCCGCTACTAATCAAGGGTAACCTGCTCGAGCTCGGTGGGAGCACGCACGGCTTCGGCGGACCTATTTCCGTCGTGCTTCATGGCACCGATAGTGTGACCAATGACGCCAACCTTGACCTGCGGGGTAACGCCACCGTCCGCGGGAACCTGACCGTTCAAGGTGTTACGGTCTTCAAACAGGTCACGGTCTCGGAAGCACAAAACGCTTCATTCCAAGGCGATACGCAGATCGGGGACGCTACGACCCCTGGTAGCCTGACGGTTTACTCCGGGGTTGAAGCCAGAGGTCAGAACTGGACCTGGCGGTCCGGTGTACTGGGTACCGATCCCATCAAGCTGTCGTTCGTCGCTTCTACCGGCGCGCTTACGGTGGAAGGGCTTATCTCGGCCAATGGGGGCGCTACCGTTCCAAGCGGTAAGACGCTGACGGTGAACGGTGTCCTGAACGTGGCAGGTGCTGGAGCCACGCTAGTCGATGCGGCTTTCTCTGGTCTTGTTACGGCCAACCTTGGTGTGAAGCTGGGTAATGGGCAGAAGCTGACGTTCAACGACGCCACTGCTGAGGTCGGGACTTCTGGCGCCAGATTGAACAAGCTTTGGGTGACCACGGTCGATGCTCTATCAATCCTGTCGACCGCATCTATCCCGGGAAGCGCATCGTTAGATTTCACCGTCAACGCAGCGGCTGGTGCAGGTAACCCGTCGGTAACGCTGAAGGCGGCGGGTGTAACCGTTGACCCCAGCCTTTTCTGGGACAACGCTGCGGGCGCACAGAAGCTCAAGGTCAACAAGCCGTTCAGCTTCCAAGCCAACAACGTAGACGGCACGGGTACTTTCACTCTAGGTGCGCTCACCGTTACCGGGGCTACGAGCTTGAACGGGAACGTCAACCTGGGTGATGGTACCGCCGACCAGATTGCGGTGACGGGTCGGTTCACGAGTACTCTCTTGCCGCTCACGACTGCGACCGTAGACGTGGGCTCAGCCGTACTGCGTTGGGGCGTTATCTATGCCGGCGCAATGGATATCACTGCCGGATTCAATGCAGGGGGACCGATCGTTGCTAGTGGGTTCACCACCACAGGCCCTGTTGCTGCCGGTACGCTTGTTACGACAGCTACTGCGGTCATCGGTACGGACCTGACGGTCAACGGCAACACCATACTGGGTGACGCTGCAGCGGACACGTTGACCGTCACCGCCTCGATTGCCTCGAACTTGATCCCGACGGGTACTCGGCACCTGGGCGCCACTGCGAGTGCTAGCCGTTGGGGCACGTTCTTCGGCGTTACGGTAGACGTTACGGGAGCCATCGCAGCCGGGGGCACTATTACCGGTGCCCAGATCATCTCGACCGGCTCAGTACAGGTTGGCTCTGACCTCACCGTCAACGGGAATACTACATTGGGGGACGCCGCGACCGACACCGTCACGGTACTGGGCAAGATCAGTTCTTTGTCTCCGGTCGACAGCACACGGACGCTGGGAGCCAGTGCCGACCGCTGGTCCAACGTCTTTACTGCGGCCGTCAACGTCTCCGGGGCGGTCACTGCGGGCTCTGCGGCTATCTCTGGCACGCTTACCGCAGCTGCAACGACCGTTACCAGCTTGACCGCCTCTGGCACCATCCAGGGCACGGCAGGCGCCGAGCCGCTCGTTACCTACAACGGGCCCAGTATTTTCGACGGTACGCAGTCCGGGCAAGCGCCGACTGCTGTAGCAACGATGGGGGACGCGCTCGATAACTTGTCTCCCTATCTGCGTGGGCCGGTACGTCTGGATCGTGTGCTGCACGCCGTATCCGGGTTCCCGGCAGGTACGGCGTTCTACATCAACTTCGTTACTACTACGGCACCCTTGGGATACAACGTGGCATTCGGTCCGGATGGGCAGCCGATGATCGACGTGGTACGCGACGGGCAGTTGCTGCTCTACGGTACGGATACGAACCCTACGGGGGATGACTTTGATATCGTATCCGACCTGCCTGGTACGCGGCCAACCGCCCGTAACGTAATCAAGTTCCACGAAGCCTTGGATCCAGATTTCAAGCTGTGGTATAGGTATCACCGCAAATCCAAGGCTACTTAACCGTACGTAAAGGAGAACTCGATGCACAAGATCCCGAAGGTCAAGCCCTCGAACGGGCCGGCACCCGTTGAAGTGATGACGATGGTCAACAACCTTACCCCCGAGCAGCGTACGGCACTTCAACGCCTTCTTGCTGACCCCGCCTCATTAGCTTCTGCGTTGCCTGATAAACTTGATGCCGAGGTAACCATCAAGATCACGAACAATAACGCGGAGTTGCCGGTGATCAAGCACGCGAACCGGCCGGTTCACTACGGGCTGGTACTGGAGGTCTTGCAGAAACTTGTTCAGGCATTGCAGATCGAGTTATCGCAGATGCCGTACCCGGCAGACAGGACACTGATGGAGGTGGACCGTGGCGGACAACCCTCTTGAGCCGGTTACGTACCGGGGCAAGGACCTTATGATCTACAAGATCCAGATCGGGCGGCAGGAGTTCATCCGAGCCTCCGACGGGACCTTCGAGATCCCTGGAGAGCTGGCTGAGCAGGCCGATATGCAGCCCAGCCTCGTACGGGTTACACCCAAGACCTGATTGCTCCTCCTAGGGGATTCATATAGTAGTTCAAACTACTGTTTGAGGCGTGGATGTCCAAGGTCATCTCACCAGGTGAATCGAGAGTAGCGGGTAAGGACGTTGCCTCGAGCATCGATAGCCTTCAGGACCAGATAGACAAGCTCAAGGCGGGGCAGGCTAAAGCTGCGGCTCTGGGCGCATCTGGTGGGACGTCGGTCGCTACGTTTGATCCGACCCGGTTACCGACCCTGGTACGGAACGAGACGCCCATTAACCCTGACCCGGTACAGGCGGCACAAGATGCCCAGGACGCCAACGTGGGTGTCGTGAATGTTGACCTGCTTTCTGTAGGTGCCGGGGACGCTCGGTACGCCTTCAAGAAGCACATACATCCAGGACTTTTGACGGTCGCCGAGCAGGCGGCGATCAAGGCAGCTACTGGGGGCCTGTCCGCAACGAACCGTGTGCTTTCCTCGCAGGACCTTATAGGGGCTAACCCTCTGCTTGCGAAGTTGCTTCATGGCTACACGTACTACGGCGGCATCAAGACCGGGTTCACAAACTCCGTTGATCTGCGGGCTATTATAGGTAACGAAACCGTGGCGTTTGCCCCTACGGATAGAGGGATTATCCCCAACGAGTCGGCATTCGTACGGGACAGCCTGAGTTGGTTCCCAGTCACGGTCAACGGGTACGCTGTCCATGCTCTGGCGGTGCCGCTCTCTCTTATATCGCGTCGACAGCCGCCGACAAACAATGTCGTCACGCTAGCCAAGGACTACATAGCCCTAGACCGTACATTCATCGTGGACCGTGTCGGGGTTCTGGCTAATCTCGGTAAGTTCTTCGTGGTTGTCAACAACGCGGTCTTCATAGGTATCGTGATATTTGCCGGCGGTACGGCCATTCAAATCAACCCTCCAGGCATTGTGACGAATCTACTTACGGGCACAAAGATCTATGCGCCCCTTGCTGGTGAGGCGTTGATCCACTCAAACGTGGCTACCGGTTCTGGGAATTGGAGTGTGGGTAGTTTCGGTGGTGAGGTTGTCGTAAAGTCGACAAGCATCTTCGAGAGTTTGATGCCGCCCGGTACAGCTATTGTTATCAATCCTGGCGGCCTGAACGAAGAGCTGCGTACGGTCGATACCTTGTTTACAAGCAATATTGAGCCGTCGAACGGGAACCGCGGTACCTTGCGGTGTACTACGACTCTTTCGAGTTCCCATACACCGGGGGAGCCCGTTGTTCTCCTGTCTCTGGTCACGGACAACCCGAATCAGCCTTTCTTGCTTGAGTTCAAGATCAGGAATATCGACGGGAACTTTCTTGATTTCGATACGGACGGGCGGGATATCGATGTTCTGATCCCCCGTAGGTTTAACCTACAAGAGTTCCCGATCGACAACTTGAACACGATCGCCCGGTTCTTCCACTTGATTGCTACAGGGACCGGTGGTGGAGGCGGCGGTAACGTTCCGACGCAACTTGGCGCCAATACAGCGCAGTTCCTGACAGTGCAGTTTGGTGCGTTCACGTTCCAGGGTGTGGTGGGCGTCACCGTCACGCACAGCCTCTCGCTTCAGTCCTATGCAGTCACGGTCACGCCGAACTTCAACGCATCGCTCGCTACGGTCGGTAACTTCGGGGAAGTGCCTGTGCAGCACTTGGCGGACCAGTTCCAGATAAAGAATACGGGCAACCTGAACCTGGTAACCGGTAACTACATGATATACGCGATCCCGCCCGTAGTCCGGTCGCCCCTCGTGGCCTCTGGTATCGATAACTTCGTGCTCGGCACGCTGGTCAAGTCGATAGCGCATAACAAGAACCTCGCGAGTTACTTTATCCTTATCGACCTGATGGGCTCTGGAACGGTCGCTGCTGTGGGCGTGGTTGGGGTACGCAGTATCACGCCTAACACGTTTGAGGTAAAGCACACGGGTTCGAGCGCGACGGCACAGTTCCGCTGGTCTATCTTCGATACATCGACCGTACCTGTCAGCCTTACCCGGGTTGCTAGTCGTACCGATGCTGCGCTTGCGTACGTTGACGGTACGAAGACGATCTCGGCACCGTCGGCTAGTTTCAACGCCGAGCGTGTCGTATCCGGTGATTATTGGGAGTACACCGACGGCACGCTCAAGCACCTGGTTATCTCGAAGGTGATCTCCAGCTTTCAGGTTCAGGTCTACTCCGCTACTCCTATTGAGGGGGGTGCGGCGTTCACGGATGCAATCAAGACGTACGCGGTTGTGGCGCGCGGTAAGTTACTCGCTACGGGCACGGCAACCTTTGCGGGGAGTGCCGGCACAAGAACCATTACTCATAATATGAACTTCACAGCGTATCATGTGGCCATTACGCCGCTGGTCGGCAGCGGGCTGGCAGCCGTTGGGGCATACGGGACACAGAACAAGCTCTTGAACACGTTCGAGGTCAAGAACACCGGCACGGATGCCACGACCCAGTTCATGTGGGCTTTGTTTGGCTTGTAGAGGGAGACCATGGGAACCAAGACGCACGTAGCCGGTGCTGAAGGCGCCTTCCTGACCGAGGCGGAGCTGAATTCCGGTACCAAACCCAGCTGGGTGACGACGTTCAAAGCTACGGGCCGCATCTCGTTGGATCCGGGCACCGGTGAAGTCTTCTCGGTCACTACAGCCGGCGTGCTGACGGCGGCAAGCATCAGCGCTCCAGTGCTTACCGGTCTGGGCGCTCTTACTATTACCGGCGCGTTCGCAATCAATCCTGGGTCCGGTAATCAGTTTCAAGTCTCTACGGCCGGTGTGGTTACCCAATCCGGTAACCTGACTCTTACGGGTACTTCACCGTCGGTAGCCAACACCGTGGGGGACATCACGGTAGGCTCGGCCGGCAAGGTACGTCTCGTGCCTGCTGCTGGGTTCGCCGCCCGCCTCCCCGTAGCTACCACAGACCCTACTCAAGGGCTTCAAGTCGGCGATATTTACGTGGAGAGCGGCACCGCCAGACCGCGTTTCTATACCGGGGCAGCTTGGCGGTATGCGGACTTCGTAGGGGACCTGGTTGGTCAGGTTCTGACCGACTCCGTAGGGGATATCCAGATCCAGCCCGCCGCCAGTCGGAACTTACGCATTCGCCTCCCAGATAGCGCCGGTGCCTCCGACCTCCTGGTATCCAACCTGGCCGGTACTGCGCTCTTCAAGGTGCGCTCTGATGGGCGTGTGGACCTGGGCCTGGGCACCAAAGGCGTGCGGATACCCGCGGCCACAGCTGATCCGTCAACAACAGGTCTGGTGTCCGCTGACGCCGGGTTGACGATCTACCGATCTGACCTGTCCGCTTACCGCACCTGGACCGGGTCGGCTTTCCAGACGCCCGCGGGTGGGGTTAACGCCAAGTTGGGCGCTGCATTGGTCTTGGCGGGTGCTACGACGTTTAGCTGGGCAGGGTCTGGGGTCAACGTCACTGATGACGGTACCGGCGGCGTGAATATCAATATCAGCCAGGGTGTGGGCATCACGGACGCCTCAACCAGCTTCAAAGGGGTTGTGTTACTCACGACGGCTCCCGCCAACGCGACCCAACCTATTGCAGTGGGCACCAACGACTCGCGGATGCACGCCCGGAATGCCGACCTTGGGACCAGCTCGAACATCTTCTCGATCGGAGACGGCTCTGCCGTGTCCGACAAGGTGTTGGAGGCTGCTACCGGGCAAACCAACCCACCAAGACAGCGCTGGAACCAGGTGACCGGGAAGTGGGAATTTTCCCACGACGGTGTTGCCTACGTTGAACTGGGTTTTACCCCTGATGCCGCTGTGACGGTCAAAGGCATTGCCAAACTCTCTTCCGCACCGGCTTCCGGACCTGGGCCTATAGCGGTCAGCGTGACCGACACCGCCTGGATCAAGGCAGACGGCTCCAGGGCCTTCACAGCGGCCATCGTTGGGGTCGACCCTACCTTGGACACCCAGTTGGCCACCCTGGCCACAGTGAAGGCCCAGGTGGCCTCTGTGGGGGGCTTCTACGCCGCCCCGGTACAGGCCCTTATAGACCTCCGGGCGATCGTGGCAGCCAACCGGCAGGACAAGCAGGTCCGGTTGATTGAGGACGCTGGCGCGTTCTATCGATACGACGCTCAAGCTACTGCCGGGGACGAGCGTCCAGACGATAACCCCACGACGGGTTACTGGATCAGGGCGTCCGGTACGTTGAAGGCCTTCGACGAGGGGGGTTCTCTGGGTCCAGTGACGGAGATCGACTTTGCAGGGGCCATGGTCTCTGCCGCGGTCTCCGCCAACCGACTTACGGTTACGGTCAGCGCAGCAGCGCCCGTGGACGCCTCCGATACTATCAAGGGTGTCACCAAGCTTTCTGTAGCCGCGGCTACTGCGACCAACCCAAAGGCTGTGGGGGACAACGACCCCCGGATGCTCGCTACCACGGACGCTCAGATGGGGCTCTTCGCTTCTGCGCAGAAACTGAAGCTCGACACGATTGAGTCGGGCGCGCAGGTGAATAATCTCACGGGGGCACAGGCAACCGACCTGATCGATGGCGGGGACTCCTCTGCGCATTACCATGTGGCGGACCGGGCGCGGGCTAACCATTCCGGCACGCAGCTCAAGGCCACGATCTCGGATTTTGGTCACGGGGCGGATCATGAGACGACGGGCGCAGACGCAATCCCGTCGTTACCTACAGCAGCCCAGAAGTTGGCGTTGGCGGGGACATCGGGTATCCCTTCTGGCACGAACAAGTACGTCACCAATGCTGATACCCGGCTGAGCGACGCCCGCCCGGCAGCCAGCCACAAGGCGTCCCATGAGGATGGGGGCGCCGACGAGATCGTGCTCACAGGCCTCTCTGGCCGTGCAGCTGATGCTCAGAACATATCGATCTTTGACGAATCGGTGGATAAAGGCCTGACTTCTCGGTTGAAGGTCCTGGGGGATCTCGCTTCTATTGACATAGTTTCAGGAGAGGCTCGCCTTACCGTAACCTCCGCCTCGATACCCAAGGCCGGGGCGGGTGTTCTGGGGGTAGTTGTACTCACCAATGACCCCGCCAACCCGGCGCTTCCCGCTGCGGTGGCAGATACTGATGGCCGTGTCCCTACCCAGTCCGAGAACGATGCCCTGCAGACCATCACAGGCCAGGCAGCCCCCTCCACCTTCAACCGGTTTGTGACGGACACAGACCTGCGTATGCTAACCCAGGCGAACCGGGATGCCGCCCAGATCATCTCTGGGCAGCCGGCCCCCTCCAACACCAACAGATTTGTAACCCATCAAGACACTCGGCTACCCGCACAGAACGAGAACGATGCAATGACCGGCACTGCGGGGACGCCGGGTTCGGGCAACCCCTACGTCACCACGCAAGATGCCAGACTGCATAGTCCGAACACCGATACGGGGACCAATGCGAATACCTTCTCCCTGGGTAACGGTGGGGCAGGCAACAAGAGCGTGCTCTTCAACAATGCTGACGTCAACAAGCCTGGGTTGAGGTTCGAGGACACGACCAATAAGGTCCAGTTCACCAATGACGGTACGGTATGGAAGGATGTCGGGGAAGCGGTTGCGGCTGCCCCATCCAACTTCATAGACACGCTGGTGCCGGAGTACATGGGGGCTGTTGTCTTCTTTGATGGGACACTCAACGAGGCGGGTGCCCTGGGCCTGACAACTGGCTTTGACCCGACGAACTTCCACAACTTCTATGAGTGGACAACCGACGCAACCGGCACCAACGACGTATCGGTTGTCGTGAGGTTTCGGTTGCCGGCGAACTTCGTGTCGTGGAACGCGCTACGGCTTTTCAACCAGGTGATCCAGGGGTTGGGGGGTATGGCGAAGGTAGAGGCCCGTATGTGGGGAACCAACAACGCGGAAGTGACGCTCACCAACGGGGGAGCGTTACAGAATACGACCTGGACGGAATCCGCCATCACTGTGGGGGCCGGGGCCTTCACCGCGGGGGGCTACGTCACGCTTCGACTCACACTTTACGCCGGGCAGCTTGATAAGGCGCGCATCGGGGAACTACGCTTGGACTTCAACTAGCCTGGGAGGATTATCGTGGCAACTGATTTCTACGTGGATGTGAATACTGGCAGTGACGCCAGTGCTGGGTCGCTGGCGGCGCCGTTCAAGACCATCAAGAAGGCCAATGAGATAGCCAGCGGCTTCTCGGGGGATCGCATCATCATTCGCAAGGGCTTGTATCAGGAGCCCCTTCTGGAGAGCGTGAACATAGGGTCACCCCTCCTGGCCTTCGATGAGGACGTGAACATCGACGGGCAGGGTACTCAGCTCAAATTGTTCAATCTCCCCTCACCTTTCACTGCCGGGATGATCTTCCTGCAGGGCATCAAGTTCACCAACTACACCAGCCGACCCTTCGAGGACCCCTCGACGGACTGCATCTTTGACAACTGTTTCTTCCGGGCAGCGTCGAAGACCGGTACGGTAGCTATCCGGGCCTCTACGGCAAATTCTCAGTTTGTGGTCAAGCTACATGACTGCACGATCGTTGGGCATGGGGCGGCGTTCGAGAACTTCTCGAGCTTCGGGGCTTCGGGCAAGATCAAGAACTGCATCATTCATGACAACGATGCCCTGGGGCTGACGCTCAATGGGGCCGCTGCGGTCACCTTCACTGCCTACCCTGGCGCCACTGCAGCCGCGGGCAACCTCGATTCCTCCACAACTAGCCCCGGCTTTGTGAATGCTGCTGGGGGGAACTTCGCCCTTACCGCAGCCAGTGCGCTTCGTGGCGTGGGGGAGAAGGGGTCCAACATTGGCGCCACGTTCCAGCCGGCTCTGCGGGTTGGTACGGGCCTGTTCAACACCTTTGCCCCGCCCGGTTGGGAGAACGATGCACTCTGGTGGGATCCGGCTTTGAATGGCGGTACAGGGGGCGCGGGGACCGATGCTATCGCCGCCGGGGCCACCCCAGGCCCGGGCCTCTTCCAGGGGGGTGCTTGGCAAATAGATACGGGTACTGCACCCACAGCGTCCAGTGCACGTATTCGTTCCAAGGTCTATCTATTCCCCACGACCGTGACCATCAAGGCCCTCGGTTGGGTGGCTGATGAGGACACGACTCCTGCGTCCGGCTCCAAGCTGGTTATCGACAACTCCTTGGGGACGGCTGCGCGAGAGATTGGGTATCGCACATCTACCGTATCGTTTTTGTTTGGGGATGCTTCGCCCACCTGGAACCTCGCGGCAAAGAGCACCTCCCTCAACATCACGGCCCTGTACTTCCAAGCCAGAATGCTCATGACGACCGTGGGTGTGTAACGCATGGCCCTGCCAAACCCCCGCGGCTTTGAGGTCGAGCTGCAAGGCCTGCCCTTTCTGGGGGCAGACCCAAACCCGTATCGCCTCGAGATCGAGATTCAGGGGTTGCCTATTGCCATGATCTCTGCGGGGCCGACCCCGCGGGAGTTGGCCATAGAGATTCACGGGAACCCTGCCCCGTTCCCCACTGGGCTGTTCAAGATCCAGGGGTTGGAGCTGGAGTTCCAAGGGAACCCTGTAGCCAGCGTTACTGGGTCGGCATCCCCCCTTCGGCTGGTCATGGAGTATAAAGGGGCTCCTACGCTAGGTGGTGAGGGGGCTCCTCCTAAGCTCCTCTCCTTGGAAGTGGAGTTCTCCGGCGACGTTGTTGCTGGGGGGCTCAGTATTCCGGGCTTGCGGGGACTGGAGGTGGAGTTCGGCGGGAGCAGTATAGTTGCGGGGGGCAGTCCCCCACAGATCATGCGTCTCAACCTGGAGTTCAAAGGTGAGGTCGTATTCTCCAATATCAAGCCTCGCCCCCGGCTGTTTAAGGTAGAGCTCCAAGGTGGTAGCGTTGCTATACGCCCCATCTTGCGACGTATGGAGGCCGAGTACCAGGGTCATCCGGGCAACCTGGGCTCGTTCTTGGTAGACGCCGTGGGGAACATCACGACCTCCGCACTTTCCAAGGCGGCCTACGCTGATGTACCCTTGACCTCAGTGCTCACAGCCAAGAATATCAAGAACAAACCCAGGGTGGTCGCGGACGCTTACTTCTCGAATCCGGCTAACTGGCACGTGACCTACACGGTCTACATGCACGCGTCTGGGGGGCTTATCCCTGTTCGGCACGTGGGTGGGCCAGAAGTCTTTGTGGGCACGCTCTTGTTCTCTGCAGCACAGCCCACAGGGGTCTGGCGTAAGGCCGTGTTACTTGTGGGAAAGAATGACACGCTCAAGAGTCTGTTTGATGTTTCCGCTGTCGAGATCGGCGAAGACCTGACGGTAACCGCCTAGGAGATCAGTCATGCCAGATATATGGGTGGATCCCGTCTTCGGGAACAATACGAATACTGGGCTCTCGGCCGTTGCTGCCAAAGCCTCGTTCGCCGTGGGTTACTCTACCTACAGCCCTTCGGGTGGCGCGGTGTTGCACCTGCTGCCGGGGATTTACAGGGACCAGCTCAACAACTTCACGCCGGACAAGAATGGGGCGGTGATCCAAGCTGAGGGTGTGGTGCGGTTCAACTTGACGGCGGGTAGCGGTGTCACCACCGCGTTTAGTTTGCGCGCCGGTATCACCACGACATTTATCGGTGTTCGGTTCGAGGACTACGCCACCCTATTTCAGTTTGATGCGCAGACGCCCCCATTCATCTCCAGCCCGCAAATAGCCTCCCTTATCCTGAAGAATGTTACGGCCTCGAAGGGTCCGTCCGGGGGGCGGGTCTTTCATGCTATCGGGGACTTCATACCCCAAGTGGCTGTTAACGCAATATTGCGGCTATACATGGACGCGTGCACGTTCAGGTACCCCATCATTTGTAGGGCGAGTGATAGGAATACAGCTGGGGTTGGGCAGGAGGGCCTAATCAACCTTGATTGGGTACGTAATTGTTTGTTTGACTACACGACCTTCAGTAGCCTGGAGGGGCAGGGGGCTATTGCCTACAATAACACTCGCTTCAACGCCTATACGGGGGCTGCAGGAGCTGCGGGTGCCCCGGCATCTACGGAGGTGGGCTCTATCTTTAGTCACACGCCCTCCTACACAGATGTCGCGGCAGATCCCCCCGACCTGCATTTGATCCCCGCATCTGTCCTGAGGTACTCCGGGGAGTTTGGCGGGCAGCTCGGAGCGTTCTTTTACCCCACGCGGTTTTCCCAAGTAGGCGACCCCCTACGCCCCACGGACTGGACCAACTGGTCCAACGACGAGCTTTATTACGACACCGCACTCAACGCCGTAGGGGTACAAGGGGTAACGGGGGCATCTCCCCTGATCTTGCTGGCCGCGGAACCCAGGCTGTGGGCGCTAGACCCTACACGGGGTGGTCAGGTTGCTGGGCGAATGCTTGGGCCTGTACTCGATTTCGGGAAGGTAGTGACCTTCAAGGCGATCAACTGGCGCGCTGAAGAGGTAGGTAACACTCAGGTGGTGGGCCGCACAACCGGTAGCGTTGCCGTGAACAACCGCATTACAGAGGTCCGCTTCTCGGATACCGCGTTTGCGCGTACCGATACCAACCCTACGAACTGGGTAGACGTGATCAAGGTGCAGTCTATTGCCCCGGTAGGTTCTACGGGTCGGTATTTTCAGCAGCGGTTGGTTCTACGCACCAACGGCTGATCGGACTGCTGCATGCCACTCGACATCTGGGTCGACCCGCAGGCGGGAAACGACGCTAACTCCGGGGGCTCGCCAGCATTCGCGAAGCGTACGTTCATGGCGGGTCTCGGCGCCGTTTTTGGGGGTACCCTGCACCTGTTGCCGGGGCAGCATACGGTGCCCAACGGATCTGGGGCGAACCTGTCCGACAACGGCCTACTGATTCAAGGAGAGGGGGCCGCAGGAACCATTTACTTCAGGGCGGGGCCCTCTGATGTTAGTGGGAACCTGGGTTTTAGGCTCACTCAGGGGAGTAAAGTCACATTCCGTAACTTGTTGCTACAGGAGTACGCTCAGGTTTTCTATGCGGTCGGCATCCCGGGGGAGACGGGTGAGGTTCTGTTAGAGGATTGTGCCATGACCGGGGGGCTCCGCAGTAAATCCGCGGTATTCAGTGCATCCAACTGCACGCTTAACGCTAGTCTGATTCGTTGTACTGTACTCGGGTACGAAAGGCCCTTTGTAACCTCAATGGGTACGGGATCCCTCCTGTTCATCCGGGTCGCGCGACAGGTCCTGTACGCCTCGGCTGCCATACGCTTTAGGGACGAGGGTAACGGCTTTAGCCCCGGCACGGTCTCTTTTGTAGATTCTGATTGGAACAGTTATGCCGAGGTGGGAGGGGAGACGCCTAAACCCCCCATAGAGCTGAATTCTATCTACAGACAGCCCGACTTCGCGCCGCGATTGAACCCTACTACCCCCTATGGGCGCATCATTACCACCACGCAGCAAAGACCGAGGCCTCGAGAAGTAGTTCTAACCGCCCTGGGCAACGACAGCCCCCCTAAGGTTTCCCTACGCGAGGTCGTAGTTACGGGGGAGGGTCGCGGTGACCTACCCCCGCCCGCGGGTATGATCCGCGAAGTAGCCATAGCAGGCCTTAACGCACAAGAGACTCCACCGGCGGTAATGTCTCGAGAGACCATGCTTACAGCACAGGCTGGAACCGATCTTGTCCCGCCCGTGCTGCTCCGGGACGTCGGTATGACTGTTCAAGTGACGGACGTCCCGCCACCCATACTCTTAAGCGAGCTCTCGATCACCGTGGATGACCCCCGTATCACGCATGTCGCCCCGGACCAGCCCCTGGGCCCTACGGACCCCTCGCAGACGCTAGGTAGGATGCGGCACGGCAAGTTCTTCTCGGCTGGAAAGTTACGCCGGGTCAAGAAGGATAACCGTCGTACTCCATAGACTTCGCTGCCAGCTTGACTTCTTTGGGGCCCGCTGATACATTTCCCAGTCCCCATCAGGGATTTACCCCAATCATATTGAAGGAGTCCGGCAGATAATGAACAAGAGTGAGCTCGTGAGTGCCCTGTCCGAAGAGACCAAGCAGCCCAAGACCGTTGTGGAAGCCATCCTCGATGGGTTCCAGGCCGTCACCCGCAAGACCTTGAAGAAGGGTGGCGAGGTCAACCTCATCGGTTTCGGGAAGTTCAGTGTGTCCAAGCGAGCCGCGCGCAAGGGCATCAACCCCCAGACCGGCGTAGCAATACAGATCGCCGCACGCAAGGCGATCAAGTTCACCGCCGGTAGCGCCCTCAAGAACGCTGTCAACTAGTCCGGTTCTTGCTCTGGCCCGCTTCGTAGGAGGCGGGTTCTTCTTTTGGTAGTAAAGAGAACAGAGCCTTGTGGGGTAGCCGAAGCCTTCCACTTAGGTTGTTCTCTCGATTATGTACTTCAGCACCTATCTCCTCCTTGGCGGCAATTACGCCACCCGCACGTCCAGAAAGAACTTGGTTAAGTCCTCCCGTCCCTGGCGGAGAGCGCGGCGCGCCCCGCTTGGCGGCCGTTTTCATGGACGCCCTGTTCCGGCGGTTCCACGCTTTGGTGGCGAACCGGCACCCCCTCCCGTAGGAGGGGAGAATCACATATCCGTTACGCATCTTCTAGCACCTCCAGGGCTTCGTCCAGGCGGTTGGCCGCCTGGAGAATTGGGAGGTAGGCGGCCTCTGCCGCCTCCTCGTCCATATCTACCATGAACGCCAGCTCCTCAGCCGTGAGCTGCAGATCCGCCCCGGGAGCTGCATATTCCCGATCTGAGGGGAGGCGACCCCCCAGGCCCAACATGGCGTTGAACCTCGCGTGGATTTCTTCCCGCTCCTCGGGGTAGAGTTTGCACTCCATGTATGCCACCCCCAGGAGGGTTGGGAGCAGTGCCCAGATCCCCGCCCCCGTTCGAACTAGCCCTAGCGCCTCGACCTCGACGTCGTGCCTGGCCGGCGCCGGCACGCCGTCCAGAGCCCGATCGATCGGCATCAGGAAAACCAACTGGCCGTCATCGGGGTGCGCGTGGGTGATGACCCACCGCAGAATCCCGACAGTCTCCGCAAGTTGCGGGGCCAGACACAGCACGATACCGATGATGTTCTCCATGGTAGAAGCCCTCCTATACGGCTCCTGCAGCTCTTCGGTCGGATGACCTGGGTATGCTGCTCCCATAGTCTTGTACCAGGTTTAACCTGGGAACTTGAGATCGGCAGGCCGTTCACCGTATACTTGGGCTCACCAAGTAGAACGCAGCTTTGACCCCATTCCCAAGCCCATGGCCATCACCGCTGACTACCAGGCGATCCTGGACGTTCTTGCGGCTGTTATCAGCCCTACCAACACCGTCCTTGCGGTAGCGTTGGCACCCCACAGTGCCGACAGCAACGCACACCATTCCTCTCTCAGCGCCCTGCTCAACATCATTCCGAACTCTATTACGGTGAATGGGGCCGGTACCAACGTCACGCTCAAGAACGCTACGCTCGCCGAGGACTCAGCGGCAGAGGGTAGTATCTTCAAACTCAAGATTCTCTCTTCGATTGGGACCACGCTGGCTACCGTCGACTCCAAGGGCAATATCGTTGCCCAGAAGGTAACGGTCGCAGGTACCGGCCAGTCCGGAACCACGACGTTGGCCGACCTGGTTGTTACAGGAAGCCTGACGGTTAACGGGAACACCACGCTGGGCGACTCTGCGTCGGATACGACCACGATCGCAGGTGGTCTTTCGGTGTCTTCCCTGTTAGACGCCAAGGGCGGTATCACCAATACGGCCAGCGGTCAGGTGATAATCAGCTCTACTAGCGGTGCGAAAGTGAACAACGCCTTCGAGACTGGGGGTACGACCACTTTAGGTAAGACGGCGAACTCCAACCTCGAGTACGGGCCGGACGGCTCTCGTATTATCGCGCTCAATGGCACGGCCAGGACCGGGGTGCTGGATACCTCCCTTGACCTTATGGCAACTCGTGATATCACCAGGTCTGGTGCCAATGGTGTGTTCGCGCACGTCACCAACGGGAGTATTCATGTCACAGCTGCGATTGGTGCTGGTCTGGCTGCTGCAAGTCCTGCGATCACGGCGACCAACCCGCCGGTCACCGTAAGTCAGGGTGACGGGCGTTATGCAGCGCTCACGCACTCGCAAGACGTCTCGATTCACATTACGCAGGCACTAAAAGACGCGCTCAACGCGGCGAGTCCGGTACTTACCGTATCGAATTTCGTGGTTGGGAAGAGTTACGCAGACGCGAACTACGCGCTTCTATCTCATGTAGGCAATACCACGCACGTTACTGCAGCGCAGCGGGCCGCACTGGATGCGGCAGCTGCCCCAGCTACGGCTAACCCGTTCCTGACTTTGACAGCTGGGCAAGACCTTATCACCACACATGCTGCTGTCAACATACACCTGACTGCTGCAGAGCGTCTGGCACTTACGGCTGGGAGCAATACCACCGCCTACTCCGGGACCAACCCGGTTATCCATCAAGCTGCTGGCGACCTTCGTTACGCGCTGGCAGCACAAGCAGGTGCAGGTCAAGCCGATAACCTGCTCCTGAACTCCTCGTTTGAGCGTTGGATAGATGGCCGCCCGTTCCACTGGGAGTTGTCCGGTGTGACCGCAATCCCGGAGACAGGCTCCAACGCTGACCCCGGTCTTTATGCCGCCAGGCTGACTGCTACGGCAGCTAATGGCGCACTCAAGCAAGTCCTGTCCGCGTCGACCAGTCGGTTCTTACGCAGCAAGAGCATCGTAGTAGGCGTTACGGTCACTCTGATCAGCTCCCCGGAAGCCAAGTTGATCTTCCGAGACTCCGGTCTGGGCGTCATCCGGCAAGAGCTTATCGCCGGTGCTGCCGGTACCTATACCCGGACCTTTACGCTGGCCGTACCGGCGGGGGTCACGCTACTCTCCATAGAACTCATTCCAGACGCTGGGGGGTCGCTTGCGGCCTCGTTTGACACCGTACACCTCAGAGAGGGCGTGATCATCGGGTCCTGGAGTCCGAGTCCGCTAGATGCCGCAGACGCTCCAGGCTTCTTTAACAGGGCGTATCATGCGGTGTCCTACCAGACGGTAGGGGCCTCTACCACGAGTACGGACATCACCAGTTTCGTCTCTGGTATTCCTATTTCGGATCGTGCAGACCGTGAAGGTCTGGTAACCTTTACAGAGGGCTCGGCGAACTTGGCCATCCTCCTGCAAGCGACAACAGGTAAGCCTATACTCTCTGGGGCAGGTGACTTGGTCTACGGGAAGTTCCGTGCTGCTGGCTCTTCCCGTTTCGTCGATTATTTCAGCTTCGATGGCTCGACGGAGGTCGTGTACTCTATGGCCACAGATAACACCATGCTTACTGTGTTTACCCCACGGATCTTCAAGCTGGGGCGAGTTCCTGCAGGATTACGGATCGGAGACCTTAACGCTATCATGGCTCTTCAGCTGCTATTCTTGCCTTGATCGGAGGCCGTAATGCCTGTTCAAACCCTGAAGGTCATCACGGCTATACCTGCCGGTACGAACGTCACAGGCCTGGTCCCGTATAGTCTGTTCGACTTCATGTCGGAGCAGATCGAGGTCTTCGTCGGCATATATCAGCTCAAGGGCATGTCGGCGGCGGACCTTGAGGCTGATGTATACCCTGGGACGAACCCGAGTTCCGGTGACTTGAAGTTCACGCGCACCCTAGATATCGGGGAGACAATCGTTATGTCCAGTATGGCACCGTTTCTCACCGCGCGTCTTACAGGCCAGTACGAGCCAATATCTCGAAGGCTCGAAATCTTTACGTGGGCGGAGAAGAACGGCGCACGTGTCCCGGACACGTATCAAGCAACGCTCAGACTGCTTCTGGATGGGGTAGTTATCATGAGCTATCCGTCAACCAACCTGCGAGATGCGCTGGGCGTATTCAAGTTCGAGTCGCTACCCATATCGATAGTAAAGGGCAGAACGTACTTCGCGGAGGTTACACTGCTTATGGTACCGGATGGGTCCAGCACGGTTGTAAACAACACGATGATTGATCTCTGATGACTCTCACCGCGTCAGGTCAAATAGGCGTAACTGTACTCCTATCCCTCAACGTGTCCCTCCCGGCTGCTAGCGGTATAGGGAGACCTGCTTCGGTTGCAGACCCCCGTGCTGCCATCACAACCCTGCTGCCTCCTACGGGCTACCGCGCTCAACCAGCCCCACCGCCGTTGCCCCCTGTCTTGGAGGTGTCTTTTACGCGCGTTACGGACACGTTGGGGCACACGATTACGCTCGCACTGGTCAACAACATCGCTCCCATCTACTACACACTGGATAACTCGACACCAAGCGCAACCAAGCCCAGGTACCTTACCCCGATACGGGTTACAGGTGCGCCTGGGCAGTCGTTTACCCTCAAGTACATTGCTATCGCGCTCGACGGATCAGGCTTTGCGAACTCGGTTGTCTCGACCGTCGCGTTGCAGATACCCCAGCAGCCGGACCTGACCTTTGACGTGTCCGTAGGTACCGCCGCTCTCACGCGTGTCATTGCGATCCTGTCCGATATCGCCGGTGCGTTCGAAATCCACTACACCATCGATGGCACCCTGCCGACATTGCTCAAGCCGCTCTATACTGTGCCATTTACCGTCACTGGGACGTCGGGGGGATCCATCCGAATCAAGGCTATTGCGTTCCCCACGGCCCCCCTGGGAGCGACAGGCGGCATCCTCCAGAGTGATCTGGAAGACGTCCTCTTGATGTTCTAGGAGACCTTCGATGTCGAACAGAGTGACCCACGCCGCAAACCTGGAAGCGAACGTGAGCTTCTACCGGTATTATCGGTCTACAACGCTTGGTGGGACGTACACCCTGGCAGGGACGCAAGTACACGTTGCAGGCCCCGCAGCTATTGTCTTCGTCGATACGACGGGGGGCGTTGCAGACCACTACAAAGTCGAAGCGGTAAACACCGACGGAATCCCGTCGATAGCCACCAACCCGTTTCAAACGGAGTCTGGGCTATCCCGGACTCGTGTGTGGGACCTGATACTTGACGGCTCTGGGACGGGTCTTGCGAACATCCCGATCGAGGTCAGGATCTCCGACGTGGCCTTCTTCAACGGTGTCATCGTCCCGGAGAGTATCCGGCGCACTACGGATGCCCGCGGTTTCTGGTTTGTAGACCTGTTCCCGAACTCGATTCTCACGCCAGCTACCACGGACTATGCTGTCGTGATCCCGAGGCTCGAACCCACCCGACGTATCGTTGTGCCCGTGGCGCTTACCGCGAAGTTCCGGGACCTCATCGTTCCGTAAGCAAAAACAGAAGGTCCCCCTGTGGGGTACCCTTCTGGAAACGTTAGAATTCCATCCCGTCCTCCACAGCCGCCTTCAGGATTCTGGAATGCACGAGCACGTTGGGGTCGTACTTCGGGTGGTTGAAGAAGTACTCGTCCGTGCCCAAGTAGATCTTGGACGCGGCAGCGGCCACCGCCGAGCTTCGACTGATCCCCCGGTTGCATTGGCAGACCAGGATCTTGATCTCCGACCAGACTCCCTTCACGAACTTCCAGATCTCCCTGGCCTGTGCGTTGGTGATCGATCCGCGGACCCGCGGGTCCTCGACATCATTGAACTCCATGAACAGGATTCCCTTGCACTGGGTGCCAGGCACCACCTTTGTCGGTGGGTCGCCCCCGCCGTGCATCGAGACCACGGCGTATGGAGCCCTGGGTGGGGGCTCGAACTCGATCTTTTCCCGAGACAAGACAACGAGTTTCATGACTGCCTCCTACTCCTACGGCTTGAAGCCGAGGAGTAGCCGGACGGCGTCAATGTTGCCCGCCTCGAGCTCTGCTAGAGCTCGTGTGAGCAGTGTCTCAGCCCGGTTGTCTCGGGCTGTGTCGACAGCGCACTTGGCGTGTGCGACATCGATCTTTGCCGCCTCGATCACGGCCGTGGCCTTGATCTTAGCGGCCTCGAGTCGGGCCGCGGTTGCTGCCTTGGCCTTCTCGAGGTCTGCGGTGGCCACGTGCCCACCGCGCACGCCATCGAGCTTGAGCGTCTCAAGCTCGATGGCGTGCTCGCACTCGAGCTTCTTGAGGGCCAAGGCGTTGGCCGCCTTGATCCCCTCGACCCGCACTGCCGTGTCGGCCGCAAGCCGACTCGCCGCGGTCTCCGCATCCCGCACTGCGGAGTTTTCGTGCTCTTGGGCGATCCTTCGACCGCGATCGCCCAACATATCGAGGCCTATCAGGGCGGATATGCCCGCCCCACAGGCCCCTAGTATAAGGGGTATCATGGGACCTCCTTGTTAATGCCAGAGAGTATTTCTCTGACACTATTCTTATACCGGAATGCGTTAGTTCAAGTCAGCGGGCTTGACGGACTCGTGCAGGTCCCGTTCGGCGATGTACTGCACGTACGCGTTACCAGCCTTTGCCAGACCGATCATGAGTACCCGAGCCAGGAGGGCCGACCAGTCCGGCGCTCCATCAAAGCTTTTGTATATGTCTTTCATGCACGCGTCGGTTACGCTGAGCTGCCGCACGTACTCCTGTATGACAACACCAGGATCTTTGTCCTGGTTGCTTTTAGTATCAAGTATGATATCCGCGGCAAGGCTGGCGAGGATGTACATCGTCTGCGCCTGCGTGTGCGTCTTGTGTATCGTACAAGGCATACTCTTCACGTATGCCATGTGCATGAGTTGGTAGAGGGAGGAGAGCGCCATATCCCTTTCGTCAAAGGCGTTGTCGGCACCGTGCGCCGCAGAAACAATCAGCGCGATGCCCGCCTCTTCTGGCGTCAAGCCCAGTGCCTGCGCCAAGTCACTCTGGCTGTCCACGATAGAGATGTCGTAGTGCCCGAAGAGTTCTGCCAGCGCGTGTGTCATGATCCGCGCCATATCCATAGCGCCCTTGTACGAGAGGTGCTTTGCGGAGGTCATCTTGCTTCTCCTGACATCAATCAGTATCCGCTTCAGTTTGTCGTCCACCGCCATATTCTTTGAAAAGTAGAGCTTTCAACGCCTCGTGGCGCGTTGCATAGGTTCCGCCACACTCGAGTCTTTCGTACTCCTCACCAGCTACCAACGACCCCATTTTCAAGATCGAGAAGCTGTAAATAGACAGGTTGCGTAGTTGATCCGCAATCGCCGCAGCCATTGCGTTGACGTCCGCTTCGCCTTCGGTGTCGACACGACAGCCAATACTCTCTCGGTTGCTGGGGTCGTTGACGGTGTGGATAGGCCGTACGAAGTAGGTGAACAGGTCCCCACTCGTACGCTGGTAGAGCGCCAACGACTCATTGATCTGTTCGATGATCATCAACTTTGGTGTCGTAAGCACTATGAGCGACGGCTCTTTTATTTTCATTACCTGCCACCTTTTCTCATTGTCGAGTTGGAGGGCGTATGTGACGTCCGATCCCCCATGCTCATACGACGCGCGAACCACGTACGATCCAGACGCAGTCCAGACGGCTGCGCGATAAGGTCCATCCCGAGTATCTTGTGCCGTATTTGAAGCGTGCGTCTGCACTGTTCCTTCGCGTCGGCCGTCTCTCGTGCAGAACCCATTCCACGCAGGTCGTAGAAAATCCGCTCGACCATACTCCAGACGGTTTTGTGCCCCATATCCTGTGCGTCGTCTGGGTGGGGATTGGCGGCCAGCAAGAATTTTGCTATGAACCACGTGAAACGAGGCCAACGACGATACATCAGTTTCAACGAGACGGTTCCAGGCAGCATGTGCGTGTGCGCGTTCTGCCGGATATCTTCCTGTACTTTCAGGAGGCAGCACTTCTTGTATTTCTTTCCGCTACCGCAATGGCACGGTTCGTTGCGTCTACTGCCCGATGCGTACGTGGCGCCCATAACTCTTCCCTCCAGCTACTTACGTTTGTTGGCTTATCCAAGCCAAAGTCAGGGGGCAGTCTAGCATACGGGGACACCCTTTCTGGGCGTCCCCGGCAAACAGTAGTTCAAACTACTATTCGGCTTCTCCCTCCTCCGGTACCGGTTCGAGCGCCCTCTTGATCTTCTGCGCCCGAGCGACAACCTCGCTGGCCGTCTCGATAAAGTCGAAGCTCTTCACCGCCACCTTTTTACCAAAGACTTGGCTGGCCGCGAACACCGCTGTGGCAAGTGCTTTGACTGCGTCGGCTTGCAGCTTGAGCGGTAGAAGCTGTGGCGGGGTACATATGACCGTGAGTGCGAGACCGCCCAATACCTTTGCCCACGTCTGCGTGCCTTCCCCACGCACGGTATCTGCTACCGCTTTTATAGAACTGGCGACGTCGCCCATCGCACCTACCTGTCCCAGGCGTTCCATCAAAGCCTCCGTCACTGTCGCCTTCGGCTTTGCCTTATTGGGCATCCGTAGGATCCCCATACTCCGCCTCCCTTGTATAGGTCCCGATGAATATCAGGGCCAACTGTTGTACTTATACCAGGAAATGCGTATAGCAAAAAGAACAGGGCGGTGCGGATTAGGTAGCTCTGGAGCGATCTCCAGAGCTACCTAATCCGCACCCTGTTATTAGGCCGCGGACTGGTAAGCAGCGCGTTCGCGGAGCAGCTCCTCGAGGAGCTGCTCCTTGGCGTCGGACTTGACCTTCGCCTCGGCGCGGCGGGAGATGACCTCGCCGATGCCGACGATGACGCCGGTGGCGAGGCCGGTGACCAGCGCCGCCGCGCTGACCACTATCGTCCGGGCGAGTATATCCGCGACCATATCCGTGGCCTTCTCGCCGACCCTTCCCCCGAAGCTGGGGGCGACGGGGGCGGGGGCGACGACAACGACCGCGGGAACCGAAGACTTGCTGAATCCGAACATGGTTTCACCTGCTCCGGATCCCTGTAATCCAGCCGTGAGGCCGGTCGGGAGCTGTCGTCGTACGCCGACAGCAGTAGCGAGGATGGAGCTAATCCTTTCTACTATAATGCTTATACCCGTTTCTGGGCCCTTCTTTGCCTTGCGGCCTGGCTGGGCTTGTTGACGCTACCCCAGGTGGGGTATTACCATTGGATTCTGAAGGATACGTAAAGGAGGGCACATGCCCAACATTGCGGGCCGCATCTTGGACCTCTTGGACGACAGTGACGGCGACCTGGTCAAGCAGGCTGCCTACGAGGGCGTGCTACCTGACTGGGTGCGTACTGCCCACGCCCCGACAAGTGCCCACGTCATCCCGGACAGCTTGTACGCATACGTCGACTCCGACGTCGAAGGGCGTCCGATCCGGAAGTACGCGCTGGACTCCCGCGCGGCAACGTGGCTTTCGGGGGCGTACTTCCTCAAACACGCGCACGTGCTGCCTGCCCGCGTGCAGCAGACCGTAGCACACAAGATCAAACTCGCAAGCCTGGCCTACCAGGTCGACGTGCCTAATCTGCTCGTAAAGGTAGCGTCTGGCGAGACGGTACTTGAGCCGGAGCGCGTCTCCGGTCTGGGTCCGGTGACTCCGGAGAAGTTCGCTTTCTACCGGCAGCACGAGGACGGTCGCGTCGAGGCCCGCTTTCCCATCTTCAACGGGGAACACGTGAAGCTGGCTTGCGACTACTTCGTGGACAACCATCGGTTCATGGAACCGTCACTTCGACGCGAGATGGCGCAGAAGATCGTTGAGCGGGCGGGCACCCTGGTGAAGGAAGCGAGCATCAAGGACTCCTTCGAGATTCCTGACCTCGTGGCGCGTTACGCCGGTGAGGCGGTCTCGGAGATGCTGCCGTTCGGCTTCAAGGCCCGTATGGAGCGGCTAGAGCCTAACAGCGAGAAGTACGCCGCATTTGATCTTCTCTGGGAAAATCGGGGCAGTTTCACGCTCACGAAGATGGCGCAGGCACTCGAGAACCTGGACCGTAACTGCGGCTTCGACAGGCTCTGGGACTCGAAGATTCCGGACCCGTGGGTTACGGTAGCCACGTTCGAGAAGACCTCGATGGACGAGTCCATATACGCAGATAACGGGATGTCAGTTACCGGCACGATGGTGCGTAAGCTGGCAATGAACCCGGATGCCCTCTCGACGCAGTACGAGAAGGACTTTGTGGACCAGTTCTGTCGGGACCCGGTCAACAGCTTCTTGGCGCTACCCAGCCCAGACAAGCAGAAGATTGCGGAACTGGCAGTGCGGGGGGCGCAGAATACCGAGGCGCACACCTACGGGGGCACGCTCTCTGCTGGGAAAGCACTCTAGCCGAGTACGTAAAAAGCGAGGCGTCATGATCAGGGACAAGAGCAAGGATCAGTCAGATACCTTGAGTGCGACCCAGGTAGCCGAACAACGCTTCTTGAAAGCGGCTATGTCGGTCAACCCGGGAGGCCGATTAGGGGGCGACAAGCGACGAGACGTAGGGGGCCGTCAGCGTGAGCCCAGTGTGCTGGAAATGGCCAAGCAGGCCGCTAAAGAAGGCCGGCGTACGATCTCTACACCCGCTAAAATAGGCGAGGTACCCGCTGACTACCAGCGGGTAGTTGGAGAAGACCCAGATGACGTCGAGATCCGGAGGCTTGAGAAGCTCGCTGACGGGAATGTGCCGCAGAGTTCTACTCCAGTTGATCCGGGGACACCCGAGCCCGGGGACACCGAGGGCGTCAATGAGGCCGGCAGTACGATAGACCTCTCCGGCTTTGACCCGAATAGGACGTACGGTGGGGACAAGACTCAGGCTCCCCTGGCCCAGCTACAGCAGAACCAGGCCCAGATCAACCAGACCAACGCCCAGATCAGCCAGCAGATGGGACAGCTTATGCAGCTGTTCCAGCAGGTTCAACAAGGAATGACCGGGTTCCAGCAGGCTATCCAGCAGATGGCCGCACAGAACCAGGCTCTGGACGCCAATACCAAGGCTCAGGTTGCCCAGCTGATGCAGCAGGTCGAGCAGGCTAACCAACAGATGCAGGCCATGTTGCCTCCCCAGCCGGGTGAGCAGGGCGGACCTCCACAGGCAGCCCCACAGCCTCCAGGCCCTCCGCCCCCAGAACAGGCTGCTCCCCCGCCTGATGCCCCTCCCCAGGGCGCTGGCGGGGGGCAGGAGCAGGGCCCTCCCCCCCTGCCTCCACCAGACCCCAACGCGTCGTTCTTGCCCCCAGGTACTATGGGAGACTCTGGTCCCGTGGCAGGCCCAGCTACCATGAAGATGGGCCAGTTCAAGCAGGCCGATGCTGGGACCCAGCCTACTCTATCCCCGGCCGCACCGGAGCTCGAGACCTTCGAGGAGATGACCGACCTGCATCCCATGAAGGTAAAGGATGTCGCGGACAAGCTACTGGGCCAGGAATGGCCTGGTTGGGAGCCAGAGACCACCTTTGAGATGTTCAAGCGTGCCCTGGGCCAGTACCCGGAGGAGAAGGACCAGAACCTCTTGATGGGCATCAGAGCGCTCATCGTATCGCCGGCCTACTGGACCATGCCCATGGCTTTCGAGAAGATATCACTGGCCTTGAACGGGATGATCCCGGACGTGCGCGAGCAGGAGGAGTACATCAGCCCTGCGCAGATGGCCTTTGCCGTCTCCATCGCGAAGCAGATCTCACCATTCGTGCAGGGCGACGTAGCACCTTTCAGCTCGGACGTGGTAATGTACATTGCAGTGCGTCTCCACGAGCACGGTATGGTTTTAGCTGCACCGCCTTTCGAGGCAGCACAGCAGGCCTTATCGGGGCAGTTTCAAGATGTATCGGTTACCCCAGATATGGTACAGTCAAAGTTGATGGAAGCGATCGAATCCCAGGGGACCGCTACCCTTGACTCGGATAATAACCCGGTCGACCAGCAGGTTAGCCAGATCTTGGCTATGTACCAGTACCTCTCGCTCAGAGACGAACAGTATCAACGCCAGAGTTCCGCTCTGGGGCAGTGAATAGGAGGATCTAAGATGACGAATCAGGAGCTGGTATTCGCTGTCCTTGTCAAGGAAGCGATGAGCCGGCAGACGATCAAGGAAGGCAGCGCAGCCTCCAAGCGACAGGCTAATGAGCGGGAGAAGTATCGCAACGCACGCAAGGCGCATGAGGCGAAGGTCAACCCGACGGCCGCTCCGGAGGGCGGTACTCTCCATGCCAAGGGTAAGGTCGTACACCCCGCCAGACGTGCGCCGAAGTCCAGTTTCGGGAAGAACATGGACAGGGCTCAGCGCTTCGCCGGCAAGCATAAGGGCAAGGCTCTCGCGGCGGGCGCGTTATATGGCGCCTATAGGGGCGGCAGGGCACTCTACAGGCGCATGAAGGCAGCGAAAGCTGCGAAGGCCGCACTCGCTGCAGCCTGAGTAGGTTAGTACGAAAGGTCCTGAATCAAGGGGCAGGGGACGACAAGCCTCCTGCCCCTTTGACTTGAGTGGTGGCGTAGATGGGCTCGTCGTTCCGTAGGTTTTTCAAGGGCGCATCGTCGCGTCAGGCGGTTCCCTACCCGGACCCTTACGTCGACATCGCGACGTTCAACATCCCGCCGTCTATCAAGTCTCTGATGATCCTCTGCAGGCGGATCTTCCTCACCCACTCCACTGTATACCCTACCATATGGAAGTACTCCTCCTACCCCATCACGGATATCCGGGTCGAGGCGGCCACGGACAACATCAAGAACGACTGGACCGTGCTCTCCGAGAAGGTCCTGAAGCTAAAGTACTTCGACATGCTTCTGGGTCTGGACTACTTCGCCTATGGGAACGCGATGGCCTCCATGGTCTTCCCATTCGACAAGTACCTGATATGCCCGGAGTGTAACTTTGAACAGCGTGCAAGAGGCGCTACCTACAAGTTTAACGCGACCGGGCAGTGGGACTTTAGGGGTGTGTGCCCGGCTTGCAAGAAGGCGCAGGCTTTCATTGCTGAAGACCGGGAGGTCAAGCACGCGTACAACAGGTTGAAGCTGATTCGATGGCCGCCGCTGTCCATCGATATCGATTACAACCCCTATACCGAAGATACGGAGTATTACCACCGGATTCCTCGGATGGTTCGAGACAAGCTGGCTGCCGGCTCGAAGCTGCTTGCCGCTACACTTCCGAAAGAGTTCATAACAGCGGCGAAGCTTGGCAAGCGCATCCGGCTCGAGAGGGATAACTTCTTCCACATGAAGAGGCCGTCGATCTCCGACAGCCGGCTCTCGTTCTCGCCGTGGGGTTTGCCTTTGATCCTGCCGGTTATCAAAGACGCCTACTGGATGCAGATACTGCGAAAAGCCGAAGAAGCTTCGGCTATGAACCGCATCTTGCCGCTTCGTTGGATATTTCCTACGGAGCAGAACCAGGCGCAGTTCTCCGGGCACAACCTGGGTCTGGTGCGCTCTCGCATAGAGGCCGAGGTCAAGAAATGGATCCGGGACCCGAACTACATTGCTATCGCACCGAGTCAGATAGGCTCCAATACCGTCGGGGCCGACGCTCGCCCAATGCTGTTGAATAACGAGATCCGGGCCGCAGCTGAGTTGATCGTCTCTGGGATGGGCGTTCCTCGAGAATTTGTGTTCGGAGGTCTTTCATACAGCGGCAGCAGCATAAGTATAAGGATGATTGAGAATGAGATGATGGGTTACCGCGCCTTCATCAATGAGTTCAATGATGGGTTCGTTCGACAGCGCGCGCAGACCTATCTGGACTGGCCGGAGGCGACCTACAAGCTGGCGAACCTCCGGATGGCCGACGACGTGCAGCTCAAGCAGTTCTTGGCCAACGCTAATGCTGCCGGCAAGCTGTCTGATGACGACTGGATGCAAGAGCTCGGGTTCGATGCCTCCCAGCAGCGCAAGAAGCGCCGGGAAGAAATGGAGTACGAGCGTGAGATGAACGAGTACACACAGCTAGCCAACGCTGAGCTCCAGGGTAAGATGATGGTGATCCAGAGCAAGTACCAGGTTGAGGCTCAAGTTGCACAGCAGGAGATACAGAAGGAGTACAACAAGCTCATTACTACGGACCCGGAGGCCATGAAGCAGATCAATCAAGGTCAGCTTGCGCCGGGAATCACCAACGAACCAACCGACCAGGAAGCTATGGAAGGGGATCTTCAGTATGGGGGCGGGGGTCAGGTCGTTCCTATCCAGAAGATGCTCAACGCACACGCTCAGCAGCTCTCGCAGATGGACCCGACTCAGCGGCAGCATACGCTAGCGCAGATGCAGCAGACCATGCCAAGTACAGCTAACGAGGTGCGTAAGATGTTGGGTGCGCAGGGGACGCTGAATCAAGCGGATACGCGTCCCTTGCCGGAGCAGTTACCTCCACGTAGGACCGACTCTCCGTAGGACCGAAACAGTAGTTTGAACTACTACTTCGCCAAGGAGGCGTAAGATGCCAGCAAATCCTCAGTACACGCCCGGTGTGGGTGTGTTGCTCTCGACCGGTCACATCCCGCTCAGGGCGGACGATGTCGCAAACGACGCGGCTCAGGACGTGGCTATTGCAGGTAAGGTGCTCCGCATCTCGGGCACCAAAGCTGCACGACCTACCCTGACTGCAGCGAGTGCGGGCTACATGTACTTCGCGACCAACGAAGGCGCCAACGGCACGCCGCTCTGGTGGAACGGGACAGCCTGGGTCACCGCTGCGAGTGTCATCGTTGCCTGATGGGCAGGGGGCTGGCGCGTACGGCGCCTAGCCCCCAAGCCCTGTCCAGAATAGCTCGCAGAGTTAGGAAAGGAACGTACGTAAATGGCCAAGTTGAGTGCACCCCCTACCGTGACCGCAGAAGATGGGTTCCCCCCGGGCTGGGACATCATAATGCTGAGCCAGCGCTATCAGCTGAAACTCTCCGAAGAGCTGAGCCGGCAGTACATCGTACAGGCGGCCCACCGGAGTGAACTGGAGCTGCTTCCTGAGCATAATACGCTGATAAATCCAAAAACCGGGAACGAGTACCTCACGGTGGCCAGCCCACAGTGGCGGCAGACTAGAGCCGAATTCGGACTTGGTCTGGCCCACCTCGACGAGGTAATTCGTATGTCCATAGATCACTTTTTGGACAGACTATGTTCCCGAGGTTTCATGCCGGGGATGACGATTACCCTACTTGCTGAGCCCAAAGTGTGGATGGAAATGCGTGGGGGACTATTCGAGGGTGAGTGCTACGTTGACGTCGAAGATACGGTTGGGTACCTACGCTGTCGGAAGAGTTCTTTGAAGGACATGAGGCGCGTCCGAGTCCCCAAGGAACTCAAGGAGGCCGTATGAATTGGGGCACGGGCTTGTTTGGCTTTCTAGCGGACCGTATGGCTGTGCTACCAGTGGGCGTTGGCGCCAGACTGTTCTACGTCAACGGCAAGAAGTACAGACTCAAACCCGGCATCATGAGTTTTGTGCAGTTCAAGAAGCGCTTCAAGATCCCGCGGGGCCACGAGATCGTGCGCATCTGGTATGGCTACCGGAACATCCCGCAGGAGATAACGATGTGCTGCGGCTACGTCGAGCATGGCAACCAAGGTAAGTACAAAGAAGAATTCGTGAGCCGGAAGCCAACCGTCGGTGTGTAGTAGGTTAAACTACTAGCAAAAAGAACACGACCCGCCAGGCTGACTAAGCCTGACGGATCTAATCGGTGGCGTATTATTTACGCCGCCGACTACCTGCAGACCCCTGTCAAGGGGCGCTACAAGCTTCTGCCCCCAGGAGGGGGGCAGCCACCTTTCGTCGAGGAGCCCTGGCCGAGCCCGCTCACGCACCGTAAAAGTCACCTTGGGTTCTAGTGCCCTAAGGGCTTGTAGCCAGAAGGATGGTGGTGGTTCATCCTAAATAACTTGTACCAGAAATCCGCGACTACTTCGATTGCTGCGGTTTCCAGAGCAAAAGAACAGAGCCTTGTGGGGTAGCCGAAGCTGTCCACTTAGGTTGTTCGCGCACCTACCTACTCATATATCCTCCCTTGTTCAAATCGACCCGCCGACCGGCAGATCGATATGCACCTGACAGAGCCGCCGCAAGTCGGCTCTGTCTCCGGGGACATCCTATCCGCGCGGGCCTGCCATCTCTGGCAGGAGCACCGTGCGGAGGACGTCGATAGGCCCGGAGGTCTCGACCAGAAACCGCACCGGACACTGTGTCATCATCTCGCCTCCCCGGTAAGTTGCGCACGGCTGTGGGTCCGGCCCCGAAGGGCCAGCCCCCGCAATGCGCGCACCATGTCCTCGTCCAGCCGAGAGGCCATTGCCGGGCAGACCCAGTCCCGAAGTGGGGGCGCCTTGTCCTTGTAAAAGGCCCGCACTTCCGTAATAATCGGCGGGTAGAGCCAGCAGACGATTGCGTCCCCCGGGCTTCGAAAGCCCTTTGGCGTCTGGACCTGGAGCCGATTGCACAGCTCCTCGGTCCGGGGGAATATTGTCGCCGCGCAGGGCGGCCGGAGCGCCAGCCTCAAAGAACAGGTCATAGCCATATTTCCTCCTATACGGTTCGGTGTGGCAGCGCTTTTTAGGTCAGGAAGGAGACTGCCACACCAAAAGTCTTATACCTGAATCCTCCAACGGACTTGCGGTCGACCCAACGGCCTTCCAGGTGGTATCCTTGGGCGTGCGCGTGACTTTCACTCGAGTAGCTGTAGAAGACTCGGGCGTCTTCATACCGCCCCCGCTCAAGCCTGGAGAGCTCATTCTTATCCAGGACAGCGAGGAGTGGTGTGTACTGGGCTGTCCACAGTGCACGCGGCCTATACGGGTGGATGCCAAAGCCCTTGCAGGCGAGCGGGTGATCAACTGTGCCGAGCGCTGTTGTCCGGCGGAGTTCGTGATCCTGGACTGGGAGATCGTGGATGGCTGGTAAGTTGAACAAGCGCAGGTCGGGCCTCAAGAAGAACGCCTTCTACGTGAGTGGCACCGCTGTGCGCAACGGCATTGATCCGGCGTTCGTGGATATAGCAGACCACGAGACGCACTCCTGGGTACCTAGTGGTGAGGTCTGGCTCGACGAGAGGCTTCCAATAAAGGAAGCTCGCGAGCTTCTTGATAGTGTAGCGGTCCCCAGAGAGGTAGAGAAACTCGCCGAGATCGAGCGAGAGATGGTCGCGAACGGCTGGATAGTGAAAACATCCAAGGCCCAACAGGGCAAGACTCTCTCGGTTATCCTGGATCTATCGGACATGAAAGACTGGCACAAGCACCTGCAGGGTGCCGTCAAAAGAGTGCTCCCAGAAGCAGAAACACGCGGGAACAAGCCCCACGTCACGTTGGCCTATGCGAACCGGGTAGATGCCGATCGTATGCAGGAGGCAGGGAACAAGCTTCGAGAAGAGTTGAAGGGGGCCACGACACGGTTCAACCTGGGCCCTGTAATAGACTTCACCAACCGGAGTGGGCAGGGCGTCATTGCGCTCAAGGCCTCCTCTAAGGACCTCACGCAGCTCCATAGAGACCTTAGAGGCGTACTCAAGCCCTACGGGGCAAAGTTCACCTTTCCTCAGTTCAAGGGACACGCCACGTTGGCATACACCCCCAAGGGGCTGACAGACGAGGAGCGTGGGAGGCTCTACGCCGCCATAAAGATCAAGCCTGCGGTGGTTACCCGATCCGAGTACAACACCGACATTACGCAGAAGGTCCAGGGGCAGGGCTGGAAGAAGCTGGCGGCCCTCCTGAACGCAAAGGTCGCCGCCGATCTGCCCCGGTTAAGCCCTCCCAGGATTGGGGAACGTGTACCTGTCCAGCTTGAGAAGGGCCGGAATATTAATTTAATTGCCACGGGCTTTCAACCCGGAACCAAGAACCCTGCAGACGGGGATCCGTGGGACGTGTTGGTTCTGGACAAGAAAGAGAGAGATACCGCGGACAAAGTCAGGGCGACGGTAGTTGGTAGACTTTGGGATCATACTGGAAACCATAAGTACGTGGGCCTGATGAAGCAGCGGGACCTCAACGACAAAGACGAGAAGCTACTTCAAAGCTACCAGCTCGCCCGCACGGTGTGGAAGGGCCCGATGAGGATCGAGGTCCCCGGCATCCAGAACGTGTACATGCGGCTCGGGAAGACGTACCCGGAGCGCGAGAAGACGGCCTTCTTCGAGGAGTACGCCAAGCACACCGCGTTGAACCTGGGGCAGGCGGCGCGCGACGTGCGCTACCTGGGCAACCATCCGCAGGCCGACGGTGTCATCGACTCGATGAAGCACCGCATCCCGAGCCTCCTGAACAACCTGATGTACGCCGCACTCCCGCCGCAGCTCCATCACAGCGCGGACGAGCTGGCGGACCTCAAGAAGGCGCCGATGCAGGACTGGTTCATGCACGGGTACAAGCCGTGGGAGAACCCCGACCCTGCCGCCCCCAGGCGTGCCCTCGACCCTGACGAGGCCCTACCTAAGCAGGCAATGCCCTTCTCCGGCTCTGACCCCAACGCCCAAGCCTTCGAGGAGCGTGCCAGGGGGCTCACGGCTTACCTCAAGACTATGGGGGTGGACATCGGCGAGGTAGGCGCTCTAGGACCTCCCCAGGGTGCTGCTGCCAATCCCCGCTCAAACCTGGACTGGCTGATGCGACCTGGTCCAGCGCAGTCCAAGGCTATGGACATGGTATTGAAGCTGCGTAGGCGTTCCACAGGTGTGGGTCTGGAGGGTCCTGGTGGGAAGTACCACAGACCTGGGGAGTGGCACGCAGAGCACGGTGGCCCTCTTTCCGGAACAAGTGCAGCCAACCCACAAGCCTTCTCCGGCCCGGACGACCAGATGAAAGCCGGCGCCGACCGAGCCGCTGCTATCTTCTTCCCGCAGGAGCCCGAACGCCCTATTGGCATGACCACCGTGGGGGAGATGCTCAAGGACGCCGGAATGGTAGCCAACGCGCTCCGCAAGACCAGGTTGCTTGCGCGAAGGCCGATGTCGACACAAAAGGCGGTAACGCTCGGCGGTATGGGCCTAGCCGCCGTGAGTCCCTTGCCCGGTGCGGTTATACCGGCCGCGGCATACGTCGGACAGAAGATCCCGGGCGTGAAGGGCTACCTGCGTGCTGTCGAAGCACGTTATCGGCTCAAGTCTATGCAGGAGATCCGGGCACGTAGCGGTAATGCGCCCCTCGAACATCAGATACAGCAGTCGGACCCGACGGCTATGTTCTTCCCGCCGACGATGAAGTACGGCGAGGACGCGGAGCACATTCAGGTGTCTGCTCTCATTAAGGGCGCCGATTACCTGAAGAGCCTGATGGCCAAACTCGACGTGCCCGTGCAGCCTACCGCCAACCCCAGAGCGCCTATTCATGCCGTAAAAGAGCAGTTCCCCCGTACGGAGCTAGCCTCGAGGGATTTCGGGCTTACACCAGTTCGTGCTAGTATGTCGGTGCAATGAAAACTGCTGCAGACTACTTCCTGGAGGGAATGCGGGCTGCTTTCTCGGACTTCGAGAAGAGCGCTTTCATGTCTTTACCTACCCCCTCCATGAACCGGATGAATAACGGACTGGCGCCGACAAATACGGTTATGAATGGGGGACTGATTGCGCCGGCTCCCCCGGCACCGCCCCCTATACCCCCTCCCCCGGCTCAACCTATGTCTGCCCCACCCGCCCCAGCACCACTGGGTGCAAGTACGCCGTCCGGAGCTCAAGCGACACCGCTTCCCGGTGTTCAAGCTAACAAGCCGCCGTCAACCAAACCGATGACCGCCAAGCCTATGGCACCTAGACCCGTTACGGCACCTGGGGGCACGGCACGCAGTCAGAGTACAGGTGTCATGAAACCCAGAGGAGGGTCTACGCGATGAACAAGTTAGCCCATACAGGTGCACTCTTACGTACGGTGCTCGCCTCCGCGGTCGGTGAGGTTGGAGATGGTGCCGTCGTACACGACCCTGGGGAATCGGACCCCAACCCGTACCCTCGTACGATGCACGGACACATGTCCCACGAAGGCTTTGGAGGCAACGCCATCGGGCAGCTTATCGAAGGCTTGAAGGGACGGAACCAGGAGGTACCGGCGGTCAAGAGTCCCGGTGCGCTGACCCTCAACGCACTCCGGAAGGACAGGCAGAGACCCGGTCTGGGCCTCAAAGCCAACGAGGACGGCATCCCGCAGAAATACGACCAGCTCAAGAACAACGAGAAAACTGGCTCGGACGTCGGAATGCTGTTCCTTGGGCACGTGCTGGAGAAGCTGGGCATGGATCCAGAGGTCGAAGCACGGCAGCTCAAGCGGCTTGAAGAAGCCGAAGAGAAAGAACACGCAGCTATTGGTGTCAAGAATGAAGCCGGCGAGGATGCGTTGAAGAAGCGTTTGGGATACCGTGAGAAGGGTGCAGCACTGCGCCGTATTCTTGTGGGAGCATGAGAACACGAATGTGGGGACGAATCCGTCCCTCGGACAAAGGGTAGGTACGTAAATGTCAGAGCCAACTGTGAAGGCCAAAGAATCGAAGTGCTGCACGCACTTTGACCTCGAAGAGAAGCGCTGCAACCTGATGGGGATCGACGCGCCAGTTGCTTATATGGACGACAAGGGGCAGCGTGCTGCTACCGGTCTGGTAGTCTGCGGTCGGCAGTTCAACGAGTGGATACCGGGTGCTGTGGCCTGTCAGGTACCCAAGATCCTCGCCAAGCCCTACAAGGTTGAGCACTACCGACTAGCGGATGTGATCGCGGAGTCCGGGCAGATCTTGAACCAGGTCGCGCAGGAGGATAACTGCCCCCACGTAGAGGCCTCGGGTCTCCAGGGACCGAAGTGCGGGCAGGCTGATGGTCCGTGTTTGATGCCGCAGAACCACGCCGAGTGTGCGATCTATGGCACGCTCCTCGACGACAAGCTCTCCGGCCGCAAGCTGCGGGAAAAGATTGAACGGGAGTACGGGAAGATGGAGAAGGATATCTGCGGGACAGAGACCACGGTTCGGACGTAGTAGTTCGAACTACTATCTGAGGGGTGTTCTGGCTTAATGTTTCGTTCACGTGCCCAGAGGCGGAAGTTCTATAGCCTCAAGGCGCAGGGAAAGATGGACCAAAGCACGATCGACGAGTGGGAGTCGGACACCCCGAAGAACATCCCCGAGCGCGTGAAGAAGGCGATGTTTGGTGTACTTGTGAAAGAAGCACTTCGTCGTGATGCCGAAGATAAACGTGTGTACCACCCCGATGAGCACGCACTCAACACGGGCCTGCGCACTTTGGTAGATATAACGCGGCCCCACATGCGCATCATACCGCGTGGTGAAGGTGGGGAGAAGAATCCCATTTCCGACGAGACCAAGGCCCGGCTGGTGGAGGAGATGAAGAGCCGACCAGAACTCAAGGGCCTCTCACTTCAACTTGGGCAGCACAACGTGCTCGAGTCATTCAGGAACATGTGGAGAAACAAAGAGACGTCCCTACCTAGCAAGCTCACGCGTACGGTGCTTGAATCTCCGCAAACACCGGGGACAGCGTTGAGCTACGCCGATCATTACGATCCCTTCTCGCATTCCGTGCGCGTGTATACGGACAGTCCTGCGATAGGGCTACATGAACTGGGACACGCGTCTGATATACAGGGAAGCTTACCGCGAGCTGGTATCCGCATGTTGGCCGGTATGGCTGGTCCGGGTGCGAGGCACCTCGTGAACCTTCATGATGAAGGGCAGGCTAATATCGGCGCCAGCAAGGCCGTTAAACCGGGAGAAGAACACGGTATCGGGGATACGCTCTTCCCGTCCTACGGTAGTTATCTGGGAGCTGCTGGTGGAGTAGGTTTGATGGCAGCGGCAGCGCGCGCTAAGAACTCTAGGCCCTCGTTAGCGCTTGCCGCGTTACTGGCCCCACTCGCAGGGATGACGGCTGGTGGTGTCGCTGGGGCAGCCTACAACCGCGCCAAGGGCTATATCGATACGCCGACGGCACTCAAGGATGCAGGACGCTCCCTGGGGTGGGGTGCACTGGGCACACTCCCGCCGCTGCTCGCAATGGCGGCGATAAAGGCCCTCAAAAAATCCGCTATGCCTAACAATGGTCGCATCAACGCATCCCTCACCGACGAGACGGAGAACGAGCTGAACAAGTTCCCGGATGTGCTTCGTACGGAACGTCACCTGGACACTCCGAACCTATCCAGGATGTCGCAGTTGATGCTCGAGTTGCGCCGGAAACGCAAGGAGGAGACATTGCGGTCTGCTACCAAGGCTCAGGAATATGAAAAGCGTGAGCTGCCCTCACTCACGCCCCCTCCGGTGAGTGAGTTCGGCCCACACGCCTTCGGAGGTGGCCTGTGAGGCACAGCTTTCATAAGCTTGGCGGGCTGTTGGCGGCCCTGCCCACAGCCGGGGAGTTCGTAGCACATGTGCTGGCCCGCGGTAAGGGCAACCCCGCGGCGGCCTGGCAACAGGCTAAACACGAGCTGAACCCTATGGGGCAGACTGCCGACGACGTTCGACACGCCGTCCAGTCCGTACGTCAACACGGTGTCGGCGGGGCACTCAAGCAATTCGGACAGGGTGTCGGCGAGACATTCAAGCGCCCATTCCAACCTGGGTATAATCCACTCTCCGGGGAGCACATGCTTCCCACACTGGCGTACGGGTTTACCGTACCGTACGCGGCGCACTCGACGTACCAGCGGCTCAACGACCCAAACAAGGGGACCGGGGAGAAGGTTCTCGGTACTGCGGGCGAGCTTGCAGGTCTGGCTGGCGGGTATCATCCAAGAATAGGGTTCGGCACAGCTGGTGCATTAGAATTAGGCGGCGAGCACGTAGGCGAGGCGCTAGGTCGTGGTGTAGATAGGCTTCTGGGCCCGAAGAAACAATCTTCTGCTGCGGAGCTCGTCTTCAAGGTAATGGTCAAGGAAGCGTTGCTACGCAGTGTTCAACGCCTTTCTGACGAGCAGGCAGAGGCCTCTGGAGGGCCCAATAGAGAGGTCCTCCGGAAGCTTATAGCCGAAAAGGGTGCCCGCCGTGACGCGGACCATAGCTACGAACGGGGGGCGACAGAAGATGCTACCGGCCATGCCGAGTACACCAAAGCCAAACACAAGGGGGGCATCGACACGCCCACAGGCAGGCCAAATACCACGAAGAATATCCACACGCACCCCTACCTTGGGAACCTGGATGGGGCACGTGAAGAGGTCAAGCAGCGCGTAGCAATTAGACTTCGAGAGATATCCCAGGATGCTACCCAGGCTGTGCAGCCAAGCCCTGCCGACCTTCGAGAGTGGCAGAAACTTGACTACAGTGCTGGACACCCGGTCTCCCATACCATTCTCGCGCCGCACTTTGGTTTGGAAGGCATTCATCGGCTTGAGGGCGGTAGAATGAATAGTACAGTCACAGACCGCCCCGCCCGTGTAATGGGAGGAGAACGCTGATGTCGAAGTTCGATACTGATACCGGAATGATCAAGTATGCCGACCTACCACAGGTCGATGAACAGGTCGAGATCGTAGCCGGCGCATTCAAGGGCCGCTTCGGCATCGTGAAGAAAGCGGCCGAAGGACAGCTCGTGATCGATACTGGGGATAGCACAATCACGGTCTCTGAATCGGCCTGCGCGCCGAAGAAGTAATCATGCTCGTTTTCTCGTACGTAAGTAGACCAAACAGGGTGGCGGGATATGCCGAGATACGTATCATTTGACGCTTGGGGTCCCGGTGAGGACCTGGATGTTGTCCCCATGGTTTGTCCTCGTTGTAACGGTATGGGCTACCTTGGGGCCAAACTCTCTGGCACCCGGCAGAATGTGAAGTGTGAGGTCGAGCGCTGCCCGGTTTGTAGGACTTCCGGTAAGGTCGTGGAGGTGGATAGCGATGGCACAGCCGTTTCAGAAGCCTGAACCGCGGATGGTCATAAAGAAGGACGGCTTCGGGTCAAAGCTTCTTACGCTCTCTCGAGAACCTGACAACGTTGAGTACAACCGGTTACGTGCCCTGGAGCACCGAGGGCTGTTGGGCTTCACGTTGAAGCAGTTCATAGAGAACAAGTCCGGACCGGTACAGCTGTTCTGTGAGTGGGTCGAGTACGAGATCGTTGACGACGATAAACTCGATGAGATCGAGAATAATTTCGTACCTAACGACCCACCGGCATACGACGCGCACGACCTGGAGATTCTAGCTAGCGAGTCTAGTACGGACGCCGGAGACGATTGAAACAGTAGTTCAAGCTACTATATGGACCGAAGGGCTGCTGCCGGGCTACACTGGAAAAGCGTTAGGAAATGAAAAGGAGAGCGTGATGGGTATCCGTGAACTGGCAAAGCAGGCTTACGGTGAGGATATGCAGTCCGGTGTAGGCGAGAACCCTTGGGCCGTAGACATGTCCGGAGCCAACACCGCACAGCCCCAGGCCCCGGCACAGCCGCCTCCGCAGCCTTTGGGGCAACCTGGAGAAGCCCACTTTCATCAAGTCACGCGGAAGAAGGTTCCGCCTTCAATGAAAAATCCCAACGCAGAGATTCATGAAACCACGCTCGTGCGCAAGACCGCGGAGTTTGCGTACTCTACGCACTTCGATGTGGATGCAGGTACGGTGCCTATGCCTGTACGCGCACCGACGTGGAGCGAGTACCGAAATCATGACGCTAAAACCGCGTCCGAGTTCGAGGCAAACCTGGCATTGGTCGTGCCCTTCATAAAGGAATCACGGCGTTTCGGTCCAGAAGGTCAGGAAATAAACGAGACTACTCTCTCCGGGGGAGGCCATTCCGTCATCGTTCCCAAGCGAATGGATCGTATGCTCGCCTACCCGGGTATCAGTGGGCTGTATGGCCTGGCCGGAGCCGGTGTCGGGGGTATGGCTGGTGGGCCCGGTGGCGCGCTTCTGGGGGGGGGTATTGGAGGTCTGGGGGGCCTTGGCATTGCGGGGCTAGCAGATCTCCTGACCGCCAGGGCACGTTCTCGTGGCGTTGACGAGCTTGAGGAGACGCAGAATACGGGTCGCTTGAAGGGCGGTAAGCCCGCGCACCTACCGGGTACGTCCCCGATGAGCGTGTCCACGGATGTTCCGGCCACTTATGACCCCCTGAACCACCTGCTCTCCTCTGGGCTTGGTGGCCTGGGCGGGGCCGGATGGGGTGCTGCAGCCGGTGGTGGCAAGGGAGCCCTTCTTGGGGCTCTCCTGGGTGGCGGTGCGGGTCTGGGCCTCTCCGGGCTAAGCCATCTGCTGACCAACCGGGAACGAGGCCGCACGGACCTCGAGTCAGAGGACCTGGAAGGCTACCGGGCAGGTAAACGGCAGGACCACATGGACCAGGGCAGCAAGATGACGCGCACCAAGGCTGCGGCGGAGATGCCCCTCTGGTGGCAGCTCTACGCTTTACCGGACGAGATAGAGAAGGACGCCGGCATGCTCTCCTCACTGGCGGTACCCGCTATGCAGGCCATCTCGCACTGGGGCGGCTCCGGGGGTGAGGGTATTATGCGACGGGGGCTTCAAACCCTTGCGGGCGGGATAGCTAGCGGTACCAGGATGGCCTCTGGCGGCCTCCGTTCTGCTGGACAGCGCGCGGGTCAAGCCCTCCAGGACTGGGGACATGGCCGCCAGGGTATCATAGGGTCGGGCGCACGTATGCTTGGTAAGGGAATCGGGTTGGCCGGTGACGCTGCTGGCGGTGCTGCACAGATTGCTGGACATGGGCTGAACAGAGAAGTCGGGCAGATGATTCATTCCACGGTCCCCCAGATCACCGGTGTACAGGACCCGGGTATGCTGGCGAGGGCTCGGGCTTCGTTCGACCGGGGAGTCGGTGCCGCTTCCGGCGCTATCGGTGACCGTACCGGTATTGAGTTCTTCAAGAGGCACGCGGCCCCACACGCAGGCATACAACGGGAAGGTAAGACGCAGATACAAAGAGGTGCTAGTCCTCTTACGCAGTCCCTGAACCCGGCCCCGCCGCCGCCGGAACCGGGAATGTTCTCTGGCTTCTTTGGGGGAGGGTAGATGGCCGCCCCGGAGTTGAGATGTGATCTGGAGGGCTGGGACGCCATAACCAAGCAGGCGTTTATCCCGCAACTCTTGGGAATGGGCCTGGCCGGGGCCGGGGCGGCTGCCCTGTCCAACCCGGCCCTACGTGCTGGTGCCAAGGCTCTGGCCTCCGGGGCGGCTAATGTACTCAGGCCGATGGCCCAGAAGGCTATGGCGGCTGCCCCAGGGATGGTCCAGCGGGCCGGCACAGCTATGCAGGGTGCGTGGCAGCGGGCCCAACCCGGTATGCAGAGCGCCTTAGCCAAGGCCAAGAACTGGGCCAGTGGCGCCGCGCAGAGGATAGGACTTACCCCCACACCTGCCCCGCCACTAGCACAGATGACCAACTCCGGCTTCAACGCGTTGAACTCGAAGGTACAAGCCGGTGTGCGTGCAGAAGAGGCAGGTACTGCTACTGCTCAGGCGGCAGCAGGCGCTCGGGCCCGGTTGTATTCCCCCTCACCGGCCCCCGCCAACGTCAATCAGTACTCAGCAGAAGGACAGGCAGGACATGGTGCTCAACAAGCCCGCGCAATGGGATTCTCCGGCGCTGCGCCGCCGAAGTCGACTATCCCACAGGGTAGGGGAGAGCGTGTGCCGCTATACGGCGGAAGGCTTGAAGGCCACAAAATGGCTCCCTCTCCCGGAGTAGCCCCAGAGGGCGCTAATGCGCCCCTCAACCGCTACGCCGCAGAGCTGTCATTTGATCCCCCTAGAATGGTCAAGCGCTCCGACGAGTACAATGAAGAGCCTGGGTACGCTCCAACGGCCGCCTTGGGTGCCGGTGTCGGCGCCGCCACACGCAACGCCTTGGGTGACGCGGGCAGTGGCGCTATGAATACTTTCAAGAACCTACTGAAAGGCCGTAACCCAGGTAGGCGCTTTGCGCCCCACGGACCTACCTTTGGTTCGAGCCCGATACGTATTCGGCCGGGTACAGGTCTAGCTGCTCTTGGCGGTGCTGCACTCTTTTCTGGCGGAGACTGGCTCAGCAGGCGTCTTTCCGAAACGGACTAGGCCAGCCGAAGGTTGCGCTTGACGCGCATTACCTGTCGTTGTACGCTTCAGAGCTTCGTGTATTCCAAGGAGGATCACACAATGGCATTCCAGAAAATCCAGCTCACTGAAGCCAAACGTAAGGCCGCCACCAAGCGTGCCTTCCCGAAGAGGCCCGTCAAGGGTAGCCTCAAGCAGGTATCCGACGAGCTGGGGGTGAGCATTAGCACGCTGAGAGACTGGCGGAAGAAGTATTTTCCGAAGGGCGCCTGACCCGGCTAGTTTCGGTGCGTTGGGAGCTCCTGTCCCTATGGCAGGAGCTTCTTCATATCCAGCGATACGAACGCGAGCATCGCATAGCCAGTCGTCACGCCGGTGTTGTACACCGTGCATTGGTCGGCTTCAAGCGAGAAGCTTATATTGCCTGGATCCCCCTGCGTGCGAATCAGCGTTGTCAGTACCATGTAGTTCGACAGGTGCAGGTTGTGCCTCACCAAGGTCCCCAGGGGACCGCCCAGGGGCACTATCTTCCACGGCACGTCGTTCATCGAGTACACCTCTCAGATCAGCTTGTACAGCATCAAGCAGACTCACGGGCACAAGCCTGATACCGAGTTCGGCTTGAGCTGGTTCGCCGCATTCCGCGCACACCACCTGACCGTCACGAACATCCCACTCGTAGTGCCCATCGACAGCACAGAACCAGTCGACCAGCTCCTTGTTGTTGAAGGCTTCTTCCCAAGTAGGGTGCTGCGCAAAGAGCTGGGCCAGGCACTGCATCAGAATGGACTCGTCACCGTTAGGCGAGAAGTCGTCGAGTTTGTGGGCGTGAAACACGCCATCCTCGACCCACAAGATGCCTTTGTTACCGTCCGTGAAACAGCGAACACTCACGGCGCAAACTCAGCATCGAGCAACTCAGAGGCCGTATACACGTCATCCGACTCGATGTGTAGGTACATTTGGTTGCAGTCACGCGCCACGTTCCAGTTGGGTACGACCGCGAGCAGCTTGGGGTTGGTAAGGGTTGCCATGAGCTTGCGTATCTTCCTGGTGTAGAAAAGCGACATCCCACTGGATGGCAGGCCGGCTTCTCCGGTTGTTTCCATCTTGGGGTGCGCACCGGACGGCTCCTGTATCACGAATATGCGTTGCGTGGCCATTGGTCCCCTCCTTCAAGGTAGCTCTAGTATACCATTCGGGAAGTTCTTGCACGAAATCAAAACGGGCGTAATGGGACTTGATGCGGTACCCAAGACGCTTGATATCAAGCGTCTTGGGTACCGGGTCAGCTCCTACGCCTCCTTTGGTGCGTCCTCGATGGTGTAGTGTTTCGGATCTCGTGCCGCGTGCTTTGCCTTGAGACGCGCGACATGTGGCGTCATCTGTTCGACGAGTTGTCTGTACCCCCCTGGATACTGCCTATCGTCGGTCAAGTTACCGGTGGCCTGCGCATCAACCAGAATGGCTGCGCAAGCCAGTAGATGCCCGAGATGCGGCAGTCCGCTGTCCGGGTCTACATCCTCGCCTTCGAACCAGGCCGTCAAGTGCCGGACGGCGGCATCGTAGTAGATCGATGCACGCGCACCACCAGGTCGGTAGTTCGCGCGGCCGTACTTCAAACAGCCGTCCAGCATTGCCAAGGCACCCAACACCGAAGCTGTTTGGGGCCACAGATGGAGTGGAATCTTGTCAGAGCCAATCGCGTCCTTCGGATTTCCGTTTTTCCGCCCGTCATCTTTCATAACCTTTAGTCCTCAGCATCGTCGTCCGCTCTGGTAAGCTCCGGCTTCTTGTACTCCTCCGGCTTGGCCTGACATACCTGCCCCGTAGCAAAGAGGTCCACGTGCCACACAAGTTTGCGGTTCTCGATACGTATGATCAGGCCGCAGCGCGCACACACGGCTACAGGAGGTATCAAATGAGCCGTGCCCCAGTGCCTCTCTTCGTACAGGGCTGCGGCCCGAATAGCGTAGAGTACTGCCTGCTCCTTAGGCTCCCCCAGATTTACGGCACAGTCGAATTCCTGTGCGAACCTCTCTGCGGTCCTGAAGTGTAAACCCAGAGCCGCCACGGCGTATCGGATCATCTGCTTGGTCACAGGGGGGAGCATGTCCGGCTCTTTGGGCTTGGTCCGGCTTTTGAGCCGAAGTCTCCTGATAAGGTCCCTCATAGGAGCCAGAATAGGGCAGCACTCCCCTGTCTGCTCATCCACCCAAGTACCGTGTACGGTTTCCTTCAGGTCGACGCCCTTGAGGCGCTTTAATAAGGCGGTTACCATGTTCTCGTAAACACGGCGGTTTTTCACGGCACCCTCCTAACTGGAGATCAAGTCCAGTTTTGCCGCTCGAGACAGCCGCTTGATGTCGGCCTCCCACCCGAGGGCATCCGAATAGTCCCGGGCACGCCGCAGGTAGACGAGCTGCAGCGGCCCCCGCCCCCGGGTGTACCTGGCACCCTTGCCCCGTCTATGGGCCGCCAGACGGGCCTCTACATCGACCGTGATGCCGGTGTAGAGCGTCCCGTCCCCGCAGCACAGGATATACACGAGCCAGGCCACTGTTATCGCCCCTTCTTTCCAGTGGTTGGCGTCGTCCTCCACGGCAGCCTACTTTCTTCCGCTACAGGGGCCTTCCTGAAGTTCCACCGGTACAGCTGATAGGCCGCTGCGATGGTCAGGGTCTTTGGGTGCGCCAGCCGGGACTTCTTGAACAGCACTGTAGCCCTGCCAACCTTGAAGATGGCGTGGGCGTTCCTGGCGTCCCTGAGGGTGCTGACCCTCCCCTCGTAGGGAAGACCCCTAGGCGTGTAGTACAGGGCAGTCCAGCCCTTGTACTCTTTGCAGGTCTTGAGAGGGGGCCTGGCGTCCCCCCGGGCTGCCTTGTCCACAGCCGCTACCTGCTTGCGGGCAAGGCGTATGATGGCCCCGATGGAGTCCTTGGCCCCTCCCTGATCGATGGCCCATTCGGCCACCCCGATCAGGGCGTCTACGGCATTCTTCAAGTCACTGGTGGGCATTTTCTTCTCCTTTGTTGATAGCCCGTTCGGCCTCTTCTTCGAGGGCCTTCCCGTACGCCCCGACGTCGTTGTCGAGGATTGAGGTCACCACGGCATCTTCGGTGGTGACCCTATGGGAGGTAACGGTGACTGCGACGAAACCTGCCGACGCCTCCCAGAGTTTTTCCAGGATGTTTGCCTGGACCTCCTCGGGGGTATCACAGCTCTCCCCGTCGTACACATAGGTGTCCATGGACTCCCACCACCCCTCGTAGTCGTCCCCATCCCGGAACCGCAAGGCTGTCCTGACGGCTTCCGGAACGATCCCCCGGTAGCCGTCGCCCAGGTTGGGCATAGTCATGATTCGGATACTGTACTTGTACGTGACCCCCATAGGGGCCTCCTTTCAGGTCAGTTGAATTTACTGTGCTTTTGCTTATACCCACATTACCGTGGGCATAGTGCGGGCCTGGTTTTCAACCTTCCCGGGTGTCCTCCCAGATCTGACCCATGACCTGGCTCCAGATCTGACCCCTGACCTGGGGAATGATCTGGACGCTGACCTGAATCCAGGCCGGGTCCCTGACCTGGTTCCAGACCTGGGCACTGACCTGCTTCAAGACCTGGCTCTCGACCTGGCCCCATACCTGGTCCCTGACCTGGGTCCACACCTGATCCCCTACCTTCATTTGGCGTCCTCCCTGACCTGGTCCCAGACCTGGTCCTCGGCCCGGTCCCAGATCTGGTTCCTGACCCGGTTCCTGACCTGGTCCCAGACCTGGTCCATGACCTGGGTACTGATCTGGGCACTGACCTGGTTCTTGACCTGGTCCCAGATCTGGACCCTGACCTGGACCCTAACCCGGTTCCCGACTTGGTCCATGACCTGTCTAGTTATCTGGCCTCCGACCTTCATTTGGCGTCCTCCCAGACCTGGTCCCTGACCTTCATCTCGTGTCCTCCAAGATCTGGGCCATGACCTGGGCCATGACCTGGTGCCAGACCTGGGCCCCGACCTGGGCACTGACCTGTTCCCAGACCTGGTCCCCGACCTGGACCCTGACCTGGACCCGTGCCTGGACCCATACCTGGCCCCTGACCTGGTATTCAACCTTCATATCGTGTCCTCCTCGACCTGGCCCCTGACCTGGTCCAAGACCTGGACCCTGACCTGGTCCATGGCCTGGTCCCAGACCTGGCCCCTGACCTGGTCCCAGACCTGAATCCAGCCCTGGTCCCTGACCTGGACCCTGACCTGGACCCAGACCTGTTCCTCAATCTTCATCTCGTGTCCTCCTCGACCTGGCTACTGACCTGGTCCCAGATCTGGTTCCTGACCGGGCCCCAGATCTGGGCCATGACCTGGGCCAAGACCTGGTCCCTGACCTGGCCACTGACCTGGGCACTGCCCTGGACCCAGATTTGGCCACTGATCTCGCCCCAGATCTGGTCCCCGACTTGGACCCTGACCCGTCGCCCTATTTTCATTTCGTGCTCTCCCTGACCTGGCTCCTGACCTGGTCCTCGACCGGGTCCATGACCTGGTTCCAGACCTGGTCCCAGACCTGGTCCTCGACCCGGTCCCAGACCTGGTCCCTGACCTGGTCCCTGACCTGGCCCCAGACCTGGTTCCAGACCTGGGCACTGACCTGGCCCCCGACCTGGACCATGACCTGGCCCCCTATCTTCATTTGGCGTCCTCCCTGACCTGGCTCCAGACCTGGTCCCAGACCTGGTCCCAGACCTGGTTCCTGACCTGGCCCCCTATCTTCATTGGGTTTTCTCCATTCCCTAACTCCAAAAGCCTCCTAGGTTTCCACACGGGGGTTGTACTGGTCCGCCGTCAGCCCGAACGTCCACGCTACGGCCTCTTTTGCCGTGGTCATGGTGGGGGGCACCCGCAGGTAGTACTCCCGCTGGGTGGAGGGGCATATGACATGCACCATCAAGAGCGGCTCATCACCCGTCAGCTCGATGCGCAGAAGCTCGCCCTTCTCGTCCTTGGCGATCACCTGTGCTCCTGTTTCCTTGGCGATCCGCTCCATCCCCAGGCGTTCGATCATGACACGCCTGACTTCAGCGTTGACCTCCTGGAGCACTTTGATGGGTTCGAGCTCCTGGGGCTTCAGGATCACGTTGGCCTGTACTCGCACGCCATGCCAAGCGTAGACGGGCCAGCCGTCCGGGTACGCAACGGCTGGTCCGTCGGGGCAGTGCAACCGGCCCTGTTCGTCTCGGTGCAGCACGTTGTGCCGCTCCGAGATCACACACACGGTCTCGTAGGCCCACCACCAGCCTGCGCTTTTGTTCAGCATCAACAGCCCTTTCAGGCGGTCCACACAGGCCAACGCACAAGCCCGACCCCAAAAGTCGTAAAAGCTTGAGTACCCGGCGTCGTGGGCGCCGAATGCGCTGCAGCTGTCGTACTGCAGTTTGATCTCGCCCAGAACTGCACGTGCGGCCAGGTCGAGCGCGGTTTCGACCTGTTCCGGGGTCAGCGGCACCGACACATCCATGTCGCTGTCGTTTATGGCGGCCTTCAAGTAACCACCATGCACCGGGCTCTGAGCCCAGATGATGGTCATGGGGGGCTTGAGGCCTGCCGCCTCGTAGGCCAGCTTGACGCCCGTTTCGGCCTGGGCCCTGTCTGCGGGAGATGTGCTGAGCCCATGTGCCAGCCACTCGTCCCGGATGATCGGGATCATGGCCTCTTGCTCTTTGGTCAATTCGTTGATCATCTGCTCTCCTTCGGGGCCAGTAGAGCCCCTCGCACTGCTTGACTATGTTCAGAGCGTTGGCACCTTATCCCCGTTTTGTGCCCTCCCTGACCTGTTCCCAGACCTGGCTCCAGACCTGGTCCCTGACCTGGCCCTCGACCTGGACCCTGACCTGGGCACTGACCTGGTCCCCCACTTTCATTGGACGTCCTCCTGTACCTGGGCACTGACCTGGCCCCCGACCTGGTCGATGACCTGGTCCCAGACATGGATCACGACCTGGTCCCAGACCTGTTCCCAGACCTGGGAATTGACCTGGTTCCAGATCTGGCCCTCGACCTGGGCCCCGACCTGGCCCCGTACCTGGTCCCCGATCTGGGCCCCAAGCCGGTGCCCCACCTTTCTTTCAATCTTCATTCAGTGTCCTCCTCGATCTGGGCACTGACCTGTTCCCAGACCTGGCTCCAGACCGGGTCCCAGACCTGGCCCTCGACCTGGACCCTGACCTGGCCCCATACCTGGCCCCATACCTGGTCCCCGACCTGGGCCCACACCTGGTCCCTGCTCTGGCCCCTGATCTGGTCCCTGATCTGGTCCCTGGCCTGATCCCCCACCTGATCCCCTACCTTCATTCGGCATCCTCCCTGATCTGGCCCCAGACCTGGTCCCCGACCTGGTCCCTGACCTGGTCCCAGACCTGGTCCCAGACCTGGTCCCAGACCTGGCCCCATACCTGGCCCCATACCTGGTCCCTACTCCGGCCCCTGATCTGGTCCCTGACCTGTTCCCAGACCTGGTCCCCCACTTTCATTGGACGTCCTCCTGTACCTGGGCACTGACCTGGTTCCTGACCTGGCTCCAGACCTGGTCCCCGACCTGGTCCCTGACCTGGCCCAAGACCTGGAGCCAGACCTGGTTCCAGACCTGGCCCAAGACCTGGACCCTGACCTGGACCCAGACCTGGTCCTCTATCTGGTCACTGACCTGTCGCCCTATCTTCATCGAGTGTCCTCCCGGACCTGGTCCCCGACCTGGTCCCTGACCTGGTCCCAGATCTGGACCCTGACCTGGACCCTAACCCGGTTCCCGACTTGGTCCATGACCTGATTCCCCACCTTCATTAGCGGCCTCCTGGGCAGAGCCTGCCCAGATACTGGATCAGCGAACGAAAAAGGAGGGCACCAAAAAGGCGCCCTCCTTGAAGAGGCTTCAGTCCTCGTGTCAGTCGATGACACCCTTCAGCCCCTCAGGCGAATACTCCCTCTGATGAATCACTCGGTATGTGCCTTTCAACAGCACAACGGCCGAGTGTTCCTGGTGCAGTAGCTCTACCTTGGCACGGAACACTTTGATCCACTGCTGCCCGGAGGGGGTAGCGTACTGCTTGGCCCCCTTTTCTATCCGGTGCATGTGTCCGGTGGCTTCACCACGAGCCACGATGCAATGCCCCACCAACGCGGCGTCCGTTGGGATTTCCGTAGCGTCACACGGCACTATCCACACATCTCCCTGACGAAACATTGTTCCTCCTTTTCAAGTTGGCCCGGCTATCTGCTGAAAAGCCAGGCCCCGAATAATGCACCTATAAACGCCCCGATAAACGTTACGAACAGGATCATTGTCTCTCCTCAGGCCAAAAGCCGTTTTATTTCCTTTGAAAGTTCCAACCTCACTCCGCACCACGGGCAGTGTTTGACTGCAACAAACATCCCGTGTGCCAGGACAAACATCTTGTACTTGATGTGATATCGAACCATTCCCCCGCCGTCTTTGCAGCAATCCCACACCAATATCTGGGGCCAGACAGCATCCTTTGCGTTACGACCTGCGCATAACTTGCAGTTCACCTTTTTCTTGTTATACGTAAACTGCCTAACCGGCTTCAGGCCACATGCTGTGACAGCCGTATCGGAGTTCAATGGCCTGGGGGAATCGTTCCCCCAGGCGTGTACCCCCCCAGGCTTCCTGGACATTACGCTTCGACCTCCACGATCTCAATGCGTTCGTACTCTGCTCTGTTGCGGGACCTGAGAAACGCCCAGGCCCGCTCTGCGAGTTTCTGGGCAGACTCGTTTCTGGGAATAGTCTCCAGAAGCTTTCTTGCCTTCTCAGCGTCCTCGTCCTCATACCAGCCCTGATCCAGGCGTTCCTGGATCAGCTTCATCATGACAGGGAGTGTTGGCTTCCCGCCTCCCGCAGTTAACACACGAAGCCCGTGCTTCTCGTATGCAAGGGCTACTTGACTCACAGCTGGGCTCCTTTCTCACGTTCGGCTTCGACGGCGTCAGTAACCGCCTCATGAAGTGCTGCCTTGTGTTCGTCCTTACACATTGAACAGGGCACGACGCTCAGCGTTACGGCCACTTCTCGGTAGTGGGTCGTTGCGTTCTCGTCTGCTATCTGCAGCGCCTTGTCGTGCTCCGAGCACTTTACAATCAGGTTCACACACCTCAACCCTCTCTTTTCGCCGTGGTGGTTACAGGGCCAAGTACCCTCTTCTTGGCGTACCCCGACGGTTTTATCGAGTACCAAGGCCGACATCGTGAGAACACGGCCCCATCGTGATACAGCCAGACCTGCACGGCCCAACACTCCCACCAGGAGCGCATCGTTATGCGGATCATCTCAACCTCACAGCAGGTTCTCCATCGGACACCCGCTTTATGGCGTTTTCCTTGGTCGCAGCTTGTACGATCCAAAACGTATGCTTGTACTCCTCCTTACTCTGGATGTCCCGCACACAAACATCGGCCGTGCGATAGCTTGGCCAGGGTGTATCACACACCAGGAGAAGCCCCAAGCGGTCTCCGCTCATCACGACCCACCAGTGTAGGCGCTTCATTGGATACCTCCTCAGTCTTGGCGGTCACGGTTGGCATTTTTTGTGCACCCGGCGATTCCCCATTGACACGCCCTTGCCGTCTAATTGCCCCCCACAGACCGCACAGTATTCCCCGTGCGTGTTGTCCCAGGTCGATTGACCATTCGGTAACCGCACTATCTCCTGCATCTCGTCGAGCTCTCCGATCTCAACGTCGCCGCTGCACTCGTGACACACGGATGGCGTATCAATGCGAGACTCAGCGACCCTCTTGAGCTCCTCGACGGAGGCATCTACCGGAGCGTCGAACTCAACCCAGCACGAGGCCCAAACTGAATACATGGCGCGGTATCGCACGTGGCCTGGTTTCGTTGGTCTCGCCATTAGAACTCCTCCCCTGTAATCTGGCAGCTGGGCGCCCCGGAACACGGCAGTTGAGCGTCCAGGAACGACCTCTGTGACATGTCGCGTGGGCAGTAGTCCGTGAGCCTGCCACATCTCTGGCATCGGTAGCGCATCGGACGGACGCCGGCCTGCTGGCCTCCGGCGTTCTCTGGGGGCTCGCTGCGCCAGTCGAGGGTCATCTCTCATCTCCCGTCTGGGTCTCAGGCATCTCTGCCTCCCCAAACATCATGCATAGGCACTCCATGCACCAGGACGAGCCGTAGCAGCCCATGATGCGCATGTGCCGCATTCGAGGGTGCGTGCACCATGTGCACGGGTCAAAGTTTTGGTCGTGGGTCATGGTGTCTTCACCTTCCCTTACAAGGGGTCTGATGGGCTTCACACCCCCCGATCGTACATCTCTAGGCTGATGTCCTGATCCGGCTCTTTGTACGCGAGCGCATAAGCGATGCGTAACGCGTGGCGAATCGTGTCGGCGGGGCCCATGAACGTCCACCCGAGTGCTCGACGCGCCCGCACAAACGTGGCGTGCCGCCTCTCCCACCGCTGGGTATCAGTCGGAGCGCTTAGGATGTATATATCAAGTACTTCAAGATGGTTCATGCCTCCTCCTTCTTCGGCGCGTGCATCTGGGCGGCGTATAGCGTCAGGTTTGGGTCGTATGCGTCAGGCTGCCGGTGCCGGAGCGCCTCGTTCTCTGCCCGCAACTCGTCGATGATGGCGAGGAGGTAGTCCATGTCCAACATGCCAGCGACGTATCGGTTTTGCCCTACGTTCTGGCGGAGGTGCACCTCGCGTTCGGTCATGCCTTCTCCCCCTCACGCTCTAGTCGCAGTCGGATGGCCTCCTTGACCATGTCGTCGAGTGCGATCTCCAGCTCGCCGACACGTGCTGCCCGCCGGTTGCGACACTTTTGCTCGGATTCAAGCCTCTCCGTCTTGTTGCGCAGCTCGTCGATGATGGCGAGGAGGTACGAACTGTCGCGGTCGGCCGACGGATCAAACTCTCGCTCGATCCGCCTGATACGGGCCTCCCTGTCTGGGTCGTGGGGCATCGCTTTCCTTTAAGCCTTTCATCCATCCATCCCGATTTATTCGGGGTCGTCGTGTTCATTGACGCAATCGATGCAGTACAGTTCTTCGCTTATGTTGTCGCCCTCGCCACGGACGTAGACGTGATCAAAGCAGATCCACGACTCACAGCGGGCGCATTGATCCTCGGCTTTTCCAGTGTGGCATCTAGTGCAGGCCTCTCTCTTCTTCACGCAACGCTCGTCGGTCATTTCTCCTCCCATTGGGCGATCTGCGCACGCACGCAGCATGGCCAGCACCTATCCCCCTGGTCTCGACCAGGATCTGCGTCAGGATGCTCACACGGGCTATCCGCTATGCAATATACGAGATTCGCCAGCCTGGGCAAATCGGTGCGGGCGTGGGCGATGAAAGCCTGGTCGCCCGGGTTGTCCATGGCAGACGGGCGCTGCTGATTCATTGACTGAGACACCCAAGCCAGCCATCGACCTCCAGTGTGGGCGATGCCGTTGCCGGAGGTGTTGTAGTTCCACGGCCCTTCGGTAGCCTCTGCGCACCTGGCCAAGACCTTTTTGATGTATCCGTCCCACATCACTCCACCTCCACTGTCGCGTCGGGGTACAGGGACCGGAGGTCCTCGGCCAGATCAGAGCCCCGGTCCTGAGCATAATCATCGTGGGTGTCTGACCCCACGATTTCCCAAAATCCGTCTCCCCATACCTGGGTCTCGGAGCACCAGCCTTCCTGGCACCCCGACTGGCAGTCCCACCATACGCGGATCCGGGTCTCCTCGTTCATACTGTCTCCTCCTGTTGTCGGCTGTCTCGGGTCTCATCGTGGGGTGGTCATACGGGCAGCCTACGTTCTTCATCATCCTGACGAAGAGCCCCCAGTTCCATGTAGAACTGGCGGGCTACCAGGGTGAATGGTCGGGCACCTACGGGCAGCGCCGTGATTCCCGCCAATCGGTGCAGGGTGTCCAGGGGAAGCTCTCCGGGCCTTGATAAGGCTGTGACCTCACTCCACAGCCCCCAAGGCAGTGTTACGCCGGTGCCCCAGTGCTGTGCCAAGATCTGTCGTGCTCTGTCAGGTGGCATGGTTGTTCTCCTTGATCCACGTTTCCAGGGGAACCAAACGGTCCTCTACCATAACCGCCACCTCCGGGTGTTCTCCGTCGTACACAGGAGTGAACCAGGGTTCAGGCCCTTCGACGAGGGTTTCCCCCTTCTTACACTTGGGGCAGACTGCCTCCTCTGCCCTCGTGTTGGGGACTGGGACGTATTTCAGGCCCTTGGCGAACCCGGTCCACCCGCAGGGGCAGCTCCATGGCCGTAGGTCCTGACAGGCCTTGCGGGCCCTTGCAGCCGACCCGTCGGTCAGCTTGAGGCTCAGTCCGTTTCCGCTGCGTCGCAGTGCTACACGCAAGCGTTTTAGCTCTCTTGAACTACTCACTTCGACTTCATTCAAGGAAGTGAGCACGAGGTCAATTTTCCCACAGCTCCAATGCGGTTTCTGGGTGTTGGGCTGGCCATCAGGGTCCAAGACCGGGGTCATTCGAGGGCCTGTGGCACTCCCTACCAGTTCGTTGGACCAGACCTGAACGCCGGTCCTTGTCGTGATCCAGGTCCACACCTGGGGGGCGATGCTCGCGTCTACGATGTAGGGGGTCATGCCAAATCTCCTTTCGAAGTGTCCTGTGATATGCGCTGGGCCCCTGCTTCCGTACACTGGCCGCATTCCGCCAGGTTGACCCTGGCCGGGCCATCTGGTGTCACAGGTGGTAGCCAGACTGGTCCTTCCACGATCCACTGGATCTCGCCTTTACACTCCTCGCAGTCCGGGTCCCCGTAGCTGGAGTACAACACTGTGTTGCACTCCTCGCAGTACGTCGGAGGCCCCTCGTCGTAGGTACTGGCACCGAACGTGGTCCCGTAGGCGTAGTGCTCTTTACGAGCACAGCCTGAGCAGTAGGTATCCCCGCAGCTGGCTGCGTAGGATTCCTTAGGGGCTATGACATAGAACAGGACGGTGTAGCCGCCTGGCCACGCATATGGCTGGAAGAACGCTTTGGCCTCTTCTGCCGTCATGCATCCCAGGTGCTGGCGTCGGCCCTCTTCGGTGAGGCTTACGTAATCGTGCAGGGTGCCGCAGACGTCGCAGGTGGGGTACGCATCAACTTCTGCGTCAGCGAAGATGGGGTGCACGCCCTCATTTTCGAGGTCCACCCCAGGAGGCAGGCACAACACACAGTAAACCGCCGCGTCGTATGCCACGGCGTCAAAATCGTAGGATTTCACGGCTTCTCCTCCTTCCTACCGATGACCGTCGTGTCTGGGCCGGACTCCGTAGGTGCTGTGTTCTTTCTGAGTAGGCCCTCCAGCTCAAAGATCCTGGCTTTCAGCCTCAGGATCTCTTCTTGGGCAGAGGCGTCCTTCGTAGGCGCCATCGGAAGCTTGGGCCGGCAGCCATCAACATGTGCCCGCCATGCCGAATAATCCCCAGGAAGTGCCTTCTGGCAATGAGGACACGACTGTCCCGTCTGCCAGCTCACGTCTTCCATGACTTCTCCCTCCTTCCCATATCCCTCAGTAACTCCAGCAACCCGCAGGTACAGGGACCCTCGGGATGACAGGTATCAGCGTGTGCCAGGTATTTATACATCAGGCCCAGAAGCTTCCGAAGCTCTCGAACTTCCCCGATCAACGCAGCAACATTTTCCTGTTGCGTGACCGTTATTGGTCCGGCTTTAGCCTTGGCCTCTATCGCCTCCAGGTCCAATGGCTTCACACTTCCTCCTCGTCGTCGGCAGCTAACACGGCCTTGATCGGGGCATCGACCAACCACCACAGGCTGTCCCCAACCTGTCCGATGATCCTGCACATACCAATACCCCGGATCCGCATTTTTGCACCGCTGGGCTTATACCGTAGTGGCTTGGTCACCTTGAGCTGGACGAAGGTGTGGCCCAGCGCCTTGCGACGCCGGGCCTCTTCCAGGACCTGTTCAGTGATCACTTGGCCCTCTTCGTAGTCGCAGCAAGAAGCCACCGCTCAACCCACACCTTGGCACGCCCCACCGTCTTAAAGTCCTTATCACAGGACTTCTCACCCACCCAGGCAGAGGCGGTGTATCTGTACGGGTCCACTCTCCAGGCCACCATTCCTCCAGGTCCCCTTGGTGCCCCTGAAGGGGTAGTCGCCTGACACCCTGTGTAGTAGTCCCCTCCGTCCTCCCGCCAAGTAACAGCCATCACGCTTCTCCTTTCCGTGCCCACACCACAGCGTTGGCCATGGCTTAATACTGGAAGTCTGGGTCCTGCCGCAGGACCTCTCCCAACGACAGGACGCGGCCAGTGTTACAGATGTACCACTCGTCGTTCTTACGCCGGATTATGTTCCCTGGCCTGGCTTCTTTTGCCGGGAGCCACATTAGGGCGCTACGCCCATCTCCCATAGGGTTCTCACTATTTGGCGTCCCGCAGAGTTCACACTGGACATAGACTTCCTTCATCCGCTCTAGGTCACTCATTACTTGTCCTCTTTTCGAGCCCAAACCACGGCGTTGGCCGGGCTCAGGCACTTTTCGTCCTGGTAAAAATCCCCCTTGGCATAATGTGCGATTCGATACGCCCAGGTGGCGTAGCCCCCGAACTTGACTTGCCACATAGGCTCCCCCGGTGCCCTGGGCAGTTTGGCACTGCCTACGCAGCAGGGCATTATTGCCAACCATTTACAGTTGGGTGTTTCGTGATAGAGATCCACGATTCGCCTGGACAGGTCCCCACAAGCGTGGGTGGCTGTCAATGCAAACTCTTCAGGGATGGCTTTGAGCTTATCCCCGAATGCAGCCCGATGGATATCAGCCTGCTCATATGAGAAGCGGGCGACATCTTTACGTAGTTTCCGGGGGCGTAGCTCAAACGCATACGCCCACAGATAGGGCAGCAAGTACGCTGACGTTATCGACGTCAGGCTGTTCCCAGCACAGACATCCACCAAAGACCGGACCATGGGCCGGTCCATGGCAATACCCCGGAGCTTCTGGATCAGAGTCATTGACTCTGAGATCTCTTTCTCCGGTTTGTGTAGCCGCGGTGCCGTGTTCAGGATGTCGCCTGAACAGCGCAGGGCTAGAAAATCGCTTACATACGTTCGCACGAGGCTCCTTTCAGGCAACTCCTTTTGAACAGTGAAAGTACGAGCACTGGGGGCTTATACCAGACTCACCCACAGGTCATTCCCGCTCTAGCCGCTTTGCCAATCTCTTGACAGCGTCGCAGCGAACCCAATGTGGCTTGGCCGCAAGCCAGGGCTTCCTGGGGTTCTTACAGGCCTCCCCAGGCACTGCCCCACACGTGTCACAGTGCATTGTGAGGGGGTCCGGGATGGGGCTACTCTCCATCTTCGAGATCAATCCATGAGGGTTTGGTGGCCAGGATTGCTTTCAAGTCCACGTCTCTCTTGGTCTCTAATGGGAATTGCTTGCGATATTGATTCCAGCCCGAATGAGCCCCGAAGTTGGATGGTGTGGCATCTTGCTTAGCTTGGGCTGCGTGCTCAAATGGAGACATGTGCCCGCTCTCCAAGAGCTGGTCATGTAACCGGCAGTCATCCTCGACGGAGGCATCACCCTCGAACGTCAGATACGACACCCGGGCAGCTCTGGCTGTGGCCACCTTGAGCTGTATGCCCATATCCAAGCCTTCGGTTCGATCCCCAAAAGGTACATGGTATCCGCCCCAAGCCAGCTGCTTGGGAGTGGAGGACAGGTATCTGGAAAGCATTTTGAAAGCCAGGGCTGCGAATTCAGGTTGGGCTTCCGGGCTAGCTCTCAGCGCGAAGAAGTTATGAAACTCCGTCCCTGTGAGTAGTGTGGTCATGTGTGCCCACGGCTCTAACAAGCGGTTGATCAGCTGCTTGTGAAGCTTGTGCTTCTCGAAGATAGCTTCAGCGTTCTTTACAGCGTCATCCCTGGCCGAAAGCCAAGCTGCCCGGGCTTGTTCCGCAGCATCTCCTTCAAGAGAAGTCTTGCTTTGCATGCCCCGAGCAGTGACCCCCCATTGGACCGGGATTGCCGGATCTGTCATCACGGCCTCCACGGACTTCTTGAAGGGGATAGCCCGGGAGCTGGCAGAACTACGGCTGAAGACCCTGTGGGTCCCAATTTCACTATGAATGTACCGAGAGTACGTTAGGATGAAACTGGTGAGCCGTATACCCCAGGGGTTGACTGAGTCGGCGATAATTTTGCTAGTGATGCTCATTTCTCCGACACCTCCGTGAGCTTCTTTATCTCGTCACGGTTCTCATGTGTCCCATGACTAAAAATACTTTCCGCCAGGGTATGAATGGCCTCATGCATCTCGTGTGTCCCGTCGGTCTCGTCTGGTCCCCATAGATCTGTCAACGAACACCATTTGCAGCGCCACATCGATACGCCCCCTAAACTTGCCCTGTCCGTTTCTTGAGCTTGCTGACCCTGTCTCTAACCTCGAACTTCAGCCTCTCTGCGGCTTTCAACAGCCCGGACTTCTCCAGGTCGGCTTTGATCTCTTCGATGTTATTGTCGAAGAGCTTCGGATCAATGCCGCTGAACACCAACAAGGTCAAGTGCGCATTCTCTGCCTCGATCTTGACCAACGTAGCGTGGTGGGCCCGTTTGAAGTCGGGGCTCTTGAAGCATTTACGGCAGTTCACCGCGTTAGTTTCTCGTGTGACCGTCCCCCACACGCCACAAGCGGCGTTACCATCGGGTTGAGCACCATGAGCCTGTAGGCCCCAGTCTGGTTGGAAGTGCAGGATCATGCTCCCCACCTAGGCCTTGAGCGGAGGAAACTCTACCTGTACCAACACCTTGACCTGAATACGGTGCGGACCCGCGCCTTCTTTGCTCCAGGAAATGATTGGGTCCCCACGACGACGTTCGGGTCCATATGTTTCGGCCCGTAAGGCGATCTGACCCTCGATGGCCTTGAGGCGTTCTTTCTCGTGCCCCGTGCGGCCCAGACGCTCAACCGAAGGCTCGACCGGACCTGGGTCTTCCACCAACTTACTCGCCTCAAAGATGATCACGTACCCGAGTTTCTTTTTCATGATCCGCACCCGTCCTGCCTCATGAATTTGCGCCAGTGGACCCAGCCCTGCGGACACAGGAAGCCCCACTCTCGCCACTTCGGTCCTGTCAAGAACAGTGTCCACACCGGCTTGAACTTCCCCGACGCCTCCTCCGGATAGAGGTCTATTCTGTGTGCGCACGTGGGCCAACGAAAGATGATAGAGCCTGGTCCAAACGCCCTCCGCTGCATAACGTGCTGCTTGGTGGTTTCTGTGAGCTCCATGTACGACCCTCGCAATACGATTGAGAGGGACACCCAAGAATGGTCGTGGAGCGCCCGATCCTCATCCGGGCTGATGAAGAGGTGCGCGTACGCGTTGAAGATAGGGTTGCGAGGAATCAGCCACCAACGGTGCAGGTAGACAGTTCCTAAGCTACCGACTATCAGATGTGGCTCGCGGCGCCACCACTGTCGGAAGTACCACCAGAACTGCCAGATGTACTCCTTGAGGTTCAAGAAGAAGTTGGACCGCTCATGTTCCATGCTCTGCCCTCACATGTCGCTAGGGTCTCGGAACGCTATGAATACGGGGAACCGGGGCAAGTCGTAGCCTCCATAGGGTCGACTTTCGATGGTGCAGATCGAACCGCGGTGACTATCTTGATCGTCCCAAATCTGCTGCCTGAGTGTCGCGTCGAAGCCCGTACCCACCTCGAACTCGGTGTGGGGCGCCTCTACCATCTTGACCTTGAGGGCCCCCAGCCTATTCTTCGCGGTCTTATTCTCTTTGGCGCTGGAGCGCTTAGTACGGCCAAACGGATTCTTCTGGGCCTCGTTGTTGTTGGCCATCTCCTCTACAAAGCCGACCACCGCGCACTCAAAACGTTGCTTTCGCACCCACTTAATCATTCCCCCCTCCCGCAGTGTTGAGCGCCCGCACTTGTACACCCCGGTAAGGTCCCGTAAGATCAGCCCTTCAAACCCTGCTGCCAGTGCCTTCCTCTCCGCGGTCAGGAGCTGGGCCATGTTCTTTACGATCGTAAAGTCCAGGACGGCCCCATGGAGCCTGGCTTCGGGACCAGCCTCAGTATCGAACCAGCGCTTGATCTTCTCCACGCGGCGCTCGTAGGGTTCCGTCAAGCTATAGCCCCAGTCAAAAACCGAAAATATGTAATTGGGCTCTCCCTCGAAGGCCTGTATGCCGCTAGCGGTATCCCTGAAGGCCGCCTCCTTACCCCGTTCAGTTTTGACCTGGAGTTCACCATCGAAGTCCGTGGGGAAGAGCTCTCCGACGCTCTTGGCCACGTACTTATTGCGGGTGGGAGTAAAGTTCCGACTCAGACCGCAGGGGCCGTACTGTGGTAGGTCCCCCACTATGCACCTCAGACCGTCGCGCTTGTCGGAGACAGCCAACGGGAACTTGAGATCCGATTCAGCGGGGTCTTTGGCAGCAAGAAACGGTTGGGTGATATTCATTTGGGTCTCCAGTTTACTTCGAAGTACTTAGAGGCTGATTAACCCTCGATGAGGAAGTCAGGCCAGGCATAAATGGCGTTTCGTTTGAAGAAGGCTGCGGGGGCAGTCTCTTGCACTGCGTTGCCCATAATCCTGTGCCCACTAGCGCAATGAATAACTCTCCGAGCATTAGCTGGCATATTCTCTGGCGGGGGCCATATATCCGTCACAAGGCCAACATGGCCCACATAAGCGCCCCGCCAGCCCTTGCCGTAAACCATCAGGCAGCCCACGCGTGCCCCAGGGATGACCGTCAGCATGCCCCCGGGTTCTTTGGCGTCTATGGCCATCCCATCGGTATTGCGCCAGCCGCCTGTAACGCGCAGGTACAGCGGATCTTTTGTCTTTCGGGAGACCCCAAGTACCCAACTGATGAAACCACTACAGTCACATGCCCCGTCTACCCCTGCAGGAGAAGCTGCAGTCGGATCCATGCCTCCAGAGCCCATTTTGTACTTGATAGGCATACTGAGTGCGGACCGGGCCCTTCGAATGATTTCGGACACCTTCACAATATCCCTCCAGGTACCTATTCCCAGCCCATCTCCAGCTGGATCTGTTCCCACGCTTGATTCAGCTGCACCATCTTCTCGTGGCTCCCCCCGAGATCCGGGTGTGCCGCGGCAGAGGCCTTCCGGTAGGCCGCACAGGCCGTAGCCCTGTCCACTGGCCCCGACAGGCCTAATGAAGCCCAGGGTAGCGGCTTCGTACGCTCTATGTGCTCCGCACTGAACATGGTCTTGAAGAACCGGTTGAGCGTGTCGAAATTAATGAATTCGTCCAAGTCCGGCTCGAGTAAGTCCTCATACGTATCCAAGTCGTCTTGCCCATCATCAAAGTCAACATCGACACTTTGTGGACGTTTCCGCTTACCAGACACGATCTCGCCTTCCCCCCTTGACGATAGCAAGTACAGACGCCGACCCGCGGAAGGTTATTTCACCTGGGATCTGCAATCCCATTCTTGTAGCCTTCCGGATGAGTTCGCGGTTCTGAGCGTAGCTACGCGCACCGGGATCTTTATCCCCGGTGATGTGGACCCATCGAACGTCTTCGAAACACCCAGTAAGACCCTCACGCAGCTCCCGCTTTTCCTTGGCCGACACGTCCTTATCCAGCATCACCACAAGGCGTTTTACGCCAGCATCCTGTAGCTTCTTGCGTTTTGACGGCGTCACCACCTTTCCCAGGATACCCATTGCGTCAGCCCCCACGGCCATAGCATCGAACGCGCCTTCCACCAGTATCACAACGTCATGTTGACTGGCACGCTCAAAGTTGAATAGAACCTGACCCACGGTCTTACCGACCTCGTTGTTCTTCGGATTCAGGTACTTCCTCTTCGGGTCGCGTCCCAAGAAGTCACGAGCGACGAAGTAAACCACCTCGTCCTTCTCGATTACCGGAACCATGATACGGCCCCGGTAACGCCCATTCTCCGCATACCTGATGCGGTAACTGAATATCTGTTCCTCGGTGAGTTTGCGGTCGTCTCCAAGGAGGTATGCCCGCGCCTTACGCCCCATGGGCGTCTTCGGCACGAGAGGGTCCTGGAACTCGTCCGTCCACCAGCTCAAGTCAACCGCAGTTGGCTTGATTAGCTCCTCATCGCCGTCCTCGTCATCCTTCAGGATGTTCTTGTAACGAAACGCCAGTAACTGGCGCCCCCGCAGAGCGGCCTTTATCTGGGCAACAGGGACATTCTCCCAGCGGGCAATGAAATAGGCCAGAGACGACCCGAACGGGCATGTCCAACAGTGAACGACGCTCTTCTTGAGGTTGATACACAGCTTGCGCGAGCCCTCGCAGAAAGGGCAGTCGTACACATGTTCATCCCCACCCTCATAGACTTGTGGTGCCCCGAATGTATCCTCCAGGTAATGTTCCAGGTTATCCAGGTTTCTCAATTCGTGCCCACCTCCTCCTCTTTATTGGGGGGTTTAGCCGCCTGCTTCTCCAACCTCTTCGCGGCCTTTGCCGCTGCCTTAGCCTTCTTTGCGTCCTCTTCGGCCTCTTCTGTTGGGCTCTTCCAGCCAGCACCAATAATGGCCTCATCGGCATGATTGAGGCCGTCCAGCTTATCCTGCGCCTCCTTGAACTCCTTTACGCGGTCGAGCATCTCCTCAGGAGTAACGGCCGTGGTCCACGACGACGTAGCCCAGTTCATGTTCACCAGGATAGGATGACCCTTTGAACCACCATCTCGAACCTTGGCCAGGTAAAGTCGGATGAACCCTGCCGCGTGTTCCTGCTCGGTAGCGCCTACAGCTATAATCACATCCACCTTACGTGCCTTCTTGTACGAGTTTCCAATGTCCTTGACGGAGGTCTGCGCCTTACCGTAGGCGGATTGCTTTGTGTCGCTGGTCACCCAGATTGGGATGTCCAGCTCACTCGCCAGGGTAAAGATCGCGTTGTAAATGTTTCCCAGAGCCTGCCACTCATCGCGAATTGGTACGGCAGGCACCATGTAATCCGGCGAATCTATGATGATAACATCTGGGATGAAGCCCTTGGACTTCCACACCGACAGGTTCATTCGAATGTCGTTGATCGTGTGGGTATCCGGCTCGAACCACTCCACCACCATGTTGTGTTCATAGTTCTGAATGAACCTGGCCATCGCGGGCACTGCAGATACGTCCTCGAAGTTATGCGCGCGTAACCAGGATGTGTTCTTGCCTGTAACCTTGCAGTCCATCTTCGTGCCTATCTTATTCGCGCTCTGCTCGAACGTGTAGTACAGCGCCTTTCGTCGGGCTTCGACGGCCCCCACTGCTATGTTCACGGCAAGCGTGCTCTTCCCAGAGTTGGTAGGCGCAACAAGCATCAGAACCTCACCGCCCCCACCACCGCCATCAAGTCTCTCATCCAATTCGGCCAACCCAGTAGGTACGCGCCGTACCTTGAAGTTTTTACGCCATATACTGCGTGCTTTGATCGCATCGGGCGTGAAGACGACAGTGCCGCACTTATCGGCATCTTGACCGACAGCAACAGCCTGTAATACATGCTCCAGGGCGGTATCGAAAGCATCCGGCTGACCCAGGCGGGCATAGCCCTCGATGTACATGCGCTTGAGTGCTTGATGCCGGCCGAATATGACTATCTCTGCCTTGATGTGCCCCACTTGCCCCAGAACAGCCAGCTCGAAGATATTACGTGCGAGTTTCTCGAGTATCGCAGAACCACCATAATTGGGATTTTCTGCGATGTGGCTCTTCACGTAGTTGTCGAGCACACCCCAATCGGGTGTGCTCGAGTGCTCATCAAAGTGAGAGAGGATCAGGTTGGCCAGAACCCTCTGGTGCACGTCTTCGAAATACTCGGCCCGCAAAATACGGCGATGGCTGGCAAGGAGGGTGGGGTCCTGCACCATTATCGCCAAGATGCGCTTGACGAAGGGCTTTGAGTACGTGTAGGTGTCGGGGGTGTAGTCTTCTACTGCGTGTGTCGGCGCGTTCCCTTTTTTCTCTTCCGTGGTATCGCTCTCGGGCTTCTCTTCCCCGGACTCAGACATTAGACCCCCTCTGCCCAGTGTTAGCGCCCTGATTGGTGACGAGCTCTTGCCAAAGAGCGTCGAGCTTGCCGCGTAAAGACCTCATGTTACAGAGCCTCTTGTAGAATTTCTTGACCGCAGGACTGAAGCGATCGGTGTCACTATCCCCGCTAAGCCGAAGGCGTACGTCCGGGTCAACGGCAATGAAATACACCGTGAATTGATCCGGGAATAGTTTGTACATCTCGAAGTTCGAGAACCCGAAGCTGCGGTACTTTCGGAAGTTGTAGGCAGACTGTTTGAATGCGAGGAATATTTCTTTGTATCCCACGGCGCGTACGGACTTGTAGTCGGACTCCGGTATGCGCCTCTTACGCTTTGCCTTGTACGCGTCGTACTTCGACCAGGCCGTGTACCCGTAGAGCATGTTGGGGTAGGGAAAGCGAAACTTACTCGGCAGGCTATCGAACTGCGCAGCAAGAAATATCTCGTGCTCATCCCAGATGCCCTTGTACTTCAACATGCAGTAGAAGCTTTCAAAGTAGCGCCAGTTCTTGTCCCCCCGTGGGTTGCGTATGGCCAGTGCTGGGTACTCCCGCCCGATGCACCGCGCTACCATAGTGGAGTACGCCCGCGAGAGGGCCACGATGTTCTTCTCGTCTTGCGTCATAGCTGCCTCTCCCTGCGTTACGCGACCCACTTTAGCGGCGTATCCCGTTTGTGCACCACGTACGCCTTCGTGCCCTTGTACACACGTACCCGAGCAAGACTGTGCTCCAGCAAGTATTGGCAGGTCTGGTTTACGTAGTCCCGCACGTACAACACCTTGGGCAGGCCCGGCGTAATACGCATCCCACGACCTACCTGCTGAATGGTTTTACGGGGCGTGACGCCCTCGTCTGCCAGGATAATGGCCTTGATTGCCGGGATATCCACCCCGACGTTGAATATGCGCGTCGTAACAATGACCTGCAGAACCCCCCGTGCGAACTCTCTGACGGCACCGCGCCGCGCATCAACGCTGGTGTTGCCGTCCATGTACCGTGAGCGCAAGCCAGCCGCCTGCAGGTTGCTCTGGATAAGCCGTCCGTGCCGCCGCTTCTCCACAAGGATTAGGGTCGGCAGCTTATGCGCGGCGAACCACAGACAGTCGTCTACTATGCTGGCATTCTTTTGCCCCAGCTCGATAGCCCCCTCGTTGTAGGCCGAGAGGTAGTCATCATTCTTGTCATGGTGCTTTAGCTCGTTGAATCCCCCCACCGTCTTGAAGAAGATGTTCGGGATATCGATCAGGCCGCGTTGGATCTGGTCCTGAAAAGTGATACGTGCCGCGATCTCACCGGTCTGCCCTATCAGCGTCAGGTTGGCAAGCTGGTTATCCACGTCAAGCGCTGTGGCAGAAAGGCCGTAGCGGTATGCGGCTCCAACGGCTTCCAGACACGTTGAAAACGTCTTGCCGGGTACCAGGTGACATTCGTCCGCAAAGACGACTTTCACCTCCGTCTCGAGCCACCGTGCGAATTTCTGATCTTCGAGTCTGCGTGCAAGCGTGTCAATAGAGCACACTACAACCTGCGCGTCGAACTCAGCTGTGCCCTCATGAATGAGGCCAACCTCTGCCTGCAGGCGTAGAGATAAACGCTCGGCGGTCTGGCTCATCAGCTGGATGCCCTTGATCAGTACCAGCGTCTTGGGCATGCCCAGCGCTTTGATAACACCCGCCATCACCTCGGTCTTGCCGGAGGAGGTGATCCCGTCGAATATGCAGCGCTTGACCTCGACCAGCTTGTCGATAGCCTCTATCTGCTTGTCGCGTAGCTGTATGCCGAATAGCATATCCGGCGTGGCCTTTACCGACGGCAGCGTTTCCACACCTTCGTACTCGATCTCCACGTAAAAGCCCTTCTTCTGCAGCTTGCGGATGAGTACGTGCAGAAGGCCCGCTGGGAACCGCCTGCCGCGGATAAAGCGAATCACGCCGTTCCAGCAACCAGAGCGGTAGGCCTGCATGAACATGAACTTGGGGTGTCGGATAGAGAGGGCACGGTCGGCCGCCAGTTTCTCTGGTTGCGTGGCTTCTACGATGCGGCACTGCCGCGCGGTACATATGACTTTCATTGCGCTCTCCTAAAAGTCCTCGCTGAGTAAAAGAGAGAGGCCGTCCTCCCTTATTAGGCGAGCCGGCGGCACACCCCGGTCGGGGATTGGAAGATAGAGTCCCAACCGTCGAATACTCTGGTCGGCGTACTGCCTCGTGAACCCAAAGTGCTGCGATATGCGGCCACACGTAGCCCCCCGGTTAACCAGATCGATGAGCATCAGTATGCCGCCCCGATCAAAGTAGATCCCATCGAAGCGCTGCCATAACTCGAAGCGTGACAGCACATTACCGGCACCCGTACCTGGATTCGGCCTTCTACGCATCGTCATTCACTTCCCCGTCCCCTACCCAATCGACGCGATCGACGATTTTATAGAGGTCGCCCTTCTTGAGGTGGTACTGCAGAACGCGGACTATGAGGTTCTTGGCCGAGCTTGCGCTGCCGCCATAGAATCCAACCCAATCCGACTCAGAGATCCATGGCGCACCCACGTGCAGGTCCGCCTTGAATGTGATCTTCAACACGGCTACTTCACACCTTCGCGGTCCATTACGCAGTGAAGCAACCAGATCGCGTCAGCGTGATTATCATCCTCCGGATCGATCTTCAGCTTGATCTTGCAAGCTTCGATCATATCCGGCTTCTTGGCGTTGCCCTTCCCCGTGGCGAACTTCTTGATGGTCGCCACGGGGACTGCCGTATAGGGGATGTCATTCTCTTCGCACCAAGCACTGAGGTGTGCGATTAGTCCGCCATAGACGTGTGCCGCGTCGACCCCCATATGCCTGCGAACCTCCTCGTAGGCGACGAGGTCCACCTTCCCTATGTCACGAAGGTGCCGCTTGAAGCTGACGTACCGCATCCCGCCGCCTTCGTGGCGACGGGACTGCAAGTTCCAGACACCCCCCGTGATCGTGCGCGCATCGTAAAGCGACCATCCGCACAAAGTCCCTGGATCTATAGCCAATATCCTATTCATACGCGCCCCCTCCAAGTAGTAGTTCAAACTACTACGCCAGATGACTGATGCCCTCCTTCTTCACTACCGTAATGGCGTGTGGGAACTGGGCATCGAACATCGGGTTATTCGTGACGAGGAATATCCTCCTCGTCTTGGCAAGCCGCCGAATCAACGTCGCGGCACGCTCCCAGGCGGCTGGATCACTGAACTTCAGGATCTCATCCAAAAACAACAACCCAATACGCCTGTTCTTGCGAACGCAGAGCAGATCATTCAAGGCGAACCACACAGCAAGGTCGACGCGGTCACGCTCCCCTCCGCTATTCCCCCGGTAGCTGTTGGCCCCGTGCAGGTTGAAGACCTCGACCTGGAACTTCTCCTTCACCGTGCCGTCGGCTAGCTTCGTCCGGTTGGTAAACCGAATATCGAGCTGCCCATCGGTAAGCGTGTCCGAATAGTCCCGCACAGCCTTGTTCAGGACCGGGATAAACTGGTCGAGCATGTAACTACGGATGCCCTGGTTCCCAAAGCCTTTGACCCAGAACGCCAGGTCTTGTATATGCAGAGAGCACTCGTGCTCCTTTATGTGTAGCTGGCTGACCTCGGCCTCTGCTGCCTTACGCTGCTGTTCTAGTTTCTCGTGCATTTTGGCGTACGGATCGATCTTGGCGTGGTGTTGTATTATCTGCGTATCGATACCGGCAATGCCGTCGCGCAGAGACTTCAAGGTACTCGCTAAGGTATCAAGCGCCCGCTCCTGCTCTCGGCGTACCTTCAGCAGTTCCTTTAACGTGCTAGCATCGATAGCCAGCTCACGCTTTTTGGCACGCCACCTATCTCGTTTCGTTGCGAGCTTCATAGAAAGTTCATCAGCTTCTACGAAGGCTCCGCGTTTATCGTGCGCTTGCTTGATAAGCTCGTTAATGCGCTCCTCAAGGTTGCTTTGCTTGACCTCCTGTGTGCACGTTGGGCAGGGCTGCCCATCTGGCATATCTTGTAGCGCACCGTATTCCGCAGCCAATGCGCGCGTTTCCCGATCAAGGGAATGTCGAAGCTGTAACGCCTCTGCAGCCAACCCCGTGAACCGTTCGTACTGCTCCTCAGCCTGTTTCTGCCCGGACAGGCTGACCTCCAGCGCATCGATACGCACGGTCAGATCGCCTACCTGGGAGGTCGGTGTGCCGCTTGATAGGCGCTCGATCTCTGCAGCCCATTTCGTGCGCTGCCCCTCAAATTCCTTGAGCTCCGCTGCCTGGGTCTTGCTCCACAGGCGGGTACCCTTCTCCAGGTCTTCGATCTGCTCACACACAGACATGAGTTCCCGCTTCTTGGTATCGTACTCTTGATTCACGTTCCGCAGCTCCGCGACAGCGGTGTCCATGTCCTCCTTCACGACCCTGGCGGCCTTCTCCAGCTCCGTAACGCCTATCAGGGCCTCCAGCAGACCCTTTTGCGGTGCGTCCGTCATCGCGGAGAAAGGCGTCTCTGCTCCCGCAGTGATAGCTGCGGTGAAGGTTTCCCAGTCCATCCCCAGTGTTTGGTTGATGTACTTCTGTGTAGCTGCCTTGGTTGCCCCCTTTATCTCGCGCCGACTATCCTCAAAGAACAGTGCGTTGCCGTGTTCCGAGTCGTCTTGGTACCGGGTCACCACGTAGGTCTCGTCGCCTGCTTTGAACGCCGTCTCCACCATCGTGCCTTTACCCGAGGCGCTATGATTAACGATGTCCTCGCCATCGAGTTTGTCTGACGTCTTGCCAAACAGACCCCACTCGATGGACTTGCGTATGCCCGTCTTCCCTGCCCCGTTGGAGACCATAGCGGGGTTGTCCTGGTTGACCCCATGGATAACGGTTACTCCGGTACCACCGAGGGGTATGGTCTCCTCCTCGTAGGACATGAAGTTCTTGAGCTTCACATGCTCAAATTCGACGTCTACGCTCATAGGTTCACTCCCGCCCTCTTGGCTATGTCTTCCCCCAGCGCCAGCACCCTCTTCCGCCGCTCAGGGTCATCCGTACTCTCTTCGCACTCGAGTTCTATGTAGCCCTCAAGCACCCTTCCAAAAGGGTCATCGATCTTCGTCTTCATTCTGACCTCTGTCTTGATCTCATAGCCGGTCGCCGTAGTAACATCGAGTGCGTCCACCTTCCGCGTGTCAAAGGAAAGACGTTCCTTCTTGTAGACCACGTGCAGATAATTGTTCTTGTATTCCGTGCTCTTGCAGAGTTCGTCGACATCCGCCTGGGTTGACACCTCTATCTGGGCGAAGGTCGGGAACTTCATGGGGTACCGCGTAAGCTTGAGGCTGTCGGTGTCGATCACCAGAAAGCCTCTGGGCTCACTCCCGCGATCCCCCCGCTTGTGCTCCAGGGGTGCACCGATAAATACAACCCTGGAGCCCCCTGCCTTGTACGCCTGGGGATTGTGGTAGTGCCCCGCGAGGACCAGATCAAAGTCCTCGAACATGTGCTCACCCGGATTGAATCCGGTCTCCGGGTCGTATCCTTCATCCGGACCTACTTTGGCCCCGCGTACACCGTCATGGATGAGTAGTACATTGCGGTCGCCCTTCTTACGGTCCGTATCCGTGATTGCCTTGATCTGCTGCTCCAGTGCGTGGTTGTCCCCCTGATAAGGAATGACAGCCAACCTAAATTTGGGGGCCGCGTCAAAGCGGAACACACGGGGTGTGCGTACCAGGTCCACATTCTTTAACTCGCCGAAGACCACCTCTGCGTGGTCCCCGTCGTTACCTCGGGCATGGTTACCCAGGTTCCAGACCAGCTTGACAGTACGTTGGAGTTCTTCGATCTTTCGGTAGCCATTCTCCAGGGAGTCGATCGGGATCTTGCCTATAGCCTCCCAATAATCGCCCCCGAACACGGCGTGACGAGTCTCGAGTTTCTTGCACAGAATGCGGAACTCGTCCACAACCGCAAGACAGTTACTCGCCATAGATGGCCGGGTCCAGGTGTGGTTATGCAGGTCGCTGAACATGGGCAGTAACATGTACCCCTCCTAGAAGGTTGGCATCGGCTCGTCATCTGATCCTGGAATAGGCATGTCATCCGCTACGCTGGGCGCAGACCTGTTGATGCTCTCTAACCGAGCCTGATAGGTACGCATCAAAAGCTGGTGCCGGCGCGTCTGCGCTTCGAAATACTCACCCAACTTGGGCATGGCGACTAACATGCGCATAGAGCCCATCTTGCGTATCCTCTGCTTGATCTCGTCAACGTCAAGTGACCGGGCCGCCAGCATAGTTGCCTTGACCTGCTCCCGCAGCTCTGGCGTATCTTTAAGGAACATGAGCTGCATGTTGCGCTTGATGATCCTGGCGGCGGATTTCTCAAATACCTTCAGCACACGACTAGGCGGCTTCTGGCTGAGGATCTTTTCCCTGTTTGCGTAGATATTAACGATGTTGCCCCACTCGTTTACCAGGGCGCGTGCCGTTTGGGGCCCAACACCTTCGATCCCCTTGATGTTGTCCGATGGGTCCCCCACCATCGCTTTGTAGTCGATGTAGTTCTCGTGGTCTGCAATCCCTGTAACCTCCCTGAAGTTGTCCGGCGTTATGGTGACGCCCCTTACCTTGTCGGTCGAGTGACGCTTCATCATAGGGCTGTAAACCACGACGTGTGCTCCGATACACTGGTAAAAATCCTCGTCGCCGGACACGATGATTGACGTATCCAGCGGGAACATCTCCCGGAACAGCGGGACGGCTGATCCGATGATGTCGTCCGCTTCCACGTCCTTACGCCGAAGCTGCACAACCCCTAACAGCGGTAGGAGTTCTTTGCGCAGGAGATCCCCCTGTCGGTAGATCTCAGGCCACACCGAGTCCGTGTCCGCCTCACCGGACTTTACCTTGCTGGCGCGGTTCCCCTTGTACTCCGGGTAGAGTGCGAGCCTCTCAGGATCTCGACCACCATCCCACGCCATGAAGAGCGCATCCGGTGCCATGTCCCTGATGATCTTTGCCAGACTCTGGATTACCCCGAAGATCGCGCCGGTTAACTGACCTTTGCTGTCCGACAAACTCGGCGCACCGAAGTGCGCACGTACGAGCAAGTTATTAGCATCGATTATAGCGAGCATAAAGCCTAATCCTCGTCGAAACTGGGCATCTGTATCTCTTCGTCCTCGGGTTCTAGTCGCTTGGCTTTCTTGGCCTTTACGGGCACTTCGTCATCGTCTTCGATCTTGATGCCTTCGTCTACGGTGCCAGAACCATCAGACGCATCCTTGAAGTCGTGCATTACCACCAGGTTGCGTATGTGCTGCTCCACCTCCGGATTTTTGAGTAGCTTCAGAAACCCGGTCTCGCCCACGAATTGGTACTCGGCGCCAGACATGTCAGTCAGCTTCAACGACTGCTTGGTCACGTTCTGGATGATCTTCCGGTCTTTCAGGTACCCAAACCAAGACCGGTGATCCCAGACCCCCAGGTTGGCTCCCTCCCAGTAGATGGGGAAGAAGGCCTTTCGAAAGGGCGGGGCTGTCTTGTTCTTCTTCAGGTACGCACAGACGCTCACGCCAATAGGTGCGTGTACCCGCGACATCTTGCCTTCGGTCTTCTCTGCGGCGTTCCTGTACAGCTTTCCCTCGCCGGTAAGCTGTATGAGCACGCTGGCGTAGAAACCAGGCGCACGACCTCCAGGTGTTGAAGTCTTCTCGCCAAAGCGCACCCCTATGTTCGCTCTGACCTGGTTGATCATCACGAACACCGTGTTGGTGCCCTTGATGTTGTGCTGTAGCTTGCGTAGCCCCACCGAGAGGGCACGGGCCTGTGAGCCTATCTGTCCCGGTCCGTAGTTGTGTCTCTCATCCTTGTCCACTTCGTTCTTCGCCATCGTGGCGGCAATGGAATCCCACGCCACGCACACCAGCTTGTTGGGGTCGACCTCCCTGGCCTTATTGGACCAGTGGTCCGTGTTGAACATGACCTCCTCAATCGTCTCTGGCTCAAGAATGATCAGCTCGTCTATGCCTTTCTTGATCCCGTAGCTCTTGAGCAGCCTATCGATCCAGTTGTGGTCCCAGGCATGCTCCGTCTCCTGGTAAATCGCCACGCCGCCGGCCAATATCGTACCAGCGAGTGCCTGGAGGGCTATGATGGACTTGCCCTCCGACGTCTCCCCAATAACCTCGGTTATGCGACCCGCCGGGAACCCACCGTAGAAGGCGCCCCCGATATAGTTTCCACCCATCGCCTTGTCGAGGGGAAGGCACAAGGAGGAGACACGATTCACCGCGTGGGCCTCCGCTTCAATCTCACGCCGGCCGAACAGCACCGACCCCTGAGACCCTCCACGGGCCTGCTTGACCAGCTCGTCCTTGAAGCTGGCGGCCCGCTTTGAACCTGCCTCACTGACCTTGCGCTTCCCCATGATTCCCTCCTACTTTTTGCCTTGCCGGGCACGAATGCGTGCGATATCGGCTTCGACGTCGCCATCATCGTCGTCGTCGTCCTTGGAGGACAACTTCTTGTCGGACTTGCCCTCGTACTTGGCCTTCTCCTTCTTGGGCGGATCCTCCTTCATCGGAGGATCCTCTTCGTCTGCGGTCATCCGCGCCTTCTTGGACACTTTGGGCTCCTCGTCTTCCTCCTCTTCCTCTTCCTCTTCTTCTTCTTCTTCTTCCTCTTCCTCAACCTCTACGGGCTTCTTCGCCGCGGGCTTGGACGGCTTCTTGGGCGCCTCTTCCTCTTCCTCTTCCTCAACCTCTACCGCGGGCTTGGAAGGCTTCTTCGCGGCCTTCTTGGGCTCCTCCTCCTCATCGAGATAGTCTTCCTTGTCGACCCCCAGGAGGTCGGCCAGCTCCGCCTGATCGGCAGGTGTGGTGAGCTTGGACATACTGGGCCTGTCCTTCAGCAGGTTCTTCGTTTTGACCTCGCCAATGAGCGCGGAGAGGATGGGGACCAGGCCCGTACCCATATCGGCCTTGATGCCAAAGCCGGTATAGCGGGTCTGCATCTGCACGCCAGTCCTACGAAATGTGACAACCTGCGCCTTCTTCGGGTGTGTGAAGTCCCCGTAGTTATCTATCATCTCGGCGAGCTCGGTGGCGACCAGCTGGGGCATCGACCAGATCTGGATACCGTCCTGTAGCGCGTCCACGTCGATCACACGGGTATTGAAGCGCGACCACGGCTCGAACTCTTCCGACCGCGCCCGATCATCCGCGTCCTCGCTGTCCCGCATCTTCGTGATGTAGCGGCACACCACACACGGTCTGCTCAACGCGAGTTTATTGCAGTTACGGTAGACGGTGTCGGTACCGTCCATCAGTTTGTGCGTGCCGGACTCGACGAAAAACAGAGCGTTTTCGTCGTCCCCCGCTTCGTCTATGGAGAGCACCAGCACCCGGTTGCGTCCTTCCTTCGGTTTGAAGTACGCCGTGCTCTGGCGCTTCTTCTGACTCGCCTGCAGCGCCCGCGTTACCGCTTCGAACTTACTCATCGCTCTGGCTCCTGTCGGCCGCCCGCTTCTTGGCAGCCCTTACTTGGTCCTTTGTCCTCTGAATCCGTTCTTCCTGTGAGTCCCTATCGGTCAAGCTGCCCTCGCTGTACAGCCGGGAACGCTCCCGCCGAGAGAGTTCCAGCAACATATCCTTGCGGTCATCAAACCCCGCAACAACCCCAGATAAAAAGGCCTTGGACTGTTGTGCCCACTCGAGCTTCTCTTGCAGCCCTTCGTAGTCTGGGTGGGCTAGTGTTTCGGCCTCGACCGCCTTGTCCGTAACCCGCTTAAGCCCTGGTGGCGGGCTTAACCGCAGCTCTTTACCCAGCTCGGCGGCGACCCGTTTGAGCTTGGCTTTGAGCCTCTTTTCCTTCGCGTCGTACAGCTCATACATCGACGTGTACCAGGCCCGAAGACTCGGGTGCTTGACCATCTCCTCGTCAAGGTTTGCTAGATTAATCTCCAGGTCATTTCTGACCTTTGCGGAGAACGTATCTCCCCCATCCAGAGGGAGGTCAATCTCCATAGCCCTGGAGTAGGGCAGTTTCGGCGTCCTCAATTGAAGCCTCCCTCCAATGTTTCTCTTGTACCCGGTTCAAACAGTAGTTTGAACTACTACTTCTCAAGCGTCTTGGAGACGTTGATGGTAATCTTCAGGGCAGCCCTCATCCAGGACAGGCCCAGGTTCTCCATCACGTCCGTCATCATGGTGGTTACCTGTTCGATCTCGTTGCCGGGGGCATCGATCACGATAGAATCGTGAACGGTTGCCACAAGCTTGGCCCTCAAACCAAGTTCTTTGAGGATTACACTCAACCGGTTAATTGCGATGATCGTGCAGTAGGCCAGAGCATTCTGCACCGGGAAGTTAATGGCGGCACGCTTGGCATGCCCACGTGCCTTTGAATCATCCGAGCGAATCTGCGGTAGACGCCTGCGTAGCCCGAACGGGGACTCGACGTACCCGAAACGACTTGCCTGCGTCTCTGCCTCCAGGTGATAGATCAGAATACGTGGGAAGGCCTCGAAGAACTTCTCCACGAACTTCCTCGCCTTGCGCTTACCCCAGCCAAATTGCTTACCTAACGCATCCGAGCTGCGCCCGTAAATAAGCCCGAAGGACACGCCCGATTTGACAATCGTGCGCTGTTCGTCGGTGACGTCTTTGTACGCTACCTTGTAGGTAAGCGCCGCTGAGTTCTTATGCAGGTCGATGCCTTTGTTGGCGGCGTCTATGATGGCCTGTTCCTTGGCAATAACACCCATCAAAACGAATTCGCCCTGGTTAAAATCCGCCGATACTAAACGACCCTCCTCATCCTGAAAATCGGATACGAAGAGTCCACGGATCGGACCCTTCTTCGGTAGATTCTGCATGTTGTACTTGTCCAACAGCCGATCCGTGCCCTGACCGGAGCCTCCTGCGCCGCAAGAGAGCCGTCCGGTCTCCGTACCATGTAACAAGTAATTGGCATGGATCTTCCCGTCACTCTTGACTACAGAACCTTCAGTGATGGGCTTGATGTAAGTTCCAAGCTGCTTGTGAATCTTGCGGTACTGCAGCAAGGTAGGAATGATTCCACCCTTGTGCGAGTAAGCTTTCAGGGTCGCGGCGTTTGCCGAGTCTCCGGTACTTGTTCGCATCAAAGGACGTAATTCCATCACCCTGAACAGCAGGAGCCGCATGTGTGGCACGGACTTGAACTTGAAGGTGGACTTCTCCTGTATAGTGGCTATCTTTTTGTTTTTGCGGATCAGCAGTCCGCGCAGCTTGTGCTGTAACGTCTTACGCTCCTTGGGATCGGTTAGAGAAGGCTCGTTGAGCCTGACACCAGTGGCCTCGAGCATGTCCAGGAGTCGATGTAGAACCCGGTCCTGCACAATAATCTGGCTCCGCAGTATTCTCTCTGTCCTGCGTACCGTATCGTGCCGCCTCATTTTCTTGTCCATCTCAACAAGAGTTGTCGAGAACTCCTTGTCGAGTTCGAAAGCTCGTGCGACATCAACGCGAATTCCGGTCTGTTCCATTTCGCCTATAGAACGTACAGCAGGGAACAGTATATGACGCAGTATGTTCCACTGTTTCTGTTCTGCGACACGTGGCTTTAACGCCTGATACAGCTTCGCCGTGACGAAGGTATCCTTTGCGTTGTAATCAAGAAGGGGCAGCAGTGGCATGTTCTCCCAGATCGTGCCCTTGAAGGTCTCCGGGTCATTACGCATCTTTGCCCTGAGTTCTGTCTTGATCGCCTCGAACGGTTCTTCGTACCCGCCGTATTTCGTGAATACGCCGGCCAGACTCTTCAGCCCGTGCGTCCCCTTTTGCTCGTCGACCGTGTAGTGCATCAGCATCGTGTCGACAATCGGACCGACAACCTCGATGCCCATATGCTTCTGAATCCAACCAATGTCGAACTTCAGGTTGTGACCGATCTTCAACGTGTTCGGATTCTCCAGAAGCTTCTTGATTGCCTCACGCAGGTGAATGTCCAACACAAAGTCGATGTGCGTGTCCTTGTGGTCGATGGGTATGCTTACGGGCCGCCCGATCGTACCGTCCTCAAAAATAGGCGTGAGCGCTATAGAGAGTATCCGTGCTGCGGGCTCCCACGGATCGAGCCCCGACGTCTCAAGGTCCCATACGATAGCCATGACACCGGAACTCCCCAAGACCTCGAGTGCGTCCCAGATGTCCTCGACATTGCTCGCGTCGATAACGGATATCTCCGGTATAACGTGTGGTTTCCACGTTCCCCGCACGATGCTATCCACCGTGAGGATATCCTTGGCAAACAGATCATTTTGACTCGGGTCGCGGCGTACATAGGCCGGATGAAACATGGGCAGGTACAGCCTGCCGTTTTTCTCGACGACTTTGCCCCGCTGCTCGGTAATACCGGACTTACCCAGCACCGCTGCGAGTGCCTGGTTACCCAGGAGCACGACAAGCTTGGGGTTTACGTCTTCTATTTCCTGGAGCACGGCGCCCTTACAGTGCTTGACCGCCGACGGGTACTTCTTCAGCTCGTTGTTGGGCGGCCGACAACGCACCGTATTGGTGAACCGCAACTCGTCCGGGTCAAGTCCTGCGCCTATCAACGCGTACCTGAGCGTCTCACCAGCAGGGCCGACGAAGGGTCGCCCCTGGTCATCCTCGTGCTCACCGGGAGCCTCCCCCACGAACAGCACGGAGGACGTCATGGGCCCGTGCCCTTCCATCAGGGGCGTGCCGCAGGTTCGATAGAGTCCACAGGCGGCACAGTTTACTTTCTCGAAGTACTTCTTCCCGCTCGTCGGGAGGGTAGCTGAGAGCTCTAATTCTTTTGACATCTCGACTCCTGGCGGACGTAGAAGGGAGATCGGCCTGCGCCGATCTCCCACCATTCGGAGTACGCCTGAGCTAGATGCCGACCTTGCTCTTGGCGACCTCCAGCCACTCTTCGATCATGGGTATCAAGTGCTTCTTGAAGGTCTTCTGTTCCTTCGCGTCCTTCAGGTCCTCTTCCTTCGTGTCCATCAGCTTCCCGAAATCCTGCGTGAAGCGCCTGAGGAGTGAGATGCTGGACGCGCCGAAGTGAAAGTGCCGGCCGCCGCCCTTGGACCGGGTAGTGGCCAGGCTGTAAACGGCCCGCTTCAACTCTTTCAGGTCCTGAACGGTGACCTTCTCGTCGTAGATGTTCACCCGCTCCTTGGTGTGCGGGTGGACGATCGTGCCCGCCTCAACGATCTTCTCAGGATCCGGGAGCGCGAGGACGATGGCGAGCTTCGTAACCCCCAGCTGGGTCAGCTCTTCGAGCTTCGCCTTGTACACGTGGCGAATCTTTTCGTGGACCCGGACCGCCAAATTGACGGTCTGGTAGGGGATCTCCGGGTACGCCTTCGAGCACCAGTCCATGAACTCCCCATGTGGGATGTAGCGCGTTCCGTTGACGCTCTTGGCGGAGCGCAGGCGCACCGCACGCTTGCCCATCGAGCCCAGCACCTGCACCAGCACGGCCTGGCCTTTGCGGTACTCGGTCCGGAGACCTTCCCGTTCGGCGGCAAAGTCGTCCTTGGTCAGCGTAACCGCCTTCTCTGGCTCGATAACCGCAACGTCGGTTCCTGTCTTGGCGGACTTGGGCGCCGGCTTGCGGATCTTGGGTGCGGGCTTGGGGGCGGGCTTGCTGATCTTGGGTGCGGGCTTGCTTTTGGCTTTGGCCGGCACCTCCGCGGGAGCTTCGGCCTGCACTGCGGTAGGGGCCTCTGTCTCCGGTTCGGGCTGTGCGGCCTCGGCCTCGGGGGACGTATCCCCGTTGGAGCCCCCGTTGATGCGGGTTACTCCCAGCTTTGCCAGGAAGCTTCTGAGGTCATCCGGCAACTTGGCCAGCTTTCGCACCACGGCAGCGTTGGCCGCCCCGACCAAAGCATCGACCTGGGCCTGCTTGTCGGTGCTGGCGAAGACTACTTCCAGCGCTTTCCCCCATGTGCTGAGCTGAGCGCTCGTGGGGAGCTTGGGTTCGGACATGTCCAGTTCCTCCTTACGTACGTTGCCGCGCCTGCGGCCGGGACAGGGCCCTACTAGAAGCCTAGCAGACGCAGCAATGGTCTGTCAATAGTTTAGGGACGAAGTATTCAGTCGGACCCGAGCATGCGCTCGTAGGCCGCCACCACGATCTCCAGGTTGTCGGCAACCAGGGATGCGGTGTCTTTCAGCTCTGCGCTGTACAGCGTCGCCTTCTTTCGAAGACTCTTCACTTCCGTCTTGATCCCGTTCATGTTTCTGAAAAGCGCACTCTCTTCGAGTCCGGCAGTGTTCTTCTCGAGCGCATTCATCCGCTCGACGAGTTCACTCGATTCCCTGGTCAGCCCCCGTTGAACCGCGGCATGTGCCTTCTCCCGATGATCCGGTGTGTTGTACAGGGAGAGTACCGTGAACTCTGCGGCCTCTATCGTGGACACCCCAGCCTTGAAGTTCTTGCCCACCCAGGTTACCAGGCCTTCGAGAGACCTCACGAGCATGGCGTACTGGGGGTGACAGAAGTGATTGCGGTGTGCTGCATCCAACGTCACCGGCTGGAGCATGGCCATGCAACGCTTCACGGCTGAGCTGAACCGCTCCGTACTGGAGCCCGCCAGCTCGGCTATGTAGGCTGCACGAATTGCGTCGCATATGTCCGTGACCTCGGAAGACATGTCGGTCTGGTAGATTACCAGTCGATCGTTCGGTGTTCGTGCTGGGTCGTACACGAGCCGAGCAACCTGGGGTTCGGACTTGGTACGGCCTGCTGGGTCCCTGTGCTTTCTCAGCAACCAGCGTTCGTACCCATTACCATCAGGGTCCTCACCAGGCCTGACGATATCGTCGATCTTGAACGAGACGCGCTGGTCGTTCTCCGAGATCGTACCGGCCTTTCGAGTACCGGTACGGAAGGCATCGTAGTCTCGAGGCTCCCCGATCGTCAACGTCTTCTTGATGTTGAAGTCAACCGTTGGATCCCGGTCATATGTCCGGGACTGGACCTCGGTGTTGTACTTGTCCCTGTCGAAGAGCATGTTCGGCACGTTGAACCAGAACAGGAATCCGATGACCGTATCGGTACCGGTTCTGAGTGCTTCCTTTCCCTGTGCCCGTAGGTCCGAAATAGATGTTTGAACTACTGTTTCCTCGAACATGAGCTAGACCTCCAGGGTCGGTTTGAGGAGGGCTGAAAGAGGCGCCTTTTGGGCAACACCCCCCACACCCCCCTAATTGAATAACATGCATGCATGCGTAGTACTCTATGGGAGAGTTTTATCGTTTTCTACGTTACTTGGAGTGCTTCGCACTCCTACGTAACGTAGAAAACGACGCAAAAAAAAGAATTGCTTCTGGTACCCCCCGTAGAGCCTCTCATGATCTACGTCTTGACATATGTATGTTGCCGTAGATTTTGTACTGATGCCGTTTGATGACGGGTACATGTGTATAGACACTGATCTGGTGTGGCTTAAGCTCCTACTATAGCCATTTTGGCGCGTGTTATGGCTATTTTGGGGCCGTTTCACGTGTACTGACATTCCTCTGATCCGATTTAGGGCGTCCTCCCGCTTCGCGGTCGGTACGCCCGAAATCGAACGTCGCTACCGGCGCGAGGCGCGCCGGGCGAACGTGAACCTCCGCGCTTCGCGCGTTTCGAACTCGGGTTCTTGTAAGAATCTCTATGGCGAAGTAAGAGACTTGTACCCGAATCCCGGAATGGGAATCTCGCCCGGCGCCGGAATTAGTAGTTTCGCCCGCGTCGTCGCATCGTTTCTGGGTCCGTGGGGCGGAACATAGCCTCGTCGTTCTGTATCCGCGCCCGGGTGCGGCGCAAATTGTCTGGGTCCACGATCTCGCCGTCACGGAGTAGCCGTAGAAAGGCGAGAACTGTGCCAGACAATACTTGACGCCCGTAGTACCGTTCGTATACTTTCTCGTACAGCACCGCATCCGAGTTCCTCGCCCCCGGACAATCTTGTAACACCGCCAACACCATGGCCTTTGCCGTCAGCTTCTTACTCTTCGTCTGCGCCTTCATCCTTGGCGACCTCCTCAGGCCTTTCGAGCAGGTTCACGCGAACCTGGATCAACTTCACGTAGGGCTCATGCTTTTCGATAAGAATCGACTTTCTGTTCAGCTTCCAGGCCGCTTCACCTGTGGTGCCGGATCCGGCAAAGGGGTCCAGCACAACATCGCCGGGGTTAGAGCTGATCTGGATAGCCTTCTCGAACAGCCAGAGGGGTTTCTGAGTGGGGTGCTCAGTCCTCTCGTTGCTCCCCGTACACTTCGGCCCCATCCAGAGGTTGGTCATGGACATGGCGTCCATAGCGTTCCAGACAGGGTTCTTTCCCTTGACGGCGTAGAGGAAGAATTCGGTAGCGCTCGAGAAGTTCGAGCGGGTGTTGGGGACAGGATTTACCTTTCCCCAGACCATGACGTTACGTGGCGTCAGGCCGCATTTCGAGGCAACGGACCAGCAGTCCGAGATGAGCAACCGGTCCGTGAACCAGTACAGGCTGCCCCCAGGTACCAGCACCCGGTGTATCTCTCGCATGGCCTTCTGGGCTAGCTTCAGGTAGTCCGGATACTCCAGGTTATCCCACGCCCCGAACTGGGCATTCTCGACGCGGTCGCCCCGCATGGTCATCTTGTTTGCCCCGCTGATAGCGTACGGCGGATCGGTCAGCACAAGGTTGATCGATTCCTCCGGCAGCTCCGGGAGTTTGAGGTGGCAGTCACCAGCGATGATCTGGGGTTGGAACTGGTCTACGACTTGGGGCTGAGCAGCCCTGGCCGCTAGGCGCTCGGCATTGCGCTTAAGCATTCGCACTTCACGCCAGACGCCATCGACTGATCTGTTCTCGTTGTTAATCCGTGTTTTGTGCTCGTTCGTTGCAAAGGGCGAGTTCTCCACGTAGAGTATTTTCTTTGCTGAATCAACACTGATACCGGAGGCTTCGGCGGCCTTCACGATGCTCTTGTTGGCTTCCTTCTTGGCCTCGGCCTCCTTCTTGGCCTCCTCGTCTAAACCCCCCCTTGGGGTGGATTCCACCCCAAGGGGGGGTTTCTTCTTTGCGTCGCCCTTCTTCCCCCGGCCGCCCTTCGTGCCGTACTCCGCGCCTTTGGCGCCGTGTTTCGCACCCTTCGTGCCGTGGCCGCTGGCGGCCTTCTGCTTCTCGGCCGCGATCCGCGTCAGCTCTGTGTGGTACACGCGAAGCTCGCGGACGCGCTCCAGTCGGTTCTTCTGCCGGTATCGGTTGTATTCGATCAACTTGAGGATCGGGTTCTCGACATCGCGTGTGATCGTGGGGAGCTGCTTCTTGTGTTTCTTCGCCACACCCCAGCGCCGGTGCCCATCTATGACGGTGCCGCTGGGTAGCACGATCGCCGGGTTGAGCGTCCCATCCTCCAGCGCCTTGAGGACGCCGGCCTCGAACTCCGGGTCCTCCTTCTCGTCGTAGATCTCCTTGTTGATGGGGTGGGCCTTGAGTTCCTTTGGGTCCCTGTAAACGATCGTCTCTCTCATGTTTCTCCTACCTACGCCCAGGAGCACCGGGTGCTCCTGGGCATTTAGTAACTTGAACTACAACGCCGCGAAGACGTTCCCAGCCTCTTCAGTAGAGGTCAGATTCTCCACGTGTTGTGACTTGGTTGACAGGTCGTCGAGCTGTTGGCTGCCCGGCGCCTGGACGTAGAAGGTGTACATGTGAATGGCGCGCTCGTCCATCGTCTTCTTGTACTCCGCCGCCCCTTTCAGGTAACACTCACCGTCGGTCACGAAGACCAGGTCGGCCTTTTCGAACTTGTTGCCTTCGCAGATCTTCTTCAGGCCTGCTGCCATCGGCACGTCGAAGTCTGTTCCCCCCGAGTCGTAGGCGTGCATGGCGAACTGAATGACCTGTTTCGGGCCTGCTGTGCTGAGGTCCCACGTCTTCTCTACCTGGGTGGTAAAGGCTATCACGTAGAACGCTCGCTTCTGCTTCTGTCCGATCCACTGCAGCGCCAGGATTAGCGCCATTGCCCACTCCGACCGTTCCCCCCACATCGATCCTGAAACGTCTAGCAGCACGACCATTGGGCCTTGGATCTGCTTCTTGTTGGTTTTCGGTTGGTACTCCTGCAGCTTCCTCGTCGCGTACTTCCGGAGGAAGAGCAGCTTGAGTTGGGGGTGCACCGACTGGGCCAGCTCCCCCGGCAGTACCCGGGCGAGATGGTTCCCGCGTGTTACGGCGGCGTAACTCGTGATCCCCTGACGTAGCTTCTTTGTTTGTGCTGAGAAGGCGGCCCCCCGCATCCTGCCTATGAGCTGTGCCGCCTTCTTCAGGCGGGGCGCAGCTCGCAGCATTCGGGAGACTTCTAGCCTGTCTTTCGGGTTGGTGGAGGTCCGCTGGCCAGGCCCGGTTCCCCAGCCGAGTGCGCTGGCGGCGGCGTCGGCCTCCTTGGCGTCCTTGATGGCCGCCTTGAGGCCCTGACGCAGGGTGCCGCGGATCTGGCTGGCTTGGGCCGATACCTTCTGTTGGCACCGCTGGCCAGCCTCCTGCGCCTGTTTCTGAGCCTCCTGCAGTTCTTTGGTCGTGCGGGCCGCCCGTTTGGTGCCGCCCTTGCCGGCCTCGTTGAGGAGTTCGAGCATCCCTTGCAGGTAGCCCGCCTTGTCCTCAGCGTCCTTCGCCTCCTGTTGGTCCTTCTTTGCGTCCGCGGGGATTGCCTCGAGGACCTTATCCCGCATCACGATGGTAGCCATCGCGGCGGCTTCATCTTCGCAATCCACCAAGCGCCTGAGCTTCAGGAACTCCTTGGTGGACATGATGTCGTCGACCACGCGCTCGTGTACGGCGCGGGACGGTGGGAGAACCTCCTTCTTCCTTGGGTTGAGGTGCCGAAGGGCGTTGAAGAGGTCCATCGCTAGCCCGCCGCCGGTCACGAGCTTTTCCTTGAAGCTCGTGACCACGGCCCGTATCTCCTTGGAGTGTTCCTGAGCAGCTTGCCAGACGCTGACGTCTCCAGCGTAGGTCCTCAGTACTTCCTCGGAGAGATCGAATGTTGGCCCATCCTCCAGCTCTGTGTCAGCATACGCCTTCACGAGCTGGTTGACGCTTTCGTCAGTAAATGGCCTGGTGGGGTCATTGGGCGTTGGGTTTACTGACGTTTGCTTAGGCATCCGCGTCATCGTCATCGTCCTTTTCCGTGGTTTCCTCCACGAGGAGTCGTTTGACCTTGATGTGGTCGCCCGAGATTCTTTTCAGCGCGTCTTCGATGTCCCCGGAGAGCTCCGGGTGGCTCTTCTTCATGCCCTTGAGCCGTCTTCTCAGGCTATTCATGTTGTGGTTGATTTGCATGAGCGCGGTGCCGTCCGGCACCCGGCCGGTGCTTGCGTCGATCAGTTTGGTGGCCTGTGTCCAGGCCTCCTCGCCGGTACGCACGATCTCTGTCACCTCGAACCCGACAGGAGACGCGATCTTCATTACGATCTCCTGCACTGTCTTCATCTGTTCGGGCAGGTTAGCCAGCACGTTGGCCAGAGGGGTCAGGTCCAGTGGGCTGAGCTCGTCCCGGCCGTTCACGAATGCCGATGCCTGTGCGATCGGCAGCAGCAGCTTTCGGCGCCGGGTAGAGATGTCGATGCCCGCTTTCGCGAGCTCGTTCTCCAGCGGGATCATCGTATTGTCGATGAACGCGTCGGTGGCCTTCGGGTCCTTGTGCCCGACCAGAGCCGTGGCGCAGGTCATAGCACGAAGCTCCTCCAGGGTGATCAAGGTCGAGGGCACCAGCGGTCCGCCCAACCCTATTGACTGCTTGTAGACGTTCTTCTTTGACTCGTCCATCTTCAGGCGCCCCACGAAGTGGCGGAACGCGAGGCGGTCGAGGGGAGCAGCGTCATCTTCGCTGGCGGGCCAGCTATTCGACGCACCCCAGGCGGTGATCAGATTGATCTTCTGCTGAACGCCGTCCTGGTCGTACTCGCGTTCCTCGAGGCACGCGTTGGTCATGTTTCTGAGTTCGGTCGTGGCACGACCGTACTCGTCGAGCAGCCATATGTGGCTGAAGAGTGCGGCACCCTTGCGGACCAGCGAGCCTTTCTGGAGCTCGATCAGGTCCGGCGCACCGAACAGATCGTCCGGCGTATCGAAGGCACCCAGCAGCTTCTTGAAGAAGCGGCTGCCGTTGATCAGGATCATGAACAGCGCGAGCAGGCGGCTCTTGCCCTCACCCGGGGGCCCCACCAACAGGCCGTGGCACCGGGCGAGCAGTGAGAGTCGGATGCTGCGCACGACGTCCGTGCGCTCCTGCATGATCTCGCTGACCTCGTTGACGCCCGCCGCGAACCGTTTGCGTGCGCCGTCTATGTCGATCTCGGCGCCGGCCTCATCCACCGGCGCCTCCTTTCTCATTGCGACTGCACTCATTTTCATCTCCTTGGGTCGGCGATCAAGATGAACGCTTCCCCGTCCTTGATTGCTACGGTGATTTCTAGTCCGGTGTCCGTAGCGTTGATGACGCTGATGTGCCCGACCTTCTGGGACACCAGCGCGTATGCCGGTGCCTGGGCCGTGTCCGGTTCCGGTCTCTTTGGCGGGGCGTAGAACAACTCCACACCCCCGTCTTTTGGTATGTCGTGTTCCCGCCGCTCCGCTACCCAGACGCGTTTCATCTTGCTGGCGGGGCGGATCTGTGCGATGACGAAGTCCTCACCGTGCACCTTCTCGGCTTCTCTACGCGCGCCGGTCGTGTCCCGGTCGCCGAGAGCCGTAGTGATCCGGGACTTGTGCTTCACCGGTGGGGGAGCGACTTTCTTGGTCTTCTCCGGAGTGGGTATGGCCTTCTTGGTCTCTTCCTCGGTCTCTTCTACCTCCTCCTTCTCTTGTTTGGGCGCAGCGGATGCAGTCTCATCCGCCAGTTCGATATCCTTCCCGTCGAGGTCCGTTGTCCACCGGTTGGGGTTCGTCATGGATGCCGCCGGGTAAGTCAACTTTGGGTCTTCGGAGAGCCACTCTGACAGCCACTCGTGGAGCGTAGAGCGGAAAGGCATGAATGTCTGCCCCTCGGGCCCTACGCCGAGTTCCCAATACTCACACAGATGCCTCTGCCAGATGTTGTTCACGACCGCAGCCTTCTGGAAGAAGGCCGCTACGAACCTCTTGCCCTCGTCGACCGGTACCTCTATATCCAGCCTCGGGGTTGCCTCTGTGAGGGCTACTATCAGGTGCGCCATGCTGTGCTCTGCGGTGACCCTGTGTAACGCTTCCATCAGGGTCTTGATGACGTAGTGGGGCTCGAAGTCAGCCCGCGTGTCCTTACCGTCGGCGCCCCGGAATAGACGCCCAGACCAGCCTGGGAGGATTTTTCCTTTCTCGAGCGGGGGTTCGTCCTCTTCCTGTGGTACGGGTCCGCTCCTGCCCGGCTTCAGTAGCTTCTTTGGCACCTTTTCTCCGGGGTGCATGTCGTAGTAGTGCTCTATGTCGCCGCTGTCCGGCGGTAGCGCGCGACCTTCTTTGGTCTCCGCAAGGTTACAAACCTCGCAGACCTCTGTGATGCACTCGATCGCTATGAGGTTCGCGAACTCGGGATCCCCCAGGTTCGCGGAGCACTCCACGCGCCACCAGGTCGTGCGCCGTGTTTTGTGCCCTGTCTGGCACTGCTTCTTCTTTGGTGGGACGTTCTCGATAGTTTCGGGTACGTCATACCGCTTGGTCATGTGGGCTCCTTACGTACGGATATAGTAGTTCGAACTACTAGACCAAGAACCAGGCCAGGGTCTTGGCTGAGTGCCAGACCAGGTGCAAACTCATGGCTGGAAACAACATGGTAACTCCTTGTATTTGGCTTAGCAAAGCCAAACCCTTGGTCAGGGCGTAGGCTTTCGCATCCCGGCCGTAGAGGCGGGGATGAGCATATTCCTGACACTATGAACCTTATACCTACTATCGGTCCTCCTGTTTTTGGTGCTAGACTCGGGGTATGGATTATGGCCCGTTTCTTATCAAGCTCGCCGATGCGGCCCCCCTAATGGATTTCAAACGTCAATCGCTTGAAATCCAAGAAGCGGCGTTGCAGGCTATTCGCAGTATCTTCCCCATCAAGGGCGTCACGCGTACGCTCACCTTGGACAAGCTCTGGGTGGAGGACAAGCTCATCGATGACGATTTTACGGGCCAAAAGCGTGTGCGGCTTACGCAGGGTACCTGGGAGGTTCCCACCTACGGGACACTCACGCTGACTCAAAACGCGACGGGTAAGATCGTGAGCCAGGTCCCCAAGATGAAGTTGCTGGGTATCCCGAAGTGGACCCCGCGGTACGGGTTTATCGTGGGCGGCAACGAGTACCAGGTCACCCACCAGCTCCGTCTCAAGTCTGGCGCGTACTCGACTATTACCAAAGACCAGTTGTACGAGACGCAGATCAACACCGAGAAGGGACACAACTTTCGGTTGATCCTGGATCCGAAGAACCAGATCTTTTCGTTGGTCCCCTCTACAAGCTCGGCGCACATCAAGCTTTACTCCGTCCTCAATTATATGGGCATGCCGGATTCTGATATGCGTGCGGTCTGGGGGGACGACGTGTTCGAGACAAACAGGAAGAACGCGCAGGGTACGCTTCCTACCGAGATCCATAAGCTGCACAAGGCCATGTTCAGCACTACGGCTCCCGATAAGGAACGGGCCGTTGCGAACATCAAGACCTACTTCCAGGAGAAGACCAAGATCAGTCCGGAGACTACCAAGGCTTTTCTGGGTCGTGCGCACGAGACGATCAACCCCCAGCTCTTTTTGGACTCATCCAAGCGGCTGCTCCTGATATCTCGGGGTAAAGAGCTGCCTGACGATAGGAACTCTGTAGCGAACAAAGAGCTGCACTCCGTCGAGTCCTTTATCAAACAAGGGATTCAGGACCGTGCCCTCAAGATCCAGACACGGCTTGCCTATAACATCGAGAAGCGGGACGACATCCGTACGATGATCTCGCCCTCACAGTTCTCCGAGCCGGTGAACGCCTTCTTCTCGAGGTCTTCTTTGGCCACCACCCCCAAACAGATCAACCCGCTCCACATGCTGAATGAGCAACTTAAAGTGACCGTGATGGGCGAGGGAGGAATCAAGTCCGAGCGTTCTGTACCGGATGCGCTCAGGCAGGTTCATGGGTCACACCTGGGCGTCTTCGACCCGCTTACCACCCCCGAAGGGGGCGGTGTAGGGACGTCGATGGGGCTGGCTATGGGCGTCTCCAAGCGGGGCACAGACCTGGTGCAGTCTCTTGTGAACCTGAAGACTGGCCACATCGATCAGCTTACGACCGTGGAGGTGCAGAGTAAGCACGTAGCCTTCCCCGGCGAGTTTGTGCAGAAGAACGGCCGTTGGGCTCCGAAGACCGCTATGGTCCGGGTTATGCACCGTGCGTCGGAGCATCTTGCCCCAGCATCGCAGGCGACGCATATGGTTATGAACGCCAAGTCGATGTTCGGGTTCGCGGCCAACTTGGTGCCCTTTATGAACGCGAACTCCGGTGGCCGTGCGCTCTTCTCCGTGAAACATCAGGAGCAGGCGATGTCGTTGCTACACCGTGAGGCGCCGCTTGTGCAGTCTCTCGTAGCTCCCGGCCTCTCTTTTGATAAGGCGCTGGGTAAGGAGGCCTCTACGGTCTGCCGCGTAGACGGTATAGTGGTCGACGTCACGAAAGAGGCCATAACTGTCCGTGACGCTGCCGGTGCACTGGTACGGCATGGCCTCTACGACAACTTCCCGCTTAACCAGAAGTCGATGTTGCATTCGTACCCCCTCGTACAGAAGGGGGCCAAAGTACGTGCAGGACAGGTTATAGCCGATAGTAATTTCTCGAAGGACGGGCATCTGGCGTTGGGTACCAACATGACGGTTGCCTATCTGCCCTATCACGGATTCTCGTTCGAGGACGGAACCTGCATCAGTGAGTCTGCGGCGAAAAAGCTGACTTCGTTGCACATGTATCGTTACCAGGTTGACCTGACGGAAGGCACGCTCATGAGTCAGCGCGCGTTTGCCGTACGGTACCCGAGCCTCTATCGCACTGGTCAGCTTGCCAAACTCGATGATACCGGCGTGGTAAAGGTTGGCCAGAAGGTAGCCAAAGGCGATCCCCTGGCTGTGCGTTTGGTGAAAGAGGCCATCTCTCCCGAAGACCGCATACTAGCGAAACTGAAGCGTGGCGCGATAGAGAACTACAAGAATCGATCGGTCACGTGGGAAGAGCAGGTTGAGGGGGAGATCACGGATGTTATCCGGATGGCCAAACAGATCGTAATCGTGGTGAAGACAGAGGAACCGGCGGTGCTAGCCGATAAGCTTTGTTACGATGATCAGACAGAGGTTCTCACGGGAGAGGGGTGGAAGTTCTTTCGGGATCTGTCCCTAGATGACGAGATTGCAACGCTTTCCTCGGATCATCGTTTGGTTTATCAGCGCCCGGACCGGCTTGATGCCTATGAGCATCGCGGCGATATGTACCACGCTCAGGCTCAGCAGGTTGATCTGTGCGTAACCATGAATCATCGGATGTATGTTCGGCGTCGGGGGAGGCATTCCTTCGAGCTTATCGAGGCGCAGCAGTTGTTGGGTGTTCGGCAGGTTCAGTATAAGAAGGACGCTCTTTGGGAAGCGGCGGACGTCCCCTGTTTCTCGTTGGGTAGCGTGACGGTACCGGCGGGGCAGGGCGGTGTGACGGCGCGGGAGCTTCCAGGGTCCGCACTACCTATGGACCTCTGGTTGGAGTTTCTGGGCTATTACGTGGCGGATGGGTGTGCGGGGGCCTATGCGGGGGGCTATACGGTCGAGATCATCAAGAGTCCCAAAAGGTACCCGGCACTCCGTGATCGGATATGCTCGCTTGTTAAAGAGCTGGGGTTTCATCCCATGCCCCTCTCTGATCGGATCCGGATCAACAGCGTTCATTTGGTGCGCTACTTGCAGGCCCTGGGTAAGCGTCGAGGTAAGTGTATCCCTTCCTTTGTTAGGGACCTATCTGCGCGGCAGATCCGGATTTTTCTCGAGGCGTACGGGGCGTGTGATGGGGCGCGCACCGCCGGTGGGGCATGGCACCTTACGCCCGATAACAGCGAGATGGCTGGTCTTCTGCAGGAGCTTTGTCTGAAGGCGGGCTGGGCAGGTAACATCAAGATCCGCCCAGCCAGTCCACATCCGGGGATGCCGGGGGCCATCAATGACACTATTCAGGTTCGGGTCAATCGAACCAAGCTGACACCAGAGTTTAATCACTCCCACGCTCGGACGCAGAAAGCCCAAGTGGAAGAGGTCATTCAATACGCGGGGCAGGTGTACTGCTGTGAGGTTCCCAATCATGTGGTCTATGTGAGGCGTGGAGGCAAGCCCGTTTGGTGTGGGAATTCAAACAGGCATGGTGCGAAGGGTGTTATCACGCGCATCATTCCTGATCACGAGATGCCGCGTATAGCCTCCACCGGTCAGCTTGTAGACGTCTTGCTGAACCCGAATGGGGTTGCCGGCCGGATGAATATCGGCCAGCTTCTTGAGAACGTTGCGGGTAAGGTCGCAAAGGCGCGTAAGGATACGTTCTTTGTCGATAATTTTGCGCACGGGGACCTTGCGCATATGGTGTCTAGCACCGCGGCGCGGCACGGCATCAAGGACAAGGAAGACATACTCGACCCCAAGACCGGGAAGATCATAAAGAGCGTGGCGGTAGGTACGAACTATATCTTGAAGCTTGATCATCCTGTGAAGTCGAAGTTCTCTGCGCGCTCTATGGGCCCCTACCAGGATGATCTTACGCCCACGCGGGGTGACCATAGTGGTGGCCAGTCGGTGGATGCGCTTACTTTCTACGGTCTGATTGCGCACGGCGCCAAGCACAACATGAAGGAGATGGCGACACTCAAGAGTCAGGACAACCCGGAGTTCTGGCGCGCGTTCCAGACGGGGCAACCGTTACCGAAGCCTCGTCCGACGATGGTGTTCAACAAGTTTCTGGACATGCTCAAGGGCGCCGGTGTGAACGTGGAGAAGAACGGCTCTTCGATGTCGTTGCTTCCAATGACGGATAGGCACGTGATGCAGCTATCTGCCGGCGCAATCAAGTTGCCGACCGTCGTGTTGGGGAAGAATCTCGAGCCGGAGAAGGGCGGTCTCTTTGATCCGCATACTACGGGCGGGCTTCAAGGTTGTTTTCACTACACCACCCGGGTCCTGACCGACAGGGGTAATCTTCGGATCGGGGACATAGTCACGAAGGGTCTTGATGCCCGGGCGCTGTCCTACAATAAAGAGACAGGGGCCCTGGAGTATAGGGCTATTACTACGCGGTGGACGAATGAGGAGTCCCCTGGGCTTATCTCGCTGAACTACGGATCGAGCGGGGCCGTTTCGGGTTACATCCGTAGGTTCAGCCCAGAGGTCCTCTGGTGTACCCCCGAGCACGAGATCTATGATCGAGGGCTGGAGAAGGTTGCTGCCCAGACGCTCGAAGGCCAGACGATTCACATGGCCTCCCATGCCTTGTCAGCGACCCAGTGCCAGATCCTCCTCGGGTCTTTGTTGGGCGATGGCTGGATCGATGATAGGCGCTCTGCTGAGGGCGACCGAAGCGCCCTATTCTCGGTGCGTCACTGCGAGGCCCAAAAGGATTATCTCGAGGCCAAGGCTCAGGTCCTGCGCTTCTGGCTTTCACCCCGTGGGGTCCATAGGTTGAAAGACGTTCAGGATGGGATCAACCGGCAGCCCCGCTGGAGCTTCTCCACCTTCCAGCATCAGGTCTTCGTGGAGCTCCGCGATCTTTTCTATGAGCCGACGGGGCGTAAGCGGGTGACTCGCGGCATCCTCGATCAGGTCTCTGAGGTAGCCCTTGCCGTCTGGTGCATGGACGACGGCTCCGGTTGGTTTCAAGAGGGCGGAAACAAGCACGGATTCAGGCTGGCTACACATTGCTTCAACGAGGCTGAAGTCGACCTGATCATGTCCTGGTTTCAAGAGCGCTGGGGCCTATCCTGCACGAAGCAGCGAGACGGCGGCAAGTATGGCGGTCGGGATCTTGGGTGGGGTCTGTACTTCTCGGCGAATAATATGGATCGCCTCGTTGAGCTGGTCCGTCCGTACATTCACCCTTCGATGGCCTACAAGTTCTTCCGGGCTCCCCGTGTACGCCCTTGTCGTTTGTGTGGTCTTGGGTTGGACCCCCGCTTCGATTTTTGCGACTCTTGCTTGCTCAGTAGCCTGCGTGCGACGGGATTTCCTGGTTGGCGGGCCTACGACCGACATCCGGCTAAAGTGGGCGACTCTTCCAACATCCGTCAGCGCTTCGGGACCTGGTCAGCAGCAATAGCCGCGGCCCAGGTCCCTTGTCCGGTTGTGGTTCCTGAGCCCCCTCCCGTCTTTGGAGAAGGGCTTCCGGCGCTTCTGCAGGAGGGAGAGCCCCCGCGGGTTCTTCGGCAGACTGTGGTTCGCTCCATTGATTCTTCCGGTAGGAGACGTTACTCGGTGGGGGGTACGTCCTACGATCTTGAGATCGAAGGGAACCACAACTACTTCGCGAACGGTGTACTGGTCGGTAACTCCAACTGGACGCACATTGATTTGGCGGAGCCGATGCCGCATCCAACGTTCGAGGATCCTATCAAGACGCTTACGGGCTTGAAGCAAGCTTCTTTCGATAGTCTGGTTGCGGGCAAGACGTACGTCGACCCGAAGACGCATCAACTTACGGACCGGAATACGGGTCTTACCGCTGGGCCCGCGATCAAGCACCTCTTGAGCAGGGTCAACGTAGATAAGCGGATTGCGGCGCTCAAGCTTGAGCTTCCGGGCCTCTCCAATGCAGCGTTGAATCAGGGGCACAAGGAGATTCGTTACCTGATGGGGCTCAAGGAGACGGGGACCAAGCCGGAGGAGTACGTGATATCCAAGCTCCCCGCGCTTCCGCCTATTTTCCGCCCCAGTTATCCAGATCAAAACGGGAACCTGCGTCATAGCACGTTGAATTATCTATACCGAGACGCGCTGTTGGCCAATAACGATATGAAGGACCTGGTAAAGCTGCCAGACAGCGAGAAGTCTGATCTTCGCTCTGCGTTGTACCAGGGGGTCAGTGCGTTAGCTGGTTTAGGTGCACAGCCGCTCTCTTCGCAAGGCCAAGACAAGTGGCAGGGCATCATACAGCAGATTGCCGGTGAGCCCCAGCCAAAACACGGCCTATTCCAGTCCAAACTCTTGAAGCGGCGTCAGGACCTCTCTGGTCGGTCTACTGCGGTTGGCGACCCCAATATGCAGCTCGACGATATTGGCCTGCCAGAGGAGATGGCTTGGCAGACTTTCCGACCGCACATCATTCGTGAGCTTACTGCGCGTGGCAAGACCATCTTGCAGGCGCAGGCAGATGTTGACGCCCATACGCCAGAAGCTAGGGCTGCGATGAGTGTTGTGGCCTCGCGCACACCGGTATTGATGAACCGTGCCCCCAGCCTCCACAAGTTCAGTATTATGGCGTTCATGCCGAAGCTAGTTACAGGGCAAGCTATCAGAACGCACCCGCTCATAACGAAAGGCATGAACCTTGATTACGACGGCGATACGCTCGCTATACACACGCCTGTAACGCCTGCTGCGATCAAGGAAGCATACAAGATGCTCCCCTCGCAGAACCTCTTTAGCGGCGCTACTGGACAGCTCATGACCGTGCCGGATGGTGAGGCTATTCTGGGTCTTTACTTTCTCACGTTGCCCGGCAAGATCACCGGTAAGACGTTTTTGAGTGAGGACGCCGTGGTCAAGCTTATGGAGGCGGGTAAGCTGCATCCCGAAGATGTGGTGACGGTGGCGGGGAAGCAGGTTACGGCGGGGAAGATTACCGTTATGCGCGAAATGCCTGTAGACATGCGCGATTATACGAAGGTTTGGACCAAGAAGGTTGCGGGAGAGATTCTATCGGATCTTGCGCGTAAGGACCCGGTAGCCTTCCCGAAGATTGTGAACAAGCTCAAAGATCTGGGTAACAGGTACGCCTACTTCCGTGGCGTGACTATGGGCATCTCCGACATGATGGTCTCGCGTACGGCGCGCGATAAGCTCTTTGCTGCGGCCGATAAGAAAGTCCACGAAATTGTTGGGAACAAGCACACGACCGCAGCGCATAAGAATGCTGCGGTCTTGAGCATTTACCAGGATGTCGACAAAGACATGAAAGGTGTTCAAACCAAAACACTCGCGCAGGCACAGAACCATCTCTACCATACCGTCCAGGCCGGCGTGCGGGGTTCTGCTGCGCAGGTAAAGCAGATAGCGTTCGCCCCGGTGCTTTATAACTCGGCGCAGTCTACCCCTGTACCGATGGCCGTGAAGCATAGCTACTCTGAAGGGCTGGACCCCGCTGAATATTGGATCTCTTTGTACGGCGCGCGTAAGGGCGTGATCGACCGGTCCAAGGAAACCTCGCGTCCTGGTGCCCTTCAAAAGGCCATGCTGCGCACAGCGACCCACTACGTCATTACCAAGCTGGATTGCGGGACCTATCACGGGGTGGAGTATGGCGCCATGTCTAATAGCACCACCGCGTTGGGGCACTGCCTGGCCGCAGACACGGGTAATTTCAAACGTAATGCTACGATCACGACTTCGATGCTCTCGCAGCTCAAGACGATGGGCCCCTTCTTGGTGCGCTCGCCCATGACCTGCGAAGCAACCCAGGGCGTATGTCAGCTCTGCTACGGTCAAGCGCTCGACAGGAATGCGTTACCGCCCATCGGTGAGAATGTCGGTGCGATTGCAGCGCACTCTATTGGAGAGCCTAGTACCCAGCTGATCATGAGAACTTTTCATACTGGAGGCCTGTCATCTGCGGTGGGCGGCATCACTTCAAGCTTCGACCGGATGAACGAGCTTATGGAGGTCCCAAAGAACCTGCCCGCGGCGGCCACCCTTTCCAAGATTGTGGGTAGCGTTACCCGGGTAGAGCCCACAGGTACAGGCGGCTACAGGGTGTGGGTAGAGAAGCTTCAGCACACCGTACCGCCTGGTAGGACTCTCTTGGTGAAGGTGGGAGACCGTGCGGCGAAGGGGCAGAAGCTGTCTGCTGGGACCGAGAATCCGCACGATATTCTGGCGCTCAAGGGTGTTCATGATACGCGGAACTACATATCGTCTGAGTTGCACAATACATTCAACGATTCGGGCATTCCGGTGCGTAAGGTCCATACCGATATCATTGCCAGGGCATTAACCGAGCACACGATAGTAAAAGATCCAGGAGGCCACCCGGACTTTGTGGTGGGTGATATAGCGCCGGCCGCTCGAATTGATGCCTGGAATAAGCAAAATCCGGGTAAGGCTGTGAAGCACGCGCCGATGCTGACGGGGATGAGTTTCCTTCCCCTTCGTACGCAGGACTGGTTAGACCGTATGGCTTCCAGGAACCTGAAGGACACACTTTTAAGCGGCGCCGCACAACACTGGCGTACGGATACCACGGGCGTGAAGCCTATCCCAGCATGGGTTTTCGGATCGACGCTGGGAGAAAATGAATCGGGGCTTTACTAATAGCAAAAGAGCGAGGACCCCTGTGGGTTCCCTCGCTCTGCGGCGAGCGGTTAGATCGCGTTGAGCAGCATCCCCCTTTTGTTGGGGACTTTGCTCGACCGCCACGGTCAGGCGCTTGATGATCTCGCCGACACAGCCAGCTTGATCTTCTTGGCGTCCGCCGCTGCCTTGTTCTTGCGCTCCTGCGCGGTCAATAGGATGTCCCGCTGCGCGCGGTCCATTGCCTCCAGTGTCTCTGGCTCGGCCGCGCTGGTGATCCAGTCCGCGTGCCGCAGTCGGAACAGCCGGTACAGGCTGTCCTCGCCGATGGCGTCGACCATCGCGAGGATCTTGTTCGTCCTCATCGGGGTGTTATTTACCCAAGCAACGAAGTACATGTGGTGCTCGATTAGAGCCGCCACCAGGTTGGTGTTGATGCCGGCCGCGGCGAACGCTTCCTTTAGCGGGGCGGCCCACTTCCGGAACATTTCTGCACCCCTCTCCGCGTGGCCGTAGAACGTGACGGTACCGTCATCCTTCACGTTTCTTGTTTCCCACTTGGCCCAGTCGTGGGCCAAGGCCGCGAGGCTGTCCGTCGCGTCACCGTTCTCCGACGAGGCCAGTGCGCAGTATGCGCAGTGGTCCAGGGCTGTGTACTTGTGGTGTCTGCCCTGGTGCATTCCATGCAGCCCGCGGATCGCCGGTGGGAAAATCAGTTCGAGCGTTCCGGCCTCGTACATCTCGCGGATGATCTCCACGGTCCGGCCGCTCTGCAGGATGTATAGTACGACCTCCACTCTCTGAGGGGCGGTGAGCTTGGCAAAGTACGCGGGAGTCGTGATGTTGGTGTCCATTATGGTGCCCTCCTATGTGGCTCCTGCAGCGTTTTACCCGGATGGGTGGGGAGCTGCTTCCCACTATTCTTATACCTGGCTCGTGGACGCCACGTAGTAGTCCGCACTACACTTTCAACACAACAGGAGGCTTCCCACCATGCCCACCAAGTATATGTTTCATGCTGCATTGAACTACGCAGGCACGCAGCAAGCACTTAACGGCTGCCACAGCGATCAAGCTTTCTGGACGGCCGTGGCCGAGAAGCACTACGGCTTTGAGAAGGCCAACATCGTGGTCCTCAAGGAGCCTACGAAGGCTCAGCTGAAAGAAGGCATCATCCAGACCCTTCAGAAGGCTGTGTCCCACGACCTGGTAGTCCTTGGCTACTCCGGGCATGGGACGATTGTCCCTCCAGGTGTTCAGGCCTGGGTGCCAGGTGACTTTAACTGGGACAACCCGGATACATGGCTGTCGTATGACGAGTTGGATCAGCTGCTCACCAGGTACGAGGCGCAGGGTGTGGTCGTGGTTCTCATATCCGACTCCTGCCACAGCGAGGCAGATCCGCGGATGAACATGCGAACCATGAATCCCCACCCCACCAAGGATCGTTACCTCAAGCCACCGCCCCAGATCCTGCGGCGAATCGTTAGCTATCCGTTTGAGCGCAACGTGGTGACGTCCGGGCAGGACGACCTGATGCTTGCCGGTTGCCGGCGTGATCAGACCTCTGCGGATGCCTGGATCGACGGAGGCTACTGCGGGGCGTTCACATACGCCATGGGCCTGGCCTTGAAGGAGAACAGGAACGCCTCCTATCAGGAGGCCACTATCAAGGCCCGTGCATGGTTGGCTGCGGAGGGATACGACCAGGTCCCCGGATGCAAGGGGGCCCCGGCGTTCGCTTCGCTTCCGTTCTTTGGTTTCCCTACGGTCAAGGACATGGAAGAGAGCCGGACAGTGGCGGACACCAACCCCGCACTCAGGTTGGTTTGACCGTACCAGGCCCGCCGCGCATAAGTTGCCGGGCTCTTCTTTTCCTCTTGCGCTCGGCGTGGCCTTGGTATACGCTAGGCAGCACACGTAATCTACGTGTGCGTACGTAAGTAAAGGAGGCCAGAGATGGCACTATTCTGCGTGGGGCATATTCGGCCCAATCCCTTTCGACACATCGATCGATACCCCATCAAGCGCGCGAAGGTTGCGGCACTTCGCGAGTCCCTCCGTACTACGGGTTTCTGGGATAACGTGGTAGCGCGCCAGCTTGATGGGCAGGTGGAGATAGCTTACGGGCACCACCGCTTGGTCGCACTAAAGGAAGAGTACGGCCCCGATCGTGAGATCCCGCTCATCATCAAGGAGCTGAATGATGACGCCATGATCCAGGTGATGGCCCGTGAGAACATGGACGAGTGGGGCAGCTCCGCCGTGGTCGAGCACGAGACGGTCAAGGCCGTCGTCCAGGCCTACGCCAACGGGAAGATCAAGCTGCCTGCTCTGGACCTGAAGGTGCGTGTTGGCCAACGTCGCCATGCCCCCGGCTTCGTGGAAAATAAGTGCCCCGGGGGATGTCCGGGCGCATGTACCGGACATCCTTATACGATCCTCTCCGTAGCGAAGTATCTGGGCTGGACGAACAAGTACAAGGACGAGAACGGGAAAACTCAGCTAGGTCCACAGAAGAAAGTGATCCACGCCATCTGGGCTTTGGAACTCATCGAGGAAGGGCTCCTCGAGGATAAGAACTTCGACAAGTTGACTACTACCGAAGCGGCTGCTCTCGTGGTAGAGACGCGGCGTATTCGAGATGAGAGCCGGGAAGAGGCCGCTAAGGCCACTACCAAGGCCAAGAAGGCCGAGGAAGAGGCCAGGACCGCCGCCGTGGACGTGGCGCAGGCAAAGGCCGCTGGAAAGCCGGAGGAAGCTGTCGAAGCTACGAAGACCATGAACAAGGCCCTGCGTACTGCGGCCGATCAGAAACAGAAGGCTGGTGCTGCTACTCGGTCTGGCCGGGAGCGTGCGCACTCCGTGGGTACGAAGCTGGCCGAGGGGCTTCAGGAGAAGGAAGTGACGATCAAACACGTCAAGCGCAGGGCCCGGGATCTTGAGGAGGTTGCAGGCAAAAAACCGAAGAAGCCCACACCTCAGGACATCGATATCTGTGCCCGGCGTATGGCCAAGAAGGTCGGGAAGTATCTGGAAGACGGCTCGGAGGAAGTGCAGGTGTTGGAGCGTCTGGTTCATCACAGGAAGGCTATCGATGCCGAAACACGCACGGGCCTCATCTCGGTGCTTCTCGATCTCTCTAACAGGGCGGCTGCGCTGGCCACGGGCCTGAAGCGTGGGGGGTAAGTGATGGCTACCAGGAAACAACTAGCCCTTGCGAGGACAGTGTCCGAGGTCGTGGACGCAGACCATGCACCTCGTCTGCCTCCTCTTACCTCTCGGGCCGATTTGAGGCCCCTGGCCAGGGAGCAGATCAACGCGCATGCGCCCCCCAGATCGGCAACCGCCCCAAAGAAGTACAAAAAGGACAAGTATGCTATCAGGCTCGGCAAGTCGGCTATACGCCTGTTTCGTAAGGGTGTGGTAGACCCGGATGCCGAAGACCTGGCCCGTGAGGCCTGGGTCTCTATGCGGGATGATACGGACACCGACGATGATGACTGTGGCATCCCCGGCGGTGTGGCCGATGAGATTCGCAAGAAGCTCAAGAGGGTCCGAGATTATCTACAGGAAGTTCACCGACTGCCTGTGTACCTGGTGAATTATGCCTACTACCATCGTTTCAACCGGTTCAAGGGCCGGTTGTTCGGCCCTTCCTCCCAGGAATGTGTTGCGTGTATAGCGGGGGTTGGTGGGGGTCATAGCCTGGAAAAGTACAAAGCGTGGCGGGAGCATAATACTGTGAGGCCCGATGAGCCCGAAGCAGTAGCCCCAGCCAGGGGCACGGCGTGGGGGCTACGCCTCAACACCCAAGGGGCCAACGATCCGCTTTATAAGGCCATGCTATCCGTCCAGTTGGGTTCGGGTGGGGGTAAGGTGCGAGAGGCTCTCATCAAGGTTGGGGAGGCTATGGCCGAGTCTCGTCTTACTGTGGAAGAGGCCGCGATTCTTACCAAGGAACTGCAGGGTACCTTGTGCCCTGATGATCCCGACGTGGTGGCGCAAGTTGCGTCTGTACTACCGGCCGGGTTCCTGGCCGCACAGCAATCAAGGGGGTCAGGGCAGTGAGGAAAATCGAGGAACCGACCGCTCGGAAAGTTATGAATGCGAAAGAATCTCGCCTCAAGGAGATAGAGCGCTACTTCAGTGCGGGTGACGTGAGCTGGGCCCTGGAGCTTTATCCCCTGTTGTTTGACGGGTCTCCAACGGCGCAAGATTTTGCCGCGCTGCTTTGCGGTGAGGAGATGGTGGAGGATGAGCCTTGGACCGTGCGCCAGGCCGCAGTGATTCTGAAGCGCCAGAAGCCAAAGTCGCGTCCTGCTGAGAGGACGCATGTCGAGAACCGGCTACGGCTGTGCATCCGCGCATTGCGCGGTATCGTGCGGGCAGACATAGATCTGGAGCGCGCGCGGAGGGAGGGCTATTGCGATTCCTGCATCGAGGAGGATGCCGAAACATCGGCACATAACCTCGCGTGGGAAGGGCTACGCGCGGCGTTCAAGTAGTTGGGACAGCAAGAACCCCTCGACCTTTGGTGGCCGAGGGGTTCTTCAGTAGTTCGGACTACTATATCGTGACGGTGCGCGTTGTGTTCTTGCAGCCGAGGAAGCGGCGCACGTAGCGCTTTACCTGGGCTGCCCAGTTGTACCCGGGTGCGCAGTAGCCTGCGCGGTAGATGGCTGCGACCTGTGCGTATGGGTCACTGGTCTGCCGCGCTGCACGGTACCTATTGGCTAAGAGGACTGTAGCCTGCGCACGGATACCCTCCTCAGGCGTTTTGTATGCGGCGTAGATGCCGCTTCTACCGCTACGGCGGTTGCGGGTGTACTTGATCCCTCCTGGGTTGTTGGCGCGCCGCCATAGAGAACTGCGAAAGCCCCCTGTTTCATGCCATGCTATTGCATACATCACCGCTGGGTTTATGCCGGCACTGTTGGCCGCCTTTTCTACGGTGTCGAACAGTGGGAGGCCGGCTGTGGCCGGTGCTGGTGTTGGGGCCGGTGTCGTTGGTGTGGGCGACCGGCTGAGCCAGCTGTACTTCGCGAGTATGCTCTTCAGCCGCATGTTTGATTTGTGCTCAAGTGCGTTGATAGCCAGCGCATTCGAGACGAATGTAAGGATGATGGTGATCACGATGGTCGTCTTCTGGCAGAGGTTCACTTGTTGCTCCTCCTCTGTCGGGGGCGCTGTATGAGCGCCTCGTTGGGAGGGGCACTTTACTTGCTGGTGTGCCGAAGATCAAGCGTTTTGGCTTACCAGAGCCTGCCGCCATTCCAGAGCTTGATTTCTGCCCCGCTGTAGGATACCATCGGCTTATGCGGTATAGACCACATTTTATAGATCTCGTGGGCGAGATATTCGGACGTCTTGCTGTGCTTCGCGAAGCTGGCACGAACGCTTCTGGTAACGTGCTTTGGGAGTGTTTATGTTCTTGTGGTTCTTCTGCGACGGTCATCGGGACACTGTTACGTCGAGGAGACACCCGATCGTGTGGTTGTTTGTTCGCGGAAGGGAATGCGCGGACGCATGGAGGGAGCAGGACACGTATCTATGGGGTCTTTAAGAACATGCTCAGGCGGTGTACTAACCCTCATGATCGTAGTTGGAAGTACTACGGCGGACGGGGGATCACCGTCTGCGATGAGTGGCGAGGACGTGGCGGCTTCGGGCGGTTTCGGGATCATGTTAAGCAGTCTCCGGGTCCCGGTTACACGATCGAACGCATCGACAACAACCGTGGGTATTCGCCGGGGAACGTGAGATGGGCGACTCAAACGGAGCAGATGCGTAACAGGCGGAATACCGTGTTTATTGTTGTGGGCGCCGAGCGCAGGCCCCTTGCCGAGTGGTTGGAGAAGCTGGGGGTGTCGCGTTCTACTTACAAGAAACGGCGACGCTTGGGGTGGACTATTCAGGATGCTTTGACGCGCCCGAGAAGAAAGATCAGATCACCACAAGCGAAATAGAGGGCTAACCGGCGTCCATGCTATCAATCGGTGCCTGTACTTAGGGCATGCCCAGTACCTGCGAAACATCTCGATGGGGCTGAAGAATACGACCGTGCGTGGGTCCCCTTCGAGTATCGTGAGTCCGTAGTCCGGGTGACGACTGACGAAGAAATCCGCGTTCGCGAGATCAGCGTCGGGGATCTGTCCCTTGAGCAGTTGCGTGTTCTCTGCCGTAAGGGCCTCGATCGTGAAGTTCTGGATTTTTGTCGGGTCAGGCCAATGTAGCGAGTACTCGACCAGGATGGGCACTATTGTTTCAACTCGCGCGTCCTGGTCTTGATGACGGGTCGGCCCTTTGTGTCCTGGAAGGCCGGGTCGCCCCGTAGACCACTAGCAGAAGGCCTGCGGTCGATGACGCGCATACTAGGCTTTTCGAGTATCGCGTAAGCTGCTGGTGCCGCGCAGGTCTCGCACTCGATCGTCGCCGGTCGATTTGCGGCGGAGACGAGGTGTTCGGTTACATGGTTCTCCGCACACTCGTACGTATAAAGCGGCATATCAGCTCCCGGTCTGTTTCATCTCGCGTGGTACCAGAACGGCGTGCCACTCAAGGTTGTAGGCGTTACCATCGTGGCCGCATATCTCGAGTACGGTAGCGTTCTCCGGTCCGGTGACTTTGCTCATGATGCCGATGCGCGCCAACTCGATGTTCGCGTATTTGACGACGTCACGCGCGTATCCATGGCTGCCTGTGCACGTCACCTGGTACGTGACGGTGACACCGGCCCTCTTTGCGTCTGGGGAAGGAATATTTGACCCTTCGTAACTCATCGTTGGAGCCTCCGTAGGGCTGATACGTATCCGAAGAATCCCGTCGCTGTCCCTGCAGTAGCGCATCAAGGCCACCTCCCGGTGGTCGGGGCACCTGTAGGAACTAGCGCGGACCTCCGTATTGGTATCGGTCTTGGAGAGGTGCAGCTATAGTTCCTCTCCTGCTCGAGTTTAGCACAGTCTTAATTCGACAGCAAAAAGAACGCGCCCGTGTGGGCGCGTTGTAGGCTGCTCCGACCACCTGTCGTGGTCGGAGCAGCCCTCGTTTTAGCCCCGTCGCGGGTGGTTGCTTGTGACGCGTCGGGCTCCCTGCAGTGCCTGGGAAGCGGTCTGGTCGAGGTCCACCAGAAGGGCCGTATACACCCTAGGAGGGGTGCCTTTGTCTGGCGCCCCGTCGTGAGCCCGCACGATTCTTTGTGCGATGGCGTGGGCCGAAATACCGCTGCCCACGGCCAGCTGGTCCAGAAAGGAATTCCCCACCGCCTTTCGGAAGCCCCATACGATCCTTAGAAACTTCTCCACCGGCAGCGCCCGTGGGATCTTCCTATTCCCCTTCTTGGTAAACATGGGGTACTTCGTGAGGAGTATACTTGTGGAGGCCTCCTGTTGGGCGGGCGCCTCCGTCTTGAAGATGTTCCATTCTTCCGTTACCGCCCGGCAGCACTCTTCACCATTACGCCCCCAACGGTCCAGGCTAGTTAAGCCCGAGGGCTCAGCACTCACGGCAGGGGCGGGCTCCGATTCATCGGTAGCAGCCGGTTTCGATTCGTTGGTAGCAGTGGGCACCAAAGCCGGCCTGGGCACCAGCTTTTGGAGGATCTGCGTGAGGAGCGCCTTTACCGCTTCTAGCCCCCTTTCCAGTCCCCCGATCCTCTCCAGAATCTCATTCCCGCCAGCTGTGGTGGTAGTGGGTGTGATAGCCTCTGTCGTCGTGGGCTGTGTGCCCTTCTCTTTCTGTTCGAACTTCCAGCGGTACGGGTCTGGTTTCCCTTCCTGCGTGTGCAGCCTGTAGAATTCCTGGAGGTGGCTCTTCGAGAAGAGGGTTCCAGCCATCCTCAGGCTTTTGATCGTTCCAGCGGGCATCTTTTCCAGGTCCCCCTCCTCCGTCACCTTGTTCAGAGCGTCCGCGGCTGTGCCGGAGGTGTGGTAGTCCACGCCTAGCAGGGTGAAGACGTGCTTTGTGGTGCCCGTCTTATGCTTCTTAGAGCCCGCAGGGGGCGGCTCTTGCCGAATATAGTAAGCCACGTTCTGGGCTGCTTTACGCTTTACCGCAGGACTGAGATTGGCGTTTCTTTCCATAATTACTCCTTCTCAACAAGAGGCCCGCCTATGGTGCATAGGAGGTCATCCACGTCCCCGAAGTCGATCGCCTCTGGGTCTTTTTCTTCCTCTGTGAAAGCGTCTGCTCTCACGTAGGTCGGTTGGCAGTCATGCTCTCCAGCAGGCTCAGAGCACCACGGGCACAGGTCCAGGGCCAGCGCCCGGACCACGGATGGTTCTTCGGGTTCGATCTCCTCCAGCTCCCGTTCCCTGGCCTTCTCCAGGTGCTCCTGGTGAGGCCTCTCACCCCGTGCGCATCGGTCTCTGATTCCCGACGACATCTTCCAGTCGTCGCATGCCTCCGGCGGCTCTGGGTAGATGCCGCGGTCGGCATCTGATCCTTCTAACCAGAAATCGTATCCTAACCATGGGTCTCTCATTTTTCACCCCTTGTTGCGTTCTTGCAGCAGCGCCAGGTCGTCGGTGTTGGAGCACACCTCTTGCAGGCGCCCCCACTCTTTGAGGACCTCAGTGATCTCGTCGACTGTCCTAGCGGCCCTGTGATGGAAGCTCAACATTTAGGTCACCTCCTTCTGGGTCAGTCACTTCGCTCTCTAGCAATACGAACCGGGTCCTAATGACCCCGTCCGGCCAGGTTACAACTTCCAGGAACTGGGGCCGTATCCGGTCGAATGTTCGGCCGAGTTCATGGTTTCCTCTGTAGATCACCCGGGGCATGAGGTTGTCTGTGTCCAGGGCGAGGGCTACGACTTTGTATTCTCCGCCTTTGAAATGGCGGAGGACTTTGCCAACCTGGATCATGTCCCAGGTAAGATCTTTCATGTTTATCTCCCCTCATATCCAAGCCGGCACACGTTCTGTGGCCGGCAACGATTCCAGGAACTCGACTACCTCTGCGGGTACCGGCTCAAACAGCCAGGCACTCCCATACTTGTACCCGCAAGTTGGGCATGGCTGGTTCAATGCGTCAGGCTGACCGCAGGGCATGGGCAGGCCCTCCAAAGTCCCACAATGAAACTCCACGTCCCCTGAGGACCAGGGGTGGCTTTGCTGTGGCAGTTTGTGCCGGGCTGCATCAGGAACCAGAAGCTTCATCTGGGCTAGGGATTCCCGGAGTTCCTGAGCCTTGCTCTCTCCCGTACCCAAGCGCTGGAGAGTAGCAATGTCTTTTTCGCAGTCCTCGATAAGCCCCAATCGGTTTTCCAGTTGGAGCACAAGGGCCACATCTGCGGGGTCCTTGGATCGGTGCCCGTGGCAGATTTTCCAGCCCAGTTCGGTCTGGTGGACGCACCCCGGGCGCGTCCCGTTCAGGTGCCAGGCTCTCCATACCTCATGGAATCGGAGGGCCATTGCTTTGTCCCATCCCGGGTCAAAGGCGGCTACATGTAAAACCGCCTCCAGGCATTGGCCAGAGCTCCCAGCGGCGTTCCCATCTTTGGTCGGGCCCACGACCCCCTTAATAGAGAGTACGGGGCCGGCTTTATTCGGGTTGAGTTCGTCGGGCCCGAACTTGACCCGACAGAACAAAGGGGCCGCCTTGTCGTTATAAACGGAGACGGCCCCCAGGCACACGATCTTGTTCATGACTCCTCCTCTTTCGTATTGCTATTGAGAAGCCCCCTGCATGCAAGTGCGTGCATTATTACCGCCCCGTATTCCAGGGCGGCCTCATTGTATGTTAGGCCGTCCCTCACGGACGACCCATAGACGACCGTGAAGTCGTTCGGGCCTTCTTGTAGGAGCTGGATGTCCCAGTTTAGGTCCAGGACCTGGTGGCACAGAGTGCCTCTGGGTTTTTGGGCCACTACTTTACGAGGCTTAGCCATATGCCTTTCCTCCTGGTCCGGGGACGGTGAGCACCACAGCCCCTTCTTTCTCCAGGGCAGCAACGATCTCAGTCAGGAGGTCATCGAGCCCATCGAGCAGGTGCCCCCTCTCTGTGGTCCCATGAACGAGGCTTTCCTCGTCCATGGTCCTGGCCATCTCGGCGTCGTCGACCACCTGGTCCCTTACTGCATCGATCTGCCTTTTGAGCAGGTTGAGGTCAATGTCCTTCAAGCTGTTCACTGGTCCACCTCGTAGCACAGGGTGCTACACCGGGGGCACTCGCCGAAGAGCAGGGCTCCCCTTGGGTCGCCCCTCTCTCGCAGGTCTCTTGTTCTGGTTAGTTCCGCCAAGTGCCAGGGCTTGCGACAGTCATGGCACGCATAGTGATCTCGGGTGCAGTTCTTGTCAGGACACTTGCTGAACGCCCTGACCCCCGTCTCAGGCTGGGCCTCCACGATCGCACGTGCCGCCTGAAAGGCATCCTGGAGCGCGCACCAGTTGGTGCGAGCCCCGTACACGGAGCTTCTCCATTGCTGGAGACACACGTTGGAGGCACCGCCTTTCTCTGCGGCTTCCAGGCTGGCTTCTGCCTTGTCGTAGGTGGTCCTGGCTTCGGAGGCCATCTTCTGGAGCTTGGCTAAAATCTGCTCGGATGTTGTCATACTTTTCCTTTCACCAGTGTTGAAGTTCCCGGGTAGCACGGCTCGCCCGTCTTGGGTTTTCTCAGGGGCCAGTAGTACTGGGCCAGGTCGCTCGCCCGGCCCCCGAAGACCACCTCCCGATTTCCAGTGGTCTCTTTGATCTCTCGGAACATGTGGTCCAGCTCGTAGAAGCCCCAGCAACCCGCATCTTCGATCTTCCCTTCGGGGTCGTCGACGCGGTATCCGTATACCTCTCCGTTGCAGTAATTTGTATAGGTCTTGAGGAACCCTTCGGCATCCTTTGTTCGGGTCTCGTAGGTCTTGGCGCCCATATCTTCGGGCTTCTGGCTCCAGATGAGGAGCCCAGCGATCCGTGTGCCATCGAACCGGCATTTGGGCGCTTGATCCAGCAGGGCCCAGACGCAGCTGCCGTGCTCGTAGTAGGACAGCCAGAAGGCCAGGCCCACGTCGAGCTTCTGGCGCAGTCCCGGGTTCTGGATGATGGGAATGCCGTCCGGCCCCTGGCTCAGGCTCAGGCCCAGCTTCTCCGGGTCCTTGTAGCTTCCATGCCGGTCGCTGAAGGAGTACATCCGCCAACCGGCCCATTCGGATGGGTCCTCCGGGGAATCGTCGGGCTCGATGTTTACAGTGATGGGTTTCATTAGAGATTCACCTTTCCCTTCAATTCCTTCTTCGCCTTTGGCAGGCTCCGGCGCACACGCAGGGCGAACCTTTGTGCACACTTGACACATACCGGCTCGATGAGAGGCGTGGTCAATCCGGCGTTCCGGATGTCGAGCACGACTCTTTTGGTTGCGGCGGCGTTCTCGCACTCTACGCACACCACCTCGAACGGCACGACGAGCACGTCGCCCGCGTCGAGCAGGATATCTTCATACTTTTGCTTTGCCACGTTTACTCTCCTTTCACCAGTTGAATACTGGCAGTCCCTGGATGGTCGGGCTTCTTACTATTTGACATCGGGCATCAACCCCTTCTGTTTCATGGAAGCCAACATATACTGCCCACCCACGGGATCGAGGCCAACGATCACGTGGTCCAGCAGCGGGACATCCACTGCTTTCAGCGCAAGGTCCAGACGCTTGGTCGTGGCGATGTCTTCTGGTGATGGGGTTACTTCCCCCGTAGGGTGATTGTGGGCCAGGATTACGGCCGCCGCTCCGGACATGACCGCAGCCCGGGCTACGATCGTGTTCGACGCAGACACGGCGTTCAGGCCACCCTGCCCGATCACTGCGTGGCCTGTCAGACGCAGCTTGGAATCCAATGTCAGGAGCAACAAATGCTCCTCTGTTGCCTCAGCCCAAGGCTTGAGGTACGCCGCAAGGTCCTGTGGCCCTCTTGGGACGATCGGGCGTGTGAGAGGCACGCCGTCTACTTCGATGCGCTCCCGCATTTCCCAGCGGGAAACCAACTCCCTGCGGAATTGATATAGGGGCTCTTTTGCCTTCTTGCCCATGACATCCCTCACTTTCCAAGGGCTTCTGCAGCAGCCCTCAGTCTCGCCGTGGTGGCGTTGATGACTTCGGTCTTGTTCTGGATTTCCTTCAGCCTCTCTGGCGTGGCCCAGGCAGCCGCCAGTCTCAACGCTTTCTCGATGTCGTACTCAGCAGACACCTCTTCCACGGTCATCTTCCGCTCTACGGCCCGCCAGGAGTCCAAGGCCCCCTGCCGCCGGGACCACTGGCCCGAGTAGACCAGTTCGATCCAGGTCCCTGTTTCGGTCAGCAACAGGTCGGTGCCGTCGTACCGGCCGCCATGATCGTCCCGGCCCCCATCCTGGCCAGGACCGACCCGGGTGTCCGACAACCCCAGGGCCCTGTACGTTGTTCGGCGGACCTTATCGTCTGCCTTGTCGATGTGGCACCGGCGGCGGACCTCTTGCCGTGTCCCGGCCAGAGCGATCATGGGGGCCAGCTCTTTGGCCAGTTTGTCTAGCAGGGCGATCCCTGCCAGCAACTCCGCCGTTTCTGCGGCGGTACGGGTTGCCGTGTGTGCCGCAGCGGCGGCTACAATGGTTGGGTCTAGGGTATCCATGGAATTCTCCTTGTCCGGCACTTACAGACTCGGTCGAGCCTGGACACCACGACCACCTTCGGGCGGCCGGACATTCGTGGTTTGGTTATGAACACTGAACGCACGGGCTTATACCAGGGTCACGGGTACCAGCCCTCTGTCCTGAGCTGGGCCCGTATGCTGCCTACAGTGGGGTAGTAGTGGGCGCAGGCCCCCAACCCTTGTTGCTACTCCTCGTCGGCCTCGTCCCCTTTGCTGGCCTTCGATCCCGCCTTCTTCCCCAGAGGCCTCATACCCTTCCAGGGGTCGACCTCAACCTCGTCCAAGGGCCCCTCGAAGGCGACGACATCAAACGTCCCGTAGCCCTGGGTCCGGTTGGACCCCAGGCCAGACTCCTCCCCGTGCTGCAAGAGCAGCTTGACCATGTCCACGGGGACCATCTCCTTTCCATCAATTCTCTTGAGCAGCCACAGCTCGAACGATATCGTCGCCCCCACGACGTAGTCGAATTGCTTGAACGCAGAGCGTTTCCCCTGCGCAGAGTTGATCTGTATGACCGTCTCCTCCGTACCTGAGGGTTCCTTGACCCCCAGGTAGATCCGGTCCAAGGCGTTTTCTACCACCTTCACGAATACGCCCTGTGTGAGGTAGTTCTTCGCACCGCGGATGTTCGTGGTGACGCCCATCACGCTGGCGGATTCCTTCAGCATGGCTTTTACCTGCCGGCCCTCGATGTAGAGGCCATGCTCCGGGTCCGACTTGAACCCGGTGGACATCCCGGTGACGGTCTCTTCCAAGTCCAAGCCCATCTCCGTGGCTGTCTTGGCTGCCTGAGCCTGAGTTTCAGCTTCGTTGGGTTCCAGGCCCAGTTTCTTCTTCTTGGCCCGGAGCCAGGAGTCGATCATCTCCGTGCTCTTGGGGATTCCCCCACAGAGCTTGTTACGCAACTTTATGGTGACGGCGTATCGATTCCAGAGTCCGTTTTGGGACATGATATTTCTCCTTGTTGGGTGGTTCGTGTCGTACTGGCGAGGGATGGCTTGTCGCTGCGGGCGGGTAGGGCCGGGTGTGGAAAGTCGCTGCGGGGCGATATGGCGGGGTAAGTGTCGGTCAAGTTTGTCGCCATGGGTAGGAGGGGATCGGGATGTGACGGGTAGTCGCCTTGGTCGGGGCAGGAGTGGATGGGCTTGCCGCCTCGGGCTGGACCGTTCCGGGCTGGACAGTTCCGGGCTGGACAGTCGCATAGGGATGGGTAGGAGAGGTTCGTCGCCTTGGTCGGGGCAGGAGGGGATGGGCTTGTCGCTTTGGAGGGGCCAGATCAGGTCAGGCCAAGCCTGTCGCCATGGGTAGGAGGGGATCGAGATGTTATGGATAGTCGCCCTGTAGTGAACTGGCTTGTCGCCGCGGGATGGCGCGGCACGGAATGGTTTGTCGCACTGGTCTGCTATGGGAAGGCGGGGGCCGTCGCTTAGGGCGGTGCGGGCTTGAAGAACGGCGGGTTGGTCTGGTTCGGTCGATGTACGCGTCACGCCTCCTTGAAGCCCCAATACAGACGCGGGCTGTGTTGGAACATCAAAGCGCCCCGGACACCGTCGGCTTTCCGCACTACGATAACAAAGGGAGCTGCAAAGCCCGACACTTCGAAATCAGCCTTCAGCTGTTCCGTGTCCCAGACCTGACCATACTGGGCTTCCAGGGCCTCACGGCTCCCGGGGGCGGCGTTGATCTCTTGGACCATTTCCCGTCGGATACTGTCGGTTGGGTCGTACATAAGATTCTCCTTTCGGTGGCGGCGCCCGGAGCGGACCCCCGCCATGCTTTACGCAGCTAAACCACACTTCTTCCAGTGTCTAGCGAAGCCGACGCCGATCTTTTCGGCCGACTTTGGGAGAGGTACTGGTATCAGCTTCCCCCTTCTATTCTCGAGTCTAACCAAAGGGCATCGTCCGCACGTTGCGCACGTCACCTCTTTGTCACGTTGCTCATCGCAGAGCCCCCGAGGGGCTTTTACACTGCCCTTCGTGATATCCGGTAACCAGATATCCAGCATCGATGCTTCTCTCATACCCGCAGGTGCGGGTCCTGTTTCGGAATCGGTCGAAGCGAGCAACCACTTCGGCCAGCCGCCCATACTCTCTAGAGCAGCTCGGATCTCGGGGACCCGCCAAGAGCGCGTGAACCCGAAGGGATAGATGTGCGCGTTCGGGTGCAGTGCCTGAAGCATATCCAGGCTGTAGCGTTCGTTGTAAAAGTCCCCCGATACATGTAGCCGAAGGATGCCTGTCGGAAGCAGAGCCAGAGCTTCGGTGAAGATCTGACGGAAGTCCCGGCGCTTGGAAATCAGATAACTTCGATCCCAGGCTGTCTGCACCGTAGGCCGGGTGTAAAGTCGCTTCGCGTAGCATACGCCGTCTTCTCCTCCGCAAAGATGGGTCCTTCCAGGGCATGTCAGGATCGGCGGAATAGACCAGGAGTACATCTTCCCTAGCTTCGTATTCTCGTCGACGTTGTCTGCGAACCGACTCGCGACCTCCAGCACAAACTTTTTTTATATTCGCGTGCAAAATAGTATTGACTCCTTTCAAGGGGTACCGTAAACTCCCTCCGTCTTCAACGGGTGCCGGTGAAACCGGTACCGCGCGGTAAGTGGAACGCTCCGCCGGGCAACCGGCGCATACGATCCCCTGTCGCAGGCCTTCACGGCTCGGCGGGACCAAGGCAGCCTTCACAGGCTTCTACGGCCCTCCCGGTCCCCGTGCCAAGGTCAGCACGGCGCTCGCGAAAGTTCCGCTGCATCTGTTGGATTCACTTCAATCCCGCTTGGTAACACTGGTGTGGGTTGTGCGCTGAACTGGCTTCAACTGTCGGTCCTTGGTTCTCCCGGGAGAAATCCTGCGAAGACCGTATCCGACGGTAGACGAGGGCGGGTTACACTGCCTCACGTCGTGGGCTGTAAGCGAAGTGCTTGGAGTTCTGGCCCTGGCCCTGCTCCTTGACTGTTAGGTGTCCGGAAGGGCGCCAAAACACAGAGGAGGCCACCAGGCAACCGTGTTCCAAGTACGAGCCCCCGCGGACCAAAGGAGCTGGAGCAGCTTACAATCCCGCTGGCTTAGCCGGGCGGGATTGTTGCTTTCCGATATAGTAGTTTGAACTACTACTTCACGGAAACGCGGTAGGCCGGAGTTGTTGCCAATGCGACCAGTTTCCGGACTTCCTTGTCCGTGAGTGCCAGAGCCCGAAGCTTCTCTGTGTCGATCTTGTTGCTGCGTACCAGCTTGCGCTTATCGGACTCGCGCAGGTAATCGTTCAGCGCTTCGTTCTCTGTGTCGATGCTACTGCTCTCGCCTACTTCGACGGAGCGGTCTCTGCCGTCAACTTCTACCTCGAGTTTTTCCACGCCGAAGGTGCTCAACACTTCTTGGCGTGCCTTTTCCCGGACCTTCTTGGCTGCCTTCTCCGTGTCGTCTGCACGTACCATATCAGCTGCGACAGCCTCCTTGGTGCGCACGATTCTTATTTTTGCCATTACATACCTACCTTGGGCGTCTAGCGCCCCGTTGAGCCGCAGCCTCTCTCCCCTCTTTCTGTGGGAGGAAGCTCGTCGACCTCCGCTGGGAAAGCGGAGATCTTCTTCTTGAGGATGCCCTGTACGACGCGATCGCCGGGCTGGAGGTTTGCCAGTGCCCAGCCTTGCTCGTCGGTCTCCAGGACAGCCAATATCTCCCCGCGGAAATCGTCATCAATAACTCCCGCCAGGACGCTTATACCGCATTTCAAGGCCAGTCCTGAGCGGGCCTTGAGTTCTATGTAATATCCCTCTGGGATCGCCATAGCGACCCCGAGCCTGAACACCCGCCTACTGCGACCAGCCCTGAGCACCTCGGTTGGGTCAGCTGGATTCGGACACCAGAAGAAGTCCATTCCGGCAGCCCGAGGTGTGCCGTAGATGGGTAGCTTGGCACCGGGACGTAGTAATTTTGTGAGGATGCGCAAGCCCGCTAAATCGTCGGCAGTTAGGCTGGGCTTGATAGGCGGATTCGCTACTACCCCGACACTACAGAGTGCGTCGAACAGTTTCCTACCGATGGCCCTGATGGCCTCCGGAGTCTGCGGCGTGCCATTCCCGGAACCAGGGAAGATGATGGTGATGACGTTAGCAGGTATCCCGGCATCGATTATTCTCCCGTCTTGGCGTACCCGCTCGAAGCCCAGTGCCCTGTGTAGTGCGATCGATCCTTCGCCTATTTTCTTCGCCGGACCGGTGTCGGCGAATACAGCGAACTCGATCTTGTCCTTGTAGATCACTGCCGCTACGTCTCCTAACTTGATGCCGTTGTCCTTTCCCCAACTTCCAGGCAGAACAAAGTACGGGGTGATGTTGGAGGAGACGACCTTACCTCCAGAATCGATCGACGTTTGCTTCTGGTGCGTGGGCTCGTATTTGATGCCGGGATCTTCTTTACCGTCTGTATCGAGGTCCAGTTTTGACTGGAAAAAGAACTGGCCGGTGGGGAACTTGCACATGTACTGGAGCCCGATAAACCCCGGGGCCATCTCCTGGGCGTTTCTCAGTAGGGCCGGTATGTGTCCGAGATTCGTGCCTTCTAGTTTGGGGGGCATAAACGATCTCCTTGGTCACGCTAAAGTCAGGGCTGTGGATCTTGTGCCTGTTTCTCCGGGTCCCAGTTGTCCTCGCAGCACGCCATGAACTTTTCGTAGTCGGCGTGCTTCAGGTCCTCTTTGTGCGCCATCAACCAGACATCCAGAGGAAAGAAGCGTACAGCTGTGCTGCACTTCTTGCAGCAGAGGCGGGAGGTCGTGTCCGTCTTGATGAGGTCTTCTACCCTGTGGGTCCACCATGGGCAGTTCGTGCAGTAATAGGCCAGGGTCATCCTGACTGTGGGGGCTGTCTGGGCCTCGAGAAGGAGCTGTTCGGCGTTCTTGGCCATCGTACGTACCTCCGGTAGGTTCGTTGGAGGTTAGCATCGGCAAAATAGTCCGTCAAGGCGGGGTTCTTGACGGTGTTGTTGCAAGAATGTTAGGCTGAATTGAAGGTGGGTGCGTTGGATGAGTCAGGACACAAAGGGGTATGTTCGTCGGCCGCCGGATGCTGGTGAGTCGACCGTGCGCGCCCTCATTAACAAGAATGAAGGTGCATACCCCAACCATGGTACGCTCGAGTTTTGGTGGGATATGGCCATTATAGAGGCCGTTGACCCGAAGACCATGACGCTGCGTGTCCGAACGAAGATCACCAAGAAACCACACGCGCCCGTTGAGTGGACATGCCCTCTCTTCGACCCTACAACCGGGCACGGAGTCTATGGTGTGCCGAAGAAAGGTATGCAAGGACTACTCCTCTGCATCAACCGTCGCATGTTCTTCACCCAATTCAATGCGGCACCCGATTCCAGTGGTGTTACGGGCTTCAGCGATAATAGAGAGAGCTTGACGGAGGGTGGCTGGTGCGTCCGCACGTCCAACGAGACCAAGACGATCTGGTCGCCGAACATTATCATCAACCAGGCCGCGCACCTGTGCAAGATGGTGATGCGTAGAATCACCAAGTCGATCGAGTTCGTTTTCTTCAAGCTTTCTTTTACTTCGGTTGGCGGCCTGTTCAACTGGGATACCGACCTGAAGGAGAAGACTAACTCGATCACGTTCGATTTCAAGTCGAAGCTAGGGCAGAAGAAGGACAAAGCCGGTAAGACGCCGCCAGATGATAGTTCTACGTTGCGGGTCCTTATTGGGGGCAAGGATACGGCGGGGAACACCAAGCCAGAGAAGAAGGCGCAGGAGAAGGAGAACCCGGCGCTTCCTTTTGTTCCTCTCTTGACGGCCTCTATAGTGCCTACGGACCCCGTTAAAGACTCGCAGCAGCCCGTAGCAGATGATAGGATGGCCAAGCTCCTGAACGTGCCAGGGGAAGCCAGCGCCGTGCAGTCGTTTCGGGCGCTGGTAGCACAGAAGTTGGCGCAGCTAGGCATCAAGTCCGGTACCGACCTTATAAAGGGTGACCCACGCAACGAGGTTGTTCTAGCCTTCAAGTCACATGTATCGGCGTCTGCGCTCACGTTTCCTGATGTGGTTGGGGATATTGTGGGTGCTGCGACCTTTGTGAACCCTGTGACCGGTGTGCGGGAGCTCTTACTCGACAAGGGCACGTCGGTCGACATACTAAATGAGAAGGGCACGTTCAAGTTCTCGGAGAAGCCCGTAGTTGGGCAGGCGTTCTTTGGCCCCAACCCTATTGCCTCGACAGAGCTTGGTTTGTCTCTGCTGGCGGAGGCACGCGGAAAGTCGCCGGAGGAGGCTGGTGGCGAGCTCTTGAAGGTTCTCAACTTTATCGTGAGCCTGTACGGTGGGCTTGAGCTCGTGCATGACCAGTCGTTCAAGGCAACTACCGAGAAGGACGTGACCTGGGAGGCACTCAAGGGGTTCCTCAAGCTACGTTCCATGGGCTTCAACTTTGAAACGACCGATAAGGCTATGGGCACGGTGTTGATGTCCAACGGGAACGCGGGTATTGCCTGGAAGCCCGATGGAGAGATGCTTTTCTTTGCTACCAAGTTCCTTTTTATTCCCATGCAACGGGTCGACCCGCCGCAGCCTCCAGCACCCAACGCGCCGCAGCCAGACCTCTTGGATGTGGTCAAGAAGCTTGTGGATGCTCCCAAAGAGGACCCGACATACGCCAACAGCGGGACGATTTTCCAGTTGGCGGTCGATGGGGTATACTTGGGCTCCCTAGCCCCCATCAAGATCCAGTCCCCGGCTGGTATCGAGACGGACGCGGTGGGGCCTATTCCAGATGGGAATATAATGCGGAAGACCCGATCTACTATTCAGCGTGACTTGAAGGCTGCTGGTGGCGTGCTCTCCTTAGGTGAGGTACCGCCCCCGACCGACAACGTCATCACTTAAGGAGAGCACGCTATGCAGACCCAGCCCTTGACCTTCTCGGCTCGACCGCTGACCAAGATGGCGATGCGGCATGCGCACCTCTCCGACAAGGTGACGGAGTGGCCCAAAGAGATCATGGATCATCTCTATGCCGAGTTCCCTTCCCTGACGGACCGTGACGTGCAGATCGCGTTCGAGTCCAAAGACGAAAAGTCAGGGCACGCGCTCGGGAAGCTCATCATCGACAAGAAGATCTCGATCCCGGTCTTCATATCCAAGCGGATGTTGGCCCCGTTGGACACCTTCGTCTTCAAGGGGAAGCCGTACCGACTCACCGACCGTCGCTTGCGCAGTGTGTTGTTCAAGCCGGCTCTTTTCTCTGGCGTGATCAAGCCAGATGAGGAGAAGGCGCTCTCCCAGGACGAGCCGATCTACCAGCAGACCCAGGTGAATGACTTCCGTGAGGGCCGTAGGATCTACGCCAGCTTGATTGACGCTATGTTGCCCACCTTCTCCAAGGGGGACATCAGCAAGCTGTCCAGCACTCTGGAGGCTGACCCGCAGGTCGCTGCGAACTTCGTGCTCAATGGGCATGCCGACACGATCTCGCGGATCATCAACTGTGGTGGGAACGACGAGACGCCCGAGAGCATCATGAAGTCGGCGTATGCCCAGCTTCCGATCAATGTTGTACAGGTTCGGCAAGAGGGGCAGGAGGCGTACAAGGTCAAGATCGCGTCCGACTTCGGGTACGACCCGCAGGAGATTTACGTTCCGGTCGACAAGATAGCCGCCACACTCCAGACGCTGGGTATGCCTGTGGAGTCTGTGATCCGCAAGGTGGCGGCGGGCGAAGTCTTCACCTGGACCTCTCGTACGGCCGAGCAGACGCCGGTCTACGTTTCCGCTCACCAGAAGGCTGTTGGTGTCGAGAAGTTCGGCGCGTACAGGGTCAAGGAACTGGGGGGCCGCGAGTTCGTCGGTAGAATCTACCCTCAGGTCTACGACTTCGACAAGAACGCGACCAACAGGATGCTCTTCGTTGGGCCAGAGATGTCTCTCTTGCAGGAGAAGATTGCAGGACTGCCTGCAGGGGACTTGCCCAATATCTCTTCCGATCCGCTGATAACCGGTTCAGTCGGCTGCTTTATCTTCGAGGGCGAAGGTAACGGGCTTGCGACGGTGCCGGTGCGTATTGACGCTGTGACCAAGCAGGCGGATGAGGCGCACATCTACGCTACGGCCATGCTGGGTAAGCCCGTGCTCTTCAAGCTGTCCCAGATTGCTCGAGACATTATGCCGATGGAGCGCTCAAGTGCGTTGGATGTGCGGGATATCTACCTGTTGCCCGCCTTTGCCAAGTTCGCCGTACTCAAGAATGGGAGGAACAAGGAGCTGATCTCCGACGGTGACCTGCTCACCAAGATGGCGATCGATGAGGTCAAGGGGGACACCTGTACCGTGCGCGGCTTTCGCGGGACTTATACGCTGGCGGGACCGTTGGTCAACGGGGTGGAGGACAGCTACACGGAGCTTGAAGGCTCGACCGCCGTATTCAAGCTGGCCTGCCTGGGCCTGGATGCCGGTGAGGCCGATGCTATTCTCGACCGCTGCGATGTCGGGGAGGATGTGACGATCGGTGGACTGCGTAAGCCGCAGACACTGATGTCCAAGATCTCCGCGGCCCGCGACAAGGTTATTCTACCCACGCTCGCCCAGCTGCCCTACCTGAAGCAGGATACGATCAAGCTGGCCAGTGAGATCAAAGACCCGGAGATATTGGACAGGGTTCTTGCGCTGAACTTCTTGAACCCGCAGAACCTCCAGATCCTTCTTGAGCACCAGAAGGATCTGGACAAGACCAGTTCCAAGCTCTCGGAGCTGCTCATTGCCTCGCGTTACGGTGCAAACAAGGACCTGAACGAGGACGCCATCATCATGGCCCGGAAGTCGATAGATGACGTGATCGACGGCCTGGCACAGCTCAAGAGTCGAGTTGGTACGCAGACCGAAGTCGAGTAGTCCGGCCTTAGCTGGCCAGTACGTAAATGCGCCTCCCACATGAACGCTTCTGCCTTGCATTGATGGCAGACAGAATCTGCGGGCTGGCTTTAAGGAAGACGCTATTCTCGAGGAACTTGGCGTTTCCTGACCCAGCTACCCTGCTCCGCCTGGAGCGTATCCTGCTCAAGGGGTTACCTGCTAACCTCGCTCGACACCTCGCCGGGCAAAGCGTGAAGGTGCCCCAAAGCGCTATCAGGGCGCTCAAGGCTCGTCTGTGTGCCCTGTCTCTTGAGGACTATAAATACACGAAAAGCTCTTTTGGGCTGGCCGAGGGCCTGCTACCCCAGACACACCTGCGTTACGCGCTCGAAACGCTGCTGATGACGAAGTATCCCATCAGCGATATCGTCGCCGTGTTGAAGCAGCGCTTTTCTGTGACGTTGACCGAGGCGCAGGTTATTACCTATCGGCACTTCTTCTACGACCCGCGGATTATGGACGGGCCATCATGGACGTTCTACCTCACACAGCTCAAGGATCCGCATGAGGCCGCGATAAAGCTCACTACTCTGCGAAACCCGGATTACCTGACTTACTTGAAGTGGAAGGCCGGCTTCGAGGTCGACATTGATTACGTCGACATGCTCAAGCGCACGTTACACAACGCCTTCTTTCGACTCGAGGAGGAGCATTCCAAGGCGGCGCCCGACGATCTCAAGTTGGCGCACTATAGTATGTTGATGTTCCGTGCCGGTGATCGTATCGAGAAGTTCAAGAGGCCCGATGATGCCGAGGACGTGCACACGCTGCAGGCCCGGTTCAAAGCGTTGGAGCTCAAGGATCTATTTCAGGGTACGACGATCACAGCCGGGTCTATGCCGCCCGTTGAAGATCGTAGACCGGCGCTTGTGGTACTCCCTGGTGGTAGACGCCCAGAGGAGAAGAACTAAAGAAAGAAAGCCCGTAGCATGTGCTGCGGGCTTTCTTGTAGGCCTAGGCCTCTTAATGCCGCCTTCTTTGGAGTAGTGCTAACCGTTGTGCTCCTGGTATCCTTCGCCGCGATGTACGTAAAAGAGAAAAAACGCCGCACCGTGCAGCCCATACTCGATGGGCGCTTCAGCACTTACATCCAGGCTCTTATTCATGTGGAAGGCGGTCTCTACTCGTTCAAGGGTCGTGAGCATTATCTTCCACTGGTCAACGCGGCCTGGGACACGCTGCTCTTGCGTACGGCGCGTCAGGTAGAGAAGTCAAGTTCGCTAGCTATTGCGTTGATCGTCCCATGCATAATGATCCCACGGTACCGCGGGCTGTACCTGGTTCCGTCCTGGACGCAGGCTAAAGAGTTCTCCGAATCCAAGCTCTCTGATATCAACAAGGGCTCGCCCTGGATCCTGAAGAATCGGTTGGGCAAGGGCTGTAAGGATTCTGTCATCCTGAAGACCTACTCCAACAGGTCCAGGATAGACTTGCGGTACGCCTTTTATACGGCAGATCGAACTCGCGGTATCAAAGCTGACGTCCTCTGCATCGACGAGCTTCAAGATATTCTTCAGGACAACATCCCTGTCGCAGAGCAGACACTGAAGCATTCTCAGCCCCCTCCTGGGTACGAGCATCTTGCGCATATGTACAAGCGTAAGATGCTTGCAGGGACCCCCAAGTCCAACCAGAATCCTATAGAGAGCTACTGGCGGGGCTCTACGCAGTGCGAGTGGATTGTTCCCTGCCAGACCTGCAAGAAGTGGAACGTGTTGAACACCCGCAAGCATATCGGGCCGACAGGGCCCATCTGCATGTACTGCAAGCGGGCTGTGGACGCACAGGCCGTTCAGGCACACTGGCACGCAAACAACCCAGAGGGGTCATCGCTTGGCTTTCATATATCTACGTTGATGGTGCCGGTCAAGGGTATAGCACCTCCAGAGATGCGCCCGTGGCTGGACTGGAAGAAAGACGTGCTAGAGCCCGCCGGTATGATCAAGGGCTCTGATGGCTACCCTGAGGTCCAGTTCCAGAATGAGGTGCTAGGGCTTCCCTGTGATGACGCAGCTACGGCCATTACGCAGGAAGAGGTCAAGCTCTGCTGCAAGTCAGACTGGCACTTTGTCGGCCACGACGACCATATCGCCCGTACTACCCGACTTTATGCGGGTATCGACTGGGGTGAAGCGCGCCCTTCAAAGACCGTGCTTACTATTGGGGGCTTCTTCGAGCAGAACCGCTTCAGCCTGATTTATATCAAGTCGTTCTCGGTGGAAGAGTCAAATGACCCGCTTGAGGTCGTCCGGGAGTGTATCCGGATCTGTACGCTCTATCGTGTAGCTGCAATAGGCTGCGATAAGGGGCACGGATGGACAGCGAACCCCATGATGGCAGAAGCCTTTACATGGGACCGCGTGTTGCAGTTCCAGTACGTCGTGGGTACTGCGAAACGACTTGAGTTCGCTGCGCCGAAGCACCAGTGGTCGGTTAACCGTACGCAGCTCATGTCCGAGTTCTTTCTTGATATCAAGCGTGATCGGATACGTCTGCCAAGCTGGCCGGAGTTCCAGCCGTATCACAAAGATCTAACGAACATCTTCGTTGAATACTCGAATAAATTGCGTACCCAGACCTTTGGTCATAACCCGGGTGAAAACGACGATGCCGCGCATTCAATCCTCTATGCTAAGCTCGCAGGAGACATATACATCTCCAATTTTGGCTGGGGTTGATATGCGTACGGCGCCGCCTAGCCAACCAGTAGTTCAAACAACAACTTGAGATCCTTCGGGTATAAGCCTTCTAGTTCGAGTAGAAACTTTCTGCTGAAGGAGGCTGTATGGCCTGGAAGAGAAAGGTGCCGGCCCCTACGGATGAAGGGGCGGGTGCGGCCTGGATCATTTCTCCCTCTGACATCATTGCGGGTGACGTTGTGGTCTGCCCGACCGAGTGGGTGGAGTGATGGGAGGCCCCAGGGGAGAAGTGAGCTTCGAGAGTTGCGTCTTCCGGGAGATCGGAAACGTACTAGAGGGTGACTCAAACGGTGCGGATGTCCGGGTTGCTGGCATTGATGTCCAGGTAGCGCCCGGCATAGTGCTTACGTTCATTAACTGGCAGTTCTGCAAGAACTCACTCATGCCCGGCAAGCTCATTGCTCGGCATGATGGTGTGTCCTTGCGTACGGCCGCATGGTTCCTGATCACGCTGCTTGTTGGTATCTTGATCGGGATAGTGCTGGGAGGACATTAATATGGCCTACGATAGAGATCCCTTTCGCGAGCTGGTCATAGCGGACGCGAAAGGGCAAGCAACACCTACGCAGTCTCAGGGTCTACGCTCGCCAGATATTGCGATCTTGTGGCACGATATGCTGATCGAGCTCAAGAGAGACCTGGAGACGCAACTATCCGAGCGCAAGGCCCGGCTTCAGGATACGCAAAACCAGTGTCATCAAATGCCTGAGCGCGAGGGGAAGAAAATCTACTTCGACACCAAGGTGGAGTACGACAGGTGGAGGGTGGGCGTGCTTCGCGTCAAGGGTGGTGTAGAAAAGCGCTTGATGGAGGCGCAGCGGCTAGGCGCAGCTTCGCGTCTCGATAGCTCCAAGAATCGATCTCATCTTTGGGAGCTGCTTAACTGGGCATGTCGTCTGATACCGGACGAAGGTGAAGGTGCGGACTGGCATACCGAGGCCGCGGAAGCCGGCGTACACGACGCGGATGAGGGGAGGGAACACTGATGGATCCGGATGTGTGCTTGAAAGAACAGTTGAAAATATCGTCCGATATTATTCAGCTAATTGATGCTGCTCCGGAGTACGAAGACTTCCTCACCAAAGCCAAGCGTCTTTATGAGATAGAAGACCTTGCCAACGCGCTTGCCGAACGTGTGCAATGTCTTGCTGGGTGGCTCGAGAAGGGCGGCTTCCTGCCCAAAGCCTGGCGGAACCCGCAGTATGTGGCCGAGAAGGAAGAAGAGTGTGATGAGTGCGGCTCTACGATCCCTATTGCTCATGGGGGCAGTCTAGCAAACAAGTACCACGACAGTTCGTGCTCTCTACACGATCCGGAGGCTGCGTGATGTCCGACTCCAAAGAAGAAGCAGCTAAGAAGTTCGTGGACGACGTACTCCCGGTAGACGTGTCTCCAGAGCTGCGTGCACAGCTTGTAGGTCGGGTACCGGAATGCCCGGTCGAGTACGTCACCGATCCAGATGCAAAGCTCGACGACACTTGTTCTATATGTAGGGGGCCACCAGTCCCGAAGCAGGTGGTATTCCGTCTTCGAGCTTTCGAAGTACAAGAATCCTGGGTCAACGAGTACAGCGGGCGCAAGCAGGTCCATGTGACCTTCAGGCCGCATTATTACCGCTGGGTGCACGAGACTTGCTTGGCCGCCAAGAAGGAGAGCAAGTGAGCGCCATGTTCGTACTGGAATCCAAGAGTGTGAAGCGGTTCATCGACGATAAAGATGTGATCGATATCATCGTGAGCCTGGGCCAGAACCTGTGTATGGCCGACGAGTTCCGTCCGATGGCGCTGCTTGTGAACGAGACAAAAGGCCTGTTCTTCTGGGATACGCATAAGGGGTTCCTGGACGAAACGAGCAAGAACTGCCTGCTCGAGGTGTTACGGATGGCCGCCAAGAGTATTCGAGCTACTCGCTACCTGTTTATCACGGAATCGTGGATGGTCGTGTCACCGAAGCCCGTACCGAATCCCTACGACACGCACAACACCATCAAAGATATGCCCGGACGGCTAGAAGCCCTCACGATGATCCATGAGAGCTGTACGGAGCATCGTCTTGATATGTGGGAGATCCTCCGTGCGGGTACGGGCAAAGACGTGACCATCACGTTAAATCCCCTGATGGTAGGCGAGAAACAGCCCACGGCTACTGCGAGCCGTTTTGCGGGCATCATCCTGCCCGATTACGACAACCCGCCGAAAGGAAACTAGATGCGTAACCCTATGAACCCCTACAAGGTCCGACTGGAGGTCCACCTGACCCAAGCCATGAACCAAGAGTTGCTAATAGAAGCAGAGAAGACGGGAGAATCGAAGAGTGCAGTCGTTCGACGTGCCCTACGCAAGTATCTGGCTGGGGGCTTTGGTGATATTCTTTTGGCCCACCAGCTAATCTTTAAAGAATAGCTCTTCGGTAGATTTTACCCCCTGCCGAGACGCATTCTTGAAAGAATTAACTTCGGCCAGAGCCCCATCAGGTAAAGAAAGCCGGTGTACCGGGCATAGCCCTTTGAAGAAGAGCCCCCAGCCCTGATTACAAATCTGGTCTGGGGGGAAAGGATAAGTTTAGATGTGGCATTCTGCGGACCCAAAGAAGTGGCAGAAGCGGGCATGGATCCTATACAGCTGGCCGCTGTTCTCCCCGCTTATACGGGTGTTCTATGATGTTCTGAAAGAACACCCATTACTAACGTGGCTCGAAGAGTCTGCCCTGGCTACACGTGCCCTGGCAGGAGATATCCGCTCCAGGAACGTGCTTGTCGAAGCCAACATGCGTTTCGTCGTCCAGCAAGCCAGGAAACTGGGGAAGTACTGCCCTACGCATGTTATGGACCTGATCCAAGAAGGTGCTCTGGGTCTCATAGCTGCGACCAGCAAGTACGACCCAGCCATAGGAACTAGGTTTCTGATGCCGGCTACGATGCAGCCGGCAGGCCTATGGATGCGCGGGCTGTGGACGTTATCAGGCTGCGCTTTGGGCTGGATGGGGGCGATCCCAAGACGTTGGAAGAGGTTGCGATTACGCTGGGTAAGCTCCGTGGGTCAGGCATAGTAAGCCGGGAGCGTGTCCGCCAGATCGAATCCAGGGCCCTTCGCCAGCTGCGCCATCCGTCCCGCATCAAGAAACTGTGGGACTTCTATTTCGACGGGGGGATGAACTAGTTCGAGCGATTCAACAGGCGGATGTACCCCGCCTCTCATGTATAATAAAACAAGGAGGTGCCTTATGACCCCAATGAAGCGTGCGTGTCTCTCGCGTTCAGCTCTTGATTCGGATCTAAGGGCACAGTACTACCTGGAGCTGGCAAAGAAAGCAGTAACCAGGAGAGATGCCGAGTTCTGGCGGAGGATGGCCCAGCCACACCACGTGCAGGCCAAGAAGATTCGAGCTCGATTGAGCTAGTTCGGTATCAAATAGTAGTGCGAACTACTGTTTGATCCGATGACCCGTAAGGGTCGAAGAGCTCCTGTACGGGCGCTCTTCTTTTCCTATAAGAACTTGGGGCTTGTTGACGGGAGACACCTGTTACCAATACAATTGCGAGAGGGAGGCCCTTCCATGTATAAGCTAGCTGTCGGTGTGGCCACGGAGCAGTACGCAACCTGGGCAAGCAAGATTGCCAGCGATTACCTCAAGGGAGGTATTTCTCTCTTCGAGGGCGTAAAGAAGGTCGCCGTAGAGAACGGCCTGAATCCAGAGCAGACCCGGCGTACGGCCGAAGCCGCCAACATTGCCACCTACCAGCAGATGCTGCCGGACCGTGCTGGTGGTGACGTACGGTTTGACCCGGTTCGTGGTGCGGACGTGGTCAAAGACATGAACGGGCCGGAGAAGGTCTCGGCAATCAGTAACCTGGACTACAACTCATTGCCTCCAAGTACGCCAGTCAAGGTTGCCGACCTCAACGCTTTCCCCCAGGCATATATCCAGCCTGAGCTGGTGAAAGAAGCCGAGAGGCGGGAAGATATCGAAGCCGGGTACCTCTCCCACAAGGATGTTCTGGATCTCGTTGGCAAACTCGAGACCTGTGAGGACGAGCTTCTTTGCAAGCAGGCCAGCGAGTATAGCCGCGTAGAGGCTGCACTCTGCCAGCTTACGGAGAACGTGCGACTTTCCATGATGGCCGGTAACGATATCGACGATATTGTAAAGCTGTCCATAGCAGCTAGGCCCGAGCACAAAGACATCGTGTTGGACGTCTTCGGGCACGTTATCTCCAAGCTAGCTGCCAAGGGCTACGTGAATATCGGTGGGATGGCCAAGATTGGCGTCATCGTAGACCCGAAACTGATCTCGTCCAGGCTCAAGGAGCTTTCTCCTGGTGTAGAGGTCAAGGTCATCAACGGCTCCCACCCCATTTTCAAGTCGCTGGACACCATGTGTGAGCTGGACAAGGACAAGAAACGAAACCGTGAGGGTCTTCGTATCGTGGACGAGAAACTGAACAAAGCCAAGAAGGTACTCATCAACTTCGGCAAGGGCAAGAAGGCGGCGTAAGGATGAATCCCGAGATCGTGTTCGCGGTGCTGGTGAAGGAAGCTCTGTCTCGTGGCCTGGTGAAAGAGGGGCTTTCTGCCAGGTTGAGGTCGATTGGTAGCGCGTACAAGTTCCGCAGAGCTGTGGCGGGGCACGACATTACCGCTAAAACCGGCCTAACCGAGGGAAAAAGGTTCGAGGCGCTTGCGAGGGAGTCCGGGGCCCGAAAGACGCGTGATGCTATGGATAAGCTTGAGGACCGGGCCAAGCAGAATCCAACTGACTGGCAGGAGCCCAAGCGCACGCATCAGGGTAAGGGAATGCCTGCTCCATCTGCGAAGTCTGGGTTAAGTGCGCGGGGCAAAGGTCTCGCTACGCTGGCCGTGGGTGCCGGCGCGGCGGGTGCGCGTCATGTCTACAAGATGATGAAGGCCCGTAAGGCCGCGAAGGCGGCAATGGAAGCGAAGGCGGCAGCTACAGCAGCTGCAAGCAAGGCAAATGGGTCAAGCGGGGCATCAAAGGCATGGAAAGCCGCGAAGGCATGGGCTGGTGCGTAGAACATGAATCCCGAGATCGTGCTGGCAGTGCTGGTGAAAGAGTCGTTGCTGCGCAAGCTTGCCATCAATCCCCGTGCCCGTGCGATCGGAGTAGCACACGCCAGGTTCAAGCGTATGGGCCACTCCCCTGAGTGGGCCAAGAAGCTGACCCATGAGTCCATTCCTGCCATAGAGGCCCATGTGCAAAAGACCCCGGGGCTGTATCGCAAGGGCGGGCCTGCTGTGAGAGACCTACAAACGTTCAACCAGCGGGCGCGTGAGAGCAGTGAATATTCTGAGGGCACGCTGAAGCAGATCCGTGATGCCGGACCCGGCACAGCGAAGCCGGATTCTGGCGGAGTAGGCATCGTTCCCGTAGCCGCCGGCATCGGGCTGACCGGGCTGGCCGGGGCGGCTGCGCTGAAGCTCCGTTCCATGTGGAAGGCACGTAAGGCGTTAAAGGCAGCAAAGGCGGTTGCATCGGCGTGATTCGGGAACTGGCAAAGCTCGCGGTCTACCACGCGGGCAAAGAGGAGAAGAAGCGCAAGAGGACTCCCAAGGAGATTCTTGAATCTATGTTCTCCCCGAAATACGAGCCAGAGCCCCCACCTCCTGATGAGCGTAAGAGGCTGCAGAAGGGTAACGGCGAAGGCCGGGGCAACTCCGGACTGGACGAGCTCAAGATTACGAGCGCCGACCAGGCTTTTCTTCTTGGTGTACAAGCCGCTTTCGCTGATTTCGAGAAGACGGCACTTGGTGGTCTACCTGGCGCAGCCTTGGGCGCAGTGAAGGGCATATACAACGCAGGCAGCTTTCTAGGCTCTCATGTCAGTCCCTGGGGAGGCGGCTTACGGCTGGGGGGCGACAGGCTTAGTGGTGTTATTGGTGGTGTCGGTGCGTTGAGTGCTACTGCCGCAGGAGTGGGTAAAGCCTATAGGAACCTTAGTGGTGAACGCGCCCAGCCTGTAGGCCCGAATCCGACCAGTTTCTTCAGGCCCACTGTTGCCGGTGCCGATACCGGTGGTCCGTTCACACGTCAATAGGAGAACCAGATGGACGATCCTTATATGGGTGTTATCGCCGACCTGCACACCAGGGGACTCATCTCCGACGAGTGCGTCATCAAGCTGGGTCGGATGATGAAGCTCGCCGCGGATGAGAAGGCCACGATGACCAAAGAGGCGGCGATCAGAAAGTACGCCGTCAACTGGGCTGGGATGGGCGAGTCTGCGGGTAATGCGCTGCGTGGGGCCGGTGGCAAGATCAAAGGGATGGCCGGGGCTATTGGCAGGCCCATGGCCGAAGGTCTCGGTGGTATGCTGTCCGGTATGCGGGGACCGCAGCCAGTGCAGTCAGCACTCCAGTCGATGACGGGCGCACTGCGTTCCGGTGCCCAGAACTTTATGTCTAACCCTATCGGGCAGCACCTGGCACTTGGTGGTGCACTGGCGGCGGGTGGTACGGTCGCAAGTGCAATCGGCAGCGCGTTCCAGAAGCTCAAGGTCATGCAGGCCAAAAGTCAGATGTTTCAACAATTCCCTGATCTGGCTCATGCTGACCCTGCTCAAGTCGACCAGGTCTTCGATACGGTCTCGGCTATTGCCCCGCATGTGGCGTCTCAGCCTCGTCTGGTTGGCACGTTTGTACAGGGTGTACTCCAGTTCCCTGGTGCCGCTATCACTCCGGAGATGGGTCAGAGTCTGATGCGGCTCGAAGAGCAGCTGGTTGGGCAGCCAGGCGCTGGTGCTGCCTTTATGGAAGGCGCAATGGGTCAGGCAGGTAAGGGTCTGGTTATGGGTGCTATCCCACAGAAGAAGGACATCTGGGATAAAGCCAATATCATGGCCAACGTCGGCAAGACCGTCGGTGAGATTGGATTCAACGCTGCTGGCTATGGAGGTCCTATGGGCGTGCTCAAGTCGCTGGCCGGCAAGATCCAGCCGAGTGGCCCCGGCTACCAGGGCGCCTACAAGGGAAGCTGGGAAGCCAACAAGAGCGGTCGAGGCGGTCGGTACCGATGATCCATGACTTCTTCGCACAAGGCATAGCAGCCGCGATGAAAGACGAGCTCGAGAAGCTCGGATTCATCCCTGCACTGCTGGGCGCTGCTGGTGCAGGTCTGCTCGCGCACAAGGGTATGCCGCAGCTCAAAGAGCTCGCGGCTCGGTCCGTGAAGGGATACGGTGCCCAAAAGGCACTTCAAGGCGTTGGGGACCACCTCAACACCATCCCTGGCGGCTCTGTCATTGGTGCCGGCCTTGAAGAAGTCGGTGCGATCCCACATATACAAGGTATTGGCTCCCACGTTGCCGGCAATGTGGCACGGGACGCTGTAGGCAAGCTGGGCATTCCCGTAGCGGCAGCTGGTGGGGGTCTTCTGGCCCACATGCTCGCCGGTGGCAGGTCCCAGGACCAGCAGCCTCAATACTACGACCCTTCCATGTATAACTACGCCTCGGAGGGTCAGACCAAGACCGCACTCGACCCCGTGACGGTGCTGTCCGCACGCGGAAAGCGCATGATCAAAAACGTGATGTCGAATAAGGAGCCGATGTCTCCTGCTCTGGAGGGTTTGTACGATCGCGGCATGGCTCGTGGGAAGGCCGCACAGAGGGCACGCTTTGAGGCCGAGCGTCCCGCTATTCTTGAGCGTGCACGACGTGAGGGGGCCGAGCGTATGAAGCCCTTTAACGAGCGCATCGAACGGTTGCAGGCTGATATCCATGCGCGTAGGCAAGAATACCAGGCCCGCCAGATCCTCAGGAAGAAGGCCAGCATTTCCCCCATGGACCGTCTCAAGGATGACCGTCGTAGCCGCACCAGCCTGGACCGCAGGTTCAACCAGGATGGCTCTGGTCTTGCAAGAATGGCACGGCACACGTCCAGGGGACACAGTTTCGACCGTAGTCAGCAGGCTCAGGCACATGTAGACGCTACAAAACCCGACGCTCCCAAGGGCAAGCATAGTCTGGGCGGCGACCGCTTCGAGACCTTCCTGCCGCATACCACAGAGACCGGTGAGCAATTCTTGCAGAATGCTAACGGGCCCCGTGAAGAAGGTCAGACCATCATGGGTCTGGAAGACTTCCGTGAGGTAACAGGCTCTGAGCGTACGCCAGGACAGAAACTGGCGTTTGCTCTGCGAAACAGCATTCCCATAAAGGGGAACGTGGCGGGTCACGTTGGTTCCAAGCCGAAGATGGCGGGTGTGCCGAAGGTCGCAGGGATGGTTGGCAGGCTGGCGAGCACGGTAGGGCACGGTCTCAGGGGCGCGCTGATGCATGGCGTGGCTGGTGCTGCTGGCGGTGGTGCTGGCGCTGCCGCGGGTGCTGCGCTGGCCGGTGGTGGTGTCGCTGGTGCCTCGCGTGCTGGTGGGACGGGCGCTGCGCTCGGCGGTATGACCGGCGCACTCGTCGGTGGGTTCCGCGGAGCGCGACACGGCTGGCATTCGGGCGGCCAGCAACAGATGGCAGGCGGCTGGGGTGCCGGTATGGACAATCCAGACGCCAATACGATGCGTGGTGGCCCGCAGAACGCTATGGTCAACCCTTCGGCGGGCCAGATGCGGGGGATGCAGGAGATGGGCGGCGGCCTGGGTGGTACAGCAGGGATGCTGGGGACTGCTGCGGGTGGTGCTCTGGGTCACGCTGTGGGTCATCGTCTTGGTGGCGGTGTAGGTGGGGCTGTTCTGGGTCACGTCGGGGAGTCTGTTGGCAACGCCATCGGACGGCGCATGTCTCGTCCAGCCGCACCAGCAGCGCCAGCAGCGCCAGTAGTTCAACCTACTGTTCAACCGAGGGCCGTTTGATGGACAAGCACGGGGAGCTGACTCTGCCTCTACTTGCGGTGCTCTTGGGCGTCGGGGTGGAGAAGCTGCCAGAGCTTTTGGGCGGCTATGGGGGCATGCGACGTGCCGAAGGTCGTGGTGAGGACCCCACCAAGGGTCTCATAGCCGGGATGGGCGGCACTTATGCTGGCTCCAGGGCCGGTGCGAAGCTGGGAGACATCCTGGGGATGCCTGTTGGCGCTCTATTGGGTGCTGGTGGCGGCGGTGCTATGGGCGGCAACAAGGGCGCTCTTATTGGCGCTCTTATCGGCGCTCTAGCAGGCAAGTTGGGCGGCGAACCACTGGGCCGCACGGTTGGCGGGATGACTGGCTACCACCAGGCCACCAAGTACCGCAGTGGCGGCGAAGAGAAGACCGCCGGTCTGGGTGAGTTCGCCGTGCGTGGTCTGGAGCGCGCGGCCCCCGCACTGCAGCGTTTCAACTCCAGCATGTTCCGCGGTATGGTCGACAGGCCACGTACGATAGGTGCCGGTTTTCACGGTGTTGCTGGTGGTCTGCTTGGGGCTGCGGCCGGCGGTATCCACGGCCTGGTCAGCCCGAACGAAGGTCAAGGCCGCATCTCGAGTGCGCTGGGCGGCGCAGCGAAGGGCGGCCTGCTTGGTGCCGGCGCTGGTGCGGCAGTGGGCGCTGTACGTGGTGGTCGTATGGGTCGGAGCCTGCGGGATCAAGGCTTCCAGACAGGCGATCAGCTCCACGACTTCTTGGCCAAGGACCCAAACTTCGCGCAGGGCCTACACATGCCGCAGAAGCAGGCAATGGTTCACGGATTCATCGACACGTTCTTCAAACGCGTAGACATACGAAAGGAAGCATGAGAAATGGGTATCAACAAGCAGGCGCGGGGGGCATTTCTCCAAGGCTTCTACGCGGCAGTGCTGGAGAAGGAAGCAGACATAGAAGGTGCTGCTGAAGGCGCCGTTGGTGGCGGTCTCGGTGGCGGTCTCGGTGGCGCTGCTGCCGGTGCTGGTCTACTCGGTCTTACCGCTCTACTGGCAAGGCGTCGTATGGCGGGGATGTTGCCTGGCTTGAAGGGGGCTGTGGGCGAAGCTACCGCAGCACACGGAGCTATCTCCCCGATGCGTACTGCCGGTAAGGGTGCTCTGACGCTTGGCGGTATTGGCGCTGGTTTGGGAGGTCTCACAGGAGGTCTTACAGCGGGTCTGCCCGGAGCGGCTGCGTTAGCTATGTCTGGCGGCGTTGCGGGTGCCGCTCGTGGAGGCCTCTTGGGTCTTGGGCACGGCCTCGAGGAACAGGCCCTCGCGGCCCAAAAGATGGAACAGGCGCAGGCAGCACTCAGTGGGATGGAAGGTCTGCACGGTGCCGTGAATCCGGGTCGGCTTGCGCGTCATGGAGCACTGGGTGGCGGTCTCCTGGGTGCGGGGTTGGGTATGCCTCTGGGGGGCATCCTGGGAGGCTCTGGTGGGCGCCCCAAGCGCGAAGAGCAGGAGATGGGCGGGAACTACGAGGATATGCAGCAGGAGGGGGGTATGCCCCCTGGTGCTGGCGGCCCAGAAGGCCCGATGCACCCTGGTCAGGAAGTACCGCCAGAAGTCGTTGTAGAGGCGATGCACTCTATGTTCCACGACCCGAACACGCCGCCTGACCAGTGCGACCAGTGCGCAATGATCTCCCAGATCAATGAAGGAGCCGGTATGCAGCCTCAAGGGCCGCCCCCAGCCGCAGCAGGTCCCCCTCCTCCGCCCCCAGCAGGCCCCCCTCCTCCGCCTCCTGCGGCAGCAGGTCCTCCCCCCAAGCAGGCTAGTGTCACGGCACAGCTCATTGGGTCTTTGATCAAGTCAGGTAGTGAAAACAATGCCTACCGGCACCCGTCCGCGGCGACCCAGCTCTTCGGGAACCCGCAGATGACGATGAAACAGGCGTTTGCTATGTTGAAGGACCCCAACTTCTCTAGTGTACACGGCGGCTTCTCGACCGAGTACGAGAACGACGTGCTGGCCGGCTCCGGCGTCGCGTCGGCACCCAGCAACCGGAGGTAGTCGATGAATCCCGAGATCGTCTTCGCAGTGCTCGTCAAGGAAGCCCTGGCCCGTCGTCTGTATGAGACGGCCAAGGGCGCCTTGAAGGGCGGCCTAAAGGGGCCGTGAAGGGCGGCGCCAAGGGGGCCGTCGGTGGTGCCGCGCTGGTGGGCAGCGGACGAGCCATGTACAGGTCTGGTGGGGTGGCGAGTGACATTCGACACGCACGCGATGCGAGTGTGAAGGCTGACGCTCGGCTTGATCGCGTGCGCGAGAAAGTCGAGAACAGCTCGTCGATGCACTACACGGAGAAGGCCAGGAGACACAGTCGTGCCATACATCGCGCGCGGCGTGCCGGCGACAAGGCCTGGAAGATCGAAGAAGGGGCCGATGCGAGCGTCAACCGGGCGGCAAAGGGAGGTCTGAAAGCTGGCGCTATCGCTGGTGGTGCACTCGGCGCAGGTATCGGCGGCATCAGGGGCGCGTTCCGTGAAGGTCGCAAGGCCTGGAAAGAGCACGCCTCCAAGGCGTAGTAGTTCGAACTACCCGAGGACCAAAATGAATCCTGAAATTGTATTCGCGGTACTCGTGAAGGAAGCTCTAGCCCGCCGGTTGTGGGAGACGGTCAAGGGTGCCTTGAAGGGCGGACAGAAGGGTGCACTGTTAGGCGCCGGCAAGGGTGCCAAGCGCGGTGCCGTTGCCGGGGCCGTTGCTGGTGGTATTTCCGGAGGGGCCCTCGGCGGTATCAGAGGCGTTGATGTTATGCGCGGAAGGATAAAGCAGCTGGACAGGGCCATCGACCGCAACTTGCACGATAATGTGTACCCTGGCCGCTTGGAGCGCCTACGTAAGCAGCGCGATGCTGGGGAGCGTTACATACGTCGCGGCAGGACGCTGAACGCCGCGCAGGGCGGCCTACGCTTGGGCGCGCTTGGGGGTATCTTGGGCGCGACTGCGGGTGCAGGCGTTGGTGCAGGCGTTGGCGGGCTCAGGGGTGCACTCCGTGAAGGGCGCAAAGCCTGGAAAGCACACGGCAAGTCCGTAGCCGAGTCAGTGAAGCAGTAGTTCAAACTACTATTTGAAGGAAAGATGCTGAGCAAGCTGGCGAATCGACTGGTGCAGGGCCTGCGTAAGCACGGCCCAGCCGCCGCGCTGGCTGCTGCGTTGCCCCTGGCTTATGGGGCATATGAGGCTCCGGAGGGGCAGGCAGGCGACGTGATACGTCAAGCGGCGAAGTGGACAGCACTGGGTGCGGTACCCGGTGCTGCGCTGTTCCCAGGTGAACCCCGTAAGGCTATGGCTGCTGCGGCTGCCGCTGGTATCGGTGGTGCCGATAGGGCTGCGCGGGAAGCTCGTGGCTTGGGACAGGCCAAGAAGACGCGTAAGCTGATCGATGCGCTGGGCAAGAAGCTAGTGCCGCGGGAGTTCAAACAGATCGAGCAGGGAGGTGCGCAGTGACCGGCCAGGAGCTGGTGTTCGCTGTGTTGATCAAGGAAGCGATGCTACGCAAGCTCGCTGCTTTGCCTGATGATGTGGCGGGTGCCCTGGGCGGCAGCTTCATGCGCAAGCACAAGGTCGACGAGAATGATCTCGCCAGGGGTGAGACGCTTGAATCTCGCGTGCACAAGGCGAACGTCGGCGGGAAAGCTCGCGTCGTGAAGATTCCCAAGTTCTTCCCCAAGCACTGGGCGGAAAGCCAAGGTAAGCCGCGCCAGCACCCGGCCGTTGCCACGGAGCATTTGAAGAACCCTCTGGATGGTATGATGAGGCACTCGCCTGGCGCTCAGCATATCTGGCGTGGACGCAAGGCGGACCATCTGCGTGTGCTCCGCAAGATGAAGAAGAAGAAGAACCCGGAGCACTACCCGGAGTTCGCGGAGACACACGACCTGCACCTGGGCAAGGAGGGGCCGCTCAAGGGCAAGGCCATCCAGCACCAGGAGTTCTTGCCTGGCGGCGAGATGAGCACGCACCAGCGTGAGCGCCTCGTCGAACGCGCACACAAGAACCCGCACCTTAAGGGCTGGAACATCGACGACGTGGTGCAGAATCCCGGCAACGCTCGCGGCGGCAAGATCATCGACTTCCTGCCCACTCCGTCAGGCTTCAAGGGCAGGATGAAGACCATTCGCCGCGCCGTCGAGGCTGTCGGTGTCGAAGCCGGGATGAAGCCGCACGAGGCTGTGCGGAGAGCCAAGAAGGGTGCCGCGATTGCCGCTGGTGTAGGCGCTGTAGGTCTCACCGCTAGTGCCTATGCCGCGCGCAGGCTCTGGAAGGCACTGAAGGCACTGAAGGCTCGTCGTGCAGCGAAGGCGCTGAGGAAGTAGACGATGGACAAGTTCGCTACACTGTCGCAGAAGGAACTGCTTTTCAAGATCTTGGTGAAGGAGGCGGCTACACGCTACAAAGAGGTGTTGAAAGGTCTTCGAAGCGCCTCAGCGCTCAACCCTGGGCAGACGGCCGCACGGGGCAAGCTCGAACAGTTCTATAGTACTGGACATGATGTTGGCAGGGGCACCTTGATTCCGGCGGCGCGCAGTTCAGCGGTCGAGCCCATATCCCCGAAAATCAAGCGTAGTCCTCTTATGCGCGACTCAAAGGTTCGCCGTGATATCCTGGGTGAGACTTCGGGGGCCGCGGAATCGCTGCCTGAACGGCCGTTTACGCCCCGACAGGAGGATATGCGTATAGGCCTGCTGAACAATAAGCTCGACGGTCTGGTTAGAGAGGGGCGAGTCCTACCGCAGAGTCATACCGCCGATGCCCTGGCTGACTTAGGTGGCGGCGGTGCAACCGTTGTGGGGATAGGCGCTCGGCGTTTCCGTAAGATGGTCGCCGAGGAAAAAGGGGGTCGTATGGCCGGAGCACGTAGTTATCTTGCCCCGGGAGCTGGTCGCCCCGTTATCGCCCTGGGAAATACTTCTGGTATTGCGAGAGCCGTTGGAGACGCTTTTCCTCATGCGCCCACACAGCGTGCAGTGGCCTCACTGAATGCCCCGGGGCATGAATATCGGATGGGTGGCGCTGTACTGGAGCACGAATTAGGTGAGGCGGCCGAGATGAGTCGGCGCCTCCCGTCGACATTATCGGGTGTTAGGAGTTTCCTGCCGCAAAACGCGAAGGCTATGGGAGTACGCAGTGGACACTTAGGCATGGAGCCGCTGATACGCGAGCGCGTTCAGACACAAGGCGACCCTCAAGCGTGGGGAGCTTTCGACCTGGCGCGTCGGTACGAGGGGAATGCTGGTAAGTCCACGTCTACACTCATGCGGCAGTTAGGGTACACTCCACAGTACAGCCCAGCATCGACGCATATGCTGCCCAGGCGCCAAGCACAATTCGATAGGTTCTGGCAGAACTACCAAGGAGTGTAGTTGCGCTGATGAGCAGTTCGTACAAACACCTCTACGACAGGGCTGCTGCTTGGGATGATCAAGGCTTCTTCAAGACGTCGGAGTTTGCCGCTACCGACAAGGCAGGCAACCCCAGCGTCCATAAGATCCACCTCACCAAGGGGTCGATCATCAAGTGCGCAGCGCCGTTCCCCAGTGAGGTGCGCAATGTATTGGGTAGTCTTGAAGAAGACCCAGGCGGCGTATGGACGGTGTGCAACGCGTTGGGAAGTGCGGAAGTGTACGGGTGCTTCCCGGCTGGTACTCCTGTCCTAATGGCAGATGGCAGTACTAAAGCGATTGATAGGATCGAGATAGGGGATCAGGTCTGGACGCATGAAGGTCGGCGTAGGGGTGTGGAGAAACTGTGGAGGCGGCACAATGGTGGCGGACTGGTCCGGCCGAGGATCGTCGGGGCTCTTCCTGGTCCGTGGATGACGCCGAATCATCCTGTGTTCGTGGTGACGCGGGATGATTCTATGCGCCTCAAGCGCAAGATCGTGTACAAGCGCAAGTACCAGGAGGGTCGCGAAGACCTTTCTCTGGATGAGACTCAGCAGGAGCTGTGCGGCGCGTTGCATGAAGCTCAGGACACGTTAGCTGCCGAACATTTGCACCCTGGCGACGTGGTTGCTATGCCGTTCGAGATTCGCACGGAGATCACCGAAGAGTTGAACACCGTGGCGCTGGCGAGATTGCTGGGGTATTACCTCGCGGATGGGTGTCCGGTTGATCGCAAGGATCGGAAGAGTGCTTACAAGAGCATTGTCATGGTACATGGGGACGCCAAGCCTGATGTCCACGCCGAGGTCATTGCTTTGGCTGCAGCGCGAGGCCATCAAGTCACCCCCCGGCCCTCTTCTCATGGGGCGTCGACCCGTCTGGAAGTATGCGATGCGGCCTTGGCGGACATATGCGTACGGCATCTGAGTCGCGGCGCTAAGAAGAAGCGCCTTTCACCGCAGATTAAGCGCATGTCTCGGGAGTGGCAGCTCGCCTTCTTGGGCGCCTACCTCAACTGTGATGGGCACCAGCAAGATGCCTCGCGGGGCCGGTATGCTGGTACGATTCGTGCCTCGACGGCTTCCAGGTGTTTGGCAAAGGATCTCCAGGAGCTGTGCTGGCGCTTGGGCATTCGAGCGTCGGTCAATGGGCGTGTACAGACTGGTGGGTACGGTCCTCCAAGCTGGATTTATGAGGTTGTGCTGGGCTCGACACAGGTCGCGGAGCTGTTGCCCTATACACGATTTCAGGTTGAGCCGCGGGATGAAGAATCCAGCTCACCGATCCTTCTCGATCAGGGGCGGGGCTTTGCCTATTTGCCGGTGAGGGCCGTGTGCACAAAGAAGTGGGAGGGCGATGTCTTCAACATTCAGGTTGAGCAAGATCACTCTTACGTAGCAAACCGGCTTGTGGTCGGAAATAGCAATTCCAATGGGGACCTTTTCCCCAAGCTAGGCCTATCGCATATGGGGGAGCATTATGGACACAAGACGTTCGAGAAAAACGCTTTTCCGTACACGCACCACTGCTTTCCGTCTGGCACCCAGGTCGTGCTGGAAGATGGGACTCGGGTTCCGGTCGAGGAAGTTCTCGTGGGTCAGAGTCTTCGTTCGCATCGGGCGAACCCGCGCTTGGTGGAGAAGGTGTGGGTCAACGGGTTTTCTGGGAACCTGGTCTCCCTGAACATTCAGGGACTGGACCGTACCATCGAGCTGACGCCCAATCATCCGGTCTATTCCATCTCGAAGGAGCAGGTGCAGTGCATCAAGCTGGGGAAGAGCACGCGCAACCGCTGTACCCCGGAGAACGTCGGCAGGGCACATCAGTGCACGAAACACGCATGTCCCCGTACCACGGTGGATTACACGCCGGAGTTCGTGTGCGCAGACAAGGTATGCGTAGGGGATTTCGTGCTCACCCCTATCGGGCGTCCAGCGGAGGACCGGCCTATCTCCGAAAAGGAGCGCGCGACCGCACGTATCATGGGTTACTTCCTCGCGGAGGGGTGTTATGGGGGGCGTCGGGAGGACGGCTCCCCTCGAAGCTTGCAGTTCACCTTCAATGCAGATGGTTCGGATACGAGCATCATCAACGACCTGATCGCATGCTTGAAGGTGAATGGGCTCAAGGCAACCGGGCCCTACCCGCATCGGGAGAATAATACGCTCCTCGTGGAGGTAGGCAACGCGGCTTACGCGGCGGAAACGGTTGAGTTGCTTGGGGATCTCAGGGCCCGAGACAAGCGCGTACCCCTGCAGAGGCTGCGGGAGGCCGGCTGGTCCAGGCAGATGCTTCTGAATGTCTTGGGTGCCTACCTCGATGGGGATGGGCACCAGTACGTCTCTGGTCCAAACAATGGACAGGTGCGCGGGCGATCGGTCTCGCGACAGCTGTTGTTGGACATGAAGGACTTGGCCCTACACGTGGGTATCCCGTGTTCTGTTCAGTGGGACGGTAAGGTGCTGGACCTCCCCGCCCGTCGATACGTACGCAAAGATGGTACGGTCGTCGTGTACAAGGGCTACAAGACGTCCGAGTCTGGGGTCTTGTCCTTTAACCAGACACGGGCGGGGGAGCTCTCCGAGTATTCGTTCAAGTTGAAGGCCGAACATAGCCCCCGCGGGTTCTCTGCCGGGCCTTTCATATGGAATGGGTACCTCGTTTCCCCTGTGCGGAAGGTTCAAGCGGTACCTTATGAGGGCCCCGTTTACAACTTCAAGATGGCCGAGGATGAGACCTACGTTGCTGGGGAAATCGCGGTCCATAACTGTAACAAGGATCCGTTGAAGTCTATCGGTGACCGGGTCAAGTTCGCGCATTGGGACGAACCGATGGAGAAGGTTCTGCTCATCTACAAGATTGGTAGGGCTAAGGCTCCGGATATCGCTGAGCGCCTTGATAGGGGCGAGCCAGTTCCCGTATCGATGGGCTGTTTCGTGCCCGGCACGCCCGTCAAGCTCTTCGACGGGCGCACGCGGCCCATTGAGGACATCAAGGTCGGCGACCGCGTGATCAACTCTGCCGGCAAGATCGTCGCTGTGACCGAGGTGCACCCGAGGCAGTACAAGGGCCGTCTCTATGCGGTCAAGACGGCGACGGAGGACCCCACCTGGGTAACATCGGAACACCCATACCTCATACTGCGTCGCGAGGACGTCAAGCAGGGGCGTACGCAGGGGCACAAGGGCCTGACGAGGTTCCGTCCCGACGCCGAGATCGACATCCACAAGGCGGAGTGGGTGCACGCCTCGTGTCTCCGTGCAGGGGACTTTGCGGTCAACCCTGTGAACCTGGACGTCGTGACGCCGGACTATGTCACGGACGCTGCCGCACGCTTGTTGGGCTACTACCTCGCTGAGGGACATCTCCTGCGCAACAAGCAGAAGGAGGTCGTCGGTATTGAGTTGACGACCGGTGTAGATGATGCCATTCACGACGAGATCGAGCAGCTCTGCAGTGACTTCGGTACCAAATGCCCTCCGGTAACGACTCCACGCCGGAACAGCGCGAAGGCACGCAAGATCGACATCTTCGATCGTAAGCTGGCCGAGTTCTGCGAAGAGCATGCGGGTTCGTACGCCAAGGGCAAGTACCTGTCGGCATCGGCGATGCTCTGGGACCAGCACTACCAGCTCCATGTCCTGGGTGCATTCACCAACGGTGATGGCTGCCAGGTCGAGGGCAAGCGCCAACTGGGCACGATCGCCATCTCGACTGCCAACCTGCAGCTCGCGAACCAGCTTGTCTTCCTTGCTGCGCGCTGTGGGATCTTGGCCAACATCAACTACGTTCATCACAAGCCGTCCGAGAAGAGTGTAGTCAAGATCGAGACCTTCGAGGCGCAGGTCTACATCGGTCGGAACTACGTGAACGCCTTGATCGGGTACGCCCGTATCCAGCGTTTGGAGAGCGTCACACGCAGCGGTAACAGGCGAAAGCTCCTGCCCCTTGGGTTCGTGCTCTCGCCTATCATGTCTGTCGAGCAGTCTCCGGTGACCTACGTGGGCATGGTGCACAACTTCGAAGTCTCCGAGGGAGAGTCGTACGTGGTGAATGGTGCCGCGGTGCACAACTGCAAAGTTCCGTATGACATCTGCAGTAAGTGCGGAAACAAGGCGACGAAGGTAGCCAACTACTGCTCGGACCTAAAATACTATATGGGGGCCACGCAGCCTGATGGGTCAAAGATCGCCGCGATCAACGTCTTCCCGAACTTCTTTGATATATCCCACGTGCTGCGTGGTGCGGACAAGATAGCGTTCGCTCTTGGTAAGGTGTCCCCTGGTGATTTCGCCAAGGCTGCCAATGCCCGTACGGTACATGTGGTACCCTCAGCATGGAGGGCAGAAGCCGACCCGTTCCGTCTGGACATCATGAAGAAGGCAGAAGCCTCCGCCAGAAACTTCTCTACGGGCAAGAAAGCCTCCGTGAAAGCTGCGGACATCGAGAAGGAGATCCCGGGTACGATGGAAAAACTGCCGGAAGCCGATCCAGAGGAGGCAGCGATTGGTCAGGCGCTCCCCTACCTTGAAGCTCGTGAGCCGCAACTCCCCAGAGATCTACTCAACGCGATGGGCGAGTCTCCTTTGGGCTCTGTCCTGGATACGGTCGGTGGTCTGGGTATGGTGCTGCAGCCTGCCGAGTTCCAGCGTGTACTGCTGGCGCAGTCTGGACAGATTCCGCTCGCGGATCAGCTCGAGCATCATGCGGCTGACTTCTCGCAGCTCCCGACACCGATTTTCTTCAAGCAGGCAGCGTTTGATCCACATCCTGGCGAGGAAGCGGATCATCCGAGAAAGGGTAAGGCACTCGACTACTGGGATGGGGGTCCTGATCTTATCTCCGCGATTCTTCCCATGATCAGTCCGGACGATTTCGGCCCGAATAACCTTACGGGTGGGAAGACGCTCAACGTCTCCAACAAGATAGAGGACGGTGGGAGTTGGCTCTCATCGAAGCACGCCGACGATATCCGGTTTGATCACGATCTTGCGGACGTTCTGGCAAAGTACGCTTGGGAGCGGTCCGGCTACTCCAAGGCGTTGTACGGTCGGATGCTCGATGCTCTGGCCCCGCATACCAAGGTGGCCGGGGACGGGCTCTCTGACCAGGCACAGGGTCCGACCCGTATCATTGTTATATCCGGGGGCGGCCACTCGGGCTCCGGTATGCCTTCTATAGGTAAGCAGCCCGAGGAGAGCAAGAGCGATGGGCTTAGTGGCATGGGGGGCATGCTGGCGGGTATTCTTCCTACAATGTTAGCGCTGAAAGTGCTCTACGAGCTGTACCGCGGTAAGACGAGCAGTATGCACACGCAGGGGGGAGCCAAGCGGGCCGCACTACGGGAGCCTCTTATTGGGAAGCTCGGGTTCGTATCCCCTGGAAATAGTAGTTCAACCTACAATATCAAGGTGGAGGCCGATAACCGCTCCGAGCCAGAACGCTTCCGTGACGAGTTTTCCGAGAAGCGTAGCGGTCTTACCGGCCTTTTGGCCTCGAAGTCGGCAGGTCTACCGACTCGAGCGTTCTTCAAGTACGCGTATCGATCCGGTCCCCAGGGCCGGAATCCAGCTGGAATCAAGAAAAACGCAGATCTTCTTTGCTCTGACTTTTTCTTGAGCGCGTACCTCGCGGATCCGCTCCACAACCGCGAGAAACGAGCTACGGTGATGGCAGTTGCGGACAACAACCTAATTGACGCTGCTACTATAGCCGGGCTAACATACGTTCAGCGTGTTCTTGGAGGTAATTAGCGGTTCACTTTGATGAGGCTTGAGTCGGCGGGGCTGATCCCTTCGCGGACTCTTTAGTAGGGAAGGGTGCCAACTCACCCGACCCGACCGGCGGCCAGTTGGGGCTGTCTTCGGTGGAGATGCGAAAGCGTCTTTGCCGGGACAGCCTTTTTATTTGCCGAAACATCGAAGTGAACCGCTGATTCCCACAGGAATTGGCACTGGGTGAAGAACGAAGAACCAGGTCTACTGGAAGGAGATCGAACACGATGGCGACGATCGGCGAACTGCTCCTGAGCGGAGCCGGCGGGGTCACCAAGCTCGCCAACGCCCAGGGCCAGAATCAGGGCAATGGGTACTCGCAAGAGGAGCTGGAGAAGGCGGCAGCGGTCGCCGGGGTGAATACCACACTTGAAGCGCTTACCAAGGAAGCCGAAGAGAAGCTGGGCGCGCAGCTGGCGTACCTTGGCTACTGCTTTGGTTATGGCTTGAACAAGTCAGCGGCAGACTACCGAGCGGACCTCAGCAAGGGGGCTACCGACGGTATGCAGACTGCTGGCCGTGACGGTATCGGCGATCCCACGTCGCAGAACATCAACGACGACGGCGGAACGCTGGGTACGAACCCCACCCTTGAGGGGACCAAGAACCAGACAATGAACCCGATCTGGAGGAAGCTCGAGCAGGCGCGGGTCACAGTCGGGGCCAATGCGTCGGGTGGCACGTCTATGAACGCAGGTACGCAGACCAAGACCAGTGCAGTGGCAGCGCGTGGTGCTAGCTTCCGGCAGCTTCTGTTGCAGGCTGCTGGCAGGTAGGCCGGTTCATATAGTAGTTCGAACTACTATGGAAGAGGTGATCCGATGGCACGGGGGCTACTGATAGAAGACATCCTGGGGGGCATCGTCAAGGCGGCGTCCGACGCGAGTCTTAGAAAGACCGCGGCCGTAGCCCAGGGGGCAGGCCTCTCGGGCGACTCTGCTCTCCTACACATGTCGGAAGAGGATCTTCTCAAGGTTGCAGATCGACTCGAGTCCGGGGGACAGATTGCGGATGCCGCTGAGCGTATCGTCGAGATGCGTAAGACGGCGGGTACGGACAAAGTCTCTGGTCCTTCGGCGCTCGTGATAGCACTGGAGATGCAGAAGATCGCGTATCGCCGGGCGGCCCAGAACCTGGGGCTCATTCCCAAGACGGCTGGTGACACCGGGGGCGGGCATATCCTGGACCTGATGTTCTCCGGGGAGCATCCCTTGGATACGTTGGCCGAAGCTGCCGCTATCTTCGAGCTCAACCGCTTGACGGGTCAGTGACCCCGTGTCCTGGGCATATGAACGGGAGGTGAAGTGTGGCAAAGGACAGCATGGATGACGCGAAGATCGCGTCGGACGCAGTGAAGCTCGTTCCAAAGCTTGCACGCGAGAATGCAGACCTTCGTCAGAAGGTCGCAGCCTATGCGCGCAAGGAAAGAATCGAGAAGATCGCGGACGCGTTGATCGACAAGAAGCAGATCGAGGTTCATGAAAGGTCAGTGAAGATCGCCGAACTAGCTGGACTCCAAGACATGGAGCTGGGCAATATCGAGTCGGCTCTTCCTCTCATCTCACCTTCCGGTTCCATCAAGCTCGGGACAGTAGAAGGCGCCGCAGAAGGCGGCACAGTGACAGGTGACGACGCCGAAGGGCGTTTTACCAGGTTTCTGTTGACCGGTGGAGACGCATCCGGGGAATAACGTAAGTAAGTCCAGGTTTGTGACTAAAGTGCCTTCAAGGAGGAATAGGAAATGCCTGTAGGCCCGCAGACGTTCGGAGAACCCCGGAGCGGCCGGTTCGATATCCTTCGGGGTTACGATCACGTTGACGAGGTCTCGTATGACATCGCCAATGTGCAGACAGACAAGTTCGATGAGGGTGAGTGGGTTGTTCCCAACGCGGCTGGTGCGGCGGTCAAGGCTTCGGCTACGAGCGCCAACAACAAGGTCGCGTACCCGGTGGTGACTGGTAAGGAGCGTTCCGACGTCAAAGGGTCGGACTCCTTGACCGTGATCCTCGGGTCCAAGTACCACGCCCGTACAACCAAGTTCGCGCTGTTCGACAGCGCGGGCACGGCAGTGGCTGGCTATGCGGTGGGAGACCCCCTCTGTGTGCAGCTGCGCACGATTGTTGGGGCGGACGGTGCGAACTTCCTGGCTGGTGTTCTGGTCAAGGCTTTGACCGGCGATACCGTGCTTGCCCGAGCTCTGGGTCCTGTGTCCTCGTTCACCGATGACTCCGATCAGTACACCGGCCTGGGTTCGCCCGAGTCGACGCTGCTGATCGAGGTCCTGTAACCCGCAAGGGAAAGGAGAGTAGAGCACCATGGATTACACGCCTGAAGAGTATTCCACGATGTCCCATCACTTCCTCAGCTTGCTGGGGAGCGACGAGGGCATCGAGAAATTGAACCAGGAAGGCGCCTCTTTCTTGAGGGCGCGCCTCCGTGAGGTTTCGTTCTGGCGGCAGGTTCAGCCCCCGGTTCCTGTGAAGGATACCGACCTGGAAGTCTCCACTGAGCACGATACCCTCGTGAAGATCGTGGACATCGAGCCCGGATCTACGGCGTTCTCGGTGAACTTCCGTGGCCGTGGCAACATCCGGTACATCCGGGGTCGGCGCTACGCCATTCCGTTCTTCACGATCACGTCCGAACGCTTCCGCAAGTCCGAGGCGGAACTCCGGGCCTACCGGTACCCGATCACCAAGATCATCGAGGAGAACACCATCCTCGACCTGCAGGAGCAGGAGGACAAGGCGTATATGCGCCACGTCCGGAACGCGGTGACTACGACCGGCAAGCAGATCGTGAACCTGACGGATACCGAGGTCCACAAGCTGGCGATGTCCAAGCTCTTGAAGCTGCTCGACAGCGACAAGCGCAAGGCGTCCGTCCTGCTGATGACCAAGACGATGTTCGATGACCTGCTGACCTGGGGCTCGGAAGAGGCCGGTCACCAGTGGGTGTCGAAGGTCACCACGGACGGGTACACCGAAGACCGCCTGATGGGTCACAAGCTCATCACCACGATCAAGAACGACATTGTTCAGGCCAACGAGGTCTGGTGCTTCACCGAACCGAAGTTCCTGGGCAACTCGTACATCCTGGAGAACACCAAGTTCTGGTTGGACAAGCGCGGCCGGATCATCGAGATGGAAGCCTACGAGGATATCGGCATCGGTATCGGCAACCTGCGTTCGATCGCACGTCTCGCGTTCGGCAAGATCGATCCGCTGTCTGGTCAGCCTCTCGCGACCGCCAACCCCACGCCGTAACGGGCGCTGGAAGGAGCTAAAGACGTATGTATGTGGTCAAGAGCACCTTCAAGGGGTACTTGGACATTGGGATAGGTATGCTGGGCCCGGGGGCGGAAGCGCCCCTGGATCAGCTCAACAATATCATCCTGGCGTACCAGGCCGCTGGACGTGTCATGGTGACCTTCAAGGAGGGCGGGGTCTATACGACCCCTGCCCCCACTGAAGTGTCTCCTGGGCTGCCGGAGCCGTCTCTGGTGGCATCTCTCTCCGAGAACCCTGTGGTCCCGTCGGCACCGGAAGGCGCCGATGAGGGCCAGATGGGGGACGGGCTGTTTGATTCCGGCGACGAGTCTCATGACGGCGAGCAGGAGTCGACGGCAAGTAGGGAGAACGCGGCTACTCCAAGGGAGGGTAAGCACAAGGGCAAGCGGCGCTAGGAGTGACTTGAAGTGCCGATCAATCTGACTACGTTGACTGCAGACGTTGCGGAGTTCATGCAAGATGACCCGCGGCTCAACGTGCTCCTTCGTAAGGTGGAGTTTCGTGAGAGTCTGGTCAAGTTGGCGATCCGGATGATGATCGATCATTTCAACCACATCAACTGGCGGTCGTTCTTCACGGAAGGGGACTTCCCGGACAATACGCTGGACATCCAGATCTACGGGACGGTATACCATCTGTTCGGCTCTGCTGCGATTCTTCAAGTGCGGAACCATCTGCCATACAACGATGCAGGGCTATCCGTGGCGCAGTTCTCGAAGTCAGGTGAGTACTCCGGACTCGGGGCGGGGTTCAAGAGCCACTTCGAGAACATGGCCTTGGCGCTCAAGTACGAGATCAATCTGGAAATGGGCTGGGGCGGTGTCGCTAGTGAGTACTCGTTCTACGGTGGCTACGCGAACTTCCAAAGCGGTTCACCGTGAGTCCTTCAGGGAGAGGAGACCATAGATCATGGATCACATTGAACAGGCGCTGATGGCCAAGCTGGCCAATACTTGCACCGACGAAGAGTTGGGCAAGCTCGCTGAGCTCATCAACGGCGAGGGCGAGGGCGAGGGTATCGAAGTAACCGCCGAGGAAGTCGCGGTGGTTGAGCAGCTCGAGAAGGAAGCTGCGGACCTTACGGACGAAGAGCTGGCGCAGGCCATCGAATTGTCATCCAACCAGGTCCACTCGCAGGTCCAGGATGACATCATCAAGGAGGCCGCTGCGGAGATTGAGGAAGACATGGAGAAGCAGGCCGCAGAGGACGAGTACTGGCAAGGTGCTGGTGCTTCCCTGTGTGACGGCTTCTACGGGCGTGCCGAGGAGTACCAGCAGGCACAGAGTCCCCAGGCGCAACACACCGCCCAGGTGGAGTCCGGCCTCATCGAGAAGGGTGCCACTATCCTTGCCGCTCTTGGTCTGAACCGGTAAGGGTCCGGGATGGTACATGGCTGTCTTGGTAACCGAGACGAACGTCAAGTCGTTCGCGCTCGATTATCTCGACGTGACGTGGACCATTGCCAACACGACGGACGACCTGACCCAGTTCCGGTTTACCGTGAATCGCTCCGAGAGTCCTGAAGGACCTTATCAAGCTGTCTCCCCGCCCCTGCAAGACAAGTACGTATTCAGAGATCGGACCGTCGATCTCGCGGCCAAGTGGAGGGTGTTCTTTTACCAGGTCGTGGCGCGACACGTCACGAATCTGGTGCCGGAAACATTAGGCCCGATCAACTTCCTGGGGACTCCTCCAGACCTTGAGGCCATCGAGATCATGAGGCTTTTTGAGCTCACGCTCAAGACGCAGATTGGTCGGGTGGCCTTGCTGTTTAAGAGGAGGACATTCGGTCAGAACTGTCCGGAGTGCTTTGATGATATCCGCAACAGGAAGGACAACTCGCAGTGTACGACGTGTTTCAGCTCGAAGTATCGGGGCGGCTTCTTCAAGCCTATTGCCACGTACTTCAACTTTACCCCGTCGTACAAGACCATCCGACTCGCGGCTTTTCACGATATCAAGCCGTCCGAGACTGTGGTGGAGATGTCCGGGTACCCGGTGGTGGGTATCAATGATATCGTCGTCGAGGACTCCAACCGTCGGTGGCGGGTTCAAGACGTACGCGAGCGGTCCAAGCGCCGGTTCGTATACCGGCAGATCTGCCGACTCATGGAAATTCCCCGTCGCGAGGTCGAGTACAAGCTGGCTGTGGACTCCGGAATGTTCGTGCTCCCGTACGCCGGGGAGGATATCTTGATATTTGAGCGCAACACCCGGCAGGGACTGTGACGCTCAAGTAGTAGGTTAAACATCAATATGCCAATGGTACTGATCGCGCCGCCAGAGAAGATATCTGCGGTAGCGTCCCTGGTAATGCCGGACGCATTTGCCCGCTGGGAGCAGGCACTGCTTCAGGCGTTGGCGGACCGTGGCGTGATGCGTATCCGGCAGGCTTGTGGCGGCATATTCAAGAAGTCCAAGAAGGGCTTCGAGAGTTCTATCCGGGGCGAAGTCCGGGGCAGGACCGTGGTCTGGTTCTCCGATGTGCCGTATGCCGAGGCGCTAGAGAAGGGCGGCAAACCGCGGTCGATGTGGAGTTTGATGGGGAAGACCGTGCCCATGGCGCTCTCCAAGAGTGTTGGGGGCGTGACTGTTTTCCGTAAGGTCTCTATCAAGGCGTTGATCTCCGGGAAGTTTCATCATCCTGGTAGTCTGGGCAAGTATGTAATGAAGCGTGGGGTGGAGATAGCGATGGGCGAGATACCCCAGCTTCTGGAAGAGGCCAAGCGTGGCCTGGCGGTGATTCTATGACCCCGGAGATCGTATTCGCAGTGCTGGTCAAGGAGGCTATGGCCCGACAGCTCGAGAAGCAGTCGTTTGTACCCGGTGAGGGCGCCCCTGCCCCACAGCCCCAGCAGCCGGGTCTGTTGCGTCGAGGGGCCAATGCCGTGGGTCGAGGCCTGATGACGGCAGGCAAGGTCGGTCTGGGCGTCGCCGCGGCTGGTGCAGGGGCTTATGGGGCCAGCCGAATGCTGGGCCATCCCGCCGGAGTTGGCCAGTGGGCCCGGAATGTTGCGGGCGGCGCAGCAGACATGGGTAGCGGTTTGATGTCCAAGCTCCGTGGCGGGGG